>JAESFT010000031.1_pt1 | contig 446702 bp, 415 predicted proteins | sample 9269451 | NCBI WGS metagenome assembly JAESFT01 (sample SAMN14502557, study PRJNA617106) | algae metagenome | isolation source: Scytonema hyalinum WJT4-NPBG1 and co-occurring heterotrophs from well... | place: USA: Mojave Desert, Joshua Tree National Park, California | collected 2006-05-25
AGGGCTCGATGCAGAGGAAGCCCGCCCCGGGCTTCGTCCAGATCCCAAGGTGCGGCAGGTCCGGGAACTCGACCAGGAGGGACGATCCACCCTCTACGCCGTAGCGAAGCCGCCGGCTAGCCAATTGGTCGAAGATGAGCGCATCCGCCTCGAACAGCGCATCGCTCAAGGCAAGCACGCGGCCCTGAACCGGAGTTGCTTGAGGCACCGGGTCCAGGAGGCCGTCCTTCAGTCGGCGGATCGGCGCGGGCTCCGCCGCCTCGAACTCGATCCGATGGGCGGCCCGCGATGATCCGTAGGGCAGGGGCCACCGAAACGCCGGATGGAAGCCAAAGGATGCAGGCATGGGCACAGAGTCCCGATTCCGAACGCTTGCCGTGACCCGAAGGGTCTCGCCGTCCAGGCGGTAGGTCACGGCGAGGCTGAAGTCGAACGGGTAATGCGCGCGCGTGGCCTCACTCGCGACGAGCTGACATTGGCACCCCGCCTCGTCGTTCTGGTCGACGTTAAAACGCGACGTGCGGGCGATGCCGTGCTTCGGCATCGGGTAGGTTCGTCCATCGACGATGATCTCGCCGCCTGTGAGGCGGCCCACCACCGGAAAGAGCAGGGGCGAGCGCCCCGCCCAAACGGCCGGATCGCCATCCCAGAGCAGGTCTCGTCCGTCAACGTCGCGAAGCCGGACGAGCTCCGCCCCGAGCGTCGCAATCTCAGCCTGCAGGTGGCCGTTGCTAATCGAGATTACCTCACCCATCGATCCTGCCACGTCACTCAATCTCCACGAGGCCCACGGTCCGGGCGAGCAATCATCACCCTCGCGTCCCGGCGAGTTCCCTGTTGAGGAAGGCCAAAGAACGAAATTCCGGAACGGTCAAGACCTGCGCTCCAGCGGGGGTGAAAGAACGATACTCACCCTCGGAGGGTTGCCTCACCCCGGCGCTCTCGCACCTCGACCATCACGACTCGCGGAAGGCTCGCGACATGCTGTCTTTGAGGGGCTGCAGCAAGTACTCGAGAAAGGTGCGCTCCGCCGTCGTGATGTAGACCTCGGCCGGCATGCCGGGCGTCGGCTCGAAATGCTTGACCGACGACGCCTCACCCTCGTCGAGCGCCACCCGCACCACGTAGACGTCGGAGCGAGGGCCGGGACCGACCTTGTCGTCCGGCAACGCATCTGCGGACACGTACACGACCTTGCCCGAGATCATCGGCGTCACGCGCTGGCTCAAGGCCGAGAGGCGGATCGCGGCGCTCTGCCCCGCCGTCACGTCATCAATGTCCTGCGGCCTGACACGGGCCTCGACGACGAGGCCCTCCCGCATCGGCACGATCTCCATGATCGCCTTGCCGGGCTCGATCACGCCGCCCGCCGAATGGTAGCGCAGCTTCACCACGACACCCTTGGTTGGCGCTGCGATGGTGATGCGGTCCACCACCCCGGCCGCCGACCGGATGCGCTCCCGCACATCGTTCAGCTCCGCCTGCACCTCTTGAAGCTGCTCCGCGGCCGTCTTCTTCGCCGCATTGCGGATGCCGAGGATCTGCTCGTTGATGCGGGCGATGCGCTCCTTCGTGTCGCCGATCTCGCCCATGAGACGACCCGTCTCGCCCTGGAGGTTCGCCTGCGCGCGTTGCAGGGCGAGAACCTCCGACCGCCGGATCATACCGCTTTTGAGGAGGTTCGATTTCGTTTCCAGCTCCTCCTCGATGAGGGCGAGCTGCCGCCCGACCGCCTGAAGCTGCGTGCGGCTTCCCGTCAGGCGCTCCTCCAGGGCGTCGATGCCGGCCCGCTGCGTCGAGACCTCGCTGAGGAGATTGGTCAGCCGGGCCTCGAAGGCCTGGCTCTGAGCGGCCACGATTTCCGATACGGCGGGATCCGTTGCCGCCAGGGTGAGAAGAGGGGCGGGAAGGGTGAGGCGCTCGTCACCCCGGCCCTCCGCCTGAAGGCGCGCCTCTATGGCGAGGAGCCGTGCCTGCCGCAGGTCGAGGCGGCGCAACTCGGCGCGCGGTGCCGTCTCATCGAGAAGCATGACGGGCTGACCTGCCTCGACGACATCGCCCTCCTTGACGAGAATGTCCTTGATGACGCCGCCCTCAAGGTGCTGCACCGTCTTGTTCGACCCCGTGGTCACGAACACGCCGCTCGCCACCACGGCGCCCGCGATGGGCGCGGTGCCGCTCCAATAGCCGAACCCGCCGAGGAACACGGCCGTGACGGCAATCCCGTAGAGGGTGGGCGCCCGCGTGCTGCGGGGAACCTCGGCGTACCACTCGCTGCGCGTAGCTTTCGTCGTCATCCTTGCGTCCCTTACGCGTCGCGGGCCGCGCCGGGCTTACGCCCAGCGAGGATCGGCAGGATCTCGTCCCGCGCGCCGAAGGCCTGAACCGAGCCGTCCTTCAGGAGCATGATCTTGTCGACACTTCTGAGGAGGGCGGGGCGCTGCGTGATCGCCACCACGGTGATGCGACGCTCCTTCGCCCGCTTCAGTGCCCGAGCCAGCGCCTGCTCGCCCGGGTTATCGAGATTGGAATTGGGCTCATCCAGGACCACGAGGCGCGGATCGCCGAAGAAGGCGCGGGCAAGGCCGATGCGCTGCTTCTGCCCTCCCGAGAGAGGGCTGCCATCCATGGCGACGATGGTCTCGTACCCTTGCGCGAACTGGGAGATCATGTGGTGCACGTCGGCCATGTCGGCGGCCTCGAACACCTGATCGTCCGTGGCATCGTCCCGCATGCGGGCGATGTTCGCCTTGATGGTGCCGGGAAAAAGCTGCACGTCCTGCGGAAGGTAGCCGACGCTCTCGCCGAACTGGCGCGGATCCCAGTTGCGCAGGTCCATGGCATCGAGGCGCACCGCGCCGGCCGTGGGCGTGATCGACCCCACCAGCATGCGCCCGAGGGTCGATTTGCCGGTGCCCGATGCGCCGACGATCGCCAGCACCTCGCCGGGCTCCAGGGTGAAGTTGATGCCGTTGAGAATCACCTTCTTATTCGGCGGCGGGACGTAGAGCACGCGCTCAACCGTGAGACGACCCGAGGGCTGTGGGAGGCGCAGGCGCTCGAGGTTCAGGGGCGAATTGAGAAGCAGCGCCCGGATGCGGGCGTAGGCCGCGCGCGCCGCCACGAAGCTCCGCCATCCTTCAATCGTCCCCTCCACGGGAGCGAGGGCCCGCCCCGCCACGATGGAGGCCGCAATCACCATGCCGCCGGTGAGTTCGTGATTGAGGGAGAGCCACGCGCCCCAGCCCAGGATGGCGATCTGCGTCGACAGGCGCACGAGCTTGGATAACCCCGACATCAGGATGTTGCGGTCCTGCGCCAGGACCTGCGCCTTCAGGGACTCGGCGGTCTCCCGCCCCCAGATCACCACGCTCTCGGGGATCATCCCCATGGCGTTGATCACTTGAGCATTGCGGGCCATCGCATCGGCTTGAAGGTTCGCCCGGGATGCGTAGGCACTCGCCGTGGAGAAGGGAACATGCGTGATGCGCTGGTTGACATAGGCGACGATCAGCAGCAGAGCGCCCGTCGTGGTGACGATCGCGCCCAGGTCCGGATGGATCAGGAACACCACCAGGAGGTAGACCGGGGCGACGGGCGCATCGAGCATCTGCAGCAGCACGGACCCGGTCAGGAACGCGCGCACCTGCTGGAGATCGGACAGGGTCTGGAATTCCTTGCTCGAGCCGGCCTGTGACGCCTTGGCGGCGGCCGAGAGGACAGGGGCGCCAAGCTTGGCCTCGACCTCCACGGCGATGCGCATGAGGATGAAGCGGCGCATCATATCCATAACGACGTGCGCCAACAGGGCGCCCGCCACGACAACACTCAGCATGACGAGCGTATCGAGGCTGCGGCTCGTCATCACCCGGTCCGAGATCTGGAACAGGTAGATCGGCATCGACAGGATGAGGATGTTCACGACGAGCGAGAAGACCGCCACGGTCACGAGGTTGCGCCGAGCCGTGCGGAGCCCCTTGCCGAGAACCTCCCGAAAGTCCTTGTCGCTGGAGCGCCTCTGCAGTGGCGGAGCGCTTCCGGACCCATTGCCTCCCGATCCGCCACCTCCAGGACCGCCGGACGAACGCGTTCGATCCGACCCGCGGGGTTCTGGACTCGTCCCCTTGCGGAAGGGCAACACGGGAGCGGGCGAGGGCGCCTCCACGCGGCTCTCCGGAACCGGGATGATCCGGGGCGCCGGAGCGGCCTCCTCAACCAGGGCTCTCGCCGTCGCCGCTTCACGCTTCATCGTGTGTCCCATGAACTCAAACCCGTGCCCCGTCTTGCCGGTCCTCAGGTGAGGACCGACGCCATCATGTCGTCGTGGGTCATCGCGCCCCGCGCGATGGCCGCAGCGTCCTGAACGTCCGCTACGTCGTCGAGGAGGCCCGTGAAGGCGACCGCCTCATTCACGAGGGCCATGGTATCGGCCTGCATCAAGGTCTGCGAAGCGTCGACGTACTCGGCTTGGATGAGAACACTGTCCGTGTAGCGCTCCCCGCCGAGGTATTGATCGAAAACCGCGGCGACATCGACGATGGTGGCCGAGTTGTTGGCGCCGTTCGCGCCAGCGTTCAGAGACGCCTGACCTCCGGCCGCAAGACCCTGAACGGCCACGTCAGCATCGACGATGATGTTGGTCTGATGGATGACGTTGATGTCGTAGTAGTTGCCCTTCACCACGAGCACATCAAGCCGGCCCGTCGCAGCGCCCGCGAAACCCGACCACTCCTCGAGAGCGGGAACCTCCTCAGCGGTGAGGCGAGCGATGAGGTCGCTCAGGCTGTCATTCACATCCTGGAAAGCTTGCTCGCCGCGTTTCTCGATCGCGGCATCGTTGACGAGGTGATTGCGTCCCGATTGAGCATCATCCCCGGCGACCCCGCCTCCGACGCCGAAGGGGTCAACCGATCCGACGATGTCGTCATCGACGACGATGTTGGTCTGGGTGATCAGATTGAAGCTATGATAATCGCCAAGGACGATGATTACGTCGTACTGGCCGAAATCGAGAAGCCGCGCGGCGCTGGTCTGTGCGTTGCCGCCGAGGAGGACTGTGCTGTGGTCCTCCAATCCGGTCCGGTAGGCTTCGTCGTTATCGGAGATCCAGTTGCGCTGAATGAGCGCCTTCACATCAACGACATCACCCTCAACGAGGGTCACGTCAACGCACAGGCCCTTCGAACTGACGCCGTCGAGACGGGGCAAGTCATAAGCCTCATGGCCGAACGAAGCGATGTTGTAAGTCCCGTTGTCTCCGGTCTTCCCGGTCGCCTCGCCCGCGTTTCCAGACGGCAGAACCTGATCGCGGTCAGCGAGGAGGTTCGCCTGGATGATGGCATTCGTCTCGTAATAGTCGCCCATCACCACGAGCGTGCCGACCGCCTCGTTCGCATCGCCGAGCACGGCAAGATGGGTGGCCGTGTTGCCGCCGGTGGTCAGAAACTGGGTGCCAGGGCCGCCGTCGTCGGGTGCCTCGGAGTTGGGACGGGTCAGGTCCGGCCGGGCATCATGGAGGACCCCGTTCACCCAGACACCGTGTTCGAAGGCCGCTTCGGCGCTCCCGCCCTCGAGGGCCGCATGGCGCGCCTGCGCGAGGGCGAGCCAGTCCCCGGCGCTGGGGCTTTCGGGGACGAGGTCCGCAGGCGTGACGCGTCCGGCGGTGAACAGGAGATCATCGAGCGCTGCGCCCGCGGCGGCAGAATGGGCTTCGCCAAGGTGCAGGTCGACGTGACCGATGAGGCGGTCTCCGTCGTCGAGGCGGTTTGACTGCGTGATGGTAATGAGCGCGTCGTCGCCGCCCTCCTCGAAGGCGACGCCGTACCCAATGGGTTGGACTCCGGCTGCGCCGCCGCTACCCACTCCGAGCGTTCCTGGGGTCAAGTCACTTAAGGTAAAGGGGGCGGAGAAGAGGGGCGCAAGTCCCGCAACGCCGCCCAATCCGAGGACGCTCTCGACCGGCTGCCATGCGGCTGGGGGTGGGGTGGACAACGCCGCGGGTTTGGTCGCCGCTGTGGTGAGATCGAGGATGAGGGGCTTGTGGGCTGTGACAGCGGGGATGTCGGCCGTGTAGCTCCAGGTCCGTGCCTCGTAAGCGAAGTCATCGTACCCGGTCCGCACGGCCACATTGGGCGCCTCGACCAATTCGAGCAACCCGGCAAAGTGGCGAATGGTGTCGCTCGTGACGGGATCCGACATGCGGTCTGCTCCTGCTGACGCGCTCGCAAAAAAGGCCCTAGGACCGCTTGCGACGATTGGTGAAGGCCCGCGCGGCTGCCCGGGCCCTCAGGTCACGGGAGATCAGCCCACATCATCATCCGAAATGCTGCCGCCGCCCCCCACCACCGCCATGTCAACGGTGTTGTACTGTATGTTCGCCCCCATCACGATGTTCTGGGTGAAGGCGTCGAGTTGCGAGACGCCGTCGGCCGAATTGCCGATATCCGCCCGGCCCCCGAGATCCGACCCGTTGCCGACCGAAGCCTCACCGGCATCGCCGTACATGGAGAAGCCGCCAAACCCACTCGCATTGGTGACCGTTGGGCTTGAGAGCGTGTCGTTGTCGGTGAGCTCGCTGACCTGGGAGACGCTGAAAAGGCCATCGTTGCCTTCCCCGGCAAGGGCGCCGTCGCCGATCGCGGTCAGAACATCGAGGTCCACGGTCTCAAGATCGAGGAAGTCGTCGTCCGAGTTGTCGTCATTCTCGTTGAACGCGTCGCTGATCGCAACATCCAGTGCCGTTGTCGACGTGGTCGTATTGTAGCTGCCAGCCACATCGTTGTCGTAGGTTGTATCGTTGTCCTGATTGTAGCTATCGGACACATCGTTGTCGCTCGACGTCGTGGTCGTCGTGTCGTTGTCCTGATTATAGCTGTCGGTGATCCTTTTGTCGTTGGCGACGTCTGTCAGGGTGACACCGATCGTGGTGTTGTCGTTGTCCTGATCCTGATCTTGGTTGTAGCTATTGTCGACATCGTTGTCGTTCGTGGTGTTCGTCTCTGTGTCGTTGTCGTTCGTGGTATTGGTGGTCGCGTCGTTGTCGTTCGTCGTGGTGGTGGTGATGTCATCATCACTCGTCGACGTGTTGTTGCTGTTGTTCTGATTGTTGCTGTCCGTCTCGTTGCCGACGTTTTCGATGTCGTCGATGGCAACGGCGAAGCCCAGCGCGGCGGCAGCGGAGCCATGATTCACGTTCCGAGTCTCGGTGGCCATAGGGTGTCCTCTTGCTGTTTGAAGGCATAGATCGACCATCGCCGCTGATCATCTGCGTCTGCGGCGGAGGCGGACGGCAAGCCTGCATGTTGGCGTCGTAGTTGAGCTGGTCCGTCTAGAGGAAAGGCACCACGCCCCACAGTCAGGACGGTCCAGTGTTCCTGCGTCTGTTCGGATGTCTGGGCTCGGCTCCTCCCCGTTTGTTGCTTGACCCTAGACACGGGTCTCCCGATCACCGTCCGCGGGGTCCGGCGTTCTTGAGGCACGTGGGTTCGAGAACTTTGTCTTACCTTGACGAGGTCAGTGCGGATCGAAACGTAAGGCCGTCATCAATGGCGAGAACGGCGGCCCCAACGGCAGGAAAAGATCGAACCTCCTCTTACGTCGCTGATGAATATTGCTGCGTCGATGCAATGCGAATCTTGGAAGCTTATTCACCTTACGTTAGGCGAGCCTCGATGCCTGTCAACGGCTAGGGTTGAAGGTTTCATCGCTCTCATGGGCCCGCCCCGTCGCGGCGTTCGAGAGAAGCGGGCGCGGCAAGGGATCCGCTTTGACGTTCGGTTCTCTATCGCCGCCCTCGAAAGCTGGGGACAATGACGGCTGATGGCGTTGGCGAGCGCTTCAGCGATCAACCGGTGGACCTTTCCAGCCAACGTGCTGCACGAATCGTAACGATGCGACGTAGGCCGACTGCAAGGGGGGCCAATAGCCGGAAGCAGGTGAATGGGCGGCGCGGACAAAGGCTCGGCAACGATCGACGTCCCTGCACCACGCCGATTGACCGTAAGGCAGTGATCTAATCGCTACAGCGACGGTCACCCGGGCCTGCTAGACGAAGCGCATTGTGCCGTGCAGCAGGATTTTGAGTCGAACGCGTGATTAGTTTCATGATCAGCGTCTTCGAGCGCTTTCCCGATTGGTGGCCGTTCGTTTTCATCGGTACCGGTCTTGTCGCCTCGGCCTTCTGGTTGGTCTTTTGGCTCTGGGCGGCTTGGTCTGTTCTCGCCTGGTTGGTGACCTGACCTCACTCCCATCGCGCTCGGCATTCGTAGTGCCCGCGGTGATCGTAAGACCCGGTGGGCGAACTCGACCAAGATGGACATAGAGGCCCGCCCGGGCGCACGCACCCTTGCCTAGACGGCCGAGTTCCGTCGAGGCCTCATCACGACGGGTTGAGGACCCGCACCTCGCCAGAATTTGCATGCTCGACGACATCCAACCGAAACACCGGCGTGTAGGGTTCGGGGAGGTGCCGCAATGCCGAAGTGGGTCAGGCCGGGTATGTTGTGTGAGACCTGCGGCGGCAGCACGATCGTCGTGCGGGGCCCAATCCGCGATCAGGCGCATGTCCGCTGCGGTGATTGTCTCGCGTTGCGCTTCACCTGGGCGCAGTTTCTGAAAGTGCTCCGCCTCGACGGCTGACGCATCGGGTCGGTTCTATGCTCTGCCGACAAGACGAACGCTCCCTCGCCCCCGATTCAGGCTGACGTAAGGTTAGTGACAAGCAAGTTACATCGGCGCAGCTGGACCCGGTGCTAGCGTCGCCGAAGAACTCAGGACGAGCGAGTCGATGCAGAAGACATCCTCAGGGTACCCGGGCGTACGCGCTACTGCGGCGCCATCAGGTGATAAGCACAGGCCGAAGTCCCCTGTCGTCGCCTTTGATCCGCATTTTCCGCAGGCGGGTCAGAGGGACGGTCAGAGAGCCCATTGGTTTTCGCCTCACTTCCCGCACGAACGAACTCAGCGGGGCTGATGCAGGCCTCGCGTCTCGATAAGCCCCTCGAAGATGGCGCTCGTGCTCGAACCGGCGAGGCCTCCAAGGGCACTCGAAGCACTAACTCCGCGAAGCTCGGTTTATCGCACTGACTTCGGCCAAATCTGACACCCCGGTGGCCCTCTTTAGGGCCTTGCGCACGGGTCTGGAGCCCTGACGGCCGCCGGGGGCAGGTCGGAGCGAAGGAGTGTAGCCTCCTTCACTTGTGCCACGGCAGTTCCGGCGCTTGTTCGGCCAGCGTGACAAACAATGCCAGACACCCAAGGTACCCGTTCAAACTAGCAAGGAACGTCATGGGCAAGCCCCTGCAAGTCAGGAGAGGCAATTCGCTCAAGCTGCGCCGCTTGCCGCACAGTTAGTCAAGGCTGTGAGGTCTGGACGTCCTAGCGACGGCTTCGGAGGGCGAGGCTGGAAGCAGGGTTAAGGATGCATCAGGTTCGCGGTTGGCGCTCAAGGATGATTGAGACAACGCGCACCGGGTAAGGATCAGGTTCGGCGCTTCCGGACCGGACCGTTACGGTGCAGGATCAAAGCCCGTCGCGTGACACGAGGAACTTAATGACGACCCGACTGCCGGCACAGCCTCATTTTGAGGCGATCGAGGCCGCTGCTCTCGACACGGCCAGCCGTCGCACGTTGATCTTGGCCCTCATCGGCAACATCAGCTTCAGTTGGTCGAACAATGAAAGCATGTTCATCTACGTGATCATGCTCCTGCTCGACACTGACGAGACGGCAGCGGCAATCGTATTCTCGACGTTGAATACCACGCGCGCCAGACTTGACCTCGTCGAGCGGCTGGCCGCCGTGAAGATCTCGGATCGGGAGATAGCTGCCCGTTTGAAGGAGCTGATCGAGCGGTTCGATGCATGCAATCGAGTTCGCAACGAACTGAACCATAGCATGTACGTTTTGAATGAGACGGGAGAGATCACTCACACACAGTCGATGAGGATTACTGGGTCTCGGGGCCGCCTTAAGTTCGGAGGTATGAGGCCCGTGGACGATGGGCGACTGCGGGAAATGGAGGACGTCATTGCCGGGTTGCGAGCGCTGAACCGGGATCTATGGGCATTCTTGCCCGCGTTGGAGAGCCATCTCAACAGCAGACGCGAGAGAGATTCGTAGTGGAACCCAACCAAACGCGCTTGGCCGAACCCGGCGCCCTGCCAGCCTCAATTGCGGGCACCGCCTTCTCTCGCATGACTAAGCCAGAGGCTAAACTCTTGGGCGGCCGACAGTTGGCTGAGGCCTCATCGCTTCTTCGGGGGCAGTCGGCTACAAACGCTCGATCTTTAAGAACGTTTACACTTCGTGATCAGGAGAGGCGCGAACTCTCCAGTTTGCTCTGACGTTTTCCGCCCGGCATTCCGAGCAGGATTACGGTCACATGCGTCACCCGAAGAGGGCGCCTGCAAATGGTGTTGAATTTGCAAAGGTCGACGGTGAGACCCCGGATGCGACATCCGCTTCGAAAGTGGGTCGGGAAATTAGCTTACCGAGATGGGTCCCGCTGGTGATCGGGTGCGGTGTCGCGCTGTCCGCTGGTTGGGCCGCCTGGCTCGGCTGGGCGGCTCTGACCCTGCTTGCAAGTGGCGGTACCGCGATCGCAGCTTTTCTTGGAAGCTGAACCCCGATGTCTGACGGCAGGACGTACCATTCTCTTCTGAGCCGACCGGCTTCCCCTCAGTCGCTGATCGCTTGCCAGTCCGGCCACGCTCGCCGGGTAAGGACGGCGAGGGCGAGGCCAAGCAAGGTGCCGGCCGAACTCGCGGCCGCATCGACTAGCTTCGGCGTGCGGCCCGGGACGCCCACCTGCGCTCGTTCCGCCGCCCCTGCCAGCAGAGGCCGACCACGATCAGAATGAGGCGATCCCCCCGACAGGAGCCGAAGCTTGAGGCTGCGGCGGTGCACAGATACACCGCGAAGGGTCCCCATACACTGCGAAGGGGCCCCATCTCTTCGGAGCAGCCGTGCGCAGTTGCAGTTACCCGAGGATCACCGAGAGGAGAACCATGAGGGCTATGCCCACCGTACCCGCAAGCTGCAAGAGATGGGGCAGTCGGGAAGAGGGATGCGGCGGCGCGGCGACATGGCGGACCGGGCGAGGTAATCGAACGAGCGGAGTACGTGAGCGGGGAGGGGAGAAGGCTTCAGAGTTCGGTCCAGGGTGTGCCGCACGTCACCCACCGCGCCGCTCACGTCAGGTGAGGGAGCCCGATAGTTGGAGATGCTGCAGAAGCATAATGGTCTTGCCGTCCCGAATTACGCCATGCGCCACAGCATCGAGCGCTTCTCGCGCGCTGAGTTCGACGACCTCGATCTCCTCCCCTTCGTCCAGCCGCCCTCCGCCGGCGGCCACTCGGTCGCCGGGCCCGTAAAACGCGGAGAAGAAGGTTACGCGCTCCGTAAAACTGGACGGGCTCATATAGGCAGAGAATAGAAGCCTGACATCCCGGATCCGGCAGCCTAACTCTTCCTCAGCTTCCCGTCGCATGCACACCTCAGGCTCCTCCCCCTCCAGCAGGCCCGCACAGGCCTCTAAAAGCGCCGGGGGCTCGCCCCGCAGGAACGGGGGACGGCGAAACTAGCGCACCAGGAGTACGGTGCAGCGGACCGGGTCGAACGGCAGGACCGTTGCCGCATCGCCCCGCTCGTAGACCTCCCGGTCGAGTGTCTCTCAAGAGCCGGTACGCCGCCGGAGCTCAAACCGGTGCCGTCGTAGCGGAACGAAGCCATTGGAGAGAACCTCGGCCGTGTGATTGCGGATTTCGAAGTCATCCATTGCGCCTGCCCTTGCACCTTCGCTCGCGACAGCCCGGTCCGAACGAAGCTTCCTTTCCCTGAAATCCCGCCGCGACACGTCATGCGAGCCTCGCCCCCTTGAGGTCGGCCCTGAACCCCAAGCGTCGACGGGAGCCACGCTGCCCGGCCCTGCCGCTTCTTGTCCACCATGCATCCAAAGCGTCGGCCGGTGTGTAGATGGCGCGGGAGGACCCCATGATGATGATGATGACAGGCGTTGTCTGGCTGGGCTGTTTAGCCCTTTTCTTGAGCTTCGCCGACGGCGCGCCCCTTTCAGAGGAGGCGTGATGAGAAGCCCTGGCGTCCAGTAACCCACGATCCGGTGCGGCGGGATCGCTCTGAAAGAACAACGGACGGGTCGGAGGGTGGCCTGCCGTGGGGCAATGCTCGTCGGGCTTGCCTCGAACCAGCCAGGTCCGCAGCCCTTTAGGCAAACGAGAGCGCGGCTGAAGCCGATCAGCTACGCCTCAGGCGCTCAGCCGGCCTGTGCCGGATTTTGGCGCGTGGGCGAGCACGGCGGAAGTTCGGACGCTCGCCTCAATATTCTCGATCAAGCGGCTCCATGAAGCCACCGATCGGCCGCATCGCGTGCAGTGAACAGGAGTGTCGGGACCGATCCGTCCGGTGATCGTGACGCTGGGTGATCCGCAGCCGCCGCAGCTCAACCGCCGTCCCGACGTGACCTTCTGGTGATCGCGCGTGTCCCGCCCCGCCCCAACTTCCTGGCCGCTTCACGGCATGAAGCTGACGTGCGCTTGCAGGTCAATGCTTTAAGGCGAGGTGACGCTTCGTTTTCATCTGGAGTTCGGCGGGCTTCCGCTTGCAGCCATACACCCTCGCGTCGCGATTAGGGCCACAGTTGTCCGTCAGTTAGGCTACGACCGGCTGTACGTACTATTAGGGCTCAAGTCGCAGCCGGCGAGGGCGGGTACGAACCCTTGCAGACTTGCACACTGGCGACCGCAGCAACGGAGTGATCCGCGTGGATCTGCCGGTGACCTTAGTCCACCGAGTTCATGCTCGGCCGCTTGCCTCTGCACCAATCGCCCGAGTGCGAGCGGGCATTCATCATGAGATCGATGCCATGGTCACGGTCCAGCGATTTACGCGTTCGGTCGAGGGCGGGTACCGGTCTCAATGATCGCGCCCAGACCCTCAGGGTTCTAGGAGAGGAATGGCTAAGTTCCAGAGGGGATACTCTTATGTTTGGGATCGGACCTGAACGGCCGATGACACTGGCTGATCTGTGGTGATCCCGAGCCACGTGGCGATCTGCCGGAGCGATCAACCCCAACTACCCGCGGACGCTCCAACTCACCTAAGCGGTGGCATCAAGCCGGCTCGGCAGGAGCCCCGACCTTCGACGGGCAGCAGCCCCGCCCGCACGGCGTTGCGCCCGCTGCCGCCAGCGCCTCGTTCATGATGGACCGGATCGTTGACGCGCAACGCCCGCAATTCGGGCTGCAGCCGAGGCAGCGATAGACCTCGGCGGGCGTGCGCGGACAGCCCGGCCCTGGGCCGAGACAGGCCTTCACCTGACGATCCGAGAGGACGTTGCAGGAGCAGATGATCATCGCAGTTTGGAGTTCTTAAAATCTACATTCTTGATCAACAGCTTAGAGCAGGACAGCACAGCGGTCAGCCTGCCGCTGCCGTGCCCCGGTGACGCATCGCGCTCGCGCTCGCGCTGGAAGGCGATCTAGTCCCGCACTACCACAATGTGCAGCCGACGGGGACCGTGGGCTCCAAGGAGCATCGTCTGCTCGATGTCGCCCGAGCGGGACGGACCCGTGATCCAATTCACGGTGCGGGGCATGCCTCCCTTGCCGAAGGCAAAGCGCACCTTCTGCCACACGCTTTCGTAGTCCGTGGCAAGGTCCGCGGCCCTCACCACCACGATGTGATTGTCGGGCAGGAAGTTGAGGGTGGAGGGATTGTCGGCTCCCGACACCATCACCAGCGAGCCGGTTTCCGCCACGCCCCCGAAGGCATGGCTCACGGCGTTGAGGTCGCCGCCCTCGCTGCGCCCCCGCGACACCTCGAGGGCGGTCTCGTCCCACGGCATGGCGGCAAGGCGCGGGTCCTCGCCCATGCGGATCGTGGCCGGCAGGTTGTGGTTGCGCAGGTACTCGGCGATCGCCTGCGGTACCTCGCCTGGGGATGTCACTTCCGTCACGGTGGCGAGCGCCGCTTCGGCCTGCGTCTTGAACAGGGCGACGCGCTCCTCGCCCTGCACCTGTCCGCGTGACGGAACGACGCCGCGGGGCGAACGCTCAAGCCGGTCGGTCACGAGCTGACGGCGGATCGTCTCGGATCCCTTCACGCCGAGCGAGCGGCGGATATTGGCGAAGATGTCGTCGCGGGCGCTCATCGGGTTCTCTCCGGCCGGCGGATCACGCGGCCTTCCGTCGGCCGCGCTCGCGCGCCCAACGCTGCTGGAAGGTCTCGCCCTGCGGCGCCGGGAAATCCCGGTGCTTGGTCCAACCGGAGGTGAAGGGCAGCCAGCGGAACGCCCCGCGCTCGCGGTTGACGAGCTTCAGCGCACCCATGGCGGCGCGGGTGGCGGCGCGATAGAGCGCCGGGCGGCGCGCGAAGAAGGCCCAGAAGCCCACGCCGTAACGCACGGCGGCAGGCTGGAGGTGCCGCTCGAATTCCCGCTCCCGCCAGTGGCGCATGAGTTTGGGAAGCGGGATGCGCACGGGGCACACGCTCTCGCATCGCCCGCAGAAGGTGGAGGCGTTGGGCAAATGGCCCGCCTTGTCGACGCCGATGAGCGTCGGGGTGAGCACGGCGCCCATGGGGCCGGGATAGACCCAGCCGTAAGCGTGCCCGCCCACCGCGTGGTAGACGGGGCAGTGGTTCATGCACGCGCCGCACCTGATACAACGTAACATTTCCTCGAAGGCGGTGCCCAGCATGGCGGTGCGGCCGTTGTCGAGGATCACCACGTGGTAGTTCTCCGGCCCGTCCGCGTCGCCGGGGCGGCGGGGGCCCGTGGAGAAGGTGGTGTAGACGGACATCTCCTGGCCGGTCGCGGAACGCGCCAGCACCCTTAAGATCCCGCTCACGTCCTCCAGGGTCGGCACGAGCTTTTCGATCGAGGCGAGGACGATGTGGGTTTTCGGCAGGATCTGGGTGAGGTCCCCGTTGCCCTCGTTGGTGACGATGATGGAGGTGCCGGTCTCCGCGACGAGGAAGTTCGCGCCCGTGATCCCCACATCCGCCGCCAGGAACCGCTCGCGCAGGACGCCCCGCGCTTCCGTCAGAAGCTGGACGGGCTCGGAGAGGTCGCGCCCCGCCTCCAGATGCGTGTGAACCCGCCGGAAATCCTGCTCGACCTGGGTGGCGTTGAGATGCACCGCCGGGGCGATGATGTGGCTCGGCATCTCGTTGCGCAGCTGGATGATGTACTCGCCGAGATCCGTCTCCACGGGCGTGACGTGATGGTTCTCGAGGAAGGCGTTGAGGCCGATCTCCTCGGCGATCATCGACTTGCCCTTCGTCACCGTCTGGGCGCCGGCGGCGCGGCAGATGGTGAGGATGATCTCGCGGGCCTCCTCGGCGGTGCGGGCGAAATGCACGTGCCCGCCCGACGCCGTGACCCGCTGCTCGTAGGCTTCGAGGTAGAGGTCGAGGTGCTGGAGCGTGTGGTTCTTGATGTCCCGCGCTTGATCCCGCAGGGCCTCGAACTCCGGCAGCTTGTCGATGGCCTTCTGGCGCTTGTCGATGAAGCCGCGCTTCACGTTGCCGAGGGCCCGCTGCAGCTGCTCGTCGGCGAGCGCGCGGGCGGCATTGTCCTTGAACTGCGGGGAGGTGGCGTGAACGGTCATCCCCCCGTCATAGACGGAAACCGGGGCGAAGGGGAGGGGAGGCGGAGACGCAGTCCCGCCCGCAAGCCGTTCGCGAGCGGGACCGAGGGCGGAACGCCCTTGCCTAGCCGCGCCCTCGGCGCGCCGCGATCCGGTCGAGGAACGCCGCGTTCTCGACCGACCATGCGCACAGGGCTGCGACGGGCTCGTGCAGCCGGCGCCCGTCCTCCGTCAGGCGGTACTCGGTTTTGGGCGGCACGATGGGGTAGACGGTGCGTTCCACGAGACCGTCGCTCTCCAGCGAGCGCAGGACCTGCGCGAGCATCTTCTTCGAGATGTCCGGGATCCGGCGCTGCATCTCGTTGAACCGCCTCACGCCGCCGGACAGGCAGAAGAGCACGACGGGCGTCCACTTGTCCCCGACAACGTCGAGCAGGCGGCGCGCCGGGTACCGCGCGTCCAGGCGATCCGGGCTGTGCGTGTTCATGGCCTGGGACCCAGGTTCGCTTCGTCGCCCGACGGTGCCCGCAAAGGGAGCCCCCGTCCAGGCGGCGATGGATCGTTCCCGCTCGGCGGGCCGCCAGACGGTCCGGTTACGATGCGGCGGTCGGTCCGGGCCGGAAGCCGGCCCATCGTGTGCCGAGGGCGACGCCGTAGCTCGCGAGGCCCTGCCCGTATTCGAGCTGGAGGCTCTCCGCCGCGCTCAGGCCCGCATCCAGGTTCCGGCCCGCCCGGGCGAGGCTGCGGCCGAGAACCCAGGCATCGTGCGCCGCCTTGGCGGCAGCGCCGGCCGTGTGGGGGCGAACAACGAAGGCGGCGTCGCCCACCAGCATGACGCGGCCGAATACCGTCCGCGGCACGGTCACGTCGACGATGGTCTGCACGAATGGGTCGGCGGTGACTTCGACGAGTTCGGCGAGGATGGGGTGCAGTTCACGGCCGGCCCTGCGACGCAGCGCGTCGACCGTCGCGGGTGACGCGAGGCCCGGCGGCAGGGAGGAGCGGTGCCGATGCCCGTCCCTGTCGGTGAGCAGCCGGTCGAGTTCCTCGCCCTCCGCGCCGACATACCAGACCCAGTTCAGGCGTCGGTGCCCGGGCCGCGCATCCGCACCCTCGCCCGGAATGAGGTAGACGAGCATGTGTCCGCCCGAGCGGGCGTCGCAGAACGTGAAGGCGTCGTCGAGGAACGCCACCACCCGATCGGGCGCATCCCTCTCGTCGAGGGTGCCGCGCAGGGCGACGTAGCCCGCGTAGTCCGGCCTCGCGTCGGGAAGGAACCGGCGGCGCAGGGGCGAGTTGGAGCCGTCCGCCGCGATCAGGAGATCGCTCTCCACCCGGCCGTGACCTGCGATCGCGGCGGCGACGCGCCCGGGATCGCTTTCGACCTCCGTGACCGCGGCACCCATCACGTAGCGCTCATCCGGGAACGCGGCGCGCAGCGTGACGTAGATCGCCTCCCAGGACGTGAAGGCCTGCGGCATGGGCTGGCTGCGGCCCTCGCCGCCGTCCGGGTCGAGGTAGCGCCGGACCCGGCAGGCGGTCACCGGCAGGGGCGGAGCGTGGTGATCGCGCAGCAGCGTGGACAAGTGGGGCTGCACCACGATCCCGGCGCCGCGTGTGGCGAGCGGACCTGGCTCGCGCTCATAGATCGTCACGTCCGCGCCGATGCCGCGCAGCGCCAGGCCGGCACACAGCCCGCCGATGGAGCCGCCCGCCACCGTCACCTTCGGATGCGAGCCGCCGATCATGCGGGGCATCCGGCTGCCTGGACGAGGTGGCCCAGCATCAGGTCCGCCCGCAGCGCACCCGAGAACGCAGGCTCGCCGTTGACGATGAAAGTCGGTACGCCGTTCAGGCCGCGGCGGCGGGCGGCATTCTCCTCGCCCGCAACTTCCGCGCGCCCCTCTTCGCCGGCGAGGAAGGCGGCGACCCGGCTCTCGTCGAGGCCGGCCCCTCCGGCGATGCCGGCCAGCGCCTCCGCGTCGCCCACGTCCTTTCCTTCCGTGAAGTAGGCGCCGAACAGGCCCTCGACGAGCGCATCCTGCACGCCCTCACGGCCTGCGAGCCATATCAGGCGATGGGCGTTGAACGTGTTCGGCGTGCGCCGCATAAGGTCGTGTCGCATGTGCAACCCCACCTGCGCCGCGGCGGCGCCAACCTGCGCGTCGAGCCGCTGCGAGTGCTCCCAGGAGCCGAACTTGCGGCTGCGATACGCGACGCGATCCATGCCCTCCGGCGGCATGTGGGGGTTGAGCTGAAACGGCTTCCAGCGGACGGTTGCCGTGACACCCTCCGGCAGGCGCGCCACGGCCCGCTCCAACTGGCGCTTTCCGACGAAGCACCAGGGGCAGATCACATCGGACACGATCTCGATTGCGAGGCTGACCGGCATCACGGTCTCGGCCTTGCCGGACACGCCAGGTCCGATCGCGCAGCCGCCGGCCGTGCATGCGGTACCGTCGATGCTATCGCTCATGGTGCTCTCCTTCGACAGGAAGGGTGAAAGTCGCAGCACCAATCTGGCTGTTCGGCGACCGCAGCGAAAGAAGTTACCGGCTGGTGACCGCCTCGGCGCGGGGGCTGACCGTCAGCGGCGCAGGGATCGGCGAAGCGGACACGGAGCGTCGAGCGCTCTTCGCCTTTCGGGTCGGCCGCCGGCCGCGGCACACCGTGTTCGCGGGTGCCGCGGGGCTAACCGCCTCGCCGGTCCTTCTTGAAGGTCTGCCCGGTGGCGCGCATGCGTGCGTAGCGGGCCTTCCAGCCCATGCGGGCGGATTCGCTGCGGTTCCATGTCCACCGGTAGGGCGGCGGCGCAGCCGGGCGCCATGACGGTTCGGGTGGCCTGTCCGCTGCGAGGCGGGCGAGCGCCTCGCGGCGGCGCTCCGCGTCCCGGGCGGCTGCGGCTTCGGCCTTGGCGGCGAGAGTGGCTGCGGTCTCCGTCGGGGTCGGCGGGCGGAGCCGCCGGCTGCGCCGCACCGCCTGCTCCTCGCGGGCGCGGGCCAGAAGGTCGAGAGCTTCGGCGAGCGCGGCAGGTTCGACGGACGGTGCGGCTTCAATGCGGCGACGAGGCGCTCGGCCTGCACGCGCAGGCGCGTCGCCAGAACCCGCCCGACGATCACCGGCTTGTAGCGATCCTCCGGCCGCCGCAGGAAGGCGGCCGCACCGGGCGGGCGCGTCCAGCCATGGCGCTCGGCCCAGCGCGAGACCGTGCCGCTGTTGACGCCCGTCCGGTGGGCGATCGTCCGAAAGGGCAGGCGGGTGTTCTCGACGAGATCCCGCACCGCCGCCACGACGCTGGGCGGATGGGGATGACGGGGATGGGGCCGCGGATCGCCCCCGTCCCGGGCAGGAATGCGGATGCGGTAGACGGGAGGAGGGCCGAACGGGTTCATGAGAACAAAATAAGAACGAAAGCCTTTCCCGTCAAGGTTGGTGAGGATGAGGCTCCCCGGGAGCGCTCCCCTCCTGCGCGGGTTGCAGTCTTAGCCCCTGCCAGGGCGACGCCGACGGCGGCGCCCGCTCGGGATCCGCCGCGTCCGGCTACGCGCGTTCCGCCGCCCCTTGGAGCAAGCCACCGCCTTACAGGCAGCTTCGGCCCATGGCGGCGAGACCCTCGTCGAGGAGGTCGCCGAGATTGGGGATGCCGATGAGCCAGTCCGCCGTCGAGACCGAGGCCGCGTCCTCCCGCTCGCGGGCGAGGCGCACCGCGTCGCCCCATTCCTCCGGCTCCATGTCGCCGCGCCCGATATAGACGAGGGCGATGAGATCGGCCCGCTCGTCGTCGTTGAGGCCTGCGATCACGTCGCGCAGTTCCTGCTCGGTCGTGTCGTCGGGGCTCGCCATGAGGCTGTCGATGTTGCCGTCGTCGATGGGGTTCGAGCCCGAGCCCGGATCCGTCACGGCCTCCTTTACGTCGATGGCTTTCGCGCGGATGATGAATTCGCACACCTTGTCGAGCGCGATGTCCATGGGATTGTTCTCCGTCTCGTTGCGGGAGGGAAACCCGCGAAGGGCCGGAGGGTTCGTTTCGGGCCGGAGCCTTGGGGCGAATCCCGCCCAGGTTCGATCCGCCGCAGGAACCTGCGACTTCCGGCACCTTTGGTTTTAGGCGCCGCCGTCAGCCGATTGATCGCTTCATGCTCCGCCTCGCCCTCACGCTCGCCGCCGCCCTCCTCGCGCTTCCCGCGGCGGCGCAGCGCGTCGAGCTCGCGCCGCAGCGGCCGGGCGTGGTGGACGCCTACATCCTCTCCTTCGGCCTGTGGGGGCCGCAGAGCGTGTTCGAGAGCGAGGCCAAGGGCGCCGCACGCGTGCTGGAGGCAAAGCTCGACGCCCGCGGCCGGTCCGTGGTGCGGTTCAACGGCAAGCGGCGGTTCGGCGCCCGGCCCGAGGCCCTCCTCGCCGCCGCCGAAGCCGCGGGCCGGGCGCTCGATCCCGAGGAGGACGTGGCGGTGCTGGTCCTCACCTCGCACGGCGCGCCGGAGGGCGTCGGTCTCGTCGCCGGGCGCGAGCAACGCATCGTGACGCCGGAGGATGTGGGCCGGATTCTCGACCTCACCCGGGCGCGGCACCGGGTGCTCATCGTGTCGGCCTGCTATTCGGGAGTGTTCGCCGAGGCGCTGGCCGGCCCGCGCACCCTCGTCATCACGGCGGCCGCCTCCGACAAGCCCTCCTTCGGGTGCCGCGACGGGGCGACCTGGACCTATTTCGGCGATGCCTTCTTCAATAGGGCGCTGCGGGCGGAGGCGCGCTTCGACAGGGCCTTCGCCCGGGCCCGGGAGCTCGTCACCGCGCGCGAGAAGCGCGAAGGCTTCGACCCGTCGAACCCGCAGATCGCCGGCGGCGCTGAGGTGCTCGCGCGCCTCACCCCTCGCTGAGGGGCGGCGGCGCGGCGGCGATCTCCCCGATGCGGCGCAGCCAGCGCTCGACCCGCGCCCGGTTCACGCCGAAATCCGACACCCCGATCTGGCTGCGGGAGTAGAGCGCCAGGGTCGAGCGGCCGCCGCCGCGGTCGAGAATCTCGACGTTCACGGTGTCGGGATAGCGCATGAGGCGCGTGCGCACCACGTAGCGGTCCTGCAGGCCGTCGTCCGAGACCACCATCTCCGTGCCCGGCTCCTCGGCCGCCACCTCCGCCACGATGGCCCGCAGCCTTTCCGGCGGCACGGGATAGACCGGCGCCGGGATGTCCACCGCGGCGCCGCACAGGCCCTCGGGGCAGGCGAGCGCGTCGTTCGGCGTTCGCCGGCGCTCGATCCGCGTGAAATCGACGGGGCCGAGATCGGGAGGTCCGAACGCCGCCGCATAGGCGCGCTCGAAGCCGCCGGCCCGCCACACCAGGAAGCTCGCCGCCGCTGCGAGCGCCAGTCCGATCCCGATCGCCATTCTCCGCCTGCGCCCGCTCGTCTTGACAGCCATCACCGGCACAATAGGGCAGACACCGGTTTCGTCACGCCGAAACGGCCGCTCTTCCCAGGACCCGATCCGATGAACCCCCATGTCACGCCGATCCTGCTGCTCCTTGCGTCGAACGTGTTCATGACCTTCGCGTGGTACGGCCACCTGAAGTTCAAGACCTCGCCCCTGTGGATCGCCGTTCTCGCGAGCTGGGGCATCGCCTTCTTCGAGTACTGGCTGGCGGTGCCGGCGAACCGCATCGGCTCGCAGGTCTACACGGCGGCGGAGCTGAAGACCGCCCAGGAGGTGATCACGCTCCTCGTCTTCGCGGTCTTCTCGGTGCTGTACCTGAAGGAGCCCCTCGGCTGGAATCACGCGGTCGGCTTCGCGCTCATCGCGGGCGGCGCCTTCTTCATCTTCCAGGGCCGCTAGGTCCCGCGTTGACAGGGCCTGATGCTGCCCTTAACCCACCGCTCCCCAAGGGCGATAGGGCAGGGCGCCGTGGCCTACAAACTGGCGATCTTCGATTTCGACGGCACCCTCGCCGACAGCGGGGCGTGGTTCTTCGGCGTGTTCAACGAGGTGGCCGCGCGCTACCGATTCCGGCAGGTCACCGAACAGGAGATCGAGGAGCTCCGGGGCTTGAGCAATCGCGAGATCGTCCGCGCGCTCGGCGTTCCGGGCTGGAAGATGCCGCTCGTGGCGAACCACATGCGCAAGCTCGCGGCCCGCGACATTGCAGCGATCAGGCTGTTCCCGGGCGCGCTTCACCTCCTGAGGGCCCTGTCGGCCCAGGGCGTCGAGATTGCGGTCGTGAGCTCGAATTCGGAGGAGAACGTGCGGCGGATCCTGGGGCCGGACGGCGCGGCGCTCGTCGATCACTACGCTTGCGGCGCCTCGCTCTTCGGCAAGGCGCGCAAGTTCCGGCAGGTTCTAAAATGCAGCGGCGTCTCCCGCGGGGAGGCGATCTCCATCGGCGACGAGACCCGCGACATCGAAGCCGCGAACCTCGAGGGCATCGCCTCCGGCGCGGTCACCTGGGGCTATGCGAAGCCGGAGGCGCTCGAGGCCTGCCGGCCCACCTGGCTCTTCCGGAGCTTCGACGAGATCGCCCCGGCGGTGGCGGCCTAAGTCGCAGGCCTCAGCCGCAGGATCCGGCCCTGGCTCGCATCGGTCAGGAGGTACACGAAGCCGTCGGGCCCCTGCCGCACGTCGCGGATGCGCTCGTTCAGATCCCGCAGCATACGCTCTTCGCCCGTCACCTTGTTGCCGTCGGTCTCGAGCCGCGACACGAGCCGGCCCGACAGGGCGCCCACGAGGATGCTGCCGCGCCAAGCCGGGAACTTGTCGCCCGTATAGAAGGCCATGCCGGAAGGAGCGATGGAGGGATCCCAGTAATAGGTGGGCTGCTCGAGCCCCTGCTTCACGGTGCCCTCGCCGATCTTCGCCCCCGAATAGTCGACCCCGTAGGAGATCACCGGCCAGCCGTAGTTCTTGCCGGGCTGCGGGATGTTCACCTCGTCGCCGCCCCGAGCCCCGTGCTCCACCGTCCAGAGCTGGCCCGTCTGCGGGTGGAGCGCGGCGCTCTGCACGTTGCGGTGGCCCATGGACCAGATTTCGGGACGCGCGGCCTCCGTGTTGGCGAAGGGATTGCCGGGCGCGGGCTTGCCGTCGGTGGTGATGCGCAGGACCTTGCCGATGTGGTTCGCCGGGTTCTGGGCCTCCGCGCGCAGGTCGAAGCGGTCGCCGAGGGTCACGTAGAGGTGTCCGTCGCGGTCGAAGACGAGGCGCGAGCCCCAGTGGTTGCGGCCCGTATAGGCGGGCTCCTGGCGGAAGATGACCTGCGGCGCCTCGAGCCCCGTGGCCTCGGCGTTGAGGCGGGCGCGCATGACGCTCGTCCCCGCCCGGCCCTCGCCGCGATCCTCCGCGTAGCTCAAGTAGACGAGGCGGTTCTGGGCGAAGTTCGGATCGAGCGCGACGTCCAGAAGGCCGCCCTGGCCGCGGGCGGCGACGCGCAGCTGCGGCGGGGTCGCGAGGGGTTCGGAGAGCCGGCCGTCCGCCACGACCCTGAGGCGCCCCGGACGTTCGGTCACGAGCATGCGGCCGTCCGGCAGAAAGGCGAGGCCCCAGGGGTTCTCGAGGCCCCGGGCCACGGTCTCGACGGCGACGTCGGTCTTGTCCGTCTTGAGCCGCTGGGCGTCCTGAGCCGATGCGGCGGCGGTGGCCGCCAGGACGGCGAGGGCGGCGGCAGACAGCTTCAACAGGGGCATTCGGCCTCTCCTCGGGTGCAGGGTCGCCGTTGAGGTAACGGCGCCCGAGGAGGCGTCAACCGCCGCGCCGTTCAAGGCCGCGTGAGCGCGGCGACCTCGCGGGCGTGGTGCTGGGAGAGCGTGCTGGTGGTGGCGAGAACCGACACCGTCGCGGCGCCGATGATCGCCACGAGCCACAGGGCGAGGCGCCGCTCGCGGGACGCATGGTGGCGCGCGGCCGGCGAGCGGTTCCACCGGGCGGACAGGGACGGGGTCTGCATCAGGCGATCTCCCGGGCACTCACTAGAACTGAGCGTAAAATCTAATTGTGTGAAGAGTTCCGTCTGGCTGGCTCAGGCGGCCCCGGCTTGGACGTGACCTGGAACGGGGGCGGGTTGGGCCGCCACTCGGCTTGGCTGCTTTAGATCCGCCAAGCGTTCGAGAAGGACGAGCACCACGATGGCTAGCGCGATGCCGGCGAACACGTCTATGAAGTGGTGACCACCGTCGATGGGAGTCGCGACCAGCATTGCGACATTGAGAACCTGCCCCGGCCAGCGCAGCCAGGGTAGCCCCCAAAAAGCACGCATGAACACGACAGCTAGCGCCGCGTGATAGCTCGGGAACGTGATAATTCCCTCGAAGGAGAGTGCAACCAGCTCACGGAGCGTTCCATCTCGCAGCGCGAGGATCGGCTGAACGTGCACCGCAGACGCAACGGGTTTGATATTCGGGTAGTCTGCCGGCGTCAGGCCGGCATGCACGAACATCGCCATGGCAGGCATGAGGCCCGAAATGACGACCGTGATGAGACCCGTCGTCACGACTGCACCGGTGTACACACGAAGCAGGCGCGTACGCCCGGTGAGGCCAAGCAGTCCGATCAGGAGGATCATCTGGAACATGATGCTCTGATAGGAGAGGCTCAGGATCCAAGTGAGCGTTGGATGGGCATTGGCCCAATTGAGAAAATCTCGCCATTCAAGACCGAGAGCGAGGTCCCACTGATGGAAGGTTTCGTCCCAGAACGGGAGCCCGAGACTGGCCGACAAGTAGGACAGAGGCGCCGCGACGCCGGTGTAGATGATCGTCTGGATGAGAGCCGTCAGGGTCGTGGCAATACGCTCATCGGGCCGCCAGACGGTATAGATATACGCAAGCACGCCCACTCCGGTGCAATATGCGAGAGGCGTCTTGAGAGAGGAGAGCCGGAACGTGAAATCCGTTGCCAGGACCCATCCGGTGACGGCAATGCCGGCCGCCCCAATGGATATCCATATCAAACGATCAATCAAACGCCCGTCCATACCGGTTCCATTCCTGCCGTGATGATCTCCCGATATCAGGTCGGGTCTAAAGCCGGGGTGAAGCCGAATGGTGAACGTACTCTTGCGAACCTCGCTTCGAACGAGCGTGCGTCGCATGGGCTGAGGCGCTGCTCGGCCACGTAGCGGTGACCTCAAAATTCTTAACGGCGGTCTGCAGCGAGGGATCGCAGACTGGCGCGTACGGTGCAAGTTTCGGCCAACAGCCACCTGTCCGAAAAGCGTTGAGGGCAGGCAGCCTTCTGGCCCGCGCAGTTGGTTGAGCCCGGAGCGGAGCCCGGGCTTCAATAGGTAAGGGGCAAGAGCCCCCCTCAGTTCACGGTCTCGGGCTTCAGGCCGACGGTCTTGATCACTTCGGCCCAGGTCTGGATCTCCTGGGCGAGGTAGGGCTTGAAGGCCTCGGGGTCGCGCACGTTGAGGGTGAAGCCGAGCTTGCCGATGCGCTCCTTCATCTCGGGCTTGGCGAGGCTCGCCATGATGGTGCCGGAGAGCTTGTCGAGCACGGGCTTGGGGGCGGCGGCGGGGGCGAAGAACGCGGTCCAGGATTCGGCATCCGCGTTGGTGATCCCCTGTTCGCGCAGGGTCGGCACCGCCGGAAGGGATGCGGTGCGGGCCGGGCTCGCGAGGCCGATGGCGCGCAGGTCTCCGCTCTGGACCTGGCCGAGGACGGAGGGGAGGGTCGAGTTCGACACGTCGATGCGGCCGCCCATGAGATCGGTCACGAGGGGCGCCGCGCCGCGGAACGGCACATGGGTCATCTTGGTGCCGGTGCGCACCATGAAGAGCTCGGTCGCCAGATGCGAGCCGGAGCCGACGCCCGTCGAGCCGTAGTTCAGCTTCGAGGGTTCCTTCTTGGCGGCCGCGACGAGGTCCGACATGGACTGGACGGGCGAGGATTTCGGCACCACGAACACGTGCTCGAAGGCACCGACGCCGGCGAGGGGCGCGAAGTCCTTGACGGCGTCGTAGCCCGGATTGCTCAACAGGAACATGTTGTTCCCGTGCGTCTGGTTGTTGCCGAACATGATCGTGTAGCCGTCCGCCTCGGCCTTGGCGACCTGCCGGGTCCCGATGGCGCCGGAGGCGCCGGCGACGTTCTCCACCACCACGTTCTGACCGAGGGTCTTGCCCATGTCCTCGGCGACGAAGCGGGCGATGGCGTCCGTCGGGCCGCCCGCCGGATAGGGCACCACCATCTTGATCACGCGGTTCGGGAAGTCCTGGGCCTGGGCGGCGCTGCCGAGGAGGACGGCGCCGGCGAGGAGGCCGAGCGCGAGGCGGCGGGTGACGACCATTCTGTTCACTCCCTGGCCCGACGATCGGGCTGTTTTGCTTGCTTGGGCGGGCGGCCCCCACTAGGGTCCGCGCCGCCGTAAGGCCCTGTTCTATCGCCCCAACCGGAGGAATCCCATGGGCTTTTTGTCTGACGCCCTGTCCCGCATCAAGCCGTCTGCGACGATCGTCATCACGCAGAAGGCGCGGGACCTGAAAGCCCAGGGGCGGGACGTGATCAGCCTGTCGGTGGGCGAGCCCGACTTCGATACGCCGGACAACATCAAGGCCGCCGCCAAGGCCGCCATCGACCGGGGCGAGACGAAGTACACCCCGGTCGCCGGCATCGTGCCCCTGCGGGAGGCCATCGCCCAAAAGTTCAGCCGGGAGAACGGGCTCGACTACAAGCCCTCCCAGGTGATCGTCGGCACCGGCGGCAAGCACGTGATCTACAATGCGCTGCTCGCCACCCTGAACCCGGGGGACGAGGTGATCGTGCCGACACCCTACTGGGTGTCGTACCCCGAGATGGTGGCCCTGTGCGGCGGGACGGCGGTGTTCGCCGAGACCACGATGGAGCACAACTTCAAGCTCCAGCCGGAGGCGCTGGAGCGCGCCATCACGCAAAAGACCAAGTGGATCATCCTCAACTCGCCCTCGAACCCGACGGGCGCGGCCTATACCCATGCCGAGATGAAGGCCCTCACGGACGTGCTGCTGCGCCATCCGCACGTCTGGGTGCTCACCGACGACATGTACGAGCACCTGACCTACGGCGATTTCGAGTTCGTGACGCCTGCGCAGGTGGAGCCGAACCTCTACGAGCGGACGCTCACCATGAACGGGGTGTCGAAGTCCTACGCCATGACGGGCTGGCGCATCGGCTATGCGGGCGGGCCGGACCACCTGATCAAGGCCATGGACTTCGTCCAGGGCCAGCAGACCTCCGGCACCTCCTCGATCTCGCAATGGGCGGCGGTCGAAGCCCTGAGCGGCCCGCAGGATCACCTGCCGCGGTTTAAAAAGGCTTTCGAGGAGCGCCGCGACCTCGTGGTGTCCATGCTGAACCAGGCCAAGGGCCTCAGGTGCCCCACCCCCGAGGGGGCCTTCTACGTCTATCCGTCCTGCGCGGAGGCGATGGGCCGGACCGCCCCGTCCGGCAAGGTCCTGCGCACCGACGAGGATTTCGTGTCGGAACTCCTGGAGACCGAGGGCGTCGCGGCGGTGCACGGTTCGGCCTTCGGGCTCGGGCCGAATTTCCGCATCTCCTACGCCACCTCCAACGCGGCCCTGGAAGAGGCCTGCCACCGCATCCAGCGCTTCTGCGGGTCGCTGCGGTGACCGATCTGCCGCGGACCTTCCATCCGGACGCCGCGGCGGAACCCTACCGCGCCAACCCGGCCTCGACCCATCGCGTGAAGTTCGACGCCCGCGTGGACTTCACCAATGGCGGCTACGTGGAGGCGAAGGATTTCCTCCTCGACATCGAGGGCGAGAGCGTTGCGCCGGAGCGATTGGCCGAGATGATCGTCTCGGCCATGAACCTCCTCCGGGCCGGTCTCGTCACCGTCACGGCCATGCGGATCGTGCGGCGGGGCGAGCACCAGGACGGGTGAGGGCGAATCGGAAAGCGGTTCCTCACCGCGGAGGGTGCGACATTTTTGACCAGGGAATGATGCGGAACCAGGCGAGAGGGCCGGCGTTATCGTGCGCATCCGGCCTTCTTTCTGCCCCCACGGGCCGGACACTCAAAGGCGCTCCCTCGTGGGGCGCCTTTTCTTTTGGCTGCGGGCCTTCGAATGCGGTCGCCGAGATAACGAGGGCTGCGGCCGGCCTTTACGCCTGGTCCGCAGCCCTCTGGCCCATGGTGCCCCCACGGGGTCGACACCTTGGCTATGTGATTTGGCCTGAGCTTGGCAACATCTACTTTCCTTGCGATCCGCTCGGGCGGCCCGCAGGCCGGCTCGCGGGACCGCAGAGCTTTCAACCGGCGACAGGCGGGGCCATATGGGTGCCCCGGCGCAAGGCACGGGCAGGGGCCGTGGGGCGACCTGAGCGGGAGGGCTTGCATGGACGCAGGGCAGGTGTGGAAGCTGCAGCAGGCCGTCACGGCCGCAGGCCTGGCCGGCATGGCGGAGGGCGACCTCCTGCGGCTCTTCTGCGAGGGGCTGCGGGACGGGGGCGTCCCGCTCGGGCGCGCCAACGCCGTCGTCGACACCCTGCACCCGGTTCACGAGGGCCGCGCCTTCAAGTGGCGCCGCGACGAGACGAACATGCCGCTCGTCATCGAGTACGGCCGGACCAACGTCGCCGGCGAAGCCCAGGACAAGTGGCGGCAGAGCACGTTCTACCACCTGTTCAGCACCGGCCAGAGCCAGCTCCGCTGCAGGCTCGCGAGCGATCCCAATACGGACTTCACCGTCTACGACGAGCTGCGCGCCGAGGGGCAGACGGACTACGTCGTCATGGCCCACCGCTTCTCCGCCGAGAGCGCGGTCGGCGAGTTCGACTGCATCTACACGAGCTGGATGACGGACCACGCGGAGGGGTTCACGGACGAGCAGGTCGCGGTGCTGGCGGATCTCGCGCCGACCCTGGCCCTCGCGATCAAGTCCACCTCCCTCGCGCGGATCGCCGAGACCCTCATGGAAACCTATCTCGGGCGCGACGCCGGACGGCGGGTCCTGAGCGGGCGCATCGAACGGGGCGTCGCCGAGCAGATCGGCGCTGTTTTGTGGTTCAGCGATCTGAGGCACTTCACGCAGGTCACCGATCAGGTCGAGCCCGAGCTCATCATCCCGTTCCTCAACGACTATGCCGATGCGGCGATCTCCTCGATCCACGAGGCGGGCGGGGACGTCCTGAAGCTCGTGGGGGACGGCGTCCTCGCGATCTTCCAGGGCTCCGCGCGGGCGGAGGCCTGCCGGTGCGCCCTGAAGGCCGAGCGGCTCTTCAGATCCCGCCTCGACGCCCTCAACCGGGAGCGCGGCGCGGCGGGGCTTCCCGTCACGGACGCTTATCTTGGGCTCCACATCGGGAAGGTGTTCTATGGCAATATCGGCAGCCAGGAGCGGCTCGACTTCACGGTGGTGGGTCCGGCGGTGAACGAGGTGAGCCGCATCGCAGCCCTCTGCCGCTCCGTCGAGCAGGACGTGCTCGTCTCCACGGCCTTTCGCGACGCGGTCGCCCCGGAAGGGCGGGGCGCGTTCATCTCCGTCGGGCGCTACGCCCTTCGCGGCGTCGCCCGGCCGCAGGAACTCTTCACGCTGGATCCGGACCTGAGAGGCTGATCCCTCAGCGCACGTTCTCCTTGCCCCAGTTCTCCTTGGCGACCTCGTCCGACCGCTTGCGCTCCGCGCCCGAGAGCGGGCGCGGGCGCGTGCCGAAGAAGAACATGACGGCGCCAAGGAGGATGAGCCCGAAGATCCAGACGAATTCGATCGATATACCCAACATGATCCGTTCCTCGAAGGTTCTGCTGAACGGTCAATGCGCCAGGGCGGGGAAGGGTCCCCTGCGGCAGGCGGCGGCCATGCGGCGGGACCGCACGCTCGGCCCGCTGCGACCTTCCGTCCACCCCTCGTGGAACCCTGGCCTCCCGTGATCGGTTACGCCCATGCCGAATGGCAGGCGTTGCGTGACCCGCGAGGATTTCCACCATGGCCGACAGGGCCTCTTTCGACGATACCGCCCGGCCTCAGGGGCCCTCCACCCTCGCCACCTTGTGGACCATGGTGCTCGGCTGGGCCCTGCTCAAGCTCGTTGCGGGCGGGCGCCGCCCCATGCCGGCGCGGGACTACCAGCGCCAGGGCGCCGCGCCAGTGCAGCCCCACAAGAAGGCGGGGTTCGGGGGCAAGCAGCACGCGCCCGAAGCCGCGGCCGCAGAGCCCGGCCGCGGACGGGACGCCGACACGCCCACCGAGATCCCGGCCCGGGGCTGGAAGGACGTGCTGTGGCGCGTCTATGAGGAGTTCGGCCAGGACCGCATCATGTCGGTGGCGGCGGGCGTTACCTATTACGCGCTGCTCGCCATCTTTCCCGCCATCGCCGCTCTCGTCTCGATCTACGGCCTCTTCTCCGATCCGGCCACGATCAACCAGCACCTCACATCCCTCTCCGGGGTGATGCCGGGTGGGGCCGTCGAGATCATCGGCGAGCAGGTGACCCGCATCGCCTCGCAGGGCAGCGGGACCCTCGGGCTCAGCTTCGCGATCAGTCTCCTGATCTCCCTGTGGAGCGCCAATGCCGGCATGAAGGCGATCTTCGACGCGCTCAACATCGTGTACGACGAAGAGGAGAAGCGGGGCTTCGTCGCGCTGAACCTCCAGGCGCTCGCCTTCACGCTCGGCGCCATCGTGTTCATCATCGTGGCGATCACCGGCATCGTGGTGCTGCCGATCCTGCTCGACTTCATCGGCCTTCGCAGCGGGGTAGAATGGCTGCTGTCGCTCGCCCGCTGGCCCATTCTGCTCGCCGCCGTCGTGCTGATCCTCGCCCTGATCTACCGCTACGGCCCAAGCCGCGAGCGCGCCGAGTGGAAGTGGGTGACACCCGGCGGCGTCGGCGCCGCCGTGCTGTGGCTCGCCGGCTCGATGCTGTTCTCCTGGTACGTGTCGAATTTCGGCAGCTACAACGAGACCTACGGGTCCCTCGGCGCCGTGATCGGCTTCATGACCTGGATCTGGATCTCCACCATCATCGTGCTGGTGGGCGCCGAGATCAATGCGGAGATCGAGCACCAGACCGCGAAGGACACCACCGCCGAGGGCGAGAAGCCTCTGGGCTCGCGCGGCGCCAAGATGGCCGACACCCTGGGCGTGGCGAAGTCCTGATCCGTCAGGGCAGCCGCGCGAGGCGCTCGACGAGGAGGTCGAAGAGGCCCTCCACGTCCGCTTCCTTCAGGAACAGCGCGTTGCGCGGCCGCTCGGTGATCTGCCACCAATCCGCCACCGTCATGCCCCGGGTGAGGGGGCTCGCGGTTTCGATGCTCACGTTGACGGTGCGGCCCTGGAAGAGGGCCGGGTTCAGGAGGTAGGCGATCACGCAGGGATCGTGCAGGGGCGCCCCGTCCCAGCCGTATTTTTGAAGATCGAAGGTCTGCGAGAAGGTGAGCATGTCGGCGACCGCCGCGCCCGCCCGGTTGCCCAGCGCCCGGAACCGCTCGAAGCGGGGTTCGGTGACGAGCACCGTATGGGTGAGGTCGAGGGGCGCCATCACGATGGGGATGGCGCTGCGCATGACGACGTCGGCGGCCTCCGGATCGACGTAGATGTTGAATTCGGCCGCCGGCGTGATGTTGCCGACCTCGAAATAGGCGCCGCCCATCAGCACGATCTGCCGGACCCGCTCGGCGATGTCGGGGGCTTTGACGAGCGCCATGGCGACGTTCGTCAGGGGCCCGAGCACGCAGAGCGTCACCGCGCCCGCATCCTCGGCCCGCAGGGTGTCGACGATGAAGTCGACCGCGTGCTGCTCGCGGAGCGGCACCCGCGGATCCGGGAAGGACGGCCCGTCGAGCCCGGTCGGGCCGTGCACGTGCTCCGCCGTCACGAGGTCCCGCGCCATGGGACGGGAGCAGCCCGCATGGACGCCGATCTCGGTGCGCTCCGCCAGTTCCAGAATCTTGCGGGCGTTGAGGGAGGTGCGGTGCAGGGGCACGTTGCCGGCCACCGTGGTGAGCCCGAGCACCTCGATCTCGTCCGGCGATGCGAGGGCCAAGAGGATCGCGACCGCGTCGTCCTGACCGGGATCGGTGTCGATGATGATCTTCTGCGTCACGGGAAACCAAGCCTTGCGGAGGGGCTTGATAGCGGCGAAAAGCCGGGCCAGGAAGTGGCGCCGGCGATTTCGCCGCCCCGCCCTTCGGTCCCGAGTGGTTCACGGATGAATGCCCACAGCACCCGAGACGTCGCGGCCCGCGATGCCATCGTGCGCGTCGCCGGCCTCGAGAAGACCTACGCGTCGGGCTTCACGGCCCTGCGCAACGTCGACCTCGAGATCCGGCGCGGCGAGATCTTCGCGCTCCTCGGGCCGAACGGCGCCGGCAAGACGACCCTGATCAGCATCATCTGCGGGATCGTCAATCCGAGTGCCGGAACCGTGGTGGCGGACGGGCACGACATCGTGCGCGACTACCGCGCCGCCCGCATGACCATCGGCCTCGTGCCTCAGGAACTGCACACGGACGCCTTCGAGACCGTGTGGGACACCGTGCAGTTCAGCCGGGGCCTCTTCGGCAAGGCGCCAAACCCCGCCTATGTGGAGCAGATCCTGCGCGACCTGTCGTTGTGGGAGAAGCGGGATTCGAAGATCATGGCCCTGTCCGGAGGCATGAAGCGCCGGGTCCTCATCGCCAAGGCCCTCTCGCACGAGCCCCGGATCCTGTTCCTCGACGAGCCCACCGCCGGGGTCGACGTCGAGCTTCGACGCGACATGTGGGGCATGGTGCGCCGGCTGCGGGAGAGCGGCGTCACGATCATCCTCACCACGCACTACATTGAGGAAGCCGAGGAGATGGCGGACCGCATCGGCGTCATCAACCGGGGCGAGATCGTGCTCGTCGAGGACAAGGCGACGCTCATGCGAAAGCTCGGGAAAAAGCAGCTCACCCTCCAGCTGCAGACGCCCCTCGCGGCCGTGCCGCCCTCCCTTTCGGCCTACGCGCTCGAACTGCAGGCGGGCGGCAGCGAGCTCGTCTACACCTTCGACGGGACGGCGGAGCAGAGCGGGATCGCGCCGCTCCTGCGCGACCTCGACGCCGCCGGCATCGCCTTCAAGGACCTTCAGACCTCGCAAAGCTCGCTGGAGGACATCTTCGTCAACCTGGTGCGGGAGGGCGCATGAACATCCACGCCATCAAGGCCATCTACCGCTTCGAGATGGCCCGCTTCCGGCGCACGCTGATGCAGAGCGTGGCCTCGCCAGTCCTGTCCACCTCGCTCTACTTCATCGTCTTCGGATCGGCCATCGGCTCGCGGATGATGGAGATCGACGGAGTCTCCTACGGCGCCTTCATCGTGCCGGGTCTGATCATGCTGTCGGTGCTGACGGAGAGCGTGTCGAACGCGTCGTTCGGCATCTACATGCCGAAATTCGCCGGCACGATCTACGAGGTGCTGTCGGCTCCCGTCTCGGCGCTCGAGACCGTGATCGGCTATGTGGGGGCCGCGGCCACGAAGTCGATCGTCCTCGGCCTCATCATCCTCGTCACGGCCCGGCTCTTCGTCGATTTCCGCATCGAGCATCCGGTCTGGATGGCGGCCTTCCTGGTGCTCACCTCCGTGACCTTCAGCCTCTTCGGCTTCATCATCGGCATCTGGGCCGACAGCTTCCAGAAGCTGCAGGTGGTCCCGCTCATGGTGATCACCCCGCTCACCTTTCTCGGCGGGAGCTTCTATTCCATCTCCATGCTGCCGAGCCCCTGGCAGACGCTCGCCCTGTTCAACCCCGTCGTCTACCTCGTGAGCGGCTTCCGCTGGAGCTTCTACGGCGTGTCGGATGTGAGCGTCGGCATCAGCCTTGGGATGACGGCGCTCATCATGTTCGCGTGCCTTGCCCTCGTGTGGTGGATCTTCCGGACGGGCTACCGGCTCAAGGCCTGATCCCGGCCGCGCGCCGCCGAGGAAGGCAGGGCACGGCCGGTCTCGCGGCTCGCCGCTTCCTCCGCCACCCGGTCCACCGCCCGCGCCACCGCGTCGGGGGCGAGGTGATGGATCATGTGGCCGAGGCCCGGAATGGCCTCGAAGGTGCTGTGCGGGATCGCCCCGTGCAGCCGGTGCGACTGGCGGCCCACATCGGCGATCTGGTCGTCCGCGCCCGTGATGATGGCGACCGGTGCCTCGATCTCCCCGTAATGGTCCTGCATCTCCGCGGCCGCCGGCGTCATGAGGGCCGCATCCTCGGCCGCTGCCCTGAGATGGATCGGCCGCAGCATCATCTCCTTCGGAATCTCCCTGTCGAACCGTTCCGTGACGGGGGCCGGCTGGAAGAGCTTCGCGATCAGGCCCGGGAGCATGAGACGGGCGAGGGGCGGGGAGATCGTGTAGCGCATGGCATCGCCGACGACCGGGATCGCGGGCGGCGAGAAGAGGATGACGTCCGCCCGCAGGGTCGGGAAGTAATAGCCCGCCGCGAGGACGAGGCCCCGCACCCGGTGCGGCGCCTGGAGGGCGAGCGCCGCCGCCACCAGGGTTCCCCAGGAATGGCCGAGCACCAGGGCCTCGTCGATCCCCAGCGCATCGAGGGCATGCTCGAAGAGGGTCGCATGAGCCCGGGGCGTCCAGAGGCCCCGCGGGCGGTCGCTGTAGCCGTAGCCCGGGCGGTCGAAGACGATCACCCGGTAGCGGCGCGACAGCCGGTCGACGAGGCCGCTCGCCAGGAAGTCCTGGATCATCATGCCGTTGCCGTGAACGAGCACGAGGGCCGGACCCGTGCCCCGCTCGAGGTAATGCAGCCGGACGCCGTCCACCGTGAGAAACCGTCCGACGGGCGGATTTCGATCCTCGGCAGTGCGGGCCCGCCGGTGATTGTACCAGGCCGCCGCCGCGGCGGCGGCCGTTCCGAGAATAACGGGCGCGATCCAGCCCCGGGCGGCGCCTCGCGTCTTGGCTGATCTCTTCTTGCTCATGATCGATCCTTCCGCGCGCGACGCGCGCCCATGAAAAAGCCCCGCCGAGTCGGCGGGGCTCCGTGCGCCAAGGTGGCGGCTCTTATTCGCAGATGCGCACGCGGCGGGTCACGACGCTGCCGTCGCCACGATAGCGGCGGCGAACTTCCGTGCGGCAGACCTCCGCATCGTCATCGTCCTCGATCACCACGCGGCGACGCTCACGGCGCTCGACCACGGGGCGATAGGGCCGGCTCTCGTAGGCGCGAACGCCGCCGGGCCCGATTTCGATTCCAACCTGCGCCTGCGCGGGAGCGCTGGCCAGAAGGGCGGTGCCGCCGAACGCCACGACGGCGGCGGCAGACACGAGCATCGACTTCAACATGGACAACTCCATTTTCGTTGGCGGGGAAACGCGTCCCGCAACGGGCGGGTTCCATGGTCAGGCTACCGTCCGGTCGCCTGAAGCGCTTGCCGGAGCCGTCGAGCCATGCCGTTGGTCGCTTTCGTTTTCGTGCTCATCCTTGGGGCGTTCGGCTTCGGGGCCGCCGGCGTGAAGTTGCGCCGCCGCCGCCGGAAGCGCCCGTCCAAAAGCACCCAAGCTGCGCCGCAAACCGGCCTCAATGACGGTTAAGCTCCTGGGCCCAAGGGTTGCGTTGCGTGAAGCCGGGCCGACGGGGTGTTCCCCGATGCCCCGGTTCGATGGCCTGCCTCAACCGGGAAGGAACCTCATGCGATCGCGTGCTCCGACGTCCTCCGCCGCCAGCCATGTCGCCCTGTTCGCCGCCTTCGCGGTCTGCGCCACGGTTCTCGTGTTCAGCTGGCCCGACCCCCAGGACCGCAAGCGGGCCGTCGCATCCAAGGTCATCGAGTGCTGCGAGATCAGGATCGCCAACACCGTGATCGTCCCGCGCCGTAGACCCACCGCCGAGGAGGGCGTTCGGGAGGCGGCGGTTGTGCCGGTTTCGACCCGGTAGAATCGCCCACCCCTGTCCAAGCCGAAAAGCCAGCTTAGCTTGCCCGCGCAACGACTTGTCGCCGGTTCGGCGGCGCGTTCCGGCATTCACCTTTCGGGCTTTGGCTGATAGGGTCGTTGCCAACGAGCAATCCTGAGGAACGCCCCATGAGCACGCAACTCAAGCCCGCCAACGATTCCGCCCAAACCGTCGACGTCACGGAGCATTTCGAGACCCTCTACCGGGATGGAATCACCGGCCTGAAAGGCGCCTTCTCGCGCGAATGGGCGGAACAGATGCGCGAGGACATGATGACCGCGTTCTGGGCGGCGATTCAGCGCCCGGGCGGAGCGGTCGGCCGGGGTCCGCGCCGCTGGTATGTCGAGATCCATCCGCAGGATTTCCGCGGATTCGTGGACCTCGTCACCCATCCCTGGGTGACCGCCATGTGCGAGCGGGTTCTCGGCCCGAACTACGAGATCGTCGAGATCGGCTTCGACACCCCCTTCCAGGGCGCGAAGAACCAGCCCTGGCACCGGGATTTCCCGTCGCCCCCGGAGAGCTACGAGCAGAAGCGGATCACCTCGCTCGCCTTTAACCTGACGGGCGTCGATGTGACCCCCGACATGGGTCCCTTCGAGGTGGCCCCCGGAACGCAGTGGATCGACGGGCGCGAGTGGAAGCACGAAATGTTTCCGCCGAAGGAGATCTGGGACGAGTTCGCCTCCAAGGGCGTCCGCAAATACCCCCAGATGGGGGACATCTCCTGCCGGTCCGCCCTCACGATCCACCGCGGCACGGCCCACCCCTCGCCGATCTCGCGCCCCGTCCTGGTCCTGGGCGTGGACGCGCCGGGCGCGGGCCACGCCGCCCTCCACGACATGATGGTGACCAAGGATTATTATGACGCCCTGCCGCAATCCGTGCGGGACCACCTGGTGTGCCGGGTCGTGGACGAACTCATCCCCGTTACCCAGAAGCACGACATCGAAGGTCTCGTGATGGGAACGGAATAAGGTTAACGGCCCCGCCAACCACGGCACCACCGGAAGATAGTCCTTTTTCCGAGGGGCCGGAGCTGAATTTCCCGCGTTTGTGGGCCGGTCTCCCCGGAGGCCGGCCTATCCTGTTGATAAACTTGTGTATTGACGGGGGGTGACGCTCACGCAATTTTAAGCGTGAGGGCGGAGTATGGCGTACCGGCGCGTGCCGGACAGGAGTTGAAGTCGATGGCAAGACAGAATGCCGGGGCCGGCGCTGGTCCGTCCGTGGCGCGTCCTGCACATTCCGAACCCCAAGCCGAATCCCGCGTCAGCATCTGGGATTTGCGTGTCGGAACATGCCGTTGGCCGCTCGGAGGCCCCTGGGAGCCGGTCGAGTTCTTCTGCGGCCAGCCGACGACCCCCGGTTCGTCCTGGTGCCAGGAGCACCGCAAGCGCGCCTTCTCCGGCACGGCCAAGATGGGTGGTCCCTCCGTCGCGCAGACGGCTGCCGCCGCCTCGGGCGACCCTGCCGCCCAGGAGGCCCAGGCCCTGCCGCCTCCGCCCGCCAAGTTTGCGGTTCCTGGCGCCGCCCGGACCGCGGCAGCCCGCATCGCCGCCCTGAAGACGCCGCCCGCGCCGGAGCGCATCGACGTCGAGGCCCTGGGTGCTGACATCGCTCCCGCTCCCGCCGGGAGTTCCGCGCCGCCAACAGGCGCGCCTCAGGCGCCCGTCCCGAAGGTCACGGCCGCCAAGGCCAAGCCGGCGCCCGTGAAGAAGCCCGAAGCCAAGGCCCCGGACAGCAAGAAGCCGGCGGCAAAGCCCGCTCCTCAGGCCGCCAAGCCAGCCCCCGCGGCGAAACCGGCACCGGCCGAGAAAGCTCCCGCCAAGGCTCCGTCTGCTGCGAAATCAGCCCCGAAGCCTGTCGCAAAGCCCGGCGCGAAGGCGGCAGGGGGCAAGAAGGCGGCCGTCAAGCCGGCCGCGAAGCGGTCCTCCGCCAGCGAGGCCGTCCAGCGGGTGCTCGCCAAGAAGTCGGCTGCCGCCAAGGCCGCGGCGAAGAAGGCGACCGCCAAGAAGCCCGCGGCGAAGAGACCCGCCGCCAAGAAGCTCGTCGCGAAGAAGCCTGTCGCGAAGAAATCGGCTGCGAAGCCGGCCTCGGCCAAGAAGGCCGCCGCCCGGAAGCCCGCCCCCAAGAAGACGGCGGTCCGCTCCGCCAAGCCGGCTCCGCTGCGCAAGGTGGCCGCGAAGGCCTCCGCCAAATCCTCCGTCAAGCGGGCGCCCAAGGCACCCGCCAAGAAGGCCGCGAAGGGCGCGCGCCGGCGCTAGGCGCCGGCCGGGACGGAGTTCGGGATTCACAAAGCCGCTAAGCGTCTTGATGGGCGGGGTGCCTCCGCTCATCTGCGGGTGAGGGGTGCCGTCACGGCTCTCGCCCGTGAGCGCCCGCGGAGGTTCCATGTCGTCCACCATCCGGCTGCGCCGCCCGGCCGCCGCTTGCCTACTTGCCCTCGCCTGTTCGACCGCAGCCGCACGGGCGTCCGTCGGGCTGCCCGGCGAGGGCCCGATGCGCCACATCCAGGCGCTACAGGAGATCGCTCAGGCGAACGGGGGCAACCGGGCCTCCGGCACCGCCGGCTATGATCGTTCGGCGGAGTATGTCGCCGAGCAGTTGCGGCAGGCGGGCTACGCGGTGCGCTTCGAGGAGTTCACCTTCGCCTTCTCCGAGGAACGGGCCCCGCCGGTCCTCGCCGTCATGGGGGCTGCACCGGCCGAGACGCCGCGGGGAGAGCTGAGCAGCCTCTCGAATTCGGGCTCGGGCGATGTCGCCGCGCGCCTGCACGCCGTCGATCTCGGGCTCGGCGCCGAGCCGCTCGCCACGTCGACGAGTGGCTGCGAGGCGGAAGATTTCGCCGGCTTCGAGCGGGGACGGATCGCGCTCCTGCGGCGCGGCACCTGTCCGTTCCAGCAGAAGGTGGACAACGCCGTGGCGGCGGGCGCCGCGGGCGCGATCATCATGAACCAGGGCACGGGCGGGGATACGGGCCTCTTCGGCGGGCGGCTCAACGCCCGCGCCGCGATCCCGGTTCTCGGGGTGACCACCGAAACGGGCCGCAGGCTCGCCGCCGCCGCCGCGGCGCCGGAGGGCGCCATGGTGCGCCTTGCGGTCACCATCGAGAGCGGCACCCGAGCGACCCGCAACGTGATCGCCGAACGCCCCGGCACGGCGCCTGGCCTTGCGGTGGTGGGCGCCCATCTCGACAGCGTGACGCAAGGGCCCGGCATCAACGACAATGCGAGCGGCACGGCGGCGGTGCTCGACACCGCCCTGCGCATGGCGGCGGAGCCCCCGGGCGAGACAGCGATCCGCTTCGGCTTCTGGGGGGCGGAGGAGCGCGGCCTCATCGGCTCGCGGCACCACGTGAACGCCCTGTCCGAGGAGGAGCGGCGCCGCATCGGGATCTACATCAACCTCGACATGGTCGGCTCGCCGAATTTCGGCCGCTTCGTCCAGACCACCGGGGAGACCCTCGGGCCGGAGATCGGGCGGCGCTTCGCCGCTCACTTCCGGGAGCGCGGCCTTGCCGTCGATGAGCGCAAGGCCGGCCAGCGCCGGGGCTACGGCACGGACGACGCGTCCTTCGCCGAGAAGGGGATCCCGACCGTCGGGCTCTTCACCGGGGCAGGCGAATCCAAGGGCGAGCCGCAGGCCGGGCAGTTCGGCGGAACCGCCGGGCGGCCCTACGATCCGTGCTACCATCAGGCCTGCGACACGCCCGCCAACGTGAGCCCGGTCGTGCTCGGCGAGATGACCGAGGCGCTGCAGGCGGTCCTGCGCGGGGTCGCCTCGACGCCCCTGCGGCGAGCGGAACCGTAGGGCAGGGGGCGCATTGAGCTTCCATGAAGCTCGCCCGCCCCCTGCGCATCGCCGCCTTCGCCCTCGCCTTCGCGGGGTTCGGTTCCGCCGCCTGGGCCCAGGCGGCCTGCGAGCGCTACAAGGCGGAGCTCGCCTCCCTCAACCGTGCCGGGGCCGCCGCCCGCTCCTACGAGAACGCGGCCGCCCGGCAGCAGGCCGAGATCGCGCGGCTCGCCGGCTACTATCGCTCCATCGGCTGCGAGCGGGCGTTCTTCTTTTCGGCTCCGCCGGCGGAATGCCCCGCCATCGCGCAGCGGATCCAGTCCCTTCAGGCGAGCTACGGGCAGGTGGTCGGGCAGGCCGCCGCGGATCCGGGCGCCCTCGAGGCGCGCCGGCGCCAGCTGACGGCCGCCATCGCCCGCACCTGCGACGCGAACCGCGCCGAAGATGCGGAGCGGACCGTCTCAGCGCCCGCCACGGGCGGCTCGCGGCTCGTCTGCGTGCGGTCCTGCGACGGCTATTTCTTCCCGATCGAGAACGATCCCGAGGGCCGATCCAAGCCGCAGGATCTGTGCCGGGCGTTGTGCCCCAACGCTGAGGTGAGCGTCTACCGGGCGCCGGCGGATGGCGGCATCGAGCAGGCGGTGTCCGAGACCGGCCGGCCCTACATGCAGCTTCCCAACGCCCTACGCTACACGAAGGCCGCGGACCCCCATTGCGGCTGTCGCAAGCCGGGCGAGAGCTGGGCCGAGACCCTCAAGGGGGCCGAGCGCATGATCGCCCGCAACCGCACCGACATCGTGGTGAACGAGGCCATCGCCGAGCGCATGTCGCGGGCGAGTCTCAGCGCCCCGAAAGTTCGGCGTCCGGCCAAGGAGACCGCGACCGCCGCCGCGCCGGCCGATCCGGGGCTGGATGTGGAGACGACCGGCAGCGTGTCGACGGCGAGCAAGGAGACCGCCGGCATCGCCTCCAACGCCTCGGCGGTGCCCGAGGACCGCGGCGGCGCCGCCGGCGGTCCGGCCCGGCCGCGGGTGATCGCACCCGACCTCATCCCGGTGCCGCTGATGAACGGCGCGGGGCCGCCCGCCCAGACCGCGCCTCAGCCTATTCCTTCAGCGCCTTGACGACGGCCGACGCGGCGTTCTGCGTGTTCACGTCGGACAGGTCGTTGTCGAGCATCTGCGCGTCGAGCGCATCCTGCACGGTGGCCTGATCGGGAGCGGCGTCGAGCTCGCGGGCGAGTTCCGCGATTTGCATGGCCTTCGCGGCGGATTCGGGCGACGCGCGGCCGATCTCCTCGGCGAGCCGGACGATGGTCTCGACGATCCCCGTGGCGTTGACCTGCTGCATGGCCGCTGCCTCCTCGCTCGGATGGACGATGCGGCGGGATTGGCGCCGAATGATGGCGCGTCAGGCCGGCTCCACGCGCCGGGCTCCCGCGCCGGGGAAGTAACGCTTCAAGGTGCCGACCAGCCCCTGCCGGAAGAGGAGCACGGTCACCACGAAGATCACGCCCAGCACCACCGTCACCCACGAGCCGACCCGGTCCGCCAGGACGTTCTCGAGCCCGGTGATCACGAAGGCGCCGATCACCGGCCCCGTCAGGGTGCCGATGCCGCCGATGAGCGACATGAGGATGACGCTGCCGGAGGTGGCCCAGAAGACGTCGGACAGGGTCGCGAAGCCGAGCACGATGGCTTTGAGCGAACCGGCGAGGCCCGCCAGAGCCGCCGAGAGCACGAAGGCGATGAGCTTGAACCGGTCGGTGTCGTAGCCGAGCGAGATGGTGCGCGGCTCGTTCTCGCGGATCGCCTTCAGGATCTGCCCGAAGGGGGAGTGCACGATGCGGGCGATGAAGAGCCACGCGGCGACCACGCAGGCGAGCACCACGAAATAGAGGGTGAGGTCGTTCTGCAGCGGGAGGACGCCGAAGAGGACGCCGCGCGGGATGCTCTGGAGCCCGTCCTCGCCTCCCGTGAAGGGGGCCTGCAGCGCGATGAAGTACACCATTTGGGCGAGGGCCATGGTGATCATGGCAAAGTAGATGCCCTGCCGCCGGATCGCGAGCGCGCCCACGACGAGGCCGAGGAGCGCCGCGACGACGATTCCGAAGAGGATGCCGAGTTCCGGCGCGAAGCCCCACACCTTCATGGCATGCCCCGTCGCATAGGCGGCGCTGCCGAAGAACATGGCGTGCCCGAAGGAGAGGAGGCCGACGAAGCCGATGAGCAGGTTGAAGGCGCAGGCGAACAGCGCGAAGCACAGGAGCTTCATCAGCAGCACGGGGTAGAGCCCGAGGAACGGCGCCGCGATCCCGAGCGCGACGACGGCGGCGAAGAGGGCGATCCGCACGGCCATCTCAAGCCCTCCCGAAAAGGCCCGCCGGGCGCACCAGCAGGACGATTGCCATGATGACGAAGACGACGGTGGCCGAAGCCTCCGGCCAATAGACGCGGGTCAGGCCCTCGATGAGGCCGAGGCCGAGGCCCGTGACGATGGCGCCCATGATGGAGCCCATGCCGCCGATCACCACGACGGCGAACACCACAATGATGATGTTCGAGCCCATGAGCGGCGTGATCTGCACGGCGGAGGCCGCGAGCACGCCCGCAAGGCCGGCGAGGGCGACGCCGAACCCGAAGGTGAGGGTCACGAGGAGCGGCACGTTCACGCCGAAAGCCTGCGTGAGCGCCGGGTTCTCGGTGGCGGCGCGAAGATAGGCGCCGAGGCGCGTGCGCTCGATGACGAACCAGGTGGTGAAGCAAACGACGAGGGACACGCCGATCACCCAGGCGCGCGAGACCGGCAGCACCATGAAGCCCAGATTCCACACGCCGTTCAGCTCCGGCGGGCGGGGATAGGAGCGGCCGGAGCTGCCGTACACGTCGCGCAGCACGCCCTCCAGGATCAGGGAAACGCCGAAGGTGAGGAGAAGCCCGTAGAGCGGGTCGAGCCCGCGCAGCCATTTGAGGAGCCCCCGGTCGACCAGGATGCCGAGAAGCCCCACGGCGAGCGGCACCACCACGAGGGCGATCCAGTAGTTGAGGCCCAAAACCGTCAGCGCGAAGAAGGCCCCGAAGGCCCCCAGCATGTAGAAGGCGCCGTGTGCGAAGTTGACGATGTTGAGGGTGCCGAAGATCACCGCGAGGCCGAGCGACAGCATGGCGTAGAACGAGCCGTTGACGAGGCCGAGCACGAGCTGCGAGGCCAGGGCAACGAAGGGGACGCCGAAAATGTCCATGCGGGCGCGGTCCTGACGACGGGGCGTTGAGGGCGGGGCTGCCCTCGGGGGGAGGCGATGGCGGCGCCCGGCGCCGCCATCGTTGCGTGGTTTACGACTTCTTCACGAGGGGGCAGCGGGAAGCCGTGAGCGGCTGGAAGGCCTGCTCGCCCGGCACCACGGAGACCTGGCGGTAATAGTCCCACGGATACTTCGAATCCTTCGGGGCTTTCACCTGGAATAGGTACATGTCGTGGACGTGCAGGCCGTCCGCGCGGATCTTCCCGTTCTTCGTGAACATGTCGTTGATCGTCATGGATTTCAGCTGCTGCATCACCGCTTCGCTGTCGTCCGAGTTCGCGGCCTGGACGGCCTTGAGATAGTTCGTCACCGCCGAATAGACGCCGGCCTGGTTGGAGTTCGGCATCTTCTTGACCTTCTCGAAGTAGCGCTTCGCGAAGGCGCGGGTCGCGTCGTTCTGGTCCCAGTACCAGGCTTCGGTCGTGTAAAGACCCTGCGCCTGCTCGATGCCGAGGCCGTGCACGTCCGTGACGAGGGTGAGAAGGCCCGCGAGCTGCTGCTTCGGCGTGAGGCCGAAGTCGAAGGCCGCCTTGATGGAGTTCACCGTGTCGGTGCCGGCATTCGCGAGGCCCACCACCTTGGCGCCCGAGGACTGCGCCTGGAGCAGGAACGACGAGAAATCGGAGGCCGAGAGCGGATGGCGCACGGCGCCCACCACCTTGCCGCCTGCCGCCTTCACCACGTCGCCCGTGTCCTTCTCGAGGCTGTGGCCGAAGGCGTAGTCGGCGGTGAGGAAGAACCAAGAATCGCCGCCCGCCTTCACCACCGCGGCGCCGGTGCCCTGGGCGAGGGCGTATGTGTCGTAGACGTAGTGGACCGTGAAGGGCCCGCAATCCTCGTTCGACAGGCGGCTCGTGGCGGCGCCCGTCACGATCTGAACGCGCTTCTTCTCGGTGGCGACCTTCGACACCGCGAGGGCCACCGAGGAGTTGAGCGACTCGGTGATGAGGTCGACGCCCTGGGTATCGTACCACTCGCGGGCCTTGGAGGCCGCGACATCCGCCTTGTTCTGGTGGTCGGCCGAGATCACCTCGACGTTCTTGCCCAGGACCTTGCCGCCGAAATCGGCCACCGCCATACGGGCGGCCTCAACGGCGCCCTGGCCGCCGAAATCCGAGTAGACGCCCGAGAGGTCCGTGAGGACGCCGATCCGCACGACGTCGCCCGAGACCGTCTGGGCATGAGCGGCCCCGGCGAGAACCGCGGATGCGGCGACGGAGGCCAGAAGGATCTTACGCATGTTTTTCTCCCTGTTGCGTTCTTGGTTGGGGCCCGGCCCCGCAAGGCCCGACCCTCTTCTTGCAGCTTGCACCGAAAAGCCGTGACAGGCGCGTCACGCTCTCGCGATGCTCAGACCCCCAGGAAGCGGGCAAGCTCCTCCTGCCGTTCCTGAAGTTCCCGCTGGTCGAGCTGCATCGCGACTTTCCCATGCTCGATCACGTAGAACCGATCGGCAAGCGGGGCCGCGAAGCGGAAGTTCTGCTCTACCATGAGGATCGTGTATCCGCGGGCCTTGAGCAGGCGAATCGTCTCCGCCAGCTTCTGCACGATGACGGGTGCAAGGCCCTCGGAAATCTCGTCGAGCAGGAGGAGCTTCGCGCCGGTCCGCAGGATGCGCGCGATGGCGAGCATTTGCTGCTCGCCGCCGGAGAGCTTCGTGCCCGGGCTCGTCCGGCGCTCGTGGAGGTTGGGGAAGATCCCGTAGATCTCCTCGATCGACATGCCGCCTTCCGCAACCCGGGGCGGCAGCTCGAGGTTCTCCTCCGCCGAGAGCGTCGCGAAGATGCCGCGCTCCTCCGGGCAATAGCCGATGCCGAGGCGCGGGATCCGGTGCGGCGCCATCGCCACCGTCTCGCGGCCCGCCACCATGATGGAGCCCTCGCGGCGCGACACGAGGCCGAGGATCGCCCGCAAGGTGCTGGTGCGCCCGGCACCGTTGCGCCCGAGCAGGCTCACCACCTCGCCCTCGTTGACGGTGACGTTGACGCCGTGCAGCACGTGGCTCTCGCCGTACCACGCATGAAGATCGGCGATGTGGAGGAACGGCTTCATCGACGCCTCAATGCGCGGTGCCAAGGTAGGCGGAAACCACCCGCGGATCGCTCGACACCTCCGCATAGGTGCCCTCGGCGAGAACCTGCCCGCGCTGGAGCACCGTGATGCGGTCGGAGATGTCGGACACCACGCTCATGTTGTGCTCGACCATGAGCACCGTTCGCCCCGCGGCCACGCGGCGGATGAGCGCCTTCACGCGGTCGATGTCCTCGTGGCCCATGCCCTGCGTGGGCTCGTCGAGGAGGATGAGATCGGGGTCGAGGGCGAGCGTGGTCGCGATTTCGAGGGCCCGCTTGCGGCCGTAGGGCAGTTCGACCGCCTGCAGATGGGCGAAATCCTGAAGGCCCACTTGCGCGAGCAGCTCCCGCGCCCGCTCGTCGAGGGCGCGCAGGCTCTCCTCCGAGCGCCAGAAATGATAGAAGGTCCCGAGCTTGCGCTGGAGCGCCACGCGCACGTTCTCGAGCACGGTGAGGTGCGGGAAGGTGGCGGAGATCTGGAAGGACCGCACCACGCCCCGCCGCGCGATCTGCGCCGGCTTGAGGCGCGTGATGTCCTCGCCCCGATAGGTGATGCGCCCGCTCGAGGGGGACAGGAACTTGGTGAGCAGGTTGAAGAACGTGGTCTTGCCGGCGCCGTTCGGCCCGATCACCGCGTGGATGTGGCCCTCGTGCAGCGTGAAGTTCACGTCCTGCACCGCCACGAATCCCATGAACGCCTTGGTGAGACCCTCGGTCTTCAACACGACGGCGGAACTGGTCAACACGGGACTCCAGATGTCTCGAACGGGCCTTGGCCCGCAAGGGCTTCCCCGAAGTGATAGGCGCAAGGGCAGGGCGAGCGCAACAACAAGGGACCGAATGTCCTGTTGAACGATAGTTTCGATCCGCCCTCCGCTCCCGTCCTGAAGCCGGCGCGCTCGGCCACGAATTCGCGAGTTCCGCCGGCGGCATGGGCCGAATCAGCGGCAGGCTAATCCCCTCCGGCCCTGAACGAACCCTAGGGAAGCCGGAGAGTCTTGTCCCGGTATGACCATGGTGGAGCCGCTAGAGTTGCACGCATTAAGGTTACAAGAAGGCTTGGATTAACGTGTGCTATTTCTTCAGGTATTGCCTCCCTCACTCTCCGGACTTGCCGTTGCGGAAAGCGAATTTACTTGTCAACGCGGCGGCGGGCCGGTATCCCGTTCCGTTAATGAGGCCTTAACAAGGGGACGTTGAGATGAAGCAATACCTCCTGTTCGCCGGAACCGAGACCAACAAAGTGGGTGGTCTGCACGGATTCGCCGGCGACTTCGACACCGTCGCCGAGGCGTTCCTCTCGCTCGTCGACCAGCAGACCGCTTCCGAGTGGTGGCACGTGCTCGACACCAAGAGCGGTGAAGTCTACGAGCGCCGCCACATTCGCATGAACAACGGCATGATCGGCTTCCAGCGCTCCGAGTGGGTGGTGGGCAGCGGCGCCAAGAAGCCGTCCATCGCGGCACCGCAGCCGGCTGCGGCTCCCGTCGTGGCAACGTCGCCCGCGAAGGTCGCGGAGCTCAGCGAGCTCGAAATCGGCCTGCGCTCGGTGGTGGCGAATGGCGTGAAGGCCAGCAACGGCCACGTGAACGGCCACGCCGCCGAACACTAAGGACTGGCGCCCGCTTCGGCGGGCACGGCCTTTCCCGGCATGCAAAAAAGGCCCGGCTCGATGAGCCGGGCCTTCTTCGTTGGAGCCGCAGGTTCCCGGACGGGGACGCTTGGTCCCCGCCCCGGCCCGTTACTGACGGGCAGCGTCGCGCTGCTGCAGCAGGGGCGTGATGCGGCGGATCGTGACGCGCCGGTTTTCCTGCTCGGCCGCCTCGGTGGCGATCTTCAGGTACTGCTCGCCGTAGCCCTGCGTGGTGAGGTTCTCGGCCGGGATCCCGAAGCGCTCGCTGAGCACCGTCGCCACCGTTTCGGCGCGGCGATCGGACAGCGTGAGATTGTCCACATCGGCGCCGACCGCGTCGGTGTGGCCTTCGATGAGGTAGATCTCGTTCGGGTTCTGGTCGAGGGTCCGGCGGATCGCCTCGGCGACGCCCGTGAGCGCGCCGATCTGATCCTCGCTGAGCTGCCAGGAGCCGAAGCCGAACGTCACCGTGTCGACGTCGACGCGCCGGACGCGCTCGCGCACGCTGCGGCTCTGCCGGATCTGGTCGAGGCTGTAGCGGCGCTCGACGCGCTCAACGGGCGGGGCCGTGAAGGCCTCGTAGAGGTCCGCCTGCGAGGCGCGCTCCACCTCCACCACGTATTTCTCCCGCGGGATCGTCACCCGGGGCGGCGGCAGTTCGACGACCTCTTCGATCACCGTCGTGCTGCGCTGGCGCGGGCGGTCGGCGAACTCGTTCTCGATGAGCACGGTCTCGACGCCCCGCGCATCGCGGCGCACGCGGCGGACGAGATTGCCCTGCTCGTCCCTGATCGTGAGGATCTCGATCCCGTTCGGGCGGCGCACCACCGTCACCTCGTCGACTCCGCGGCGCTCGACGCGCACGTCGGCCCCTTCGTAGGCGCGGCGGAAGCGCTCCGTCTCGTCGCTTCGGATGATGGTCCGGCCGCTCTCGCGGATGATGACCCGGTTGCCGGGCTCCTCAATGATGAGCCGTCCGCCCTCCTGGCGCTCGCGGCGGAGCGAGCGCAGGTCGTCGATCCGCACGGTCGGCGCATCGCGGGAAATGACGACGCCCGGTGCGAACCGCTCGTCCTGCGGGGCGAGGCGGCCGGCGGCGTTCGGCGCCGGCGCCACGCCGGGCGCCGGCAAGGGCGCCTGAGCGGGGGATTGCAGCGACGGCTGCGGCGCCGTCTGCCCGGCCCGCGGCGCCGTCGGTGTCGCATCCGGAGCCGGCGCGGTCTGGGGCGCAGGCGTGGGTGCCGTTTGCGGCGCAGGGGCGGTCGGGGTCGAAGGGGTGGTCTGCGGCGCCGTTTGCTGTGCGGGCGCTTGCGGCGACGGGGCGGTCTGCGGCGTCGGGGCCGGTGTGGTGCGGGGGGCCGGCGAGGCGTCGGGCGCGGGAGCCGTCTGCGGGCGCGGTGCCGTGGCGGGCGGCGTCACGGGCGGCGTCACGGGCTGCGTCCCGTCGGGAGCCGTTCCGCGGGCCGGAGCCTCCTGTCCGTCCCGGCGCGGACGGCGCTGCTGGCCCGGGGTGGTCGGATCGTCGTCCAGCGCATCGGCCGGCGCCGTGCCGCGCGGCGCCTGCCCGTCGCGGGTTCGGGGCGCCTGCCCGTCCAGGGTGCGGGGGGCGGTGCCGTCGAGGGTGCGCGGTGCGCCGTCGGTGCCGCGCGGAACGGTGTCGCCGGGACGCTGGAGGGCATCGCCCGGGCGCTGCGTGCCTTCCGCCGGGCGCGGAGCCGCGCCTTCGGTGGCCCGGGGCGCCGTGCCGGCCGGAGGACGGGTGGTCGGCGCCTCGGTGGGGGAGGCGGCCGGGGGCCTCACGGCCGGGGCCGTCGGGCGCTCGGCCGGTTCGAGGCTGCGCGGGCTCGTCGGGGCGCCCTGGCTCCGGGCCGGGGCGTCCGGCTGAGCGGGGATGCGCTGGGGCGCGGTCTCGCGGTCAGGAGCGGTCTCCCGCTGGGGCGCCGTCTGCCGCTGGGGAGCGGTCTCGGGCGCCGGGGCGCGGGTCGGAGCGCCGGGGCTCTGGCTGCGCGGGGAGGGTGTTGCCGGCTCGGCCGGCTCGGCCGGGCGGCGCCGCTGGGGCTGCTCGTCGTCGTCCGCCGCAGGACCGCGGCCGGGCGCGCCGCGCCGCTCGTCCTGGTCCGGAGGACCGCGCCGCTCGTCGAGGCCGGGGGGCGTGCCGCCCCGGCGGCCGGGAGCTTCGCTCGGATCGGCGCCGAGGCCCGGCGGCTGACGGCGGGCGCCGGGCTCGGCGGGCTGCGCCGGCTGGGCGGCGTTGGAATTGCGCTGGCGTCCGGAGGGCTGGCCGTCATCGTCCTCCTGCGCACCCTGCTGCGGCCGCCGCCGGCGCGGATCGCCCGATTCCTCCTCGCCCCCTCCGGGCCCTGCGCCGCGGGCGCCGGGCGGCAACTGGCCCGGGGAGGCCTGCGCCATCATCAGGGAGCCGTCGCGGGTGCCGGAGGGCAGCGGACCTGCGCCCGCGGCGACCGGGAGGGTCGCCAGAGCGGTGCCGGCGAGAAGGAGGGCAGGAAGAAATTTCAGATGCATAGGACCGCCAACGCTTGGAAAAACTGAGCCTAGACAACGCGGCCTTGCTGCCGGGGTTCCCGGGTGCGACCGTTGGAACGCCCCGGCCTCGACCGCCGTTGCCCTTGCGTCGCTCTTGATAGATGCGGGACGATGAACCGATGCTGAGCCCCTCCGACCTCAACGGCCCCGCACATCTGCGCTACCTGCCGCCGGATCAGGACGGGGCGTCCATCGACTGGCGCGACGCCAAGGTCTTCCCCTCGCTCCGCGAGGCGCTGCACTGGCTGCAGACTTCCGAGGGACCTGCGGGCCAGCAGCCCTTCCTGCGTACGGAATCCGGCCGCGTGCTCGGGCCTGACGTGCTCGAAGAGCTCTGGACGAGCGTGCAGGGCCCGTGATCATGACCTCCGGCACCCGGCATCCGGGCGACGAGACGGAGCCCGGTTCGCCGCAATCGGGCGAGGGGCTCTGCCCCGCCTGCAGCGGCTCCGGCGAGGCCGACGGCCGGGCCTGCGAATCCTGCGGCGGAACGGGGCGCATCACCGTGATCGTCGGCGACGCTTGAGGACGAGGAGGCCCACCATGCGCAGGATCGGCGTGCCCTGGTACACCCGCGAGAGCTACCCGCGGATTCGCGCCATGATGAACGATGACGGGACCCTGGCGCCCACCTACGACGCTTGGCGGATGGCGGCGGAGAACAACGAGGGCGAGGCGCGCCGGGTGGGGATCGAGGTGGTGCGCGTTCCCCTGGAGCCCGAGGTCTTCGCGGCCTGGTGCGAGGAGCAGGGCCGCCCGCTCGACCGCGCCGGGCGCGTCGCCTTCGTCGAGGAGGCCCTGCGCGACAGGCCGCAGGGCGAAGCCCAGTCGGGCAACGCGGCTTGAACCCGGGCTCGAACGCCCAAGCTTTACCCCTTAGTTCGGCCTTTTTGTTCAGCTGTCATGCAGCGGTGAAAAGGGCCGGCCGGGTGAGCCGCCCAGGCTGAAGGTTCCGTTGCGTTCATGATCGAGTCAGTCGCCGGGCGTAAGGTGCAGGACAGAGGGTTATCCGCCGCGTCATGAGCACCGTTCTCGTCAAGATCTTCGCCACGGCTCTCACCTTGAGCCAGGTGACCGTCGCGCCCGAGGCGCTGCGGACGCAGTTCGACCCGCAGGCCGATCAGGCGGCGGTCACGCAGATTCTCAAGGACGGCTGCACGCAGATGCGCCGCGCCTTCGACATCGAGGACATCAACCTCGACGATCTCATCGTGACGGCGATGGAGGACCCGACGGCGCTCACGAGCGACGTCAAGATCCTCCAGGGGCTGAGCTTCACCGACCTTCACACCGCCTATCGCCAGTTCTGCAAGAGTGAGCCGGTGCCGGGGCCGACGATCGACCTGACCGAGGTGATCAAGTACTACAACGCGGCTCTCGCCGACCTGCCCGACCACGGCAAGCTCAAGGGACTGCAGCTGCCCGGCATGAGCACCGTCCTTGACGGCAAGGGCGCGCGCTTCGCGGAGGTTCACGAGCCGGACCATCGAAGGGTCTGGGTGCCGCTCGCCTCGATCCCGCGGGAGGTCCAGCAGGCTTTCGTGGCGGCGGAGGACAAGCGCTTCCAGCAGCACCGGGGCGTCGACGAGCGCGGCGTCATCCGGGCCTTCATGGGGAACCTTGCCGAGTCGGGGCGGCCGCAGGGCGGGTCCACGATCACCCAGCAGGTGGCCAAGAACCTGCTCGTGGGCGACGACGTCACCTACGAGCGCAAGATGCGCGAGATGGTGGTCGCCTCCCGCATCGAGCGCACCCTCACGAAGGATGAGATCCTCGAGATCTACCTCAACTCCATCTATCTCGGCCGCATGTCCTGGGGCATCGAGATGGCGGCGCGGAGCTACTTCGGAAAACCCGCCTCGGCGCTCACCATGCAGGAGGGGGCGCTTCTCGCGGGGCTCGCCAAGGGGCCGAACTACTACAACCCGGAACGCCAGCCCGAGCGCGCCCGGGAGCGGTACGCCTACGTGCTGAACCGGCTCCAGGAGGACGGCGCCATCGCGCCGGAGGCCATGAAGCAGGCGGTGGCGGCGCTGCCGCGGCTTGCGGCCTTCGACAGGCCCCTGCGCACGAGCGGCTTCTACTTCGTCGACCATGTCGGCCGCGATGCACGGACTCTCGCCGGGATCGAGGGCATCACCTCGCGCTCCTACACGGTGAAGACGACGCTCAACGCGCCGCTCCAGAGGGCGACGGAGGCCGCCCTGCAGGAGGGCCTCGCCCGGTACGAGCTCAGCGTCGGCCGCCATCGCTTCGCAGGCCCGGAGGCGAATCTCGCCGAGGCCGTTCGGGCGATCGAGACCGCCGCGAAGCCGGCCTCCGGAGCGCCCGCCGATCCGCCCTGGCGCCAGGCCCTCGCGGCGGCGCGCCTCAAGGCCTACGACGTGCACTGGCCCGCCGCCGTGGTGCTCCCCGGAACGCGGGACAAGAAGGGCGCCGCCGAGGCGCAGCGGGTTGGGCTCGCGGATGGCCGCGTGCTGCCGCTCACCGCCTGGAACGCGGCCGCCCGCCGCGGCCTGAAAGCCTACGACGTGGTGCGGGTGCGGGTTCAGGAGGGCGACGGCAAGCAGCGGGCCGCGCGCGCCGAACTGCGAGGCGAGCCCGAGGTGCAGGGCGCGGCCCTCGTCCTCGAGAACAAGACCGGCCGCATCCTGTCCATGGCGGGCGGCTTCTCCTACCCGGACAGCCAGCTCAACCGGGTGACGCAGGCGCATCGCCAGCCGGGATCCGCCCTGAAGCCCCTGACCTTCCTCGCCGCTCTCGGCCGCGGGCTGCAGCCGAACACCCTGATCTGGGACAGCCCCGTCACCTTGCCGCCGGTCGGCGGCGGGGCCAACGCCCGGGCGCGGGACTACTGGTCGCCCAAGAACTACGACGGCGGCGCATCGGGCCCCGTGACCCTGCGGCGCGCCCTGGAGAACTCCAAGAACCTCGTTACGGCGCGGCTCCTCGACGGCGGCATCAATTCCGATCCCGAGCAAAGCCTCAAGCGCGTGTGCGAACTCGGGCTTGAGGCACAGCTCTACGTCGAGTGCACGCCGCACTATCCCTTCGTCCTCGGCGCGCAGCCCGTTCGCATCCTCGACCTTGCGGCCTTCTACGCGGCGATCGCCAACGAGGGCGCGCTGCCGACGCCCCACGCCGTCGAGGCGATCGAGGATGGCGGCAAGACGATCTATGCCCGCAAGGCCTCGCCCTTGGTACAACTGGGCTCCGCCGACCGGGCCGCATTCTTCCAGATGAAGACGATCCTGCAGGGTGTGCTGGAGCGCGGGACGGGGCGTCCCATCAGGCGGCTCGCTCCCTACGTGGCCGGCAAGACCGGCACCACCGACAACGAGAACGACGCTTGGTTCGTGGGCTTCACCAACGACGTCACGGTGGCGGTGTGGGTCGGCTACGACAATGCGGACGGCAAGCGCCGCACCCTCGGCCGCGGCCAGACCGGCGGCAAGATCGCGATTCCGATCTTCGAGCCGATCGTCGAGGCGGCCTGGCAGCACCACGCGCCGCGGACCGCGCTCGCGCCCCCGTCCCGCGAGGCCGCGCGCCAGCTCATGGCCCTGCCCATCGACGTGAACAGCGGCGACCGGCTCACGGAAGGGCAGGGGCGCGGCTTTACCGAGTATTTCCGCCTGAGCCGCACCGGCCAGCTCGACGAGACCCAGTACCGACTCGTCACCCGCGACGAGGTCTATGCGTTCCGCAACCCCGATCCTTATGCCGACGGCGAGGCCGGCGGCTGGACCGGCGACGGCTATGCCTACGACCCTTACGCCCTCGTCCCGGGCTTTCGCGAGGTGCCGCGCCAGGACGGCCGCTATCAGCAGCAGCAGCCCTACGCCGAGCGGCCCTGGTGGGAGGAGGAGCGCCCGCGCCGGCGTCCCCGGCGGGTCGATCCCGACTACCTGTGGGGCCGCGGCCCGATTTACTGAGGGAGCCCTCCTTTGAAACGCAGTCTCGCACTCGCGGCCCTCGGGCTGCTCGCGCTTCCCGCCCAGGGGCAGGAGGTCAAGATCGAAGAGGTGCCCTCCGTGGCCGCCCTCGATCCGGCAAAGCTGAAAGCCGGCACCATGGCGTTCAGCGACCAGAAGACCGACGGGCTAGCGGACGAGGGAACGGGCCTCCTCCGCTTCGCCGACTGGCAGCGGGCCAAGCCCGGGCAGAAGCAGTTCCTGGCGCTTCACCCCGCCTATGCCGAGCCCACAATCAACGTCGTCGTGAACGGGATCCCCAAGCGGCACACCGAGCGGCTGCACATGTACGTGGCGGAGGCGCGGTTCACGGTGCCGAAGCCTCCCGCGCAGATCGACCTCGCCCGCTATGCGACGCTTGATTTCGTCACCGGCATCGACCCCGCCATCAAGCACCGCACCATCACGCCGGAGGAGGTGGTGCCGCACAAGGACCCGGAGAACGCCCATAACCGGCACCCGGCGCGGCGCTGGTGCGAGGGCGGGGCTCTGTGCATCGAGTCCCGCTACGCTCTCGAAGGCAAGCTGCCGACCGGGATCCGCCTCGCCAACAAGCTGGAGGAGGGCGCCAAGCAGATCGCCGACTATATCGAGTTCCAGAGCGAATTGCGGGTGCTGCCGGCGGCGGAGCTGCCCGCGGCCGATCTCCAGAAGCTGACCGGGTTCGGCGGGACGGTGACTGGAGCCCTGGAGCAGAACCTCTTCCACGTGAACCAGATGATGCAGTTCGGCAAGTTCCTCGCCGTGCTGCAGGCCGACCCGGTCGATGCGGGCAGGACCGTCGTCACGGCCTTCGTGGCGCTCGCCATCGAGAGCGACGTTCTCGACAAGAAGAAGGAATACGAGCGGGTGCCGGTGCTCAGGAACCTGGTGCCGGCCCAGGTTCTCATGGGCAACAGCTCCTTCAACACCGGAACCTCCATCAGCGCCGGCCTGCCGGCCTATAGCCGGAACCGGCTGAAGGCCGTCGCCGAGGTGCTGCAGCGGGGTTGACCGTCGCAGCGCCCAAGGCGCCGAAGAGCCTCCGCGATCCTGCGGCGCTCGCCTGGCGCGAGGGCCAGCGGCACGCGCCGCATCTGAGGGCGCTTCGGCCCTATCTCGACCGCCTGAGGCGCGAGCACGGCGAGGTGCCGGATCCCGATCCGCTCGACGGCGGCGCCTCGGCCCGGCTGCTGGTTCTCTTGGAGACGCCCGGGCCCCGGATCCGCGGCACCCGCTTCGTCTCGCGGGACAACCCGACCGGGACGGCCGCGAACCTGTTCCGCTATCTGAAAGAGGCGGGGATCCCGCGGGACGACACGCTGATCTGGAACGCGATCCCCTGGGTGATCCACAGCCCGGGGGCCCGCAATAGGGCGCCGCGCCCGGCCGAGGTCAGGGCCGGGCTGGGGACCCTGCCGGATCTCCTGTCGGTGCTGGACGGCTTGCGGGCGGTGGTTCTGGCCGGGCGGACGGCGGGGCAGGCGAGGCCCGTCATCGGGCAGGTCCGGCCGATGCTGCGAGTAATCGACGTGCCTCATCCGAGCCCGACCTATGTCTGCACGAGCCCTGAGGTCGGGCGGGCGATCGGGCGCGGCTTCGCCGCGGCGCGGTCAGTGCTGGACGGGGGCGATTGAGGAGCTTCGACCGAGGGCCGAAGCTCCCCGCAGAGACATCAACCCTTGGTCACGACCGGGGCGGCGACGGGCGCCGGAGCCGGAGCGGCGACGGGGGTGGCGCAGGCGGCAACGAAACCGGCGAGAACGGCGGCGGCAGCGAGCTTGGTGACGATGTGAGACATGAGTTCAGCCCTTTCACGATCTGCACGGGAGCGCCGTTCGGGGATCGACGATCCGTCGGCGCGGCGCCCGGGCTCCGCCCGGACAGAACCTGAGCCGTTCGGAGTCCCGGAAAGAACGCCGCCGAAAGGCTAAGGTTCCTTTGATGGGATCGGGCTTGTGAAAGGCGTCCCGACGGCAAGACGCTGGGCACTCGGCGCCCCCGGGGCGGGCGGGGGCTTAGGAGGACAGTCCGGTTCGACGGGCCGTCTGCCGGGCATGCGACAACCGATCGTGATGAGGCGGAGCCGGGCCCCGCATCCAAAAGGGGGGCTCCATCACTATATACGAGGTCACAGGATCGGTTCAGACCCATGGTCACGAGACGGCAATTCGGCTTCGGCCTGACCACGGCTCTTGCGGGAGGGGCTAGCATGCGCTTGTTCGGAAAGGAAACGGAGGCTCGGGCGGAGGAGGCCTTCGAGGTCAGCCTGAGCGACGCGGAATGGCGCCAGCGCCTGACCCCGGAGCAGTACCGGGTCCTGCGCGAGCACGGGACCGAGCGCGCCGGCACGAGCCCGCTCGACCGGGAGAAGCGCGCCGGCACCTTCCACTGCGCGGGCTGCGACCTGCCGCTCTTCACGATGGAGCAGAAGTTCGATTCCGGCACCGGCTGGCCGAGCTTCTGGCAGCCTCTTGAGAACGCGGTCGCGACGAAGGAGGATCGCAGCTTCTTCATGACCCGGACGGAGGTCCATTGCCGCCGCTGCGGCGGCCATCTCGGTCACGTCTTCGAGGACGGTCCGAAGCCGACGGGTCTGCGCTACTGCATGAACGGCGCCGCCATGACCTTCAAGCCGGCCGAGACCGGAGCGAAATCATGAGAACCCGCATCGCCGCGGCCCTTGGGCTTATTCTTCTGACGGCGGGCGGCGCCGTCGCGCAGCAGGGTCCTGCCAGGACCGAGACCGCCGTGTTCGCGTCCGGCTGCTTCTGGTGCACGGAGGCGGATCTCGAGAAGGTGCCGGGGGTGATCTCGGCCGTTTCCGGCTATACGGGCGGCCGCGACCCCGATCCGACCTACGAGGAGGTGTCCGCCGGCGATACGGGCCATTACGAGGCCGTGCAGGTCACCTACGATCCCGCGAGGGTCTCCTACGAGGCGCTGCTGCAGGCCTTCTGGCGCACCGTCGACCCGCACGACGCCACGGGCCAGTTCTGCGACAAGGGCGAGATGTATCTCGGCGCGGTGTTCGTCGCGACCGATGCGCAGCGCCAGGCTGCCGAAGCCTCGAAGGCCAAGGTCGCCTCGCAGCTCAAGGAGCCCGTCGTGACGGCGATCCTGCCCGCGGCCACGTTCTTCCCGGCCGAAGAGTATCACCAGGACTACGCCAAGAAGAACCCGCTGAAGTACCGCTTCTACCGCACCTCCTGCGGCCGCGACGCGCGGCTCCAGCAGGTCTGGGGCGCGCTGACGAATTGACGGGCTGAGGTGTCCTAGTCGGGGATCGTGAAGGCGCTCGGTTTCCACTCCGCCTGTGGATAGCGGGGGTTCATCTCCTGCAGGGTCGCCCGCACGACCCGGGCGATCACGGCGTTGCGGACCCATTTCCGGTCGGCCGGCACCACGTGCCAGGGCGCGTGGGCTGTGGAGCACCTGTGGAGAGCGGTTTCATAAGCCGCCTGGTAATCGTCCCAGTGCTGCCGGTCGTCGAGGTCCCCGGGGTTGAACTTCCAGTGCTTCGCCGGGTCGTCGAGGCGTTCCTGCAGCCGCTTCTTCTGCTCCTTGCGGGAGAGGTGCAGCATGAACTTCAGGATCCGCGTCCCGTTCTCCGACAGCATCCGCTCGAAATCGTTGATCTGGGCGTAGCGGCGCCCGATCTCGTCCGCAGGCGCGAGGCCCCGGACCTTGGCGACGAGCACGTCCTCGTAGTGCGAGCGGTTGAAGATCCCGATGGTGCCCCGGCGGGGGCAGGCGAGGTGGGCGCGCCAGAGATAATCGTGCGCGAGCTCGTCCTCGGTCGGCCGCTTGAAGGCGGTGACGTGGACGCTGAGGGGGCCGGTCGCGTTGAACACGCCCCGGATCGTCCCGTCCTTGCCGGAGGTATCGGTGCCCTGGAGGATGACGAGGAGCGACCGTCGGCCTTCGGCGTAGAGGCGGTCCTGGAGCGCGTCGATTTCCTTGGCGACGGCCGCCGTCTCAGCCTTCGTGGCGACCTCGTCCTTGAAGCCCGCCTTGTCCCGCGGATCGCGATCGGCAAACCCGGCCGAGCCCCCCGCCTCGATCCTGAACCGCTCGATGAACCCCGCGTCGTCCGTCATTCCTGACCCCCAAGCTCCATTGAAGCATAGGGCCGAGCTTTTCCGAGGAAAGCCGGAGCCGGCAGCCTGGCTCCCAACCGGCGACTGCGGCTCCGTTCAGGAATCCGAAACGTCACAAGGCAAACCTCCCACAAAAGAACAAAAAGTTGGTGTGGAAGAACGTCCGGAGCGGGCCGATATTCCGGATTCGGGGGCAGGCACAATCCGATAAGTAGCTGAAACAGAAGAATTTTTCCAGAACGGGCATTCATGTTCGGGCCATGGCGCCAAACGCGCGACCATGCATTATGGTGGCGGAACCAAGTCGGGTCGGAAGCGTTGTGCTGAGTTGGCGTCCAACCAACGATCACCGCTGAACGGGGCTTTGTGGACGCCGAACGAGTTTTAGGGGAGCCGGGGCTTCGACCCACGGCTTTGAAGGGTAACGGGGACCTCATGTCGCAGATCGAGACCGCCTCCATGCAGCTTGACCCCAAGCTGCTGCTCAAATCCTTGCGCGCTTTTCGGCGCGGTGACTTCTCGGTCCGGCTGCCCTCGGATCTGACCGGGATCGACGGGGAGATCGCCGAAGCCTTCAACGACATCGCGGAGCTCAACGGCGGCCTCGCCCGGGAGCTCGACCGCGTCGCCAAGGTGGTCGGCAAGGAGGGTCAGATCGGCGAGCGCGGCAAGCTGCCGGCGGCCAAGGGCTGCTGGAGCGAGTGCATCGACTCCGTCAACTCGATGATCGGCGACCTCGTGCAGCCCACCACCGAGGTGGCCCGCGTGATCGGCGCCGTGGCGAAGGGCGACCTCAGCCAGGCCATGCAGCTCGAAATCGAGGGCAGGCCCCTCCGGGGCGAGTTCCTGCGCATCGGCAAGGTGGTGAACACCATGGTCGATCAGCTGAACTCCTTCGCCTCGGAGGTGACGCGCGTCGCCCGCGAGGTCGGCATCGAGGGCAAGCTCGGCGGTCAGGCCAAGGTGAAGGGCGTTGCAGGCACCTGGAAGGACCTCACCGACAACGTGAACATGATGGCGGCGAACCTGACGGGTCAGGTGCGTAACATCGCCGAGGTCACGACGGCCGTCGCGAACGGCGACCTGTCGAAGAAGATCACCGTCGACGTGAAAGGCGAGATGCTTGAGCTGAAATCCACCATCAACACCATGGTGGACCAGCTGAACTCCTTCGCAAGCGAGGTCACGCGCGTCGCCCGCGAGGTCGGCTCGGAAGGCAAGCTCGGCGGTCAGGCCCAGGTGAAGGGCGTCGCGGGCGTCTGGAAGGACCTCACCGACAACGTGAACATGATGGCCGCCAACCTCACCGGCCAGGTGCGCGGCATTGCCGAGGTGGTGACGGCGGTCGCCGAGGGCGACCTCACCGGCAAGCTCACCTTCGACGCCAAGGGCGAGATCGCGGCGCTCGCCGACACGATCAACTCCATGATCGGGACGCTCGCCACCTTCGCCGACCAGGTGACCAACGTGGCCCGCGAGGTCGGCATCGAGGGCAAGCTCGGCGGACAGGCCCTCGTGCCCGGCGCCGCCGGCCTCTGGCGCGACCTCACCGACAACGTGAACATGATGGCGGCGAACCTGACGGGTCAGGTGCGTAACATCGCGGACGTGACGACGGCCGTCGCGAATGGCGACCTGTCCAAAAAAATTACGGTGGATGTCAAAGGCGAGATGCTGGAGCTGAAGAACACCATCAACACGATGGTGGACCAGCTCAACTCCTTCGCCTCCGAGGTGACGCGCGTGGCGCGCGAGGTGGGCACCGAGGGCAAGCTCGGCGGCCAGGCCCAAGTGAAGGGCGTCGGCGGGACCTGGAAGGATCTCACCGACAACGTGAACTCCATGGCCGCCAACCTCACCGGCCAGGTGCGTAACATCGCGGACGTGACGACCGCGGTCGCGAATGGCGACCTGTCCAAGAAGATCACCGTCGACGTTCGGGGCGAGCTTCTCGAACTCAAGAACACCATCAACACGATGGTGGATCAGCTGAACTCCTTCGCGAGCGAGGTGACGCGCGTCGCCCGCGAGGTGGGTACGGAGGGCAAGCTCGGCGGACAGGCCAAGGTGGAAGGCGTCGGGGGCGTCTGGAAGGGCCTCACCGACAACGTGAACTCCATGGCGGCGAATCTGACCGGTCAGGTGCGTAACATCGCCGACGTGACCACCGCCGTTGCGAACGGCGACTTGTCCAAGAAGATCACCGTCGACGTGCGCGGCGAACTGCTCGAACTCAAGAACACCATCAACACGATGGTGGACCAGCTCAACAGCTTCGCCTCCGAGGTGACCCGCGTCGCGAAGGAAGTGGGCTCCGAAGGAAAGCTCGGCGGACAAGCGCAGGTGAAGGGCGTCGGCGGCGTGTGGAAGGGCCTTACCGACAACGTGAACCTCATGGCGGCCAACCTGACGGGTCAGGTGCGCGGCATCGCCGACGTGGTGACGGCGGTCGCGACGGGCGACCTGTCGAAGAAGATCACCGTCGTGGTCGAAGGTGAGATGCTGGAGCTGAAATCGACCATCAACACCATGGTGGATCAGCTGAACTCCTTCGCGAGCGAGGTGACGCGCGTCGCCCGCGAGGTGGGCTCGGAGGGCAAGCTCGGCGGACAGGCCCAGGTGAAGGGCGTTGCCGGCACCTGGAAGGATCTGACCGACAACGTGAACATGATGGCCGCCAATCTGACCGGCCAGGTGCGTAACATCGCCGACGTGACGACGGCCGTCGCGAACGGCGACCTTTCCAAGAAGATCACCGTCGACGTGCGCGGTGAGATGTTGGAGCTGAAGAACACCATCAACACCATGGTGGATCAGCTCAACAGCTTCGCTTCGGAGGTGACCCGTGTGGCCCGCGAGGTCGGCACCGAGGGCAAGCTCGGCGGCCAGGCTCAGGTGAAGGGCGTCGGCGGGACCTGGAAGGATCTGACCGACAACGTGAACATGATGGCGGCGAACCTGACGGGTCAGGTGCGTAACATCGCGGATGTCACGACGGCCGTCGCGAACGGCAATCTTTCAAAGAAGATTACCGTCGACGTAAAAGGCGAGATGCTGGAGCTGAAGAACACCATCAACACCATGGTGGATCAGCTCAACAGCTTCGCCTCCGAGGTGACCCGCGTCGCGAAGGAAGTGGGCACGGAAGGCAAGCTCGGCGGCCAGGCGCGAGTCGAAGGCGTGTCGGGCCTCTGGCGCGACCTCACCGACAACGTGAACCAGCTCGCCGCGAACCTCACCAACCAGGTGCGCGCCATCGCGGAAGTCGCCACAGCCGTGACCCGCGGCGACCTCACCCGGTCGATTACCGCCGAGGCGCTGGGCGAGCTCGCGGCGCTGAAGGACAACATCAACGAGATGATCCGCAACCTGCGTGACACCACGCAGAAGAACGCGGAGCAGGATTGGCTCAAGACCAACCTCGCCAAGTTCACCCGCATGCTGCAGGGCGAGCGCGATCTCACGACCGTGTCCAACATGATCCTGTCGGAGATCGCCCCGCTGGTGAACGCCCAGCGCGGCGTCTTCTACACGGTGGATGCGAACGGCGGCGAGCCGGTGCTCGACATGGTGGCCTCCTACGCCTTCACGGAGCGCAAGCATCTGTCGAACCGCTTCCGCCTGCGGGAGGGCATCGTCGGCCAGGTGGCTTACGAGAAGAAGCGCATCCTGCTCACCAACGTGCCGGGCGATTACATCACCATCGGGTCCGGGCTCGGCGAGGCCTCGCCGCTCAACATCATCGTCCTGCCGGTCCTTTTCGAGCAGGAGGTGAAGGCGGTGATCGAGCTTGCCTCGTTCAACCGCTTCTCGGAGACGCACCAGTCGTTCCTCGATCAGCTCACCGAGTCGATCGGCATCGTGCTCAACACGATTGCCGCCAACATGCGGACGGAGGGCCTCCTCAAGCAGTCGCAGCTTCTCACCACCGAGCTGCAGAGCCAGCAGGAGGAGCTGAAGAAGACCAACGACCGGCTGGAGCAGCAGGCCGCGACGCTCCGCCAGTCGGAAGAGCTCCTGCGCCAGCAGCAGGACACCCTGCAGCAGACCAACGAGGAGCTGGAGGAGAAGGCGCGCCTTCTCGAGATCCAGAAGAAGGAGGTCGAGGGCAAGAACCGCGAGGTCTCCGTCGCCAAGACGGCCCTGGAGGAAAAGGCCGAGCAGCTCTCGCTGACCTCGCGCTACAAGTCGCAGTTCCTCGCCAATATGAGCCACGAGCTGCGCACGCCGCTGAACTCGCTGCTCATCCTCTCCAAGCTCCTCACCGAGAACCAGGAGGGCAACCTCTCCGACAAGCAGCGTGAATTCGCCAAGACGATCCACGCGGCGGGCTCGGATCTCCTCGCGCTCATCAACGACATCCTCGACCTGTCGAAGATCGAGTCGGGCACGGTCAGCCTCGAGCTCACCAATGTGGGGATGAAGGACATCACGAACCACATGGAGCGCACCTTCCGCCAGGTGGCGGAGGAGCGTCGCCTCGACTTCGTGATCGAGGTGGATCCGCGGATGCCGAACACGCTCCGCACGGACACCAAACGCCTGCAGCAGGTGCTGCGCAACCTTCTCTCGAACGCCTTCAAATTTACCGAGAAGGGCGGCGTCACGCTGAAGGTCGGCACGGCGGAGGGGTCGCCCCTGCGCTCCGGCCAGAACTGGGTGGCGTTCTCCGTCACGGATACCGGCATCGGCATCCCGGAGGACAAGCAGCGCATCATCTTTGAGGCCTTCCAGCAGGCGGACGGCACGACGAGCCGCAAGTACGGCGGCACGGGCCTCGGCCTTGCGATCAGCCGCGAGATTGCGCGCCTCCTCGGCGGCGAGATCGTGGTGTCGAGCGCGCCGGGCCGCGGCTCGACCTTCACGCTGTTCCTTCCCGTCGAGCCCCCGGCCGCGACGCTGGACGACACCACCGTCCTGACGCGCACGAACGGCACCGCGGCGGACACCGCCTCGCAGCCGGTCCTGCGTCAGCCCTCGGCCGCCATGGCGCTGTCGGCTTCGGCGGACGACCGCCACGCCATCACGGAGGGCGACCATGTCGTGCTCGTCATCGAGGACGACGCCATGTTCGCGTCCGTGCTGCTCGAGCTTGCCCGCGAGCAGGGCTTCAAGGGCCTCATCGCCACGGACGGCGCCGCGGCCCTCGCCCTGGCCCATCGCTACAAGCCCCATGCGATCACCCTCGATATCGGGCTGCCCGACATGGACGGCTGGGCCCTGCTCGATCTTCTGAAGCATGACCCGCGCACCCGCCACGTGCCGATCCACGTGATCTCGGTGGACGACCAGAAGAAGCGGGGCCTCAAGGCCGGCGCCTTCGGCTTCCTGGAGAAGCCCGTCGACCGCGATTCGCTCCTCGGCGCGCTCTCCCGCACGAAGGAGTTCATCGACCGGCCGGTGAAGAACCTTCTCCTCGTGGAGGACGACGACAACCAGCGCATGAGCATCACCGAGCTGCTCGGGGGCGGTCAGGTGGACGTCACGGGCGTGGGCACCGCGGAGGCCGCCCTCGAGGCCATCGGCGCCCGCCGCTTCGACTGCGCCATCGTCGACCTCGGCCTGCCGGACCTGCCCGGAGCGGACCTCATCGAGCGCATCCGCAAGACCAAGGGCGGCGAGGAACTGCCGATCGTGATCTATACGGGTCAGGATCTCACGAAGGCCCAGGAGCGCCGCCTCGAGCGGATGGCATCCACCGTCATCGTGAAAGGGCAGGGGTCGTCCGAGAAGCTCCTCGACGAGACCGCCCTGTTCCTCCACCGGGCCATCTCCTCCATTCCGGAGGACAAGCAGATCATCGTCGAGCGCCGGGACGAGAGCACCCTCGAAGGGCACAAGGTGCTCGTCGTCGACGACGACATGCGCAACATCTTCTCCCTGTCGAGCGCGCTCGAGCTCTACGGCATGCAGGTGGTCTTCGCCGAGAACGGACGCGAGGGCATCGAGCGGCTGAAGAGCACGCCGGGGATCGACGTGATGCTCGTCGACATCATGATGCCCGAGATGGACGGCTACGAGACCATGCGCGAGATCCGCAAGATCCCGGCCTACAAGGACCTGCCCCTCATCGCCGTGACCGCGAAAGCCATGGCGGGCGATCGGGAGAAGTGCCTCGAGGCGGGGGCGACGGACTACGTCTCGAAGCCTGTGGACATCGATCAACTCCTCGCGGTTCTGCGCGTCCAACTCGGGCGCAGCACGTACATTGCGAAGGAGACCGACGTCCGGCCGAACGGCGCGGCGGAGAGCGGACTGCGATCATGACCGAACATTTCAGGCCGGTGGAGTTGGACATGGACGTCTCCCGTCCGCCTCTGACCCATGCCGCGCCTGGCATGATCACGGCGAAGATCCTAGTGGTCGACGACGACCACCGCAATCTCCTGGCGGTTCGCGAGATGCTGCGCGCGCCGGGCCTCGAGATCGTCACGGCGGATTGCGGCGAAGCGGCCCTGCGCCACGTGCTGCGGGACGACTTCGCCGCCATCCTTCTCGACGTGCAGATGCCGCGCATCGACGGCTACGAGGTCGCGGGCCTGATCCGCGGCCGCGCCCGCTCGTCCCGCGTGCCGATCATCTTCCTGACGGCCTTCAACAAGGACGACGTGCACGTCTTCCGAGGCTATTCGGCGGGCGCCGTCGACTACGTGTTCAAGCCCATCGAGCCGCTCATCCTCAAATCGAAGGTGGAGGTCTTCGTCGAGCTCTACCGCAAGACGGAGGAGATCCGCCGGCAGGGCGAGGAGGAGCGCCGGCTCCTGATGGAGAACCTGCGGGTCCGCAGCGAGAAGCTGAAGACCGAGCAGGCCCTGCGGCGCCGCGAGGAGCACCAGTCCATCGTGCTCCAGTCGCTCCCCATCGCCCTCTACACGGCGCCCCTGCGCGAGGATCACCGGCAGCTTCACTTCACCAACGAGAGCGTGGAGCGCATCACGGGCTTCAAGCCGGCGGCGTTCCTGGAGGCGGAGGATTTCTGGTCTTCCCGGGTCCATCCCGAGGATCGCGAGCGGGTGTTCGGCCAGCTCGCGGCGCTCGGCGACGACGGTGCCGCGACCCTGGAATACCGGTGGCGCTGCGCCGACGACACGGAGCGGCACTTCCTCGACCAGATCGTCGTCATCCGCGACGACGACGGGGACCGGCGCGAGTTCTTCGGCCTGTGGTTCGACATCACGGAGCGCAAGCAGCTGGAGCAGAGCCTCCTGCATGCGAGCAAGCTCGAAGCGGTGGGGCGCCTCACGGGCGGCATCGCGCACGATTTCAACAACATGCTGAGCGTGGTCATCGGCAATCTCGACCTGCTGCAGAAATCCGTGGCCAAGAACGAGAAGGCGCAGCGCCGTGCCCTGATGGCCATGGAGGGCGCGCAGCGCTGCGCCGACCTCACGCACCGCCTCCTCGCCTTCTCGCGCCGGCAGCCCCTCCAGGCGGCCACCGTCGACGTGAAGGGCCTGCTGCCGGGGCTGCTCGAACTCATGCAGCGAACCCTCGGCGAGCGCGTGAGGGTGACGCTCAAGGCGGACGAGGTGGTGTGGCCCATCAAGGTCGACCGCGCGCAGCTCGAGGCGGCTCTCCTCAACCTTGCCGTCAATGCGCGCGACGCCATGCCGGAGGGCGGCGATCTCACCATCGCGGTGGAGAACCGCACCGTCGAAGAGGGCGGCCGCGTCACGGCGGGCGATCACGTGGTGATCTGCGTCATCGACACGGGCACCGGCATGCCCCCGCAGGTGCTCGAGCGCGTGTTCGAGCCCTTCTTCACCACGAAGGAGAGCGGCAAGGGCACGGGTCTCGGTCTCAGCATGGTCTACGGCTTCGTCCAGCAATCGGGCGGGCATGTGGATGTGGCGAGCGCGCCCGGCGAGGGCACCACGATCAGGATCTACCTGCCCAGGGCGGAAGGCGCGGTCGCGCAGGCGCCGGCGCGCAAGAGCGACGAGCCGACCCAGCCCTTCGGCGAGGGACAGGTCGCCCTCGTGGTCGAGGACGATGCGGCGGTGCGGCAGGTGGCGGTGTCGACCCTGCAATCCCTGGGCTTCGAGGTGCAGGAGGCCGAAACCGGCGATCAGGCGGCGAGCCTGCTCAAGCAGAACGGCAAGGTGCGCCTCGTGCTCAGCGACGTGCGCATGCCCGGCACGATGACGGGAATCGATCTTGCCCGCATGGTCAGGCGCGAATGGCCGGGCATGCGGGTGCTCCTCACCACCGGCTACGTGGATGGGGAGGAGACCGTCGACGGGGTGGAACTTCTTTACAAGCCTTATCGCGCGACGGATCTCGCCGAGCGGATCCAATCCCTGCTGCAGGCGGCCTGACGGGTTGAGGGTGGAGCGCGGCGCTCAAGGGCGCCGGACCGCCGGCAGTCTCTGCTTCACCGTGAAGAAATCCGCCCAAGGGTCCGCTTTCAGGGTGCCGAGGCGGGCCCCGAGACTCGCGACCGTGAACTGGTTCGTCTCGCGCGTCTCCGCCAATTCCTCCCAGGCGAGGGGCGTCGAGACCGGGGCGCCCGGTCGGGCGCGGGTCGAGTAGGGAGCGACCGCGTGGGCGCCGCGGGCATTGCGAAGGTAGTCGATGAAGACTCGGCCCGTGCGCTCGCTTTTCGAGGCCTTCGTCAGGTAGCGGTCCGGGCTGTCGGCCTCCATGGCTTCGGCGATGGAGCGCGAGAAGGCTTTCGCCCGTTCCCAATCGGCCTCCGGGGTGAGGGGCACGACCACGTGAAGGCCCTTGCCGCCGGTCGTCTTGAGGAAGGCTTCGAGCCCGAGATCGCGCAGGCGGCTGCGGACCTCCCGGGCGGCGTCGGTCACCGCCCTCCAGGGGAGCCCTTCGGCCGGATCGAAATCGAAGACGATCCGGTCCGGGCGCTCCACGTCGGTCAGGGCCGATCCCCAGGGATGCAGTTCGAGCACGCCCGCCTGAACGAGGGCGACGACCCCGGCAAGGCCGTCCACGTGCAGCACCTCCTCGTCCTTGTCGCCGTGCCGCAGCACCGTGCGCCGAACCTGCGGGTTAAGGCCTGCCCATCCGTGCTTCTGGAAGAAGCATTTCTCGCCCGTGCCCGCTGGACAGCGGACGAGGGTCAGCGGGCGATCCACGATGTGCGGCAGAAGCCGGTCGGCGATGGCAGCGTAGAACTCGGCCAAGCCCTGCTTCGTGACGCCGGCATCGCGCCACAGCATCCGGTCCGGGTGGGTGAGGCGGATGCCTTCCACCGCGACGGACGCGGGAGCCCGCCGGGACTTGTCCGGCGCCGCGCGCCCGGGCGCCTTGCCGGGGCCCTTCGCTGCAGGGGACGGAGCGGGTTTCGCCATGGTGCGAGGTCAAAGCCGCACCATGGGACCCGGTTCCTCACGAGGCGAGGGCGTCGGCCTCCGTAGCCGCGGCGGGGGTGCGTTCCTGCAGGAAGGCCGCCGCGATGAGGTCCCGCGTATAGGCCTCGCGGGGTCGCTCGAAGATCGACTCCGCCGTGCCCCGCTCCACCACCTTGCCGCTCTTCATGACGAGGATCTCGTCCGAGAGCGCCCGGACGACCGCCAGATCGTGGCTGATGAACACGTAAGCGAGGCCATGCGCCTTCTGCAGGTCGCGCAGAAGGTCGACGACCTCCTTCTGGACCGAGCGGTCGAGGGCGGAGGTGGGCTCGTCGAGGATGACGAGCTTCGGGTGCAGGATCATGGCGCGAGCGATCGCGATGCGCTGGCGCTGGCCGCCCGAGAACTCGTGCGGATAGCGGTTGCGCCAAGCCGGATCGAGCCGCACCTCCTCGAAGGCCTGGATGGCCCGCCGGTCGCGCTCCCGGCGCGAGATGGCGGGCTCATGGACGAGGAGGCCCTCGGTGACGATCTCGCCCGCCGTCATGCGCGGCGAGAGAGAGCCGAAGGGATCCTGGAACACCACCTGGAGCCGGCGGCGCAGGGGCCGCATCCCGGCCCGGTCGAGGGGCATGAGGTTGCGGTCCTCAAAGCGCACGAGGCCGGCGGCGGGCTGGAGGCGCAGGATGGCGCGGCCGAGGGTCGACTTGCCCGAGCCCGACTCGCCCACGATGCCCACCGTCTCGCCGGCGCGCACGGTGAGGCTCACGTCGTCGACGGCCCTCAGAACGTGAGCGCCCTTGCCCAGAAAGCCGCCCTTCAAGTTGAAGGTGACCTGGATGTTCCGGGCTTCGAGAACCACGGGAGCGCTCGCGGGCACGGGCTCCTTGCGGCCTCGGGGCTCGGCATCGATGAGCATGCGCGTATAGGGGTGCTTCGGCGCGGCGAAGAGATCGGCGGTCGTGCCGCTCTCCACCACCTCGCCGCTCCGCATCACGTAGGTGCGGTCCGCGAAGCGCCGGACGACGCCGAGATCGTGGGTGATGAACACGATCGACATGCCGAGGCGCTTCTGCAGGTCGGCGAGCAGTTCCAGGATGCGGGCCTGCACGGTGACGTCGAGAGCCGTCGTCGGCTCGTCGGCGATCAGCACGTCCGGGTTGTTGGCGAGCGCCATGGCGATCATCACGCGCTGGCGCTGGCCGCCCGAGAGCTCGTGCGGGTAAGAGTCGAGGCGCCGGGCCGGCTCGGGAATGCGGACGAGCTCCAGCAGCTCGATGGAGCGCTTGCGGGCCTCGGCCTTGCTCAAGCCTCCATGGGCGGTGAGCGGCAAGGCGAGCTGATCGCCGATCCGGTAGAGCGGATCGAGGGACGTCATCGGCTCCTGGAAGATCATGGTGAGCTTCGAGCCGCGATAGCGGTTGAGCTTGTCGGGTTTCAGCCCAACGAGCTCCTCGCCGCGGTACTTCACCGAGCCTTCCGCCCAGCCGTTGGAGGCGAGGAGCCCCATGACGGACATCATGGTCTGGCTCTTGCCCGAGCCCGACTCGCCCACGATGGCCACGGTCTCGCCCGGTTGAACGTCGAGGCTGATGCCCTTCACGGCGTGCAGGATGCCGTCGCCCGTGCGAAAGCGGACGTTGAGGTCGCGGACCGAGAGAACGGGTTCGGCCATGTCAGCGGTCCTTCGGATCGAGGGCGTCGCGCAAGCCGTCGCCGATGAAGTTGAGGCAGAACAGGATCGCGACGAGGGTGATCGCCGGGTAGATCAGCATCCAGGTGGAATCCTGGATGCTCTTGGCGCCCTCCGAGATCAGCACGCCGAGGCTCGTATAGGGCTCCTGCACCCCGAGGCCCAGGAACGACAGGAAGCTCTCGAGCAGGATCACCCGCGGCACCATCAGGGTCATGTAGACCACCACGGGGCCGAGCGTGTTCGGAATGACGTGGCGGCGGATAATGCCCCGGGTCTCGACGCCGAGAGCCTCGGCGGCCTGCACGTATTCCTGGCGCTTGATGGAGAGGGTCTGGCCGCGAACGATGCGAGCCATGTCGAGCCATTCGACCGCGCCGACGGCGAGGAACACGAGGACGAAGTTCCGGCCGAAGAACACGACCAGCATGATGACGAAGAAGATGAAGGGCAGCGAGTAGAGGATGTCGACGACGCGCATCATGAGGAGGTCCGCGCGCCCGCCGAGATAGCCGGAGGTCGCGCCGTAGACGACGCCGATGATGATCGCCACGAAGGTCGCCAGAAGGCCGATGGCGAGGGAGACCTGGCCCGCCTTCATGGTGCGGGTGAGAAGATCGCGGCCGTTCGCCTCCGTGCCGAAGAAGAAGTAGCGCTTCTCGACCGGGATGCTGACGAGGAGGCGGCGCCCCTCATCCTGCCGCTCGAGCACCTGTGCGGTGCCGAAGAGGTCGGAGCGCTCGAAATAGGCGAGGAGGCGCTCGTCGATGGGACGCTGGCTGGTGCTGACGAGGGTCATGCGCACCGCATCGCCCGTGACCTCGATGGCCTCGGGGCGGGCGCGCACGCGGGAGCCGATACGCTCGGCCTGCGGGGTGATCTGCTCGGCCTTGGGATAGGCGGTGAGGCTCGCGGGCGCTCGCACGTAATCCGGATAAACGCGGTCGAACGGGTGGCCGGTGAAGAACGGCCCGACGATGCAGGCGAGCGCGATGAGCGTCAGGATGACGATGCTCGCCACCGACGCCTTGTTGCGCAGGAGGCGGGTCCGTGCGTCCGCCCACAGGGAGCGGCCGACCACGGGACCCCTGACGGGGATGTCGGAGATGACGGCGCCTTCGGCCATGGGTGAGCCTCAGTCGTAGCGGACGCGGGGGTCGATCACCGCGTAGAGGATGTCGACGATGAGATTGAAGACGAGCACGAAGACCGCGACCACAACGACGGTGCCCATGACGAGGGTGTAGTCGCGGTTGAGCGCCGCCTCGACGAAGTAGCGGCCAATGCCCGGCAGGGCGAAGATGGTCTCCACCACCACCGAGCCCGTGAGCAGCGCCGCCGCGGCGGGACCAAGATAGGACACGACCGGCAGGGCCGCGCCGCGCAGGGCATGGCGAACGATCACCCGCGAGGGCAGGCCGAGGGAGCGGAGCGTGCGGATGTGGTTCGACCGCAGGTTCTCGATCATGGCGGCCCGGGTCATGCGGGCGATGATGGCGATCTGCGGCAACGCGAGGGTGATCACCGGCAGGATGAGGTTGCGGGGCGCGCCTCCCGCCCAGCCGGCCACCGGCAGCATCGACAAGGTAAGGCCGAAGACGATCTGCAGCACCGGCGCGATCACGAAGGTCGGGATCGTAAGGCCAAAGGTGCCGAGGCCGCTCACGAGGTAGTCGACCGTGCTGTTCTGGCGGAAGGCCGCGATGGTGCCGAGGGTCCCGCCGATCACGATGGCAAAGCCGAGCGCCAGCGCCCCGATGGTCATGGAGACCGGCAGGCCGTTGGCGAAGAGCTCGCCCACGCTGAAATCGCGCATGATGAAGGAGGGGCCGAAATCGCCCTGCACCACGTTGGCGAGGTAGCGCAGGTACTGCTCGAAGAGGGGACGGTCGAGACCGTAGATCCTCTGCAGGTTCTCCATCACCTTGGCTTCGAGGGGCCGTTCGAGATCGAAGGGGCCGCCGGGTGCGAGCCGGATCAGGAAGAACGAAATCGTAATGATGATAAAAAGCGTTGGGATCGCCGACAGGAGGCGGCGGGATACGAACGAGAACACGGGCTTCGACTCCGCTCGGTAACGAGCCCTCAAAAAGCGCAGCAGCCTTCACGGCCGACGTTGTCTTGGTGATCCGGGCGGCCCGAGAGGCCGCCCGGCTTATAGGGCGAGCTTACTGCTTCAGGCTGAGGAAGCGGCTCGGATAGACGCCCGAGATGTTCTGGTTGAAGCCTTCGAGCTTCTCGGAGATCAGGTTCTTCGTGCTGTAGTGCAGCAGCGGGATCCAGGGCTCCTCGTTCATGAAGATCTGTTCGGCCTTGAGCAGGTACTCGGCGCGCTTCTTGAGGTCTCCCTCCTTGGCGGCCTTGTTCTTCATGAGGTCGTCGTACTCGGCGTTCTTCCACTTGCCGTAGTTGAAGCCCTTGTTGTCGGATTCCAGCAGGAACAGGAAGTTCTGCGGGTCCGAATAGTCGCCGATCCAGCCGTAGCGGGCGATGTCGAAGTCGCCGCCGTCGCGCAGATGCGCAAAGTGCGTCTTGGAATCGGTGTTGATGAAGGACGTCTCGACGCCGAGGGCCTTCCACTGGTCGGCGATGGCCACGACCGTGTTCCGGTTGTTGTCCGTCGTGTTGTAGCGCATTTCGACCTTCAGCGGCTTGAGGCCCGGGCCGAAGCCGGCTTCCTTCAGCAGCGCCTTGGCCTTCTCCTCGCGGTCGATGGGCGACATGGTCGCGTAATCGGCCTGCGCCGGCTTGCCGTAATTGCCGATGCCCGGCGGCACGAAGGAATAGGCCGGCAGCATGGTGCCGCCCCAGATCTGCTCCGCGATGAACTCGCGGTCGATCGCCATGGAGAGCGCCTTGCGGACCTTCACGTCGTTCAGCGGCGGCTTCGAGGAGTTCACCGGAAGCGCGTAGACGCCGAGATACGGGCCGATCACCACCTGCTTGCCGAAGCGCTCCTTGAGGGCCTTCACCTGGTCGGCCGGGATGTCCGGGGTGGAGTGAAGCTCGCCCGCCTGGAAGCGCCGCACGGCCGCGGCGAGGTCCTGGATCGGGTAGAACATCACCTGATCGATCTTCACGTTCGCGGCGTCGTAGAAGTTGGGGTTCTTGACGACCTTGATGTGCGAGTTCGGCACGAACTCGGCGAGCATATAGGCGCCGTTCGTCACCAGGTTGCCGGGCTTCACGAAGTCCTTGCCGTGCTTCTCGACGGAAGCCGGATGGATCGGCAGGCCGGTCTGGTGGGTGAGCTGCTCGATGAAGTAGGGCGTCGGCTGCTCGAGGCGGATCTCGAGGGTGCGGTCGTCCACCGCCTTCACGCCGAGCTCCTCGGCCTTCATCTGACCCTTGTTGACCTTCTCGGCATTGAGGATCGGGAAAAGGATGTTGGCGTACTTGGCGCCGGTCTCCGGGTTCATGATCCGGCGATAGGCGAACACGAAGTCGGACGCCTTCACGGGGTCGCCGTTCGACCACTTGGCGTTCGCGCGAAGGGTGAAGCGGTAGAGCTTGCCGTCGTCGGCGGCTTCCCACTTCTCGGCGACGCCGGGGACGACCTCGCCCTTGTTGTTCTTGATGACGAGACCCTCGTAGAGGTCGCGCAGCACGTGGGACTCGCCCACCGTGGAGGTCTTGTGGATGTCGAGCGTCTCCGGCTCGCCGTCATTGCCTCGGTGGTAGGTGACCTGCGCCAGCGCGGTGCTCGCGAGCGCCACCGATGCGATGGCGGCCAGCGCCGTTTGTTTGAACCATTTGGACATCGAACGCGTCCCCTCTTAATTCTTTGCTGTGGCTTCCAACAATCTCGACTGCGTTACGGAACGTAGCCTTGTTTCATATTTCCTTCATTTTCCGGCCTTGTGTCCAGTCTCCTCGTCCTTTCGTAGTGAATATCCTGACGCAGCGTCAGCCTGCCCCAGGCACGCCTGTTCGGTGCGGCAAGGCGGCCGCCCGGTCTTCATCGAAGAGGTGAGCCGTCACGCGATCGTGTCAGGCACCGGCATCGAACACGAAACCCGCGGCCTCGATACCGGCGGCCGCCGCGATCTCGTCGTTGTCCGACGTGTCGCCCGAAATGCCGACCGCGCCGAGGATCGCCCCTTGAGCGTCCTTGATGAGCACGCCTCCGGGAACCGGCACGAGGGATCCGCCCACCACGTGCGAGGCGGCGGCCACGAAATAGGGCCGGTCGAGGGCCATCTTGTGGATCGCTCGGGACCCGACGCCGAGGGCAAGGGCGCCGTAGGCCTTGCCCATCGCGATCTCGGCCCGCTTCAGGCTCGTGCCGTCCTCGGAACCGAGGGCCCGCAGGGCTCCGCGCTCGTCGTAGACGGCCACCGCGAGAGGCTTCATCTTGCGCTCTCGGGCGGTTTTCAGGGCGGCGGCGAGGATCGTCTGGGAGGCGTCGAGCGTGAGCTGAGGCATGGTCGTCGGGCTCCTGTGCGGGTGGCTTGCCAATCGGGCTCCGGTTTCGGTCAGCGCAGGGCGCGGTCGCGCTGGGCGAGCCAGCTTGCCACGGCCCGGCGCTCGTCGAGGGTCATCTCGGTGATGTTGTTCGGCGGCATGGCGTGGGTGAGCACGCTCTGCACCCGCACCGATTCCGCGTGGCGGGCGATCTCCTCGGGGGTGTCGAGACGCACGCCCCGCGGAGCGACCGCGATCCCGGCCCAGACGGGTTCTGCGGCGTGGCACATGGAGCAGCGCGACTGGATCGCGAGCACCGCCTCTTCGCTCGGCTCGGCGGAGGCGAGGGTGACGGGGCCGGCGGGCGCCTGAGCTTCGTTCGCGTTGCCGGGCTTGCCGAGGATCGACAGGTAGATCGCGGCCGCAAAGCACGCGGCGGCCAATCCCCAGGTCCACCAGGGCGAGCCCTTGTCGGCATGCTGCGAGTTGAAGAAGTGCCGGATGGCGGCGCCCGCGATCACCACGAGGCCCACGATCCCGACCGAATAGGCGGACGACCAGGCCAGCGGATAGTGGTTCGACAGCATCAGGAAAATGACGGGCAGCGTCAGGTAGTTGTTGTGCGTCGAGCGCTGCTTTGCCTGCTTGCCCAGCGCAGGGTCCGGCGTCTGCCCGGCGAGCAGCGCCTTCACGACCTTCTTCTGGTTCGGGATGATGATGAAGAAGACGCTCGCGCTCATCCAGGTCGCGATCATGGCGCCCGTGTGCAGGAAGGCCGCGCGGCCGTTGAACACTTGCGTGAAGGCGAAGGCCGCAGCGAGGATGAACACGAAGAGCACCGCGCCAAGGAGAACGTCGTTGCGGCCGAGCGGCGAGCGGCAGAGCCCGTCATAGACGATCCAGCCGACCGCCAGCCCGCCGATGCCGATGGCCGCCGCCTGCCAGGGCGCCAGCGCCCGCACGGCGGGGTCGACGGTGTAGAGATCCGCCTGCAGGTAGTAGATCCAGACGATGAGGAAGAAGCCCGTGAGCCAGGTGGCGTAGCTCTCCCATTTGAACCAGGTGAGCTCTTTGGGCAGTTCCGGCGGCGCAACGAGGAACTTGCGCATGTTGTAGAAGCCGCCGCCATGCACCTGCCAGGCCTCGCCTCCGACCCCGGCCTGCAGGCCCTCGCGCTTCTTGAGGCTGAGATCGAGGTGGATGAAGTAGAAGGAGGAGCCGATCCAGGCGATCGCGGTGATCACATGGGTCCAGCGGAGCAACTGGCTGACCCACTCGGAAATCTGAGGATCGATCATACGGGCGGCATTGCGCGAAAAGGACGGTATCGTCCAGGCGGCTTAAGAGTTTATCCGGGGGGCGTCCACTCCCTTTTTTGGGCTGTTTGCACGCTGTCCGGGCGGGTTCCGTCCTGTGTCCGCATGGCCCGCCAGCATTGAAGCCGCGGCGCCTTGATGCAGATATCCACCGTCTGACGTCGTTTCGGAGCCCTTCGTGCAGGACCGCTTCACCCGCATTGCCCTCGTCGTGGCGCTGCTGCTGCTCGGCTTTTACATCGCCGAACCTTACGTTTCGCGGCTCCTGTATGCCGAGACGGGTTCACGGGCCGTGACGGCGAGGGGCGATCTCGCGCCGTCCGAGCAGTCCACCGTCGAACTCTTCCAGCGGCTCTCGCCCTCCGTCGTCCACGTCTTCGCGCAGCCCGACCCGCGGCGTCTTGCCGAGCCCAACGACTTCGAGGATTTCGAGGAGCGCGGGCCCCGCGGCCCACGCGGACCGGGAGGTCCGGGCGGGCCGGAGGGCGGGGGGCAGGGCGTTCAGTCCGGCACGGGCTTTCTGTGGGATGCGGCCGGCCACGTGGTCACGAACAACCATGTGGTGGAGGGGTCGCGCGGGATCCGGATCCGCCTCGCGTCGGGTGAGAACGTCGAGGCCACGGTGGTGGGCACCGCGCCGAACTACGACCTTGCCGTCCTGCGCCTCGGCCGCCTCGCCCAGGTGCCGCCCCCGATCCCGGTGGGAACCTCGGGAGACCTCAAGGTGGGGCAGGCCACCTTCGCCATTGGCAACCCGTTCGGCCTCGATCAGACCCTCACCACGGGCGTGATCAGCGCCCTCCAGCGCCGCCTCCCGACGAGCGAGGGGCGGGAGATCGCGGACGTGATCCAGACGGACGCCGCCATCAATCCGGGCAATTCCGGCGGTCCCCTCATCGACTCCGCGGGCCGCCTCATCGGCGTCAACACGGCGATCTTCTCGCCCTCCGGCGCCTTTGCGGGCATCGGCTTTGCCATTCCGGTCGACGTGGTGAACCGGGTCGTCCCGGAGCTCATCCGCAACGGCCGGATGCCGACCCCCGGGATCGGGATCATCGCGGGCCAGGAATCGGCGGCGGCGCAGCTCGGCATCGAGGGCGTCGTCGTGGTGCGCACGGTGCCGGGCTCCCCGGCCCAGCGGGCGGGCCTGAGGGGCGTGAACCCGCAGACCGGCGAGATCGGCGACATCATCGTAGGGGCGAACGGCCAGCCCGTGCGACGGCTGTCCGACCTGACCGCGGCCCTCGAACGCGCCGGCGTCGGCCAGCAGGTCGAACTGTCGATCGACCGGGGAGGGCGGACCTCCACCGTCCGGGTCGACGTGGCGGATGTAGGCCAGGCCCGGCGATAGGCGTCCGGCGGCGAGGTGAGCGCCGTCAGCTTCTGACTGGTTCGTTCGCGGTCCCGTCTTGACGGCACGGCGTCCCATCGGGACAGTCGCCGCCCGCCAAGGAGTTCCCATGGGTCGCCTGTCCACCCACGTTCTGGATACCGTCAACGGCCGGCCTGCGGCCGGAGTCTCCGTCGCCTTGTTCCGCCTGAGCGGCGAGAGCCGCGAGCCCGTGGTGCAGACGGCGACCAACGCGGACGGGCGCACCGAAGCGCCGCTCATGACGGGTCAGGCCTTTCAGGCCGGATCCTACGAGCTGGTCTTCCAGGTCGGGGCCTATTTCCGATCCATCGGCACCGCCACCGCCGACCCGCCCTTCCTTGACGTGGTGCCGATCCGATTCCAGATCGCGGATCCCGATGGGCACTATCACGTGCCTCTCCTCGTCTCGCCTTGGAGCTACTCGACCTATCGCGGCAGCTGAGCCGGCGCCCTTAAAGACGCCCCAATCGTCCCGTCTGGACGAAGCTCGGCTTTCAACCCCCATCCATCATTCAGGATCCCGTCTTGCCCCCGGAGCGACCTTTGCCTGAGACCAGCTATCCCCGCGACCTCGTCGGATACGGCCGCACGCCGCCGCACCCGCGCTGGCCGAACGATGCCCGCATCTGCGTGCAGTTCGTGATCAACTACGAAGAGGGCGGCGAGAACAACATCCTGCACGGCGACCGGGCCTCGGAAGCCTTCCTGTCGGAGATCGTCGGCGCCGCGCCCTGGCCCGGCCAGCGGCACATGAACATGGAGTCGATCTACGAATACGGCTCCCGCGCGGGCTTCTGGCGCCTGCACCGCATGTTCACCGAGCGGGCCATGCCGGTCACCGTCTACGGCGTCGCGACGGCGCTCCAGCGCAATCCCGACGCCGTGGCGGCCATGAAGGAGGCGGGCTGGGAGATCGCGAGCCACGGGCTCAAGTGGATCGACTACAAGGATTTCTCCTCCGACGAGGAGCGGGCGCACATCAACGAGGCGATCCGCATCCACACGGAGGTGACGGGCGAGCGGCCCCTCGGCTTCTACCAGGGCCGCACCTCGGAGCACACCTTGCGCCTCGTGATGGAGGAGGGCGGGTTCCTCTACTCGGCCGATTCCTATGCGGACGACCTGCCTTACTGGGTGTCGGGAGCGAAGGCGCCACAGCTCATCGTGCCCTACACGCTCGACGCGAACGACATGCGCTTCGCGACGCCTCAGGGCTTCAATGCCGGCGACCAATTCTACACCTATCTGAAGGACACGTTCGACGTGCTCTACGCCGAGGGCGAAACGGCGCCGAAGATGATGTCGGTCGGCCTTCATTGCCGCCTCGTCGGCCGCCCCGGCCGTGCGGCCGCTCTGGCGCGCTTCCTGGATTACGTGGCGTCCCACGAGAACGTCTGGGTGGCGAGGCGCATCGATATCGCCCGCCACTGGATCCGCCACCACCGGCCGGCGGAGCTGAAGCCCAGCGGCATGAGCATGGCGCTGTTCCTCGAATTGTTCGGCGACGTCTTCGAGCATACGCCCTGGATTGCCGAGCACACCTATCGCGGCGGCTTCACGGCGGCGCAGGACAGCGCGGAGGGCCTTCATGGCGCCCTCGTCGAGGTCATCCAGGGCGCCACGCGGGAGCAGAAGCTCGCGCTCATCCGCGCGCATCCCGATCTCGCCGGACGCCTGAAGGTCGCGGACCTGACGGACGACTCCAAGAAGGAGCAGGCTTCGGCCGGCCTCGACAGCCTCACGGAGGAGGAGAAGGCGCGCTTCCTGAAGCTCAACGACGACTACAAGCGCAGGTTCGACTTCCCCTTCATCATGGCCGTGAAGGGGCGTTCGAAGGCCGAGATCCTGACCGCCTTCGAGGAGCGACTGAAGCACGATCCCGATCAGGAGTTCGACACGGCCATGCGGGAGATCGAGCGGATCGCGCTCCTGCGCCTCAAAGACCGCCTGCCGTCGCTGCCGCAGGCGCTCGCCTCCGTCGCCTGAGGGCCTTCCATGCAGACACCGATGATCGTCGACCTTGATCGCGAAGCCGTGAAGGAGGGCCTTGCCGCCGGCACCCTGACACTCGTCGACGTGCGCGAACCGCACGAATTCGCCGCGGGTCACATCCCAGGCTCGCTCTCGATGCCGCTGTCGGCTTTCGATCCTGCGAGCCTGCCCGAGGGGCGCGTGGTGTTCTCCTGCGCGGCGGGCATCCGCTCGCAGCGCGCGGCGGAATTCGCCCAGGCCGCAGGCCGTGACCTGCGGGAGCACTATAAGGGCGGCTTCAAGGATTGGGTCCAATCGGGCGAGCCCGTCGACTGAACCCTTTCCGGCGCGCCCCGCCGCCACATTTCGATGCCCAACAAGGCCGGCCAGGCTCGTGCCGGCGAGAACGGAGTCCGCGATGCGCCCCATGAAATTCGGTGTCGGCCAGCCCGTCCGCCGCGTCGAGGATGCCCGGTTCGTCACCGGGGCCGGCCGCTACACGGACGATCACCGGCCCGCGAACACCGCGACCGGCATCGTCGTCCGCAGCCCCCACGCCCATGCCCGCTTCACCGTCGGGGACCTCTCCGCGGCGCGGGCCATGCCGGGCGTCCTCCTCGTTCTCACGCATGCAGACGTAGCGCAGCTCGGCACGATCCCGTGCCTCGGCCCGACCCGCAACTCGGACGGCTCGCGCATGACGCTGCCGCCCTATCCGGTGCTGGCGGACGGGATCGCCCGCCATGTGGGCGACGCCGTCGCCTTCGTGGTCGCGGAAACCGAGGACGAGGCGCGGGCCGCGGCCGAGGCGGTCGAGATCGACTGGGAGCCCCTCGACCCCGTGATCGGCATCGAAGGGGCGGAGGCCGAGGGAGCGCCCGCTGTCTGGCCGCAGGTCGCGACGAACGTCGCCTTCGATACGGAGGTGGGCAACCGGGAGGAGACCGATCGGGCGTTCGACGGGGCGCACCGGGTGGTTTCGCTCACGCTGGTCAACAACAGGCTCGTGACGAACTATCTCGAGACCCGCGCCTGCGTCGCCGAGTACGACCCGCAAGGCCAGCGCTGGACCCTGACCCTCGGGAGCCAGGGCAGCCACGACATCCGGGACATCCTGGCCAAGCACATCCTGAAGGTGGAGGCCGAGCGCATTCGCGTGGTCACGCCCGATGTGGGCGGGGGCTTCGGCACCAAGATCTTCATGTACCGCGAGTACCCGCTCTGCGCGGTGGCGGCCCAGCGCCTCGGGCGGCCCGTACGGTGGGTCGCGGACCGGACCGAGCACTTCCTCGGCGACGCCCACGGCCGGGACAACGTCACCACGGCGCATATGGCGCTCGACGAGAGCGGCCGCTTTCTTGGCCTGCGGGTCGACCTCAAGGCGGATCTCGGCGCCTATCTGTCCCAGTTCGCGCCCTTCGTGCCCTCCGCCGGCGCGCGCATGTCGCCCGGCTGCTACGACATCCCGGCGGTTCACGCCCGCATCCGCGGCTACTACACCAACACCCTGCCGGTTGACGCCTACCGGGGCGCGGGGCGCCCCGAGGCGGCCTACGTGATCGAACGCTTCGTCGACCACATTGCGCGCGAGATCGGCATGGCGCCGGACGCCCTGCGGGCGCTCAACTTCATCGAGCCCGAGGCCATGCCCTACACGACGCCGACGGACCGGGTGTACGACAGCGGCGAGTTCGAGGGTCACATGCGCCGCGCGATGGAGGTTGCCGGCTGGGCGACCTTCGGGGAGCGGCACGGCGAGGCGATGCGGCGCGGACGCCTGCGCGGCATCGGCCTTGCGAGCTACATCGAGGCATGCTCCGGGGGATCCGCCGAGGACGCCAAAGTGCGGCTCGAGGCCGACGGCACCGTCACGGTCCTCATCGGCACGCAGTCGACGGGCCAAGGGCACGTGACCGCCTATGCGCAGCTCGTCTCCCAGCATCTCGACATCCCCCTCGACCGCATCCGCGTCCACCAGGGCGACACGGACATGATCGCGACGGGGGGCGGCACCGGCGGGTCCCGCTCGATCCCGGTCGGCGGCGCGTCGGTGGCGGGCGCCTCCCGCAAGCTCGCTCAGAACCTCAAAGAGCTCGCGAGCGATGCCCTCGAAGCCGGCGTCGCGGATCTCGAGATCGCCGAGGGTGCCGTGCGCGTGGCGGGGACGGACCGCGCCGTCTCGTTTGCCGACCTTGCCGCCCTCCCCAAGGCGACGCCGGACCTTCTGACCACCGCCGACAGTTGGAAGCCGCCAGAGGCGACCTATCCCAACGGGACGCATGTCTGCGAGGTGGAGATCGATCCCGATACGGGCGAGACGGAGGTGGTGGCCTACACCATCGTGGACGATTTCGGCGTGACCTTGAACCCGCTCCTCCTCATGGGCCAGGTCCATGGGGGCGCGGTGCAGGGCATCGGGCAGGCGCTGCACGAACGGACGGTCTACGACGCCGGGGGGCAGCTCGTGACGGCGTCCTTCATGGATTACCGCCTGCCGCGGGCCGCCGACGTTCCGAACTTCCACTTCGAGACCCGCAACGTGCCCTCGACCACCAACGTCATGGGCATGAAGGGAGCGGGTGAAGCCGGCGCCATCGGGGCCTGCCCGGCGGTCATGAACGCGGTGGCGGATGCGCTCCATCGCGGCTTCGGCATCCGCGAGGTGGACATGCCGGCGACGCCGGACCGGGTCTTCGCCCTCATCCGGGCCGCCGATGTGGTGAAGGCCGCCTGAGCGCTCACCGGATCGTGTTTGGCCACAATGCAAGGACAGCTTTGCAATTTTGACGGGAGCGCTCGACGCTCCCGGCTGTCTAATGCGGGGTGGCGAACCATCCGCCCATAACAACCAGGAAATGCTTCCATGATGCGTACCATCCTCGTCGCCGGCGCCGTCACGCTCGGCATCACGGCAGCCGTCGCGCAGGCGACGAACGTCATCGAGCAGCGCAAGGGCCTGATGAGGCAGAACGGCGCCGCGACCCGCACGGTCTCCGCCATGCTGCGCGGCCAGGCGCCGTTCGAGCTCGCCCAGGTGCAGTCCGCCCTGCAGAACTACATCCAGGTCGGCCAAGTCTATCCGTCCCTCTTCCCGGACGACTCGAAGACCGGCAACGACACGCGGGCCCTGCCGGCGATCTGGGAAAACCGGGCCGACTTCAACGCGCAGAACGCCAAGTTCGTGCAGGACTCCCAGGCGGCCCTGTCGGCCATCAAGGACGAGGCGACCTTCAAGACCGAGATGCCGAAGGTTCTCGGCAATTGCGGCGCCTGCCACCAGAAGTACCAGCGTCAGGGCTGAGCCACGGCGCGCGAGCGGGCGGCTGCGGCCGCCCGTCTATGTCATGAAGGGCTGATCGGATGCGGAAGGTTCTGGCGGGCCTAGCCGGTCTCCTGGTTCTGGGAGCGGCGGGCTTCTTCGTCCTCACGATGCCGTCCGTCTATCGGCTCGTGCGGGGGGAACAGGCCATCCCGCCCGGCCACGTGGCGAACCTCGAGAACGGGCGGATTCTCTACCATGCGGGCGGCTGCGCCTCCTGCCACGCGACGCCGAACCAGGAGGACCGCACCCGCCTCGGCGGCGGCTATGCCCTGAAATCCCCGTTCGGCACCTTCTACGTGCCCAACATCTCCTCGCACCGGACGGACGGGATCGGGTCCTGGACGGCGGCGGACTTCGTCCGCGCCATGCGGGAGGGCGTTTCGCCGGACGGACGCCACTACTACCCGGCCTTCCCCTACACCTCGTATCAGCGCATGCCGGCCACGGATCTGGCGGACATGTTCGCCTACATGCAGACCTTCCCCGCCGTTGAGGGACGCGCCCGGGATCACGACCTGCCGTTCCCCTTCACCATCCGCCGCGGCGTCGGCCTGTGGAAACTCGCGTTCCTGAACGGCAAGCCCTTCGCCCCCGATCCCGCCAGGAGCGCGAGCTGGAACCGGGGCGCCTATCTCGTCGAGGGGCCGGGCCACTGCGCCGAGTGCCACAGCGAGCGGAACGTCGCGGGCGCCCTCATCCCCGAGCGGCGCTATGCCGGCGGCCCCGACCCGGAGGGGCGCGGCATGGTGCCGAACATCACCCCGCATCCGACCGGCACGGGCGGCTGGACGGTGGCCGACATGGCCCAGATGCTGAAGACGGGGGAGACGCCGAACTTCGTCAACGTGAGCGGGCCCATGGGGTCGGTGGTGCGCAACACCGCCGAACTGCCCGAGGCGGACCGGGCCGCGATGGGCGAGTACCTGCTCTCCCTGCCGCCCCGCGAAGGCTTCAAGCGGCCCGGATAGGCGTCAATCCATGACCGCCGCTTTGAGGATGCACACCATGTTGGCGCGCCCGGGCGCGCTGCCGACGCAGCGCACCGTGTGGCGCCGGTCGCAGCGGTAGCGCAGGGTCTCGCCCGCTTTGGCGTGCTGCACGGCCTCGCCCACCTCGACCTCGAACTCGCCGTCCAGCACCGACAGGCACTCCACGGAGCCCCGCTGGTGGCCTTCCGAGTCGAGCACGCCGCCCGGCTCCGCCTGCACGTCGTACCATTGCAGCCACTCGACGGTCTTGATCCAGCCGATGATGGCGAGGCGCACCTTGCCGTCGTCCGAGAGCAGGATCGGCGTGTCGGCCTTGGAGGATTTTTGGATGAACGGCTCCTCCTCGCTCGTGGCCAGAACCCGCTCGATCGACACGTCGAGGGCCTGGCTGAGCCGCCAGATGGTGGCGAGGGTCGGGTTCGTCTCGTTCCGCTCGATCTGGCTGATGATCGATTTGGCGACGCCGGACTGCTCCGCCAATTCGGACAAGGAGAGATTATAGGCCTTGCGCAGCCGCTGGACGGTCTTGCCGAGCTGCCCCGACAGGACCTGCGCGCCAGCCTCCAGTTCCCGCTGCCGCTCGCGACCTTCAACGCCCATGCAACACTCTCGATTCCGACAAATCGGACGGTTGTTTGTTCAAGCAAACGGTTGTGAGGGATGTCGCCCGGAGGGTCAAGCGTCTCTCGCCTAGCCGCCGGCCGGGCGTTGGGACGAGGTTTCCACTTCCTTCCTGCGCTCGAGGCCGAGCCTGCGCTCGCGCAGGAGAACGAAGATCCCGGCCCCGGCGACGATGGCCGCTCCCGCCAGCACCGTCGCGGTCGGCAGATCCCCGAACAGCACCCAGCCGAGCAGGAGGGCCCAGATCATGGTGGTGTACTCGAAGGGCGCGACGATGGAGGTGTCGGCGTACCGGTAACATTGCGTGAGCAGGATCTGCCCGATGCCGCCGAGGATCCCGATGAGAACGAGGATGGCGAAATCCTGCAGCGACGGCATGCGCCAGCCGAAGAGCGCCGTCACGAGCCCGAGCGCCGTGGTGAGGAGGGAGAAATAGAGGACGATCGCCCCCGTCCTTTCGGTGGCGGTGAGGCGCCGGACCTGGATCGTCGCCCCGGCCGAGCAGCACGCGCCGAAGAGTGCGACGAGGGCGCCGAAAGCGGCCTCGCCGCCCGGTGCTCCGCCCGACGGCGTCGCGGCGCGGGCGGTCGAGAGGTGGGGCGACACCATGATCAGAACCCCGACGAAGCCGACCGCCACCGCGGTCCAGCGATAGGCCCGCACGGTCTCCTTCAAAACCAGGGCGGCGAGCGCCACCACGATGAGCGGGGTCGCATAGCCGATCGCGATGGCGTCGTGCAGGGGAAGGTAGGTGAGCGCGATGAACCCCGAGAACATGCCCGCGCTTCCGATGATGCCCCGGGTCACGTGGCCGCGGACGTCGTTCGTGCGCACGGCATTGATGAGGTCACCCTCCCAGGCGAGCCACAAGAGGAGCGGCACGAGGGCGAAGGCGGAGCGGAAGAAGATCAACTCGCCCGTCGGGTACTCGCCGCTCACGAGCTTCAGGCACGCCGACATCATCGTGAAAGCGAGCGCTGAGAGAACTTTGAGGCTGATGCCGAGGAGCGGCTTCACGGATCGGGGTGTCTCGACGGGAGACTCCTTCCAATCATGATCCGGGCGCCGGCGAAAGGGCGGCAGGCTCGGCGGCGCCCCTCCCATGCGCGAGGCACATGCCTTGCGCGAGGATTGTCACAGCACTGTCAAGGGTTCGTCATCAAAGCGAGACGGGAATCCGGCTTTGGTGCCCTCGATTAGGAAAGGACATCCCTTGGCCAAGGATGAAGACCCGATCCGCGTCCGTGCGCTCTTCCTGTCCGACGTTCACCTCGGGACCAGGGGATGCCAGGCCGGCCTGCTCCTCGACTTCCTGCGCCGGTACGACGCGGATGTGATCTACCTCGTCGGCGACATCGTCGACGGATGGCGGCTGAAATCCGGCTGGTACTGGCCGCAGGCCCACAACGACGTCGTCCAGAAGCTGCTGCGCAAGGTCCGCAAGGGCACGCGGGTCGTCTACGTCCCGGGCAATCACGACGAGTTCCTGCGGGACTTCGTGGGCAGCAATTTCGGCGGCATCGACATCGTCGATCACGCGATCCACGAGGCGGCGGACGGCAGGCGCTACCTCGTCACGCACGGCGATCAGTTCGACATGGTGGTGCGCCACGCCCGCTGGCTCGCCCATCTCGGGGACGGGGCCTACACGCTTGCCCTGTTCCTCAACACGCACCTCAACACCCTGCGGCGCCGGCTCGGGCTCACCTACTGGTCCCTGTCCGCCTGGGCGAAGCTGAAGGTAAAGAACGCCGTCAACTTCATCGGCCAGTTCGAGGAGGTGCTTGCGGGCGAAGCCAAGCGCTACCAGACGGACGGCGTGATCTGCGGCCACATCCACCACGCGGCGATGCACGACGAGTGGGGGATCCGCTACGTGAATACGGGCGACTGGGTCGAATCGTGCACGGGCGTGGTCGAGCATTACGACGGCGCCTTCGAACTCATTCGATGGGCGGGCGCCATCGCGGTACCGCTCGGGGAACCCGTTCCGGTTCCGGCGGCGTTGGGCGCGAAGGTGGCCGCCTGATGCGCCTTCTCATCGCGACCGATGCCTGGAGACCCCAGATCAACGGCGTGGTGCGATCCCTCGAATACATGGCGGCTCAGGCACCGGCCTTCGGGGCCGAGGTCCTGTTCCTCACCCCGGAGCGGTTCCGGTCGGTGCCGATGCCGACCTATGGCGAGATCCGGCTGTCCTTGATCTGGGCGGGGCTCGCGGCGCGGCTCATCGACGAGATGGCGCCGACTCATATCCACATCGCCACGGAAGGCCCCATCGGGCTTGCGGTGCGGCGGGCCTGCCTGAGGCGGGGCCGCCCCTTCACGACGAGCTACCACACGCGCTTTCCCGAATATCTCTCGGCCCGGCTCCCGGTGCCGGAGCGGTGGAGCTACGAGGCGCTGCGCCGCTTCCATGCGCCGGCGGCCGCCACCATGGTCTCCACCCCCTCGCTCGAACACGACCTTGCCGCGCGGGGCTTCAGGAATCTCAGGCGTTGGACGCGGGGCGTCGATACGGATCTGTTCAGGCCGCGCGCCTCGTCGCTGAGCCTGCCGGGCCCGGTCTTCCTCTATGTCGGCCGCATCGCGGTCGAGAAGAACATCGAAGCCTTCCTGTCCCTCGACCTTCCGGGCACCAAGGTGCTGGTGGGGGAGGGGCCGGCCCGCCGCGACCTGCAGGCGGCCTATCCGCAGGCGCGCTTCCTCGGACCGCTCACGGGCGAAGCCCTCGCCGACGCCTATGCGTCGGCCGACGTCTTCGTGTTTCCGAGCCTCACCGACACGTTCGGGATCGTGCTCCTGGAGGCTCTTGCGTCGGGCCTGCCCATCGCGGCCTATCCGGTGACGGGGCCTCTCGACGTCCTGGGCGAGAGCGGCTGCGGGGTGCTCGGGGACGACCTCCGAAAGGCCGCCATCGAGGCGCTCGCGATCCCCAAGGAACGCTGCCGCACTTATGGCGAGACGTTCACCTGGCGCGAGAGTGCGGGGCAGTTCTTCTCGGTGATCGCGTCGTCCCACCGGGCCTGGGTCGAAGCCGAGCCCGATGCGCGGGCGGCCATCGCCTAGGTGAAGAGCCTCAGCTTCTCGCGGGTCGGCAGGGCATCGATCTCGGCGAAGGCCTCCACCCGGATGCCGGCCTTGGCCGGGACGGGCAGGGATGCCGATTCCACGAAGGACAGATCCTCGGGCACGTCGTCGATGATCGCGACGGGGGCCGGCTTCGGTGGCTCCGGCGCCAACGCCACCTCGCCGTCCTCCGTTTCAGCCTCTTGCGCTTCGGCCCCTTGCGCCTCGGTCTCCTCGAACAACTCCATGTCGGACGCAATCGCATCCGTGTCGCCGGACAGGTCCGCCTGCTCGTCGATGAGCTGGCTGGAACTCACGGCGAAGATGTCGTGATCCACGATCACGCTGTCGACGTCGCTCTGCGTGAGGTCGAAGGGTTCGATCTCCGCGGCGGATTCCGGCGGCTTGGCCGACTGGGGCGGGAGGAGCGCACCTTCCGTCTCGTCCCAGATGGCGATCATCGTGTTGATGCGCCCCTCCAGGTATCGGAGGGTCTGCACGATCTTGACGATGCGCTGGGCCGTGAGGTCCTGGAACGAGCAGGCGGTATAGATCTCGGTCGCCCGGCGGTCGAGGTTGTCGCAGATCTCCGGGTCCGCGCCGTCCTCGCGCAGCGTCCAGGCGGATTCCTGGATCTGCTCGGCGGCGGCGAGGATGTCCGACGTCGCCTGCTCGGTCGTGCGCGTGACGCCGTCGAGCGCTTCGGACGCGGCGAACAGGTGGCTGTGCTCCTGCTCGATGGCGTGGATGGTGGCGATTTCTGCCTTCGTGCGGGTGATGGCGGTCGCCATCTCGCGCAGGTGATTGCGCAGGCGCTCCACGTCCTGGCCGACCCGCTCGCCGGCCACGGTCTGCTCGAGGCGGCGGATGGCCTCGAGGAGCACGTCCGTGTCTGCGTTGCGGTTGCGGCGCGCGTATTCGCGCAGGAACCAGCGCCCGCGCTCGGTTTCCATGACGGCAAGCTCGATGACGTCGTAATCCGCCTCGCTCAGCGCCGTAACCGACCGGCTGTCCGCCATGCTGCTCCGTCCGTCGCGCCCGGGAGTTGATTCCCGGACATCCTTTCACATTCGGGAAAAAGGGGTGTATCTCAAGCTCCTTAACGGGGCTTTACCATTTCCCGTCGATTCCCCTCCGTGCCTGTCACCTCGAAAGCGCACCGATGAACGCCCCCAGGGCCTCCGGCGCCCGCTTGTCCGCGCTGCATGCCGCAACATTCGCCGGGATCGGGTTCTACCTGCCGTTCTTCCCGGTCTGGCTGCAGAGCAAGGCGATGAGCCCTGGCCTCATCGGCGTGATGGTGGCGATCCCCATCGTGGTCCGCATCCTCGTGACGGCGCCGCTCATGAGCCTCGCCGACCGACGCCTGGGGCTGCGGCCGCTTTTGCTGGCGGGTCACGGGGCGCAGGTGATCGGCTATCCGCTGCTGATGGTGGCCGACGATCCGTTCGTGATCGCAGGGCTCGTCGCGGCCCTTGCGGTGGCGCAATCGCCCATCGTGCCGGCGAACGACCTTGCTACCATCGAGGCGGTCCGCCGCAATCCGAGATTCGACTACGGGCGCCTCAGGGTCTGGGGGTCCATCGCGTTCCTGGCGGCCAACATAGCGGCAGGCTATCTCGTGGGGGCGCTCGGGGCCGACGTGGTGATCTGGGCGCTCCTGCTGACGCCGCTCGCCGGCATCCTCGCGACCCTGCTGGCCCTGCCGGGGCGGCACACGACCCCAGCGGCCAAACCGTCTGCGACGGAGGTCCGGGCGCGGCTGCCGGCGGTGTTCTTCGTCGTCGTGCTCGGCGCCGCGATGGTCCAGGGGAGCCATGGCGCGATCTACGCCTTCGGCAGCATTCACTGGCGATCGGTCGGCTTCTCCGACAGCCTGATCGGCTACTTCTGGGCCATCGGGGTCTTGGCCGAGATCGTGGTGTTCTTCCTCCTCGGCCGGGGTGTCGGCCGAGGCTCGGCCGGGGTGGGGCTGATCCTCGTCGGCGGCGCTGCCGCCATCGTGCGGCATGCCTGCCTCTCCCTGACCCCGGGTCTCGTGCCGACCCTGGCCCTTCAGGCGCTTCATGGGCTGTCCTTCGGGGCCACCCATCTCGGCACGATGGCGGCCATCGCGGCGCTCGCACCCGAGACGCAGCGGGGGCGAGCGCAGGGCCTCGGCGGCTCCCTCATCGCGCTCGCCATGGCGGGCACGACGGTGGCGAGCGGACCGCTCTATCGCGCCTTCGGACCAGCGGTCTTCGCCGCGATGGTGCCGCTCTGCGCCCTCGGCATAGCGCTCGTCCTCCTCGGGGCCCGGATGATGCGGGCTCAGCCCCAGAGGGCCGGGGAGGGCGGGTAGACGAGGCTGCCCTCGTAGACGAGGCCCGGCTCCCGGTCCCGGGCGAGGAGAAGCGGCCCGTCGAGATCGACGAACCGGGCGCGGGGCGCGAGGACGAGGGCGGGCGCCATGGCAAGCGACGTGCCCACCATGCAGCCGATCATGAGGGAGAAGCCCCGCGCCTCCGCGGCGGCCGCAAGTTCGAGCGCCTCCGTCAGGCCGCCGGTCTTGTCGAGCTTGATGTTCACCGCATCGTAGAGGCCGACCAGCCGCTCGAGGCTCGCCCGGTCGTGAACGCTCTCGTCGGCGCAGATCGGCACCGGGCGGGGGAGGGTGCCGAGCCGTCCGTCCGCGCCGGCGGGCAGGGGCTGCTCGACGAGCGCGTAGCCTTCGTCGGCGCAGGCCGCCATGTGGTCGGCCAGGTTCGCCTCGGTCCAGGCCTCGTTGGCATCCGCGATGAGGGTCGCCTCCGGCACCGCCCGGCGCACCGCCGCGATGCGCTCGAGGTCGCCTTCGGGCCCGCCGAACTTCACCTTCAGGATCGGCCGGTCCGCGGCCTTGCGGGCGGCCTCCGCCATAGCGTCCGGCGCGCCGAGGCTGATCGTGTAGGCGGTGGTGGCCGGCGGCCAGCGGTTGACGCCCGCCTGGACATGGGCGCGAATGCCCGAGCGCTTCGCGTCGAGGTCCCAAAGAGCGCAGTCGACCGCGTTCCGGGCGGCGCCCGCCGGCATCGCCCCCTGGAGCGCTTCCCGGGTCAGCCCCGCCTCGATCCGCGGGCGCAGGGCCTCGATGGCGGCGGCGACGCTCTCCACGGTCTCGCCGTAGCGGGCATAGGGCACGCATTCGCCCTGGCCGGCGGCCCCGTCCTCCTCGATCCGGGCCGTCACCACGACGGCTTCCGTCCGGGACCCGCGCGCGATCGTGAAGGTGCCGGCGATGGGAAACCGCTCCACCGCGACTTTCAGGCTCCGTTGCATCCGCCGATTTCTCCTGAGTGTGGCTCGACTTGGCTCCCGCCCGCACGGTATCACCGAGCGGGATCACCAGCGCAAGGACGAGGCGGATCGCGGTGGACAGCGCCCTGGCCCATGAGCCGCAAGCCAAGATCGACCGGTCTCCCGGGGAGGTCCGGGCCGCCGTGTCCGGCCGCTGGACGGCGGAGCATGCCGCTCGCATCGAGCGGATCGTCGCCGATCTCTCCGAGCAGACAGAGGGCCGCCTCGTGTTCGACCTCGCCGCGGTCGAGCGCCTCGACACCCTGGGCGCCTGGGTGCTCGACCGGACTCGGCACGAGTTGGAGGGCCGTGGGCTTGCGACCGCTGTGGTCAACGCCACGCCGGAGCAGACCATCCTCCTCGACGAGATCGCCTATCGCGGGTTCCAGGAGGTGCCGCGGGTCGCCCATTCGTCCTTCGTGTCGTTCCTGGTCGATGTCGGCCAGAGCGTCGCCGGCGCCGGGCGGGACCTCGTCGGCGGAACCGCCTTCCTCGGCGAACTCGTGTCGGCGCTCGTCCGCGTCATCGTCCATCCCCGGCGCTTCCGCGGGTCCGCGGTGATCAACCAGTTGGAGCAGATCGCCTACAGGGGCGTGCCGATCATCGTGCTGATCTCGTTCCTCGTCGGCTGCATCGTGGCGCAACAGGGCATCTTCCAACTCGTCAAGTTCGGCGCCACCGCCTTTGTCATCGATCTCACGGGCATCCTGGTGCTGCGCGAGCTAGCGGTGCTCCTCACTTCCATCATGGTGGCGGGCCGCTCGGGCTCGGCCTTCACGGCCGAGATCGGCTCCATGAAGATGCGCGAGGAGATCGACGCCTTGCGGGTGATGGGGCTCGACCCGATGGAAGTGCTGATCGTGCCGCGCATCCTCGCGCTGGTGATCGGCCTGCCGCTCCTGACCTTCATCTCCTCGCTGGCGGCGCTCACGGGCGGCGGCGTCACGGCCTGGCTTTACGGGGACATCAGCGTCGACGTGTTCCTGTCGCGCCTCAGGGCGGCGGTCGGGCTGAACACGTTTCTCGTCGGCCTCATCAAGGCGCCGTTCATGGCCCTCGTCATCGGCATCATCGCCACCATCGAGGGTCTTTCGGTGAAGGGGTCGGCGGAGTCGCTCGGGCGCAACGTCACCTCGTCGGTGGTGAAGTCCATCTTCATGGTGATCGTGCTCGACGGCATCTTCGCCATGTTCTTCGCGGCCCTGCGGTTCTAGGCCATGCTGCAGACGAGCCCCGCCCTGACGACCCGCCCGCAGAACCCGATCATCCGGGTCCGCGGGCTCGAGGTCGGCTTCGGGGAGCGCACGATCATGCGGGACCTCGACCTCGACGTGCATCGCGGCGAGATCCTCGGCTTCGTCGGGGCGTCCGGCCAGGGCAAATCCGTTCTCACCCGCACGATCCTCGGCCTGGTGCCGAAACGGGCCGGCCGCATCGAGGTGTTCGGCCAGGACATGGACCGCCTCAACGCGGCCGAGCGGCGGGCCGTGGAGCGCCGCTGGGGCGTCCTGTTCCAGCAGGGGGCCCTGTTCTCGGCGCTCACGGTCAAGCAGAACGTGCAGCTTCCCATGCGGGAGTACCTGAACCTCTCGCCCCGCCTTCTCGACGAGCTCGCCCTGCTCAAGATCGAAATGGTGGGCCTCAAGCCCGACGCTGCGGACAAGCTTCCCTCGGAACTCTCCGGCGGCATGATCAAGCGCGCCGCGCTCGCCCGGGCCCTCGCCCTCGACCCCGAGATCCTGTTCCTCGACGAGCCGACCTCCGGCCTCGACCCCATCGGGGCGGGGGAGTTCGACGATCTCATTGCGACACTGCAGCGGACTTTAGGGCTGACCGTATTCATGGTAACCCACGACCTCGACAGCCTTTATGCCGTCTGCAACCGGATCGCGGCACTGGGCGAGGGAAAGATCATAGCGGCGGGTTCCATGGAGACGATGCTGGCATCGCCCCATCCATGGCTCCGCTCCTACTTTCACGGAAAGCGGGCTCGCGCCGTGATGCCCGGAGAGGCTTGAGGATCGCCATGGAAACCCGAGCGAATTACGCGCTCATCGGCCTGTTCACCCTGCTGGTGGTCGCCTCCGCCTTCGGGTTCGTCTACTGGTTCTCCGGCGGCGACCGGGGCCAGGCCAAGCAGGCCGTGCGCATCGTCTTCTCCGGCTCCGTGTCCGGCCTCTCGAAGGGGTCGAGTGTCCTGTTCAACGGCATCCGCGTCGGCGAGGTGACGGAGATCGCCCTCCTGCCGGAGGATCCGCGCCGGGTGGTCTCGGTGGTAGAGGTCGACCGCGTTACCCCCGTCCGCAGCGACACCCGCGCCCGCCTCGAATACCAGGGTCTAACGGGCGTTGCGCAGATCGCGTTCATCGGCGGCGAGCCGTCCTCGCCGGTGCTGGCGGCAGGACCCGGCCAGCCCCTGCCCACCATCTTCGCCGACCGGTCCGACTTCCAGGATCTCGTGGAGAGCGCCCGCAACATCGCCCGCCGGGCCGACGACGTCCTCGGGCGGGTCGAGAAGGTGATCGCCGACAACGAGGGTTCGGTGAACCGGACGTTCCAGAACGTGGAGCGGTTCTCGCAGGCTCTCGGCGACAATGCGGGCGGCATCGACCGCTTCCTGGAGCAGGTGGGTCAGGCGGCGGAGAAGATCGGCCCACTCGCCGAGAAGCTCGAAACCCTCGCGACTGACATCGACGAGGTGGTCCGGGCCGTGGATCGCGACAAGGTCGCGAGGATCGTGGGCAACGTCGAGAGCTTCACCCAGGCCCTCGGGGACAACCGCCAGGTTCTCTCGGACACCCTCCGCGATGCCGGCAGCCTCGTGAAACAGCTCAACCAGACTGCGCCCAAGCTCGACACCGCCATCTCGGAGGTTGCCAACGTCGCCAAGGCCTTCGATCCGGCGAAGCTCGGCCGGACGGTCGACAACGTGGACCGCTTCGCCGAGGCCCTCGGCCGGACGGGCGGGGACGTGGAGAAAACCGTCACGGAGGCCCGCCAACTCACCGAGAAGCTGAACCGCTCCGCTGACCGGGTGGACGGCGTCCTGAAGGCGGCCGAGAACTTCCTCGGCACCGCGTCGGGCGAGGCCGGCAAGGGCACCTTCGACGAGATCCGCGAGGCGGCCCGCTCCATCCGGGCGCTCGCCGACAATCTCGACAAGCGCACGGCCGAGATCACGGCGGGCGTCAACAAGTTCACCGGGTCGGGTCTCAGGGAATACGAGGCTCTCGCAAGCGAGGGTCGCAAGGCCGTGAACGATATCAGCCGGGCGGTGAAGAGCCTGGAGCGCAATCCGCAGCAATTGATTTTCGGTGGCCAGCAGTCCATCCCGCAGTACAATGGGCGCCGCTGACAACCACTGCCCCGAAAAGGCCTGATTCCCCGTGCTGTCCTTCCGTTGCGCTAAGCTCTCTCCGCTGCTGCGGCGCGCGGGACCGCTCGTTCTTCTCGGCGCCCTGTCCGCCTGTTCTTCGGGCCCTGCGCCGACAACCTATGATTTGTCAGCACCTTCTGGGCGAATCCGCTCGGCCATCGGCGCTCAATTGGTCGTCGCTGAGCCGGCGGCCGTCCAGGCTCTCGCGAGCCAGCAGATCCTGGTCAGGGATGCGGGCGGAACGGTGTCGTTCCTGGGCGCCTCGCAATGGGCCGACAGCCTGCCGCGACTCGTGCAGGCCCGCCTGATTCACACCTTCGAAAACGCCTCCCAAGTGCGCGCGGTGGCCCGTCCGGGCGCCGGAGCCGTGGCGGACGTGCAACTCATCTCGGAAATCCGCTCCTTCGAGGTGCAGACCCCGGACAGCGAAGCGGTCGTCCAGATCTCCGCCAAGCTCGTCGCCGACCAGAACGGCCGCATCCTCGCCGGGCGCATCTTCACCGCCCGGGTGCCTGTGGCGGCGATCGAGGGACCGAACGCCGCCCGCGCCCTCGACGAGGCCCTGTCGAGCGTCATGCTCGACATCGTGCGCTGGGCCGCCGGCGTGTCGCTTCCCACCCGCCCAGAAGAAAACCCGGCCACCTGAGGGGCCGGGCTTCGTTAGCCGACATCATTTGAGGCGGCGAGCGGGCCGGTTCAGTCGAACCGGCCGGCCGCGTGCGCGAGCATGGTGTAGACCTTGCCGGTCTCCGAGGTGAGATAGGTCTTCGTCAGCATGGAATCCCGGTCGTCGCGGGAGACCTCGGCGAGGAGCCGCTCGAACTCCTCCACGTAGCGGTTCACGGTCTGCTTGAACTCCGCATCGCCCCGGTACTTGCGCCGGATCTCGTCGAAGGTCTGTTGACCCTGGAGGGTGTAAAGGCGGCGCGTGAACACGTTGCGCTCGCCCCGCTTGTAGCGGTCCCACAGCTCCATCGCCGCCTCGTGGTCGATCATGCGGGCGATGTCGACCGAGATGGAATCGAGGGATTCCAGGCTGTTGACCCGCGACCGGTCGGCGCCCCGCTGGACGGGCTTCGCCGGTTCGGCCGGGGCCTCCTCGTCGCGGGAGGCGCGGTTGAGGAGGTCCGAGAGCCAGCCGCCCCGGGCCGTGCCGGTCGCCTGGGCGGCTCCGTTCGCACGTTCGGGCGCTGCTTGACGGGCGGGGGCGGGAGCGGGCGCAGGAGCCGGGGCCTCGGCCCGGGGCTGCGGCGCGGGCGGGGCCGGGGGCGCCACGGGAGCCGGCGCCTCGCCGATGCGGCGGGGCTGGACCGGAGCCGGCGCCGCGTCCACCGTCCGGTTCGAGCGCGACACGAGGGTCGAGAGCTCGTTCAGCGCCTTGATCTGGTCGGCGACGACCCGGCGCATATTGGCCGTGGTCTCCTGGGTCTCCTGCGGCAGTTCGATGATGCCGCGGCGGAACTCGGCGCGGGTGCTCTCCATCTCCTGCTGGATCTGCGCCGTCATGCGGCGCATCTCGCCCATGGTGTCCCGGAACTTCGCGGTGGCCGAGCCCAGCGCCTCGGCCATCTCGGACGCAGCCTGCTCGTAGGTCGCCCGCAGGGTCTCCGAGGTGCGCTCGCCCTCCTGGCCGGTATTGCTGCGGATACGCTCGAACTGGTCGTGGATCGCCTGGCTGGTCGCCTCGGCGGTGTCGGCGAGGACGCTACCGATCTGCCGAGCGCGGGACTCGGCGGTCTGCAGCGAACCCTCGATGAGGGACGTGAAGGTGCGGGTGACCGCTTCCAGGTCCTCCGAGCGCTCGTTGATGCGGGTGAGGAGGCCGACGAGGGCGTCCTGCCGGGCCGCGAGACCCTGGGCCATGCGGCCCTCCACGCGCTCGAGGGCCATGGTGGCCTCGGTGAGGGAGCGGATCTGCTCGCGGGTGCTCTCGGTGAGCGCGCGGCCGCGCTCCTCGAGGTTGTAGGCGAGCTCGGAGGCCTGCTGGATCGCGCCCGAAGAGACGCTGCGCAGGGCCTCGACCTGGTCCGCGACGTGCTCGGAGGCGAGGTTCGTCTGGGCCCCGATATCGCCGAGGAGGCCCTCGATCTGCCGCACCCGTGCCGCGAGGCTGTCCTCGACGGAGCCGAGATTGCCGCTCGCGCTCGCCACCACCTGCTGGAGCAGGCGGTTCGCCTCCTGCAGGCGGTCGAGAACGCCCACCATCTCCCCGCGGACGCGGTCGTGCGTTCCCAGCAGGCCCTGGACGGCCCGCTCGGTCCCTTCCTCCATGGCCGTGCGAAGGGCGTTGGCGGAATCCGCGTAGATGCCGGCAAGCTCGCCCGTGCGCTTTTCGAGCGCCTGGAGGGCGCGGTCGCTGACCGCCGCGAATTCGCGGCTCGCGGTCTCGCTCTGCTGGCCGAGGCTGTCGACCACGGCCTTGCCGCGGTTCTCGAAGAGGGCTCCGATCTCGTTGATGCGGGCGCCGAGCGCGCCGTAGACCGCGCGGCCCTTCTCGTCGAGGTTGCCGGTGAAGCCCTCGAGCCGCTTGACCACCTTTTCCTCGAAAAGGCCGATCCGCCCGTCGAGCGTCGACGCGATCTCCTCGGCCCGGTTGCCGAGCACACCGTTGATGTCCTCCGCGCGGGCGCCGAGGCTGAGAGTGATGCTGTCGGCGCGGTTGCCGAGAAGCTGGTTGACCTCCTCGGCCTTCGCGGAGAGCGCCTCGGCGATGGACATGGTCTTGGCGCCGACGGCCTGGGTGACCTCGTCGGCCCGGGCCTGCAGCGCTTCCGCCACCTCGCGGCCGCCCTGCGCCATGACGCGGGCGATCTCGCCGGTGCGCACCACGAGGGCCTCGTTAAGGGAGGTCGTGCGGGCGCCGAGGGTCTGGTCGATGCGCGTGACGAGGGTGTCGAAGTTCGCCGTGATCTCCGTGCTGCGGCGCTGTGCATGCTCCTCGAGGGCGCTGAGCTGAGCCTCGATGACGGAGGACGTTTCGCGGGTGCGCTCGCCCAGGGTCTCGGCGAGGGTTCGGCCCTGAACCGTGATGAGCCGGTCCATCTCGCCGAGCCGCCCGCTGATCGTGTCGGCGAGGTTGCCCACCTGGGAGGTGATGCGGTCCGCCACGATGTTGCCGCGGCTCATCACCTCGTCGAAGGCGGTGAGGCGGGCGCCGAGGGTCTCGTCAACGGCCTTGCCGCGGTTCTCCACTGTGGAGGCGAGAGTCTCCGCCGTGCGGTTGAGCGCATCGTTGACCCGCGCGCCCTGGGTGGCGATGGCGAGCACGATCTCCTTGCCGGTGCCGGCGAAGCGCGTATGGGCCTCAGCGGCATTGCGGGCGAGGGTCTCGGCGAATTCCTGTCCGCGCACCTCGAAGGCGGTCTGGAACTCGTCGACGCGGCTCGCGATGCTGGTGTTCACCCGGTCGCCCATCTCGGTGAGCGTCTGCTCGAGAGCGGCGCCCTGAACCGAGACGGTCGAGACGATGCGCTCGCTCGCGGTCTCGAGCCGGTTGGTGAGATCCTCCACGCGAGTGCCGACCGCCTCGTCGGCGAGGCGGATCGCGTTCTCGAGGCCCGTGCGGACCTCCTCGCCCCGCAGGACGATGGCGTTGGTGACGTCCGCGCCCACGGTCGCGATGCGCTCGCGGAACTCGCTGCCGCGCACGACGATCTCGTCCACGACCTCCGTGCCCGTATGGGCGAGCTGGTCCCGCAGGTTGTCGCCCCGCACGGTGATATCGGAGATGATACCGGCGATGCTGGCAGCCACCTCGTCCCGCACATTCGTCCCGCTCGCGGCGATGTCGGACACGATGGTGGCGCCGGCCGCGGCCAGATCCTCGCGCAGGGCGGCGCTGCGGGCCGCGATGGCGTCGAGCACCTCCTGGTTCACGGCGATGAGTTCCCCGCGGATCGTGCCGCCGGCGGCCGCCAGTTGCTCGCGGATCTCCGTGGTGCGGGCCGTGATGTCGTCCGCGATGACGCCGCCGGTCGCGGCGAGCTTCTCGGTGAGCTCGCTGCCGCGCAGGGTCAGGGTCGCCTCGACCTGCTTGGCCGTCTCCTCGAAGGAGGAGCGGACGGTGTCGCCCTGCTGCGCCATGGCGTCGACCACCTGGCGGGTGGTGTCGGCGAGGGTCTGCGTCAGGCGGGTGGTGCCCTCGTCGAGGTTGAGGGTGAGGTTCTGGCCGGTGCGCTCGAAGGATTCGGCGATTTCGAGGGCCTTGCTCTCGAGCACGGTCGAGAGGGTTGTTCCCACCTCGGTGATGCCGACCTTGATCTCCTCGCTCGCGCCGGTGAGGCGCTCCACGAGTTCCATGCCGCGGGTGGACATGTCGTCGACGACGCGCTCGCCGGCGCGCCCGAGCGCCTGGGTGATCTGCTCGCCCCGCTGCTCGATGGAGCCGGAGACCCGGTCGCCCGCATGGCTGACGGCGCTCACCACGCGCTGCGTGGCCTCGTCGAGGTCGCGGGTCAGGTGCTGGTGCGAGCCCGAGATGGCGGAGCGCACGCGCTCCGCGTTGCTCACCACCGCTTCGCGCTGGGCGACGAGCTCGTCGATGAGGGAGCGGATGCGGATCTCGTTGTCGGCGTAGGCGCGCTCCAGCGTCGAGATCTCGCTGCGCACCAGGGTCTCGAGCTCGCCGGCGCGGGCGAGGGCCCGCTCGACGCCGTCGCCGACCGCCGCCACCTCGCGGCGCACCGCCTGGGAGACGGAGAGGACGGCATCGGTGGAGAAGTTCTCGGGCTGCGAGAGGCGGACCGCCACCTCGCCCACGGCGCGGGCGACGAGCTTCATCTCCTGCGAGCGGACGGCGAGCATCGCGGCGATGAAGAAGAGGATGACCGGCGAGAAGAGCACGAAGCCGCCCAGGGTCAGCTGAACGGCCGTGTAGCCCTCGAACAGCCCGCCGACGGAGGAGGGCGCCTGCGAGAAGGCGATGGCGCTGAGCCCGCCGACCCACAGGATGGAAAGGAGGGCGGCGAAGACGTAGGCGCTGCGGGACGGGCGCACCTGCAGGGCGTGGAGCATCATGCCGACGCTCTGGCGGTCGTCGTTGGCCACGGCGGCCCTGTCGGGAGCGACGAAGCCGGGGCGGGCCGGCGGGCGTTCGTCGTTAGCGACGGAGCGCGGATCGGGATCCGCGGGCCCGTCGCTCAAGGGACGGAACGGGCCGACCGTGAAGTCGTGGTCGTCGATGTCGGGGAGAGCCGGCTCGATCGGCAGGCGATGGATCTCCGCCTTGCGCTCGGGCGCTTCGGCCGGGATGGGGTCGTCCAGGTTGAGCGCCTGCTCGATCGCCGACAGAGCTGCCTCCGTCGGGTCCTTCAACTTCTTTTCCGTCGCCATGATGCCGCCCTCGATGACGCTGCCCCAGACGGTTGGGACCGGCGCTCTTGCGCTCGATCCGATCGCCCCAATCCTTCGGGGCAGCCTCCCTGCCCCGGGGTTGGAAATCCCGCCATTTACCAAATCAAGTGTACCGACCGGTGTGAGGGAATGAAACCCGATATCCCCCGACTCCCCACAACGCAGTTAACGGCTTGTTAACCACGCGTCACGTGCGCAGTTAGCAGCAGGGTCTTACCCAACGGCACTATTTTTGCCCTCGTCATACGGTTCCGCTTTGACTATGGAGCCTGCGCAACAGTGTCGAGGGTTCCGCATGGTCAAGATCACGTTCATCGAGGCGGATGGCACGGCGCGGAGCGTCGATGCCGAAGACGGCTCCACCGTCATGGAGAACGCCATCCGCAACGACATCCCGGGGATCGAGGCCGAGTGCGGCGGGGCCTGCGCCTGCGCCACATGCCATGTCTACGTCGCCGAGGAATGGCGGGAGGCGACGGGCGAGCCGCAGCCGATGGAGGAGGACATGCTCGATTTCGCCTTCGAGGTGCGCCCGAATTCCCGGCTCTCGTGCCAGATCCGGGTGAAGCCCGAACTCGACGGCCTCGTCGTGCATACCCCGACCCGGCAGGGCTGAGGCCCTATTCCGCCGGAGCGATTCGCCCGGCGGGACCCAGGATCGTCTCGACCCCCGGCTCCGGGTGCCGCGGCACCAGGAAGGCGAGGGCGAGCGAGGCCAAGGCGATCCCGGCCCCGATCGAGAAGACGAAGGCGGGATCGCTCATCCAGATCCGCCCGAACAGAACCGGAATCGCCACCGCGGCGATGTGGTTGATCGTGAAGGCTACGCTCGCGGTCGGCGAGATGTCGGCCGGATCGGCGATCTTCTGAAAGTAGGTCCGCTGGGCGATGGTGAGGGTGAAGAAAACGCCGTCGAGCACGAAGAGCGCGCCGGCCACGATCCCGCTCGTCGTGAGCGCGTAGCCGACGAACACCGCCACGAGCGCCACGTTCTCGATGATGATCGTCGCCCGCTCGCCGATCCGGGCGATGAGCCGGCCGAACAGGGGGCCGGCCACGAGATTGATGGCGCAGTAGATGAAGAGGAGCACCGAGAAGGAGGCGAGGTCGTAGCCGAACCGCTCCACCAGCAGCCAGCCGCCGAAGGCCATGAAGAGCTGGCGTCGCGCGCCGCTCAGGAAGGTGAGCGCGTAATAGAGCCAGTAGCGGCGGCGGAGCACGATGCCCTTGCGCTGGGGAACGCTGCCCTGGAACCGCGGGAAGAGCAGCCAGGCGAGAGCGAGGAGCCCCAGGGTGCCGACCGCGAAGGCAAGGTACAGCGCCTCGTAGGACGGCTTGAAGCCCCAGAACACGAGGGCGATGAGGCCGTAGGCGACGAGCTGGGCCGCCGCCGTGGCGCTGGCGACCTTGCCGAGGACCTTGGGAGCCTCGCTCTTCGGCAGCAGCTGGAGGGACAGCGCCTGGTTTGCGGTTTCGAAATAGTGGAAGCCCACCGACATCACGAAGGTGGTGAGGACGAGGCCCTGGTAGCTCGGCAGGTAGCCCGTGGCGGCGATGCCGACCGCCAGGACCGCGATGCTCGCATAGGCGAGGGTCTGCTCCCGCATGAGCATGAACCAGAACACGGCCGTGAAGGCGAGGAACCCGGGGATCTCCCGGACCGACTGCAGGACGCCCACCTCCCAGCCCGTGAAGCCGGCCTCGTCCTTGGCGAAATTGTTGAACAGGGCCTGCCAGCTCGCAAAGCCGAGCCAGTTGATGAAGGTGACCGCCATCAGAAAGGCGGTCGGGGAGGCGAGGGCGCCCCCCCGGGTCTGCGGTGACGACATGAACGCTTTCGGGAGCGCGGACGCTCGGGGCCTGTTTGATCCATGTCATCGCGCCAAACCGCCAGGGGAGCAAGGTCGCCCCGCTGCAAGGGAGGCATGCCGCATGTTCAAGACGATCCTGGTTCCCCTCGATCTCGCGGATCTCGAGACCGCCCGGCCGGCGCTGGAGCGCGCGGTCGCCCTGGCGCATGCCTCGCAGGGCAAGCTGCGCCTCGTTCACGTGCGATCGCTCCTGCCGGTCACCTACATGGAATTCGTCCCGGCCTCCTTCGAAGCGGACCAGCAGGAGCAGGCCGAGGCCAAGCTCGCCGAGGTCGCGGCCGGTGTGCCGCTTCCGGCCGAACGGGTCTCGGCCATCGTCCGCCTCGGCTCCGTTTACGGAGAGATCCTGAACGAGGCGGAGAAGACCGGGGCCGACCTCATCGTCGTCGGCTCCCACCGCCCGACCATGGCGACCTACCTTCTCGGGTCCAACGCCACCGCGATCGTGCGCCACGCCCGGTGCTCGGTGCTGGTGGTGCGATCTTAAGGCAGGAGCTCGCGCGGGGGCTCTTCGGGGGAGAATTCCTGCGGCCGGTTCAGCCTCAGCATGGGCTCGAGCTGCCAGATGCCGACGGCGAGGAAGAAGGCGCCCATCAGCATGGCGCCGGTATAGCCCGCCTCGAAGGCCCGCCAGATGAAGAGCGCCATGGCGAAGAGCGAGCCGGCGGCGAGGATCGCCGTGATCACCCACAGGATCCGGGGCCGGCCGCCGACGAAGCGGGCCTTCGGGCTCGCCCGCCGAATCGCCTCGAAGAGGGCCCGTGTGAAGGCGCGATAGTCCCGGTCCAGGCGCTCGGCCTCGATCAGGCTGCGCCAGGACAGGGACGAGAAGCTGAAGACCTTGCCGTCGGTAAGGCGCACGCGGGTCTGGAACGCCTTCTGGGCGAAGCTCCGCGGCTCGTAGGTCATGCGGACGAGCTCGACCGCCGCGAGGTTGACCTCCTGCACCTTGCGGCCGGAATCGACCGTGAGCTTGCTGCCCTCCAGGGTGAAGGTGATGGGGCCGGCCGTGGGGCGGGGAGAGTGGGTGTAGACGTGGGACATGGAGCTTTCCTAGCGCACAAGCTCCCGCATGGCTGCATCGATGCCCTCGAGCGTTAAGGGAAACATCCGGTTCTGCACGATCCGGCGCATGACTCCGATCGAATGGGTGTAGTCCCAATGCTTCGCCGGCACCGGATTGAGCCAGACGGCCTTGTGAAAATGGCCGAGCAGCCGCTCCATCCAGGCTTGCCCGGATTCCTCGTTCCAGTGCTCCACCGAGCCGCCAGGCATCATGATTTCGTAAGGAGACATGGAGGCATCGCCGACGAACACCACCCGGTAGTCGGAAGGGTAGGTGCGGATGATGTCGAGGGTCGGCGTCGTCTGGTCGTGGCGCCGGCGGTTCTCCTTCCAGACGCGCTCGTAGAGGCAGTTGTGGAAGTAGAAGTGCTCGAAATGCTTGAACTCGAGCCGCGCCGCCGAGAACAGCTCCTCGGCGATCTCGATATGCCAGTCCATGGACCCGCCCACATCGAGGAAGAGCAGCACCTTCACAGCGTTCCGGCGCTCCGGGCGGAGCTTCACGTCGAGAAAGCCCTTGCTCGCCGTCTCCTGAATCGTGCCGTCGAGGTCGAGTTCCTCGGCCGCTCCGGTCCGGGCGAAGCGGCGCAGGCGCCGCAGGGCCACCCGCATGTTGCGCACGCCGAGCTCCACGTCGTCGGCAAAGTCCTTGAACTCGCGCTTGTCCCACACCTTCACGGCCCGGAAGTTCCGGTTGCCGTCCTGGCCGATGCGGATGCCCTCCGGGTTGTAGCCGTGCGCGCCGTAGGGCGAGGTACCGCCGGTGCCGATCCACTTGTTGCCGCCCTGGTGACGGCCCTTCTGCTCTTTGAGACGCTCCTTGAGGGTCTCGAGCAGCTTCTCCCAGCCCATCGCCTCGATCTGGCGCTTCTCCTCGTCGGTGAGGAAGCGCTCGGCGACCTTGCGCAGCCATTCCTCCGGGATCTCGGCCTTGTCGAGCGCCTGGCCCAGGGTTTCGAGCCCCTTGAACACGTGGCCGAACACCCGGTCGAACTTGTCGAGGTTCCGTTCGTCCTTCACGAGGGCGGAGCGGGACAGGTAGTAAAACTCCTCGACGCGCTTGCCGGCGAGATCGCGGTCGAGGGCCTCGAGCAGCGTCAGGTATTCCCGCAAGGTGACAGGAACCTTGGCCGCGCGCAGCTCGGTGAAGAATGTGAGTAACATGGCGCCAAGGTCGGGCGGCGCGGCGGCAAGGTCAAGCAAGCCTTTCCGCGGCGTCGGCGGTGCTTCTACCGCCGGAGCGCCCGGATGCACAGGAAGGCAGGCTCCCGCGACAGCTCGGCATAGGTCTCCGGCGCCACGTCCCGCATGGCCGGCAAGGGCTCGGGCTCGATCACCCGCTCGAGGGCCCAGCCCCCGGCGGCCAAGGGATTGAGGATCGCCGACAAGGGACGGCGAAAGCTCTCCACATAGGGCCGCGCCTCGCCGAAGCCCGACCATTCGAGGCCGAAAAGCCGCGTCTCGAAGTAGCTCCCACCGCCCCGGGTTCGCGGATCCATCCAGTCGCGCATCGGATGCCCCATGGAGAACACGAGGGCGCCGCCGGGCTTCGTCACGCGCCCGAACTCCCGAAACGCGGTGCGAAGGTCGGCTACATAGTCGAGGGCGAGGGCGCACAGCACGAGATCGAAGGTGCGATCCCGCAGCCATTCGAGAGGTTCGGCAAGGTCGCCCGGGCGAATCTCGACGGGCAGCCCGCGGCAGCGCTCCCGGGCAAGGTCGACCATAGCCGGCGTCACGTCGAAGGCGTGGACGAGGGCGCCTCCCTCGGCAAGCGCGCAGGCATTGATGCCGGGGCCGCAGCCGGCATCCAGGATCGTGAGACCCCGGACGTCGCCGATCAGAGATCGGGTGGCCGGGCGCTCGTAGAGGGCGTTGTGGGGCTTGGTCGGCGCCGCCGCCGCGTACTCGCCGGCGAACTGTTCGTAGGAGCGCCGGCCGACCGGAACCGGGCCGTCCTCGTCATCACCAGTCTCCGGCGCACGGCTCATGGACGTTCTCCGATCCCCTCGGAAGGCGGGTCAGTGGAGCCCGGCCGTGATCCGCCGGATCGTCGCGTCCACCACCGCGATCAGGGCTTCGGGACTGTCGGGGCGGGAGAGAAGGCTAATCGAAGCCTCGCCCTCGCGCAGGCCCATGGTGTCGAGGATGGCGAAATAGGCTCCGTCCCGCGTCGGGCCGCTCGCCTCCCGGCTCAAGGCGCTGATCGCCGGGATAATCCCGTTGCTCGCGCCCTTGCTGATCTCCTCGCGCGCCTTCTTCAGAACGCCGAGCACCGTCATCCCCTGATTCATGTGCTGCCCCGGTCCGAGGCCCGTCTGCTGCGGGCCCTGTGCCGGAACCATGCCAGCATCCGCCGGGCCGGGAACCCCTCAATAATGTCGCGCCGAGTTCAGCCCCGCTTCCCAGCCGTCCGCCGCGACCGGAACTCCCGGGAGGATCTCGCGCTGGCGCCGTCGCTGCGTTTCAGGATGGAGCGATATTCGTCGCGGCGCTCGTGGATGGAGGCGATCACGAGGCCCATGGGCACCCCGATATCGACGAGCACCGCCTCGCTGAGCTGCAGGGAGGCCTCGATGGTTTCGGGCACGGCATCGTCGACCCCGAGATCGTAGAGGGCCGTGGCATGCCGGGCGTCTCGGGCGCGGGCCACGATGGTGAGGTCCGGGCGCTCGGCGCGGGCGGCCGCGACCACGGCCTCGATGGCGCTCGGGGCGTCGAGGGTCACGACGAGGCCGCGGGCCGTGTCGATGCCGCAGGCTCGCAGCAGTTCGGGCTGGGAGCCGTTGCCGAAATAGACGGGCTTGCCGGCCCGGCGCTCGGCCGCCACCCGGCCGGGATCTGCGTCGATGGCGAGGTAGGGCACCTTGTGGCGCTCCAGCATCTCCGCGACGAGCTGCCCGACCCGCCCGAAACCCGCGATGATGACCCGCCCGGTTTCGTCCGCCGGGGGCGGCTGGCTCAAGGCCGGGTCCACCCGCCGGCGTCCCTCGAGGCTCCGGCTCCAGCCCTGGCCGAGGCGGGCGAGAAGCGGGATCGCCACCATCGTGAGCGTTGTGACGAGCAGCACGTCGCTGCCGGTTTGATATGGAACGAGGCCCGCTGCCATGGCCGAGCCGAGAATCACGAAGGCGAACTCGCCGCCCGGACCGATGAGGAGCGCGGTCTCGGCCGCGGTCGCCGGGTTCAGCCGGAAGGCGCGAGCGAGCCCGTACACGATGGCCGCCTTGGTCAGGATGAGGAGCGCCGCAACGAGAAGGATCGGCCCCGGCGCCTCGATGAAGCGCACGGCGTCGAGATTCATGCCCACGGTGACGAAGAAGACCCCGAGGAGCAGGCCCTTGAAGGGATCGATGGTGGCCTCGATGGCCCGGCGAAACTCGGTCTCGGCGAGAAGCAGCCCGGCGACGAAGGCACCGAGCGCCATGGAGAGCCCGCTCAAGGCCGCGATGAGCCCGGTGCCGAGGACGACGAGGAGGCACGCCGCCATGAAGAGTTCGGGCGAGCGGGTCGCGGCCACGAGCTGGAAGAAGGGCCTCAGGAGCGCGCGGCCGAACCCGACGATGATCACGAGGGCGAGAGCGGCCTGGAGGAGGGCGCCGAGGAAGGCCGTGACGATGCCGCCCTGGTTCCCCGACCCCAGCACCGCCACGGCGAAGAGGATCGGCGCCACCGCGAGGTCCTGAAACAGCAGCACCGAGAAGCTCGCCCGGCCCGCCGGGGTCTTCAGCCTGCGCCGGCCCGCCAGAATGGGGATCACGATCGCGGTGGAGGACAGGGCGAGGGCGAGGCCGATGAGGGCCGCCGCCGTGAGATCGCCCGTGACGAGGAAGGCAAGGCCCGTCAGGACGAGGCTGCACGCCGTGACCTGCAGGGCGCCGAGGCCGAAGACGAGCCGCCGCAGGGTCCGCAGGCGCTCCCAGGAGAGCTCGATGCCGATGGTGAAGAGGAGGAACACCACCCCGAACTCGGCAAGGTGCGAGGTTTCCTCCCGGTTGGCGATGGTGAACCAGGAGAGCCAAGGGTGGCTCTCGACGAAACGGCCGAGGCCGTAGGGGCCGAGGAGTGCCCCGGCGCCGAGAAAACCGAGGACGGGGCTGAGCTTCAGGCGCAGGAAGATCGGAACCACCACGCCGGCGGTCGCGAGGAAGAGGATGGTCTCCTTGTAGGTTTCCGGCGAGACGGGCGTGGCCATTCGGATCCTTGGTCGAACGAAACGACGTTCATCCTCGATTCGCGAAAACGCAACCCTGAACCGTGTTTTGGGCGGGCGGTCGCCCCAAGCTTCTCGCGGCGGCGGGCCGCCCTACACTCCTCATGCGGCGGCCAGCCGCTCCGGCGATCCATGGGCGGGGGAGCCGCCCCAAGGGGAGACATCCATGAGAAAGCTTCTGTTCGGTCTCAGCCTCGGCGTTGCGCTCGGGCTGGCGGGCGGCGCGACGGCGCAGATCAAGATCGGCGTCGCAGGCCCGATCACGGGTCCTTACGCCGCCACCGGCGCTCAGTTGAAGAACGGGGCCGAGCAGGCCGCGGCCGACATCAACGCCGCCGGCGGGATCAACGGGCAGCGGATCGAGATCGTGGTCGGGGACGATCAGGCCGATCCCAAGCAGGCGGTGTCCATCGCCAATAAGTTCATCGGCGAGGGCGTGAAGCTCGTCATGGGGCACGCCACCTCGGGCGCGACCATTCCGGCCTCCGAGGCCTACGAGGAGGCCGGCGTCCTCCAGATCACTCCCTCCGCCACCAACCCGCGCTACACCGAACGGGGCTTGTGGAATACGTTCCGGACCTGCGGTCGCGACGACCAGCAGGGCGTGGTGTCGGGCCAGTACCTCGCGAAGAACTACGCCGGCAAGAAAGTGGCGATCCTTCACGACAAGACCCCCTATGGGAAGGGACTCGCGGACGAGACCCAGAAGGCCATGAACGCGGGCGGCCTCAAGGAGGTGATCTACGAGGCGATCAACCCGGGCGAGAAGGATTATTCGGCCATCGTCTCGCGCCTCAAGGCGTCGAATGTCGACATCATCTATTTCGGCGGACTCTACACCGAGGCCGGGCTCATCGTGCGCCAATCCCGCGACCAGGGTCTCACAGCGCCCATCATGGGCGGCGACGGACTCGCCTCCGCCGAGTTCCTGGCGATCGCCGGTCCTGGTGCGGAGGGCGCGCTCATGACCTTCTCGCCCGACCCGCGCAAGAACCCGAACGCCAAGGAGGTCGTGGAGAAGTTCCGTGCGAAGAACATCGATCCGGAGGCCTTCACGCTCTATTCCTACGCCGCCGTCCAGATCATGGCGGATGCGATGAAGCAGGTGGGCTCCCTCGACCCGAAGAAGATGGCGGAGGTCATGAAGCGCGGCCAGCCGTTCAAGACGGTGATCGGCGATATCGCCTACGACAAGAAGGGCGACATCACCCGCCCGGACTTCGTGGTCTATGCCTGGAAGAAGGGCGCCGACGGCAAGATCGACTATACCGGCAACGAGGTGCCGATGTAGTTTCCTTCGAATGCTCGTGACCCTCTCCCTCCCCTCAGGGGAGGGCAGGGTGGGGTGATCGCGCGTGAGCGCGATCTTTCAGATAGCACCACCGCTGCAAGGAGTGCCGCTGTCGCGGCAACACCCCACCCGTCACGGGCGCTCCGCGCCCGCGCCACCCTCCCCTGAAGGGAGGAAGGATGCAGGCGATGGCGCCTTCAACCCAGCGTCGCGAGGGCCTGTGCGAGGTCCGCCACGAGGTCGTCCGGGTGCTCGATGCCGATCGAGACGCGGATCGTCGCGTCCGTCACGCCGAGCCGGTCGCGGGTCTCCTTCGGGACGCCCGAATGGGTCGTCGAGGCCGGGTGGCAGGTGAGGGACTCGGTGCCCCCTAAGCTCACCGCGAGCTTGAACACCTGGAGCGCGTTGAGCACCCGGAACGCCTCGGCCTCGCCGCCCCGCACGTCGAACGAGAAGGTGGAGCCCGGCGCGTCGCACTGGGTCTCGTAGACCCGGCGCGCCGCCGAGCCCTCGGCAAGGTAGGCGAGGTGATGCACCTTGGCGACCTGCGGGTGCTCGGAAAGGAACTTCGCCACGATCTCGCCGTTGCGGTTCGCCGCGCTCATGCGCAGCGCGAGGGTCTCGAGGGAGCGGCCGAGCATCCAGCAGGAATGGGGGTCGAGCTGCGTGCCGATGGCCGAGCGCAGCATGCGCACTGCCTTCATGTGCTCCTTCGAGCCGAGCGCCGCGCCGGCGATGAGGTCCGAGTGGCCGCCCACGTATTTCGTCAGCGAATAGACCGAGATGTCGGCACCGTGCTGGATGGGCTTGGAATAGAGAGGCCCGAGCAGGGTGTTGTCGCAGATGACGACCGGCCTGTGGCCTTGTCGTTCGCCGATCTCGCCGGCGATGCGGCGCACGAGGGCGACGTCCACGAGGGTGTTGAGCGGATTCGAGGGGCTCTCGATCTTCACGACCGAGACGCGCCCCTTGCTCATCGCCTCCTCGGCGGCGGCGCGGATCGAGGCTTCGTCGACCCCATCACCGAAGCCGACCGCGCTCATCCCCATGTTGACGAGGGTCTTGGCGACGAGGGTCTCGGTGCCCCCATAGAGAGGCTGCGAGTGCAGGATGACGTCGCCGGGCCGTGCGAAGGCCAGGATCGAGGTCGCGATGGCCGACATGCCGGAGGAGAAGAGAAGCGCCTGCTCGGCTTCCTCGAAGATCGCGAGGCGATCCTCGACGATCTCGGCGTTCGGGTGGTTGAAACGCGAATAGACGAGCCCCGCCGGCGTGCCCTTCGGGGGCTCTTTCCGCCCGGCGACGTAGTCGAAGAACTCCTTGCCGTGCTCGGCGCTGGTGAACACGAAGGTGGAGGTGAGGAAGACCGGCGGCTTGACGGCGCCCTCCGACAGGAGAGGGTCATAGCCGTAGCCCAGCATCAGCGTTTCCGGCTTCAGCTTGCGGTTCCCGATGCGGTCCTTGTGGTAGCGGTCGTCGGCCATATGTCTCATCCCCTGACGTTGGGGACGGCATAGCCGAACCGGGCTGTTGCCGAAAGGCGCCGGGAGCGAATAGGGTTGCGGCGCTCAAGGAATGGACTTTATGGCGCGGTTCACAGGCACGGACTCCTATGTGGCCACCGAGGACCTCACGGTGGCGGTCAATGCCGCCATGGTGCTGGAGCGACCGCTCCTGGTGAAGGGCGAGCCCGGCACCGGCAAGACGGTGCTGGCCGAGGAGATCGCCAGGGCCGTCGGCGCCCCGCTCCTGACCTGGCACATCAAGTCGACCACGAAGGCTCAGCAGGGTCTCTACGAATACGACGCGGTTTCGCGCCTGCGGGACTCCCAGCTCGGCGATCCGCGCGTCTCCGATATCCGCAACTACATCAAGCGCGGCAAGCTCTGGGAGGCTTTCGCGGCGCCCGAGCGGCCGGTGCTGCTTATCGACGAGATCGACAAGGCCGATATCGAGTTCCCGAACGACCTCCTGCTCGAGCTCGACCGGATGGAGTTCCACGTCTACGAGACGGGCGAGACGGTCCGGGCCGAGCGCCGGCCCATCGTGGTGATCACGTCGAACAACGAGAAGGAGCTGCCGGACGCCTTCCTGCGCCGCTGCTTCTTTCACTACATCCGCTTCCCCGACGCCGACACCATGGCCCGCATCGTCGAGGTGCATTATCCCGGCATCAAGCGGCGCCTCATCGAGGAATCGCTGCGGCTCTTCTTCGAGATCCGCGAGGTTCCGGGATTGAAGAAGAAGCCCTCCACGTCCGAGCTCCTCGACTGGCTCAAGCTCCTCCTGTCGGAGGATATCGGTCCGGAGCAGCTGCGCGAGCGCGACCCGCGCAAGCTCATCCCGCCGCTCCACGGAGCCCTCCTCAAGAACGAGCAGGACGTGTCGCTCTTCGAGAAGCTCGCCTTCATGGCTCGGCGCGAGAGCCGCTAGCCCATGCGCCGCCTCCTCCTCCTGCGCCACGCCAAATCCGACTGGTCGGGCGGCGGCCTCGACGTCGACCGACCGCTCGCCGCCCGGGGGGGCGAGGCCGCGCCGCGGATGGCGGCGTATCTGAAGGACGAGAGCCTGCTTCCCGATCTCGCCCTCGTCTCGTCGGCGCGTCGGACCCGGGAGACCTGGGATCTCGTGCGGCCCGCCCTCGGCCCGGTGGAGGCCCGATTCGAGCCGCGGATCTACGAGGCGCCCGTCGCCCGGCTTCTCGCCGTCGTGCAGGAGGTCGAGGCCTCGATCCGCACCCTGCTCATGGTGGGGCACAATCCCGGATTCCAGGACCTCGCCCGGACCCTGGTGGGGCACGGGGACCGCTACGCCTTCGCCCGCCTCCAGGAGAAGTACCCGACGGCCGGTCTCGCCGTGCTCGACTTCTCGGTCGAGGCCTGGTCCGATGTCGCGCCCGGGGGAGGGCGCCTCGACCGGTTCGTGACCCCAAAATCTCTCGGGGCCGGGGAGGACGACTGACGGGCTGCCCGGACCTGCCGGGGACCGGCTTCGCCGTGACATGATTTCGCCAGACATAGCGGGTCTGAGTGCGGTCAATCACGAAACCATCGCACAAGGTGCCCCGATGCTCGCCCGTGCTGCCCTCCTGTTCCTTGCCCTTGCCGCCCCGGCATCGGCCCAAACCTCTGGCCGGTCGGACCTCGTCCGGGGCCTCTGCCAGCCGGAAGGCTGCGATGAGTTCGCCGTTATCGGCGCCGACCGGGTCGCCGCCAACGAGGACGGGACGCTCCTGCGCACCCGGATCAAAACCTTCCACGCCAGCCGGGACGGCCGCCGGGATCTCGGCGAGGAGAACGGCTACGTGTTCTGCTCGACGACGAAGCCCGCCATCATGGCGAGCCAGGACGGGCGCACCATGGCGTTCTACCTCGCGCCCTTCGCGACGGCCGAGAGCCGCGAGCAGGTGCGCCGGAACGCGAACTACCATGCGGTCTACTTTGCCCTCTGCCACGGGGTCGAGGCCGGCCAGGCGGCCGTTCGCGATCTTGCGGGCACGGCGCGGGGGCTCGGCTACCGGGTCCCGGAGGCCCAGTCGCGGGTCGTCGCCCTGAACCGGGCCGAGGACATCCTCGGCGGGGGCGAGCGGCGCTCTGCCGACGCACGGCCCCTCGACGCCCGCCCGCTGGACGCCCGTCCCCTGGACAGGCGGCCCGGCGACGTGGTGGCAGGCGAGCCCCGCTCCTTCGAGCCCCGGCGCGACGAGCGGATGGTTGACGAGCGCCTTCTGCCCCCCGGCAGCGTCCCGCTCCGGGAGGCCCGCCGCGACCCCTATCTCGACGAGCCCGCCGACACCACGTCGATCCGCCGCCTGCCCTCGCGGGAGGCGCCGCCGCCGGTCGTGTATGAGGAGGAGGGCCTGCTCGCGGCGCCGCGGCGCCTCACGGACCGCACCCTCGACGCCATCGACAATTTCGGCAACTGGGTTCTCGGCCGCTAGGCACGGGAGCGGCGCGGGTTTGAACCTTTCGCCGCGGGCCCCGTTGGGCAGGAGGCTCCTTCTTCCCTTTAGCCCTCCGGGACCTGCTGCGCCGTGCTCGCGCCCGCCTTTGCCGCCCTTGCCCTCGGTCTTGGCCTCGCGGCCGGGGAGGGCGCGCGCGTCCTGAGCGGCGACGGGCCGAGCCTACAGGCCCTCCTGCCCGCAGCCCCCGAGGCGGCGTACCGCACCGCCGAGCGCGACGTGAGCAACTGGCGCCGGCAGGCCGCCTGGCAGTTGGAGCCCGGCGCCGTGGCGGCTCTCGCCGCTTTTCTGCAAGCCGACCGGCCCGTGGTCACCCGCTGCGTGAGGCTCAACAATTACTGGTGCATCAAGAGCGCCCGCTGGAACGGCGAGATCGGCATCGACGACGAGGGCCATGTGGGGTTCGCATCGGCCGAGCGCGGAGCCGACGCGGCCGCGACCCTCCTGCGCCGCTACTACCTCGAATTCGGCCGCCGCTCGGCCCTCGATATCGTCCGGCGCTGGGCGCCGGCCGAGTGCCAGATCGGCGCCGCCGCGCCGGCGCTCATGGCGACCGGCAGCATCGCCCGGACCGCACGGGCCCGTTATCTCGCGTCCCGGCGCAAGGTGCGGGTGGCCGGGCGCGCGGCCGCCGGCCCTGCGCCGACGCCCCGCGTCTCCGCCGTACTGCCCCGCCAGGCGTCCGCCTTCCGCGTGCCCGACGTCGCGGTCGGGGTCGGGGAGAAGCCGCTGACCCTGTCGAGCACCCTGCCGTACCGTGTGCCCGCGCCGGCCCCCTCCGCTCAAGGCCCGCGGCCGTCCGCGCCCGCAATCGCGGGGCCTGCGCCCGGCCCGGCCCCCGCCTGCGCCGGAGACGAGCAGCGGCTGCGGAACTATGCCGAGCGGATCGTGACGCCCCTGGGCCTTGGTCCAGCGGACGACCTTCGCCTCTTCGAGCCGGACGGCACGCCGACCGACCATCTCGCGCCCGTGATGCTCGCCATGTCGGGCTTCGAGCTTGGAACCCTGCGGGCCAGCGGCACCCTCGTGGAGGGCGCCGTGGAGCGCCAGCGGGCCCGGGCCGCAGCCTCGCAGGCCATGGGTCTTCCTTAGGAACCTCCGCCGATCCGCCCGGCTCTGCCACGGTGCCGCTTCTTGTGCCGGGTCGCCCGGCGCCCCAGATGTGACGGAGCCCGGGAAAGGACGAGCGTTTCGTGTCGGTGATCAATGATTGGGCTTCCCGCGCCGGCTCGGCGGCGCAGGCGTTGTGGGAGGCCTCGGGCCAGCTCGTTCAGCCGACTCTCCGGGTCGGCGTCACCGGCCTTGCCCGCTCCGGCAAGACCGTGTTCACCACCGCCCTCGTCCACCACCTCACTCAAGGGACAACCCTGCCGGCCTTCCGGGCCTCCGCCGAGGGGCGGATCCGGGGCGCCTCCCTGGCCCATCAGCCCGACGATGCGGTGCCGCGCTTTGCGTACGAGGAGCATGTGGCGGCCCTCATCAAGGACCGGCGCTGGCCGCAATCGACGAACCGCATCAGCGAGCTTCGGCTCGACATCGCGTTCGAGCGCCGGGCCGGCTGGCGCACCGGGCCCGCGACTCTTGCCCTGGACATCGTGGACTACCCGGGCGAATGGCTGCTCGATCTCGCGCTCCTCGACGCGAACTACATCGACTGGTCGCGCCAGACCGTGGAGGCGAGCCGCCGGCCCGACCGGTCCGCCATTGCGGCGGCCTGGCACGGGAGCCTGGCCGCGCTCGATCCCGCCGGGCCGGCCGACGAGGTGAAGGCGCAGGAGGCCAGCGGCGTCTTCAAGGCCTACCTCGCCGCCCTGCGGGCCGGCCCCGAAGCCGTCGCCACGACGCCGCCGGGGCGCTTCCTGATGCCCGGCGACCTCGAAGGCTCGCCCGCCCTGACCTTCGCGCCCCTCGACCTCGCTCCCGGGCAGGCGATCGTGCCGGACACCTTCGCGGCCCTCATGCAGCGGCGCTTCGAAGCCTACAAGACCCACGTGGTCCGGCCGTTCTTCCGCGATCATTTCCAGCGCATCGACCGGCAGATCGTCCTCGTCGACGTGCTCGCCGCCATCGATGCCGGCCCGGCCGCCCTGGCGGAGCTCGAGGAAGCGCTGGACCGGGTGCTGGTGGCGTTCCGCACGGGCCGCAACACGCTCCTCTCGCGCCTGTTCTCGCCCAGGGCGGAGCGGGTGCTGTTCGCCGCCACCAAGGCGGACCACATTCATCATACGGACCACGATCGTCTCGACCACCTCCTGCGCATCCTCGTCGACCGTTCCGTTCGCCGGACCGAAGCCGCCGGCGCCCGGGTCGGGACGGTGGCGCTCGCTTCCGTTCGCGCGACCCGTGAAACGAGCGTGCGGGAGGGACGCGAGACCCTGAAGGCGGTGGCCGGAACCCCGGAAGCCGGGGAGGTCGTCGGCGACGAGCGCTTCGACGGGGAGGCGGAAGCCGCCATCTTCCCGGGCGAGCTTCCCCAGAGCGCCGAAGCCCTGTTCCGGGGGGAGGTGCCGCCGGGCTCCCTGCGTTTCCCCCGCTTTCGCCCGCCGCTCGTGACCCTCGGCCCGACGGGCCGGCCCGCGAAGCTCCCGCAGATCCGCCTCGACCGCGCCCTTGAATTCCTCATCGGGGACCGCCTCGCATGACGCGACCACCACGGGCCTACCGGCTCAACGATCCGGGCGTCGCCGCCGGCGATATCGTGGTCATGGACGAGCCCTTCGACGCTATCGAGGCGGCCGACGGCACCCTCGTCCCAGTGCCGGAGCGCCGGCGCGCGCCCTGGGCGGCTCTCCTGATCTCGGCCTTGAGCGGCCTGCTGCTCATGGCGATCGGCCTCGGGATCGAGGAACTGATCGCGGACCTTTACGCGCTCGCGCCGTGGCTCGGCTACGTGGCGCTGGCGCTCGCGGCGGTGGCGATCATCGCCTTCATAGCCATCGTGGCCCGGGAGCTTGCCGGCCTCTGGCGCGAGGAGCGGATCGAGGGCCTGCGCCAGGCGGCGGCGGATGCTCTTGCGGTGAGGGACCACCAGGCGGCGAAGCGGGTCACCGCCGACCTGTCCACCCTCTATGCCGGGCGCGCCAGCACCCGGGCCAACCGGGCGCGCCTGAAGCAGCTGACCGACGAGATCATCGACGCCGAGGACCGGCTCGCCATCGCCGAGCGCGAGCTCCTCGGCCCCCTCGACGCCCAGGCCAAGCGCGCCATCGCGGGGGCGGCCAAGCAGGTCTCCCTCGTCACGGCGGTGAGCCCGCGCGCCATCGTGGACGTGGCCTTCGTGACCTTCGCGGCCGTCAGGCTTCTGGGTACGCTCGCGCGCATCTATGGCGGGCGGCCGGGCTTCTTCGGCTTCCTGCGCCTGGGGCGGGCGGCCTTGAACCATCTGGCGGTAACCGGCGGCGTCGCGGTGGGCGACAGCCTCATGCAGCAGGTTCTGGGGCTCGGCCTTGCCGCGCGGGTCTCCGCCAAGCTCGGCGAGGGGGTTCTGAACGGCCTGATGACGGCGCGCTTCGGCCTTGCTGCGCTTGCGGTCTGCCGGCCTCTGCCCTTCATCCGCGAGGATGTGCCGAAGATCGGCGACGTGGCGGGCGAACTCCTGAGCCGGGCGGAGATCGCCGACCGCCCGTGAGGCGCGATCGGCCCGGCAAACTTTGCCCGGCGCGGGCCGAAACCGGCCCCATCGATCAAATCCGACGGAATCGAACCCAAGCTTTCTCAAGCTTTTAGCGCTGGCATGGGGCTTGCGGGTGCTCTCCCGCTGATCGTGCCCGCCGGTGTTTGCGGCGGAAGGGGAGGGTTGAGGTATGGGTCTTTTCGGAGCGTTGACCACGGCGGTCTCGGGCCTGCGCGCCCAGTCCTATTCGATGCAGAATATTTCCGGCAACATCTCGAATTCGCAGACGCCGGGCTTCAAGCGCGTCGACACGTCCTTCGTCGACATGGTGCCGGAGCTGCCCTACCGCAGCGAAGTCGCGGGCTCGGTGAACGCGTTTTCGAAGCTGACGAACACGATCGGCGGCGATCCGCTCTCGACGAGCCTGTCCACCAACGTGGCGATCAGCGGGCAGGGCTTCTTCATGGTGCAGGAGCGCGTCGGATACGCCGGCAGCAATCCGGTCTTCGGTAATATCGACTACTATACCCGCCGCGGCGACTTCGAGATCGACAAGGACGGCTACCTTGTCAACGGCGCCGGATTCTACCTGCGCGGCTCCTCGATCAATCCGGCCACGGGTCAGCCGTCGAGCACGGGGATGCTTCAAATCTCGAATGCTCCGATTCCTGCGCGGCGCACGACCGAGATCATCTACGAGGCGAACCTGCCGAAGCGGCCCGCCACAAACAGCGGCGTTGAGCTGTACGGCCCTTCCGGCATTGTGGGCTACGAGCCCCGTGTCATGTCGGGTTCGACCTCTCCTGCGCCGGCCGTGCGCGGTGACGACACGACCCGTTTCCTGTCCCACAGCCTGCCGGGTGGACAGGTGACCGTGTACGATGGCTCGGGTCAGCCGATCACTGTCGAGACGCGCTGGGCCAAGGTCCAGAACGGCGATCCGTCGGTTCCGTCGCCGGATGTCTGGAACATGTTCTATCAGGAGAACAGCACCGCGACCGGATCTGCCGCGGCTTGGCGTAATCTCGGAACGGCCGTTACCTTCGACGCGAACGGGACGATGACTGGCCCGAACCCACCCAGGATCACCATTCCGAGCCTCACGGTGAATGGTGCCCCGGTGGGAGGCTCGATTGTCCTCAACTTCGGCGTCGGAGGGCTCACCCAGTACAATGCCCAGGACGGCATCGTGCGCGGCGATACGATCGCCCAGGATGGCTACTCGTCGGGAGTGCTCGCCAGCGTGGCGGTGGAAGGTGACGGGCGGGTGGTCGGCAGTTACACGAACGGCCGCGTGCTGCCGGTGGCTCAGATCCAGCTGGCGCAATTCAACGCGGATAATGCCCTCAAGCGCTTGGACAAGGGCGTATACGAGCAGACCCTCGAATCCGGCCTCCCGATCCTCGGTCTCAACGGCGCATCACTAATCGGCGGCCACGTGGAAGGCTCCAACACCGATATTGCGGAAGAGTTCTCCAAGATGATCGTGACGCAGCAAGCCTATTCGGCGAACACGCGCGTGGTCTCCACCTCGCAACAGATGATGTCCGAAATCGTCAACATGATCCGCTGATCGCACGGCTAGCGGAAGGAGCACGCCATGGGATTGATGATGGCCCTGAACGCCGCGGTGTCCGGTCTCCGGACGACGCAGGCTGCCATGAACATCACGTCCCAGAACGTGGCGAATGCGAACTCCGCCGGCTACACCCGGCGGGTCATGCAGCCGATCCAGCAACTGGCCGGCGATCAGACGAGCGGCGTGCGGACCGGAGAGGTAAGCCGCACGCTCAACGTCCTCACGCAGCGCCAGCTCCGACTCGAGCTCGCGGGGGCCAACTATACGGGTCTCATGGCGAGCTATGCGGGGCAGCTCGACAAGCTCTTCGGCACGCCCGGAGGGCCGGGCGCCCTCGACACGATCGTCAACGACTTCACGAGATCGCTGCAGACCCTCGTCAACGAGCCCGGATCCTCCTCGGCCCGCAATGCCGTGCTCGATCAGGCGGGCGTTCTGGCGAGCCAACTCGCGCGCCTGTCCGACAGTGTGCAGGGTCTGCGCACGGAGGCCGAAGGCCAAATCGGTATCGCCGTCGACCGCGCCAACGAGCTTCTCACCAGCATCGCCTCGGTCAACCAGCGGATTCTCGCTAACCCGAACGTGAACGACCCGGGCCTCCTCGACGAGCGCGACCGCCACATCAACGAGCTGTCGGCGCTCATGGACGTGCAAGCGACCTACCAGCGCGACGGCAGCGTCACGCTTGCGACGACCGCCGGCCTTTCGCTGTTCAACGGGATGCAGCCGGTCAAGTTGAGCTTCGATGGTCGCAGCACGCTCGTGCCGCAATCGCAGTATTCGACCGACTCGGCCACCCGCACGGTCGGCACCATCACGGCCTCGTACGGCAATGGCGTCGGCACGGACGTGATCGCGAACGGGATGATCCGCTCGGGCGAGATCGCCGGCCTCATCGAGATGCGGGACAAGACGCTCGTTCAGGCGCAGCGCCAGCTGGACGAATTGGCGGCTGGAATGTCGCGGGCTCTGTCAGATTACCGTGTTGACGGGACGGCCGTCGCGGGCCCGCCTGCGGGACTCGAGATCAATTTCGCTGATATGCAGCCAGGCAACACGATGAGCCTGGAATACACGCAAGGCGGGGTGACGCGTCGCATTACGCTAGTGGCGACGGAGGGCGGAGCGCCGGCGATGATCGCGGCCGGCGATGTGGGCGATCCGGGAGCTCTCGTCATCCCTTTCAACCCGAGCGCTCCAGCCGCCACCACTACCAACGCCATCAGCACCGCCATGAGCACCGCCTTCGGCGCAGGCGGACCTGTGCCGACCATCTCCGGTTTGACATTGCGTTTCGTGGCTGGGTCATCCTCTACGGTCGGTACTTTCTCCGCCGTCATGACCGAAACCGATCCGGCCGGTGGGCGCACACAGATCCCGCTGTTCGTGGACAGCGGCAGCGGCAACCAGCCGTTCACGGGCTCGTTCGAAGGCGGCTCGCATTTGACGGGTCTTGCCCAGCGCCTCGCCGTCAACCCGGCACTTCTTGCCGAACGGCACCGGCTCGTCGTGTACGATACGGGCATCATGCAGGGGGACGCGACACGACCGCGCTTTCTGCTCGACAGCCTGACCAAGACCACGCGCAGCTTCTCGCCGGCCGCCGGCCTCAACGGCAGCGGCACATTCTCATCCACGGTAACGGGTTTCGCCCGCCGCACGGTGGAATTCCAGGGTGCGGCCTCCGAACATGCCAAGCGCCTCGACGAGGGACAGAACGTGGCGCTCGCCGCCATCGAGAGCCGCTACTCGGAGGAGACGGGCGTCAACATCGATCAGGAAATGGCACAACTCGTGCAACTGCAAACCGCCTACGGGGCGAATGCCCGCGTCATGACCGCCGTTCGCGACATGATGGATCTGTTGATGCGGATGTAAGGAGCAGCCATGGCCATCTCGCCCTTCAAACCGGGTTCGCTCACCCGCACCAGCGGCACGAACTTCGTGTCGATGCGCAACGACCTTGCGGATCTGCAGCGCCAGCTCACGACGGGCCAGCGGGCCGACACCTACGGGGGCCTTGGCTTCGAGCGCCGCACGAGCCTCGACATGCGCGCCCGGCTCTCGGCCATCGACGGCTACAAGGACACCATCGACCAGACGACCTTGCGCATCAAGATGATGACCCAGAATCTCGAGCGTCTGAGCAAGCTCGGTCAGGACACGAAGTCCGACATAATGCTGGCGAAGTTCAACCTGTTGAGCGACGGAACGACCTTCGCGCAGAAAAACGCCGAGCAGCGCTTCAAGGAGGTCGTCGACCTGCTCAATGCGGACCTGGCGGGCCGCTCGCTCTTCGCAGGCCGCGCCGTCGACAGGCTGCCGATGGAGAGCTTCGAGCTCATCATGAACGGCGACGGCACCCGCGACGGCTTGAAGCAGATGATCAGCGAGCGGACGCAGGCCGAACTCGGGGGCGCCCCGGGCACCGGAATGGGCCGGCTGTCGTCGGCGCTCGCCGGAAGCGCGGTGACGTTGTCTACGGAAAGCCCGCTTCCGCCCTTCGGCTTTCGCATCGCAGGAGCCGCTGCAACCGGCAGCACCATCTTAGCGACGCCGCCCGGCGGCGGGATCCCGCAGACGGCTTCGTTCGACGTGACCGGGCAGCCGGCCGTGGGCGACACCATCACGATTCGCCTGACGGATGCATCCAACAATCCCTTCACGGTCACGCTGACGGCGAGCGCTTCGCCGCCGCAGTCGGGCGCCCTTGCGACAACCTTTCAGATCGGAGCGTCGACGACCGATACAGCCGCAAACCTCCATGCGGCGCTGACGCAAGCCGTGCGGGAGAAGGCTGTCACGGAACTCCAGCCGCGAGCCGCCATGCAAACTGCGGAAGCGTTCTTCGCAGCAACGCCGTCCAACCTCGCGAACCTCAGGGTTCTCCCTCCTTACGCATCGTCCGCCGGGATGACCGCCGCGACCGCAACCGACACCGTGATCTGGTACACGGGCGATACGGACCCGACCATCACGGCCCGCAACACGGCGCCCGTTCGGGTCGATCAAGGGCAGGTTCTCGCGACGGGCGCCCGCGCCAACGAGCCTGCAATCCAGAACGTCCTCGCCCAGCTCGGGGTGCTCGCCGCGTCGACCTTCGCCGACACGAAGGTGGACGCCGAGCGTTACCGCGTCACGACGGAGCAGGTGTTCGGAAAGCTCTCCGATAAGCCCGGCAACCCGAAGGTGAGCGACATCGCGAGTGAGCTCGCGACCGCGGCGGCCACCATGAAGGCCACCAAGGACCGGCACGCCGCGTCCGAGAGCATGATCTTCGACGCGCTCGACGGCGTCGAGGGTGTGAGCAAGGAAGAGGCCGCCATGGCGATCATGGCGCTCCAGAACCAGCTGCAGGCGAGCTACCAGACCACCTCGATGCTGTCGCGCATGAGCCTGGTGAACTACCTCTAGCCGCGCCGGGTCCGCTGCGGTCGCAACGCGAAAGGCCGGCGCATCGCGCCGGCCTTTTTCTCCTCCGTCCCTTCGTCGAAGGTGCCTACGCGGCGTTCTGCTCGGTCCCGAGGCCCCGCAGGCCGGCCGCGATCTCGCGGTTGATGGTGACGAGGATCGTCAGGCGCGCCGCTTCGGGCTTACCCATTAGGCTGAGCGTGTGATTGAAGATGAACACGCCAAGGTTCGCGACGTTCTGCTTGATCGGCGCCGGCATCGGGTTCTCGGGCCGGGTGATCGAGCTTACGAGAACGGTCCAGAGCTTGCGGTTATAGGTCAGCGCCTCGTCGAGGTCCTTCTGGCGCCCGTCCCAATCGTCCTTGATCATCTGGAGGCGGAGCGCCGCCTTCATGAGGAGGGAGGCTTCCAGCTCCCGCGGCGACTGGGTGGTCTGTGCGACTTTCGAGTACGCGTTCGCCGCGTAATGCATGGCCGTTCAGTTCCTGTTCGTAGGCGATGAGCGTCCACGCGCTCCCTCCGCCCTCGTTCTACAGGCAACCGCTTAATAGCCGGTTATTTAGGTTCCCGGTGAACCGCTGGGAGCGGCAGCGCGGACCCGCTGCACAGCGGGGATCGGCAGAACGGGGTGGGCTGCGGTCACCGCTCAGGCGATCGCCTCGACCCTGCGCCCTTCGGAAGAGGCCTCTTTCTCGCGCATCTCGCGGGCATAGGCCCGCAGACGCAGAAGGGCTTCGTCCGGAATCTGCCGCACCACCGCGCCGGTCTCCTCGTCCACCGACTGGTAGATGACCTGCCGGGTCTTCGGCTCGAGGACGATCCGCCGGGAGATCGTCTCGCGGACCGCCTGGTCGAGGGCGGCGCGGGAGGCGGTCTCGCGGGTCGGGTCGAAGCGCGCCGGCTCGGCGGGCCGAACCTGCTGCACGGCGGCCTCGGGCCGGAGCTCCGTCCTGACCGCTCCGGCCGCAACGAGGCTGTCGGCGCGCTGAGGGGCGTTCAGCGCCGAAACGTTCGGGGTTCGTGAAATGCTGCCGACATCCATGGCAGGCGTCCTGTGTTCACAGCCTTCTGGCTGCAACTCACAGGTTTACGCCGGGGAAGTGAACGGCAGGTTTAAAGAAACGGTTAATGGGATCCTGGCCGGATTGAACCGATTTAATCCATCGCCGCCCCTTCAGAACCGCTTCGAGACGAGGAGCGGCGCACTCGGAGCGTGGCGCGGGGCGGCCTGGCCCGCAGGCGCATAGACCTGGGGCTTCGCCTGACGGCCCATCTCCTCCGCAATTCCTTTCACGAGGGTTTCCGAAACCGCGCGGGCGGTCGCCAGAACGATCTGGTTCGCCTCCACGGTCTTGCCGAAGGTCAGATGCGCCTTCTTGAGCTCGTCGAGGGCGCCCGGGGCGAAGCGCGCGAGGGCGACCGCATTCGCCTTCACGGCCTCGAGACCCTTGATATAGGCGGCCGACAGCTCGGATTTGCGCGCCTCCTGCGACAGGCCCTCCCGGAAGCGCCCGACCCGGATGTGACCGGTCTCGGCCTCGAGGACGGATTCCAGGTCCGCCATGGTCCGCATGACCCCGGCGACGAGGTGTTCGGCCTCCGTGCGGTTACCGACCCGCATGGGCTGGAAGGCGGGGTTCCTAGCGCTGGACGGCATCATGGTTCGCACTCTCCTGAAGGCGCATGATCTCACGATAGACTTGGTCGCCAAGGCCGACGCCGCCGCTTTTGACGATCGTGCCTGCATATTCCTTGACGAGCATCGAGCGGTACACGTCCCCGCCCGTTCCGTTGGCGCCGAGCGGGCCTTCCTCGCCGAGAGAGGTGAACATGCGCTCGAGCGTCTGCTCGAGGAACATGGTCTCGAACTCCGTGGCGGTCTTGCGGGCCTTGGCCTCGCCCGCAGCTTTCCCGTCGAGGGCTTTCGCCACGGTGCCGAGGGTCTCGCGGGCGAGCCCCAGGCCGGCGGAGGCGAGAACGGGAGCGAAGGGAGCGACCATCACATCACCTCGATGTCGGCTTGGAGGGCGCCCGCGGCCTTGATGGCCTGCAGGATCGCGATGAGGTCCCGCGGCCCGATCCCAAGGGCGTTGAGCCCGTCGACCAACTCGCGCAGGGTCACTCCCTCCCGGACCAGGGCGAGCTTGTTGCCGTCGCCCGTGTCGACCCGCACGCCGGTGCGGGGCACCACCGTCGTCTCTCCGTTGCCGAGGGCGTTGGGCTGGCTCACCTGCGGCTGCTCGGAGATCGTGACCGTGAGGTTGCCCTGCGCCACCGCCACCGTCGACACGCGCACGTCCTTGCCCATGACGATGATGCCGGAGCGCTCGTCGATCACGATGCGGGCGGTCTGGTCGGGGTCGACCCTGAGCTGCTCCACTTCGGTGAGCAGCTGGATGATGTTGCCGGTGTATTTAGGCGGGATCTGGATGGCGATCGTCGAGGGATCCGTCGGCTCCGCGGTGTTGGCGCCGAGAAAATCGTTGATGGCGGCGGCGATCCGGCGCGCCGTGGTCAGGTCCGGGTTGCGCAGGGACAGGCGCAGGGCCTTCTGCACGTTGAGCTTGAATTCCATCTCGCGCTCGATGAGCGCTCCGTTGGAGATTCGGCCCACGGTCGGGACGCCGCGGGTGACCTTCGCGGCATCGCCCTCGGCCTGGAAACCCGCGATGGCGAGGGACCCTTGGGCGACCGCGTAGACCTCGCCGTCCGCGGCGAGGAGCGGCGTGACGAGGAGCGTCCCGCCCTGAAGGGATTTCGCATCGCCCAGCGCCGACACGGTCACGTCGAGGCGGGTGCCCTGCGTCGAGAAGGCGGGCAGGTTCGCCGTCACCATCACGGCCGCGACGTTCGCCGTGCGCAGATTGGCGCCGCGGGTGTTGACCCCGAGGCGCTCCAGCATGGCCTGAAGCGACTGCTTGGTGAAGGGCGCGTTGTTGAGGCTGTCACCCGTGCCGTTGAGGCCGACCACGAGCCCGTAGCCGACGAGCTGATTCTGCCGAACGCCCTCCACGGTCGCCAGGTCCTTGATGCGGGACAGGGCCTGGCCCGGGGCCGCCGATCCGGCGACCGTCGCGCCGGCGAGGGCGGTCAGGAGCAGGAGCTTGAACAAGAACGAGGCGGCGCGCATTCGGCAAGGGTCCTTCATCTCACGGCTCCCTGTGCGAGACCCGTGCCAAGCCGCCTGCATCGTCCAAGACCCTGTTCGAGCCTCGTTTTTCCGAAGAGGCGGAGGAGACGCGCCCGCGTCCGCGCAGCCCGTCTTGCCGGGCAGGCCCGGCAAGTTCTGCCGGGGCCTTTACGCCCCATTAACCATGACGGTCCGATGGTGCTCGCGTCTCAGGTGATCCCTCGCATGCGCATCGACCCGAAGTTCGCCGGCCTTCCGCTTCCTACGACTTCAAACCAGCGCAACGTGTCGGGGCAGCGCTTCAGCCTCGACGCCAAGGCCGGGGCGGGCGAGGCCAAAAAGGCGGCTTCCGCGGCGCCCCTCGTCACCATGGACGCGCTCCTCGCCGTCCAGGGCCAGGAGGACGACCGGCCCGAGCGCCGGCGCCGGTCCTTGCGGCGCGGGCACGAACTCCTGGAGGGTCTCGACCGCCTGAAGGCCGCTCTCCTGTCGGGCCAGGTCGCGGCAGGCGAACTCCAGAACCTCGTTTCGCAACTCGCGGCGCAGCGGCAGGCGAGCGGCGATGCCGGCCTCGACGAAGTGGTGGCCCATATCGAGTTGAGGGCCCAGGTGGAACTCGCGAAGCTGGGGCGCAACCGGCCGTGAGGCGGAGCGGCTGGGCCGCCCCGGGACCCCGCCTGTCGAGGTTTCTAAGGGCGAACACCTAGGCGGTGCGGCATAAATGCCGCCCCCGATCCCAAAAACGGCAGTTTCGCCAAGCTCGGCGGTCAAGCGTGGCCGTCTATGACGGAAGCGTAACGTGGAACGCCGTTGTCGGCGCCCGCGCCCCGGGATATAGGGGCGCCAAATCAGCGGGGACCCAGCGGCCAGATGTCTAAAATACTGATCGATGAGGCTTACCGACCGAGGGACGATGAGCCGTTCATGAACGAGCGTCAGCGGGAATATTTCCGCCGCAAGCTCGTGAAGTGGAAGGGAGATATCTTGAGGGAGGCGGCGGAAACACTCGCCACCCTCCAGAACGAGAACGAAAACCACCCGGATTTAGCCGATCGGGCCTCTTCGGAGACCGACCGGGCCATCGAACTCCGGGCCCGTGACCGTCAGCGCAAGCTGATCGCCAAGATCGACGCGGCGCTCGCGCGCCTCGAGGACGGGACCTACGGCTATTGCGAGGAGACCGGCGAGCCGATCTCCCTGCGGCGCCTCGAGGCCCGGCCCATCGCCACCCTGTCGCTCGAAGCCCAGGAGCGGCACGAGCGCAACGAGCGCGTCTATCGGGACGATTGACCTGACCAAACCCGCGGAAGCGGGTTTTTTGTTGTCTGGAGCGGCCCCGGCGGGAGCGCCGGGGCCGTTTTCGGATCAGCCGATTGACGAGGGGGAGCGTGTCGGCCGACCCTGGGGGAGCGGGGTTCAGAACGGCAGGACGATGTCGAGCACCTGCTGGCCGTACCGGGGCTGCTGCACGTCCGTGATCTGGCCGCGGCCGCCATAGGCGATGCGGGCCTGGGCGATCTTGGTCGAATCGATGGTGTTGTCGGCCTCGATGTCCTCGGGCCGCACCACGCCCGCCACGATGAGCTCGCGCACCTCGAAGTTCACGCGGATCTCCTGCTTGCCCTCGATCACCATGTTGCCGTTGGGCAGGACCTGGGTGACCACCGCCGCCACGTTGGTGACGAGCTGTTCGGACCGGCGCACCGAGCCTGCGCCCGAACTCGACGAGTTCGACTGCGCTTTCACAAGCGCGTCGGCCTGAACGTCCTCCGGCAGAATCTTCCCGTACTGCGTCTCGAAGCCGAGCATGTTCTCGGCGCCGAGGCTCTCGCCGTTCTTGCGCGAGCGTTGGGTCTGATTGTCGAGCTGCGCCCGGTCGGTCACGCGGACACGGACCGTCATGATGTCGCCCACCTGCGCGGCCCGCTGATCCTTGAAGAACGCGCGGGAGCCCTGGCGCCAGAGGGAGTTCGACGCATAGGACGTGGGCTGCACGTCGGGCATGGGCATCCGCACGGGCTTGTAGCCGGGCTGGGCGGTCGGGTCCTCGATGGCCGAGAGGGTCGGGGCGCCGCCCACATTGGCGAGGCGGTCGGCGGCGCCGCAGGCGGCGAGCGAACCGGCGAGGAGCGCGATGGCGGACGCGCGAAGAAGGAGGGTCATGGTTTTGTGACTTTCGCGTTCGATCAGGGGCGGGCGGAGGCGACGGGGCCGGGGACCGGGGCGCTGACCTGCACCCGGCCTGCCGCGACCACCTGGCCTTGAAGCGTGCGCTTCGATTGCGGATTGGTGACGGTGATCACGTCCCCTTGGGCGCCGGCCTGCTCGGCGCGGCCGCGGAGGGTCAGCACGAGGCCGGGGATCTCGTAGACCACGGTGACGAGATCGCCCCGGGCCACGAGCTCGGGCTTCGCAAGGTCGCTCGTCCGGATGACGGCGCCGGCCGACAGGGCGCGCCGGGCGATGCGGCCCGGCAGCACCGCCTCCTCGCCTTCCGCATCCTGCGGGACGGCCTCGCGGGCGCGCCGTTCGAGGTTGATGTCGGAGGCCTGCACGGTCTCGCCGCGGACGAAGGCGCGGTTCACGACGGCGACCTGAACGAGCTCGACGAGGGAGCCGTTGACGCGGGCCGATGCGCGGCGCTCGCCGGGCGTAGGGCTGATCGAGACGAGGGCCGACACCCGGCGGCTGCGGCGGTCGTAGACCACCTCTTCCACCGTGACGGGTGCCTTTACGTCCGGCTGTACGACGAGGGCCGGCGCGCCCTCGAACACGATGGAGAGCGCGCGGGCGTCGACGCCGTGCTGCGCTTCGAGCTGCCCCTTGAGGGCGGCCTCGATCTCGGCCTGGCCCACCCGCCGCGCCGCGCGGCTGACGCTGATCTGAGCCCGGCCCGCCGTGTCGACGCCCTTGATGCCGAGGGCGGCGGCGGCGTCCACGATGCGGCGCACCTGGATCGTGCCGGTCTCGCCGGGAGCCGGGGCGCGGAACAGCGGGTGCGAGGCCGCCGACCCTTGCAGGCCCTCGATGAGATCGCCGGCCGTGAGGATGTCGGCGGTCGCCGTCACGTCGCCGCGCAGGTTCGCGGCGAGCACCGGCACGATGGCCATGGTGAAGGCCGCCACGGTGAGCGCGGCCCGAAGCACCATGGAGGGGCTGACAAGGTGCGCCTTGCGGCGGGGGGCATGGGCATGAAGGTGGATCGTCATGGCGGCTTAGCCCCGGAACATCTGGGTGGTGGAGGAGAGCATCTGGTCGGCGGCGGTGACGATCCGAGCGTTCATCTCGTAGGCGCGCTGCGCCGAGATGAGCGAGGAGATTTCCGTCACCGCGTTGACGTTGGCCTCTTCGAGGTAGCCCTGCTGCAGCTTGCCGAAGCCCTGATCGCCCGGCGTGCCGTCGATGGCGGGCCCGGAGGAGGCGGTCTCGAGGAACATGTTGTCGCCCATCGACTCGAGGCCCGTCGGGTTGATGAAGCGGGCGAGCTGGAGCTGGCCCAGGACCTGGGGCTGCGTCTGGCCGGGCAGGAGGGCCTGCACGGTGCCGTTCGGGGCGATCTGCACCGAGCGGGCATCCTGCGGAACCGTGATGCCCGGATCGACGAGGTAACCGTCCCGGGTGACGAGCTGGCCCTGCGAGTCGAGGTCGAAGGAGCCGTCGCGGGAATAGGAGGTGCGGCCGTCGGGGAGCTGGATGCGGAAGAAGCCCTCGCCCTGGACGGCGATATCGTAGGTCTTCTCGGTGGCGCTCACGTTCCCGCCCGTCATGACGCGGGCGGTGCTCGCGGTCTTCACGCCGGAGCCGATCTCGATGCCGGCGGGCACCTGCGTGTTCTGGTCCGACGTGATCGAACCGGCCCGGCGCATGTTCTGGTAGAGGAGGTCCTGGAAGTGGGCCTGCTGGCGCTTGTAGCCAGTGGTCCGCATGTTGGCGATGTTGTTGGAGATGACCTGAACGTTCAGTTCCTGGGCCATCATGCCGGTGGAGGCGGTGTAAAGAGCGCGCATGAGACTGTCCGGTTAGGCGTTCGCGTCGGCGAGGCGGCTGATGGCGGTGCGGCGCAGCTCGTCCATCCGGCTGATCATGCCGGCGACGCTGGTGTAGTTGCGGTTGACGTCGATCATCCGGCTCATCTCCACGATGGCCTGGACGTTGGAGCGCTCGATGGCGCCGCCCTGGACGCGGCTCACGGTGTCGACCTCGCCGGGCTGCTGGGAGGCGAAGAGGTTGGCGCCCACATTGTTCAGCGCCCGCGGGTCGGCGAACCTCACCATGCGGATGCGGCCGCGCTCGCCCTGGCTCGTGAGCACCGTGCCGTTCGGCGAGATGCTTACGTTCGTCTCCTCGGGGCCGAGGGTGATCGGGCCGGATTGACCGAGAACCGCATGGCCGTCGCTCGTGACGAGCTGGCCCTGGGCGTTGAGCTCGAAGGCGCCGTTGCGGGTGTAGCGCTCGCCCTGGGGCGTCTGCACGGCGAAGAAGCCGTCGCCCTTGATGGCGGCGTTCAGCGGGTTGCCCGTCATCTCGATCGCGCCCGTCGACAGGTCGAGGGGCGTGCCGGAATCGATGACGTAGGACAGCCGCTGGTCCGGCCGCTGAAAGCTGTCCGCGCGAGCCACCGGCATCAGGTACTCGCTGAACCGAGCCTCGCGCGCCTTGAAGCCGTTCGTGGTGACGTTCGCCATGTTGTTGGCGATGACGTCCATCTCTCGGGCGAGCGCCGTCTGGCGCGACAGACCGATGAGAAGCGCGTTCTCCATGAGACCGCTCCCGTTGTTGTTCCCCGCCAATCCCCCGACGCTCCCCAGCGCGGGCTTGGCCCACAACCATCAGCAGGAGGCGTGCCAACCTGGGACGGATCGGAACATTCGTTTCTTTCCAGGGGGTTGCCGCCTTGAGCGCCCCGGCGGGCCGGCTGAAAGCCCCCGCCCATCGGCAGGGAAAGCCCGGCAAAAAATGCCCTGCTTAACGGGCCATTAACCGTAAATCGCGAGTGTCTTCCAAGCGAGCTGCGCTCTGCGTGGAGAGAGTCGATGGCGAAGAAGCCGAAAACGGAAGGCGGGGCGGAGGAGGGCGCTGAAGGCGCCGCCGCCGACGCGCCGAAGGCCGGCGGCCGCAAGAAGATCATCATGGCCGCGGCGGCGGTTCTCGTGCTGGCGGCGGGCGGCGGCGGCTACGTCATGTTCGGCCGGTCGAAGGACCCCGCAAAGGAAGCCGAGGTCCGCAAGCCCGTCGCCTTCGTGGACATCCGCGAGATGACGGTCAACCTCGCGCCGGAGCCCAACGAGGAGCGTCCACGGCTCCTGCGCTTCAAGGTGGCCCTCGAGGTCAAGGATGCGGAGATCACCCGCGAGATCACGCCGCTCCTGCCGCGCGTGGAGGATGCGTTCCAGGTCTTCGTACGCGAGCTCAGGGCGAGCGACCTTGCGGGCTCGTCCGGCGTCTACCGGCTGCGCGAGGAATTGCTGCGCCGGGTGAACGTCGCCGTCTACCCCGCCAAGGTTGACGCGGTTCTCTTCAAGGACATCGTGGTTCAGTAAGGAGCGGCCGTGTCCACCCCAGACGATCAGGCCATCGAGGACGATTGGTCGGCCGCTCTCGCCGAGCAGGGCGCCGCCGACGGCGGCGACGGCGAGCTTGCGGACGATTGGGGCGCGGCCCTCGCCGAGCAGGGGGCGACCTCGACCGACAACATGGCGGCCGAATGGGCCACCATGATCGACGACGGGCTCGACGAGGATTCTCCCGATCTTGCGGGCGCCGACCGCATCCTGAGCCAGGACGAGATCGATCAGCTCGTCGGCTTCTCGCTTCACGAGCTGTCGGCCTCAGGCGCCGGCGGCATCCGGGCCATCGTCGATTCGGGCGTCATCTCGTATGAACGCCTGCCGATGCTGGAGGTCATCTTCGACAGGATGATCCGCCTCCTGTCGACGAGCCTGCGCAACTTCTTCCAGGACAACGTCGAGGTGACTCTCGACAACATCACCTCCGTCCGCTTCGGCGACTACCTCAACTCGATCCCGCTGCCGGTCCAGCTCGCGGTGTTCCGCTGTGAGGGCTGGGACAACTCGGCTCTCATGACGATCGAGTCGAACCTCGCCTATTCGGCCCTCGACCTCCTTCTCGGCGGCAAGCGCGGCGGTACCGCAGCGCGGCTCGACGGGCGTCCCTTCACCACCATCGAGACGCAGCTCATCAAGCGCATGGTGGAAGTGGTGCTCAACGATGCGGAGCTCTCCTTCCAGCCGCTCTCGCCGGTGCGCTTCGCCGTCGACCGCATGGAGACGAACCCGCGCTTCGCGACGATCACGCGTCCGGCCAACGCCGCCATCCTCATCGAGCTGCGGCTCGACATGGAAGGCCGCGGCGGCACGCTCCAGATCCTGCTGCCCTACGCCACCATCGAGCCCATCCGCGAGCTTCTGCTCCAGAGCTTCATGGGCGAGAAGCTCGGGCGCGATCCGGTGTGGGAGGAGCCCCTCGCGACCGAGATCTGGCAGGCGGACGTGGCGGTCGAGGCCGTGCTCAACGAGACGCGCATGCCCCTGAAGCAGGTGCTGTCGCTGCAGGTCGGCGACACGGTGATGTTCGACGCCAAGCCGAACGAACTCATCACCCTGCGCTGCGGCGAGTGGGTGCTGAGCCAAGGGCGGCTCGGGCGCATCGACGAGAAAATCGCGGTCCAGGTGGTGCGGCCGTTGCGGCGGCCCCGCACGAGCCTTGCCGCGTTCGAGGCCGGTACGGCGAAACGGGACGGTTGAAGTTCATGAGTCAGTTCATCACCATCGTCGCCGATCTCCTCGTCGCCGTCCTGCTCACCGCCACGATCGTCACCTCGGTCCGGCTGAGCCAGCGCATCACGAAGCTCAAGGCCGACGAGGCGTCCATGCGCCAGACCATCGGCGAACTCGTCATGGCGACGGAAAATGCCGAGCGCGCGATCGCGGGCCTGCGCACCACGCTCGGCGATTGCGACCGCACCCTGGCCGAGCGCCTGCGCACCGCCGAGCGCTACGCCGCGGACCTCTCCGAGCAGGTCGAGGCGGGCAACCAGGTGATGAGCCGCATCGCCCAGATCGTGGAATCCTCGCGGCAGGTCGCGCCGGTTCGCGCCGAGCCGGCCCCGCCGCCGGCGCCCGAGCCGCCGAAGAGCCAGCATAGCAGCCGCCTCTCCGCCGCCGCCGCCGCCGCGCAGGCCCTGAGCGAGCGCGCGGCCCGGCGCCTCGAAGGGGCCGCCGCATGATCGGCGGCCTCCGGCTGATCGACTCGGTCGCGGTCGCGGCGGGAGCCCTTTTGTGCCTCAAGGTCATCGCGCTCGCGAACGGCCCGGGGACGGCGGAGGCGCCCGCGAGCGACAAGGCGACGGTCGCCGCCGAACAGAGCCAAGCCTTCGCCCGCGCCCTGGCGCAGGCCCGGACGAACTACGTCGTTCCCGAGGTCACCATGACGAACGCGGTGACGAAGCCCGAGGCCGCTCCGGGCCCGAAGAAGGACGACGCTCCGGCGGTGGCCTCCGCTCAGCCGGCCCCCGCGGTGCCGGCCTCGACCTCCGAGCGGACCATCATGGAGCGCCTCGGCGAGCGCCGCGAGGAATGGCAGCAGAAGGGCAAGGATCTCGAACTGCGCGAGCGCATGCTGGAGGACGTGCAGCGCAAGCTCGAGACCCGCATCAACGATCTGAAGACGCTTGAGGAGCAGGCTGAGACGAACGCCGCCAAGCGCGGCGAGACCGAGGCGGCTCACCTGAAGAACCTCGTCATCATGTACGAGGCGATGAAGCCCAAGGAAGCGGCCCGCGTCTTCGACCGGCTCCCGCACGACGTGCTGGTGCCGGTGGTGCTGCAGATGAACCCGCGCAAGATGGCCGAGGTGCTCGCCATGATGTCGCCGGAGACCGCCGAGCGCCTGACGGTGGCCCTCGCCACCCGCAACCGGCCGAAGTCCGAGCCCGCCGCCGCTCGCCAGGAACTGCCGACGAACGAGCTCCCGGCGATCGACCAGCCGCTCCGCCGCGATTAAGGCCCCATTAGCCTTGACGTCTTAACGTCCCCGGTGCCGCGGGCCTGCAGCCCTGCGGCTCCGACGATGTGGTGTGAAGGCCTTGCCGATCCGATCCTCATGGCGCTGGAAGACGACGCGGCTCCCGACGAGGGGAGCGCGCCCGATCCTGGCTGCGGCCGGCGCCATGCTGATCCTGCTGGCGGGCATGGCGGACGCCCTCGCGCGCGATCTCAAGGTCCGCGGCATCGACATGAACCGCTTCGGGCGGATCGTTCTCGAATTCGACAAGGCCACCAAGGTCACGGCTCGGCAGAGCAACGGGATCCTCGTTCTCAGCTTCGGAGAAGCCGTGAAGAACCGCGTCGAGCGGCTCGACTCCGAAATTCCGGCTTACGTCTCCGTCGTCCGCCACGATCCGGACGGGACGGGGCTGCGCCTCGCCCTCACGGCGCCCTACCGGGTGAACGTCATGGAGGCGGCCGAGAAGGTCTTCGTCGATCTTCTCCCGGCGAACTGGACCGGTCTCCTGCCGGCTCTGCCGAACGAGGTGGTGGCGGAGCTGGCGCGCCGCGCGCAGGAGGCGGAGGCCAAGGTCAGGGCCGAGGCCCTGCGCAAGAAATCCGACGAGGAGCGGCTCGTCCGGGCCCGCGTCGCCAACCTGCCGACCCTGACGCGGATCGTCTTCGAGCCGCCGGGCATCGTGCCGGTCCGCCTCAACGCCAAGGGCAACGAAGCCACCCTGGTATTCGACCGGGCCCTCACCCTCGATCAGGCGCAGATCGCCGGTCAGCTCGCGCCGGCGGTGCGCACCTTCGCGGTGGACGAGAGCGGCGACAAGCTGCAGGTCCGGTTCGTCCTGGAGAGCGGCTACGAGGCCCGCGGGTTTCGCGAAGACGAAGCCTTCGTGCTCGATCTCGCGAAGGCGCAGGCGGCACAGGCGATCGTGCCGCCGGCCCCCCCGGTGCTGCCCGGCGTCGCCGTCCCCAAGGAGCCGGCGCCCGCGCGGCCGGCGCCGCCCGAACCCGCGAGGGAAGCGGCTGCCGAACCGAAGCCACCGGAGCTGCTGGACCCGGCGCCGGTGGTTCAGCCGGCGGGTCCCGTCGTGCCGACCGTGCTCGCCACCTCGGAGGGCCTGCGGATCGCGTTTCCGTTCGCCGGGCGCACGCCCGCGGCGGCCTTCGAACGGGCGGGCGTGCTCACGCTCGTCTTCCACACGCCGGAGCCCCTGTCCTTCGCCGGCCTCCCGCGGGACGCCGAACCCTATGCGCGCTTCGGCGAGGTCGTGCGGGAAGGGGCCTTCGCGGTCGTCCGGCTCACCCTGCCGCGGCCCCTCATCCCGCGCCTCGCGCCGCAGGAGCGCGGCTGGCTGCTCACCATCGGCGAGGGGCACGGGACGGCGAAGCAGCCCCTCCCGGTCGCCCGGTCCGTCGACGAGGCGGGCCGCGTTGCCGTAACCTTGCCCCTCGCTGCGGCGAGCGGCGTGCACTGGCTCGAGGAGCCCCAGGGCGAGCGCATCGCGGTGATCACCGCCGCCGGTTCGCCGCACGGCACGACGAAGCTCCAGCGCTTCGTCGAGTTCGCCGTGCTGCCCACGATCCAGGGCGCCGCCGTCTCGGCCTACGCGGACGATCTGGCGGTCCGCTCCGGGGTCGACGGGGTGCGGATCTCCCGCAGCGGCAACGGGCTCACCCTGTCGCTCCAGGACGGCGACAAGCGGCCGGACGAGCCGACTTCGCCTAAGGTTCCGCCGATCATCCAGCGGGAGCGCTGGAACACAGCTCAGATGGGCGGCATCCGCGAGCGGACCCGCGCACTCCTGCACGCCGCCGCCGCGGCGCCCCGCTCCATGCGCGGAGCCGCCCGGATGGAGCTCGCGCACGCGCTCCTGGCGAACGATTTCAGCCACGAGGCTTCGAGCGCGCTCGCCTTCGCGCTGCAGGAGGATCCCGCGCTCCAGAGCCAGCCGGGTTTTCTCCTGCTCCAGGGCGTCGCGGCGCTCCGCATGAGCCGATTCCGGGAGGCGAAGGCGGCCCTCGAGGCCGGCGCGCTCACCGAGCATCCCGAGGGCATCCTGTGGCGCGCGGCCCTCGACGCGGCCCAGAAGCGCTGGCCGCAGGCGATGGTGGGCTTCCGCCGGTCCGCAGGCCTTCTCGATACCTATCCGGAAAGCCTTCAGGCCCTGTTGAGGACCCAGGCTGCGCGGACGGCCCTCGAACTGCGCGACCACGTCTACGCGGACCGCGAGCTCACGGCTGCGGCATCGGTGGTCGAGCCCCACCGGCGGAGCGAGCTCCTTCTGCTCAGGGCTCGCCTCGACCAGGCGTCCGGTCATCCCGACGTCGCGGCCGAAGCCTTCAAGCGCCTGACGGAGGCGGACGAGCGGCCCGTCGCCGCCGAGGCGACCCTGCGCTGGGTCGAGGCGGCCCTCAGTCAGCGCATGATGACGCCGGACGAGGCCATCCCGCACCTTGAAACCCTGTCCGTCACCTGGCGCGGCGACGACGTCGAGGTCGCGACCCTCGGCCGCCTGGGGCGCCTTTACGCCGAGGCCGGGCGCTGGCGGGAGGCGTTCCTCATCGCGCGGCAGTTGAACAGGCTCTATGCCGACCACGAGGTCACCCGGGCGCTTCACGACGAGGCCGCGCGGCATTTCGAGAACCTGTTCCTCTCCGGCAAGGGCGAGTCCCTGGAGCGCGTCGAGGCGCTGGCGCTCTATTTCGACTTTCGGGAGTTCACGCCCATCGGCCGTCGCGGTGACGAGATCGTCAGGCGCCTCGCGGACCGCCTCGTGGAACTCGACCTGCTGGAGCAGGCCGCGGGCCTCCTCCAGCATCAAGTCGACAACCGGCTCTTCGGCGCCGCGCGGGCCACGGTCGCCGCGCGGCTCGCCACCATCCGCCTGATGGACGGAAAGCCGAACCTCGCCCTTCAGGTCCTGCGCTCCACGCGCCTGCCGGAGCTTCCGCGGTCGGTGAACCGGGCGCGCCTCCTGCTGGAAGCCCGGGCGCTCTCCGATCTCTCCCGAACCGATCTCGCCCTCGAGGTGCTGCAGGGCGAGACCGGCGCCGAGATCGACCGCCTGAAGGCCGACATCCTCTGGAGCGGGCGGCGCTGGCGCGAGGCGGGAGAGGCGCACGAGATCCTCGTCGGGGGCCGCTGGCAGGGCCCCGAGCCCCTTGGCGATCAGGACCGCATCGACGTGATGCGCACCGCCATCGCGTATTCACTGGCGGAGGACCGCCTGGGTCTCGACCGCGTGCGGGCCAAGTTCACGGCCAAGATGGCGGACAGCGCGGATGCCCGCACCTTCGCGTTCCTCACCCAGCCGGATGTGGGCTCCACCGCCGCCTTCCGGGATCTCGCGCGCCGGGTGACGGGCGCCGATACCCTGGCGGACTTCCTCGCCGAGTACCGCAAGCGCTACCCCGAGGCCGCGGCGGCCGAGCGTCCCCGCCGTCCGGGCCTGCCGCCGGAGGCGAACAGCCGGGCGCCGGCTCAAAGCCCGCCGGCGGCCGACAGCTCGCGGAGCTGAGGCGGGGTCCTACCCGCCGTAACTCTGGACGAGTGACCCGGCGACGAGGGTCCAGCCGTCCACCAGCACGAAGAAGATGAGCTTGAAGGGCAGCGCCACCGTGACGGGCGGCAGCATCATCATGCCGACCGACATCAGGATCGACGCCACCACGAGGTCGATGATCAGGAACGGCACGAAGAGCAGGAAGCCGATCTCGAAGGCCCGGCGGAGCTCGGAGATCATGAAGGCCGGCGTGAGGATGTGGAGGCCCACATCCTCGGGGCGCTGCGGCGGGGCCTCCCGCGACATGTCGATGAAGAGCGCGAGGTCCTTCTCGCGCACATGGCGGAGCATGAAGGTCTTGAACGGGCCGGAGGCGCGCTGGAACGCCTCCGTCGGCTGGATCTGCCCGGCGATGAGGGGCTCGATCCCGACCCGGTAGGACTCGCGCAAGGTCGGCGCCATGACGAAGGCCGTGAGGAAGAGCGCGAGGCTCACGATCACGCCGTTCGGAGGCGCCGTCTGCGTGCCGATCGCGGAGCGCAGGAGCGACAGGACCACGACGATCCGGGTGAAGGACGTGACCATCACGAGGATGGAGGGCGCGAGCGCCAGGACCGTGACGAGGGCGACGAGCTGCAGCGCCCGCTCCGTCACCCCGCCGCCCGCCCCGAAATCGAGAGTGAGGGTCTGGGCCGCCGCTCCGGTCGTCGCCACGAGGCCCAGGGCGAGCGGAAGCAACCGGCGCAGGAGCCGGCCTCTCCCGAACGGTCGAGACGCAGACATGGTTCTGATTCGCCCCCACAGGCTTGTTTGGCGGCACCGTGCGGCGGCTTCATCGCCGGTGCAAGCGCCCGCGGGCGGTCTGCGACCCCGTGCACAGGGCGAGGACCGCCCGCCGAGGGTGTGGGAGAGGCGGGAGGGCGGCGCGGGGCCGCCCTCGGGTCGAGGAGTTCAATTCTTGCCGCTGCCGCCCACGGGACGCCCGAGCAGACGGGCGAACTCGGCCTCGATCTCATCGACCGAGAAGGGATCGTCGCTCGGCCGCGCCTGCTGGGCGGGCTGCGCTGCTGCCGGCGGCGCGGGCGGCGGAGGAGGCGCAGGCGGCGCGGCGCGGGGTGGCGGAGGGGGAGGCGGCGGAGGAGCCGCTCTCACGGGAGCCGGCGGTGGGACAGGAGCGGGGGCCGGGCGCGGCGGCTCCGGACGAACGGGCTCTGGGCGCACCGGGTCCGGGCGCATGGGCTCCGGCCTCGGCGGCTCGCGCCGCGGCGCCTCGGGGGCCGGCGGCTCGGCGCGGAGGGGCTCCGGCCGCGGGGACGGGGCCGGGCGCGGCGCGGGGGGAACGGGAGCGTCGAGGGCTGGCAGAACCCGGTTGGGCGCTGGGGCGGGCGCCGCCGAGGGGCGCCTCAGGGCTTCTTCGAGCTGCTTGGCCATGTCTGAGAGCACGGCGGCGTCCTGGTTGCGCTCGGACGCAGGCTGAGGAGCCTGACGCGCCGGGGGAGCCGGCGGGGCCGCGGGTGCGGCCGGCGGCGGTACCGGCGCGGGCCGGGGCGGGATCGGCCGCGCCATGAACGCCTCGGAAGCCGGGCGGGGCGGAGGAGGCGGGGGAGGCGGAGCCGGCCGAGCGGGCGCGGCAACAGGCTCAGGCCGGGGCGGCGGAGCGGCGCGCAAAGGCGCTGGGGCCGGCGCGGGCGGCGGAACCGGCGCGGGAGCGGGCGCCGGCTCGGGCGCGGCGGCTGCGGGCGGTGCCGGCGGCGTCGCGAGGGTCACGGCGCTCGGTTTCAGGACGGGCTCAATGGCGGCTGCAGGGGCGGGCCCCTCAGCGCGGTCCTCGCCCGGCCGGTTGACGAAGGAGCCGAGCCGGGCGGCGAGCTGCGCCTCGATCGAGGGGCGGCCGTTCGTCTCGATCTGCGGCCGGGCCGGCCCGTCGAGGGTCGCATCCGGGAGCGCGCCCCGCCCGTCGGGACCGGGGAGGACGGCATCCTGGGCGGCGGCTGGGCTCCGGGAGGCGGCGACCCGCACGATGTTGGTTTCGATCACAACGTCGTTCGGCCCGCCGATCAGGAGGAGATGCTCCACGTTGTCCCGGCGAAGCAGGATAAGCTGGCGCTGGCGGTCGAGGTCGTAGATGTCGACGATGCCGAGCCGCGGCTGCCGGGCGCGGCCCCGGTCCTGGCCGGGCAGCAGCAGCCGCCCGCCGGTCAGCCGCCGCAGCACGAGCCCGAACAGGGCCACCAGCACGAGGATGATGACGAAGGCGATGACGTATTGAGCGGCCTGCGAAGCTTCGATGCCAAATCGGGACAACACGATGAACTCTCACGCTGTGCGGGGCCGCAACGGGCCGCGGCCAGGGTGTTTTGTAACATGCCCCCCCTTGGAGCGCGCAATCTGCTTTACGGTTCGTTAACGGATTATCCCCGCTGAACCGCTTCGACTTAACCCCTCATTAACCATGGACCCGGCAAATTTTGCCTGTTCGCAGCAGGATTCCGCCGTGGCCGTCAACGATCTCCCGCTCGTCTCGATGCTCAAGACGCGGATGCACTGGCACCAGACCCGCCAGAAGCTGCTCGCCGAGAACGTTTCGAACGCCGACACCCCGGGTTTCAAGCCCAAAGATCTCAAAGCCCCCATGTTCCGGCCCGACGGAACCGTCCAGGCCATGCCCGTCGCCGTGGAGCGGACGGATCCGGGACATATGGGCACCGCCGCCGCGCGAGGGGGAGAGGATCCCACCGGGGCGCGTCGTTTTGAGACAACCCCCAGCGGCAACGCGGTGAGCCTCGAGGACGAGATGCTGAAGGTCTCGCAGAACCAGGCGGACTTCCAGCTCGCCGCATCCCTCTACCAGAAGAGTCTCCAGATGCTCCGCATCGCCACCGGAAAGCGCTAGCCGTCATGGATTTCCTGAGGACCATCTCCGTCGCCGCTTCGGGCCTCAAGGCCCAGTCCGGTCGCATGCGGGTGATCGCCGAGAACATCGCCAACGCCGATTCCACCGCGAACACGCCGGGCGGCGACCCCTATCGCCGCAAGGTCACCACCTTCGCGCGCCAATTCGACCGGGATCTCGAGGCGAACGTCGTCAAGATGGGCCGCATCCAGCCCGACCAGAGCGCCTTCCGCACCAGGTACGACCCGAGCCACCCCTCCGCCGACGCCAAGGGTGAGGTGAAGATGCCCAACGTGAACTCCCTCGTGGAGTCCACCGACATGCGGGAAGCCCAGCGCTCCTACGAGGCGAACCTGAACCTGATCACCGCTACCCGCCGGATGATCAGCCGCACCCTCGAAATCCTCCGCTAAGAGGCTAGTCGACCATGACCACCAACGCTTTCGCCGCCGGTGCCTATGCGGCAACCCAGGGGCTCGCCGGGCTCGGCGGGGTTCGCAAGCCCCCGGCCGTCACGGGTTCCTCGGGGCCGGCCTTCTCGTCCATGCTTCAGGGCGCCCTCGACCACGTATCCCAGACCGGCAAGGCTGCGGAGGCCCAGGCCATGTCGGCGGCCACCGGCAAGGCCGACATCGTGAACGTGGTGACGGCGGTGGCCGAGAGCGAAGCTGCCCTTGAAACCCTCGTCGCCGTCCGGGACCGGGTGATCGCGGCCTACGAGGACATCATGCGGATGCCGATCTGATGACCGGTCCCGTTATCATCGACCTCGCCCGCGACGGCATCGTCACCTTCCTCAAGGTGGCGGGCCCCGTGATGGTGGTGGCCCTCGCCGTCGGTCTCGTGATCTCGCTGATCCAGGCGCTCACGCAGATCCAGGAGCAGACTCTCATCTACGTGCCGAAGATCCTCGCGGTCTTCGTCGTCATGTTCCTGCTCTTTCCCTTCATGGGCGATGCCATGGCAGGCTATATGACGAGGATCGCGGCCCGAATCGCGAGCGGGGGATAACGCCTCCGCAGGGTTCGGCACGGGCCGGAAGGACGGGGCATGCTGCACGCAAGGGGCACGGCAGGCACCCGCCGCGGGCTCCTCCCGGGAGGGAAGGGCAGGGCGGGCGTTTCAGGAGCCCCGTCCGCAGAGCCCGGCCGTTCCGTAGCGGCAGATTCGACCCTCGAAAGCTGCCGCGACCACGGTCGGCGTGTGCGCGGGGCGCCGCGCTGACATGCAGTTCCTCCTGCCCGACACCGCCATCGCCTTCATGCTCACCTTCGCGCGGGTGGGCACCATGGTGATGCTCATGCCGGGCATCGGCGAACAGCTCATCACCCCGCGGGCCCGGCTCGCCTTTGCGTTCCTGCTCTGCCTCGTTCTCTTCCCGCTCACCCGCACCATCCTGCCCACCATCTCGCAGCCGACGGCGGCGATCGGCCTCCTCATCGGCGAGATCGCGGTCGGGCTCCTCATCGGGCTTGCGATCCGCATGGTGGTCGGGGCGCTGCAGACCGCCGGCAACGTCATCGCGGGCCAGCTCGGCCTGTCCTTCGCCATGTCGGTGGACCCGTCCATGGGCGGCCAGCAGGCCTCCATCGGCAATCTCCTCACCCTTCTCGGCATCACGCTCATCTTCGCGGCGGACCTGCATCACCTCGCCATCGCGGGCATCCGCGATTCCTACTCGCTCCTGCCGCCGGTCGGCGTACCCTCGACGGGCGACGCCGCGACCCTCGCGATCCGGGCGACCGCTCAGGGCTTCGCCCTCGCGGTTCAGATCTCCGCGCCCTTCATCGCCTTCGGCATCCTGTTCAACCTCGGCCTCGGCGTGCTCGCGCGCCTGATGCCGCAGCTGCAGGTGTTCTTTCTCGCCATGCCGGCCACGATCCTCATCGGCATGCTCCTGATGCTCGCCACCATGAGCGTGATCATGAGCGTGTTCATCGAGGACCTCGGCGAGTATCTCAAACTCTTCGTTCGCGCATGAGCCATGGCTGACCAGGCAGAGGACGACGACCGCACAGAAGAGCCGACGCAGCGAAAGCTGGACGAGGCGATCAAGCGCGGCGACGTGGCGAAGAGCCAGGAGATCAACACGCTCTTCGTGCTGGGCGGGTTCACCCTGGCGCTGATGATGGCCTCCGGCAGCATCACCGAGTATCTGACGCTCCATCTGCGCGGCTACCTCATGAACGCCCATCAGGTCCCCCAGGACGGGGCGGGGTTCCTGGCGGTCGGCCGCCACGCGGTCTGGGTGCTGCTCGCCGCGGTGGCGATCCCGGTGCTCATCGCGGCGGTGGGGGGCGCCCTGGGAGGCGGGATCCAGCACCGGCCGCTCTGGACCACCGAGCCCCTGACGCCGAAATTCAACCGCATCTCGCCCCTGGCGGGCTTCAAGCGCTTGTTCGGCAAGGAGGCCTGGGTTCAGTTCGTCAAGGGCCTGATCAAGATCGCCATCGTCGGGGCCGTGGCCGGCACGGTGCTGTGGAGCGAGCACGACCGGCTCGAAGGTATGGCCCGCATGGGGGTCGAGGCCATGCTGCCGGTCATCCTCCTGCTCTCCATGAAGCTCATGGGCGGCGTGCTGGCGATCTACGCGTTCCTCGCCATGGGAGACGCGGTCTATCAGCGCATGGCCTGGATGAAGCGCCAGCGCATGTCGAAGCAGGAGCTCAAGGAAGAGTACAAGAACACCGAGGGCAACCCGGAGATCAAGGGCAAGCTCAAGCAGATGCGGGCCGCGCGGGCCAAGAACCGCATGATGGCCGCCGTGCCCACCGCCACCGTGGTGATCACGAACCCGACCCACTTCGCGGTGGCCCTGAAATACGAGCGCGGCATGGCGGCGCCGGTCTGCGTCGCGAAGGGCCTCGACGCGGTCGCCCTGAGGATCCGCGCTGTGGCAACGGAGCATCGGGTGACGATCGTCGAGAATCCGCCCCTCGCCAGGGCCTTGCATGCGACGGTGAAGATCGACCAAGAGATTCCGGTGGAACATTACAAGGCCGTGGCGGAAGTCATCGGCATGATCATGCGGCTGCGGCGCCGCTAGGCGCGATTGGGGAGATGCGGGACCTTGATGGCTGTTGAGGGCGACATGCCGCCCGGCGCGCCGATCGATCGGTCGGACCGGCCCGGCCATATGGGCCTGGTGCTGCTGCTCGCCGCCGTGCTCGTCGGGGCGGCCATCGGGCTGTGGCACGTGGGCAGCGCCCGGGCGCAGCCCATGGTGCTGGGCCTTCTCGCCTTCTTCGCCATGGCGGGCGTGTTCTTCCTCTTCGCGGCGGCCCTCGGCGTCCTACAATTCGCGGGGCAGGGCGCGCGGAACGACATCACCAAGCTCGTCACCGACACGGCGGGCGAGGGGGTCACGGTCGTCGACGACGAGGGCCGGATCATCTACGCGAACGAGGCCTACGTGTCCCTCGCGGGCTCGCCCACCGGCGACGTGCGCACAGTGGAGCGCCTCTTCACGGGCGCGCCTGAGGTCTCGGAGGCGATCTACCGCCTGGCGCAGGCGGCGCGCGAGCAGCGCACCGGGACGGAGGAGATCCGCCTCTCGCCCTCCCTGAACGGCCTTCAGGAATTCGGCTGGTACCGGGTGCGCGTGCGGCCGGTGCCCCGGCCGGGGGGACGCCATGCGGCCCTCTGGATCGTGGCCGACGTGACCCACGAGCGCGAGCGCCAGGAGAACGTGTTCCAGGAGCTCCAGCACGCGATCGACTACCTCGACCACGCGCCGGCGGGCTTCCTCTCCGTCGACCCCGACGGCTCCATCGTCTACCTCAACGCGACGCTGGCCACCTGGCTCGACTACGACCTCGCGCAGGTGGGATCGGGCGGGTTGACGCTCTCCGACGTGGTGCCGCGCAACGTGGTCGCCATGATGACGTCGTTCTCCGGCGATCCCGGGGACGTTCGCACCGAGACCTTCGACCTCGATCTGCGGCGCCGCAACGGCCAGTTCCTGCCGGTGCGGCTCTATCACCGGGTCGCCTTCGGGATCGACGGCAAGCCCGGGCCCTCGCGCACGCTGGTGCTCAACCGCTCGCCGGGCCTCGACGTCGACGAGGGCCAGCGCGCCGCCGAGGTGCGCTTCGCGCGCTTCTTCAACAACACGCCGGTGGCGATCGCGACCCTCGACCGGGCGGGCCGCGTGGTGCAGGCGAACGCCTCCTTCACCAAGCTCTTCGGCGCCCCGCCGCGGGCGGGGGAGGGCGGCGAGGCGGCGCCGATCTTCGCCGCCTTCCGCGACCGCGAGGGCGAGCAGCTCGAAGCCGCGCTCCGCGCCGCCGCCGAGAGCCCGAGCGACATCCAGCCCCTCGAGCTGCACGTGGCGGGCGATGCTGACCGCTCGGTGCGGGTGTGGATCACGCCCGTGGCGGATGCTGAAGAAGGCGCCGAGAGCGCGATCCTCTACGCGCTCGACACCACGGATCTGCGCCTCATCCAGGAGCAGCTCGCCCAGTCGCAGAAGATGAACGCGGTGGGCCAGCTCGCAGGCGGCGTCGCGCACGACTTCAACAACGTGCTGCAGGCGATCATCGGCTACAGCGACCTTCTCCTCGCCAACCACCGGCCGACCGACCCGTCCTTCCAGGACATCATGCAGATCAAGCAGAACGCCAACCGGGCCGCGAGCCTCGTGCGGCAGCTGCTGGCGTTCTCGCGCCGCCAAACCCTGCGGCCGGAGGTGCTGAACCTCGTCGACCGGCTCTCGGACCTCTCCATGCTGCTGCGCCGGCTTTTGGGCGAGCGCGTCGAGCTCGACGTCAACCACGCCCGGGACCTGTGGGTCGTGAAGGCGGACGTGAACCAGTTCGAGCAGGTGATCGTGAACCTCGTGGTGAACGCCCGCGACGCCATGCCGGGCGGGGGCCGCGTCGGCATCCGCACCCGCAACGTCACGGCGAGCGAAGCCGCGCGCCTCGCCGTGCCCGGCATGGGCCCGGCGGATTACGTCGCCATCGAGGTGGCGGATACCGGCACCGGCATGTCGCCCGAGGTGAAGGAGAAGATCTTCGAGCCCTTCTTCACCACCAAGGAGGTGGGCAAGGGCACGGGCCTCGGCCTCTCCACCGTGTTCGGCATCGTGCGCCAATCCGGCGGCTTCATCGACGTCGAGACGGCGCCGGGCCAGGGCACCACCTTCCGCATCTACCTGCCGCGCCACGTGCCGACCGCCGAGGACGTGGAGGAGGCCAAGCCCGAAGCCGTCAAGAAGCCGGCGGCGGACCTCACCGGCCAGGGCACCATCCTCCTCGTCGAGGACGAGGATCCGGTGCGGGCCGTGAACGCCCGGGCGCTCTCCGCCCGCGGCTACACGGTGCTGGAGGCGGCCTCCGGCGTCGAGGCGCTGCAGATCATCGAGGAGCGCGGCACGCCGGTGGATCTCGTGGTCTCCGACGTGGTGATGCCCGAGATGGACGGGCCGACGCTCCTCGGCGAATTGCGCAAGCTCTACCCGGACCTGAAGGTGATCTTCGTCTCGGGCTATGCCGAGGACGCCTTCAAGAAGAACCTGCCGGACGGGGAAGAATTCAACTTCCTTCCCAAGCCCTTCAGCCTGCGCCAGCTGGTGGAGACCGTGAAGCAGGTGATCGCGTCGTAGGGCTCGCGAGGACTCTCACCCTCCGCGCGGGAGGGTGTCAGGCGAAGCGAGCCGGCAAAGGGCGAGTGACGCGACGGCACCTCTCCCTCCCCTCAGGGGAGGGGCAGCCCGCGAAGCGGGCCGGTGGGGTATGCCGCGACAGCGGCACCCTCCAGAGTACCTTGGGCGGCGCCCCATCGAACTCGGCCAATCTTCGACGCCACTGCTGCACCGTTTTGGAATCAGCGTCGAGGCCGCGAGATTCGCGCTGCGCGCGAATACCCCACCCTCCCCCTCCCCTGAGGGGAGGGGGAGCTTGCGATCGGCCTCGACGTTATCGCCCCGGATCCTGCTCGCCGCGCAAACTGTCACTTTCGGCAAAAACGTGGGGTCGGTCAGAAATTTCAGAGGTAGTAACAGCTACTTAACCCTGCGACACCCGCGCCATCCCTTTCCCCCGACGGAACCCTGTGGAGAACGAAGAACGAACTTGCAAACGAGAACAAAGAGAGTACATATTTCCTCTCGACGCGCGTTGAGACTCAACTGCCCCCCGTGCCATAAGGACCAAGGTCATGTCACAGTCCTCTCTGCGACTGGTGGAAAACGCTTCAATGGATAAAGACAAGTCGAAAGCTCTCGACGCCGCGCTCTCCCAGATCGAGCGCGCCTTCGGCAAGGGCTCCATCATGCGGATGGGCAAGAGCCAGAAGCCCCTCGAAATCGAGACGGTTTCGACGGGATCCTTGGGTCTCGACATCGCCCTCGGCGTCGGTGGGCTCCCCCGCGGCCGCATCATCGAGATCTACGGGCCGGAATCCTCGGGCAAGACGACCCTCGCGCTCCACACCATCGCGGAGGCCCAGAAGAAGGGCGGCGTCTGCGCCTTCGTGGACGCCGAGCACGCCCTCGATCCGGTCTATGCCCGCAAGCTCGGGGTCAATCTCGACGAGCTCCTGATCTCGCAGCCCGACACGGGCGAGCAGGCGCTCGAGATCGCCGACACCCTCGTGCGCTCCGGCGCCGTCGAGGTTCTGGTGATCGACTCGGTGGCCGCGCTCACCCCCAAGGCCGAGCTCGACGGCGAGATGGGCGAGGTCCAGCCGGGCCTCCAGGCCCGCCTCATGAGCCAGGCGCTCCGCAAGCTCACGGGTTCGATCTCGCGCTCGAACACGATGGTGATCTTCATCAACCAGATCCGCATGAAGATCGGCGTCATGTACGGCTCGCCGGAAACCACGACGGGCGGCAACGCCCTGAAGTTCTACGCCTCCGTGCGCCTCGACATCCGCCGCGTCTCCACCCTCAAAGAGCGCGACGACGCCATCGGCAACAACGTGCGCGTCAAGGTGGTGAAGAACAAGGTCGCTCCGCCCTTCAAGCAGGTCGAGTTCGACATCATGTTCGGCGAGGGCATCTCCAAGGTGGGCGAGCTCATCGACCTTGGCGTGAAGGGCGGCATCGTCGAGAAGTCCGGCGCCTGGTTCTCCTACGACAGCCAGCGCCTCGGACAGGGCCGCGAGAACTCCAAGCAGTTCCTGCGCGACAATCCGGAGGTCGCCAACAAGATCGAGTCCGCCATCCGCCAGAATGCCGGCATGCTCGCCGACCGCATTCTGGAAGAGGCGACCCCGACCCCCGAGGACCTCGACGAGGGCGTCGCATAACCCTTTTCGCCTCCTTCAAGGCAAACCGGAGCCGTCGCGGGCAACCGCGGCGGCTTTCGCTTTGGGGGCCCGCGACAGCGGCGGCCCGGCGGTGTAAAGGGCGGCCGTGTCCCGTCCCCTCGCCACCCGCGCCCCCGCCAAGATCAACCTGACCCTGCACGTGCTCGGCCGGCGCGCGGACGGCTATCACGCGCTCGAAAGCCTCGTCGCCTTCGCGGGAACGGGCGACACGCTGAGCCTCGAACCCGGCCCCGCGCTCCGCCTCAAGGTGAGCGGCCCCACCGCGGCGCTCGCCGGGTCAGAGGCCGACAATCTCGTGCTCAAGGCGGCGCGCCTTCTCGGGGAGCGGGTCGAGGGCCTGACCCTCGGGACATTTCACCTGGTGAAGAGGCTTCCCGTCGCGGCCGGGATCGGCGGCGGCTCGTCGGACGCCGCCGCCGCCCTGCGGCTCCTCGCGCGGCTCAACGGACTGCCCCTCGACCATCCGGGGCTCCGGGAGGCGGCTCGGCTCACGGGCGCCGACGTGCCGGTCTGCCTCGATCCCCGGGCCCGCATGATGCGCGGCGCCGGGGAGGAACTCGGGCCGACCCTGGCCCTGCCGCGGCTGCACGCGGTGCTGGTCAATCCGCAGGTGCCGGTGGAAACGCCCGCCGTGTTCCGACAGTTCGGCCTCGCGCCGGGCGAGGCGAAGGAGGGCAGCGCGCACCCGGCGGTTCCGGAGGCGGGCAGCGGCGCAGCGGACTTGATCGAGGTTCTGCGGGCGGCTCGGAACGACCTCGAGCCGCCGGCCCGCGCCCTCGAGCCTGTCATCGGCGAAGCCCTCGCGCAGCTTGCGGCGAACCCGGCCTGCCGGCTTGCGCGCATGTCGGGCTCGGGCGCCACGGTCTTCGGCCTCTACGCCGATTGCGATGAGGCCGCGGCGGCCGCGAAGGCTCTTGCCGCCGCGCAGCCCGCATGGTGGGTGAAGGCGACGTCCCTGCGGTGATCGTGCCGCCGGAGCGGCCCTGAGGCGGCGCGCTTAGCGTGCCCGCGCATTCGCGCTATAGCGGGTCCATGATCCCCTTCGTTCCTCTCCTCATCACCGCTCTGTCGGTTCCGCTCGCCGCTTTCCTCGGCTTCTCCGAGCGGAGCTTCTTCGGCACGGCTCTCGAGGATCAGTTCTACGGCTTCTTCCTTCGTGGCTACCCGCTCTTCCTCTTCGCGGTTGCCTACGGCGCGGCGCGCATCGTGACCGCGGCCTTCGCGGAGCCCGGCCCCCGCCGGCCCCTGCGGGCCTTCACGGCACCCATCGCGCTCGCGCTGTTCCTGGCGGCGAGCTTTTATCCGAGCTTCGGCGGCTTCATCCTCCGGCCCGGCTTCTTCACCGGCGGCGTCGGTTTCCTTCAAGGGCTCGACGCTCACGCCGCCGCCGTGCTGGGCGCGGCCGCCGCGGCCTTCACGTTCGGCCTCGTCCTCGGCGCCTGCACGGTCCTCGCGACCTTGAGCATGCGGCGGAGCTGGGCGGCCCTCGGGGAGGCGGTCCTGTCCTTCCTGGCGCTGTGGGTCGGGGCCGTGATCCTCCTCGGCCCGCAGCGGCTCGGCATCGATCTCGTCGGCGCTTTTCCCCAGCGCCCGCTCACCCTTGGGCAGGCGCCCCTCGTCGCGGTGCTCGTGGTCCTGGCGGTGCTCCCCCATGCCCTCGTCAAGGCGCGCCGCGCCCGCGCGGCGGAGGCGGCCCGCGCCTGAGCGGGCGCCCCGAAAGGGTCTTGCCAACCGCGCCGGAGGGGCAGAGCATCGGCCTCATGCGTCGGCTTTAAGAACGCGCCACGGGGGCAGAAAGGACGATCCCATGGCACACACCGGCAGACCAGCGTCGGGCCCGCGATGCATCGCCATCGTCGGCCCCTTCCAGAGCGGAAAGACCACGCTTCTCGAGTCGATCCTGGAGCGCACCGGCACGGTCCAGCGCTCAGGCCGCGTGACGAATGGTGATTCGGTGGGGGATGCCAGCGCGGAGGCCCGCGCCCACAGCATGAGCGTCGAGCCGAACCTCGCGACGGTCTCGTTCCTCGGCGAGTCCTACACCTTCGTGGATTGCCCGGGCTCGGTCGAGTTCCTGCACGACATGCGCACCGCCTTGCCCGCCTGCGACGCCGCCATCGTGGTCTGCGAGGCCGACGAGCGGAAGATCCCGGCCCTCGAACTCGTCCTGCGCGAGCTCGAAGAGGCGGACATCCCGCGCTTCCTGTTCATCAACAAGATCGACCAGCAGACGCGCCGGGTGCGCGAGACGCTGAGCCTCCTCCAGCGCGCGTCCCGGACGCCGCTGCTCCTGCGCCAGATCCCGATCTGGAAGGACGGCATCGCGGTCGGCTTCATCGACCTCGCCCTCGAGCGCGCGTTCATCTACCGCGAGCATGCGCCGAGCGAGATCGTTGCCCTCCCCGACGGCGAACTGCCCCGCGAGCGCGAGGCGCGCTACGCCATGCTGGAGCGGCTCGCCGATTACGACGACGCTCTCATGGAAGACCTCATCTCCGAGATCGAGCCGCCCCAGGACCGGGTGTTCGACGACCTCGCCCGCGAGCTGAAGGAGCGGCACGTGGTGCCGGTGCTCATCGGCTCCGCCGACCGTGGCAACGGCGTCACGCGCCTCCTCAAGGCGCTGCGGCACGAGACGCCGTCCCTCGCCGAAACCCGCGGCCGCCTCGGCCTGCCGGCGGAAGGCCCGCCGCTCGCCCAGGTGATCAAAACCCTGCACACGGGCCATGGCGGCAAGCTGTCGGTCGCGCGGGTGCTGCGCGGCGGCTTCCGCGAGGGCGACACCGTCACGGGCTCCCGGGGCACGGAGGCACGGATCGGCAACCTGCTCTCGCTCGTCGGCCAGACCACCACCCGCATGCCCGAAGCGCGGGCCGGCGATACCCTGGGCTTCGGCCGCATGGAGGGCATCGCGACGGGGGATTGCTTCGCGGTCGGCAAGGGCCGGCCCGAGGCCATCGCGTCCGTCGCGCCGCCCGAGCCCGTCTATGCCTTCGCGATCCGCACGAAGGACCGCAAGGACGATGTGCGCCTCTCCGCCGCCCTCGCCAAGATCGCCGAGGAGGACCCCGCTCTCACGGTCGAGAACCGGCCGGAACTCGGGGAGATGAGGCTTCTCGGCCAGGGCGAGATGCACCTTCGGGTCGCTATCGAGCGGCTCGCCTCGCGGTTCCAGGTCACGGTGGATACCGGCCGCCCGCGGGTGAACTATTGCGAGACCATCAAGATGCCGGCGGCGGCCCGCGGCCGGCACAAGAAGCAGACCGGCGGCCACGGGCAGTTCGGCGACGTGGCGATCGAGGTGAGGCCGCTGCCGCGGGGCGAGGGCTTCGCGTTCCAGGACCACATCACCGGCGGGGTGGTGCCGCGCCAGTACATCCCCTCCGTGGAAACCGGCGTGCGGGACGCGATCAAGCGCGGGCCTCTGGGCTTTCCGGTGGTCGACGTGGCGGTGACCCTCACGGACGGCTCCTATCACAATGTCGATTCCTCGGATGCGGCCTTCCAGGCCGCGGCGCGGATCGCCCTCGCGGAGGCGCTGCCGAAGGCAAAGCCCGTGCTGCTCGAACCCGTACTCTCGGTCGAGATCGCGATCCCGACGGAAGCGCTCTCCAAGGCCACGGGTCTCGTCACCGGGCGGCGCGGTCAGATCCTCGGCTACGACGCGAGGCCCGGCTGGTCGGGCTGGGACGTGCTCTCGGCCCAGATCCCGGAATCGGAGATCGGGGACCTCATTGTGGAGTTGCGCTCCGCTACGGCCGGCGTCGGCACCTTCTCGACGCGGTTCGACCACATGGCGGAACTGAACGGCCGCCCGGCGGACATGGTGCTGCAGGGGGCCGGGAAGGGGGCGCATTAGCGCCCCCGTTCACCTGAGGGCGGTTTCACATCGGCATCCGGACGGCGCCTCGCCGGCCGGATGCCCGCGCCCCGCAGGCCTCCCGGAGCGGGGCTGGTCGCCCTTCATCATGTCGGGCATTGACTTCTTCTAGGCCATCGACAAAAGCGCGGTGCCGCGGCAAACTTAAGCTTAGGCGTGGAAAGCAACTTTCCGCTTGGAACAACTTCGCGCAAAGCGAGGGGAGGAACGATGACCGCTTTGTCGACGGCCGCCGCACCCGCACGTGGCGCAACTCATGATGGCCCGCAGCCCTGGCTGAAACACTATCCGCCCACCGTGCCGGCGACGATCGACGTGGCGCAGCACGGCACCCTCGCCGACATCTTCCACACTGCGGTCAGAGATCACGCGAGCCGCCCTGCCGTCGAGAGCTTCGGCAAGCGCATGACCTATACGGATCTCGGGCGCAGCGCGGCCGCCGTCGCATCGTGGTTGCAGGCACAGGGGCTGCAGAAGGGCGACCGCGTCGCCATCATGCTGCCGAACGTCATGGCTTTTCCCACGATCCTGTTCGGCATACTCACGGCCGGCTTCACGGTCGTGAACGTGAATCCGCTCTACACGCCGCGGGAGCTGACGGGGCAGATCCAGGACTCCGGCGCCAAAATCCTCTTTGTGCTCGAGAATTTCGGCCACACGGTGGAAGAGGCGCTGCCCTCCTTGTCCCTCGACAAGATCGTCATGGTGACGCCGGGCGACCTCCTCGGCCTCAAGGGCAAGGTGATCAACCTCGTGTCGCGGCACATAAAAAAGGCCGTCAAGCCCTTCCGTCTTCCTGGCACCGTTCCGTTCGCGAGCGTTGTGGCGCAAGGTGCCAAGACGCCTCCGAAGTCCGTGAGCATCACCCCCGACGACATCGCCTTCCTGCAATACACGGGCGGCACGACCGGCGTTGCGAAAGGCGCGACGCTTCTCCACCGCAACGTCGCGGCGAACGTGCTCCAGGCCGAGGCCTGGATGCGGCCGTTCCTCGGCGAGCGGCCCGACCACGTCATGGTGACGGCCCTGCCGCTCTACCACATCTTCGCGCTGACCTGCTGCTCGCTCCTGATGCCCCGCATCGGCGGCTGCCAACTGCTCATCGCCAATCCCCGCGACATCCCGGGCTTCGTCAAAACGCTCCAGTCGCGGCCCTTCACGCTCATGACGGGGATCAACACCCTCTACAACGCCCTCGCCAACGCGCCGGGCATCGAGCGCGTGAACTTCTCGCAGATGAAGCTCTCCATCGCCGGGGGCATGGCCACCCAGGAAGCGGTGGCGATGCGCTGGAAGGAGCTCACGGGCTGCCCCATCGTGGAAGGTTACGGCTTGTCCGAAACCTCCCCCATCGTTTGCGCGAACCGGCTCGACATCCCGGATTTCACCGGCACGATCGGCTTCCCGCTGCCCTCGACCGACGTCTCGATCCGCTCGGTGGATACGGGTCAGCCAGTGGCTTCGGGCGAACGGGGCGAGTTGTGCGTCAAGGGTCCGCAGGTGATGGTGGGGTATTGGCGACGCCCCGACGAGACCGCCAAGGTCATGACGCCGGACGGCTTCTTCCGCACCGGCGACATCGCCCTGCTGAACGCGGACGGGCAGGTCAAGATCGTCGATCGGCTCAAGGACATGGTCCTGGTCTCGGGCTTCAACGTCTACCCGAACGAGGTCGAGGATGTGCTGGCGAAGCACCCGGGCGTTCTGGAAGCCGCCGTCATCGGCCTGCCGGACAGTCAGTCGGGCGAACTCGTGGCAGCCTACGTGGTGAAGCGGGACCAGTCGCTCACCGTCGACGATCTGCGAGCCTTCTGCCGCGAGCAGCTCACCGCCTACAAGGTTCCGCGCCGGATCGAGTTCCGCGAAGCCCTGCCCAAGACCAATGTCGGCAAGGTTCTGAGGCGCGCCCTGCGGGACGAGGTGCTCGGGCAGGGATAGCCATCGACAGATCCCTCAGGCATAAACGGGCGGACTCGGTTCCGCCCGCTTTCCGATCTGGTCCATGAATCTCTGGCTTCGCCTTCTCGTCACGATCATCGGCTCCATCTTCCGTCCGCGGATCGGGCCTGCCGACACCTTGCGGCTGTCGTTTCGTGTGTGGCCGCACGACCTCGACACCTCCCTTCACATGAACAACGGGCGCTACCTGACGATCATGGATCTCGGGCGCGCCGACATGATCGTACGGACGGGGCTGTGGCGTGCGGTGTTGCGGGAGCGCTGGACTCCGGTGGTGAGCGCCGCCAAGATCCGGTTCCGCCGCGAGCTGCGCCCCTTCAGGCCCTTCGTGCTGGAAACCCGCATGGCGACTTGGGCGGGCACCTCCCTCGTGATGGAGCAGCGCCTCGTCAGCCGCTCGCGGACGGGGGACGAGATCGTCAATGCGGTGGCTCTCCTGCGGGTCGGGCTCTACGATCGGAAAACCCGCAGCTTCGTCGCGGCGGAACGCCTGTTGCGGGAGATCGGCGTAAGCCTCCCGTCGCCCGAGCCGTCGCCCGAAGTGGCGGCGTTCCTCGAAGCGGAAGCCGCCATGAAGCGCGCGGCCTGAGGGCCCGGCCCGGGCCACCGCCGGCTCGGCGAGGCTTGACCCGACCGCCCCGCCTGCGCCAGGGTCGCGCCTATGCCTCGCTCCATCGACTACTACTTCTCGCTCGTGAGCCCCTGGGCCTTCATCGGGCACGCGCCCTTCATGGACATTGCGCGCCGGCACGAGCTCGAGATCAACTACAAGCCCGTGTTCCTCGGCCGCGTCTTCGCCGAGACGGGCGGGCTGCCCCTCGCGCAGCGCCACCCGGCGCGCCAGCGCTACCGCTTGGTTGAGCTGCAGCGCTGGCGGGATCGGCGGGGCTTGTCCTTCAACGTGCACCCGCGCCACTGGCCCTTCGACGTCACGCTGGCGGACCGCTTCGTCATCGCCATCCAGGCCGCGCACCAGGACCCCGATCCCTTCCTGCGCCGGGCCTATGCGGCGGTGTGGCAGGAGGACCGCGATCTCGCCGATCAGGCCGTGATCGGCGAGATCGCGGATGCGGTCGGCCACGATGCCGCGGCGCTCATGGAGCGCGCCACGGGCTCCACCACCGAGGTCATCTATGCGCTCAACCTCGAGAACGCGATCGAGGGCGACGTCTTCGGGTCCCCGGCTTACGTGCTCGGGGGCGAGGTCTTCTGGGGCCAGGACCGCCTCGATCTCCTGGACGACGCCCTGACGAGCGGGCGCCGAGCCTACACCCCAGAGCTCTAAGGCGCGCAGCGCCCGCCCGCTACTCCGCAGCCACCCGGCTCGCGCGCCATTGCGCCAGGAGGGCGCGCAGGGCGGCGGGCTTCAGGGGCTTGTTGAGCACGTGGACGTTGAGGGCGTCCGCGGCCTCGCGCACCGCCGGGGTCCGGTCGGCCGTGACGAGAACGGCCGGCATGTCGGTCTTCAAGGTCCAGCGCAGCGACTTGATCACGTCGAGGCCGTCGCCCTCGTCGAGGTGGTAATCGGCGACGATGGCCTCCGGGGTGATGCGGGACGTGCGAACGGCCTCGAGCGCCTTTTTCAGATCCGGCGCCACGAGCACCTGGCAGCCCCATCCGGCGAGGAGAAGCCGCATGCCCTCGAGGATCGCGGGCTCGTTGTCGATGGCCAGCACCCGCAGGCCCGCGAGCGGCGTCGCGGGGGCGCGGGGCTGCTCCAGCGGCGTGACGCCCGCCGGCAGCCGCGCCACGACCGGGATCACCACCCGGAACACCGACCCGCGGCCGGGGATTGAATCCAGCGTCACCGGATGGTCGAGAACGCGGCCGATGCGCTCCACGATGGAGAGGCCGAGCCCGAGGCCCCGGGCCACCTTGGCGCCCTGGTCGAGCCGCTGGAACTCGCGGAACACCACCTTCCGCTTGGAATCGGGGATGCCTAGCCCCGTATCCCAGACCTCCACCGCGAGCTTCCCGCCGCGCCGCCTCACGCCCACCAGAACACGCCCCGACGGGGTGTACTTGATGGCGTTCGAAACGAGGTTCTGGAGAAGCCGCCGCAGCAGGCGCCGGTCCGAGCGAATGGTGAGGGAGGAGGGAACGAAGGTGAGGTTGAGACCGCGCTCCCGCGCCACGGGCTCGAACTCTCGCTGGAGCTGGCGCATCAGCTCCTCGATGCGGAAGGACGACCACTGGGGCTTCATGGCGCCCGTATCCAGGCGCGAGATGTCGAGGAGCGCCGTCAGGATCTCCTCCACGGCGTCGAGGGAGGCGTCGATGTTCTCCGCCAGGGTGGAATCGCCCGCGTCCCGGTCGCGCTCCACGAGCGAGGTGGCGTAGAGCCGGGCGGCGTTGAGGGGCTGGAGGATGTCGTGGCTCGCGGCCGCCAGGAAGCGGGTCTTCGAGATGTTCGCTTCGTCCGCCTCGGCCTTGGCGCGGGAGAGCGCCTCGTTGAGGCGGGTCAGCTCCTCGGTTCGCTCCCGGACGCGGCGCTCCAGGGTCTCGTTGGCCCGCTGGCGCGCCTCCTCGTTCGCCACCGCCTCCGTCACGTCCGTGTAGGTCGTCACGAAACCGCCGTCCGGCAGCACGTTGGTGCGCACCTCGATGGTCTTGCCGTTCGGGTGGAGCTTGATGCGCATCGATTCGGCGCTGTCGATGAACGCGTCGAGGCGCGCCGCCACCACGTCGTCAACCAGGCCCGGGCCGTAGGATCCGCGGGCGGCGTTGAAGCGGACGATCTCGTCGAGCCCGGCGCCCACCCGCACGAGTTCCGGCGGCAGTTCGTAAAGGTCGATGAAGGCCCGGTTCCAGGCGAGGAGATGCAGGTCGCGGTTGAACACGGTGATCCCCTGGCCCGCATGGTCCACCGCGTGCTGCAGGAGATCGCGGCTGTACTGGATCGCCGCGGAGGCGTCGTCGAGCAGCCGCAGGGCCGCCTCCGTCGACACGGTCCGCCGCCGCAGCAGGAGCGAGAGGGCGAGGCGCGAGGACGAGGCGCCGATGGCGGAGGCCAGGAGGTGCTCCGCATAGCGCAGGAGGTGGATGTCGGCTTCCGCCCGGCCGTCGAGCTTCTGGTTGCGGCTCGACGCGAAGCCCTCGAAGGAGCGCAGGGTGCGTTCCTCGCCGAGATACCGGGCGACCGTCGCCCGCAGTTCGTCCACCGTCACGGTCGCGCGAAAGAAGCGGAAGGTCGGGGCGATGGAAAGATCGGGCTCGCCCACGAAGATCGTGGCCTGCACGCGCTCGAGGGCCGTGACGGGCTTGAGAAGCGAGAAGCCCACATAGGCGAGGATGTTGAGGGTGAGGCTCCACACCACGCCGTGGGTGAGTTCCGGCATGCTGGTGTGGAACAGGGCGGTGGGCTTCAACGCCGCGATGCCGAAGGGTCCCGCAACCATGATGTCCGACCAGACCACGCCCTCCCAGACGAGGCTCGGCAGCAGGAGGGTGTAGAGCCATCCGGCGAAGCCTGCGATAAGCCCCGCGCTCGCCCCGAGCGAGGTGCCACGGGACCAGATGAGGCCTCCGATGAAGGCCGGCGCGATCTGCGCGATGGCGGCAAAGGAGAGAAGGCCGATGGCGGCGAGCGCCGCGTCCCCCGCCGCGCGATAATAGGCGTAGCCGAGGAGCAGCACGAGGACGATGGCGATGCGCCGGACGCCGAGCACGAAGCCGCTGAGATCGGAGGGCTGCGGCGGCAGGCCAGAGCCGAGATAGGCGCGCCGGCGCAGCACGAGCGGCAGCACGAGGTGGTTCGAGATCATGATGGCGACCGCGACCGTCTCGACGATCACCATGGCGGTGGCCGCCGAGAGGCCGCCGAGGAAGGCCGCCATGGCGGTCCAGCCCGCCCCGTCGAGGAGCGGCAGGGCGAGCACCGTCATGTCCCGGTCGATATGCCCCTCGCGGAAGGAGGCGAGCCCCGCAAGGGCGATCGGCACCACGAAGAGGTTGATGAGGACGAGGTAGAGCGGGAACAGCCAGGCGGCGCGCCGCACGTCCTCGATGCCCCGGTTCTCGACCACCATCATGTGGAACTGGCGCGGCAGGAGGAGCGCCGCGCAGGCCGAGAGCAGGGTGAGGGTGAGAAGGCTTCCCACCGGCGAGGTGCGGAAGGCCATGGAGAAGTCGAGGTTTCTCCCGGCGAGGGCTTCCGAGAGACCGCCGAAGCCGTCGAACATCCAGAAAGTCACGTAGGTGCCGACCCACAGGAAGGCCACGAGCTTCACGACGGATTCGAGGGAGACCGCCACCATCAGCCCGTCCTGGTGCTCGGTCGCGTCCGTGTGGCGGGTGCCGAAGGCCACCGCGAAGCCCGCCAGGACCGCCGCCACCACGAGGGCGAGGTCGCCGAAGATCGGGGCTCTCTGGCCGATGGCGGGCGCCTCCGTGGCCTCCAGGAACACGCCGAGGGACGCCGACACCGCCTTGAGCTGGAGGGCGATGTAGGGAATGCAGCCCACGACTGCGATGAGGGTCACAAGGGCCGCCACCCGCTCGCTCTTGCCGTAGCGCGCGGCCACGAAATCGGCGATCGAGGTGATGTTCTGGCCCTTGGCGAGGCGCACCACGCGCTCGATCAGCGCGTAGCCGAGGCCGATGACGAGGATCGGTCCGATATAGATCGTCAGGAAGTCGAGGCCGGACCGGGTCGCGAGGCCCACCGAGCCGAAGAAGGTCCAGGAGGTGCAGTATACGGCGAGCGCCAGGGCATAGACGGTGGAGCGCGCCCGGCCCCGCATGATCCGGCCGCCCGCGTAATCGCCCCAATGGGCGACGGCGAAGAGCAGGCAGAGATAGACGAGGGCCGATAGGACGACGGCCCAGCTGGCGACCATGGACGCTTGAACCTCACGAGCGGGACGGCTGCACGGTAACGGCTTCGGCGCACCAAGACCATGTGGCTTTCGGCGTGGGCGAGGGCGCCGCCCGATGCTAAGCTTGGGCGGGAGCGTACCGACCCGTGAGGCTTGCCATGCTGGAGGAGTTCAAGAAGTTCGCGCTGCGCGGCAACGTGGTGGATCTCGCCATCGGCGTCATCATCGGTGCCGCCTTCGGGAGGATCGTCGATTCCATCGTCACGGATCTCTTCATGCCGGTGGTGGGCGCGGTCACGGGCGGGCTCGACTTCTCGAACTACTTTCTCGGCCTCTCCCGAGAGGTCACCGCCACCTCCCTCGCCGAAGCGAAGAAGCAAGGTGCGGTGCTCGCCTGGGGCAATTTCATCACGATCACGATCAACTTCGTCATCATCGCCTGGATCCTGTTCTTCGTGGTCAAGGGCATGAACCGGCTCCGCCGCCGGGAGGACGACAAGGTGGATGCCTCGAAAGCTCCCGAACTCCCCGCCGACGTGAAGCTCCTCGCCGAGATCCGGGACATCCTGGCCAAGCAGCAGGCCCGTTGATCCATCACGGGGATCGATGGATCCGGTCTCGTCTTTTCATCGCTCCCGCGGGCCTCATGGGGTAAAGAGCGCCCCGGCGGTGCGTCGGCCGCCTCAAGGACCCGGTCATGAATGCTCCCGCGCCGATCCCCTCCGCTCTCGGCCTGCGCCCGGAAGCCCGGCAGGCGCCCTCGAGCGGCATCGTCGAGGTGTTCAACTACGGGCGCAACCGCGAGGGTCTGATTCCGCTTTGGGTGGGGGAGGGCGACCTGCCGACCCCGGCCTTCATCTGCGAGGCTGCGACCCGGTCCCTCGCGCAAGGCGAGACGTTCTACACCTACCAGCGCGGGATCCCCGAGCTGCGCCAGGCCATCGCCCGCTATCACGACCGCGTCTACGGCGGCACCGCCGATCCGGAGCGCTTCTTCGTGACCTGCGGCGGCATGCACGCGCTCCAGCTCGCGGCGCGGATGACGGCCGGCCCCGGGGACGAGGTGCTGGTGCCGACGCCGGCCTGGCCGAACTTCATCGGCGCGCTCACGGTGGCGGGGGCCCGGCCCGTGGGCGTCCCGCTCGCCAGGGGCGAGCAGGGCTGGCGTCTCGACATCGGGCGCCTCCAGGCGGCCGTCACGCCCCGCACCCGCGCGATCATGGTCAACACGCCCGCCAATCCCACCGGCTGGACGGCGACCGAGGACGACCAGCGGGCGATCCTCGACCTCGCCCGGCGGCACGGCCTGTGGATCGTCGCCGACGAGATCTACGGCCGCTTCGTCTACGACCCCGCAGTGACCGTGGGCACGGGCCGGGCGCCCTCGTTCCGCGACTCGATGACGGCGGAGGACAGGGTCCTGTTCGTCCAGACCTTCTCGAAGAACTGGGCCATGACCGGCTGGCGCCTCGGCTGGCTCGAGGCGCCGCCGGCCCTCGGGCAGGTGATCGAGAACCTCGTCCAGTACTCCACCTCCGGCGTGCCGGTCTTTGCCCAGCGCGCCGGCGTCGAGGCCTTGGATCAAGGCGAGGCCTTCGTTCGGGAGCAGATCGTCCGGGCCGCCGAGGGCCGGGCGCTGCTGGGCGGGCTCGCGAGCACCGGCGCCATCGACCTGCCGCCTCCGCAGGGGGCGTTCTACGCCTTCTTCCGGGTGCCGGGCTCGGCCTCCCGGGACATCGCCATCCGGCTCATCGAGGAAGCGGCGGTCGGGGTCGCGCCCGGCTCCGCCTTCGGGGAAGGCGGGGAAGGGCACGTGCGGCTCTGCTACCTGCGCAAGACCGACGATCTACGCGCCGCGGTGGACCGCATGGCTCGAGCTCTCGCGGGATAGAGAACTTATTCACTTGCCCCGCTTGGCGTTGAGCTTATGATTTCAAGCATGTGGCACGGTGCTGAAAAATGACGGCCGAGCGGGTCCTGAGCGGAGGGCAGCCCTCCGTTTCCGACGCCCGCTTGGCCAGTGTTCTCGATACGGCGGTGGATGGCATCGTCGTGATCGACGAGAATGCCCGTATCCTGATCTTCAACAAGGCCTGCGAGAGCCTGTTCGGCTACGAAGCCGGCGAAGTCGTCGGCCGCGAAGTCGGGATGCTCATGCCGGCGGAGGACGCGGCCCGGCATCACGCCTACCTTTCGGCCTACCGGCGGACCGGCGAGCGCAAGGTGATCGGCCGCGAGCGCCAGGTGTTCGGCCGGCGCAAGGACGGCACCCTCATCCCGCTCGAACTCGTCGTCGGCGAGGTCGAAGCCTGCGGGAGCCGTCAGTTCACGGGCTTCATCCGGGACATGTCGGCCCGCCAGGAGAGCGAGCGGCGCATGAACGAGCTTCAGGCCGATCTCGTCCGCCTCGCGCGGGTGTCGGCCCTGGACGAGATGGGCCTCGCCCTGGCGCACGAGCTCAATCAGCCCCTCACGGCAATCCTGCTCTACCTTCAGGCGGCGAGCCTCGAGGCCGAGCGAGAAAAGCCCGGCAGCCGGGCGTCGGCGATTCTCGACAAGGCCAGGCGGGAGGCGCAGCGGGCCGGCGCCATCATCGGGCGCATGCGGCAGCTCGGGGAGAACCGGGCGCCCGAGCGGCGGCCGAGCGACCTCAACGCGCTCGTGGAGGAGGCGCTCGAACTCACCCAAATGGGGGATGACAGCGCCATCCGGGTCCTTCGTGATTATACGGATGAGCTTCCGCTCGTTGAGGTAGATCAAGTGCAGATCCAGCAGGTCGTGATCAACCTTGTCCGCAACGCCCTCGAAGCCTTGCGGGACCGGCCGGACGGCGAGGTCGTCGTCTCCACCCGCCCGGACGGGCGGGGCGTTCTGTTGTGCGTCGCGGATAACGGGCCTGGCATTCCGCCTGACCGGGTCGGCGACCTGTTCCAGGCGTTCAGGACGGGCAAGCCCAACGGCATGGGGCTCGGCCTCGCGATCTCGCGGACCATCGTCCAGAGCCATGGCGGTGAGCTGCAGGTCGATCCCGGCGGTGCCGGGCGGGGCGCCCGATTCCTGGTGCGTCTGCCGGGAGGCGACACTTCCTTGGTGGAGGAGCGCGGCCGCGCGTGAAAGGGGGTCTGCCATGGAGCAGATGGGAGGCACGAAGCTTGCCGTTGCGGTGGTCGACGACGACCCGGCCGTGTGCGATTCCCTTGCGACCCTCTTCAGGCTCCAGGGCTTCGAGGTTCACACCTTCGGCACGGCGGGAGAGTTCGTCAGGGCGCTGCCGGGCTTCAAGCCCGACGCCGTTCTCCTCGACGTGCACATGCCGACAGGCTCCGGGCTCGACGCCCTCGAGGCGATCGGCGGCGCCTCCCATCCGGCGCCCATCATCATGATCTCGGGGCAGGGCGACATCCCGATGGCGGTGGCGGCCATCAAGGCGGGCGCCCACGACTTCATCGAGAAGCCCTTCGACGGCGGAGCGGTGATCGAGCGGGTGCGCGATGCGGTGCGCGCCCGGGCGGCGTCCCACGCGAACCCGCCTAAGCACCGCCACTTCCCGAAGGCCGAAACGCTCACCGCCCGGGAGCTCGACGTCCTCAACGAGATCGCGCGCGGCCTGTCGAACAAGGAGGCCGGGCGCATCCTCGGCATCTCGCCCCGCACCGTGGAGGTGCACCGGGCGCGGGTGATGGAGAAGCTCGGCGCCCGCAACACCGCCGACCTCATGCGGATCGTGCTCTCCGACCAGGGCTCGCGCTAGCCGCGCCCGCAGGTTGATATCTTGATTCAAGATTGACCCCCTGGCGAAGGCGGGCCGATGCTGCTCCCATGATCGCGTCCAGGCCGCCCCCGGTCCTCGCCCTCCTTCTCCAGATCGCCGTCGCGGCCGCGGGCGGCGCCCTGTTCCACGCTCTCGGCGTGCCGGCGGCCTGGCTCTCCGGCTCCGTCGTAGCGGTGGTCGTCTGGGGTGCCCTCGGGCAGGGAGAGCCCCTGCCGCGCGCTCTGGCCGACGCCGCCATGCTGATCTCCGGCGCCACCATGGGAGCCGCCGTGACGCCTGAGGCTATCGCCGCCATGGCGCGCTACCCGGTAAGCCTCCTCCTGCTCGCCGTCGGCGTCGTCGCGATCTCCCTCGCCTCCATGGCTTGGCTCGTCCGGGTGTCGCACTGGCGCCGCGACGACGCCGTACTGGCCTCCGTGCCGGGCGCGCTCTCGACCGTGATGGCGGTGGCGGTCGACCGCCGGGCGGATGTGGCCTCCATCGCCATCGTGCAGAGCTTCCGGCTCTTCGTCCTGCTGACCCTGCTGCCGAGCGCGGTCGTGCTGGTCAACGGCGGGCAGACGGGCCTGCTGCTCGGGGAGGGGCAGCCCGCCGCGACCCCCGCGGCCCTCGCCCTCGTCCTCGGCGGCGGGCTCATCCTCGGCGCCGGGTTCGTCCGGCTCGGGGTCGCGGCGCCGATCCTCCTCGGCGCCGCCGTGGCGAGCACCGTGCTCCACGCGACGGAGGCCGCCCCCGGCGTCGTTCCCCCGGCCATCGCGACGGCAGGGCTCGTGCTCCTCGGCCTCTTCATCGCGGAGCGCTTCCGCACCCTCGACTGGGCGGCCCTGCGCCGCCTCATACCGGCTGCACTCGGCTCCTTCACGGTGGGGCTCGGGGTCGCGGCGGCTTTCGCGGGCGCCGCCTCGTGGCTCGCGGGCGTCGGTTTCGCCGATGCGCTCGTCGCCTTCGCGCCCGGCGGGCTCGAGGCCATGATGGTGCTCGCCCTCGTGCTCGGCCTCGACCCGCTCTATGTGGGCATCCACCACCTCGCCCGCTTCCTCGCCATCGGCTTCGCGGTGCCCTTCGTGGTGGCCTGGCTGCAGCGGGACTAGGAGCCCTTCCGCAGCCGCTCGATGGCCTCCATGCGGGGCCTCGCGGTCTCCCAGGTCCGGCTCGTCACCGCGGCCACGAGCGCCTCGACGATGAGGAGGAGACCCGCCGAGGAATCCCAGTTCGAGGGCGCCACGATGTGCGCGGGCAGCACGTGGCGGGCGACCCGGGCGATGGGGGACAGCCACTGATCGGTGACGAGCACCACCGTCGCGCCCTGCCGGGCGGCGGTCTCGCACAGCGCGATCACGTCGTCCTGGTAGCGGCGGATGTCGAAGGCGACAAGGACGTCCCGGCGCCCGATCTCGATCACCCGGTCCCGCCAGAGGGCCGGCTGGCTCTCGATGAAATCGACGTCGCCGCGCACGATCCGGAAATGGCTCTCCGCATAGCGCGCGATGGCGCCGGTGAAGCGGCCGCCCGCGAAGTGAACGCGCCGGCGCGGATCGGCGAGGAGGCTCGCCACCGCCTCGAACTCCGCCGGCGGCAGGTTCTCCACCGTCGCCCGCAGGTTGCCGATGACGGCTTCCGCGAAGCCCGCGAGGGCCGACCGGCCCGAACCCTCCCGCGCATCGGGGCGCGCCTTCGCGATCGGGGATTGCATCTGCGCTTCCAGCTCCTCGCGCAGATGCTTCTGGAATTCGGGAAAGCCCGAAAAGCCGAGCCGCGTCACGAAGCGCAGGACAGAGGGCGCCGAGATGCCGGCGCGGCTCGCGAATTCGGCCACCGTGTCGAGGCCCGCGAACGGATAGTGGCTCAACAGGACGTGGGCGGCGCGGCGCTCGCTCGGCGTGAACTGCTCGATCTCGAAGCGGATCCGCTCCGCCAAGCTCTGCGGCTCCGGCGCTGTGAGGCCGCTGACGTCCTGCATGATGGCTCCTCCCCGAGGTCTTGTGCCCAGCGTTCTTCGGCGGTGCGCTTGACGGGCCTGAAAAGCTGTACCAAAAATTTCAGGCGAGCGAAAACAGGGCCGAACGTACGGCCCGTTCAAAACTCGCCGCGGGCCTCGCCGGCCCGGCACAGGGGACACGACGCATGGCGGCAGGCCGAGCGAACGCGACCGAACCCGCCGACGATCTCCCGACGGAGGCTTCGGAGCCGGTCGCCCGCTTCGACAACCCCGCCGGCCTCTCGCCCATCTTCTTGATCTGCGAGCACGCGTCGAACCACCTGCCGGCGCGCCATGGGGATCTCGGCCTGTCCGGGGCTGAGCGCGAGAGCCACATCGCCTGGGACCCGGGGGCGCTCGACGTTGCGCTGGGTCTGGCGCGGCGCCTCGATGCGCCCCTCGCCCGGGCGACCGTGTCCCGCCTCGTGCTCGACCTCAACCGCGAGCCCTCGGCGCCCGATTCCATCACCACCTTGAGCGAGCGCACCGCCGTGCCGGGCAATGCCGGCCTGCCCGAGGCCGAGCGCCAGCGGCGGGTGCGCGAGGTCTACGACGCCTTTCACCGCGAGGTGGAGCGCTTCATGCACGAGCGCTCGGCCCCGACGCGGGCCGTGGTCTCGATCCATTCCTTCACGCCCGTCTACCGGGACGTCGCCCGCCCGTGGCATGTCGGTCTCATCTTCGACCGGGACCGCCGCATGGCGGACGCGGTGGGCGAGGCGCTCGCCCGCGACCCTTCTATCGCGGTCGGCCTCAACGAGCCCTACAGCCCGGCGGACCGGGTCTTCCATACCCTTGATCGCCACGCGGTCCGGCGCGGCCTCGCGCCCCTGATGATCGAGATCCGCAACGATCTCATCCGCACGCCCGGGGAGGCGGACGGATGGGCCGAGCGCTTGGCGCCGCTTTTGCGAGGGGCCTTGGGTCGATTGTGACAAGAGCCGCGGCGCCCCGCCCAAGCGCCGCGAGCAAGAGGGACGGGCTTCGAGCGAACCGGAGGGACAGCGATGTCGGTTGGACAGAGCGGAGCGGATCTTCCGACGCCCATGGGAGCGGCGGCTTCCCCAGGCGTCACCTACACTAAGGTGGACGATGCGTATTTCGAGGCGCGCCGGCTCAAGCGGCACGCCCGGGTCTGGTCGCTCTGGGCTCTCGGCGTCGGCGCCGTGATCTCCGGGCACTACTCGGGCTGGAATTTCGGCCTCGCCAACGGCTTCGGCTCCATGTTCTTCGCCACCGTGATCATCGCGGTCATGTATCTCGGCCTCACCTTCTCGCTCGCCGAGATGTCGCCGGCGCTGCCGCATACGGGCGGCGCCTATTCGTTCGCCCGCACCGCCATGGGGCCCTGGGCGGGCTACGTGACCGGGGTGGCCGAGAACATCGAGTTCGTTCTGACCCCGGCCGTCATCGTGTACTTCATCGGCACGTATCTCACGGCGATCTTCGAGACGCCGCCGGCCTTCCAGCCGGTCTACTGGGTGCTCGGCTACGCGCTCTTCGTGACGCTCAACGTCGTCGGCGTCGAGCTCTCGTTCCGCGTCACCGTCGCGGTGACCCTCATGGCGCTCGCGGTGCTCGGCTTTTTCTACGCCTCGGTGCTGCTTTCGGGCCAGCTCGACATCTCGCGCTGGGCGCTCAACATCGGCCCCGACGGAGCCGAGCTGCCGAACGGCGGCGGCTCCTGGCTGCCCATGGGCTTTTACGGCATCTTGGCCTCTCTGCCCTTCGCGGTCTGGCTCTTTCTCGCCATCGAGCAGTTGCCGCTCGCGGCGGAGGAGTCGCACGATCCGCAGCGCGACATGCCGAAGGGCATCATCGCGGGCATCTGCACCCTCATCCTCTCCGCCTTCCTGGTGCTCTTCCTCAATTCCGGCATCGCGCCCGGAGCGGCGGGCGTCGGCAAGTCGGGCGAGCCGCTGCTCGACGGCTTCCGCACCCTGTTCGGCTCGGGGGCCGCGAAGGTGCTGGCGGCGGTGGCGCTCGTCGGTCTCATCGCGTCTTTCCACACCATCATCTTCGCCTATGGGCGGCAGATCTACTCGCTGTCGCGGGCCGGCTACTTCCCGCGGTTCCTCTCGGTGACGCACGGCACCCGCCGGACGCCCCACCTCGCCCTCGTGGCGGGCGCGGTGATCGGGCTTCTCGTGATGTTCATCGTTTGGTTCTCGGCGGGCGCGGAGGCCGGCGGTGCCTTCATCGGCGGCACGCTGCTCAACATGGCGGTGGCCGGCGCGATGCTCGCCTATTTCATGCAGGGCATGAGCTACATCCAGCTCAAGCGCAAATTCCCGCACATTAACCGACCCTACATCAGCCCCTTCGGATCGGCGGGCGCCATGGCGACCATGGGCATCGCCGCCGTGACCCTCGTGTTCCAGCTCACGGATCCGGTGTTCCGCAACGGCGTCATCGGGGTCGCGATCTATTACGCCGTGATGATGGCGTACTTCCTCCTTGTCGGCCGCAACAAGCTCATCCTCTCCCCGGAGGAGGAGTTCGCCCTGTCGCGCGGCCAATCCGCCTACAAATCGATCTGACCGCACCCGGGAGCGCGGGCCCGTGAGGCCCGCGCTCCCGCCTTTTTTGTCACCAGGGCCTGCCATGAACGCACCCATCAAGACGAACCAGGGCTCCCCGGCACCCCTCGTGCGGGATGCCGCAGAGGCGATCGCCTACGTGCGGAGCCGCGAACTGCCCTTCGTGAAGGTCGGTGTCGTGGACGTGGACGGCATCATGCGCGGCAAGTACATGGCCCGCGACAAGTTCGAATCCGCGCTGGAGAAGGGGTTCGGCTTCTGTGACGTCGTGCTCGGCTGGGATTCGAACGATCAGCTCTACGACAACACGAAGCTCACGGGCTGGCACACCGCCTATCCGGATGCGCCCGTGCGCCTCCTGCCCGAGAGCATGCGGCTGATCCCGTTCGAGGACGATCTGCCGTTCTTCCTTGGCGAGTTCGCCGGCTACGCGGAGCCGGCCTGCCCGCGCGGGACCCTGCGCCGGGTGCTCGACCGCGCGAAGGACATGGGCTTTGCGGTCTCGGCCGCGGCGGAGTTCGAGTTCTTCCTCTTCGAGGAGACGCCCCATACGGTGCGCGACAAGGGCTACCGCGACCTGAAGCCCATCACCCCGGGCTTCTTCGGCTATTCGCTGCTGCGGGCCGGCGTGCATGCTGATTTCTACCACGAGCTCCTCGACCTCGGCCGCCGGATGGATTTCGAGATCGAGGGCCTGCACACCGAGACCGGCCCCGGCGTGCTCGAAGCGGCGATCCGCGTCGACGATGCGCTGAAGGCGGCCGACAAGGCGGCCCTGTTCAAGACCTTCACCAAGATCATGGCCCAGCGCCGCGGCTGGCTCGCCACCTTCATGGCGAAATGGTCCCGCGACTGGCCGGGCCAGTCGGGCCATCTCCACACCTCGCTCAAGAGCCTCGAGACGGGGAAGGGGGCCTTCTACGACGAGGCGGATCCACACAGCATGTCGCAGACCATGCGCTGGTTCGTGGGCGGGCAGCAGCAGCTCATGCCCGAACTCCTCGCCATGGTCGCCTGCACGGTGAACTCCTACACCCGGCTCATCCCGGGCTTCTGGGCGCCGACGGACGCCGCCTGGGGGGTCGAGAACCGGACCACGGCTTTGCGAGTCATCCCGGGTTCGGAGAAGTCGCAGCGCGTCGAGTACCGGGTGGCCGCCGCCGACATCAACCCCTACATCGCGCTTGCGGCCGCCATCGGATCAGGACTCTGGGGCATCGAGAACCGGGTCGATCCGGGCGAACCCATCCAGGGCAACGCCTATGCGGTGGAGCATCCGAAGGAGAGGGCGCTGCCCCGTTCCCTCGGGGAGGCCGCCGAGAGGCTGAGGGCGTCGCAGGCCGCCCGCAGCCTGTTCGGCGACACCTTCGTCGACCACTACGCCGCCACCCGCGAATGGGAGCAGCGTGAGGCCAACAAGGCCATCACCGATTGGCAGCTCTCCCGCTACTTCGAGATCATCTAGGAAGCCATGTCCGACATCATCTGCGTGTCCCCCGTCGACGGGCGCGAGTTCGTGCGTCGTCCCCTCATGAGCGATGCGGCGGTGGACGCCGCGATCGCCGCAGCGCGCGAGGCTCAAGCGTCCTGGCGGCAGGTGCCGCTGGAGGAGCGCCAAGCCGCGATCCTGCGCTTCCTCGACGCGCTCCTCGCCATGAACCAGGAGGTGGTTCCGGAACTCGCCCAGCAGATGGGTCGGCCGGTGCGCTACGGCGGCGAGTTCCGCGGCGTCGAGGAGCGTACCCGCCACATGGTGCGCATCGCGGAAGCGAGCCTCAAGGACATGGTGCCGGACGACGAGCGCGCCGGCTTTCGCCGCGTGATCAAGCGCGAGCCCCTCGGCCTCGTTCTCGTGATCGCACCCTGGAACTACCCCTTCCTCACGGCGGTGAACACCATCGTTCCGGCCCTCGTCGCCGGCAACGCGGTGCTCTTGAAGCACGCCTCGCAAACGATCCTCGTCGGCGAGCGCTTCCAGGCCGCCATGGACCGGGCCGGCCTGCCGAAGGGCGTGTTCCAGAACCTCGTGCTGAGCCACGAGCAGACCGCCCGTCTCCTCGGCGCCGGCCTCGTCGACCATTGCAACTTCACGGGCTCGGTGTCGGGCGGCAAGGCCATCGAGCGCGCGGCGGCCGGCACCTTCACGTCGCTGGGCCTTGAACTCGGCGGCAAGGACCCGGCCTATGTGCGTGAGGACGCCGACATGGCCCACGCCATCGAGAACATCGTCGACGGCGCCTTCTTCAACTCGGGCCAGTGTTGCTGCGGCATCGAGCGGATCTACGTGCACGAGAGCCGCTACGACGCGTTCGTCGAGGGCGCCGTCGCGGCGGTGAACGGCTACATTCTGGGCAACCCGCTCGACGAGGCGACGACCCTCGGGCCCATGGCGCACAAGCGCTTCGCCGATCTCGTGCGCCGCCAGACCGCGGAGGCGGCCGCGGCGGGCGCGACGGCTCATATCGACGGCGCGCGCTTTGCGGCCGATACAGGCGACACCGCCTATCTCGCCCCGCAGGTGCTCACGAACGTTACCCACGAGATGAGCCTCATGCGCGACGAGAGCTTCGGGCCCGTGGTGGGCATCATGCGTGTGCAGGGCGACGAGGAGGCGATCCGCCTCATGAACGACTCGCCCTATGGCCTCTCCGCGGCGATCTGGACGAAGGACGCGCAGGCCGCCGAGCGCATCGGCGAGCGGCTGGAGACCGGTACCGTTTTCATGAACCGGGCCGACTACCTCGATCCTGGCCTTGCCTGGACGGGCGTGAAGGATACGGGCCGCGGCGCCTCCCTCTCGCCCCTCGGCTACCTCGCGGTCACGCGGCCGAAGAGCTACCACCTGCGCCAGCTGGGTTAGGTCATGACGTCTGCGCTCAACGAAGCCGGTTCTTCTCCCTCCCCTCAGGGGAGGGGCAGGGGTGGGGTATCGCGCGCAAGCGCGAGTTCATGCCTGAACAAAGCCTGCCGCTCTCGCGGCAACACCCCACCCGCCCCGGGCTGCGCCCGCGGCACCCTCCCCTGAGGGGAGGGAGAGCGCTCCTTTACCGCCAGAGAAGTCCCATACTCATGAATGTAACCCCAGCCATGACCTCACCCCGCTCCAACTGGAATTACCCCACTGCCATCCGCTTCGGCGCGGGCCGCATCGCGGAGCTGGCCGACGCCTGCCGCAGCGCCGGCATGAGCCGCCCGCTCCTCGTCACCGATCCCTTCCTCGCCACCCAGCCCATGACCGCGAACGCGCTCGCGAGCCTGAAGGAGGCGGGGCTCGCCGCCGCCATGTTCTCCGACGTAAAGCCCAATCCCGTGGAGACGAACGTTGCCCGCGGGCTTGAGGCCATGCGGTCGGGCCGGCATGACGGGGTCGTGGCCTTCGGGGGCGGCTCCGCGCTCGATGCCGGCAAGGTCATCGCCTTCATGGCCGGGCAGACCCGGCCCATGTGGGATTTCGAGGATATCGGCGACTGGTACACGCGGGCGGACCCTGCGGGCATCGCGCCCATCGTGGCCGTTCCGACGACCGCCGGCACGGGCTCGGAGGTCGGGCGCGCGGGCGTGATCACGCAGGAAGCGACGCACACCAAGAAGGTGATCTTCCATCCCCTCATGATGCCGAAGGTCACGATCTGCGATCCCGAACTCACGGTCGGCATGCCGCCCCACATCACGGCGGGCACGGGGCTCGACGCGCTCGCCCATTGCCTCGAGGCCTATTGCGCGCCCTCCTACCACCCGATGGCGGAGGGCATCGCCGTCGAGGGCATGCGGCTCGTGAAGGAATACCTGCCGCGGGCCTACCGGAACGGCGCCGATATCGAGGCCCGGGCCCACATGATGTCGGCCGCTGCCATGGGCGCCACGGCCTTCCAGAAGGGGCTCGGCGCCATCCACGCCCTGTCGCATCCAGCCGGCGCGCTCTACGACACCCATCACGGGCTCACGAACGCGGTCTTCATGCCCTACGTGCTCGTCTACAACCGGGCCGCCATCGAGCCGAAGATCGAGCGGCTCGCCGCCTATCTCGGCCTGCCGGCGCGCTTCGACGCCTTCCTCGACTGGGTGCTGGCCCTGCGCGCGGGGCTCGGGGTGCCGCACACGCTGGAGGGCCTGAAGATCGGGCCGGAGCGCTTCGAGGAGATGTCCGCGATGGCGCCCGACGACCCGACCGCCGGCGGCAACCCGGTGCCGGTGACGCGGGAGAGCGCGCGGGCGCTCTACGAGAACGCCCTCGCGGGACGCCTCTGAGGGGTCAGGCGGCGGCCTGCGCCGCCGCTTCGAGCCACGCCCAGAGGGCCGGGTCCGCATAGTCGCGGATCGTCGCACTGGCGCCAGCCTCGCGGAGCGCCGCGTCCGTCTGGCCGGTGAGGATGCCGAAGGTCGTGATGCCGGCGGCGGCGGCGGAGCGCACGCCCGAAGGCGAATCCTCGAACACCACCGCCTCGCCCGCCGTGACGCCGAGGCGCTCGAGCGCCGTGAGGTAGGGCAGGGGATCGGGCTTGCCCTTGGCGACGTCCTCCCGCGCGAGGTGGATCTCGATGCGATCGCGCAGTCCCAGCGCCTCGAGGGCGTGGTCGAGGTTGAGCCGCGGCCCATTGGTCACGACAGCGAGCTTCAGCCGCTGGGCCTGCGCCCAGTCGATCAGGGCGTCGAGCCCAGCGAGGGGCGGCAGGTCCGGGGCGAGCCTGCGGTACAGGGCCTCCTTCTCGTCCCCGAGCCGGTCGAGCTCCTCCGGCGCCAAGCCCGGAAACATGTCCCCGAAGATCGCCCGGTTGGTCCGCCCCTGGATCGCGGTCCGGTAGATCTGCCGGTCCACCGCGATGCCGTAGGGCGCGAGGTAGTCCTGGAAGGCCTTCAGGTGCACCGGATCCGTATCGGACAAGGTGCCGTCGACGTCGAAGATGAGAGCTTTGAGCATGATGTCCGTAGCAAGTCTCACGAAGAGGTCGGAACCGGCGTGCGCCGGGACGACGCCTCGTGGGTGGGTGTCAGAATCCGGAACCAGACGATCGCCGCGCCGAGAGCCGCTGCCCACCAGCCCTGCCAGGCGCCATGCCCGACGAGGGACACGGCGAAGGCTCCGGCAAAGAGGCCGAGCGCCGGGGCAAAGACCTGGGGCGGGAGGAACGCGAGGCTGCGCAGGATCAAAACCAGGACGGCAGCCGACAAGAGCACTCCTACGAGGCCGAGTTCCGCCCAGATCTGCATCGGAGCATTATGAGCGTGGCCCATGTTCAGAGCCGCCCGCCGCTCGGGCGTGAAATCCGCGGCGACCGCTGTGTCGGCGATGCGGGAGCTCACGCCGAAGCCCCCGCCGAGGAGCGGTTGCTTGCGGATCGCGTCGCCGAAACTGATCCAGATGTCGATCCGCTCACGGGAATGGCTTCCGGAGAGGCCTCGGTGCAGTTCGGGCGGTATCAACTGATTGCCGACGCTTCCGAGAAAAGGTGCCATCCCGAACGCGAATACCACGCCGGCAGCCGCGGCCAGTCGCGCCGATGACGGTGCGAGGATCGCAGATGCCCACGCGACGACGCCAGCCAGGATCCCAAGACCCGCCGCGCCGCTCTCGGACGTGCGTTCGGTTACGAGGACGAGGAGGGCCAGGCCCGCAGCTAGCGCAACCCTCCACCCTCCTTGCTTGGTGAGAAATGCGAGCAGCGGCACGAGGCAAACGAGCACGGTCAAGACCGGGCGATTGAAGATGTAACCTCCCGCTTCGACCCCGGCCGCCCGCCGGAGGACAAGGCCTGTTCGCAATTCGAAGATGATGACGAGGCAAGCGCCGATCAGACTTCCCACGAGGATCCAATGGACCCAGCGGGGCGGTCGGCCCGGCAGAAGAAGCGCCAGGCCAAAGGCCGAGCCGGTGCAGAGCACGAGTTCCCCGAACGCTCTCAACGAGACCGCCGGGTAGGCACTCCAGCCGATCGATACGAAGGCGTAGACGAGGAATGCGATGGTGGTTCGCCCGAGCACTGTCGAGAACGCGGCTCTGGCCCTGTGGACGAAAGCACCGAGCCGCCCGTCAACGCCCTCGGCGGCGAAGGCCAGAACCGTCGCGAGAACGAGGAAGGTGGGGCTTGACCGGTGGGCGATGGCCATGCCGAGAGGCATGAGCGCGAGCACGACCGCGGCCGCAGCCCAGAGCCGGGCCGCCGCCCGGGCTCGCGGTTCGGCGAGCGGCAGGCGAATCTGTCTGATCGTCGAGGTCACGACGGGCGTTTAAGCGCGGTGGCGCTCGAAGAAAAGAGTCATCTGCCGGATCTTGGCACAGCCGGGACAGCCTTGAGCACGGTGGTCTCCGCCCAAGACGCGGCCCTGAACCCCATCACACGTGAAGGAAGCGGTCCTTCACGCTCGGGTCGGCGGCGAGTTCTGCGCTGGTGCCCTGCCAGGCCACGCGGCCTTTTTCGATCACCACGTGGCGGTCCGCCAGGGGCAGGAGGGCGTCGACGTTCTTGTCGATCACGAGGATCGACTGGCGCTCGCCCTTGAGGGCCTTAAGGCAGGTCCAGATCTCGGCGCGGATGAGGGGCGCCAGGCCCTCGGTCGCCTCATCCAGGATGAGGAGCTTCGGGTTCGTCATCAGCGCCCTGCCGATGGCCAGCATCTGCTGCTCGCCGCCCGAGAGCTGGGAGCCGAGGTTTCCGCTGCGTTCCTTGAGCCGCGGAAAGAGCGCGTAGACCCGCTCGAGGGTCCAGCGCGCCGGGCCGTTGCGGCTCGCAGCCGTGGCGACGAGGTTCTCGGCCACCGTGAGGGTCGGGAAGACCTGCCGCCCCTCGGGCACGAGGCCGATGCCGCACTGGGCGACGCGGTAGGGCGCGAGCCCCCTGAGGGGCCGCCCCTCGAACGAGATCGCGCCCGCCTTCGAGCGCACGAGGCCCATGATGGAGCCGATTGTGGTGGTCTTGCCCATGCCGTTGCGGCCGAGGAGGGTCACGACCTCGCCGGCGCCGACCTCGAACGAGATGTCGAACAGGACTTGGCTATCGCCGTAGGCCGTCTGGAGACCGGAGACGCTCAGCATCAGGCGGCCTCCTCGCCGAGATAGGCCGTGCGCACCTCCGGATTGGCGCGGATGGCTTCCGGCGTGCCGGTGGCGATGATCCGGCCGTAGACCAGCACGCTCACCCGGTCGGCCAGGCTGAACACCGCATCCATGTCGTGCTCGATGAGCACGATGGCGTAGCGCCCCTTCAGCCCACGCAGCATGGCGATGAGCCGGGCGCCCTCCTCGTGCCCGGTGCCGGCGAGGGGCTCGTCGAGCAGAAGAAGCTTCGGCTCCGTCGCGAGGGCAAGCGCGATCTCGAGCTGGCGCTTCTCGCCGTGGGAGAGCTGGCCCGCCGGCACGTGGGCGCGGCCGCGAAGGCCGACGGAGGCGAGGGTGGCGGCCGCGGCCTCGTTGAGGGCAGTCTCGCCGGCGGCATCGCCGAAAAAGCGGAAGCTCGACCCCGAGCGCGCCTGCACGGCGAGGGCCACATTCTCCAGAACCGAGAAGCCCGGCAGGATCGACGTGATCTGGAACGAGCGGGCAAGGCCCCGCCGCACCCGGGCGTGCACGGGAAGGCGCGTCACGTCGCCCCCGTCGAAGAGGATGCGGCCGGTATCGCACGGCGCAAGGCCGGAGATCTGGTGGATGAGCGTCGTCTTGCCGGCCCCGTTCGGGCCGATGATGGCGTGGAACTCCCCCGGCTCGACCGCGAGGGAGACATCGTCCGTGACCTTCAGGGCGCCGTAGGCCTTGTGGAGCCGCTCGAGGCGCAGAATGGCGTCAGTCACGGCTGCGCCCCCGTGCGAGGCCAAGGATCCCGCCCCGGGCGAACAGCACCACGAGCACCAGCATGGGCCCGAAGATCATCTTCCAGTGCTCGGTGACGCCCGACAGGAGCTCCTCCAGGATCAGGAAGGCGGCGGCCCCGATGATGGCGCCGTGCAGGGTTCCAAGCCCCCCGAGCACCACCATGACGATGAGTTCGCCGGAGCGCTGCCACGTCATGTAGGCGGGGCTCACGAACTCCGTCTGGTTGGCGAGGAGAAAGCCCGCAAGCCCGCATAAGGCGCCCGCGATCACGTAGGCGCCGAGCTGATAGTGCAGGGGGTCGAAGCCCATCGCCTGCATGCGGACGGGGTTCTCCCGCGTCCCCCTGAGCACCCGCCCGAAGCGCGAGGCCACGATGGAGCGGCACAGCGCGTAAGAGGCGACGAGGCAGCCGAGAACCAGGTAGTAGAACACGAGCCCTCGCTCCAGGAGGTCCGAGCCGAAAACGAGGCTCTTCGTCGGCAGGGTCAGGCCGTCGTCGCCGCCGTAAGCCGAGAGCGAGGTCGCGAGGAAATACAGCATCTGGCCGAAGGCCAGGGTGATCATAATGAAGTAGACGCCCTTCGTGCGCAGGGAGATCGCGCCGGTCACGAGCGCGAACAGCGCCGAGCCGCCCACCGCCACCGCGAGCTGCGGCCCGGCCTCTTCCACGCCGTGCGCCATGAGGATGCCGACCGCATAGGCGCCGAGCCCGAGAAAGGCCGCGTGCCCGAAGCTGACGAGAGCGCCGAAGCCGAGGATGAGATCGAGGGACAGCGCCGCAAGGCCGAGGATCATCACCCGGGTGATGATCGACAGCACGTAGCCCTCGCCGCCGTAATGGGCGACGAGCGGCACGAGGGCGAAAGCGAGGAACAGCCCGAGGGGCAGGAGGTGCGCCCGCAGCACGGGCTTCGGCCGAACCGCGGCGGAGATAGGGGCGTCCAGGGTGTCGGCCATGAGGGGCGCCTACCGCTTCACCGGGAAGAGGCCCGAAGGCCGGAAGAACAGGACCGCGGCCATCAGAATGTAGATCAGCATGGGCGCGACCGCCCGGCCCGTCTGGCTCGCGTCGCCAGGATCCAGCACCACACGAAGCAGCGCGGGCGCGAAGCCGCGGCCGAGGGTATCGACGAGGCCGATGAGCAGCGCCGCGATGAAGGCGCCGCGGATCGAGCCGATGCCGCCGATCACGATGACCACGAAGGCGAGGATGAGGAGGTTGTCGCCCATGCCGGGCTCGACCGAGAGGATGGGCGCCACCATGCCTCCGGCAAAGCCCGCCAGCATGGCCCCGAACCCGAACACCACCATGAAGAGGCGGCGGATATCGACGCCGAGGGCCGACACCATCGGAGCGTTGGTGGCGCCGGCCCGCACCAGCATCCCGACGCGGGTGTGGTTGACGAGGACGTAGAGAAGCGCCGCGACGCCAAGGCCCGCGCCGATGATCGCGAGGCGGTAAACAGGGTAGAGGAGCCCCGGCATGATCTGGATCGATCCCGAGAGGGCGTCCGGCACCGGCACGAAGAGGGGCGCGGCGCCCCACACGAACTTCACGCCCTGGTTCAGGAACAGGATGATGCCGAAGGTGGCGAGCACCTGGTCGAGGTGATCGCGGTCGTAAAGATGGCGGAACACCAGCACTTCGAGGAGGAGCCCGAACGCCAGGGTGGCCGGCAGGGCAAGGAGGAGGCCGTAGAGGAACGAGCCCGTATAGGCCGTGAACGCCGCCGCGAAGTAGGCGCCCACCATGTACTGGACGCCGTGAGCGAGGTTCACGAAATCCATGACCCCGAAGACGAGGGTCAGGCCCGCCGCGATGAGGAAGAGGATGAGCCCGAACTGAAGCCCGTTCAGCGTCTGGACGAAGAGGAGCGTCGTGGTCATGGCGTCCCGATCTTGGCCAGCCGCTCCGCGGACCGGTGGAAGGCGTGGAGGATGGAAGCGTCAGGCCGGGTCGTCCGGCCTGACGCGGGCGCGGCCTAGTTCGTGGCCGCGCATTCCTTGGCGTAGGCGTCCGTCGAGTTGTCGAACACCTTTTCGACGATCTCCGTCTGGAACTTGCCGTCCGGGCGCTTGGCGGCCTTCACGGCGTAGAAGTCCTGGATCGGGAAGCCGTTGGTGCCGAACTTGAAGTCGCCGCGCAGGGACTTGAAGTCGGCCTTGCGCAGGGCAGCCCCGAGAGCGTCCTTGTTGTCCGTCTTGCCGCCCGTCGCCTTCACGGCGGAGTCGATGAGGAGCGCGGCGTCGTAGCCGTGCATCGAGTAGGAGCCCGGCACCGCGTTGTAGGCCTGCTCGTAGGCGGCGACGAACCGCTTGTTCTCCGGCGTGTCGAGGTTAGGCGCCCAGTTCGAGCCGCCGAACATGCCGATGGCCGCGTCCTGCTGCGCGGGCAGGGTCGACTCGTCCACCGTGAAGGCGGACAGGAAGGGGATTCGGTCGGCGAGCCCCGCGGCGCGGTACTGCTTGACGAGATTCACGCCCATGCCGCCCGGCATGAAGGTGAAGATCGCGTCGGGGTTCATGGAGGCGATCTTCGCGAGCTCCGACTGGAAGTCGAGGGTGTTGAGGGGCACGTAGGATTCTTCCACCACGTTGCCGGTGAAGTGGCGCTTGAACCCCGCGAGCGAATCCTTGCCGGCCTGATAGTTCGGCGCGAGGAGATAGACGTTCTTGTAGCCGCGGTTCTGCGCGACCTTGCCCATCACCTCGTGGTTCTGGTCGTTCTGGTACGAGACCGCGTAGAAGTACGGGTTGCAGGCCTTGCCGGCGAGGTTCGAGGGGCCCGCATTGGGACTGATGAAGAAGGTCTTCGAATCGACGATCGGCTTGTGAACGGCCACCGCCACGTTGGAGAAGATCGGGCCGACCACGAAGTCCACCCGGTCGCGCTCCAGGAGGCCCTTCACCTTCGTGATCGCAACGTCGGGCTTCAGCTCGTCGTCGACGACGATCACCTCGACGTCGCGGCCGCCGAGCTTGCCGCCGAGATCCTTGACGGCGAGCTGAAAGCCGTCGCGCGCCTGTTGGCCGAGCACGGCCGACGGGCCCGACAGGGTCAGCAGCAGACCGACCTTGAGCTTCTCTTGAGCCTCGGCCGACGCACCGCCGCCGATCGCAGCGGCGAGGCCGAGAATGGACGCCAACTTCCTCATACCTGTTCTCCCTCTTGTGGGTTATGTCCCCACCTCGTCTCATTGAACGGGCTTGCTCCCTCAAGGTCAAGCAGCGCCCGGCTAGAGCATTGGCTTACTTGCCTTTTTAGCTGGTTATGCAGGTCCGGCGCCTCCCTGCTTCGGCACCACGGCCGTGGCCTCGATCTCGACCCGCGCCGCGGGCTCCACGAGGCGCACCACCTGGAGCAGCGCCATCGCGGGATAATGCGGGCCGAGAACCTCCCGGTATGCGCGCCCGAGATCTTTCAGGCAGGCGAGGTATTCCTCGATGTCGACCACGTACCAGGTGAGCCGCACGAGGTGCTGCGGCCCGGCCCCGCCCTCCGCCAGGATGGCCTTGATGTTGAGGAGCGTCTGGCGGGCCTGCGCGACGAATCCGTCCGGAAACACGCCTCTCTCGTCCCAGCCGACGACGCCGCCCGTGACCACGATCCGGCCCTCGGCCGCCATGCCGTTGGCATAGCCCTTCGGCGCCGGCCAGCCCGCGGGCTGGAGAACCTCCGGGCGACCGTCGTCCGGCTCGAGGTGGCTGGGGGGCTTGTGCAGGGGAAGGCTCATGCGCTGGCCGCCATCATGGTCTGAGGGCTCTCGTCGGTGCTGGCGATCCGGCGCAGTTCGAAGCGCTGGAGCTTGCCGGTCTGGGTGCGCGGAAGCGCGTCCACGTAGGCGATGGCCCGCGGGTATTTGTAGGGGGCGATCTCGGCCTTGACGTGGTCCTGCAGGGCCTTGGTGAGATCGGGCCCGGCGCGGTGCCCGGGATGGAGCACCACATAGGCCTTTACGATCGTGCCGCGCTCGTCGTCCGGCGCGCCGACGACGCCGCATTCGGCCACCGCCGGATGGGTGAGGAGCGCCGCCTCGACCTCGGGTCCTGCGATGTTGTAGCCCGACGAGACGATCATGTCGTCCGAGCGCGCCTGGTACCAGAAGTAGCCGTCCTCATCCATGAGGTAGGTGTCGCCGGTGACGTTCCAGCCGTCCTGCACGTAGCGGCGCTGGCGCTCGTCGGCGAGGTAGCGGCAGCCCGTGGGCCCCCGCACGGCGAGCCGCCCGACGCTGCCGGGCGGGAGGTCGCGGCCATCCTCGTCCACGATCTTTGCCTCGTAGCCCGGCACGGGGCGCCCCGTCGCTCCCGGCCTGATCTCCTCCTCCGGCGAGGCGATGAAGATGTGCAGCATCTCGGTGGCGCCGATGCCGTCCATGAGTTTGAGGCCCGTCGCGGCGAGCCACGCATCGAAGGTGCCCCGCGGCAGCGGCTCGCCCGCCGAGACGCACTTGCGCAAGGAGGACACGTCGTGCTCGCCGAGCTTCGCCAGCATGGCGCGGTAGGCGGTGGGCGCCGTAAAGCACACGGTGGCCCGATGGCGCGCGATGGCGGCGAGGAGGTCGTCGGGCGAGGCCCGCTCCAGCACCACCGTTGAGGCGCCGATGCGCAGGGGGAAGAGCACGATGCCGCCGAGGCCGAACGTGAAGGCGAGGGGCGGCGAGCCGATGAACCGGTCGGAGGCCTGCGCGCGCAGCACGTTGCGCGCGTAACTATCGCAGATCGCCAGCATGTCGCGATGGAAGTGCATCGTGCCCTTGGGCTCGCCCGTGGTGCCGGACGTGAAGGCGATGAGGCACACATCGTCCGCCGCCGTGTCGACGGCGTTAAAGGCGGGGCTTGCCTCCGCCATGAGGCTCTCGAGTGCATCCGGCGCCCCGCTGCCCCAGTAGACCACGTGCCGGAGGCCCGGGGCCATGCCCCGCGCCCGCTCCATCTCGTCGGCGAGGCGGTGGTCGCACAGCGCAAGGGCCACCTCGGCCTTCATCAACGGGTAGGCGATCTCGCGGGCGCGCAGGAGCGGCATCGTGGCGATGACGATCCCACCTGCTTTCAGCACGGCGAGATAGGCCGCGACCATCATGGGGTTGTTGGCCGAGCGCAGCAGCACCCTTTGGCCGGGCCTCAGCGCGAAGCGCCCCGTCAGCACGTTGCAGATGCGGTTCACCCGCTCCTGCAGGACGCGGTAGGTGAGCGTCTCGCCGGGGGCGATGAGGCAGGGCTCGTCCCCGCGGCCCTCGTCCACCCAGCGGTCCAGGAAGGCGGTGACGCAGTTGAGGCGCTCGGGGTAGCGCAGCTCGGGGCGGTCGAACAGGAAGGTCGGCCGGAGGGCCGGCGGGGGAAGGTTGTCCCTCGCGAAGGTGTCGAGATGGGCCGTTGCAGCCATCGCCAGTCCCTTTCCTGTGGTCACGCGCCGAACGTCACTCCGCAGCCTTCAAGGAGAGCGGGCGGGAGGCGCCCTTCAGGAGCTCCCGCGCGATCACGATCTTCTGCACCTCGGTCGCTCCCTCGTAGATCCGCAGGGCCCGGATCTCCCGGTAGAGCTCCTCAACCTTGACGCCCTTCGTCACGCCGAGGCCCCCGTGGATCTGCACCGCCTTGTCGATGGCGCTCTGCGCGGCCTCCGTCGCCACCATCTTGGCCATGGCGGCCTCCCGGGTGACGCGGGGCGCGCCCTGATCCTTCGCCCAGGCGGCGCGGTAGACGAGGAGGGCGGAGGCGTCGACGTCCGTCGCCATCTCGGCGAGGGACGCCTGAACGAGCTGGAGCTCGCTCAAGGCCGAGCCGAAGAGCTGGCGCGAGGAGGCCCGCGCCAGGGCTTCGTCGAGCGCGCGCCGCGCGAAGCCGAGTGCCGCGGCGCCGACCGTCGAGCGGAACACGTCGAGGGTCGCCATGGCGATCTTGAAGCCCTCGCCCGGCCCGCCGATCCGCTGGGAGACGGGCACGCGGCAGCCCTCGAAGCGCATCGTGCCGAGGGGGTGGGGCGCGATGACGTCGATGCGGTCGGTGACGGTGAGGCCGGGGGCATCGGCATCGACCAGGAAGGCCGACAGGCCCCGCGCCCCCGGCGCCTCGCCGGTGCGCGCGAACACCACGTAATGGTCGGCGATGCCGCCATTGGAGATCCAGGTCTTGGTGCCGTCGATCCTCACATGGCCGGGGCCGTCCGGCGTCGCCGTCGTGGAAAGAGCGGCGACGTCGGAGCCCGCCTCGGGTTCGGAAAGCGCGAAGGCCGCGATCGCCTCGCCGCGGGCGACGCGGGGGAGGATGCGTGCCTTGAGCTCGTCCGGGCCCGCGAGGGTGATCGACCCCGTGCCGAGGCCCTGCATGGCGAAGGCGAAATCCGCCAGCCCGTCGCGGTAGGCGAGGGTCTCGCGGGCAAGGCACAGGGTGCGCACGTCGAAGGTCGGGTGAAGGCCGCCATAGGCCGCCGGCACCACCGCCCTAAGCCAGCCCGCTTGGCCGAGCGCTCCGACGAGCCGGCGGCAGGAGCCGTCCACGTCGCCGTGGTCGACGAGACCCGGCACCGCATCGTCCGCCCAGGCGGCAAGATCCGCCGCGAAGCGCCGGTGATGCTCGTCGAAGAAGGGCCAGGCGAGGAAGGTGGCGTCGGGCACGCTAGTTCCCCTCGAAGACGGGTGTCTGTTTGGCGGCGAAGGCTCGGTACGCGCGGGCGAAGTCCTCCGTCGTCATGCACAGGGCCTGGGCGACGGCCTCGGCCTCGATCGCCTCCTCCACCGACATCGCCCATTCCAGGCTGAGCATGCGCTTCGTCATGGTGTTGGCGTAGGTGGGGCCGGTGCCGATCTCGTGAGCGAGGCGCCGGGCATCGGCGAGGACGTTCTCCTCCACGACGCGGCTGAAGAAGCCCCAGCGCTCGCCCTCGGCGGCGCTCATGAAGCGGCCCGTGTAGAGGAGCTCGGAGGCGCGGCCCTGGCCGACGATGCGGGGCAGGATTGCGCAGGCCCCCATGTCGCAGCCCGCAAGCCCCACCTTGTTGAAGAGGAACGCCACCTTGGCGCGCTGGGAGGCGAGACGGATGTCGGAGGCCATCGCCATGATGGCGCCGGCGCCCGCGCACACGCCCTCGACCGCCGCGATCACGGGCTGCGGGCAGGCGCGCATGGCCTTGACGAGTTCGCCCGTCATGCGGGTGAAGGCCGTGAGGCCCTTGGTGTCCATGGCGACGAGCGGGCCGATGATCTCGAACACGTCGCCGCCCGACGAGAAGTTGCCTCCGGCGCCGGCGATCACTACCGCCTTCACCTCCTCGTCGTGGGCGCAGGCGTGGAAGAAGTCGGTCAGCTCGCGGTAGCTCTCGAAGGTGAGGGGGTTCTTCTTCTCGGGCCGGTTGAGCGTTACGACGGCGACGGGCCCCTCGACCTCCAGCAGGAAGTGCTGCGGCGCGTAGGCCGAGAGCGGGAGGGTGACGGGATTGGCTGGCCTCATGGGGCGCTCTCTTCCGCGATGGCCTTGCGGGCCGACGATTTGGTCTTGGCGAGGAGGCGCATGAGGTCCTGCCGGTCCCGGGAGGAGAGGCCGGCAAAAAGGCTCGCGATCCAATCCTCGTGCTCCGCCATCATCAGGCCGAACTCCTCGCGCCCCGCCTCCGTGAGGCTGATCACCTGCGAGCGGCGGTCGGTCTGCGAGGTGCGCCGGTCGAGATGGCCCGAGGCGACGAGGCGCTCCACGAGGCCCGTGAGGTTGCCGTTCGACACCATCATGCGCTTCGACAGATCGGATAGGGTGAGGCCGTCCGGCGCCTTTTCGAGCTGCGCCATGAGGTCGAAGCGCGGGAGCGTCACGTCGAAGCGCTGGCGCAGCCGCCGGCGCACCTCGCCCTCGATGAGCGTCGTGCAGGTGAGGAGCCGCAGCCACAGCCGCAGCTCCTCCCGGTGATCCTCCGGCATCGCGACCGCGTTCGTCTCGGCGTCGAGGGGAATGGCATGCCCGCTCATCTCACACCTCTCCCCCCGCGACCGCGATCGCCTGGCCGGTAACCGAGCGCGCGCCGGAGCCGCACAGCCACAGAACCGCGTCGGCGACCTCCTGGGGCTTGATGAGGCGTCCCTGCGGGTTGTGCTTCACGAGTTCGGCGAGGGCCTCGTCCCGGCTGCGGCCGGTCTTCGCGACGATGCGGTCGAGGCTGTCGGCGACGAGGTCCGTGTCGGTGTAGCCGGGGCAGACCGCGTTGACGGTGACGCCGGTCGCCGCGGTCTCGGCGGCGAGGGCGCGCACGAAGCCGATCACCGCGTGCTTGGCCGCGCAATAGGCGGTCACATAAGGGTAGCCCTTGAGGCCGGCCGTCGAGGCTACGGCCACGATGCGCCCGAAGCCCCTGTCCTGCATCGGCCCGAGCACAGCGCGGGCCGCATGGACGACGCCCATGAGGTTCACGTCGATCATGCGGGCGAACAGCGCCTCGTCGGACTTCGCCACCGGCGCGGACACGGCCTGGCCGGCATTGGCGACGAGAAGATCGAAGGATCCGGTGCGCCCCGCGGCCCGGGCGATCACCGCCTGCAGGGCGACGCCGTCCGTCACGTCGGCGACGAGGGCCGCGTGGGCGGCGCCTTCGCGCACGGCCCGGTCGAGGGCGCCCTGGTCGCGGCCGAGGATCGTCACCGTGGCGCCTGCACCGGCCAGAGCCGCCGCGATGCTGCGGCCGATGCCGCGGCTTCCGCCGGTCACGAGAGCGTGCTTGCCTTGGATGCCGTGTGGGGCGCTCATTGTTTGAAGCCTAAAACAACTTGTCGCAGCCGGCAAGGTATTTTAGGCTTCAAAGATCGGCTATCCTGCTGTCACGATGGGGCGGCGAGGGCAAAGGGCCAGGGACGGAGCGAGCGCATGAAGGTTGCGATCATCGGCGGCGGACCCGCAGGCCTCTATTTCGCGATCCTGCTGAAGAAAGAGCGCCCCAGCGCCGAGATCACCGTCTACGAGCGCAACCGGTCGGACGACACCTTCGGGTTCGGCGTCGTGTTCTCGGATGCGACCCTCGACAATTTCGAACGCTACGACCCGCCGAGCTACCGGCGCATCACCCAGGAATTCGCCTACTGGGACGACATTGCGATCCACTTCAAGGGGACGGTCCACCGGGTCGGCGGCAACGGCTTTTGCGGCTGCTCGCGCCGCACCCTGCTCCTCATCCTGCAGGAGCGCGCCGCCGAGCTCGGGGTCGACCTGCGCTATCAAGTTGAGGTGGACGACGAAGCGATCTATGCGGATGCCGACCTCGTCGTGGTGGCGGACGGCATCAACAGCCGCTTTCGCGAGCGGCATGCGGCCCATTTCGAGCCGGAAGTCGACCTGCGCCCGAACAAGTTCACCTGGATGGGATCGACGAGGCCCCTCGACGCCTTCACGTTCATCTTCCAGGAGACCGAGTGGGGCCCCTTCATCGCCCATGCCTACCAGTACGAGGCGGGCCGCTCGACCTGGGTGTTCGAAACCGATCCCGACACCTTCGCGCGGGCGGGCCTTGCCGAGATGTCGGAGGACGAGTCGGCCCGGCTCATGGAGCGGATCTTCGGCTGGTTCCTCGATGGGCACCCGGTGCTCACCAACCGGTCGCTCTGGCGCAACTTCCCCATGATCCGCAACAAGCGGTGGGTGAACGGCAAGGCGGTGCTGCTCGGCGACGCCAAGGCGACGGCGCATTTCTCCATCGGGTCGGGCACAAAGCTCGCCATGGAGGATGCCATCGCGCTCTACGAGGCCTTCCGGCGCGAGCCCTCCGTCGACGGTGCGCTCGCGCGGTATGAGACGGGCCGCCGCGAGGAGGTGGAGAAGACCCAGCACGCGGCGAGCGTGTCGCTCGTCTGGTTCGAGCACGTGGCGCGGTTCTGGGACTTCGACCCGGTGCAGTTCGCGTTCGGGGTGATGACGCGAGCGAAGGCCATCACGTACGACAACCTGCGCCTGCGCGCGCCGGACTTCGTCGCGGAGGCCGACCGGGCCTTCGCCCGGCAGGTGAGGGCGCAAGGCTTCGAGGTCGACGTCGAGAAGCCCGCGGTGCCCATGTTCCAGCCCCTGCGGCTCAGGGGCATGACGCTCGCGAACCGGGTCGTCGTCTCCCCCATGGACATGTACTCGGCGGCAGACGGCGTGCCGGGGGACTGGCACCTCGTCCATTACGGGTCGAGGGCCACCGGCGGCGCGGGGCTCGTCTTCACGGAAATGACCTGCATCTCGCCGGAATCCCGCATCACGCCGGGCTGCACGGGCCTGTGGACGGACGAGCAGGAAGCGGCGTGGACGCGCATCGTCGATTTCGTTCACGCCCATTCGGCGTCGAAGTTCGCCCTGCAACTCGGGCATTCGGGCCGCAAGGGAGCCACGAAGCTCATGTGGGAGGGCATCGACCGGCCCCTCGAGAGCGGCGGCTGGGACGTCTGCTCGGCCTCGCCGATCCCCTACTTCCCCGACAGCCCCGTGCCACGGGAGATCACCCGCGAGGAGATGATCCGAGTGACGGAGCAGTTCGTCGAAGCCGCGATCCGGGGAAACCGGGCCGGGTTCGACATGCTCGAACTGCACTGCGCCCACGGCTATCTTCTCGCAAGCTTTCTCTCGCCCCTCACCAACCTCCGCACCGACGCCTATGGCGGCTCCCTCGAGAACCGCCTGCGCTACCCGCTCGAGGTGTTCACGGCCCTGCGTGAGGTGTGGCCGGCCGACAAGCCCATGTCAGTGCGCATCTCCGCCACCGACTGGGCGGAGGGCGGACTCACCGGCCCGGACGCGGTGGAGATCGCCCGGGCGTTTGCGCAGGCCGGGGTCGACCTCGTCGACGTGTCGACGGGCCAGACGGTGCGCGACGCGCGGCCGGTCTACGGGCGCATGTTCCAGACCCCGTTCTCGGACCAGATCCGCAACGAAGCGCATGTGGCGACGATGTGCGTCGGCAACATCACGACGGCCGATCAGGTGAACACGATCCTGGCGGCGGGGCGGGCGGACCTCGTGGCGCTCGGGCGACCGCATCTCGTCGACCCGTTCTTCACCCTGAAGGCGGCGGCCTGGTACGGCGCCCGGGACATCCACTGCCCGCCGCAATACCTCGCCGGCAAGGACCAGATCATGCGGGGCGCCGTGCGCGACCGCCAGGATCTCGACGACCTGAAGATCAAGGCGAAGCCGAAGACCCGCGCGGAGCTCAGGGCCGAACCCGCACAGGCCTCCATCGCCGCCGAATAGGCGGCGGTCGCGCTCAAGCGCTCAGGCGCTCGGCGGATTGGCCGGCAAGGATCGCGGCGATCTCGGCGGCGGATTGCGGGCGGCCGAGGCCGTAGCCCTGGCCCTCGTTGCAGCCGAGAAGCTGCAGCAGCTTGCGCTGCTCCTCGCTCTCGACGCCCTCCGCGTTGACGCGAAGCCCAAGGCCCGTCGCGAGGGCGACGACCGCCTGCACGATGGCCACCGCCTCCGTGTCGTGGGGCAGCCCCGACACGAAGGAGCGGTCGATCTTGATCTTGTCGATCGGGAAGGTGCGGATGTAGCCGAGGCTCGAATAACCCGTTCCGAAATCATCCAAGGCGAACGACACGCCGAGGCGGCTCAGCGCCTCCATGCGGGCCTTCACGGTGGTGTCGCCCTGGAGGAACAGGGATTCGGTGATCTCGAGCTCCAGGTGTTCGGGCGGCAGCGACGACAATTCGAGCGCGCGGGTCGCGGAGGCGACGAGGTCGCCCCGCGTGAACTGGGAGGGCGAGACGTTGACCGCGAGCCGGATCGGCATCGGCCAGCTCGCCGCGTCCGCGCAGGCCCGCTGCAGGACCCATTCGCCGAGCCCCTCCATGAGGCCGATCTCCTCGGCCACGGGCACGAACTCCGCCGGCGAGACGGCGCCGCGCTCGGGATGCTCCCAGCGCAGCAGCGCCTCGACGCCGACGAGGGTGCCGGTGGAAAGGTCCACCTGCGGCTGGTAGGCGACCGCGAACTCGTCGCGGGCGAGGGCATCCCGGAGCGCCACTTCGAGCCGCTGGCGGGCCTGGACGGCGACGTTCATGGAGGCGTCGAAGAAGCGATAGCCCGCGCCTCCCGCGCGCTTGGCCTGGTAGAGCGCCATATCGGCGTTCCGCATCGCGGTCGACACGTCGTGGGCGGCGCCGTCGAGGTGAACGATCCCGATGCTGGCGCCGACCGCGAGGCGACTGCCGCCGATCTCGTAGGGTTCGCTGAGCTGCGCGATGAGCCGGGCCGCGAGGTCCGCCAGGTCCTCCTTGGAGGACGCGCCCTCGTAGACGACGGCGAACTCGTCGCCGCCGAGGCGCGCCACGAGGTTCGGGGGCGGGACGAGCTCGAAGCCGCGGCGGGCCACCTCGTGGAGAAGAAGATCGCCGACATGGTGGCCGAGGGTGTCGTTCACGGTCTTGAACCGGTCGAGGTCGATCAGCATGAGGGCCGCGCACGGATCGCCGCGCTTGAGGGCCCCGCTCACGTGCTCCACGAGGTGATGCCGGTTCGGCAGTCCCGTGAGGGTGTCGTAGCGGGCAAGATAGGCGAGGCGCTTTTCGGCGAGGCGCCGCTCCGTGATGTCCCGGAAGGTGAGGCAGGCGACCCGCTGGCCGGCCCGCGAGCGGCCGTCCGCATCGACGCCCGAGAGGCGCGAGAGCGTGATCACGTATTCGAAGGTGCGGGTCGCGCCGCCGACCGACACGGTCAGGGCCCGCGGCTGCCGGTCCTCGGCGGCGTCACCCTTCATGCTCTGCCTGAGCTCGGTGAGGAGCGCCGGCGGCAGGAGATCGGAGGCCTGACGCCCGATCCAGTCGTCGCCCGGAGCTGCCAGGACCTCGAGGGCGGCGCGGCTCGCGGACTGGATCGTGCCCTCCTCGTCGACGACGACGATCCCGTCGAAATTGTCGGTGATGATCTGGCCGAGGAGGGCCTGCGTGTTCTGCCCCTGCGCGGTCGAGATCGCCAGGAGAACGCGGCTCATGTCGATCTCGCGCAGGACCGACCAGCCCGCGACGCCGAGCAGCAGCGCGTGCCAGGCCGGCGTGTCGAGGGCGAGCGGCGTCGTCGCCTGGATCATGTGCGCGGCGGCCTCGATGGATAGGCCGAGGCCCGCGGCCAGGACCACGAGACCCCGCCACCGGAGCCGCCGCGAGGCCTGGAGGGCCGCGAGGGTCAGGACGAGGAGGCCGAGCGCGGTGACGAAGAGGTTCGTCGGCGCGAGCGCGCGCCCCTGGATGAGGGTTTCAGCGGCCAGGGCCTGGAGGACGACGCCCGGGACGAGGCCGTGCACGGGGACGTGGAAATAGTCCCTCAGCTCGACCGCGGTCGCGCCGACGATGGCCTTGCGGCCGGCGATGGCGGAGGAGGGCACCCGGCCTTCCAGAAGGTCGACCGCCGACACATGCGTGAGGGCTCCGGCGGCGATGGAATAGTCGACGAGGAAGGGGCCCCGGGTCTGCCGGACGCCGGCCAGCGTCGCGCCGAGGGAGGGAACCTCCTCGCCGCCGAGCACCACGCTCGAGGGATAGGTTCGGACCGTGCCGTCGGGATCCGGCAGCACGTTGACGCTCGCCTCCCAGGCGTGCTCGCGGAGCCGCTCCAGGGGGCGGGTGCTGACGCTGCGCGTCTCGTGCGGCGCGCCCGTGAGGCGCTGCGTGAAGGCCGCGAGAACGACGCCCCCGTTCGCCTCCTTCAGGGCCTCTTCGAAGGCGAGGTCGTCCGCGTCGGAGGACCGGCTGCTGAAATCGACGTCGAAGGCGATCTCGGCGGCGCCGAGGCCGGCGAGCTTGCGGACGAGGTCGGCATGGATGCGGCGCGGCCAGGGCCATTGGCCGAGGGCTGACAGGCTCTTGGCGTCGATCTCGACGACGACGATCTGGCCTGTGGGCGCCCGCGGCGCGAGCTCCGCCCGGGCCTGCCACAGCAGGTTTCGCGCCGGCACGAATGAGCCGAGCGCATGCAGCGCTCCGACCACCGTCGCGAGAAGAAGGAGCGCAGCCGTGCCGTGCCGCATCATGTGGTGGATCAACCCTGGCTCTATGACGGGAGGGGCGGAGACCGGTCAGCCGTCCCGCGAGCTTCGCCCGCCGCCATGGCCGCCGGACTTGCCGCCATCGCCCTTCGACTTGCCGGAACTGCCGGGTCCGGAGCCTCCGCCGGACGATTTCGAGCCCGAGTCGCCGCGCGAACCCTTGTCGCCGCGGCCCTCGGATCCCGAGCGGCCGCCCTGTCCCTTGCCGTCGGGGCCCTTACCCGAAGCGGCCTCGCCCGCCTTCGCGCCCGCCGCAGCGCGCGAGCCGGGCTGGCCCGCGACGTTGTCCGTCCTGCCCGTCGGCGCTGACGCGAGCCCGGCGGCCGGGGTCTCAGACCGGCGTCCGGAAACGGACATGCCCGACGCGCTCGCCCCGACGACGCTCGCGCGCTGGCCCGGACCGATATCGGCCTTCTCGCCCGAACGCGGATTGGACACCTCGACGAGGCCGCGGCTCACCCGGACGCTCGCCCGCTGGCGCGAGACGTCGACCACGAACCGGGTGCCCTTCACGACCGCGGCGAGGAAGGGCGTCTCGACGCTGAAATGCTGCACGTTGCGCTTCTCGACCTCGACCTCGATGCGCCCAGCCGGTTGCTCGATGGTCGTTGTCCCAAACCAGGACGCCTTCGGCGTCATTACGGTGCCGGGCGCGACGATGATGAACTCGGCGTTGCGCTCCAGCCTCACGCGGCCGCCGCCCTGGGTGGAGAGGGTATGGCCGTCCGGAACGACGGTTCCCCGCGTCACCGGGGCCGGCTTCGATCCTGGAGCCTGGACCGTCGCCTGCCCGCTCACGCGGGTGACCACCCAATCGGCGGCGAAGGCCGGGGTAGCGAGGAGGGTAAACATCAAGAACACGAAGGAGAGGTGCATCGTCATCCCCAAGGGCCGCTCCGGGCGGCTGTCATGGAGATGTCCTAGCAGACGGATGCTGGAGTTTCGGGGTGAAGGTTGACGTTACGGCGGGCGTTTGTGGGAGCGTGATTAAAATTCGGTGAGACAATTACTCAAACCCTCGCCGTAGCTGGCGCCGGGCCGGTCAGGCGCGGCTGGCGCGCCGGACGAAGGCGAGGGCGAGGGCCAGGGAGAGGAGGCTCACCCCCGCCAGCACCGCCCAGGCGAGCCACAGGGACGGGCTCAGGGCTCCAGGGCGCAGCGCCTCCTGGAAGGCGTCGATCGCCCAGGCATTGGGCGTGAACCAGCCGATCTCCCGCAGCCATTCGGGCATGAGGAAGCGCGGAACCATGCTGCCGCCCACGGCCGAGAGCAGGAGCACCCCGAAGCTCGAGAGCAGCTGAACCTGGTGTCGCGAGGTGCAGGCCGCGCACAGGGCGAGGCTCAGGCCCGCCGCCATGGCGGCGACGAGGGCACAGGAGGCCAGCCACGCGGTGAGGTTGCCGAGCACGTCGACGCCGTAGAGGACGGCCGCCACCGCGAAGATCAGCATGGATTGCACCATGCCCTGGGCGATGAGGAACCCGAACTTGCCGAGGACGAGGGAGGAGAGGCCGTTCGGCGAGACGAGCAGCCGCTCGAAGATGCCGGATTGACGCTCCTCCACCAGGGTCGCCCCACCCTGCATGGCGGCAAAGAGCAGGAAGACCGCCGCGATGGCGCCGGCATAATAGGCCACCGGTCCGCCCGCGACGCCGACCCCCGTCGCCGCTTCGCGGCCGAACAGGGCCGCGAAGGAGAAGCCCGTCTGCCGGCTGTTCTCGGCCTGCGTCCGGAAGGCCTGGTCGAGGAAGGCCCGCTCTTCGCGGGTAATGGCGCCGGCCGCCTCCACGTCCGCGAGGATGCGCGCCAGCGCCACGTCAGGCATGCTCTCGTTGAGGGCTTTCTGCACGTGCCCGACGATGATCGGCACCGCGAGGGCGCGGGCCGCATCCTCGATGACGAGAACCGGCGCCGGCCCCTCGCCGGGGCGGGCTTCGAGATCGGCCTGGATGGCAAGGCCCACATCTACCACGCCGCCGCGCACATAGGTGCGCAGCTCCGCCAGCGCACCGTTCGGCAGATGGGTCAGGCGAATGCCGGGCTCGCGCTTGAGCGCGTCCACGAGGCGCCGGCTCGTGGCGGTATCGGCCGCATCCACGAGCCCGACATGCAGCCGCAACTCCGCGCCGGCGGCGCTGGCGAAGATCGCCGCGAAGACGACGAAGACGAGCGGCGGCAGGACGAAGGCCATGAGGAGGGCCGCCCTGTCGCGGATCAGAGACAGCAGCATCACGCGGGCGGCCGCCATCATGGCGCGGCCTCTCCGGCGACCTGACGGAACAGGGCGTCGAGGCCCGGCTCGCGGATCCGGACTTCCCGCACCGGAATCCGGCTCGCCTGCAGCCGGTCGAGGAGGTGAGAGGCGCTGGCGCCTTCTTGGCTGAGTCCCGTCCACAGGAGGCGCCCGTCGACGGGCCGGAAGCCGAGGTCCCGCAGTTCCGCCTCGACCCCGGGCTCCGGCAGGTCGACGAGAACGGCCTCCACCTGCTTCTTCGATCCGAACGCCCGCTTCAGGATGTCGGCGGGACGCCCCTCGGTGACGATGCGCCCGCCGACCAGGATGCCGGCGCGGTCGGCGAGGCGCTCCGCCTGATCGAAATCGTGGGTGATCATCATGATGGCGACGCCCTGCGCCCGCAATTCGAGCAGCACGTCGTGAATGGTGCCCCGCGCATCGAGATCGATGCCGACGGTCGGCTCGTCGAGGAGCAGGATCTGCGGCGCGGCGACGAGCGCCACGGCGATGTTCACGCGCCGCTGCTGGCCGCCCGACAGGTTGGCGACGAGTGTCCCGGCGACGGGTTCGAGGCTCGTGATCCGCAACACCCGGTCCTCCGCCGCTCGGCTCCTCGGCACGCCGGAGAGCTCCGCGAAGACCTCCACGTTCTCGCGCACGGTCAGGCGGGGATAAAGGGCGATCTCCTGGGGAACGAACCCGATGAGGCGCCGGGCTCTCGCGTGCCGGCGCGGATCCTGCAGCGGGTCCCCGACGAGGGCGGTTCCGCCGGTCAGGGGCAAGCGGCCGCACAGGGCCCGCAGGAGCGAGGTCTTGCCCGCGCCGTTCGGCCCGAGGAGCACGTAGATCTCGCCGCGCCTCAGGGCGAGCTCCGCCTCGACCAGAACCGGCCGGCGGCCGAGGGCGAGGGAGGCCTTCTCAAGACTGGCGATGGGAGCGGGCTCGGCCCGCCGCGCGCTGCCGCCCTCGGCATCGTCATGGCGAGGGGCGGAGGCCCACATCAGCGTGCCTGCGGGATCGGAGCCAGCCTCACGCCCACCTGGACGTCGCTCTCGCCGACCTCCACGGCCGCGGCCGGAAAGTTCGGCCGGCGCAGCCGCCCGGCATCGTTCGAGAACCCGTAAGGCTCGAGGGGCAGGCCGAGCGGCGTCCGGTCGAGCCGCCCGTTGCCGTTCACGTCCTGGAACACCGCCACCGCGTAGGTGCCCGGCGGCACCTGCGGGAAGACGAAGCGGAGCGACGGCGTCCGCGACGGGGCGCTCTGCCCGAAGGTGCAGGACTGGTCCTCGAGCCCACCGGTGCACAAGCCTGCGAAGACGAGCCCGCCCGAAACCTGAACGCCGGTCGCATCGACGTAGACGGTGGCGGCTTCGGCGGCCGGAGCCAGAAGGACGAGGAGGGGAACGCAGAGACGTCGGAGCAATCGGTTACCTCGCGCGGGCGACAGGACACATAGGGCCAAAGGCGGCCCTCCAACAAGCGGCCGGGAGCCCGGCCGGAGCGCCGGGGCGGATCAGGGACGGACGGTGCCGAGGACGCGCGGGCTTCCGTCGCTCGCCGGCGCGAGCACCACCGCCTCGCCCTCCTGGGGAAAGATGCCGGTGAGCGCCGTAATGTTGACCTGATGGGTGACCATCACGAGCACGCCCTCGCGGCCCTGCCAAGCGGCAATCTCCCGCCGGGCGCCCTGCGTCTGCTCCTCCGACGAACCCCGGCCGGCGAAGAAGGAATCGAGCGGCGGGAAGGGGCGGACCGCATCCCCGAATGCGAGGCGGGCCGTGTCGAGCGCGCGGCACCAACGGCTCGAGAGGACGCTCGCGACGGCAATCCGGCGTTGGCGGAACGCCTCGCCGATGCGCCGCGCCTGCGCCCGGCCGTCGTCGGAAAGGTTGCGCTGGGTGGTGCAGTCCTCCAGGCGGAAACCGGCGGGGTCGCCCGTTCCGGGCGCCCGGGCATGCCGCATCAGCGCCACCGTGCCGCCCCGGGCAAGAGCGCTCCAGGCCTCCTCCGACGCCGTCGCGGGCGCGGGCGGTAACAAGGACGCGAGGAGAAGGACGAGGAGCGATCGCGAGGCGAGGGCCGGCCTTGCCGTGTTCCGGCGATGGCTGCGGATCGGGGCCGTCTGAGCGCAAGAACCAGCGACCAGCGGGCGCAGGAACCCCGATTCCGCACCCCCGTTCTTCCCATCAGCAAAGGTAGGACCCACGATGAACTCCGTCCGGAAGGGACTGGCGGCCCTCGCCCTTCTGGCTGGGGCGGCCGGCGGTGGATATGCCTGGTACCGCCAGCCGGCCGGGGGCGAGCAGAGGAGGGCCGAGCGGCCGCCGCCGGCGGTCGTCCTGGCGCCGGCGCAATCCTCAGACATCACCCGCACCATCGAAGCCGTCGGCAGCACCGTCGCTGCGGAATCGGTGGTGGTTACGGCCAAGGCCCCCGGACGGATCATCCGCATCGAGTTCAAGGACGGCGACCGCGTCGCGAAGGACCAGGTGCTCATCCGCCTGGAGCAGGACGAAGCCCGCGCCGAGCTCGACGCGCAGCGCGCCGAGCAGGCGGAGGTGGAGCAGCAGCTCGCCCGCGCCGAGGAGCTCCTGGCCCGCGGCGCCGGTCCGCGGGCGCCGGTCGAAGATGCGCGCCGCCGCCTGCAGGCCGCGACCGCGCAGGCCAACGCCGCGCAAAAGCGTCTCGAGGATACGGTCGTGCGGGCGCCCCTGTCGGGACGCGTCGGCCTGCGCAATCTCAGCGTCGGAGCCCGGGTCGAAGCGACGACGGAGCTCGCCACGGTCGACACGGTGGATCCCATCGACCTGCGCTTCTCCGTTCCCGAACGCTATCTCGCCCAGGTGAAGCCCGGCACCCGCATCACCGCGCAGAGCTCCGCCTATCCCGACCGGGGCTTCGAGGGCGACGTGCGGGCGGTGGCGAGCCGGGTCGACCCGGCCCTGCGCACCGTCACCGTCGAGGCGCGGCTGCCGAACCCGGAGGGCGCGCTCGTTCCGGGCATGCTCATGAACGTGTCCGTCGCCCTGGAAGTCGTGCCCGGGGCCGTGGTGGTGCCGCCCGCGGCCGTGCTCGTGAGGGGCGAGGAGCATTTCGTCTACCGGGTCCGGGAGGGCCGGGCCGAACGGGCCCCCGTCGAGATCGGCCAGCGCGAGCCGGACCGGCTGCAGGTGGTCAAGGGCCTCAAGGCGGGCGACGAGATCGCCGTCGAGGGGCTCGCCAACATCGTCGACGGCCGGCCCGTCCGGGCGGCGCGCCGGGGCGAAGGGGAGGGCGGCGCACCGGCACCCGCCGGGCCTGAGGGCGCCCCGGCCCAGGCCCGGGCCGGCCCGCCCGAGCCCGAGGCGACGGGCGCTCTCCCGGGCGCGGGGGCGCGGGCCGCCGACGCGCCCCGCCCGGCCGGGAACTGACGGCGATGCGCCTCTTCGATTTCGCCACGGTCCGCCCGGTTCTGGCGGCCTCCGTCAACCTCCTCCTCATCGCGGTCGGGATCGGCGCCGCGTTCCTGCTGCCGATCCGCGAATATCCCGACATCGACCCGCCGACGGTGTCGGTGACGACCCTCTACCGCGGCGCGCCCGCCGAGGTGGTGGAGCGCGAGGTCACCAAGGTCATCGAGGACAACCTGTCCGGCATCGAGGGCATCCGGTCGATCCAGTCGAACAGCCGCAACGAGACCTCCACGATCAACGTCGAGTTCGTGGCCGGCACCGCGATCGACGCCGTGGCGGCCGACACCCGCGACAAGGTCTCGGGTATCCGCAGCGAACTGCCGGACGGGGTCGAGGAGCCCATCATCGAGAAGGCCTCGGCGGACGACTTCCCGATGATGTACGTGACGCTCCGCTCCGACACGGTCCGGCCGCCGGAACTCACCGACATCGCGAACCGGCTGCTCATCGACGCGCTCGGCGCGGTGTCGGGGGTGGCGCGCATCCAGATCGGCGGCGAGAAGCGCTACGCCATGCGGGTGTGGCTCGACCGGCGCGCCATGGCGGCGCGGGGCGTGACGCCGAACGACGTGGCGGAGCGCCTGCGGGCCGAGAACGTGGAGCTGCCCGCCGGCCAGCTCGAAACCGGCCGGCAGGAGATCAGCCTGCGCGCGGAGACGCGCTTCTCGACGCCGGAGCAGTTCGCCGAACTCGTCATCCGCGACAACCAGGGCGACCGCATCCGGCTCGGCGACGTCGCCAAGGTCGAGGTCGGCGTCGAGGACTACAAGCAGGGCTTCCGCACGGACGGGCGCGAGGCGATCTCCCTCGGGGTGATCCGGCAGGCCAACGCCAACACCCTCGAGGTCGCCGCCGGCATCCGCCAGGAACTCGACCGGGTGCGGCCGCAGCTGCCCGGCAACATCGACGTGTCGGTCGGCTACGACGAGTCGGTGTTCATCAGCGAGACCTTGAAGAACGTGGCGACGACTCTGGCGCAGACCGTCGCCATCATCGTGATCGTGATCTTCCTGTTCCTCGGCTCGTTCCGCGCGACGCTGATTCCCGCCCTGACCATCCCGGCCTCCATCATCCCGGCGGCGGCGGTGGCGGCGGCCTTGGGCTTTTCGGGCAACGTGCTCACGATCCTCGCCGTCATCCTGGCGATCAGCCTGTGCACGGACGACGCGGTGGTGATCATGGAGAACATCCGCCGGCGTCAGCAGCGGGGCGAGCCGCTGCTCGTCGCCTCGGCGCGGGCGACGCGGCAGATCGGGTTCGCGGTCTTCACGAGCGCCCTCGTGCTCATCGCCGTGGTGCTGCCTCTCGCCTTCCTGCAGGGCAATGTGGGCCGGCTGTTCCGGGAATTCGCCGTGGTGCTCGCCGCCATCATCGCGTTCTCCACCGTCGCGGCCCTCACTCTCGGCCCCATGCTGTCGGCGCGGCTCTTCACGGAGGACGACAAGCCCTGGCTCGTCGGGCGCTGGGTCAATCGCGGCGTCGAGCGGCTGAGCGCCGGCTACGGCCGGGCCTTGAGCTTCGCGCTCCGGCATCCCTGGCTGCCCGTGCTGGCGGGTATCGCGTTCCTGGCCGCGGGCACGGCGGCCTATCTCGGCGTCGCCAAGGAGCTTGCGCCAAACGAGGACCGGGGCTCGGTGTCGATCGTCGTCGAGGGCCCGGAGGGCGCCTCCGCCGAATACATGAGCGAGCAGGTGGCGGGCATCGAGCGGGCCCTCGCCGACCTCACGGGTCCCGGCAAGCCGGTCGAGACGGCGCTCTCGATCCTCGTTCCGAGCCGCGAGGGCTCGGCGCCCTCGAACACCGCCCGGGTGATCGTGAAGCTCGCCGCCTGGGACGAGCGCGAGCAGGGCCAGGAGGAGGTTCAGGCCGATCTGCAGCGGCGCCTCTCCGGCATCACGGGCGTGCGCGCCTTCGCGGTGCAGCCCCCGAAGCTCGGCCAGCGCGGGCGCGGCCGGCAACTGCGCTTCGTCATCAAGGGCGTCGAGCGCGACGACGTGAAAGTCTGGGCCGAGGCGGTGCTGGCGGAGGCCCGCGGCATCCAGGGTCTCGTCAACGTCGACACCGACTACAAGGACACCAAGCCCCAGGTGAGCCTCGACATAGACCGGCCGAGGGCCGCCGCCCTCGGGCTCGACGCCCAGGCGGTCGGCAACGCGCTCCAGATCATGTTCGGCTCCCTCGAGGTCACCCGCTACATCGACCGCGGCGAGGAATACGAGGTGATCGTCCAGGCAAGGCCCGAGGACCGGCGTTCGCTCAACGATCTCGACAACGTGTTCGCCCGCGCCCGCTCGGGATCCCTCGTGCCCCTGTCGAGCGTGGTGGTGCCGAAGGAGACCGGGTCCGTGCGCGAATTGAAGCGCGTCGACCGCCTCGCCGCCATCACCATCGAGGCGAACCTCTCCCCCGCCATTACCCTCGGCGACGCCATCGAGCGCCTGGAGGCGATCGCGGCCGAGAAGCTGCCCGCGCAGGCGCAGATCTCGTATCTGGGCGAAAGCCTCGACTACAAGGAAACCGGAAACGCGATCTACATCACCCTCGGCCTCGTGGTGGTGCTCGTCTTCCTGCTGCTCGCCGGGCAGTTCGAGAGCTTCCTGAGCCCGCTTGTCGTCATGACGTCGGCGCCCATGGCGCTCGCGGGCGGGCTCGTCACGCTCTGGGCCTTCGGCTTCTCGCTCAACGTCTACAGCCAGATCGGGATGGTGCTGCTCATCGGCCTCGTGGCCAAGAACGCGATCCTCCTCGTCGAATTCGCCAACCAGCTGCGGGAGGAGGGGCGCGACCCGGGCGAGGCCATGCGGGAGGCCGCGGCCCAGCGCCTGCGCCCGATTCTCATGACCTCCGTGGCGACGATCCTCGGCGCCATTCCCCTCGTTCTCGAAAGCGGCGCCGGGGCCGAGGCCAGAACCGCGGTCGGCGCCGTCACGGCCGGGGGCGTCACCCTCGGAACCCTGCTCACGCTTCTCGTCGTGCCGGCCTTCTACGTTCTCCTCGCCCGCTATACCGGGGCGCCAGGCGAGGCGCAGGCGGCGCTCGAGCGTCTCGAGCGCGAGCACCCGGACGAGGCCATGGGCGCGCGGCAGCCGGCCGAGTAAACCGGCCTCACGCCACCCGGCTGCTGTCCTCCGAGGCGACCCGGCCGGTGAGCTGGCCGAGCACGCCGACGAGTTGGTGGGGATGGTAGGGCACGCGCAGGCAGGGGGCGTTGGCGACCTTGTCCTTGTCGGCGATCCGGTGGGGCATCCGCGACGTGTAGATCACCGCGAGCTTGGGATGCTTGGCGCGGGAGGCCTTGGCGAGGGCGAGGCTGCGGCCCTCCGGCAGATCGGCCGTGACCACGAGGGCCCCGATCCGGCGGTTCGCCTCGAGGAGCCCTTCGGCCTCCGGCGTCGTCGTCGCCAGGAGCACGTCGTAGCCGTAGCTCTGCAAGCTCGAGAGGGTGAGAAGACCGGTGAGCGGATCATCCGGCAGGAGAAGAACGAGGGTCGACTGGCTCATGGTTTGCTCCGTTACGAGCAGGGTCGGCTGCACTCCTTAAGAGGTGGTTAGGATAGGCCGTTCGCGGGCCTCTCGGCCGACATTCGCGCCGCCTGTTGCACGCATGCGACGCTCTTGGGCGAGGCGGCTCCGTCGCAGCCGCGGCGCGGTCCCAAGACGGGCGTTCGCGTGCGCCGCTCAGGGGCCCCAGAACCGCAGGGCGATGTGCATGCCGACGACGGGGATGAAGATCAGGCCGATGATGAGCGGCACCACGCCCTTCGTCCCGAGGCGATACCGCGGGAGGTCTCTCCAGATCTGCTCTTCCTGTTCGGCCGCCCGCTCGGCCACCGTGTCCGGTTGATGGTTCATGCGACCTTCGCCCTCCGGCCTGCCTCAAGCCCGCGTCGCCCCGCCGAAAGCTCCGACGCCGAGCCTCGCGGGCGGCGTGAACCGCCTCCGGTTCGATCGTCCGGGTGAGCGAACGCCGGAGCGCGGCCCAATCTAATCCGTCCCCGGCCGCTTCTGAAGCCCTGTCCATGACGGCAAGCGACCGACTTCGGCACCCGCGCATCCGTCGCCGAACCCCGACGAAAGGAGCGGCCGCAGAGCAGAGATAGAGCGGATTTTCGAGAACTTGGTTGACGAAGCGTTAACGAACATCCGGCAACTATGGCTAAATACGTAGGAGCCGATGAATGGACGACAAGGCATTCGCCCCCAGCATGCAGCCGCGCGCGGCCGGACCGACGAAGGCGGGCAGGGCAGGGGGCAAACCGCCCCGCACGGATGTGGGCACACTCGTCCTCCACTGGCTTGTCGCCATCACGATGACGGTGAGCCTCGCGACGGGCCTGCGCATCTCCGCCGACGCGCCGACGGCGATCCTCTCGAAGGCGCTGTCGCCCTGGCTGCCGCAGGGCGAGATCTGGACCGTCCATTTCGTGGCGAGCCTCGTGCTGTTCTTCAGCGCCACGGTCTATCTTCTCTACATCGCGCGGGCGGGCCTCGGCGGCCGCATCGCCCTCACCAAGATGCGCCTCCTCACCATGAAGGGCGTGCCGTCGCGGATGCGCTGGAACGCCGTCAACGTGGCGCTCCACTGGGTGCTCTACGGGCTCGTCGTCGTCCTGACGGCGACCGGCATCGCGCTCTATTGCGGGTTCGGCGGCTGGGTCGTCGCGGTGCATGCGGCATCCGCCATCGCGGTGCTCGCCTATACGCTGATCCACATCGTGGCCCATTTCGGCTTCGGCGGCTGGCAGCAATTGCTGCGCGTGTTCAAGCCTGCGCGCCTCGTACCCTCGGCCCGGGTGAAGCAGGCGCCGGTGGCGGTGGCCCTCCTCGCCGGACTGCCGGTCTCCTTCGCCCTCGCGTGGTTCGACTATGCGAGCCGGGACGAGCTCACCGTTCGCGCCGCCTCCTCGCCGGTCACCCTCGACGGCGCCTTCGACGAGGCGGCCTGGGCTTCCGCCCGGCCGGTTCACGTCCGCACCATGCAGGGCGACAATCTCGGCGGAACGGGCGAGTCCAGGGTCGAGGTCCGGGCCGTGCGGGACGCGCAGAAGATCTACTTCGCGATGCGCTGGGAGGATCCCACCCGGTCCCTCGCCCGCCTTCCCATGCGCAAGGGGGCGGACGGTTGGCGCATCGTCGGCACGCGCGCCGGCAATGCGGACGTGTCGGACTTCTACGAGGACAAGTTCTCGATCATCTTCTCGACCTCGGATGCCTTCGGCAGCGGCGGGTCCACGCATTTCGGGCCGAAGCCCTCCGCCGAGCATCCCTCGTCGCTCAACGAGCGCGGGCTGCACTTCACGGAGGGCCACCTCATCGACATGTGGCAGTGGAAGGCGTCCCGCGGCGGGCTCCTCGGCTACATGGACGACCAGTATATCGGCCCGATCCGCAACGCGTCGGCGGACGAGGTCGCCAAGGGCGCCCGCTACCAGGGCGGCTACTGGAACGACTCGGGCCGGGCCTTCTACACCTACAACTTCGCCTTCCAGGGGCCGGGCGGGTACCAGGGCCCCGTGCAGCCCAGGGTGCTGCCGAAGGACCCGGCGGCCACCGCCGCGAAGCTCGGCACCTTCGACCTCGCCAACGCCGACGCGCCCTTCACGGAAGGCTCGCAGTGGTGGATGCTCGACACCGAGACCGTGCCCTATTCCAAGGAGGCGGACGACCGCATTCCCGTCGGCACAGTCATGCCGGGCGTCCTCATCGCGGGCGAGTATGCCGGCGACCGGGCGAACGTGCGCGCCGGCGCGCGCTGGAAGGACGGCTACTGGACGCTCGAGGTCAGCCGCGATCTCGTGACGGGCTCGGCGACGGATCAGGATTTCCTGCCGGGCCGCGAGCTCTTCGTGTGGGTGGCTGTCTTCGACCATACGCAGACGCGCCATACGCGCCACGTCCGTCCGATCCGCCTGCAACTCGCCGAGTGATGGGCAACAGGGCCGGCGGCGCGATCCGCTCCGCCGGTCAGTTCGTTCCCGATGCCTTCAGCGGCAGCGCGCCCGGCAGGAGCGCCGGGGAGGGCAGCAGGGTGCGAAGGTCGCTCGGCTGCAGGAGCATCGCCAGGGTGGCGACCGGAACGGCGGGGCTGAACAGGTAGCCCTGGGCGATGTCGGCGCCCTCCTGCACCACGAAGGCGAGCTCCTCCGCCGTCTCCACGCCCTCCGCCACGGTCTTGAACCCGAAGGAGCGGGCAAGGCCGAAGATGGTGCGGACGATCATCTGCTTTTCCGCGCTGCTGGGCAGGTCCTGCACGAGGGAGCGGTCGAGCTTGATCGTGTCGATGGGAAGCCGCGCCAGGGTGGCGAGGTTCGAGTAGCCCGTGCCGAAATCGTCGATGGCGATGCGCACGCCGAGGGAGCGCAGACCCGCGATCTGCTCCTGCACGGCCTGCGAGTCCCGCATTGCCATGGACTCGGTGATCTCGAGCTCAAGCCGTTCGGAGGGAAAGCCCGTCCGCTTGAGGATGGACGCCACCGCGCTCGCGAAGTTCAGGTCCTCGAGCTGGATGACCGAGACGTTGACGGCAAGCGAGATGTCCGGGCTTCCGGCGAGGGTGCCGGTGAAATCCTCGATGGCGCGCTCCAGGACGAAGAGGCCGATATCGGGAACGAGGCCCGCTTCCTCGGCGATCATGATGAACTTCGAGGGCGGGATGTAGTCGCGCTTCGGGTGGTGCCAGCGCGCGAGCGCCTCCACGCCGACGATGGCGCCGTCGGCGCAGCTCACCTTGGGCTGGTAGTGCACCTCGAGCCGGCGCTCGCGGACGGCGATCTTGAGATCGTTCTCGATCGTCAGCCGCTCCTGCATGACCTCGGCCGCATCGGCCGTGAACATCACGCAGCCGCTCCCGCCCCGGCGCTTCGCCACGTACATGGCGATGTCGGAATTCATGAGCAGGCTCTCGTAGTCGTCGCCATGCGCGCGGTAGAGCGCGACGCCGATGCTGGCGCCCACCATCATGCGCGCGGCCCCCGCCTCATGGGGCTCGCGCAGGCTGTCGAGGAACTCGTCCAGGATCTCGTCGATGGCGATGCGGCCGTGATCCGCCGTGACCACCGCGAGGAACTCGTCGCCGCCGAGGCGGGCGAGCAGCACGTCCTTGATCCGCCTGATGTGGATCTGCCGGTCGAAGAACCGGGTCAGCCGGTCGGCGAAGCTGGCGAGCAGCCGGTCGCCGAGACGATGCCCGAAGGTGTCGTTGATCGCCTTGAACCGGTTGATGTCGATGAACAGGAAGGCCGCCGATCCGCTCGCCGGCAGGGCCTTGAGGCAGGCCGTCGCGTCGATCCTGATCTTCTCCCGGTTGGAGAGGCCCGTGACCTGATCGAAATAGGCGAGCTCGCGGATCTTGCCGAGGCTTGTGCGCAGGTTCGACAGCATGGCCTCGAAGGCGATGCCGAGGCTGCGGACCTCGCCGACGCCGGTCGCCGCGAAGGGCACGTTGAGTTCGCCCTCCGCCACGGAAGCCGCGGCCCGCGAGAGCTGCGGCAGGCCGCGCGTCGCGTGGCGCACCGAAAGGAGCAGCGCCGTCACGAGGGCGAGGAGCGATCCCGCCGCGAGCACGAGGAACCAGGTCATCAGCGACTGCGATTGCTGCGCGCCGATCTTGAACATTTGCTCCTGCGATTCCTTCGCCTCCGCTCCGGACGTGAAGGCGCAGATGACCGCGAGGGAATGGTGATCCGTGCAGCGGGCGACGTTGCTGCCGCTGGCGGCGAGGAGCGAGGCTTGCGCGGGCCCGGGATCCAGGAGCTCGACGGGAGATCCGCCCGCGTGGGACACGAAGCCCCCCGGAGTGCGCACCACGACGCCGACCCGCGCGAGGTCGGCAAATTGCTCGAGGGTCGGCTCCATGGGCGCGAGGAGCCGCACCCCGAGGATGCCGCCCGTCACGTCCCCGAACTCGTCGAAGGTCGGCTCGACGACGAGGCGCGCGATCCGGTCGGGCTGCAGGTTGAGCGCTTCGGCGAGGGCGGGGCCGATGTGGCGCGTCGAGGCGATCGTGCCGCGCTGCCGGCGGGTCGCCTTTTCCAGCATGGCGCTGATGTCGCGCGCGAGCCCCGCGGCCTGGAGCGCGTGGCTGAGCGTCATGAGATCCTGGGGTGCGTTCGAGCCCACCACCCGGCCGTCGGCCTCCACCGCCATGAGCACGTCGATATCCGCCGGCCTCGCGGCGGCCGCGAAGGCCTCCGCGATGGTGATCTCGTTTTGGGAGGCCACCGCCCGCACGATGTCGGGGCGCTGGGCGAGGGCCTGAACCTGCCGGTCGGCGAGGGCGAAGAGCATGTCGAGGCGGGCGCTGGCGAGGCGCGCCTCGCTTTCGAGCCGGTGGCCGAGCTGGCGCTCCGAGAGGACGCCGAGGGCCGCCGCCTGCTCGTGGAGGCCGCGGTCGAGGCGCATCGAGGCGAGGACGCCGACGACGCCGAAGGTGAGGGTGCCGGTGAGGAGCACGACGGTGGCGAGCCGCGTGCCGATGGAGAGACCCTGGAGGCGCGACACCGCAGGCGCACGGGGGCGATGCTTCGCCCGGCCGAGGCTCTCGCCCCCGCCCGGCGCCGCCGCTCCTTCCATCCCGTGGCGAGCGCGCAGCTGCGCGCCCCGTCTCTCCAGCACCTCTGTCCCCTGCCCATGCGGAACGTAACGCAGCGAGCCTTAGAGCCATCGGCTGAAGGGTCGGTAAACCAGGGCCCGCTCCGGATCGCCGGGCGCAGGTTTCGTTCCGTAGCGTTAACGAGCTCGTTCGGCTTCGGGCCGTCGTTGCGATCGTTGAGAAATCGCCGGAACCCTGCAAAGGATTCTTAGGAGGTCCCGTGAGACCACGCTCCCATCTTCGGGAGATCATCATGAAGTTCGTGCGTGCGGCCCTCTGTTCCTTGGCTCTGATCGCGGGGGCGCCGGCGGGGGCGGGCGAGCTGCCCGTCGTCGGGACGGGGGACGGAATCGACGCCCTTACGGCGGTGGGTCAGGCCTTCGCGGTCAGGAACCCGGACGTGCAGGTGCTCGTGCCGCCCAGCATTCATTCGAGCGGCGGCATCCGGGCCGTCCATTACGGCACCCATGTTCTCGGGCGCATCGCCCGCCCGCTCTCCGAGGCGGAGCGCGAGCTCGGGATCCTGGCGACCCCGGCCTTCCGCCTGCCGGCGGTGTTCTTCGCCCATCCTTCCGCCGGCGTCGCCGATCTCACCACCGAGCAGGTGACGCGGATCTACAGCGGCGAGATCACGAATTGGAAGGAGGTGGGCGGCCGGGACCTGCGCATCCGCGTGGTGCGCCGAGAGAACGTGGACAGCACCCTCAACGTGTTCCGCAACTCGCTCCCGGGCTGGAAGGACCTCGTGATCCTGGAGCGCTCCAAGACCGCGACGACCACCCAGGACGCGGTCGACACGGTGGCGGAGGTCGAGGGCGCGATCGGCTTCGGCCCGTTCAGCCGCGAGCTCGAGAAGCGCGTTGCGGTGCTGAGCCTCAACGGCCTTCATCCCACCAGCCGCGCCTATCCGAGCGGCATCGACCTCCTGCTGATCCACCGCGAGGCCACCCTCACGGCGGAGGCCCGCCAGTTCCTGGATTTCATCGGTTCGAAGGAGGCGCACGAGGCCATCGTGCGCTCCGGCGCGGTACCGCTTCAGGCGCTGAAGGACACCACGGTCGCTAGCGGCAGCTAGGACCGCGCGAACCAGCGCGTCAGGACGCCGCCGCGGCGCGGCGCCTCGCCGCCCGCCCGTGCCGGACCGCCCGCATAGCCCGGCTCCGGCAGCGCTGCAGGGGCGGCGCGGCCGGGCCGCAGGCGGGCCTCGTCGCCGGTCTCGAGCGCCATGCGGATCCGTCCGAAGAGCGAGGGGCCGCCGGTGCCCACCGTGAACGGGTCAACGTAGCAGGGCGCGCCCGCGGCCGACGCCAGGATCCGCACGCTCTCCACCATCTCGGGCGCGCCGGCCGCATAGACCACGTCGTCCGGCGCGAGGGAGCCGATGAAGGCCGTAGGACGTCCCTGGCGCACCCCCGAACCGTCGCCCGCCCCGCCGCTGCAGACGAGCGTCACATCCGCCCCGAGCGCCTCGAGCCGTGCGAGCTCCGCCCTCATGTAGAGGTGCCGGGGATCGCGGGCGCCCACCACCACCCGCATCGGGCGCGCCGGCTCCGCCGCGGCGGCGGCCCGGGCGATGGCCGAGAGCGGCGCCCAGCCGGTATTGGTGCCGACGAGCACGAGGCGCCCCGCGCCCGGCCGGTGATAGGCGTTTCCGTAGGAGCCTTCGACGGCGATCCGCTGGCCGACCGCGACCCGCGAGCGGAGAGCCGCCGAGACGGCGCCCCGGTCGTAGAGCCTGATGTGGAACGCGAGCGTGCTCTCGGGATCGGATCCTTCGGGCGCCGCCGCCGGGCTGTAATCCCGCACCGGGCAGCCGGGGAACCGCACTTTAACGTACTGGCCGGGCCGGTAGGGGAGGGGCTCGTCCGTGCGCGCCACCACCTCGAGGATGTCGTGGGCGAGGGGACGGATCGCCGTGATGCTCGCCCGGGTCCGGCGGGCGACCGGCAGCACGTCGAACGTGATCTCGGCATCGTCCCGCACCGTCGCCTGGCACGCCAGAACCGTGTCGCCCGAGGCCGTGCCCGCATCGTCCACCAAGCCCGCGGCCACCCGCACGCGGCAGGTTTCGCATTGGCCGGAACTGCAATCCACCGGGATCACGACGCCGCGGGACAGGGCGGCTTCCGCCAGCGTGGTGCCGCAGCGGGCAACGACGGGCTGCCCGTTGAAGTGCAGGGTGCGTTTGTCTGACAAGGCCGTTCTCGGATCTTGAGGCCGGAGCCGCCGCCTTGCGGCGACCCAGTTAGGGGTTCCTTAAGGTTAGCCGTTCGTTAACGGTTTCCAATCGAGAACCCGGATTAGGGTTAACCGCCGGGCATCCCCGCCCGGCCCGCGCCGTGCCGTTCCGGCGACGGGGAGACCATTCGCCGCTCCGCTTGCCCGGGCCGACCCGAATCGCGGCCTCGCGAGTTGTGATTCGGATCGAAGAACCGCCCAGGAGCGCGGCCCCATGCTGCCCGAAATCCCATCCCCCGGTCCGGGGGCCCGGCCCTGCTGCCTCCTCGTGGAGGATCAGGTGCTCGTGGCCCTATCGCTGGAGGCATTCCTCGACGAATCGGGCTGGGCGGTCGCTGGGCCGCTCTCGACCCGGGCCGATGCGCTGCTCTGGCTGAAGGACCGCAGGCCGGATCTCGCCATCGTGGATTTCGAGTTGCGGGACGGCATCTGCACCCCGCTCCTCATGGAGCTCAAGGCCCGCGGGGTGCCCTTCATCATCTATTCGGGCCACCGGCCGAGCGCCGAGAGCCTGCCGCCGGAGGTCAGGGACGCCGTCTGGCTCGAGAAGCCGACCGCCCGCCAAGCTTTGCTGCGGGCCGTGGAGGCGGTAACCGCCGACCCCCGTCGCGCTTACGCTTTACCTAGGTGAATGTAGGCTTGGACCGGCTCGTCCAAAGATGCAGGCAAGAGGGAGTTGCCTGTGCGGGTCACGACTGAACCAAGAACCAGCATCGATGTCGATCGCGCCTCGGCCGGACGGCCCCAGCGCAAGAAAAAAGGGTCTCCCGAGCCGGAGCGTCTTCAAGACGTCATCGGTCATCAGCTTCGTCGCTACTATGCCGGCCTGGTCGAAGAGCCCATGCCGGAGCGCCTGAGAGCCCTGGTGGACCAGCTTACCCCTACGGAAGGGCGACAATGATGGCGATGCTCGAGTCCACCCAGACGGAACTCCTCCGCACCCTCCCGCACCTGCGGGCCTTCGCGATCTCCCTGTCGGGCAGCATCGACCGGGCGGACGACCTCGTCCAGGAAACCCTCACCCGGGCTCTCGCCAATATCGACCGGTTCCAGCCGGGCACCTGCCTCCAGGCCTGGCTGTTCACGATCCTGCGCAACCTGTTCCACACCGAGTTCCGCCGCCGGCGGCGCGAAGTCGAGGATCCGGACGGCATCATGGCGGGCCAGATGGCTGTTCTGCCGAACCAGCCGGGCTGCGTGGAGTTCGAGGAGCTGCGCCGGGCCCTCGGCAAGCTCCCGCACGACCAGCGCGAGGCCCTGCTTCTCGTCAGCGCCCAGGGCTTCTCCTATGAGGAGGCGGCGCAGATCACCGGAACCCAGCTCGGCACCATCAAGAGCCGGGTGAACCGGGCGCGCACCCGGCTTGCCGAACTCATGCACGTGAAGCACGCGGAGGACCTCGGGCCGGACCGTCTCGTCCGGGCCGTGATGCACGGAGCGGACCTGCGCGGCTGACGGGCTCGGGCCGGATCGGCCCGCTTGGCAAGAGACGCGCCCGCCGCTACAAGCGCCGCCCCTCACGCAGCCCGACGAGCCCCCATGCCGAGCGACGCCCGCGCCGATCTCTCGATCGGCATCGATTTCGGCACCAGCAACACCGTGGTGGCCCTCGCCGACGGGGAGGGGCGCGTCGAGGCGCTGCGCTTCGAGCATGGCGGCGCCTCCCACAAAGTGTTCGTGACGGCCCTGTGCTTCTGGGACGAGCGCCAGGGCAGCGCGCGGCGCACGAACGTGGAGGGCGGGCCCTGGGCCATCGAGCAGTTCCTCGAGGGGCGCCACGCGCACCGCTTCATCCAGTCGTTCAAGACCTTCGCGGCAAGCCCGACCTTCCAGGAGACGCGGATCTTCCGCGAGCGTTATCGGTTCGAGGATCTCCTGGCGGCCTTCCTCCGCACCTTGAAGCGCCACGCCGGAGAGGCGCTCGACTTTGCGACCCCGAACGTCGTCATCGGCAGGCCGGTGCAGTTCGCGGGCCACAATCCCGACGAAGCCCTCGCCATGCGCCGCTATCGGGAGGCTTTCGGCAAGGTCGGCGCCGGACATGCCGATTACGTCTACGAGCCGGTCGGCGCGGCCTTCTTCTTCGCGCGGGAGCTCAAGCGCGACGCCACCGTGCTGGTGGCGGATTTCGGAGGCGGCACCAGCGACTTTTCGGTCATGCGCTTCTCCACCGCGGGCGGCCGCCTGCGGGCCGAGCCCCTGGGCCATGCGGGCGTCGGGATCGCCGGAGACGCCTTCGACCACCGCATCGTGGACAAGGTGGTGTCGCCCCGGCTCGGCAAGGGCGGCAGCTACCGGTCCATGGACAAGCTGCTCACGATCCCGAACCACTATTACGCGAACTTCGCCCGCTGGAATCAGCTCGCCCTCATGAAGACGAGCGGGGACCTGAAGGAGCTCCTCGAACTCGAACGCAGCGCCGTGGAGCCGGAGCCGCTGCGGCGCTTCATCGACATCATCGAGTACGATCTCGGCTTTGCCCTCTACCGCGCCGTGACCGCCACCAAGGTCGCCCTGTCGGAGGTGGAGGAGACGGAGTTCCGCTTCGAGGCGGAAGGGCTCGGCATTAGAGCGCCGGTGACCCGGGCGGCCTTCGAGGGCTGGATCGCCGGCGACGTCGCCCGCATCGGTGCGGCCATGGACGAGGCGCTCGCGAAGGCGGGGGTTGGGGCGGGCGAGGTGGAGCGGGTGTTCCTCACGGGCGGCACCTCCTTCGTGCCCGCGATCCGGCGCCTCTTCGTCGAGCGCTTCGGGGAGGAGCGGCTGACCTCCGCCGACCAGTTCGAATCCATCGCCTATGGTCTTGCCCTCATCGGCCGCACCGGCGAGCCGCGCCGCTGGGCCGCCTAGGAACGCAGGCCTCCCCTCGCCGTTGACGTGGCGCCGGGCTGAGCCCGGCCCGTGCCGCGCATCCGCCCCGTCCTGCGAAGGAGCCCTGCCATGTCCGATGTCGTCGTGCGAACGCCCATGCAGTACCTCGACCGTGCGACGAACGCCCTGCGCGACCTCGGCATCCTGCCCGAGCGCGCCGAGGACGCGCCCGTCAACGCCCTGCTGGAGCGCATCTCCGATCTCGACCAGGATCGGATCACCGTGATCGGCCGCACACTCGCGCAATCCTCCGTCTTCAACGACGTGGTGCGCCGGCAGACGGAGGCGGTGGAGATCGGCCAGCGTTACCAGGAGATCGCGCAGAGCTTCGATTCCATCCGCGACGACGCCAAGGGCATGGTGGACCAGCTCGACGACGGCGCCATCGATTTCATAGAGCGGGTGACGAACGCCTGGATGAAGATCTCCCGCGGCGACATCGCCGACCGTTTCGACCGGATCCGCGCCACCTATATCGACGTGACCCGGGACACGAAGGACCAGATCGAGCGCGAGACCGTAGTGCTCGATGCCTACCGGGATTTCCGCGGGGCGCTGAAGCAGGCCGAGGTGCTCGCCCTCGAAGTGCTCGAGAAGGCGCAGGGCAAGCTCGATGCCGCGAAAGCAGAGCTGCAGCGCGCCTCGGATGCGGTGACGGGCTTTCAAGGTTCGGCGGTCGCGGAGCGGGCCCGCCTCGAGCTCACCCGCGACGAACATCTGCGCCGGGTGCAGGACGAGGAGAAGCGCTACCAGATCGCCAAGGACCTCTCCGACAACCTGACGGTGAGCTACAACACCTCCGAGGTGATCATGGCGCGCCTCATGCAGACCACGAACGCCAAGGAGCGGGTCTACCAGCAGGCCGTCACGTTCTTCTCCACCAACGATTCGGTGCTCACCGCCCTCAAGGCCTCGTTCACGGGCCTCTTCGGGCTCCACGAATCGACCCAGACCCTCGAGACCATGAAGGAGGGCGTCTCCAAGAGCCTCGAAGTGCTGGCCGAGATCGGCAACCAGGTGGGCGAGGCGGCGGTGCGCTCGGGCTACGGGCCGACCATCCGGGCGGATGCAGTGAAGAAGCTCGTCGATTCCGTCATCACCTTCCAGGAGCGCTCCTTCGAGATCGTGGGCGAGATGCGCCAGCTCGCGACCCGCAACTCGGCGGAGATCCGGGACGCGGTGGAGGACGGCAAGCGCCGCATCGCGCGCCTCGTCGCGGAAGGGCAGGCGCTGCCGGTCGATGGCTGACGCGACCGCCCCGGCGCGGCCCGCGGGCGCGCCCCTCGACGAGGTGATGCTCGCCATGGACGTGGTGGACACCCTCCGCCACCGCGAGCAATGGGTCGAGCGCGAACTCGACGAGGCGAAGCGCGAAGAGGAATTGCTGGAGCGCCTGCGCCGGATCTATCGCGGGCAGGGCATCGAGGTGCCGGACCGGGTGCTGCAGGAGGGCGTCAGGGCCCTGAAGGAAAGCCGCTTCGTCTACACCCCGCCGCCTCCCGGCTTCGCCACCACCCTCGCGCGGCTCTGGGTCCGGCGCGACCGGATCGGCAAGGCGCTGGCGGCGTTCGCGGCGCTGCTGATCCTGGCCTGGGGCGCCCATCATGCCCTGGTGACGCGCCCGCGCGCGGCGGCCGAGCAGGCGATGGCGGAGGCCCATGCGGGCGCGCTCGCAGCATCCGGCGCACCCTCCGTGCGCGAGCGGGCGGACCGGCTCTTGACGGAGGGCCGCGAGGCCCTTCGGTCCGGCGACGAAGCTCGGGCGACGGGGGCGCTGACGGCTCTCCAGAACCTGCAGGCCGAGCTGCCGCGCGAATACGTGCTGCGCATCGTCGGCGAGGTGACGAAGCAGGTGCCCACCGCGCTCCACCGGCGCAACCACTACCTCATCGTCGAGGCGGTGGCGCCGGATGGCGGGCGCCTCAGCGTGCCGGTCACGAGCGAGGAGGACGGCACCACGCGGATCACGGCCCGCTGGGGCATCCGCGTGCCGGAGGACACCTACATCGCGGTCGAGCGGGACCGGCGCGACGACGGGGTCCTGCAGCGCGACCGCCTCGGCGAGAAGCGCCGCGGCGAGCCGGACGTCGCCTACGCCATGCCGGTGCAGGGCGGCACCATTACCCAATGGCAGGGCGGCCCATGATGCCGGACCGCGAGGCTCTGCGGGTGCGGCGCGCCGAAGCGCTGCGGGATCTCGCCCGCGCCCGGCTCGCGCCGCCGGAGCGGGACGAGGCCGTGGCGGCGATCGATGCCGCGCTCGCGGGCGCGGGCGCGTCCCCCGATGCGACCGCCCGGGCGGCGCACGAGAAGGCTGCGCAGGCGGAAGCGGACCGGGAGGAGAAGCGCAGGCCCTACGAGGCCGATCCACTCTTCATGTATCTGTGGCGGCGGCGCTACGGCACCCGCGATTACGCGGCGGGCCCCTTCGTGCGCTACTTCGACCGCAAGGTCGCCCATCACATCGGCTACGAGGCCGCGCGGGTGAACTACGCCCTGCTGCTCGCCCTCCCGGACCGCCTGCGCGAGCACGCGACGCGGCTCGCCGCCGGCGCGGCCGGACCGGCCCTCGAGGCTCTCGACGCCCATCCGAGGATCGCGCCGCTCGTCGCCGCCGCCGGGCGGGATGGGGCGAGCGACGAGCCCGCCCGGCGCTTTCTCGACGCCGACCGCGCCCTGCGGGCCGCGCCTCCGGAACAACCCGTATCCGGCCTCATTCGGCCGGATGTGGCCGAGGGGTGACAGCCAGGATTCAGCGACTCGCCTACGTTGAATCCCGTTCCGGCCAGCGGCTGGGGCTTCCTCCCTGTTGAACACTTCAACGCCCCGAGCGCCTGTCCGCCGGGGCGTTTTTTCGTGCGCTTCGTCTAGTCGAGCCGGTCGAAGAGACGGTCGGTCAGGGGGTTGGTGGCGCGAAAGAGGTAGTCGAAGGTGCGCACAGTCACGTCATGCGCGCCCGCCGCCTGGAGCGCCGCCACGAGGTCGAAGACCTGCGCGGTGCGGCAGTGCAGGACGAGCTCCTCGCCGGCAGGCAGGCCATAGGGCAGGGCGGCATCGAAATCCTGGATGATCGCGGCGAGTTCCGGCCCGCGGGTGTCCTCCACCGCCGCGCGGACCTCGCGGGTCGTGCGGGCCTCCTCTTCGGCGGCGATGCGGGTGAGCACCGTGTGGGCGGCGGCCCGCGCTTCCTCGCTCCAGGGCGCGTTCACGGAGGCGACGAGGTTCGCCTCCGAGCGCAGCATCACGCCGTCGTCCAGGATCTTGAGGGCGTTGGCGGCGAGGGTCGCGCCCGTGGTGGTGATGTCGACGATGAGCTCCGCCGACCCCGAGCCCGGCGCACCCTCCGTGGCGCCGAGGCTCTCCACGATCCGGTAATCGGCGACGCCCTTCTCGGCGAAGAAGCGGCGGGTGAGGTTCACGTATTTCGTCGCGACCCGCATCTTGCGCCCGTGCCGGGCACGCAGGTCCGCCGCCACCTCGTCGAGGTCGCTCATGGTGCGCACGTCGATCCAGGCCTGCGGCACCGCCACCACCACGTTGGCGTGGCCGAAGCCGAGGGGGGTGAGCATCTCGACGGCGGCATCCGCGTCGGCGATCTGCTCGCGCACGAGATCCTCGCCCGTGATGCCGAGATGCGCCGCGCCGCCCGCGAGCTGGTTCACGATCTCGGAGGCGGAGAGGAACAGCACCTCCACGTCCGGCACGCCCTTCAGCGTCCCGCGGTAGTCCCGCGCCCCGCGGCCCTGCGCGAAGACGAGACCCGCACGGGCGAAGAACGCGGCCGCGTTCTCCTGCAGGCGGCCCTTGGAGGGGACCGCGAGGATGAGAGGTGAGCCGCCCATCACAGGCCTCCGATGCGGTCGAGCCAGAACGAGCAGCCCACCGCCGGGATCGGGTCCGGCGCGCCGAGATGCTGGAGGAGCCGGTCGTAGCGCCCGCCGCCGACCACCGGCTTGCCGTCGTCCCGCGCGGGATCCTGCACCTCGAAGATGAAACCCGTGTAGTAGTCGAGATTGCGCGCGAAGGCGGCCGAGAACGCGAAGGCGCTGATGTCGAGCCCCCGCGCGGCCATGAAGCCCGTGCGCTCCTCGAAGGCGTCGAGGGCCGGGCCGATGGCGAGGCCCGCATCCGCGGCGAGCCGGCGGGCGGCGTCCGCCGCCTCGTCGGGATCGCCCTCGATGGCAAGGTAACGCTCCAGAACCTCCCGCGCCTCCTCGGGCAGCCCCGTGCGGTTCGCCGCGCGGGCGAGAAAGCGCTCCGCGATCTCCCCCGCCGAGCGGCCGCCGACCCGAGCGATGCCGGCGATCGACAGGATGTCCTCAACGAAGGCCTTCGCGGCCTGGGGCGCCTGGCCCTCGATGGCGGCGAGAAGCCCCGCATGTTCGGGGGCGGCGCCGTCCGTCTCGCCGAGACCGCCGAGGCCTCCGCCGCCCACGATGGCGCGGATCACCCGGCGCTTCGCCGCCGGCGAGACGCCAAGACCATCCACCACCGCGTTGAGGAGCCCCATGTCGCCGAGGCGCACGCGCCCGTCCGTCACGTTAAGGAGGTCGAGGCCCTCGAGGGCGAGGGCGAGAATCTCGGCATCCGCCGCCGTGGCGTCGGTCCGGCCGATGGATTCGATGCCCGCCTGCAGGAACTCGCCCCGCTCGCCCGTGCGCAGCCGGAACACGGGTCCGCCATAGGCATAGGCCATGGCGGTGGGCTCGGTGCCCTCCTCGGCGAGGTGGTGCAGGCAGACCGGGATCGTGTATTCGGGCCGCAGGCACAGCTCGGCTCCCGCGGCGTCCTGCGTCACGAACATGCGCCGGCGGATATCCTCCCCCGACAGGTCGACGAACACGTCCGCGGGTTGCAGGATCGCCGGCTCGACGCGCCCATAGCCCTCGCGCTCGAACAGCGCGATTAACGCTTCCATGCCTGCCGTGCCCGTCACGTGAGCCGTCTTTCCCAAGGGAGTCCCGCGGCGCTCTCTAGCGCGGGAGGCTTGAAAACGCGACGGTTTTCCGGGGGCAGGGTGAACGGCGGGGTAAGGGGAGGGCGCTCGCAGGCGCCCTGGAGACTCCCTCGTCCTGCGAGACGCTTCGCTGATGCGAAGCCCTCAGAATTGGGCTCCACCTGCAGCGTCCGCGAGGCACTCGACGCTTATCCTGAGGAGCCGCTTAGCGGTGTCTCGAAGGAGGGTTCAGGAAACGCGGGATGCGCGACCTGCCCTCCACCCCCATGAGGGGAGGAGTTGGAGGTGGGGGTAGTGCAGGAGGCACCGCTCAGCCACACGCGGCACCACCCCCACCCTAACCCTCCCCTCAAGGGGGAGGGGATGGGGGCCCCCTCAGCCCTTCTTCGCGCCCTTCGCCTTCGGCTTGCGCTCGCCCTTCTCGTCCTTCTTCGAGCGCTTGCGCTCGGAATGGTCGGCCACGCGGTGGACGTAGCGGGGTTTCGCGGCGGGCTCGTCGCCGCCCACGAGGGAGGCGGGGAGGATCGACTTGGCGGCTTCGCTCACCACGCCCGCGACGGCGCCGGCGGCGGTCTGGACCACGTCGTTGGCGCCGCTCGCGGCCTCCGCGCCGGTCGCCGCGACGGCGTTGCCGGCGGTCTGGGCGGCCCGGGTCCGGGTGAGGGCCGCGGCCGCGGCGCCCGCGGCGGCGATGAGGGCGTCGGCCAGGATCTCGCGGCCGAGGCCCGAGTTCAGCAGCGTGCTCAAGGAGCCGGATTTGCGAACCGCCTTCGGAACCTTCACGCCCGCCACCGTCTTCGGCACGGCGGAGCCCTTCTTCGATGTTTTCGCCTTGGATTTCGTCATGGAACGTCTCCGGTAGCCTCAAGCTTTGCAAGACAACCGAAGATGGGGCAGGGGGGTTCCTTTCCTAGCCGAAATGGCGTCCCAGCACCTCCCGCACGGCCTCGACGAGCCGGTCCTCGGCCACCGAGAACTGCGCCGGGCGGGCCGCCTTCCATTCCTCGTTCGAGCCGATGCTCCCGGCGGCCTTCGCGCCTTCGATGAGATCCTTGACCTGGACCTCGCCGCGGGCGCGCTCGTCGGAGCCCTGGATGATCGCGCAGGGGCTGCCGCGGCGGTCGGCGTATTTCATCTGCGCCTTCATGCCGGACGAGCCGAGATAAAGCTCCGCCCGGATGCCGGCCCGGCGCAGGGCCGAGACCATGCGCTGGTAGGCGGCGATCTCCCCCTTGTCCATGACGAGCACCACCACGGGGCCGGGCGCTTCCGCGCCGGACACGATGGGGCTCCCGACCGCCTTCAGGGCCGCGAGCAGCCGGGACACGCCGATGGAAAAGCCCGTCGCCGGCACGGGCTCGGAGCGGAAGCGGCCCACGAGGCCGTCATAGCGCCCGCCGCCGCCGACCGAGCCGAAGCGGCCGGGCTGGCCCTCTTCCGTCGTGCCCGTGAAGGTGAGCTCCGCCTCGTAGACGGGGCCGGTGTAGTATTCGAGGCCCCGCACTACGGACGGGTCGATCGTCACCCGGTCCTCGTAGCCGGAGGCGGCGACGAGGGCGGCGATCTCGGCGAGCTCGTTCGCGCCGTCCTCGCCCCGCGCGGAGCCCGCCACGACCGCGCGCAGGTTCGCGATGGTCGCGGCGCTCGTGTCGCCTCGGGCCGCCGTGAAGGCCAGCACCCGGTCGATGGCGTCGGACGCCAATCCCGCGCCCTTGGTGAAATCGCCGCTCGGATCGAGGCGTCCGGCGCCGAGGAGGTCGCGCACGCCCTCCGGGCCCACCTTGTCGAGCTTGTCGATGGCGCGCAGGACCGTGAGGCGCTGCCCGGCCCGGTCGTCGCCCGAGAGCCCGATGGTTTCGAGAACGCCGTCCAGAACCTTGCGGTTGTTCACCCGCACGACGTAGTCGCCGCGGCTCAGCCCCAGCCGCTCCAGGGTGTCGGCGGCCATCATGCAGATCTCCGCATCGGCGGCGACGGAGGCGGCGCCCACCGTGTCGGCGTCGAACTGCATGAACTGGCGAAAGCGCCCCGGGCCCGGCTTCTCGTTCCGGAACACCCAGCCTGCGCGGTAGCTGCGATAGGGTTTGGGCAGCGCGTCGAAGTTCTCCGCCACGTAGCGGGCGAGGGGCGCGGTGAGATCGTAGCGCAGGGACAGCCACTGCTCGTCGTCGTCCTGGAACGAGAACACGCCCTCGTTCGGCCGGTCCTGGTCCGGCAGGAACTTGCCGAGGGCGTCCGTGTACTCGACGAACGGCGTCTCCACGGCCTCGAAGCCGTAGAGTTCGTACGACTCGCGGATGGCCGCGAGCATGCGCTCGGTGGCGGCGAGATCGGCGGGGCCGCGGTCGATGAAGCCACGGGGAACGCGGGCCTTGAGCTTGTCGGCCTTGGACATGGAATGGCAGCCGTGCGGGAAAGAGGTCGAGGCGTCGTACCGCGCAGGGCGGGGAGGGGCAAGGGGCGGGGGTGGCGCCCAGGTCCCCATGGTGAGCCTACCTCCCCTCAGGGGAGGGTGCCGCGGGCGCAGCCCGGGGCGGGTGGGGTGTTCGCGCGACAGCGCGAGTTCTGGCCTCAACGTCTGTCATTCCGGGGCCGCGCAGCGGAGCCCGGAACCCATAAACACTACGCCACAAGCTGTGCTCGGCGCGGGAGCGTTCTCCTCGAAAACGCTGATGGTTACGGGTTTCCGCTTCGCGGCCCTTCGCGTCGGGCTCGCCTGACGGCGCCCCGGAATGACAAGCGGAAGCGCGCAGGTTGTCGTGGTCAGCCTCCCTCCCCCCAGGGGAGAGGTAGGGGTGGGGTATCGCGCAAGCGCGAGTTCGTGCCTCTAATCCTCTTCGTGAGGAGCGCTCGTCAGAATGCGTCTCGAAGGACGGTTCAGGGAACGCGGGACGCGCTGTGGGTCTCTCCTCCCCCTTGAGGGGAGGAGATGGAGGTGGGGGTGGCGGCAGGACCCTCACCGGACAGCACGCGGCCGCCACCCCCACCCCTGACCCTCCCCTTAAGGGGGAGGGGGACAAGCGGCGTCGCGTCTCCTGGAGGGTGCCGCTCCGCGGCAACACCCCACCCGTCACGGGCGCTGCGCGCCCGCGCCACCCTCCCCTGAGGGGAAGGAGAGCGCGCCTGAAGGGTGGCACCCCCCTAAAACAACCCCTCGATCCGCCTCTCCGCGTCGAGGTGGATCCCCTCCGCCGCCGGCACCCGCGGCAGGCCCGGCATGGTCATGATGTCCCCGCACACGGCGACCACGAAGCCAGCGCCCGCCGCGAGTCGCACCTCGCGGACCGGGACCGTGTGGCCGGAGGGGGCCCCGAGGCGCGTCGGGTCGGTCGAGAATGAGTACTGGGTCTTCGCCATGCAGACCGGCAGGCGTCCGTGGCCCGCGGCCTCGAACTCGGCGAGGCGGGCGGCGGCCTTCGGGTCGAGGGCGATGTCGGCGGCGCCGTAGATCCGCGTCGCGATGGTGCGCATCTTGTCGGCGAGCGGCCGCTCGTCCGGGTAGAGGGGCGTCACGGCGGGCGCCGGCCCGTCGCACAGGGCCGCCACCCGGCGGGCGAGGTCCTCGGCGCCTGCGCCGCCCTCGGCCCAATGGCGGCAGAGCACGGCCTCGACGCCGAGGGCCCCCGCGAGGCGCTGGAGCGCCGCGATCTCGGCCGGGGTGTCGGACACGAAGTGGTTCACCGCCACCACGACGGGAAGGCCGTAGCCGCGCATGTTGGCGACGTGGCGTTCGAGATTGGCGAAGCCCCGCTCCAGCGCTGGCACATCCTCGCGGGCGAGGTCCGCCCGGGCGACGCCCCCATGCATCTTGAGCGCCCGCACGGTCGCCACCACGACGCAGGCGGCGGGCTGGAGGCCGGCCTGGCGGCACTTGATGTCGATGAACTTCTCCGCCCCAAGGTCGGCGCCGAAGCCCGCTTCCGTGACGACGATGTCGGCGAGCCGGAGGGCGGCCTCCGTGGCGATGACGGAATTGCACCCATGGGCGATGTTGGCGAAGGGGCCGCCATGGATGAGGGCCGGCGAGCCGTCGAGGGTCTGGACGAGGTTCGGCTGGATCGCGTCCTTCAGGAGAACGCTCATGGCGCCGGTCGCCTTGAGGTCGCGGGCCGTCACGGGCTGCCGGTCCCGGGTCTGCGCCACGACGATGCGCCCGAGGCGCTCCTCAAGGTCGCGGGCGTCGGCAGCGAGGCAGAACACCGCCATCACCTCGGACGCCACTGTGATGTCGAAGCCGTCCTCCCGCGGATAACCGTTCGCGGCGCCCCCGAGGCTCGATATGACCGAGCGCAGGGCCCGGTCGTTCATGTCCATCACGCGCCGCCACGTGATGCGCCGCGTGTCGATGCCGAGGGCGTTGCCCCAGTAGACGTGGTTGTCGATCATCGCGGCGAGCAGGTTGTGCGCCGCCGTGATCGCGTGGAAGTCGCCCGTGAAATGGAGGTTGATGGGCTCCATGGGCACTACCTGCGCCCGCCCGCCGCCGGTGGCGCCGCCCTTCTGGCCGAAGCACGGACCGAGGGAGGGCTCGCGCAGGGCGATCATCGCCCGCCGGCCGATGCGGTTGAGCCCGTCGCCGAGCCCCACCGTCGTCGTGGTCTTGCCCTCGCCCGCGGGCGTCGGCGAGATCGCCGTGACGAGGACGAGCTTGCCCCGGGGCCGGTCCCTGAGGCTCTCGACGAAGCCGCCGTCCACCTTGGCGATGTGCCGGCCATAAGGATGAAGCGCGTCCTCCGGGATGCCGGCCCTTGCCGCGATCGCCTGGATCGGCTGCAGCGTCGCCGCGCGGGCGATCTCGAGATCGGTGGACATGGCGGCCTTTCGCGGCGGAGGAGGGTGCGGGTCACGAGCCTTGCGGCGGTGCTGCTGTCAAGGAGGGCAAGGTTGGTCGTACATTGTGCCGCGCTTCGTCATTCCGGGGTGCCGTCAGGCGAGCCCGACCCGAAGGGCCGCGAAGCGGAAACCCATAAACGTCATCGGTTCAGAGGAGGGCGCACTAGCGCCGAGCACAACCTGGCACCGTCATGCTTATGGGTTCCGGGCGCCGCTGCGCGGCCTCGGAAAGACGAGCGGCGGCGCCCCGGATGACGGCGTCGGCATTTCGCACAGCCTCGATCCAGCCAGCCGCCTCCCCCCTAGGGGAGGGAGGGCCGGCGCGGCGATCGCCTGCCATCTCACCCCGTCATCGCCCGCGCCTCGTAACCCGCTTTGGTGAGGGCCTGCGCGACGTCGAGGCTTTGCGCCGTGGTCCTCACGCGGGCGCGGCCATGGGCGAGGTCCACCTCGACCTCGGCTTGCGGGTCGAGCCGCTTCACGGTCCGGGTCACGGCGTTGACGCAGCCCTCGCAGGTCATGCCGTCGACCTGCATCAGGAGTTCCTTGCGGGGCTCTTCCATCCTCTACTCCTTCAAGGCCTCGCCCTCGACCTCCACGAGGAAGTCAGGCCGGGCAAGGCCCGAAACCTCGAGATAGGTGCAGGCGGGGGCGTGGCCAGCGAGCTTGCGGTCCCGCACCGTCCGGTAGGGCCCGACGGAGCCCGGCATCGTCACGTAAACGGTCACCTTCACAAGATCGTTCACCGCCATCCCGGCATGCGCCAGCACGGCGATCAGGTTGTCCCACGCCGCCTCCATCTGCGCCTCGAGGCCCTCGGGCAGGGACCCGTCCGGCCGCATGCCGATCTGGCCCGAGACGAGGAGGCGGCGTCCCGCAAGGGCATGCTCGGCGCCCTGGCTGTAGTTCGAGGCGGGCGCGATCACGGTGGGAGGGTTGAAGAAGCGTGGCATGAAAACCTCTATGCTGAACCAAAGACTTGGCGGTGCTTGCGGGGGGTGCCCCCGGCGGGCGACAAACTGAGCCGTGGTTCGATTCGCGCCGGTGGTGCGGATTGTCAAAGCCAAAGGGGCGGGGGCATCCTATGGCCGAAAAGAAAGAACGCCGCGCAGGGCGCAGCGGCGCGAGGCAGGCTGCTGTCGTGGGCTCGGCGCTCGCGGCGACGGTTGCCGTGGCGGGGGCCTCGTGGTGGGCCGGAGCCGGCGCGGCGGTTCTCGGACTTCATGCGGTGGCGATCGGCGGCGCCGTGGCGGCGTGGCTGCGCGCGGACGCGGCCCGGCGGGCGGCCGAGAAGGTGTCGTCCGACCTCGACTTCGTGGCAAACCGCCTCATCCTCCTCGACCACCGCCTCCTCCAGCAGGGGCAGGCGGTCGACCCGAAGCTGCGCTCCACCGTCGACGAGGTGACGGGCGAGATCGGCGTTCTCGGCGGCATCCTGCGGGAGCTCGCCGAGACGGTCGCCGCCCACGATCACGACGTGGCCGACCTGAAGGAGCACCTGAGAACCCCGCCGGTGCCGGCGGCAAGGCCGCCGCAGGTCAAGGCCCAGCCTCCGGCGCCCCAGCCCCAGGCCGTCCAGTCCCAGTCCCAGCCCGTTTTTCCGCAGCCCCAGCCCGCCGCGGTCGGCCTGCGGCCGGGCCTCGTCGCCCGCGCCGACCTGCCGGCGCCCGCGCCCCGGCGCGTCGAGCCCGCCCAGCCCGAACCCTCGCTCCTCCCCGCGTCCCGCAAGGAGCCGGCGATCCCGGACGCCGAGGCGCGGCGCATGGCGGCGATCCTCCAGGCCTTCGAGGCCGACCGGATCGAGCTCCACCTCCAGCCCGTCGTCTCCCTGCCGCAGCGAAAAGTCCGATTCTACGAGGCTTTAGCCCGGTTGCGCCTCGCCGACGAGAGCATCCTGGTGCCGGCCGAATTCCTGCCCCTGCTGGAGCGTCTCGGCCACGCGGCCGAGTTCGACCGGCGGGTGCTCGGGCGGGCGCTCGCCATCACGCGCCACCTCATGGCCCGGGGGAGCGAGGCGGTGGTCAGCATCAACATCGCGCCGAAATCCATGGATGAGCCAGGCTTCCTGCGCTCCCTCGCCCGGGTCTTCGATGCCTATCCGGACACGATCGGCCGGATCGTCCTCGAACTGTCCCAGCGCTGCTGGCGCACCCTCGACGCGGAGCGGGCCGGGGCGCTCGCGGTCCTGCGCGACAAGGGGATTCCTCTCGCCCTCGATCGGGCCTCGGACCTGCGCCTCGACCCGCTTTCCCTCGCGGACCGGGGCGTTCGCTTCGTGAAGCTGCCGGCGGACCTGCTCATCGCGGCCGATCACGGCCGCGGCCTCGACATCGAGGCGGCGGACCTCGCCTCGGTGCTGCGCCGGGCCGGCATCAAGCTCGTGGCGGAGCGCGTGGAGCGGGAGGAATCGGTGCCCGACCTTCTCGACCTCGACGTGCCCCTCGCCCAGGGCTTCGTCTTCGCGGCCCCCCGCGCCGTCCGCTCCGAGGTCCTCGCCGCCCCGCCTCAGGCCGAAGCGGAACCCTCGGCACCGCCCGCAACCGAGCCAGCCCCCCCGGCCGCCGGGAGCGCGCCTCAGAGCCAGGGCGCTCCGCAACCAGAGAGACTTCCCTTCAGAGCCTTCCTGCGCCGCGCTGGTTGACTTCAGCGGCCCTACAGCCTACCCGCCGGGCTTATTCAAACGACCAGAGCACCATGAACGACGTTTCCGTTCGTCCCGTTCCCCTCGTGGATGGCCTGAAAACCCTTGCCGGCGATTACGATCTCATCCTCTGCGACGTCTGGGGCGTGATCCACAATGGCATCGCCGCCTATCCGGCCGCGGCCGACGCCCTCATGCGGTTCCGCGACGGGGGCGGCCGGGTTGTCCTCGTGTCGAATGCGCCCCGGCCCGGCTCGGCGGTGGTCACACAGCTCGACCGACTGGGCGTTCCTCGCAGCACCTTCGATGCCATCGTCACCTCGGGTGACATTACGCGGAAAGCCATTGTGGAGCGCATCGAGACGGTGGTGCACCACATGGGCCCGACCCGAGACAAGCCCCTGTTCGAGGGGCTGCCAGTGCGCTTCGGCGGGATCGACGAAGCCGATTACGTGGTCTGCTCGGGCTTCGATCATGAGGACGAGCGGGAGGAATCGGTGGAGGTCTCGCGCCCGAGGCTCGAAGCCATGCGGGCCCGCGATCTCTTCATGGTCTGCGCCAACCCCGATCTCGTGGTGGAGCGCGGTGACCGCCTTATTCCCTGCGCGGGCGCCCTTGCAGCCGTCTACGAGGAGATGGGCGGCACAGTCCTCTACGCCGGCAAGCCGCACCGGCCCGTCTATGACGAGGCACGCGCCGTGGCGGCCCGGATCGCCGGGCGCGACACGATCCCGCTCGACCGCATCCTCGGGGTGGGCGACGCCTTCCGAACCGACATCGCGGGCGCAGTCGCGTTCGGAATCGATGCGCTCTTTGTAGCCCGGGGCATCCATACCCATGAACTCGGTCTCCACGACGGCAGCCTTGCCGATCCGCGGGTTCAGGACTGGCTCGCCCGGCAGGCCGTGAGGCCCAACGGGATGATGGACACCTTGGTCTGGGAGACCTGACGCTGCGTCGGCACGCGCCCGAGGATGACGCCCCCGTTCCCGTCGGCTAAAGTCGCCGCCCTCTGAGGCTGGAGAGCAGCGTTGGTCGACATCGCGACACGGGTCTACAATCACACCTGGAAGATCGACCCGATCGTCCGGTCCGTGCTCGATACGGATTTCTATAAACTTTTAATGGCGCAGACGATCTTCCGGCGGCACCGGGAGGTTGCGGTCACGTTCGGCATCAAGAACCGTACCACCCGCGTGCGCCTTGCCGACATTGTGGACGCCGGCCAGTTGCGCGAGCAACTCGACCACGTGCGCACGCTGTCCTTGAGCCGCGGCGAGTCCACTTGGCTTCGGGGTAATACCTTCTACGGCAAGCGCCAGATGTTCTCGCCCGAGTTCATCGCCTGGCTCGAGGCCTTCCGATTCCCCGAATACCTGCTCGAGAAGCAGGACGGGCAGTACGTTCTTACCTTCCATGGGCCCTGGATCGAGACCACCATGTGGGAGATCCCGGCGCTTGCAATCCTCAACGAGCTTCGCTCCCGCGGCGTCCTGCGCAGCATGGGCAAGTTCGAGCTGCAGGTTCTCTACGCCCGCGCCATGACGCGGGTTTGGGAGAAGATCCAGCGCCTCAAGACCCTGCCCGACCTCTCCATTGCGGATTTCGGTACACGACGCCGCCACAGCTACTTGTGGCAGGACTGGTGCGTCCAGGCGATGCAGGAAGGGCTCGGGCGCTCGTTCCTCGGCACCTCGAATTGTCTCATTGCCCTGCGTCGCGAGGTGGAGGCGGTAGGCACCAACGCTCACGAACTGCCGATGGTCTACGCGGCGCTCGCCGACACCGACGAGGAGCTTGCTGCCGCACCCTACCGGGTGCTCAGCGACTGGCAGGAGGATTACGAGGGCAACCTGCGCGTGATCCTGCCGGACACCTACGGCACGTCGAACTTCCTGCGGGGCGCGCCCGACTGGGTGGCGAACTGGACCGGGATCCGCATCGATTCCAAGGATCCGATCGAGGGGGGCGAAGAGGCCATCGACTGGTGGTTGTCGCGAGGTCAGAACCCAAAAGACAAGCTCGCGATCTTCTCCGACGGACTCGACGTGGATGTAATCCACGACGTCCACCGTCACTTCCAGGGTCGCATGCGCATCGGCTATGGCTGGGGCACGCTGCTCACCAACGACTTCCGGGGCCTTGGGCCCGAGGGTGCCCTCGATCCCATCTCCATCGTCTGCAAAGTGATCTCCGCTAACGGCCGCCCCGCCGTCAAACTTTCGGACAACCCGACGAAGGCCATGGGCCCGCGCGCCGAGATCGAGCGCTATCAACGCGTCTTCGAGGTTGGCGTGCAGACCGCACAGCCGGTGCTGGTGTGAGCACAGCGAACGGGTTCAAGGATCACTTCTCCACTCGCTCCGCTGATTACGCAGCCTATCGGCCGACCTATCCGGCGGCTCTAATCGCCGCCTTGGCCGATGTGGCGCCCGCCAGGAACGCCGCGCTGGATGTCGGCTGCGGCAACGGCCAGCTCTCGGTGCTGCTTGCCGAGCGCTTTGCACGCGTGATTGCGACAGATGCAAGCGCTGAGCAGATCGCGAACGCCGTGCCCCATCCGCAGGTCGGGTACCGCACCGCTCCGGCCGAGGCGAGCGGGCTCGATCCTGCGAGCGTCGATCTCCTGACGGCTGCTCAGGCGGCCCACTGGTTCGACCTGCCAGCCTTCTACCAGGAGGCCCGGCGCGTGCTCAAGCCCGGAGGCGTTCTCGCCCTCGTGACCTATGGCATTATGACGGTCGACCGCGCCGCGGACCCGGTGATAGGACGCTTCTACCGTGACGTGATCGGCCCCTACTGGCCGCCTGAGCGCCGCCACGTGGAAGCGGGTTACCGCTCCCTCGATTTCCCGTTCGCGGAAGTCGGATTGCCGCCGCTCGCCATCGAGGTTGCATGGCGGCGAGGCGACCTTCTGGGCTATGTCGACACCTGGTCGGCGGTGCGCGGCGCCGAGAGGGCGCTCGGTCGTGCGCCCGTCGAGGTTTTCCAGGCGGAGTTGGCACGGGTCTGGCCAGACCCCGATGAGCGTCGGAGCGTGCGCTTTCCGCTCTCCGTGCGGGCGGGGCGTGTCTAGTCCCGCACGAGCTCCATCCGGTTCACGTCGACGAGGCCGAGATCCGTGATCTTGAGGTGCGGGATCACCGGCAGTGGCAGGAACGCCACCTGCAGGAAAGGTTCGGGCAGAGCAACGCCAAGCCCGCGAGCCGCCTCCCGCAGAGGGTAGAGCGCGTCCCGCACGGCCTCATGCGGCAAGTCGCTCATGAGCCCGGCGATGGGCAGAGCGAGCTCCGCCCGCACGACCCCGTCCGACACCACCGCAAAACCGCCCTGGATCTCCCGCAGCCGGTTCACGGCGGCGGCCATGTCGGCATCGCTCATGCCGACGACGCAGATGTTGTGGCTATCGTGGCCGACCGACGACGCGATGGCCCCGCGCCGCATGCCGAAGCCGTGCACGAAGCCGAGGCCGACATTGCGGTTCACGCCGTGCCGCGCGACCACAGCCACCTTGGCGACGTTCTGCCCCGCGTCGGGCAACCGCTCGCCGCCGCTCATGGGAAGCGCGAGGCGCAGGTGATCGGTGATGATCCGACCGGGCACGACGCCGATCACGGAGGTCTCGCCCGGGGTTCCAGGCACCCTGAAATCACCCGCTGCGACCTCCAGCACCTTCACGCTGTTGAGGCCCACGGGCGCGACCGTCGGGCGGGCTGCGAAGAGCGCGTCGTTCACGAGGCGCCCGCCCGCGATGACGTCCGACACCGCGCAGGCCTCAAGGTCGTCGAGGAGCACGATATCGGCCCGCTTGCCCGGCGCGATCATGCCGCGGTCGCGCAGGCCGAAGGCGTGCGCTGCGGTGAGCGAAGCCGAGCGATAGGCCGCCAGCGGTTCGCAGCCGAGGTGGATCAACTCGCGGATCATATGGTCGAGGTGCCCCTCTTCCGCGATGTCAAGCGGATTGCGGTCGTCGGTGCACAGAGCGAGAAAGGGGGAGGTGCCGACCGAAAGGATCTGCGCGAGGGCATGCAGGTCCTTCGATACGGAGCCCTCGCGGATGAGCACCGTCATGCCCTTTCGGATCTTCTCCAGAGCTTCGTCAGCCGTCGTGGTCTCATGGTCGGTGCGGATGCCGGCAGCAAGATAGCCGTTGAGGTCGAGCCCGCGCACGAGGGGGGCATGACCGTCGATGTGTCCGTCCGCGAAGGCTTCGATCTTGGCAAGGCAGGCTGGATCGCCGGAGAGCACACCCGGGAAATTCATGAACTCTGCAAGGCCGATCACGCCTGGTCGGCCGCGGTAGGGTGCAAGATCGGCGGCCTCGATGCGGGCGCCCGCGGTTTCAAGATGCGTGGCGGGAACGCAGCTCGACAGCTGGACGCGCAGGTCCATGGCCGTGTACGCGGCGGATGCGAGGAAGTAGTCGAAAGCCGCCGTGCCGATGACGTTGGCCATCTCGTGCGGATCGCAGATCGCCGTCGTGACGCCTCGGGGAAGAACGCAGCGGTCGAACTCGAGGGGTGATACGAGAGACGATTCGACGTGCAGGTGCGTGTCGATGAAGCCCGGCACGGCGATGCGCCCGCGGCCATCGATAGCGCGCGCGCCGCGATAGGCACCGTAGGTGCCGACGATCGTGTCGCCCATGATCGCGATATCGGTCGTCGTGAGCGTGCCTGTGACGAGGTCGAACAGCCGCACGTTGCGCAGGACGAGATCTGCCTCCGCGATGCCGCGTCCCTGCGCGATGCGGGCCGCGATGGTTGCGGCGTCGGTCCTGTTCTTCATTCCCCCTCGCGCCGATTACCAGCTGCGGCGGTCTCCATCGTCGATGTGGATGATGCCGGTGCGGTAAACTTTAAGCCCGCCCACCTCGGGACGCGAGCGCAAATAGGCGACGACATCCCTGGCCCGCGCTTTCACGCGGAAGTCCACCGCCCGGCAATCGAGATGGAGCGAGCGCCGCGCGCCGCCCGCCCGGGCGTTGTGACCGCGGCTGCGGTGGGTGGACTCGATGCTCACGGGGCCGAAGCGCTCCGCCACGTCCGCCACCACCCGGGCAAGGCCGTCCGGCAAGCACTCCGTCGGCGCCGATTCGCGGAGCGCGATGCCGCCCGTCTCAATGAGGCCCGCAAAGGTGCTGGAGGTGCCGCGGAGGTCTCCTGCATCCGGCAGGCTTCCCGTGATCGCGGGTTCTTCAACAGGCAGGCTGGCGTAAGTCGTGCCGCCGGAACCTTCGGCAGCGGCGGGGACGGCGAAAAGAGACAGGGCGGCAAGGCCAAGGAGGAGGGGACGCAACACGCTCATGGGTACTCCGGTGCCCAGCCCCCGACAGTACCGGCGCTTCATCCGGCAAGGCTTTTCGCCCATTCTTGGCCGCGACAAGCGTCGATCCGGCTCTTGTTCAGGCCAAGCTCCGGATTGAGGCAAATATAGCCGAGCTTGAATTCGGCAAGTGCTTCGGCCTTATCTCTGCGATGGGCCATGAGAACTGTTCCATTTCGGTACAGATCCTTCGCTTTGTGCCGAATCGGCCGGCGACCTGTGGATCTTGCAATTTTAACCAATCGGATCTTGAGACGAGACCGTGGCGATCACACATCCTACCCGTTGCGCTGCGCCGCAGCGCCCGGAGGGTCTCATGAAGGCGTCACACTCGGCCGTGTTCGAAGCGCTTAAGACGGCTGGCCCGTCCAAGGCTGACTCGCTTCAGCGGATCACGTTGCTGACGCGACTCCTTGACAGCGCCTTCGTGATCCCCGGCCTGAACCGGCGTGTGGGCTTCGATGCCGTCATCGGCCTCATCCCGGGCATCGGCGATGCGGTGTCGACGCTGCTGGCGAGCTACATCATCTGGGAGGCGCGCCAACTCGGCCTGCCCAAGTGGAAGATCGCCCGGATGATCGGCAATGTGGCGGTCGATACGGCGATCGGCGCCATTCCGGTGGCGGGCGATGCCTTCGACCTGTTCTTCAAGGCGAACGAGCGCAACCTGCGCATCATCCATGAGCACCTGAAGCGCGGTCCGAAGGAAATAGAGGGCACCGCCACGCGGCTGGAGGAGCGCTGATGCGCCGCCTCGTCTGGGTTCTCGGCTGGCTCGCGGTCGCGGTCTGGTCGCTCGTGGCGTGGGGCTCCTACGGGCTCCTCAACGTCTTCGGCGATGTCGCGGCGCGCAATGCGGATCTCGTCACGGGCAATCCCGAGGGCGTCGAGCTGATCTCCTGGGCCCTCGGCGCGCTCCAGGGATTGGGGCTCACCGCCATCGTGGTTGTTTGGGCTCTCGTCTCGCTCGTGATCCTGGCTGCCACGGCGGTGCTCGCCAGGGTGCTGGGCGCTCTGCGGGGAAACGCTGGCGGTCCCCCATATGGGCGCGGTTACGAGCCCGCCTATCCGCCCCATCGCCCACGCACGGGCGGGCTGCCGTTCGCCGTGCAGGAGCTCATGCGTCGGATCGACCGACGCTAGGCACGCCGCTTACCTGTGGCTTGAGATGAATTGCTTGAAGCGCTCCGATTTCGGTGCGCCGAACACATCCCCGGGCGCGCCTTCCTCTTCGACCACGCCGCGGTGAAGGAACACCACACGGTTCGACACGTCGCGGGCGAAGCCCATTTCGTGGGTGACCACCAGCATGGTGCGGCCTTCCTCGGCCAGCGAGCGCATGACGCGAAGCACCTCGCCCACGAGTTCGGGATCGAGGGCTGACGTGGGCTCGTCGAAGAGCATCACCTTGGGGTGCATGGCGAGCGCCCGCGCGATGGCGGCGCGCTGCTGCTGGCCGCCGGAGAGGTGCGAGGGATAGTGGTTGCGCTTGTCGGCGATGCCCACTTTGGCCAGCAATTCCTCGGCCTCGGCGATGCACTCCGCCTTCGGGCGCTTCTGCACGTGGACGGGCGCCTCGATGACGTTCTGCAGGATGGTCATGTGGGACCAGAGGTTGAAACTCTGGAACACCATGGCGACCCGGGAGCGGATACGGTCAACCTGGCCGCTATCCGCAGGCTCCATGCCGCGCCGGCCCTTCTTCAGGCGGATCTCTTCGCCGCTGATGCGGACAATGCCGGAATCCGGCACCTCCAGCATGTTGATGCAGCGAAGCATCGTGCTCTTGCCCGAGCCGGAGGCGCCGAGGATCGAGATCACGTCGCCTTCGCGGGCCTCCAGCGAGACGCTCTTCAGCACTTCGAGGGAGCCGAAGCTCTTGCGCAGGTCGCGAACCGAGACGGCGGATACGGTGTCGGACGACAAGGACGGGAATCCGTTAGACATGGGCGGCCTAAAGCGGTGACTCGATCGCAGGCGGACGGCGCAGATGCGGCGAGAGCCACCACTCGACCGCCATGATCACGCGCGTGACGACGAAATTCAGGAGAAGGTAGATGGCGCCCGCCACGACGAAGACCTCCACGGCTCGGAAGGACTGGGAGATCAGCTTGTGGGCGATGCCGGTGAGCTCCATCATCGTGATGATCGAAGCAAGGGATGTCGCCTTCACCATCAGGATGATCTCGTTGCCGTAGGCCGGAAGCGCCTGACGCACGGCGATCGGGAAGACGATGCGGCGGAACAGCAGGAGCCGGGACATGCCGCAGGCCCGGGCCGCCTCGACCTGCTGGGCCGGAACGGCCTGCAGGCCGCCGCGGATGATCTCGCTCGCATAGGCTCCGGTGTTGAGCGTGAGCGCCAGGATCGCGCACCAGTAGGGCTCGCGAAAGAAGGTCCACAGGCCCCATTCCTGGAGCGTCGGCCGGAACTGCCCAAAGCCATAGTAGATCAGGAAGAGCTGAACGAGCAGCGGCGTGCCGCGGAATACGAAGACGTAGGCGCGCGCAATCCAATCGAGCGGGGCGATGCGCGACATGCGCATCAGCGCGACCAGCAAGGCCACGGCGGCTCCAAGGGCAACGGATGCGGCCGTGAGATTGAGGGTCAGCGGCACGCCTTCGAGAAGCCGCCAGAAGGTCTCCTGCATGAAGGCAAAGTCCATCAGGCCGCCCTCCGGACACCGCGCATGGAGCGGTCCTCAGCCTTTTGAAACAGCACGGTCGAAATCCAGGTGATGACGAGGTAGAGCACGGCCGCCGTGATGAAGAAATCGAACGGGCGTCGGGTCGAGCCTGCGCCCACCTGGGACTGGCGCAGCAACTCGACGAGGCCCGTGACCGAGATGAGGGCCGATTCCTTCAGCACGAGCTGCCACACGTTGCCGAGGCCCGGAATCGCGTAGCGCAGGACCTGCGGGGCGATGATGCGGCGGAACATGAGCCAGCGGTGCATGCCCACGGATTTGGCAGCTTCGAGCTCGCCCCGGGACAGCGTCTGGTAAGCGCCGCGGAAGACCTCCGCCTGATAGGCGCCCGAGACGACGCCAATGGCGAGCGAGCCCACCACGAAGGCCGGCACGCCGATGAAGCCGTCGTACCCGAAGAGGCCCGCGACCGCGCCGAGCGCCGCGCTGCCGCCGAAATAGAAGAGATAGATGACGAGAAGGTCGGGCACGCCCCGCAAGATCGTCGTGTAGCCGTCCGCGATGCCCCTGGCGACGAGGCTGCGCGAGAGCTTGGCCCAGGCCACCAGCGTCCCGATGAGGGCACCTGCGATGAAGCCGCAGAGCGCGACCGCGAGCGTCATCGCGGTTGCCCGCAGGAGCGCCGGTCCCCATCCGTTGGGGCCGAAGCCCATGAGCTCGAAGTAGCTCAGCTGCTGCACAATGATCGATCCTTAGGCGTGAAGCCGGCGGCGGGCCACACCGCCAGCTCTCACAACATCACGATTGAGGAGCGGCGTCGATCTTGAACCACTTCTCGGAGAGCTTCTTCACAGTTCCGTCGGCCACGGCCGCCGAGATGGCCTGATCGAAGAGGGTCTTGAGCTCGGTATCGGCCTTGCGCAGGCCCACGGCCACGCCGCGGCCGAGCACGTCGCCCCGCACGCCCGTGCCGGCGAGAGTCACGTTCTTGAACTCGGGCTTGTCGATCGTCGCCGTCAGCGCGCCCTGGCCGGCGAAGATCGCGTCGAGGCGGCCCGCCACGAGATCGAGGTCGTGCTGTTCGGTCGTCTTGTACTCGCGGATTTCCACCGTGTCCTTGAGATACTTCTCCACGAAGGTGGCATTCACCGTGGACACCTGAACGCCGACGGTCTTGCCCTTGAGAAGCGGCTTCCAGGCCTCAATGGCCTTCTTGGCAGCCTCGGGATCCTTGTCGATGCTGATTGCGGTGCCGGTGCCCGGCAGGTTCGCGAGCGGGCTGTCTTTCATGACCGCGAAGCCGTGCGGGGTCGCCGCGTAGGGTTGAGAAAAATTGAGCACTTCGAGGCGCTTCTCCGTGATGTTCATGCCCGCCATGATGGCGTCGTACTTGCCGGCATTGAGGGATGGGATGATGCCGTCCCAATCCTGCGCCACCACCTCGCACTTCACCTTCATGCGTCCGCACAGGTCGTTGGCGAGTTCCACCTCGAAGCCATCGAGCTTTCCGCTCGGCGTCGTGAAATTCCAGGGGGCGTAGGCGCCCTCCGTGGCGATCCGCACGGTTTCCCACTTCTTGCCCTGTGCGGCGGCGCAGCCGACGGCGAGAACGGAGGCAAGGACGCCAAGGCCGAAGGCCCGCATGGTGGTCATGGTCTTTCCCCTGTTGGTCCGGCAGCCGTCCCGCGGCGCCTGATCGGGCAAGCTAATCCGCAAAGGGCCGCCGGGCGCAACCCCACAAATGGCCGATCCTGGGCCATTCAGCGCCGTTCAGGGAGGCTCGCCACGGAAAAGGGCGCAGCTCGCGCTGCGCCCCCCAAGACTGTCCTCCAAGGTCTACGCTCAGGAGAGCGGGGTCAGGTCGGCCTTGAACCACTTTTCCGAGATCTTCTTGAGCGTGCCGTCGTTCTTCACGGCCTCGATGGCATCGCTGAACATCTTGTTCAGTTCGGTGTCCTCCTTGCGAAGGCCGACGCCGACGCCGTTGCCGAGCACGCCGCCGACGAAGCCCGGACCGACGAGGACGTAATCCTTGAACTCGGCCTTCTCGAGGGTCCCGCGAATGGTCGCCGAGTCGGCCGAGATCGCATCGATGCGGCCCGCCGCGAGATCGAGGTCATGCGCCTCGGTGCTCTTGTACTCGCGGATCGTCACCGTGTCCTTGAGGTACTTCTCGACGAAGTTCGCGTGGGTCGTTGACCCCTGCACACCGACGGCCTTGCCCTTCAGGAGAGGCTTGAGGGCGTCGATCGCCTTCTGGGCATCGGCGGCCTGGGCGTCCAGGTTCATCTTCATGCCGGTTCCGGGCATCTTGGCGAGGTCCGAGTTCTTCGGCACGAGCCAGCCGTTCGGGTCGTTGGCGTAGGAGCGCGAGAAGTCGATGGTCTTCTTGCGCTCGTCCGTAATCGACATGCCGGCCATGATGGCGTCGTACTTCTTCGCCTGGAGCGACGGGATGATGCCGTCCCAGTCCTGCGCGACGATCTCGCACTTCACCTTCATGCGGCTGCAAAGCTCGTTGGCGAGATCGATCTCGAAGCCTTCGAGCTTGCCGCCGGCGGTCTGCATGTTCCAGGGCGCATAGGCGCCTTCCGTCGCGATCTTGACGGTCTCCCACTTCTTGCCCTGGGCCGCGGCGCCCGTGACCGCGAGGGCCGAGCCGAGAACGGCAAGGCTGATGGCCTTCACAAACTTCATCTGGTTCCCCTGTTGTTGGGGCGGCTCCGCCGCCCCTTGTCTGAAGGACGAAAGCCCGTTCCGGGCCCGATCCGAAGCCCAAAGTAATCGCATGAAGGGGGTCCAAGGCAAGGCCTTGGCCCGAAAGTTAGGGTTTTGGTGAAGACCGGCAGTCGCTTGAGCGGTTCTCTGGGTGAGGGCTGCCGTTGCCGAACACCCTCAAAATAGCCCGACGACCCCTGCCACGACGAGGTAGCGGGCGAGCTTCGCCGCGGCGACGAGCACGATCACGAGGAGGAGGGGGGCCCGCATGACCCCGGCGATGATCGTCAGCGGATCGCCGATCAGGGGCACCCAGGACATCAGCAGGGTCCAGACACCCCACCGACGGTAGATTTCCGAGTACCGCTCGAACTTGTCCGGCTTCACCGGAAACCGGGGATGATCTCGGTAGGATGCGAAGAAACGGCCGATAATCCAGTTGCCGACGCTGCCGACCGTGTTGCCGAGGGTTGCCACGCCGATGGCGGTCGCCGTGCTGGCCGTGCCCTTGGCCAGGACCAGGGCGAGCGCGGCCTCCGAGGTGCCGGGCAGGATGGTCGCGGCAAGGAGGGCCGACAGGAAGAGCCCAATCAATTCGCCGGTGGTGCCGATCTCCATACGGGTTATATCCTAGCCTTGCGCAGCGCCCGAGATGGGGCGACGGCCGCCATTCGCAAGACCTTGGCCATGACAATCCACAGCCCGCCCACCTCCCTTCTCGACACCATCGCGGCCCGGATCGGTCCCGCGCACGTGCTCACGGCGTCGGCCGATATGGAAGGTCATCTCATTGAGACAAGGGGACTTTTTCGCGGTGAGGCTCTCGCGGTGGTGCGCCCCGGGAGCACCGACGAAGTCGCCTTCGTCCTGCGCGCCTGCGCGGGCGCCGGGATCGCGGTCGTGCCGCAGGGGGGCAACACGGGGCTGGTCGGCGGGGGCGTGCCGCAGGGGGGCGTGGTGCTCTCCCTTTCGCGTCTCGACCGGATCCGGGAGGTCGATCCGGTCAATGCCACCATGACGGTCGAGGCTGGCTGCGTCCTCAAGACGGTTCAGGACGCGGCCGCCGCCGTGGACTGCCTGTTCCCCCTTTCACTGGCCTCCGAGGGCTCCTGCCGGATCGGCGGCAACCTTGCCACGAATGCCGGCGGAACCGCGGTCCTGCGGTACGGCAACACCCGCGACCTCGTGCTAGGGCTCGAGGTGGTGTTGGCCGACGGCCGGGTCTGGAACGGCCTGAATGCGCTTCGAAAGGACAATATGGGCTACGACCTCAAGAACCTGTTCGTCGGGTCCGAGGGTACGTTGGGCATCATCACGGCCGCCGTCCTGAAGCTGTTTCCAAGACCCAAGGCGCGGGTCACCGCTTTCGTAGGCCTTGGATCCGCAGGCGACGCGCTCAGCCTCTTCCAGCGCCTGCGCGCCGTTGCTGGCGATCGGCTCACGGCGTTCGAGTACATCCCGCGGTTCGGCCTGGAGATCGTGCTCAAGCACGCCCATGGTGCCGTGCGGCCGCTCGATGAGGATCACGCCGCCTACGCGCTTGTCGAGTTGTCCTCCGCCGAGGCCGATGCGGATCTTCAGGGCACGCTTGAGGCGGTGCTCGGCGGCGCCATCGAGGACGGTCTGGTGGAGGACGCGACCCTGGGCGCGAGCGAGGCGCAGAACCAGGCTCTCTGGCACCTGCGCGAGAGCCTGTCCGAGGTGCAGCGCCTCGAGGGCGGGTCCATCAAGCACGATGTGGCGGTGCCGGTCTCGCGCGTTGCTGCCTTCATCGACGAGGCGTCGGCGGCGTGCGAAGCGGCGATGCCGGGGATCCGGGTCTGCGCCTTCGGCCATTTTGGCGACGGCAACATCCACTTCAACCTCTCCCAGCCGGTCGGGATGGACAAAGCCGCGTTCCTCGGTGAGTGGGAGCGGTTCAACCGCATCGTTCATGACATCGTGCACCGGATGAAAGGCTCGATTTCCGCCGAGCACGGCGTCGGCCTCCTGAAGCGGGACGAGATCCTGCTCTACAAGGATCCTGTCGCGGTCGATCTCATGCGAACCCTCAAGCGCGCCCTCGATCCCCACAACATCCTCAACCCGGGCAAGGTCGTCCTGCCAGCGGACGTTCCGGTAGGAGGAGGCGCATGAAGCCGATCGACATCATCGGGTTCGGCGAACCGCTCATGGAGTTCGCCGAGACGACCCGGAATGGGGAGCGCCTCTACCTTCCAGGATTTGGCGGCGACGTCTCGAACGCCGTGATCGCAGCCGCCCGGCAGGGCTCGGTGACGGCCATTCTCACGGCGCTCGGAGACGACGCCTTCGGGCGTGATTTCATGACGCTTTGGGACCGGGAGCGCGTGGACAGATCGAGCGTCACAGTGCGATCCTCCGGCCGGACGGGCGTCTACTTCATCTCCTACGACGAGACCGGCCACGTCTTCTCCTACGCCCGCGCCGGTTCTGCGGCGAGTCTTGTCACAGCGGCCGAACTGCCCCTCGACCGGATCGCGGCCGCGAAGGTGCTGCACCTCTCCGGCATCAGCCAGGCGATCTCGACCGACTGCGCGGATGCGGGCTTTGCCGCCATCCGGCACGCGAAGGCGAGCGGCACATTCGTGAGCTACGACACGAATCTGCGGCTTCGGCTCTGGCCGCTCGACCGGGCACGGGCGGTCATCAACGGCGCGGCGGCCCTCGCCGACATCGCCCGCCCGAGCCTCGACGACGCACAGCAACTCACCGGCCTTAACCGACCCGAGGACATCTGCGGCTTCTATCTCCGCCTCGGCTGCGGGATCGTGGTGCTCACGATGGGGCGGGACGGCACCATGGTCGCAACCGGCGAGCGCGCTACCGTCATCCCGGCCCGTTTCGTCAAGGCCGTCGACGCGACCGGCGCCGGCGATACCTTCAGCGGCGCATTCCTGGCCGAATGGCTGCGCACCCGCAATCCCTTCGCGGCTGCGGCCTACGCCAATGCGGCGGCGGCGCTCGCCACCCTCGGCCATGGCGCCGTGGGGCCGATGCCCACCCGCGATCAGGTGGAAACGTTCCTCAAAACTTGAAACGAAAACGGCGGGCCGAAGCCCGCCGCATCGTTGCGTGCTAAGTCGGCCGATCAGCCGCGACCGCCCGGGAGACGGCGGGCCTGCGACACGTGGATCTGCAGGTGCGGAATCACGGAGCGCGCGAAGGTGACGTGCGCCGGATCGCTGCCGGTCTGGGCGTAGGACGTGAAGACGGCGAGCGTCTCCTCGTGGGACATGCGCTGGAACTGGCCGTAGAGGCGATCGAAGGACGGACCGCTCGTCGAGGCGAGTTGGGCCAGCATGGCGCTCTTGCGGGCATCGAGGGGCGCGCCGCCGACCGCCACGGAACCCGTGGTGAGCGGGCCGCCGGCCGTAGCGCCGATGCCGGCACCGACCACCGCCCCGACCGGACCGCCCACGACCGCACCCACGGTCGCGCCCGTTACGGTACCGGCCACCCGGTTGCCGCCGGGGGCACCCGCCGTGGCGCCGACGCCCGCGCCGACCGCAGCGCCGACCGGACCGCCCACCGCGGCACCGATGAGGCCGCCCGTGAGAGCGCCCGCCGCCGGAGCGCCGTTCGCCGCGACCGCCACGGAGCGGTTGCCGTTGAGGGCTGCCGTCGTGGTCGTGTGGTCGTTGATCATCTTGCGGGCATAGGCCAGCACGCGCGGGTTGCGCGAGCGCTCGAGAGCAAGACGGCTCGACTGGATCTCGAACGTGTCCGACATCATGGCCATCATGCGGAACTGCTGGGTGCTGATCGGAGCCGCCGCCGTAACGACGGTCTGAGCGGCCGCCGGGACGGCGAGGGACGCGAGCAGGGCTGCCAGGGCAACGGTCTTCTTCATGTGTGGAACTCCATTCTTTGGAACGCAGCACACGTGCAAGACCGGCCGTCGGCCGGAACACATAGGCGGCTGCTGTGGTACCGCGACAACGGCGGGGACTTGCCGCAGTTCCTGAAGCAAAGCTTGCGCTTAGGACTGCAAGCCTTCGGGAAAGCTGGACTGTTCAGGTCTGCGGGGTGGCAGGCGCGCGCGGCAGGGCGGCAAGCGCCCGCCGCAGGTCGTCACCATTGCTGGCGAGGAACGCTGTCGCCTCAGCCGGTTCGACGCCGCTCGCCACGAGAGCCGCGAGCTTCACGTCGCCGTTGGTGCGCGCGAGGGCCGCTTCGGCTTCGGCCAGGGCGCAACCGGCGATCTCGCTGACCATGTGGGCGCCGCGGCGCCTGAGTTTGGCGTTCGTGGTGCGCATATGGACCATGAGCCCGCCATAGACCCGACCGAGCCGGATCATGACAAGGCTCGAGAACAGGTTGAGCACGATCTTCTGCGCGGTGCCGGCCTTCATGCGGGTCGAGCCGGCGATCACCTCCTCGCCGGTCTCGGCGAGGATAGGGTGCGTGCACACGGCGAGCACGGGAACGTCCGCGTTGTTCGCCACGCCGACCGTCTGCGCCCCGCGGGCGCGCGCCTCCCGGAGGGCCGCCACCGTGTAGGGTGTGGTGCCGCTGGCCGCGAGCCCGATCACCACGTCGTCGGCTCCGACGGCCAGTTCCACCATCCGCGCGGCGCCCGCTGCCTCCGAGTCTTCCGCATCCTCGACCGCGGTCAGAAGAGCCGCCTCGCCGCCCGCCAGCGCGAAGGCGACTCGGTGCTCCGGCCAGTTGAACGTGGGCGGCAGCTCCGCGCCGTCCTGAACGCCGATGCGACCCGACGTTCCCGCGCCCGCGTAGATGAGGCGCCCGCCCCGGCGCAGACGCGCCACGGCGGCGTCCGCGGCTCCGGCGATCGCCGGCAATGCGGGCCTCACGGCCGCTGCGGCGGCGAGTTGCCCCTCGAAGAGGGCAGCTAGGATGTCCTGGCTGTCCCAGGCGTCGAGGTTCGCGAAACGGGCGCTGCGGTGTTCGGTAGCCATGGCCTCAGCTCAACTGTGGGCGCCCCATTCCCGTTCCGGCGGCCCAACGTGGCGCTTCCGGGCTGCCTGAGAGGTGAGCGGCCCGGGGCTGCCTCAAACGCCGAGCGTCGTCTGGTCCGGCGACGAGATGCGGCTCAGGGACAGCATCCCAAGGCCGCCGACACGACCCTCGGGCGTCAGCCCGCGGAGTTCCGCCTTGAGCACGAAGCCGGTCTCGTCGCGACCGACGGTGAAGAGGTGATAGCCCGCCTTGTGGCTGAGCGTGCCGCCCCGGGCGGAGGCGGAGGGTGCGCCGACCACCGGAACCGGGCCCCGCGGTCCCTTCAGGCTTGCGAGCGATCCTACGTGGTTGTGCCCGTGCAGCACGAGTTCAGCGCCGACGCGCCGGATCAGCGCTTCGAACCGCGGCGCATCCGTGAGGTTCCGCCCCTCCTTGGCGCCGCCCACATGGGGCGGATGATGAATCAGCACGATGCGAAAGCAGTCGCAGTCGCGGGCGAGGTCGCGCAGGATCTGCTCGGCCTCCTCGCATTGCCGCCGGCCGAGACGGCCCGTCGCTACGAAAGGAAGCGTCGGGATGGCGGAGGACAGACCGACGAGGGTGACGGGCCCCCTTCGGCGGACGAAGGGAAAGCTCTGCTCGGCGCCGTCGTCGCCGCGGGTGAACGGCCCGATCTCGCCCAGAAGGCCCTCCAGGGAGCCCGGCACGTAAGCGTCGTGATTGCCCGGCACGAAGCTCACGTCGTCCGGCGAACCGAGCCCGTCCATGAAGACGCGGGCGGTGGGCCATTCCTCGGGCAGGCCGATATTGGCCACATCCCCCGTGCAGGCGATGTGATCGGGCTGCTGCGCGTGCAGGTCCGCCACGAGTTCGGCCAGGAGCTCCATGTCGTGGTTGCCCTGGCGGCTGCGATGCCAGTTGAACCAGCCCGTCAGACGCTTGTTCAGCAATTGGCGAAGCTGCGGCCGGGGCAGGGGTCCCACATGCGGGTCCGTGAGGTGGGCAAGTCGAAAGACCGTCTGCATGAGCGGGCGCTTGGCTCCGGGGCGCCGGGAACAACGCGGGGCGGGAGCCACAGTTCTGAATGGCTCGCCCGCCGTCAAGCGCTTCCGATGAAGATGCCGGCGAGCAGCACCAGAACGCCGCCGACGATGACCTGGAAGGCGGCCCGGAGGAACGGCGTGTCCATGTAGCGCGTCCGGATCCAGGAGATCGCCACGAGTTCCACCGCCACCACGAGCGCGGCGATGACCGTCGCGATCAGGAACGCGTTGGGCCAGGTGTCCGGGACGAGGTAGGGCAGGGTGTGGCCGATGCCGCCGACGGCCGTCATGACGCCGCAGATGAGGCCGCGAAGCCAGGGCGAGCCGCGTCCGGTGATGATGCCGTCGTCCGAGAGCGCCTCGGTCAGGCCCATCGAGATGCCGGCGCCGATCGAAGCCGCCATGCCGACGAGGAAGGTCTCCCAGTTGTTCTGCGTCGCGAAAGCGGCTGCGAAGAGTGGTGCGAGCGTCGAGACGGAGCCGTCGATGAGGCCCGCCAGCCCCGGCTGCACGTATTGCAGGACGAAGAGGCGGTGGCGCGCATCCTTCTCCTGGGCCTCTGCGTCACCACCGAGATGCGCCTCTTCGAGTTCGCCGGCCTTCTTGCCGTGCCCGCGTTCGACCTCGGCGAGATGCGTGAGGAGAGAGCGGACCGCCACATCGGTCGTCTGGGCGGCGGCGCGGTCGTAGAAGGTTGCGGCCTGAAGCTCCATGAGTTCCGCTTCGCGGCGCATCTTCTCCGGATCGAGGCTCGGATTCCACCAGACGGTCCGGCGCTTGAGGAAGCCGCGCACGTCCTCGCGGCGGATCGGCGGCAGGTGCTCGCCGTGGCGCTCGCGGTAGACCTGGTAGAGGGAGTCGCGGTGCCCGCGTTCCTCCTCGGCCATGGCATCGAAGAGCTTTGCGGAGGCAGGAAAGTCGGCGCGCAGGCGGTCGGCGAAGCTCTGGTAGATCCGGGAGTCCTCCTCCTCGTTGGCGATGGCGAGCGCAACGACCTCGCGCTCCGTCAACTCGGATAAAGCCTTCATGCCGAACTCCTGTTTAGAACGAGTCTAAGGAGGTCGGCTTAGGGATCAAGGGGATCGGACGGCGGCACACTGGCCGGCGCGTGCCACCCCCGCCAGGGTGGTCCTGCCGGGGCCTCAGTACTGAGCGCCCGGGAGTAGCGTCGAGCGGATCTCGTGGTCCCGCAGGTCGAGCGCGGGCGTCCACACGAAGCGGGCCGAGCGGCTGAGGCGAGCGAGAAGGAACGAGAGGAACATCGGAGCACCTTTGTGATGCTCGTGATATAGCCCTGCTTCAGGCGCCTTGCCTGTGCTAATGTTCCGCATCAGCCATGCTCTGGCAGCATGGGTTTGTTCATGCTTTCGTAACGGATCCGCTGTCTTGTGATGACTCGCCCATGAGCCGCAAATCCGACCGACCCCGCAGCCTGCACAAGCGCCTGCTCGGGCGTGCGCTGCACGCCTATTGGCGTTTCGCCCGCGGTCTCACCGTCGGCGTCCGGGCGGTGGTTCTGGACGATGAAAGCCGGGTTTTCCTCGTGCGCCACACCTATGTGGACGGTTGGCACCTGCCGGGGGGCGGTGTCGAGGTTGGGGAGACGGCCCTGGAGGCCCTTGGCCGGGAACTCACCGAAGAGGCCGGCCTTGCCCTCGCCGGTCCGCCGGTTCTCCACGGCGTGTTCTACAACGCGGCCGTCTCCCGGCGCGATCACGTGGTCGTCTACGTGGTACGGTCCTTCACGGCCATCGGGGCGAAGCGACCCGACCGCGAGATTGCCGAAGCCGGGTTCTTTCCCCTCGATGCCCTCCCGGAGGATACCGCTGCCCCGACCCGGCGGCGCCTCGCCGAGATCGGCAAGGGCGGGCTGCCTCCTGAGAGGTGGTGAGGTTTGCACCCCTTTGGCTTCGCTGATAAGGGCTTCGCGGCGAGGACGACATGACGGGTTTTCGGATTCTGCGACGACGAAACGGCTGAGACCACTTTTCAAGCTGCCCTTTCGCCCGTCTTCGGGAGCCGTTCCTTGACCGAACTCCACCTTGCCATCCGTGCCGAACTCCCCATCGACCACGACGCCATCGAGCGCCTGCATGAGCGGGCCTTCGGTCCCGGGCGCTTCGCCCGCACGGCGTTCCGCCTCAGAGAGGGAAGCCCACCGCTTCCTGATCTTTCGTTCACGGCCCTCGTCGGTACCCTGCTCGTCGGCTCCGTTCGCATGACGCCGGTCCAGGCTGGCGCTGTGCCGGCCTTGGTTCTCGGCCCACTCACTGTGGAGCCGGCCTTCGAGGGGCGGGGGATCGGGGCGGCCCTCATGGAGCGCTCGATCGCCGCCGCAAAGGCGAAGGGACATCGGCTGGTCCTGCTCGTGGGCGACGAGCCCTATTACAGCCGCTTCGGGTTCAAGCGCATCCCGCCGCGTCAGCTCGAGCTGCCCGGGCCCGTGAACCCCGAGCGGTTCCTCGCCATGGAGCTCGTGCCCGGATCCCTGGGCGAGGCGAAGGGAGCGGTCACCACGCTCCCGGCGCTGGCCGCCCGATAGCGCGCGCGGGCCCGCTCCGGCGCCTGCGCTTCAGGCGTTTCCGCGCCGTCCCTCGGCGACCCACGTCGCGACCGTTGCACCGATCAGGAGAACGAGGCCGAGGAGACCGAGGGCCAGCGGGAAGACTGAGACCCCGCGGACGATGGCGCTCTCGCTCGGCCGAATGCCGATCCAGTCCCCTCCCGCAAAGCGCGATCCCGACCGGACCGGCAGGATCCGAGGCACGGTGACGGCGGAGCCGGCTTCGGCCGCCACGCGCCGGACGGAGCCGCCCGTGGCTTCGGCGATGGCTCGCAGCTGCTCGGTGTCGCTGAAGACGTCGTTCAACTCGCGCGGGTTCGCGGGCCCGACGCTCACGAAAGCCACTAGGTCGCCGGACCGGAGCGTATGAAGCCCGAGTTCCCGGGTAGCAGCCTGCGCCGTAAAGAGGCCGGGCTTCTCCTCCGCCAGGGCGACCGTGCGCTGGGCCCCGCCGGGGCTCGTCAGCGTCACGGGCTCCGCGCTGTCCTTGAGCGTCTGGCGCTCGATCCGGATGTCGCGGCCGGCGACGCTCGCCCGCAGGGCCTCCTCCTCGAGCGCCGGCTCCTTCATGAGCCAATGGGCGAGGCGGCGCAGGAGGTCGAGATGCGGGCCGCCCTCCCGGTAACCCCGGGCCCAGAGCCAGGCGTGGTCGGACAATAGGAGGGCGACGCGGCCCTTGTCTTCCCGGCGGAGCACCAGGAGCGGCAGGTCGTTGGCGCCAGACATGAGCGCCTGATCGGCCGCCACCTGCGCGCCGACGATCCGCAGCCACTCGCCCCAGGCCGGCGGGTCCTGCTCGGAGCCCGGCAGCTCGCGGGTGACCGGATGGCGCTCGCCATTGCCGGTGATCCGCGCCTTGTAGGGCTCCTCGACGATGCGTCCGTCAGGATTGCCGGGGATGATAGGAGAGAGGCGCGTGCGCGCGAGGCTCGTCGGGCCGGCAAATTCCGGCCCCGCCGCCACCATCACGGCGCCGCCCTCCCGCACGTAGCGGACGATGTTCTCGAAATAGGTGGAGGGCAGCACGCTCTGGTTCGCGTAGCGGTCGAAGATGATGAGGTCGAATTCCTTGATCTTCTGCTGGAAGAGTTCGCGGGTCGGAAAAGCAATGAGCGACAGTTCGTTGATGGGCGTTCCGTCCTGCTTCTCCGGGGGACGCAGGATGGTGAAGTGGACGAGATCCACGTTGGCGTCGGATTTCAGCAGGTTGCGCCAGGTGCGCTCGCCCGCATGCGGCTCGCCGGACACGAGGAGCACGCGGAGCTTCTCGCGGATGCCCTCGATCGTGACGACAGCCCGGTTGTTGGCCTGAGTCAGTTCGCCCTGAAGGCCCTCCACGTCCAGCTCGACCACGTTCGGGCCGCCGTGCTCGATCCTGACCTGGATCGAGAAGGCCTGGCCCGTGCGCACCTGCTGGCGCATGAATTCCTGGCCGTCGCGGCGCACCGTGAGAATTGCCGATCCCGTGCCGCCGCGCTCCAGCACCTGCGCCCGGATGGTCTGATCCCGTCCGACGATGCCGAAGCGGGGGGCTTCAAGCAGCTTGATCTGCCGGTCCCGCTCCGTGGTGCGGCCGGTCACAAGGGCATGGAGCGGCGCCCGGAAGCCGAGCCCCTGGGCGGAGGCGGGGATGTCATGGACGACGCCGTCCGTCACCATGATGACGCCCGCGAGCCTGTCTGGCGGGACGTCGGCAAGGCCATTGGAAAGCGCCGCGAAGAGGCGCGTTCCCTCGTCGCCCTCACCGTCATCGGCCTCGATGAAGCGCGGCTCCACATCGGTCAGGGAGCCGAAACGGCGCTGCAGCTCGGCGCGCACGGCCTCCGTCATCGCAGGCCGTTCGCCAAGCGTCTGCGAGGTCGAGCGGTCCACCACCACGGCGACGATGTCCTTCACCCTCTCGCGCTCCTCCTGAACGAGCGAGGGATTGGCGAGGGCGAGCAGAACGAGGGCGAGCGCGAAGGCGCGGATGATCGCGATCCCGCCGCGGGACACGAGGGCGAGCACGGCGAGCAGCGCCACCACGACGCCCAGCGCCCAGAGCACGTAGTCGGGGATAAGCGGCGAGAAGCTGACTGAGAGCAAAGCGTTCTCCTACTGCCCCAGGCGCTCGAGAAGGGCCGGGACATGGACCTGATCGGCCTTGTAGTTGCCGGTCAGCGAATACATGACGATGTTGACGCCACCCCGGAGCGACATCTCCCGCTGACGCGGGTCGTTGCCCACGGTGGGGTAGAGGGCCTCGCCGCGGCGGCCGACGGCCCAGGCCGCAGCCATGTCGTTCGACGTGATGATGATGGGCGAGACCCCGTCGCCGGAGCGCGCCGGGCGGTTGCCTTCGCCCTCCGTCTCGGGAGGGAGGGCCTCTACCCAGGTCTGGCCGGTCGCGTAGCGGCCCGGGAAGCCTTCGACGATGTAGAAGGTCTTGGTGAGAACATGATCGCGGGGCACGGGCTCGAGTTCCGGAATGTCGAGGCTCGCCAGCATGCGCCGCAGGAACTGGGATTCGGGGCTCGGCGCGCCGCCGGGCCGGACGCTCAGGGCATCGCGGGTGTCGAAGATCACCGTGCCGCCGCCCTTCATGAAGGCGTCGAGACGCCGGATCGCGGCTTCGTTCGGCTGAGGCCGCGAGGCGACGATGGGCCAGTAGAGGAGGGGATAGAAGGCAAGCTCGTCCCGGTTCGGATCGACGCCGACCGGCTCGCCGGGCTCCAGCGCCGTGCGGCTCGACAGCGTCTGGGTGAGCCCGGTCAGACCCGCCTTGCTCGTGGCGTCCACCTGGGCGTCGCCGGTGACGATGTAGGCGAGTCTCGTGACGAGGGCCGCGTCCGCGCCTTCGCGGGTGATCGGCGGCAGGGAGGGCCCTGGGCCAGGAGGGGCGGGCGGCGTCTGCGCCCCGGCCTCCGTGCCGGAGCCGAGCGCCACCAGAGCCGCGAGCAGCAGGCCCGCCGTGGCGGCGCCCGCCCGGCGCAGGCGCCCGGTGAGATTGGCGAGATGCCCGCTGAGCCACAGGGAGGCCAGCGTGTCCGCGATGAACAGCAGCAGGGCCAGTGTAAAGAGCGGGGCGCGCAGATCGAGCGTCCTTGCGCCCTCGAGCGCGGCAAAGCGGGCGTTGAGCGGCGCGTAGTCGAGGGGCAGCAGCCGGTCCCCCGGCACCATTGCGTTGACGGCAACGCTCGAATCCACCGGACCGTAGAACCCGGGCGGGTGCTCCTCCGTGGCCCGCTTGGCGAAGTCGCGGGTGATCGCGCGGGCGGTGGCGGGCGGGGTCGAGAGGATGCCGAAGCCGTCGAGCGTCAGGCGGGGCGCGACGGTCTGGATCTCCGCGTTGCGCGCCTCAGAGCCGGCATTGTCGGGCGTACCGGCAAGAGCCGTGATCCGCCGCAGCATGTCAACGAAGAGGCCGGACAGGGGCAGGTTCGACCAGGTCGTGTCCGCGGTCACGTGATAAAGGACGATGAGGCCCTCGCCGCGCTTGTCCGCCGTGACGATGGGCGTGCCGTCGACGAGGGAGGCCCAGGTCTTGGCGGCTAGATCGCTGTCCGGCTCGGCCAGGATCTGCCGGCGGATGCCGATCTCCTGCGGCACGGGCAGCCCGAAGAAGGGGCTCTCTCGGGTAAAGGGCGCGAAGGTGCGGGGCGTGTCCCAGGATAGGGTGCCGCCCAGACTACGGCCGCCCCGGCGCAGGCGCACGGGCACGAGTTCGTCGTTGCCGGCCGCCAAACGCGAACCGGCGAAGCGCAGGAGGAGGCCGCCCTCTTCGACAAAGGCCGTCACCCTGCCCATGGTGTCCTGGTCGAGCCCGCCGACATCCGCGAGCACCAGCACGGAGACCTGCTCGTCGATGAGCTGGCGCACCGCGTCCGCCACCGCGCCGCGGCCCTCCCGCACCTCGGCATAAGGCTGGAGCGCCCGGGCGAGATAGTAGGTCGGAGCGAGAAGCGGCTGCGCCTGATCGGTCGTGCCGCCGAACACGAGGCCGACCCGGCGGCGCTTGCCGCGCTCGTCCACGAGGGTCACGGCGCCCGCCGATCCCTCGCCGATGATCTCGATCCGGGCGATGGAATTGCGCACCTCGATGGGTAGGTCGAACTGCGCGGTCGTCTCCACCGCATTCGCCTCGAAGGTGTAGCGGGCGTCCGCGAGCGGCAGGTTCTTGAGGTCGAGCGCCCGCACGAGGCCGGCGTCCCGGCCGTTGGGCTCGGCCCTGATCACGCGGACGTTGAGCTGCCCGCCCGCATTCTCGGTCCCGGCGAGCGCCAGAGCGGGAGCCCGGTCCGACTTCACTACCGTGATCCGCCGCTCGCCCGTCATGCGTGCCAGTCCATCAATGAAGGATTGCGCATCAACGCCGCTGACCCCGTCACTGATCCACACGATGTCGGCATCGGGCGTCTGGTCGAGAAAGCGCCCGATCGCGTCGAGATGCGCCCGGCGGTCGGGGAGGTGCGGCTGGGGATTGTAGGTGCGCACCCGCTCCAGGGCGGCGCCCGGCGTTCCGGGCTGGATGTCGCCGGCCCGATCCGCAAGGCCGACCACCGCGACGCTGCGGCCGTCCCGGCCTGCCGCCTCGACGCGCTCGAGAGCGATGTTGAGCCGCTCGCGCCAGTCATGGGCGGCCGTGAAGCCGTTGTCGACGAGGAGCAGCATCGGCCCACCGCGCTCGTCGGTGGCGGACGGGTTCCAGACTGGGCCTGCGGCTGCGAGGATGAGGAAGGCTGCGAGAAGCAGGCGCAGGACGAGCAGCCACCAGGGCGTACGCGCCGGCGTCTCGCGCTCGGGCAGGAGGTCGGCGAGGATCCGCAGGGGCGGGAAGTCGACCCGGGTCGGCTGCGGTGGAGTGATCTTCAGGAGCAGCCAGATCGCCGGAAGGGCCGCGAGGGCCGTGAGGACGAGAGGGGCCGCGAAGGTGAGAGGAAGGCCGAGCATGCTTCAACCTGCCCCTAGGGTGGTGCCGCGTGACGTGGTGACGAGGGTCAGGAGGCGCAACGCCGCCTCGCTGGCGGGACGATCCGTCCGATGGATCGTCATGGTCCAGCCGCGGGAGCGGACGAGATCCTGCAAGGCGTTCCGGTGCCGGGTTATGCGCTCGCGATAGGCCCGGCCCCAGGACGCCGCGTCGCCGATCCGCAGCTGCAGGCCGGCTTCAAGATCGTGCAGAACCGCCTGACCCTGGAACGGGAACGTCTCCTCGACCGGGTCGACGATCATGACGAGATGGCCGCGGGCCCCCCGGGCCGAGATGCCCTCCACCACGCGGGCGATGTCGTCCACCGGGGACAGGAAATCGCTGATGAGCACGGCCTCGTCGAGGGTGGCGACGGGCGCGCGGGGCGGCAGGTCGTCGTCCAAAGCGGCGCGGTCCGCCACGAGCGTCTCGGCGATCTTTTCGGCGATCTGCCGGGAGGCCCGGGGCGGCATGAGGCCCAGGAGCCCGACCCGCTCGCCCGCCTCGACGAAGGCGTCGGCCAGGGCGAGGCCGAGCACCAGTGCGCGCTCGATCTTCGGCGCCTGGGCGAGATCGGAGGAGAAGCCCATGGAGGCCGAGCGGTCCACCCAGAACCAGATGGTGTGTGCCGTCTCCCACTCGCGCTCTCGCACATACAGGCGGTCGTCCCGGGCTGAGCGGCGCCAGTCGACGCGCTGCGCGGATTCGCCGGTGACGAAGGGCCGAAACTGCCAGAAGCTCTCGCCGGGGCCGGCCCTGCGGCGCCCATGGATTCCGTGCGACAGGGTCGCCGCCACGCGGCGCGCCTCCAGAACGAGGCGCGGCATGCGCTTCGACAGCGTCAACGCATCGGTGGCTTCCTGACGCCCGGGGCTGCGGGCGTCGGCGGGGAGGACCCGGGTCCGGGTCATGGCGCGATCCTTAACCGCCGAATTTCGCGGTCAGGCGGCGGATGACGCTGGAGAGGCTCTCCCCGTCGGCACGAGCCGAGAAGGTGAGGGCCATGCGGTGCTTCAGGATGGGTTCGGCGAGCGCCACCACGTCGGCGACCGAGGGCGCCACCCGCCCCTCGATGAGCGCCCGGGCGCGGACCGCCAGCATGAGCGACTGGGAGGCGCGGGGGCCGGGACCCCAGAGCAGCTTGTCGGTGATCCCGGCATCGCCCTCGCCGCCGGGCCGGGCGGAGCGCACGAGATCCAGGATCGCCTCCACCACGCTCTCGCCCACGGGCAGGCGCCGCACGAGGCGCTGGGCGCTCATGAGCGCTTCGGAATCCATCACGGCACCGGGCTTCTGATCGTCCGCGCCGGTCGTCTCGATGAGGATCCGGCGCTCCGCCTCCCGGTCGGGATAGGAGACGTCGATCTGTAGCAGGAAGCGGTCGAGCTGCGCTTCGGGAAGAGGATAGGTGCCTTCCTGCTCGATCGGGTTCTGGGTCGCCAGAACGTGGAAGGGCTTCGGCAGGTCGTGCCGCTCGCCGCCGACCGAGACGTGATGCTCCTGCATGGCCTGGAGCAGGGCCGACTGGGTTCGCGGGCTCGCGCGGTTGATCTCATCCGCCATCAGAAGCTGCGCGAAGATCGGCCCGCGCACGAAGCGGAAGGACCGGCGGCCGTTCGCCGCCTCGTCGAGGATTTCCGAGCCCAGGATGTCGGACGGCATGAGGTCCGGGGTGAACTGCACGCGCCGGGCATCGAGGCCGAGCACGGAGCCGAGGGTCTCCACGAGCTTCGTTTTCGCCAGGCCCGGAACGCCGACCAGGAGGCCGTGGCCGCCGGCCAGAAGCGTCACCAGCGTGAGGTCGACAACCTCTTCCTGGCCGAAGATCACCTTGTGGATCGCTTCGCGCGCCCGTCCGATCGTCTCGAGCGTCGTTTCCGCGTTGCGGACGATGGCGTCATCGAGCGTGGTGGGCGCTTGAGCGATGCTGGCCGTCATGAGGGTCTCCCCGGTTGTTACCCGTTTCATCGCCCCGAAGTAGTTTTTCGCTTACGAGGCCGCGATGCAAGCGGGGCGATGGGCCGCAGCACCCAGGCCGTGAACCTGGACGCCGATCCCGGCGTCTCTTAAGCGTAGGCAAGTAGGGGCCGTTCCGCGAGGGTCGATCCTGCCTGCTCACCTTTTTGTGCTCTCACCACCTCGTCATCCCATGGCCGGCACCAAACCCGACACAACCGATACGCCGCCCCAGGGCGCGCTCGCCCGCCTCGCAGAGGCTCTCGGGCCTGCGGCTGCGCGCAAGGGTCCGCCGCCTGTGGAGAAGTGGAATCCGGCCTATTGCGGCGAGATCGACATGCGCATCGCCGCCGATGGAAGCTGGCACTACAACGGTTCGCCCATCGGACGTCCGGCCCTCGTGCGGCTCTTCTCCACGATCCTGCGCAAGGATCCCGAACGCTACGTTCTGGTCACCCCCGTGGAGCGGGTGGGGATCACCGTGGAGGACGTACCGTTCCTCGCGGTCGAGATGGCGGTGGACGGGATCGGCGAGGACCGGCGCATCGCATTCCGCACGAACGTTGACGACCTTGTGACCGCAGGACCGGATCATCCGCTGCGTTTCGACACCGACGAGACCGGCGGCGTGAAGCCCTATATCCGCGTTCGCGGGGATCTGTGGGCACGGGTGACTCGGGCGCTCGCTCTCGATCTCGTCGATTTCGGCGAGGAGCGGACGGTGGACGGGCGGGCCATCTTCGGCGTGGCCTCGAGCGGCTCCTTCTTCCCCATTGCGCCAGCGACCGATCTCGGATGACGGCCTCCGTTCTCGACGCGCCGGACTTCGAGGCTCTGGCCCACGCACGGCTGAGGCCCGAGCCTCCCCACCTGCACGACGCTCTCGCCAACCCGCGGGGCGACCATACTCTCGATGCCGTACCGCTGCCCGTTCCCCTGGACCCGAAGCCCGCGGCCGTCCTGGTGCCGGTGGTCATGCGCGACGAGCCTGCGCTCCTGCTCACCGAAAGAGCGACCAGCCTTCGCCAGCATTCGGGTCAGATCGCTTTTCCTGGAGGGCGCGTCGATCGGGAGGACGCGTCGCCGCTGGCCGCCGCCTGCCGGGAGGCCCTGGAGGAAATCGGCCTTGAGCGAAGCTTCATCCGGCCGCTCGGCTACCTCGACGCCTATCTGTCCACTACGAATTATCTCGTCATGCCGGTCGTCGCCGCGGTGCAGCCGGGCTACCGCCTCGTCCTCAATCCGGACGAGGTGGCGGGCACCTTCGAGGTTCCTTTGAGTTTTCTCATGGACGCCGCGAACCATCAGATCCAGTCGCGGGAGTGGAAGGGGCGGGAGCGGCGCTTCTATGCCATGCCGTTCGGCGACCATTATATCTGGGGCGTAACGGCCGGGATCATCCGCAACCTTTACGAGAAGCTGTATACCTGATGACGCGAGCCCTGTTCGGAGAGGCGCTGCTCTTCTTCCTGCCCTTCGCGGTCTTCGCGATCTATCTCGTGGCTCGCCGTCGCAATCCTTTCGCCCTGGCGCATTGGAACGACCAGACGACGAACCTCGTCATCGCGGGCCTCGCCTGTGCGATCCTCGCCTTCATCATCACCGGCATCACGGCCGACCGTCAGACCGGCCCCTTCCAGCCCACCCGTTCGGAGAACGGCCGCATCGTGCCGGGGCAGTTTCAGTGACGGAGCCCCTCGACCGGGGCGCCCTCGCGGCGCTGCTCGGCCAGCCGCGCCTCCGCCTCCTGCTTGGTGCGCTCAACGGGGGCGGTGAGGAGACCCGCGTGGTGGGCGGAGCCGTGCGCAACGCGCTCCTCGGCCGCCCCGTCACGGAAGTCGACTGCACCACGACGGCGCTTCCGGAGGAGACGGCCCGGAGGGCGGCGGCAGCGGGGTTCAAGCCCGTGCCCACGGGGGTCGAGCACGGCACCATGACGGTCGTCGTCGAGGGCGAGCCCTTCGAGGTCACGACGCTGCGCGAGGACGTGGAGACGGACGGCCGCCATGCCGTGGTGCGGTTCGGACGCGACTTCGTGGCGGATGCGAGGCGGCGGGATTTCACCATCAACGCCCTGTCGCTGGACGCGTCCGGCGAACTCCACGACTACACGGAGGGGCTTGCGGACCTCGCCGACCGGCGGGTGAGGTTCATCGGCGACGCGGGCAAGCGCATCCGCGAGGACTACCTGCGGATCCTGCGGTTCTTCCGCTTCTTCGGCGAATATGCCGATGGGGAGCCCGATGCCTCCGGGCTTTTTGCGGCCGTGCGCGAGCGGGCCGGGCTCGCGCATCTGTCCCACGAGCGGATCCGCAGTGAGCTCCTGAAACTGCTCGCGGCGCGCCGGGCCGGTGACGCGGTTCGGGTCCTGTCGGAGCATGGCCTCCTCGGTCTCATTCTCGGCGGCGTCGCCGAACTCGGCCGCTTCGACCGGGTGCTGACCGGGGAGGAGGCTCCGGACCCCGTCCGCCGCCTCGCGGCGCTCGCGGTTCTGACCCGGGAGGATGCAAGCCGCCTGCGCGAGCGGCTGCGGCTGTCGAACGACGAGCATGAGAGGCTGCGGGCTTACGCAGACATGATCCCGCTCCTCAAGACCAGGCCGCTTCCTCTTGACCCGCGCGCAATCCGGGTGCTCGTGGCGGAGTACGGGACTGAGCCCCTGCACGACGCGCTCCTCGCGGTCGCAGGCGAGCCCCAGCCCGTCCTGGCCGACTCAGCGCTCGCCGCGCTCGACCGTTACCGCTCCGGCGAAGAGCCGGTTCCGGTCTTCCCCTTGCGGGGTGCCGACCTCATCGCGGGCGGCGTGCCCAAGGGGCCGCGGGTGGGAGAACTGATGGCGCTGACCCGGCGGGCCTGGCTTGCGGAAGGCTGTCCCGTCGACGAAGCGGCGCGGGACGCCTTGCTGCGCCGAACCCTCGATCTCGCTTGATCGGATCGGCATGAACCAGAGCATCGCCACCGTTACCTTCCTCGTCCGCGACTACGACGAGGCGATCTGCTGGTTCACGGGGGCTTTGAACTTCCGACTGATCAGCGACGCGCCTCAGGGAGATGGAAAACGCTGGGTTCTCGTCGCTCCTGCGGGCGTGGGGACAACCCGTCTTCTGCTGGCCAAGGCTGCCGATCGCGCGCAGGAAGCCCTTGTGGGCCGGCAAGCGGCCGGCCGCGTGTTCCTTTTCCTCGAGACCGATGATTTCGAGCGGGATCACGCAAACATGCGCGCGAAAGGCGTGACGTTCCGCGAGGGCCCGCGGGTCGAGCCCTACGGCACGGTTGCCGTCTTCGAGGATCTTTACGGCAATCCTTGGGACCTCATCCAACCGCGGCGGCAGGCTTGATCAAGGCCAGCGCACGCTCGGCGGCATGGAGGAAAGGATCGACTCGATGTTGCCGCCGGTCTTCAGCCCGAAGATCGTCCCTCGGTCGTGAAGCAGATTGAATTCCACGTAGCGGCCGCGGCGCACTTGCTGCTCGTAGCGGTCCGCCTCGGTCCAGCCCTTGGCGACGTTCCGGCGGACGATCTCGGGATAGACGAGAAGAAACGCCTCGCCCACGTCTCGCGTGAAGGCGAAGTCCTCGTCCGGATCCCCGGTCCAGTGGTGGTCGTAGAAGATGCCGCCGATCCCCCGGGGCTCGTTGCGGTGCTTGAGGTGGAAGTATTCGTCGCACCAGGCTTTGTATTTGTCGTAAGGGGCGCTCGGGAAATGTCGGTCGCAGGCCTCCCGCATGGCGCCGTGGAACAGAACGGTATCCGGATCCTCCTGGGTGCGACGCCGGTCGAGGACGGGGGTGAGGTCCGCACCGCCCCCGAACCAAGCCTTCGTGGTCACCACGAACCGGGTGTTCATGTGTACCGTCGGCACGTTCGGGTTCCAGGGATGGGCGATGAGGGACAGGCCGGAGGCCCAGAACCGCGGGTCCTCGGCGGATCCCGGGATCTGGCCTCGGAACTCGGGCGCGAACTCGCCGTGCACGGTCGAGATATGGACGCCGACCTTCTCGAACACGCGCCCGCGCATCATCGACATCTCGCCGCCGCCCCCTTTCACGCCGGTATGGTCCGTGCGCTCCCAGGGCTTGCGCTCGAAGCGGCCGGGGGTGATCGCCTCCGGGTAGAACGGGCCCGAGGCTTCCTGTTCCAGCGCCTCCAGGGCGGCGCAGATCCGGTCTCGGAGCGAAGCGAACCAGACGGGCGTCTCGGATTGCAGGCGGCTGACGACGGGGTCTGTCATGGTTTCCTCGGCAGCATTCCGCTTCTTCAGTCGCAGTTCGGGTAGGGGCTGAATGGCTTGGCCGGCCAGCAGCACCTCGGCGCCTCAGATGGAGGGTTTAGAGGGGCGTCATCTCCGAAACCGCCGGTTTTGGAAAGGCATTTGTCTGCCGCAGAGCCTCCCCGAGGATCATCGCAGCCGAAACCGCGATGTTGAGGGACCGCATCCCGGGCTGCATCGGGATGAGAACTCGGGCATCCGCGGCCTCGTGCACCTCCTCGGGCGCCCCCGCCGACTCGCGCCCCATAAGGACGATGTCACCCGATTGGAAGGAGAGGTCCGTGTAGGGCAGGGCGCCCCGGGCCGTCGCGAGCACGAGCCGGGCGCCCGAGGCGGCGCGCCACTCCTCGAACCGCCGCCAGGACGCGTGCCGCGTGATCGCCACCCGGTCGAGGTAGTCGAGGCCCGCTCGGCGGAAATTGCGGTCGGACACGTCGAACCCCGCCGGCTCGACGATCTCGACCGGCACGCCGAGGCAGGCCGCCATGCGCAGCATGGTGCCGGTGTTCTGCGGGATGTCGGGCTGGAACAGGCCGAGGCGGATCACGACGGGCGTTTCGAGAAGGGTCCGGGAGCAGGGCAGGGCCGTCCTGAAGAGGACCGCACAGGTGGGGCCACTCTACCCCCTGGGCGGATCTCGGGTCCACCGGCAGCCCTCGCCACGGGCGCCGTCCGCCTTATGTGGGAGGCTCAACCCGGACGGACCCATGCTGAAGCGTTTCTCCGACTGGCTGGAAAGCCGGATCGACGTGTTCGCGCCCTTCAACGACCGGCGCACCCCGCCGGACAAGCTCGGGCCCTTCATCCTGTTCTACCTGCGCGACGTTCGCGGCTATCTCGGGATCGTGCTCCTCTCGGCCCTGGTGCTGGCCGGCGTCGAATCCATGCTGCTTTTGGGGGTCGGCCGGTTCGTCGACCTTCTCTCCAGCAAAACCCCCGCCGAGGTCTGGGACCAGCACGGCTCGCTCCTCATCGCGATCGGCCTCGTGCTCCTGATCCTGCGCCCTCTCGCCAACATCGTGAACGAGGGTGTCATCAACCAGGTCGTGGTGCCCCAGCTCACGAACCGGATCCGCTGGCGCACGCACCTTTATACCCTCGGGCACTCCCTCTCGTACTTTCAGGGCGATTTCGCGGGCCGACTCGCGAACCGCATCACGCAGGTCGGCCCGGCGCTGCGGGACGTAGCGGTCGAGACCCTCGACATCGTGGTGTTCGTCACGACCTATGCCCTCGTCATCCTCACTGCCTTCTCGACTGTGAGCCTCTGGCTCGCCTTGCCGATGCTCCTGTGGATGATCGGCTACGTCGTCCTCATGCGCTTCTTCGTGCCGGAGGCCCAGAAGCGGTCCCTCAAGGTGTCGGAGGACCGCTCCGCCCTCGTCGGCCGGATCGTGGACAGCTACACCAACATCCTGACGGTCAAGCTCTTCGCCCGCGCCGACATGGAGCGCTCAGCGGTGAGGAGCGCCATGGCGCGCCACCTCGTCTCCTACCTGTCGAGCATGCGGGTCTTCACGGTCACGAAGGCGGCCCTGGTGGTACTCAACACCCTGTTGGCCCTCTCGACTGCGATCCTCTCGCTCTGGCTCTGGTCGCGGGGCGAGATGAGCCCCGGCGAGATTGCCGCGGGTCTCGCCCTGGTGCTGCGGATCGGCGACATGTCGGGCTGGTTCATGCAGGTGCTGCGCGGCATCTTCGACAATGTCGGCGTCGTGCAGGAGAGCATGGAAACGGTCTCCCGCCCTCACGCGGTGGTCGACGCCCCGGGAGCGAAGCCCCTCACGGTCGGCGCCGGCGAGGTGCGCTTCGACGACGTGACCTTCCATTACGGCCGAGGGGAGGGGGTGTTCGACGGGCTCTCCCTCACAGTGCGCCCCGGCGAGAAGGTGGGGCTCGTCGGGCCCTCAGGCGCCGGCAAGTCGACCCTGGTGAGCCTTCTGCTCCGCCTCCACGACCTCGAGGGCGGGCGCATCCTGATCGACGGGCAGGACATCGCCCGGGTCACCCAGGATACGCTCCGGGAGGCCGTCGCCGTCGTCACCCAGGACACGTCGCTCCTCCACCGGTCCATCCGCGACAACATCGCCTACGGCAATCCGGAGGCCGGGGACCGGGCGATCGAGGACGCGGCCGAGCTCGCCCATGCGCAGCACTTCATCCCGCAGCTCGAAGACCACAAGGGCCGCCGGGGCTACGACGCGCGGGTAGGCGAGCGCGGGGTGAAGCTGTCGGGCGGCCAGCGCCAGCGCATCGCGATCGCCCGCGTGATCCTCAAGGACGCCCCGATCCTCGTCCTCGACGAGGCCACCTCCGCCCTCGATTCCGAGGTGGAGGCGGCGATCCAGGCCTCGCTCGCCTCCCTGATGGAGGGCAAGACCGTCATCGCCATCGCCCATCGCCTCTCGACCATCGCGGCTCTTGACCGGCTCATCGTGCTGGAGGGCGGGCGGATCGTGGAGGAGGGCACCCATGCCGAGCTGCTTCAGCGGGGCGGCCTTTACGCCCGCCTGTGGCAGCGCCAGTCCGGGGGCTTCCTCGGGTCGGAGGAGGCCTCGGCGGCTTGACGGAAAGTCGTGGCGGAAAAGGGGGATATCCCCAGCCGTTCTCTGGACAGAGCAGCTTGACCGTGCCAAAGAGCGCCCGCGCGGCGACGCCCAGTCGCATTGCGCGCGCGCGGGCGCGTGTGCTTGTTCCCAGCAGGCTGCGCTCCAGGCGTCGGGACCCCTCCCGATCCGACGACGCGCGGGTTTCCTCCCGATTTGTGATGCTGGAGAGCCGATCTTGGCGAATACCTCCACCGCCGCCGAACCGACCCGGCGCGACTTCCTCTTCATCGCCACCGGTGCGGCAGGTGCCATCGGCGCCGCCGCCGTCGTGTGGCCCTTCGTGTCCTCCATGGCGCCCGACGCCCAGACGGTCGCGGCCGGCGCCCCGATCGAGGTGGACCTCGCCCCCATCGCGGCCGGCCAGATCGTGAAGGTGTTCTGGCGCGGCAAGCTGATCTTCGTTCGGCACCGGACGCCGGAGGAGATCAAGGCCGCCCAGGACGTCGAGATCGCCTCGCTCCGCGACCCGCAGCCCGACACGGCCCGCGTCAAAGAGGGCAAGGCCGAATGGCTCGTCGTTTACGGCAGCTGTACCCATTTAGGGTGTGTGCCGCTCGGCCAGCAGGGCGAGTACAAGGGCTGGTTCTGCCCGTGCCACGGCTCGGTGTTCGACACCTCCGGCCGGGTGCGCGGCGGCCCCGCCCCCGTCAACCTGCCCTTGCCCGAATATACCTTCGTCTCCGACACCAAGATCCGGATCGGCGAAGCTTCGGCCACGGCCTAAGGCTTACGGCGCGTCAACAGACCAGGCGAATTTCATGAGCGATCATCACCCCACCGCCTATGTTCCGAAGAGCGCTTTCGGCAAGTGGTTCGAGAGCCGCCTTCCCATCGCGGGCCTCATCCACTCGTCCTTCATCGCGTTCCCGGTTCCGAGGAACCTGACCTATTTCTGGACCTTCGGCGCCATTCTGGTGTTCATGCTGGCGTCCCAGATCGTAACCGGCGTGTTCCTGGCGATGTACTACACGCCGCATGCGGACATGGCCTTCCAGTCCGTCGAGCACATCATGCGCGACGTGAATTACGGCTGGCTCATCCGGTATCTGCACGCCAACGGCGCGTCGATGTTCTTCATCGCCGTCTACATCCACATCTTCCGGAACTTCTACTACGGCTCCTACAAGGCGCCACGCGAGGTTCTGTACATCCTCGGCGTTATCATCTTCCTCCTCATGATGGCCACGGCCTTCCTCGGCTACGTGCTGCCGTGGGGCCAGATGAGCTACTGGGGCGCCACCGTCATCACGAACCTCTTCTCCGCAGTCCCGGTCATCGGCGACACGGTGGTGAGCTTCCTGTGGGGCGGCTACTCGGTCGGCAACCCGACGCTCAACCGCTTCTTCTCGCTCCACTTCCTCCTGCCCTTCATGATCGCGGGCGTGGTGGTGCTGCACATCTGGGCGCTCCACGTGCCGGGCCAGAACAACCCGACGGGCGTTCCGATCAAGTCGGGCAAGGACGCGGTTCCGTTCACCCCCTATGCGACGATCAAGGATCTCTTCGCGGTCTCCGTGTTCCTGATCTTCTTCGCCTGGTGGGTGTTCTACATCCCGAACTATCTCGGCCACGCCGACAACTACATCCCGGCGAACCCGTCCGTGACCCCGGCCCACATCGTGCCCGAATGGTACTTCCTGCCGTTCTACGCGATCCTGCGCGCCATTCCGGACAAGCTCGGCGGCGTCATCGCGATGATCGCGGCCATCCTGATCTGGTGCTTCATGCCCTGGCTCGACACCTCGAAGGTGCGCTCCACGGCGTATCGTCCCACCTACAAGATCTTCTTCTGGGTGTTCGTGGCGGTCTGCATCTTCCTCGGCTGGCTCGGCGCCAAGCCGGCGGAGGGCTGGTACGTGGTCGCCTCGCAGATCGCGACGGCCTACTACTTCGCCCACTTCCTCATCGTTCTGCCGGTGCTCGGCTTCATCGAGCGTCCGCTGCCCCTGCCGAGCTCGATCCTCGAATCGGTCATGGGCGTGCAGAAGGGCGGTGCGGGCATGCCGGCCGGGGCCGCGGCCTCACCACCGACCCAAGGCTGATCGCGAGCGGGATGAGATCCACCATGATGAAGCGTACCATCCTCCTCGCGGCGGCCCTGGTCGGGCTCTCCGGCCCGGCTCTGGCCGCCGGCGAGACGCCGACGCCGCCCCAGCTTTCCTGGAGCTGGCAGGGTCCGTTCGGCAAGTTCGACCGGGCACAGCTCCAGCGCGGCTTCAAGGTCTACCGGGAGGTCTGCGCCTCCTGCCACGGCCTCACTTACGTGTCGTTCCGCAACCTCGCCCAGCCCGGCGGACCGGAGTTCTCCGAAGCCCAGGTCCGGGCGCTTGCGGCCGAGTACAAGATCCAGGACGGCCCGAACGAGGCCGGCGACATGTTCGAGCGGCCCGGCCGTCCGGCCGACCGCTTCCCGGCGCCGTTCCCGAACGAGAACGCGGCTGCGGCGGCGAACGGCGGCAAGGCCCCGCCGGATCTGTCGCTGATGCCGAAGGCCCGCACCTTCGAGCGCGGCTTTCCCTTCTTCGTGCTCGACGTTTTCCGTCAATATTCGGAGAACGGCTCGGATTACCTCGCGGCTCTCCTCAAGGGCTACAAGGAGCCCCCAGCGGGCTTCGAGGTGCCTCCCGGTGGCCACTATAACGAGTACTACCCGGGCAACATCATCGCGATGCCGAATCCGATGAGCGACGGACAGGTCGAGTATCCCAAGCTGGAGAACGGCCAGCCGCAGGCTCCGGAGACCGTCGATCAGTATGCCCGCGACGTGACGGCCTTCCTGATGTGGACGGCTGAGCCGCACCTCGAAGCCCGCAAGGAGCTGGGCTTCAAGGTCATCGTGTTCCTGCTGCTCCTCACGGGCCTGCTCTACTTTACGAAGAAGAAGATCTGGGCCCGCATCGGCGGCGAGGTCGAGGGCCATGCAACGCCCCCGATGACCCACAACCCTTGAACGAGATGAAGGCCCCTCGGCGGGGCCTTTTTCTTGGCCCTTGAGCGATCTCTTCCATCCCGCCGCGGACGAGCTCTGGGGCCGTCCCGCTCACGCGATCCACGTCCAGCCGCACCTCACCTCCGAGGTGCAGCGGGCGTTGGCGCAGGTGCAGCGCCAGGCCGCGGCCCTGTGGCCCGGCGCGCTTCATCTCGCTCCGGAACCTGCGATCCACGTCACGATCTATCCGCTGGTGAGAGTGCCGGGCACATTCGACCGGATGGCCTATTGGAGCGAGATCGAACCAGCGAGCCGGGCGCTGGTGGCGGCTCACGCCGGGCGAAACGGGCCGATCACTCTGGCGTTCTCGGCAGTCCGCGTCATGAGCGCGGGGATCATCGCGGTGGCGGAAGATGCAAGCAGCCTCGTCGAGGCGATCCGGGCCGAGATCGTCGAGACGCTGCCGCCGCCGCCGGGTCTTGAGCCCCTTCGCTACGACCTCATTCACGCGACGCTCGCCCGCTTCGCATCGGGCGATCCGGTGCCGCGGCAGGCCGTCCGGCAGGTGGAGGCGATCCCCGTGTCGATTGCCGCGTCGGTCTCGCGCCTGAAGCTCACCCGGGAGACCCTCTTCCCCTGCCTCGTGACCGAGGAGATCGGCTCCTACCCGCTCGCGGGCGGCGAGCCCTAAAGCCGCTCGGGCTTGGCCCCGGCAACCCAGGCCGGTACACAAGCGAGATGTCTGACGGCCGGGGATGGCGATGACGAAAGCGGTGCTGGGGGTGATCGGCGGGTCGGGCGTGTACGACCTGCCCGGGCTCGAAGGGGTGCGGGAGGAGCGTGTCGCCTCGCCCTGGGGCGAGCCTTCCGACGCCCTGAGGATCGGCCGCATCGGCGCCACCGATGTGGTGTTCCTGCCCCGCCACGGACGCGGCCATTGGTACTCGCCCTCCGACATCAACTACCGCGCCAACATCGACGCTATGAAGCGCCTCGGCGTCACCGACATCGTTTCGATCAGCGCCTGCGGCTCGTTCCGCGAAGAGTATGAGCCGGGCTTCTTTCTCCTCGTAGACCAGTTCGTCGACCGCACCGACCGGCGCGAGAGTTCGTTCTTCTCGCGCGGCTGCGTCGCTCACGTATCCATGGCCCATCCTGTCGGGCCGAGGCTGCAGGACCGCATCGCTGCGGCTGCCGAAGCGGAGGGGATCGCCTTCGCCAGAGGCGGGACGTACGTGTGCATCGAGGGACCGCAATTCTCGTCCTACGCCGAGTCCGTCACCTATCGCGGCCTCGGCTACGACGTGATCGGCATGACCAACATGCCGGAGGCCAAGCTCGCCCGGGAGGCCGAGATCACCTACGCGACGGTCGCCATGGTGACGGATTTCGACTGCTGGCACCCGGATCACGATGCCGTGGACGTGGCCGCCGTGGTGGCGGTCGCCCAAGCCAACGCCGCCAAGGCCGCCCGGCTCGTCGCCCGCGTCGCCCGCGATTTGCCGGCCGAGCACGAGCCGTGCCCCGTGGGCTCCGACCGGGCCCTTGACGGTGCGATCATGACGGCGCCCTCGGCTCTCGACCCGGACCTCCTGAGAAAACTCGACGCGGTGGCCAGGCGGGTGCTGCCGAAGGCCTGAGCCAGTTGCGTCATGCTCCGTTCAGGGAACGTTTCGTTGTCTTGGTGCGTCTCGGTTCAATCCGGAGGATGGCGATGATCAGGGTGCTGACCCTTTCGACTTTTGCCGTATGGGCGCTCACCACGGGAGCTTTCGCCGGCAATACCTCGTCGAACTCAAGCTCCAATTCTTCGAACGGCGTCCACACGCGCGTCGATACCATCGTGACGGACGACGGCCGCGGCAGGCGCATCGAAGAACGGCGGGTCTACCGGCGCGAGGCGCCGCCTTACCGGAGCCTGCGCCAGCGCCGGATCGTCGAGGATGACGACTAGCGGGGTGCACGTGTGCACGAGGCGAGTCCACTTCTTGACCGAAAGGCTCTAAGGTCCCGCGTCCCCGCGAAGGCACGTTCATGGACCAGCGTCTCGTCTCCGATCTGAAATCCGCCATCCGCTCGATCCCGGACTACCCGAAGCCCGGCATCATCTTCCGCGACATCACCACGCTGCTCGGAGACGCGCGAGCGTTCCGCCGGTCCGTGGACGAACTCGTCTACCCTTATGCCGGCGGACGGGTCGACAAGGTGGCGGGCATCGAAGCGAGGGGGTTCATCCTCGGCGGGGCCGTGGCGCATCAGCTCTCGGCGGGCTTCGTGCCTATCCGCAAGAAGGGCAAGCTCCCGCACGAGACCGTGCGCATCGCCTACTCGCTCGAATACGGGGTCGACGAGATGGAGATCCACACGGACGCTATCGGCCAGGGAGAGCGCGTGGTCCTCGTGGACGATCTCATCGCGACGGGCGGCACGGCTATTGCGGCGACGAACCTGCTCCGGCAGATCGGCGCGAACATCGTGGCGGCCTGTTTCATCGTCGATTTGCCGGACCTCGGCGGCGCCCAGAAGCTGCGGGACATGGGCGTCGAGGTGCGCACGCTCATGAGCTTCGAGGGGCACTAGCCTGCGCTTCAGCAGGCCGCCGCTCCCAGAACACCGCCCCGTCGAACGAGAACACCTCCTCGCCGTGCTGGTTCACGCCGCTGTTGCGATGGAAGGCGAGGCCCCAGCCGGGCCGTGAGGCGGAGGCGCGGGTGCCGGTGATTGCCGAGCAATAGGTGATGGTGTCGCCCGCATAGACGGGCTTCGACCATTTCAGGTTCTTGAACCCCGGGGAGGGACCGAGCTCCGGCGGGCGCTCGCCCCGGCGCCGCGCCTCCTCCCGCGCCCGCTCGCGATAGCCGATCATCAGCCGCATCCAGACGGCCGCCGTGTGCCAGCCCGAAGCGCAGAGGCCCCCGAAGAGGCTGCGGCGGGCCGCCTCCTCGTCGAGGTGGAAGGGCTGAGGGTCGAACTGCCGGGCAAAGCGGACGATGTCCTCGGCCGTGAAGGTGTGGGTGCCGAGCGTGCTCGCCTCGCCCACCACCATCTCGTCGAGGTAGGCGGCGGGCCGGGGCGGAGCGAGTTCCAATTCCACCGCTCGGGCGCCCGGCTTCGGTCCGCTGCCCGGGGAGGGCGGCCATGGATGGCCGCCCCGGCCGAACATGATCCAGTTGGTCTGATGGAGCACCGTCTCGCCGCGCTGGTTCACCACCTCGAACGTGAAGTGGAGGAGGCCGATTTCGGGGCGGCTCTTCGAGGGCCGGGCTTCCACCACGCTTACCCGTGTCCGCAGTTCGTCGCCGGGACGGACCGGCGCCACCCACTTCACCTCCTCGACGCCGGGCGCCCCCATCGATGTGGCACCGTTGAGGAAACCGTCCGCGATAAGCCGCATGTTGAGGGCGCAGGTGTGCCATCCAGAGCCGATCAGCCCCCCAACGAAGGTTCCCTTCGCGGCCTCCTCGTCCATGTGGAAGGGCTGCGGGTCGAACTCGCGCGCGAAAGCGACGATGGCATCCTGGGTGACTGCGACCGGGCCGAACGTCGCGGACCAGCCGACGGGAAAATGTTCGAAAACGCGGAGCATGGGTGAACCTTGACGGTCCATCGGTAGCACGTCCGGGGGCGCCCTGTCAGGGCGTGAACCGGCCGGCCGCGTTATGCGCAAGGCGGATTGGCTCCGGAAGGCGGTATTTCGGCGAGCACCGCAGGACGAGCTCCGCGGCGGTGGGGATATCCGCGAGGTGGCCCGGCGAGACGAACATCGGGTTCTTGCCCGTCCGGGTCCGCAGAGCGACGCCGATGGTCTCGCCCTTGTGGACGAGGGGCGCGGCGGAGCCCTTCTCTTCGCCGAGATCACGGTAGCGCCCCGTCAGCAGGGTCTTGCCGCAGCCGATCGTGGGGCGTTCCAGCCAAAGCCCCATATGGCTCGCGATCCCGCAGCGGCGCGGGTGGGCGATGCCCATCCCGTCGAACAGGAACACGTCGGGTCGCTCCTTCAGCTTGTCGAACGCCTCCTCCAGCACCGGACCCTCCCGAAAGCTCAAGAGGCCGGGAACGTACGGGAAGGGCGTCGCGCGCCGGGCGACCACCGTCTCGACGGGCTGGAAGTCCGGATAGGCGACCACCACCACGGCGGCGTGGGACTGGTTCTCCTTCACGCTCACGTCGACGCCGGCGACGAGGCGCACGGCCTCAAGGTCGATGGGCCGGTCGGAGATCACCTCGCCTCGCAGGCGGTGCTGCAGTACGACGGCCTCCTCGGGCGTGACGGTCCAGTCGTGGCGGGGATGCAGGTTCATGGGTGCGGGGCTTAAGACCCCAACAACGCCCGGCCCAGCGAAACGATCCGCTCAGCCCCGGCGGTGGCGCCAGGGATCGCACCCTGCCGCGAAGAACGTCTTTACGGCGCTCGCGATGAAGGCGAGCGCCACGAGGGCCGCGAGGACGAGTTCAGCGGTGCCGGGGCCGGGGGACACGATGGCCCCGCCAACCCCGTAGAGGAGGGTTTCGACAGAATCCGGCATGGCGTTGGTCTCCATGCCCGTCGATGTAAGCGGCCTCGGCTGAACGAACAGCCAAGGTGCCGTTCACGAACCGGTCAGCATTTCGTGAGCGTCAGAGATTGAACCGGAAGTGCATCACGTCGCCGTCCTGCACGAGGTACTCCTTGCCTTCGAGACGCAGCTTGCCGGCGTCCCGCGCTCCCGCTTCCCCTTTGAGCGAAACGTAGTCGGGATAGGCGATGGTCTCGGCGCGGATGAAGCCCTTCTCGAAATCGGTGTGGATCACGCCCGCCGCCCGCGGGGCGCGGGTGCCACGGGTAATCGTCCAGGCGCGGGCCTCTTTCGGGCCAACGGTGAAGTAGGTGATGAGGCCGAGAAGTTCGTAGCCGGCCCGAATGACCCGATTGAGGCCGGGCTCGGTGAGGCCGATGGCCTCCAGGTACTCGGCCTGCTCGGCGGGGGGCAGCACCGCCACCTCGCTCTCGATCTTGGCCGAGACCACCACGGCTTTGGCGCCCTCCTCCTTGGCGCGGGCGAAGACGCGCTCCGAGAACGCGTTGCCCTTGTCGGCCGAGGCCTCCTCGACGTTGCAGACGTAAAGGACGGGCTTCGAGGAGAGGAGGCCGAGCATCTGGAACACCCGCTCCTCCTCGGGCTTGCGCTCCACGAGACGCGCAGGCTTGCCCTCGCGCAAAAGCGGCAGGGCCCGGTTGACGAGGTCGAGGGTCTCCTTCGCCTCCTTGTCGTTGCCCTTGGCCTTCTTCTCGAGCGCGGTCGCGCGCTTCTCGAGACTGTCGAGGTCGGCGAGCATGAGTTCCGTCTCGATGGTCTCGATGTCGGCGACGGGATCGATCTTGCCTTCCACGTGGGTGATGTCGCTGTCCTCGAAACAGCGCACGACGTGGGCGACCGCATCAACCTCGCGGATGTTCGCCAGGAACTGGTTGCCGAGACCCTCGCCCTTTGAGGCGCCGCGCACGAGGCCCGCGATGTCCACGAAGGTGAGGCGCGTCGGGATGATCTGGGCCGACTTCGCGATATCGGCGAGCGTGTCCAGCCGCTCGTCCGGCACCGCCACGTCGCCCACATTCGGCTCGATGGTGCAGAACGGATAATTTGCGGCCTGCGCGGCAGCGGTCTGCGTCAGCGCGTTGAAAAGGGTGGACTTGCCCACGTTGGGAAGTCCGACGATGCCCATCTTGAAGCCCATGGCCTCACTCCTTGTCCGTCCATCCTCGCGCTTCCATGGCGAGGTGGACCTTGTTCTGGAAACTCGTGTCTTCGCCCCGGGCGAGCAGGGCGGCGTGGTCGGCGACGGCCCGGGTGAGGTCGTCCACCCAGGGCTCGTCGGACTTCGCGAAATCGCCGAGCACATGGCGCTGCACCAGCGCCTTGTGGCCCGGATGGCCGATGCCGATTCGCACGCGGCGGTAATCGTTGCCGCAATGGGCGGTGATCGACCTGAGGCCGTTATGGCCCGCATTGCCGCCCCCGACCTTCACGCGCAGCTTCGCGGGCGGCAGGTCGAGCTCGTCGAAGAAGACCGTCACGTCCGAGAGCACCAGCTTGAAGAACGTCATGGCCTCGCGGACCGCGCGGCCGGACTCGTTCATGTAGGTCTCGGGCTTCAGGATCAGGACCTTCTCGCCATCGAGGGTGGCGTCAGCGGTTTGCCCCTGGAACCGCCTGCGCCAGGGGCCGGCATTATGGGCGCGCGCGACCGCATCGACGGCCATGAAGCCGACATTGTGGCGGTTCTTCGCATATTGGAGGCCTGGGTTGCCGAGGCCGACGAAGAGGCGCATCGCGTGTGCTCATACGCAAACGCTCCGGCCTTGCGGTCGGAGCGTCGAGGCCTGCGGGAGGTAAGGGGATCAGCCCTTCGCCGGAGCCTTGGCGGGCGCCTTGGCCGGAGCGGCGGGCGCCGCCTCGGCGGCCGGGGCCGCTGCCGTCACCTCGTTCATCCCCGAGGGAGCCACGCAGGTGACGAGCGTCACGTCTTCCTGCGAGGTTGGCTTGGCGCCGTTCGGCAGGGCGATGTCCGCCAGGTGGATCGACGAGCCGATGTCGAGCTCAGCGACGGAGGCCTCGACGAAGTCCGGGATCGCATCGGCCGGAACGAGAAGCTCCACCGAGTGCTCCACGACCTGGAGCGTGCCGCCGCGCTTCACGCCGGGCGACTTGTCCTGGCCGACCACGTGCACGGGCACCGTCACCTTGATGGACTGGCCTTCGGCGAGCCGCAGGAAGTCCACGTGGATGGGGAAATCCTTCACCGGGTCGAGCTGGTAGTCGCGCGGCAGGGCGCGGGTCTTGCGGCCGTCCACGTCGATCTCGAAGATCGTGGTGAGGAAGTGGCCGCCGAAGATCAGCTGCTTGGTCTGGTTGAAGTCGAGGGCGATCGCCTCGGCCGCCTGGCCGCCTCCATAGATGACGGCGGGTACTTGGCCTTGGCGACGAACGGCCCGGGCGGCCCCCTTGCCGGCCCGGTCGCGCGCCACGGCCTGAATCTGCTTCACAGCGCTCATGGTCGTGGTCCTCACAATGGTTGGTCAGAAAACCGAAGGCCGCTCAGGGGTTCGGGGAACCCGCCGGCGGCCGGACGGCTCAGCGCCCGTGCCTCCAAGGGTGTCTGGCGGACGCGAGCGGGCTTATAGGGGCAAATGCCTCGCGGCGCAAGAAAGGCGCTCAGCCTAGTCGAACAGGCTCGACACCGAGCTTTCGGTGGCCGTTCGGCCGATCGCCTCGCCCATGAGGTTGGCGATGGAGATCACGCGGATGTTGCGGGCGACCTTCACGGCTTCGGAGGGCTGGATCGAGTCGGTGATCACGAGCTCCTTCAGCTTGGAATTCGCGATGCGCGAGACGGCGCCTCCCGAGAGAACCCCGTGGGTGATGTAGGCGTAGACCTCCTTCGCGCCGTTCGCCAGCAGGGCTTCGGCCGCGTTCACGAGGGTGCCGCCGGAATCCACGATGTCGTCGACGAGAATGCAGGACCGGCCTGACACGTCGCCGATGATGTTCATCACCTCCGACTCGCCCGGGCGCTCGCGGCGCTTGTCGACGATGGCGAGTTGGGCGTCGATGCGCTTGGCGAGCGCTCTTGCGCGCACGACGCCGCCCACGTCCGGCGAGACGACCATGCGAGCGCCGCCCTCGAGGCGCTCCTTGATATCGCGGGCGAGGATCGGGGCGCTGTAGAGATTGTCCGTCGGGATGTCGAAGAAGCCCTGAATTTGGCCGGCGTGCAGGTCAACCGTGAGCACCCGGTCGGCACCCGCATGGGTGATCAGGTTGGCGACGAGCTTGGCGGAAATCGGGGTGCGGGGCCCGGGCTTCCGGTCCTGGCGGGCATAGCCGAAATAGGGGATCACCGCGGTGATGCGCCGGGCCGAGGCGCGGCGGAGGGCATCCGTGATGATGAGGAGTTCCATCAGGTGGTCGTTCGTCGGAAAGGACGTCGACTGGATGATGAACACGTCCTCGCCGCGGACATTCTCCTGGATCTCGACGAACACTTCCATGTCCGCGAAGCGTTTCACCTGGCAGCGGGCGAGCGGCACATCGAGATAAGCGGAGATGGCCTCTGCCAGCGGACGGTTGGAGTTTCCCGCGACGAGCTTCATGCCGACCCTAACTGACCAAACCTGTTGGGCATGCCCGAACGAGCCCGGGTGGGCCTGAGGCGAGGGGGTCTTAGCAGCGTTGAGAAACCGTCACAATACGTCTCGGGCCGCAAGGAGAGTCGATTCCCGGCCTTTTCGGCCCAAACGCTATTCGCCAGCCGATTGAAGCCCGAAAGCCGGGTCGGCGGCCCCGGCATCCGCCACCAGGGTTCCGCCGCCCTGCTTCGCTTCGGCGAGGAAGGACGCGATCTCGTCCATGCTGGCCGCCGCCAGCTTCGCCAGGGTCTCCTTGTCCAGGCCCTGCCAGGGATCCGGCTGGGCCCCAGCCCGGATCGGGCTCGAACCGGTCAGCCGCCGCGCCCGGCGCTTCTCGGTGTCGAAGACGTCCCAGACGACCGCCACGGTGCTCCCTCCGGCGGCATCGACGTTGGCCGAGAGGTGCCCCCGCACCTGGTAGCGGGCCTCGCCGTCCCCCTGCACGAGGTCGACCTTCTTGGCGGCGGCGGCAGAATAGATTTCGCTCGCAAAAGCGGTCTTCACCCGCTGAGGAGCACCGTCGACGATGTCGACGGTGATGGGCACGCCGTCCGGCGATCCCTTCGTCGCCGTGGCGGTGGTCTGGCAGGCGGCAAGGCCCGCGAAAGCGGCCGCGCCGAGGAGGCGCAGAGCGAGCGTCATTGATGTCATGGTGGTGCCCCGGACCGTTCGTTGCGACGGTTTAGGGAAGTCTTAACTCTAGCGCAGGACGAGGTCCAGATCGGGCAGCGTCACGGGTTTTGCGCCGTCCTGCGTCACGATGGACGTGCGGCCGAGACACATGGCGGTTTCGGTCTCGGAGTCCATCAGGATCATGTGGGCGAAGAACACCATGCCGGGCTCGATCACCCACGGATTGGCCTCGTAGAACATGGGCCAGTCCATCCAGGAGGGTGTGAACTTCGCGCCCAGCGAGTAGCCGCAGGCGTTGAGCCGGTGTTGGGAAAGCCCGTGCGCATCAAGGACACGGGTGTGGGCCGCGAAAACGTCTCCCGCCGTGCGGCCGGGGCGCATCTCGGCCTCGCAGGCGAGCAGCGCTTCCCGGGCAGCCTCGTGATAAGGGCGGTGCAGGCGCTTCGGCTTGCCCACCGGCACGGTGCGCATGATCGCGGCATGGTAGCGACGGAAGGCGCCGGCGAATTCTAGGGTGATCTGGTCCTGCGCTTCGAGCCTGCGGCGCCCCGATTTGTAGCGGCACAGGAGCGCGTCGGCCCCAGACCCGATGATGAACTCGTTGCCGGGGTAATCGCCGCCGGCGACGAAGATGGCCGCGTGCTGCGCCGCCAGGATCTCGCCCTCGTCGGCTTCGGCGCGGATGAGGTCGAGCGCCGCCCGGTCCGCTGCATCCGCGAGGCGTCCGGCTTCGCGGACATGGGCGAGTTCCTCCTCCGACTTCAAGGCGCGCAGGCGTGTGACGAGGGTCGAGGCGTCCTCCAGGGCCGCAAAGCCGTCGAAGGCCGCGTCGAGCTTTCGCCCGTTCGAGGCGACGAGGCCGTACGATTCGTATTCGACGCCGATCCGCCGGCCCTGCAGGGCGAGATCGGCGGCCAGGGCCTTCAGATCCTGGGCCGGATTTGCGTCCGCGGCGTCCTTCCAGATCCGGATGTCCTCGATGACCGACGTATGCCGCGCCTGGCGCAGATCGGCCGACCGGGTGAGGAGCGCCATCCTTCCGTCCGACGTGACGACGAGGCTCTGGAAGAAGCAGAAGCCGAAGGTGTCGTAGCCCGTCAGCCAGTACATGGATTCCTGCTGGAACAGGAGTATGGCGTCGAGGCGCTCCCGCTCCATGGCGGCGAGAAGGGCGGCCTTGCGGCGGGCGAATTCGGCGGGCGTGAAATGAAGAGCCATGGCTCCCCGTTAGGCGAGCCCGGCGCGATCCGCAACATTCAGCGCGCTCTCCCGGCGACCCGGTCGAGGCCGACCGCCAGCAGGCCGGCGAGCAGCCCCCAGAAGGCCGAGCCGATCCCGAGGAGCTGGAAGCCGGATGCGGTTACGGTGAGCGTCAGGATGGCCGGGAAGCGCTTGCCCTCGTCGGACATCGCGGTGCCGAGAGCGGCCGCGAGCGCTCCCATGAGGCCAAGGCCCGCCACCGTCTTGATCAGCTCCGCGGGAAGGGCCGTGATGAGGGCGATGAGCGCTCCGCCGAAAATGGCGAAGAGGAGGTAGCACCCGGCGTAGAACGGGCCGGTCATCCAGCGTTTTCCCGGATCGGGATGGGTGTCGGGCCCGGTGCAGATCGCAGCCGAGATGGCCGCCAGATTGCTCGTATGGGCGCCGAAGGGCGCCGACAGGACCGACGCGAAACCCGTGACGGCGAGGATGGAGCGGGTCGGCACTGCGGCGTAGCCGGAGGCCCGCAGCACGGCGAAGCCCGGCAGGTTCTGGGAGGCCATGGTGACGAGGTACAAGGGCAGGCCGAGCCCCACCAGAACCGCGGGGTCGAAACTCGGCGCCACCCATTCGAGATTCGCAAAGACGCTCTCCATGGCAATCGGCTTGGCCGTTCCCGTGCCGAAGGCGGCCGCGAGCCCGGCGCCGAGAACCGCGAGCACGGCGAGGGCAGGGCTCACGACCCGCACGACCAGGAAGAGAGCGACGAGCGGCAGGACGAGGAGCGGCGCGCCCTGCGCGCTCTCGAACACCGCCACGACGAAACGGACGATGACGCCCGCCAGCATCGCGGCTGCGACGGGCGCCGGGATGCGCTCGATCAGGGCTCCGACGGGCCTGAACGCGGCCGTAGCGAGGATCAGCGCGCCGGCGAGGAGAAAGGCGCCGACCGCGGCCTCGATAGTGACGCCGCTCGTCGCCGCCACGAGGGCGGCGCCCGGTGTCGACCACGCGGTGATGATCGGCAGCCGGTGGCGCAGGCTCAGGAACCCGCTCGTTCCGGCCATGCACAGGCAGAGCGCCGCCACCCAGGAGGAGGTCTGGCCCGGCGTCGCGCCCACCGCCTGGGCGGCCGAGATGATGAGCGCGACGGTGCTGCCGAAACCCACGAGGGCCGCGACGACGGCGGAGGTGACGACGGAAAGGCGCATCGGGGCAGGATCTCGAAGGCTGGCGAGGCTTGGCCGTTTAGGCCGCCTGCGCCCACCGGTCTAGGACAGGAGAGCTTTTGGCCTTTCCTCGGGACTCCGCGACTCTTACATCTCCCCCATGAGCCGCAATACCTACAACGACGTTCCCCCGGACATTCTGGACAACGACGAAGACGAGGATCTGACCGCCACAGGGGCGGGGTCGGACGTCGAGCTCGATCTTGAGGTCAATCCCGGGCTCGTCGAGCGCGGCACGGAGGTGATCAAGCGGTTCTGGACGACGCTGCCGAACGCGCCCGGCGTTTACCGCATGCTCGACGGCAAGGGCGACGTTCTCTACGTCGGCAAGGCGAAGAGCCTCAAGAACCGTGTCGGCTCCTATGCCCGGGGCCAGGCACATTCGAACCGCATCGCCCGCATGATCGGCGAGACGGCCTCCATGGAGTTCGTCACCACGGCGACGGAGACGGAGGCGCTGCTGCTCGAGGCCAACCTCATCAAGCAGCTGAAGCCCCGCTTCAACGTGCTGATGCGCGACGACAAATCGCTCCCTTACATCCTCCTCACGGCCGATCACGAGGCGCCGCAGATCGTGAAGCACCGCGGGGCGCGAAAGCGCAAGGGCGACTATTACGGGCCCTTCGCGAGCGTCTGGGCGGTGAACCGCACCGTGAACGCGCTCCAGCGGGCGTTCCTGCTGCGCTCGTGCAACGATTCCTTCTACGAGAACCGCACGCGGCCCTGCCTGCTGTTTCAGATCAAGCGCTGCTCGGGCCCGTGCACGCAGGAAATCCCGATCCCCGAATACCAGAACCTCGCCTCGGAGGCGCGGGCGTTCCTGGCCGGCAAGTCGAACGCCGTGAAGGAGCGCATCACGGCCGAGATGCAGGATGCGTCCGAGTCGCTCGAATTCGAGCGGGCGGCCCGCTACCGCGACCGCCTCGCGGCGCTCTCGGCGATCCAGGGCGTCCAGGGGGTGAACACGCAATCCGTCGAGGAGGCGGACGTGTTCGCTCTCGACGAGCAGGCCGGGCAGTTCTGCATCGAGGTGTTCTTCTTCCGGAACTGGCAGAACTGGGGCAACCGGGCCTATTTCCCCAAGGCCGACAAGTCGATGACCCCCGACGAGGTGCTGGCCTCCTTCGTCGCCCAGTTCTACGACGACAAGCCCGCGCCGCGGATCGTGCTACTCTCGCACGAGATCGAGGATGCGGAGCTGATGGCGGCGGCCCTGTCGAGCCGCGCCGATCACCGCGTCGAGATCCATGCGCCCCAGCGCGGCGAGCGGCGGCAACTGATCGAATACGTGCTGCGCAACGCGCGGGAGGCCCTGGGCAGGCGTCTTGCCGACACGGCGTCGCAGCAAAAGCTTTTGGTGTCGCTGAGCCAGGCCTTCGGCATGAGCCGGGTACCGCGCCGGGTGGAGGTCTACGACAACTCGCACATCATGGGCACCAACGCCGTGGGCGCCATGGTCGTCGCCGGTGCCGGCGGGTTCATGAAGCAGCACTACCGGACCTTCAACATGAAGTCGGAGGACCTGAAGCCGGGCGACGATTACGGGATGATGAAAGAGATGCTGCAGCGGCGGTTCGCGCGACTCGTCAAGGAAGCGCCGAAAGTCCCTCTCCCCTCCGGGGGAGAGAGTGTCGAGGGGAGCGAGCCGGGGGAGGGCAGGGCTGACGGGAACGGTTCCTCTCATGCGGAACCCTGCCCCGCGGAGGGGAGAGGGGAGGGCGACGACGGATTTCCGGCCTGGCCCGATCTCGTCCTCATCGACGGCGGTAAGGGGCAGCTCGAGGCGGCGCGGCAGGCGCTCACGGAGGTGGGCGTTCCCGAAAACGAGGTGACCCTCGTCGGGATCGCGAAGGGCCGCGATCGCGATGCGGGCCGCGAGACCTTCTTCCGGATCGGGCAGCCGCCCTTCAAGCTGCCGCCGCGGGATCCTGCCCTCTACTTCGTCCAGCGCCTGCGCGACGAGGCCCACCGCTTCGCCATCGGTGCCCACCGGGCCAAGCGCAAGCGCGAGATGGTGAAGAACCCCCTCGACGAGATCCCGGGGATCGGCCCGACGCGCAAGCGTGCGCTGCTGCACCATTTCGGAACCGTGAAGGCGATCCAGCGGGCGGCCCTGGAGGACCTCATGAAGGCGCCGGGGGTCAACGCCGCGACCGCAAGGGCGGTCTACGACTTCTTCCATGCCTGAGGCCTGAGCCGGCCTCAGCCGGGCGTCTGCCACCCCGGCCCGGGATCGCGCCCCAGTGTCGGGGGCCCACCTCGCCGGTCCTGCAAGGGCGATGGGCGGTTGACGCCCGGCACCTCGCCATGTTTCCTGCCCCGCGATGAGCGTTGCCTCCCCCATGCGCCGGTCGAAAGCCCTGAGCCTGCCCAATATCCTGACCTATGGCCGGCTCGCAGCGGTGCCGGCCGTGGTGGGACTGCTGTTCTGGCCCGAGGATCTGTGGTCCCGCTGGTTCGCGCTCGGCATCTTCATCCTGGCCGCCATCACCGACTATTTCGACGGCTACTTCGCGCGCGCCTACGCGCAGCAATCCGCGCTCGGCCGCATGCTCGACCCCATCGCCGACAAGCTACTCGTGGCCGCCTGCCTCCTCATGCTGGTGGCGGATCGCACGATCCAGTCCTGGGCGATCTGGGCGGCCATCGTGATCCTGTGCCGCGAGATTCTGGTCTCGGGCCTGCGCGAGTTCCTGGCCGAGCTCAAGGTGAGCGTGCCGGTGAGCCGAGTTGCCAAGTGGAAGACGACCGTCCAGCTCGTGGCGGTGGGTTTCCTGATCGCGGGGCCCGCGGGCGAGACGGTTCTGCCGGGCACGATCACCATCGGCATCGGGCTCCTGGTCGCGGCGGCGATCCTGACGCTTTATACCGGTTGGGATTACCTCAAGGCCGGCCTCCAGCACCTGATGGACGAAGGGTAGGCGCGTGAAGCTGGTTTATTTCGCCTGGGTGCGCGAGCGCATCGGCAAAGCGGACGAGGAGGTCGAACTCCCCGCCGGGATCGTCACGGTCACCGACCTCGTACGGTGGCTGAAGGGGCGGGGCGAGGAATACGCCTATGCATTCGAGAACGAGGGCGTCGTGCGCGCCGCGATCGACCACACTCACGTGAAGCCCGACGCGCCGTTGGACGGCGCTCGGGAGATCGCCTTCTTCCCACCCATGACGGGCGGCTGATGACGCCGCAGGTCCGCGTTCAGGCCGAACCCTTTGACGCTGCGACCGAGATCGCCGCCCTCACCGAAGGCCGCGCCGATATCGGCGCCGTCGTGACCTTCACGGGGTTTTGCCGAGACGAGGGCGGACGACTCGCCGCCCTCGAACTCGAACATTACCCCGGCATGGCGGAAGCCGAGATGATGCGGGTGGCCGGGGAGGCGGCCGCGCGCTGGCCTCTCACGGGTCTCGTGGCCGTCCACCGTTTCGGGACGATCACGCCGGGCCAGCCCATCGTCCTCGTGGTCACGGCCTCAGGTCATCGCGCGGCGGCCTTCGACGCGGCCGCGTTCCTGATGGACTACCTCAAGACGCGCGCCCCGTTCTGGAAGCGCGAGCATCTTGTCGACGGCACCGCGGGGCCTTGGGTCGAGGCTAAGAGCGAGGACGACGCGGCGGCCGGGCGCTGGGCTTAAATGCGCGCGGCCAATCCGGCCCGGATCGCCTCGCAGTTCGGCCAGTAATACTGCACGACCTCGAACGGGTGACCGTCGATCCTGACGGTGACGGCCTTCGCGACGGTGCCCCCGATCGCATCGTAGAAGCCGCGATACGGGTTCTGGGCGAAAGCCGAGATGGCGAGGGCGCCGGGCGAGCGGGCCTCGAGCCAGTCGACGCCGGCCAAGAGCAGCGCCGTCCCGAGGCCCTGCCGTTGCGCCTCAAGATCGATGTAGAGGAGCGGCACGAAACCCGCCGTGCCGAGACCGTCCTTGTCGCCGAGCCGCAGGGCGATGAAGCCCCGCACGCGGCTCTCGGCCTCGGCGATCAGCAGCGCCTCCGTTTCGGGATCGAGGCCCGACGTCAGCCAGGATTCGATCTCTCGCGCACGGTGGCCGGAATCGGTGCGGGGCGCGAGCACGGCCTCCGGCATGAAGCCGCCATAGGCCTGGCGCCACCCCGCGGCAAGAATGCGGGCGATCTCCGGGATGTCGGTTGCCGACCAGGATCGGATGAGGGCCATCTGCCCGCCTTACCAGCGAAGCGCGCCGGGCGCAGCAACCCTTGACGGACGGACCGCCCGGGCGGAGCATCCCGTCTGAACCAAGGAGAGGATCCCATGCGCCGCGTCCTCCTGTGCCTCAGTCTCCTCCTGCCGCTGCCGGCCTGGGCGCACGGCCCGGCGTTTCAGCCTGCGCAGGCTCCGGCCCACAACCCGCTCGACTGCTGGTGTCTTGCAAAGGGACAGCGTTTCGCGCCGGGGGAGAGCGTATGTCTTCGCACGGCCGAGGGCGGGCGCATGGCCGAATGCCGCATGGAAGTAAATGTCATGTCGTGGAGCTTCACCGACCGTTCGTGCCCCGAAACGTAGAGGCGGCGAACCTGCTGACCGTCGGCTTCCGGCCTGCCCTCTTGAAGAGCGGGCGGCCCTAGAGCACGCCGGCCACGATGGCGCCGATCAGGGCGAGCGATGCGCAGAACGCTGCGATGTTCAGGCTTGAAGCCATGGTTTGCCTCGCGGTCAGGTCGGTCCGGTCTGCAGCCGGGCAGAACCTGGAACCACACGGTATCCGAAGGCTGAAAGGCCGCAAGCCCGACGAAGAGGCAGGGACGCGGCCGTCGGCGCCCGGCACGCGGCTCTCAGGTCCAAGCGCCTGTCCGGGCGAATGAAAAACTTGCCTGTGCAGAAAGTCGGCTACTGGGACGCGCGGATGGCCCGTTCCAGAAAGGCCGCAGCCGCGGTCGCCTTGTCGTCGTCGCCGAAGCCGGCCACCACCTGAACGCCCACAGGCAATCCGTCCGCATCGCTGAAGCCCGGCACGTGAAGGCAGGGGTTGCCCATCAGCGTCCAGAGCCGGTTGAAGCGGGCATTGCCGGTTGAGCCGAGCCCGCGAGGCGCTGCGCCCGGTGCCGCGAAGGTGAGCAGCGCGTCGTAATCCTCGAACACCCGGGCGAGGGCGCCGCGCGCCCGGTGGGCGATGCGGCGGGCGTCGTCATAGGCTTCCACTGTGATGTCCTGAGCGGCTTCGAGCGCGCCTCGGAGAAGCGGCGGCAGAGCCGCCCGGTGCCGGTCGAACTCGTGGGCGAGAGCCTGCCTCGCCTCGAAATCCTGGATCGTCGGATGGATGCGGAAGGCGTCGGCGAGAAGCGGCGGCAGATGGATGTTCTTCACCTGGGCTCCGGCCCGCTCGGCGGCTTTGCAAGCCCGGTCGAGCGCCACGACAGCGGACGGGTCCGGCGCCTCCGCGAAATCCTGGGTGACGACGGCGAAACGCGGGGCAGGGGGCTCACGCCCGTCGACGCGAACTTCGTCCCGTCCGGTCAGGGCCGCAAGGGCGTAGGCTGCATCCGCGACGGTCGCCGCGAAGACGCCCGGGGTATCGAGGGACCAGGAGAACGCCTTGATGCCGACCGTGGGGAGGATGCGGTAGGAGGGCTTGAGGCCCACCACGCCGCAGAACGCGGCCGGACGGATGACGGAGCCGCCGGTCTGCGTCCCGATGCCGAGCGGAACGAAGCCTGCCGCCACCGCCGCCGCCGACCCGGAGGACGATCCGCCGGGCGTGTGGTCGCGGTTCGCCGGGTTCCGAGTTCCGGCCGGATCGAGATAGGCGAAAGGGGTCGTGACGGTCTTGCCGATCACCGTGCCGCCCGCCCGCTTCAGCGCCGCGACGATCGAAGCGTCGGCCTTGGGACGCCAGCCGGCGTAGAGGGGCGAGCCGAGCTCGGTTGGGAGGTCCGCCGTGTCGATGATGTCCTTCACGCCGGCTGCGATGCCCCGCAGCGGTCCGTCGCGGCGGATCTCGGCGGCGTGATCTACCGTCGCGAACGCGCCGATCTCGCCGTCCCCTGCCGCGATCGCCTCCCGGGCGAGCCGCACGGCGCCCTCGGGCGTCAGGGAGCCGTCGTCCATGCGGCGCAGGAGGTCGAGGATGGACAGCATGGCGTGACGTTCCGGGACAGGCATGGGCCGCTCTCCTAGCATCTGTGCGGGAGCCGCGCATTCGTTGAAGCGGATAGTTGACGGAGCGTTTACCGGATCCGGCACATAGTGAGGCATGCGCCGTGGGTTTGTTGCGTTCATCGCCCTGACGCTCGTTGCGTTGGGGATCACCGGGTGCGGGCTGTTCAGGTTCGAGCAGCGCGAGCCCTGGCGTGTCCAGGCCGAAGAAGCCTGCCTCGCGCAAAAGCAGGTCCAGCCCTCCGCCTACATGTCGCGCTCGTCCAAGATCAGCGGGCCGGGGGCGTGCGGGGTGGACTATCCCTTCAAGATAGCGGCCTTCTCCGGCGGCACCGTGGGCCTGAGCTCGCAGGTGACGCTCGCCTGCCCGATCATTCCCCGGATCGATACCTGGCTCGACGAGGTCGTGAAGCCGGCGGCCGAGCTCTATTTCGGCGTTCCGGTGGTGGATCTGAGGGCCGGCTCTTATTCGTGCCGTCCGCAGAACAATCGTCGCGGCGCGAAGCTGTCGGAACACTCCTTCGGCAATGCCCTCGACATCATGTCCTTCCATCTCGCGGACGGGCGCGAGGTCACGGTGCTCAAGGGCTGGAAGGGCAATCAGCAGGAGCAGGAGTTTCTGCGCGAGGTGTTCGTCGGTGCTTGCCGCTACTTCAACACCGTGCTCGGCCCGGGCGCCGACATGTTCCACTACGATCACTTCCACATCGACCTTGCCCGCCACGATCCGCGGGGGGAGCGGGCCATCTGCAAGCCCGCCCTAAAATTCGCTTCCCGCCTCGATGCGGCGCGGACCGGGCGCCAGGAGACTCCTTGGCAGGGTTCGGCCGATCTCCCCCTTGAGGTCGAGGAGGAGCCCGTCGAAGAGGTGCCCGCCGCAGTCCGTCGGCCGGGTCCCGGCGTCAGGCAGCCCGGTGCCGCCTACTCGGCAGCGGATGCCGTCGACCCGCCCTTCGCGCCCCCGGCGCCGATGCCGCCGGGCCGCCCCCTCGGACCGGGCGCGCCAGCGGGCCAGGCACCCGGCCCCCGCTTCCCTGAGCCCTACCGTTCGCCCCTTTACAACCGCCCCCCTGTTGCCGGACAGCCACCTCAGCTGCTCAACGGACACGGGATCTACTAGAAGCGTGACCGGAGCCTTGACGTGGTGTCGGGGTGCCCACATGGTCGCACAAACCGAGATGTCTCGAACCGGAGCCCCTTTGATGCGCGTCCTGGCCTTGGCCCTGTCCTGCGCGATGCTGAGCCTCCCCGTGCTCGCCCGCGAGATCGACCCCGCGGAGCGGCGCGAGGTTCCCTACGACGCTGCCATCCCGGTCTGCGACAACATGCTGGTGCTCGGCGAGATCGCCGACCGGTTCAAGACCACCGAGAGCCGGTTCTGGAATTCGAGCCTGCAGATCGTCGCCTTCGAGCGGGTGAAGCAGATCGCCTGGCGTCCGTGGGGCCTCGACTTCATCCCCCGCCGGTTCTGCTCCGGCACGGTGCTCACCTCCGACGGCCACCGCCGCCGCATCGACTTCTCGGTCCGCGAGGACCTGAGCTTCATCGGGGCGTCCTGGGGCACCGAATGGTGCGTGCAGGGTCTCGACCGCCACTACGCCTACGCCCCGCACTGCCGCCAGGCGCGCCCGTGACGGCCCTCCGGCGCCTCGGCCTGGCCGGGGCGCTGATGCTGCTCGCCCTGCCGGCCGCCGGCCAGCCCCGCGAGACCCGCGGCGCACCCGTGGGCGCTTTCGACTTCTACGTGCTGGCTCTGTCGTGGTCCCCCGGTTTTTGCGAGGCCGGAGGAAGCGCCAAGGGGCGGGAGCAGTGCGAGGCCGGCCGCGAGCTTGGTTTCGTCGTCCATGGCCTGTGGCCCCAATCCGAGCAGGGCTATCCGAGCTATTGCGAGCCGGGCGGGCGTTCGGCCCCGAGCGCCTCCCTCGACGAGGCCAGGGGCCTGTTCCCCGACGAGGGCCTCGCGCGCTATCAATGGCGCAAACACGGCACGTGCTCGGGCCTGGGCCCCACCGATTTCTTCCGAGCCGTCAGGCAGGCCCGCGAGCGGGTGCGGGTGCCGGACCGGCTCGAAAGGCCCGTCCAGGACGCCAAGGTGCTCGCCTATGAGATCGAGCGGGCCTTCACCGAGACCAATCCCGGGCTGCGGCCCGAGATGATGGCGGTGGAGTGCGGGCGGCGGGTGTTCCAGGAGATCCGAATCTGCATGACGAAGGACCTGCGGGGCTTCCGGGCCTGCCCCGAGGTAGACCGGGCCGGCTGCAGGGCCGGCGAGATCACCGTCAACGCGATCAGATGAACTACCGCCACGCCTTTCACGCGGGCAACTTCGCCGACGTGATGAAGCATGCTCTGCTCGTGCGCATCATCGCCTATCTCCAGCGCAAGGACACGCCGATCCGCGTGATCGACACCCATGCGGGTATCGGCCTTTACGATCTTGCCGCCGACGAGGCGGCCCGCACGGGCGAGTGGGCGGAGGGCATCGGCCGGCTCGGCGAGCCCTTGTCCCCCGAGGCGGAGGCCATCTTCGAACCTTATCGGCTGATCCTCGCCGAAGTGCGGGCCCGGCATGGGCAGGAGGTCTATCCGGGCTCGCCCGGGATCGTCCGCGAGATGCTGCGGCGGGGCGACCGAGGCGTGTTCGTGGAGCTTCACCCGGCCGACCACGCGGCGCTCGCCGGGCGCTTCAACGCGGTTCAGAACCTCAAGGTGATGCATCTCGACGGCTGGACGGCGCTGCACGCCCTGATCCCTCCGAAGGAGAAGCGTGGGCTCGTGCTCGTCGATCCCCCGTACGAGGAGCCGAACGAGCTCCAGCGTCTCGGCGGCGAACTGCTGGCGGCTCTGCGCAAGTGGCCGACCGGCGTTTATGTCGGCTGGTACCCGATCAAGGATCAGGCGCCAGTTGACCGGATGGCGCAGGCCCTTCATCAGGGCAGCCCTCGCCCGGTCCTGCGCCTCGAATTGCTCATCGACGATCCCCGCGACCGGACGCGGCTCAACGGGAGCGGCCTCGTCGTAATCAACCCGCCCTTCAGCCTGAAAGAGGAGGCGGAGGCGCTTTTGCCGGCGCTGGCCGAACGCCTCTCGCGCCAGGGCTACGGCGCTTTCCGCTGCGAGGCTCTGGGACCGGCGGCTTGACCCGGTGCGGAATCGGCGGCGATCGGGCCGCGGAGATGCGGGGAAAACTTCGCCTTTTCGGCCTCAGCGTCCGTGCGGCGGCCGGGGATGACAGACGGTCAGGCTTGCTCCAAGAGGGGTGACCGATCCACCAAGGAGCGCCCATGCTCACCCTTCGCTCGTCGCCCGCCTCGCCCTTCGGCCGCAAGGTCAAGATCAGCGCCGCCCTGCTCGGCCTTGAGGACCGCATCGAGACCGTCGAGGCCGACACCCTCGACCCGAACGACAGCCTCCGGCAGCAGAATCCTCTCGGGAAGATTCCGGCCCTGATCCTGGAGAGCGGCGAAACGCTCTACGATTCCCGTGTCATCGCCGAGTACCTCGACCATCTCGCCGGCGGGCGGCTGTTTCCGGCAGGCGAAGCGCGCTTTCCGGCCATCACCCAGATGGTGCTGGCTGACGGCATCGCCGAGGCGGCGCTCCTGCAAGTCTATGAGGGACGCTGGCGGGAGGAGGATAAGCGGGAGCCCCGCTGGCTCGATTACCAAGCAGGGAAGATTACCCGAGGTCTCGCGTATGCTGAGACGCATCTCTCGACGCCCGCTCCCGAGCTCCACATCGGCCACGTCGCCCTGGCGTGCGCCCTCGGCTATCTCGATCTGCGCTTCGAGGGACGCTGGCGGGCAACCCACCCGCGCCTCGTCGCCTGGCTCGAAGATTTCGCCGGGCGGGTGCCCGCCTTCGAGAAGACGAAGGTGAAGCCCTGACGTCATGAAGAAAGGCCCGGCCGAGCCGGGCCTTTCCGCTCGATCCGCCGTGAGGCGGATCAGAACTTGAACGAAACGCCGGCGCGAACGGTGTGGAAGTCCACGTCGTCGCCGCCGCTGCGGAAGGCCACGTCGTTGAAGCTGTTCCCGCCCCGGTCGAAGTTCGTGTAGCGGTACTCGACGCGCGCCGTCAGGTTGTTGGTGAAGGCGTACTCGACACCCGCACCCACCGTGTAGCCCCACTCGACGCCGTCGTCCTTGCCGTTGAAGTAGGTGCCGAACGGTCCGACGAAGGTGCGGTCATTGCCCGAGAAGTTCGCGAAGGCGAAACCGCCGGTGGCGTAGATCAGGGCACGATCGAAGGCGAAGCCGAGACGGCCGCGGACCGAGCCCTGGAAGTCGATGTCGTTGCCGTTCTCGACCGAGTACTCGTTGCCGCCATTGTCGACGTAAGTGTAAGTCCGACCGCCGCCGAGGCTCGTCGCCTCGATGTCGGCCTCGGCACCCAGCACGATCGAGCCGAACTGGAAGTTGTAGCCGATATGGGCGCCGCCCACGAAGCCGTCGCTCTCGTCGTCGTCGAAGCCGTTATCGACCGCAACGACGTCCGCTGTCCCGTTGCCGTCGAGATCGACCGAAGTCACGCTGCCATAATCGCGGTCGTTGTTCCCGTAGGCATAGCCCGCCTGCACACCGGCGTAGAGGCCGGTCCAGGTGAAGATCGGGATGGCCTGCACCGGCATCGGCGCGACGGGGGCCGTGCGGCGGGGGAGGTCGGCTGCATGGGCCGCCGAGAGGAGGCTGCCGAACGCGACGCCGGCGAGCAAAAGTTTCTTCATGAGGGTACTCCTGGTGATGAACCCTGGCCTGTGGTTCTTCGATCCGAACCGGGCAGGCCTGCGAGAGCGCCGTTATAGGGCGCAGGTTGGATGAGGTCTGTTGCACCTCGGGCACGCGGTGAAAGCCCACCGTGGCAGAAACGGGGCGAGAATGTGCTGTAACGGCACCCACTTAGGCGCGTTTCTCTCAAGCTTCAGCCGTGCCTCTTCTCGACAGGCCTTGGAAGAACGATCCGTTCACGAACCTGCGCCGTATGAACACTGCCTCACATCTGCCCCACCACTGAAGAGCGCGTTAGGACATGACACAGGTCGCCTTGGTCACCGGCGGCGCCCAGCGGATCGGGCGCACCATCGTGGAACGGCTGGCGGGCGAGGGATTCGCCGTTGCGGTTCACTACAACCGGTCCGCCGACGCGGCCCGAAGCGTGGTGGCGAGCGCCGAGTCGGAGGGTGTGAGGGCCGCAGCGGTCCAGGCCGACCTCGCCGATCCGGCCGCGACCGGCGCCATGATGGAAGAGGCTGCCCGGAGGCTCGGACCCGTCACCCTTCTCGTGAACAACGCCTCCGAGTTCCAGCCCGACGAGGTCGAATCCCTCTCGGAGGAGCGTTGGGATCGGCACTTTGCCGTCAACCTTCGCTCGCCGGTCTTCCTGGCCCGCGACATGGCCCGCCTTCTGCCTGAGGACCGGCGTGGAGCGGTGGTGAATATCGTGGACCAGCGGGTGTGGAAGCTCACGCCGCAGTTTTTCTCTTACACCCTCACGAAGGCAGCACTTTTCACGGCGACCCAGACCATGGCGCAGGCGCTCGCGCCCCGCATCCGGGTGAACGCTATCGGGCCGGGGCCGACCCTCACCAACACCCGCCAGGGCGAGGAGGACTTCGCCAAGCAGAGCGGGGCGGTGCTCCTCCGCCGGGGTCCGACGCCCCGGGAGATCGCCGACACGGTCCTGTTCCTGGCCCGGGCGGAGAGCGTCACTGGGCAGATGATCGCCGTGGACGGCGGCCAGCACCTCGCCTGGGAGACCCCCGATGTGGTGGGCCTCAAGGAGTGAGGGCGATGGCGGAGATCAGCCGCCCGTAATCGGGCTCGCCCCGATGAGTCGTGCGTCGATAGCTGAAGAAGCGGCCTTCGTCCGAATAGGTGCACAGCCCAAGGTCCGTGAAGGAGGCGATGCCCGCCCGTTCGAGCCGCGCACCGATATAGGCCGGCAAATCGAAAAGAGCGTGGCCGGGCCGGCCGTTCGGCGTGAAGAAGCGACCGTTCGCGGCGTCCACCTCCGTGAAGCGGGTCATGAGGTCGGCACCGACCTCGTAGGCCTTGCCGCCGATCATGGGTCCGAGCACCGCGACGATGCGCTCCCGGCGGGCGCCGAGCTCTTCCATCTGCTCGAGGGTCGCTTCCATGACGCCCGTGAGCGCTCCGCGCCATCCGGCATGGGCCGCGCCGATCACCCGCGCCTCGGGATCAGCGAAGAGGAGCGGCCCGCAATCCGCCGTGGTGATGGCAAGCGCCACGCCCGGGATCCGCGTCGCCATCCCATCGGCCTTCGGCCGCTCACCGGTCCAGGGGCCGTCAACCACCACCGCGTCGGGAGAATGCACCTGATAGATGCTGACGAGGTGGTCCGGGGCAACCGAAAGGGCCTCGGCCATGCGGCGCCGGTTCTCCTGCACACGGGCGGGGTCGTCCGACGAACCGAGGCCGCCGTTGAGGGTCGCGTAGATGCCCTCCGAGACGCCCCCTTCGCGGGTGAAGAAGGCATGGCGAATGGCGCCGTGAGCCGACAGGGCAGGGGCTTCAATTATCATGGGGGGTCGCACCGTTCTTGTGGCAGGCTCGGACCGGGGGCGAATTCGAGGCCGGGGAGGTGGCCGAGGGCTGGGTCGGCAAAGGCCATCACCTTGAACAACTCGCCCATGCCAGCGGGACCCGGATCCGTCAGACGCCGCAAGGCCGCGTCCACGGCCTCGCCGCGGGCCTGGTCCGCGCGCCCTTTCAGCGCCTCGGCCCGGGCCTCGATGCCGAGCGTCCGGAGAAAGTCGCCCTGGCCCGAGGGGCCGTGCACGGCGGCGCCCTCCCGGGATGCCGCCTCCGCCAGCAGCGAGAAGGTGACATGCGCGGTCAGGTCCGCCTCGCCGGGATCGCTCAAGGGATCGGCGAAGGCGTGGTTCTTGACGGCTTGCAGGGTGCTCTTCGGCTCCGGCGCCCAGGTGCCGTAGTCGATGACAAGCGCCGCGCCGCCATCGCGCACGAGCCGCCGGGCCAGGGCCGCGGCCAGCGCCCCGCCGGCCTCCGGCACCTCGGCGACATCGCCCGTCCGGCGTGGGCGGCCGAGGGTGGGGTTCGGCTCCGCGAAGAGCCCGAAGGCGAGGGCGTCACCGTCGAGGGCGACGAGCCGTTCGCACCAGCCCCGGTCCGTCGCAACGTACTGGCGGACCGGAAGAGCGTCGAAGAACTCGTTGGCGATCACGAGGGTGGGCCCCTCCGGCACAGAGGCGAGATCCGGGTGCCAGGCGAGCGGCACCCCGGCCTCCGCAAGGGTGCGCTCCTGCGCCGCCCGCAAGGTCGGGCTTGCCTCGACGAGGTGCACGCGGACCGCCTCGCGGAAGGGGGGAGCGAGCCGCCCAGCCCTCAGCGCATCCGCCATGAGGGTGCCGCGGCCCGGGCCGAGTTCAATGAGGTTCAGGGTCGCCGGGCTGCCCATGGCCTGCCAGACCGCCACCGACCACAGGCCCAGGAGCTCGCCGAACATCTGGCTGATCTCGGGAGCCGTGGTGAAATCGCCCCTCGCGCCGAAGGGGTCGCGGGTCGCGTAGTAATGGCCGACGCACAGGCTCATATAGCGCTCGATTGTGATCGGCCCCTCGGAGGCGATGAGCGCGCGAAGGTGCCTCTCGAACGGCGTCACGCCTGCCGAGCCTCCGCCAGCGCCCGGGGACGGGTCGCGCCCCGCAGGGCGAGGGCGATCACGGCGAGGGCTACGAGGGCCATGGGGATCGAGAGCAGCATGCCCATGGTGATGCCGCCGCCGAGCGCGTCGAGTTCGCGGCCGAAGAGGAAGCCGAGCTGCGGATCGGGTTCGCGGAAGAACTCGCACACGATCCGGGCCACCGCATAGCCCAGAACGAAGATCCCGCCGAGGAGGCCCGGACGCTGGAACCCGACGCGGCGCACCGCCAGCGCGAGCACGATGAAGAGCAGGAGCCCCTCTCCGAAAGCCTCGTAGAGCTGGCTCGGATGGCGCGGCAGGGGCCCTGCATGGGGGAACACGAAGGCGAGGGGGAAGTCCGGCGCCGGCCGGCCCCAGAGCTCCCCGTTGATGAAGTTCGCGATACGGCCGAAGAAGATGCCGATGGGCGTGACGACGGCGGCAAGGTCGAGCATGGCGAGGGGCACGAGCCCCCTCGATCGGGCGAAGAAAACGATTGCCAGGACGGCTCCCAGGAACCCGCCATGGAACGACATGCCGCCGCGCCACACCGCGAAGATCTCGGCCGGGTTCTGGATGTAGCTCGCGAAATTGTAGAACAGCACGTAGCCGAGGCGGCCGCCGAGGACGACGCCGAGGGCCACCCAGACGATGAGGTCGTCGAGATCCGTCGCGCTCGGCCGGGCGATGGGCTTCCAGAGCCGTTCCTGAGCGGCGAGCCTGCGGGCGTAGTACCAGCCGCCGAGGAGCCCCACCACGTAGGCGAGGGCGTACCACCGGATCGCGATGGGACCGACCGCGATGGCGACCGGGTCGATGGCCGGAAAGGGCAGGACGAGAACGGGCATGGTGTCCGGGATCTGCGGGGGCCTGCGGTCAGCCCTTGGACCGGCGGCGCGGAGGCGTCAACCCTGTTGCGGTTTACCCTCAAAAGGGCCACATGACGGGGGTCGGGCGCGCTTCGTCCGGCCCTTTAGCCGCAAGGACTCCACCATGGCCCAGAGTTCCAACCGCCTTCTCGACGAGATCGCCCGCCTGGCCACCGATGCGGTGGGCGCGGCGCAGGGCGTTCGGCGCGAGGCCGAGACGGTGATGCGCGGCCAGCTCGAGCGCCTGCTCCGCGACATGGACGTCGCCACCCGCGAGGAAGTCGACGTGTTGCGCGACATGGTGGTGGCGGCGCGCGAGGAGAACGAACGCCTGGAGACCCGGATCGCCGCCCTCGAGGCGAAGCTCGGGGCCGGGGGCGCCTAGCCGAGTGCGGCGGCGCCGCGCTGTCCTCACCACAATTTGGCCACGCGACGCGATTCTTTAACGGTTCGTACCGCTGTGGACAGGCCCTCGCGGTGCATTGTGACCGGCAGACGAATCCTGGATTCTTCTTTCGACTTCAAACGCGGGAGAGCCCGGGTTTTAAGTCGGACAGGGACTGATTCGTGGGTGGGCGGCGGCGCCAACTTCCTCTCATCTTCCAAGTGTGATCACGAATACGTTCGCGCCGGCGGCGCTGACGTAACGGTGCGCCTGTTGCGTTTGTCACTTAACCGCGGCTCGCAAGAGCGCCACGGATCGACATGAACCAGTTGCTGACCTTCGACATCCCCGACCGCTCCGAGCATCCCCTCGACGTGGTCGAGCGCCTCGCCGCCCTCCGGGACTGGATCTTCGACCGGGCGGAAACGGACGAGATGTCCGTCTCCGTGTCCGGCGGCTGGACCGACTACCACGTGGCCTTCACGTGGATCGAGGACGTCGAGGCGCTGCACGTCGCCTCCGCCTTCGACCTGAAGGTCCCGGAGCGCCGCCGCCAGGAGATCCTGCAGCTCATCTCCCGCATCAACGAGCAGCTCTGGGTCGGCCATTTCGACCTCTGGAGCTCGGAAAACGTGGTGATGTTCCGCCACTCCCTCATCCTCGCGGGGGGCGCCGAGCCCACGAACGCGCAATGCGAGACCATGCTGCGCGTCTCCGTCGAAGCCTGCGAGCGGTACTTCCAGGCCTTCCAGTTCGTCATGTGGGCCGGCAAGACCGCCCGCGAGGCGCTCGACAGCGTGCTGTTCGAGACTGAAGGCGAGGCTTAAGCGGGCCTCTGCCTGCCTGCGGCGAGCGACCGTCGCTCGCCTCGACTCCTCGGCGCGGAGATGGGATAGGACGGACCTCCACCGTCCTCCCCAGAGACCCTCATGCCTAAGGCCAGCAACCCCCTCCCCGAAAGCCTCGTCCTCGTCGGCGCCGGCAAGATGGGCGGCGCCATGCTGGAGGGGTGGCTGAGGGTGGGGCTCAACCCCGCCGGGGTGGCGGTGCTCGATCCGCGCCCGTCGGACGCGATGACGGCTCTGTGCCGCGACACAGGGGTGATGCTCAACCCGAGCCAATCCCCGGCTCCGCCCGAGACTCTGGTTCTCGCCACGAAACCGCAGGTGCTCGATGAGGCGTCGGCTGCCGTCAACGCCCTCGTCGGCCCGCGGACCCTCGTGATTTCGATTCTCGCCGGCAAGACGCTGTCGGATCTGAAGACGCGCCTTCCCGGAGCGCGGGCGGTGGTGCGCGCCATGCCGAACCTGCCGGCGAGCATCGGGCGGGGCGCCACCGGGGCGGCGGCAAGCGCCGAGGTCCAGGAGGGCCAGCGTCTCGTTGCCGATGCGCTCCTGCGCGCGAACGGCATCGTGGAATGGCTGCCCTCGGAGGACCTGATCGACGCGGTCACGGCCCTGTCCGGCTCCGGGCCGGCCTACGTGTTCCACCTCGTTGAGTGCATGGCGGAGGCCGGCGTCGCGGCAGGCCTTCCAGCCGATCTCGCCGGCCGGCTCGCACGGGCCACCGTGAGCGGGGCGGGGGAACTGCTCCAGCAGAGCGACCTCGACGCCGGCACGCTTCGCCAGAACGTCACATCCCCGGGCGGCACCACGGCCGCGGCCCTGCAGGTGCTCATGGCGGAGTCCGGCGGGCTCAAAGACCTCATGCGCGATGCCGTGGCTGCGGCCAAGCGGCGCGCGGAGGAGCTTGCGGGATAGCGCCCGGATGCGGGTGCGCCGCCGAGCCCCTACATGAGACTGCAATCGCCGTCAGGAGCCAGCATGAGCCAAGGACCCAATCCTCAACCCTCGAAGCGCGATGCGGTGATCGACACGCTTATGCGTCTGGCTGCTACCCGGCCCTGGAACGACATCGAGCTCATCGACATCGCCGAGGAAGCCGGCGTGACCCTCGCAGAGTTCCGCGACCTCTTTCCGTCCAAGGGGGCGGTGCTCGGCGGCTTTTCGAGGCGGATCGACCGGGAGGTCCTCAACGGCACCACGGACGATCTGAAGGACGAGCCCGCCCGCGAGCGCGTGTTCGACGTCATGATGCGCCGGCTCGACGCTCTCGCCCCCTACAAGCCCGCCCTGCGCCGCATCGTCTTCGCCCTCAGGGGCGATCCGCTCTCCCTCGCCGCGTTGAACCGCGAGGGCCTCAACTCGCAGCGCTTCATGCTGGCGGCCGCGGGCATCTCGACCGAGGGGCCTCTCGGCAATCTGAAGCTGCAGGGCGCCGTCATCGTGATGGCGAACACCCTGCAGACCTGGCTCGACGACGATGATCCGGCGCTCGCCCGCACCATGGCGCGTCTCGATCAGGAACTGCGCCGGGGCGAGCGGGTGCTCGAGCGAGCGGAGGATTTCCGCCGGCTCACGGCACCCTTGAGGGCGCTCGGGCAGGCGCTCCTCGACGGGCGCAACCGGGCTCGCCGCCGCCGCCGCCCGCCGGCCGAGGACGGCCTGGATGATCAGGCGGCTGCGTTCTGAGGGGAGGCATCATGGGGCAGGAAAGTGGGGCGCCAGCGCCCGCCATCGTCTTCGACGACTTCCTGAAGGTCGACATTCGCGTCGGACGAGTCATTGCGGCGGAAGCGTTCCCGCAGGCTCGCAAGCCCGCCTTCAAGCTCACCATCGACTTCGGGCCGGAGATCGGCATTAAGCGCTCGTCGGCGCAGATCACCGCGAACCACAGCCTCGACGAATTGGTGGGAAGCCAGGTTCTCGCCGTGGTGAACTTCCCGCCCCGTCAGATCGGGCCCTTCATGAGCGAAGTCCTGACGCTCGGCGTGCCGGACGAGAACGGGCAGGTGATGCTGATCCGGCCCGACCGCGACGTGCCGCTCGGCGGGCGGCTGTATTGAGGGTTTAGGTCCGCCGGGCGGCTCAGGCAGGCAGCCGCACCGTGGCGCGCAGGCCCCCCATAGGGCTCTCGCCGAGGTTGATGTCGCCGCCATGGGAGCGGGCGATGTCGCGGGCGATCGCGAGTCCGAGGCCCGACCCGCCCTCGTCCTGGTTGCGCGCCTCATCGAGACGTACGAAGGGCTTGAAGACCTCGTCGCGCTTGTCGGCGGGGATGCCCGGACCGTCGTCGTCCACATGAACCACGAGCCAGCGGGTCTCGTGGTTCGCCGTGATGGCGATGCGATCGCCGTGGCGCGCCGCGTTGTTCACGAGGTTGAACAGAAGGCGGCGGAAGGCGTCCGGGCGGACGGTGATCATCGGGTCGCCTACGATGTCGAGATCGGTCACGTGGCCCTGGCGCTCCGCATCGACCTGCAGGTCCTCCAGCAGCGTGCGCAGGTCCGTGGTGACGGCAGCTTCCCCAGCATCACCGCGGGCGAAGGCGAGGTAGCCTTCGAGCATGCGACTCATCTCGTCCACGTCGCGCTTCAGGTCCTCCACCTCGGGGGTCTGGTCGAGGAGGGCGAGCGAGAGCTTGAAGCGGGTGAGGATGGTGCGCAGGTCATGGCTCACCCCGTTGAGCATGGTCGTGCGCTGATCGCGCGCCCTCTCGATGCGGCGGCGCATTTCGAGGAAGGCGTGACCCGCCTTTCGCACCTCCCGGGCGCCGCGGGGACGGAACTCCACGTCCCGTCCCTTGCCGAAGCTCTCGGCGGCGTCCGCGAGGCGCAGGATCGGGCGGATCTGGTTCCGCAGGAACAGGATCGCGACGCCAAGCAGCACAACGGACGAGGCGCCCATCCACACGAGGAAGATGTGCGAGTTGGACGCGTAGGCCTGGCTGCGGCGGGCCAGCACCCGCATGATGCCGTTGTCGAGCTTCACCCGGATCTCGATGAAGTTCGAACGGCCGACGGTGTCGGTCCAGGTCGGCCGGTCGATCTGGCGTCGCAGTTCGTCCGTCAGCGCCTCGTCGAGGATTGAGAAAAAGGGCTTGGGGCCGGGGGGCGGCAGCTCGGTTTCCGGCAGGATGTCGACGTCGAGCTGCAGGCGCTCGGAGGCGATTCGGGCGAGGTTCGCGAGTTCGCGGTCCTGCGGGTAGGTTTCGTAGATGTCGATAATCGCCGCGATCTCCGAGGTGACGGCGGACGACAGCCGGCGAGTCACGAGCTGCCAGTGCCGCTCCATGAACACGTAGGCGATCACCGATTGCAGGATCACCATCGGGGCGATGATGATGATCAGCGACCGGGCGTAGAGCCCCTTCGGCAGGATGCCCGAGAGGCGGCGCAGGGCGCGGTCCAGGGGCGCCAGAGGAGAATGGCGGATGACGGCCCGGAGCGTGCTCATCGGTCGATGACGAGGCGGTAGCCGATGCCGCGCACTGTCTGCAGGAACAGCGGGTTGGCGGGATCGACCTCGATCTTGCGGCGCAGCCGGTTGATCTGCACGTCCACGGTGCGCTCGTTGGCCGCCCCGCCGCCCCCGGCCAGCTCCTCCCGGGCGACATTGCCGCCGGAGCGGCCGCCGAGGATCGCGAGGATCTCGCGCTCGCGCTCCGTGATGCGCACCACCTCCTCGCCCCGGCGCAGTTCGCCTCGGTCGAAGCGGAAGCTGAAGGCGCCGAAATGCACGGCCTCGGGGGCGTCGGCAGGCTTGACCGTGGACGGCGCTTGGCGGCGCAAGACGTTGCCGAGCCGCAGGATCAGTTCGCGGGGCTCGAAGGGTTTGGGCAGGTAGTCGTCCGCTCCGATTTCGAGACCGGCCACCCGGTCTTCCGCATTGGCGCGAGCGGTGAGCATCAGGATCGGCACCTGCGACTGGGCCCGGATGGTGCGGGCGTATTCGAAGCCCGTCTCCCCCGGCATCATCACGTCGAGCACCAGCGCGTCGAACACGAAATTCTCGGATTTGGCCCGGGCCTCGGCGGCGCTCGCGGCCGTAGTGACCCGGTAGCCGTGCTCCACGAGGAAGCGGGCGAGGAGATCACGCAGCCGGCGGTCGTCGTCCACGACGAGCACGTGCGGCGCGTGGTCGGGCAGTTCCACCCGGGCGGCCTCGCTCACTTGTCCACCTCGCCGAATACGATGCGCTCCACGTGGGCGCGGTCGTCGGCGTCGATCATGGCAAGGAGGTAGCGGCTCGCCAAGGCCTTCGCCTCGGGCTCCACCCCCGAGAGGGCCCGCATGATGCGCCGGGTCTGAAGCTTGGCGAGCTTGAGCGCGAGCTCGTGCCCCTGCGGCGTCGTGTGGAGGAGACGTTGGCGCCGGTCGGACGTGCCCGTCCGGCTCTCGATGAACCCCTTTTCGATGAGTTCTTTAAGAACTCGGTTGAGGCTCTGCTTCGTGATCCGCAAAATGTCGAGGAGCTCCGCGATGGTGAGGCCGGCCTGCCGGTCCACGAAATGAAGCACCCGATGGTGTGCCCGCCCGAAGCCATAGTCAGCGAGGATCCTGTCGGGGTCGCTCACGAAATCCCGGTAGGCGAAGAAGAAGAGCTCGATGAGGTCGTAGGCCGGCACCTCCGCGAGGACATCCTCGTCGGCAGCGCGGCTTTTCAGGGCCACTGGGGTCACGTCCGACACCGTTCCATCCGTATACGTCAGCCTTGTTGACATATCTCAGGACGATTGTTACTCGTCAACCCGCTTTCGCGAAACGAACGAACCTTTACAGCCGGCGAAACGGAAGCAAACGACGCGGATCGCACCGCATTTGAAATCGAAAAGCCTCACGGGCAGGAAACCACAAGGAGACGAGCATGTCGGCAGCCCCCTTCGACCAGCGCGACGGTTGGATCTGGTATGACGGCCAGCTCGTTCCCTGGGCGGACGCCAAGCTCCACGTCCTGTCGCATGCGCTGCACTACGCGTCGAGCGTGTTCGAGGGCGAGCGAGCCTATGGGGGCGTGATCTTCAAATCGACGGAGCATTCCGAGCGGCTGAAGAAATCCGCCGAGATCCTCGATTTCGAGATCCCCTATACGGTGGCCGAGATCGATGCGGCCAAGGCTCTGGTGCTCGAGAAGAACGGGCAGCGGGACGCCTACATCCGGCCCGTCGCCTGGCGTGGCTCCGAGATGATGGGCGTTTCCGCCCAGCACAACACAATCCATCTCGCCATCGCGACCTGGGAGTGGCCGAGCTATTTCGATCCTGCCCAGAAGATGAAGGGCATCCGCCTCGACATGGCGGAATACCGGCGCCCCGATCCGGCGACCGCGCCGTCGGCCGCCAAGGCTGCCGGCCTTTACATGATCTGCACGATCTCCAAGCACAGGGCCGAGCGGAAGGGCTATGCGGATGCCCTCATGCTCGACTGGCAGGGCCGCGTCGCCGAATGCACCGGTGCGAACGTGTTCTTCATCAAGGATGGCACGATCCACACGCCGTCGGCCGACTGCTTCCTCGACGGCATCACCCGCCGGACGGTGATCGATCTTGCCAAGCGCCGCGGTTTCGACGTGCAGGAGCGCCGGATCATGCCGGACGAACTCGAGAGCTTCAACGAATGCTTCATCACGGGCACGGCCGCCGAGGTGACACCCGTCTCCGAGATCGGCCCCTACCGTTTCCAGCCCGGGAACATGACGAAGGTGCTTATGGAAGATTATGCGGCCGAAGTGCAGCCGAAGGCTGCCGCAGCCTAATCGCTGTCCGTGTGGGCCGCCGAGAGCGGCCCACACTCTTCGCGGTCCTGAGCAGACCTTGCAGCCGACGGGAGCATGAGCACGCGGTCTCAGTGCGGGAGAAGCAGTCCCTCAGCTAGACCTCTGGCGCCGTCCCCTGACCGGCGCCCGGCGCCTCCTGCCCATGGGCTTGAGCCCCGCAATCCAAGACTGGAACAAAGCGCGAAAGCGGCCGAAAGCCTGCGCGTAAGCGTGGCCTGTGGATAACGGGGATGGTTGGTTGCCCCCATGATTCGGCTTCCCTTGCGGAACAGGTAGTTGAGCCGCGCGTTCTCATGAGAGAACATTTCAAGAACGGAAGGAGTCTCCCATGGCTCAGCACGAGAAGAAGGCCCGCGGCGCGCACGAGGATCCGCCGGAGGTCGAGAACCCGAAGGTGAACCCCGATCCGAGCGACAACCAGATCAAGGATCCCGAGGACTGGGTCACCGGCCACGAGCCCATGACGGGCGCCCAGGCCTCCTACCTCAAGACGCTCTCCGAGCAGGCCCACGAGCCAAAGGCTTACGATCCCGAACTCGACAAGGCGGAGGCGTCGAAGCGCATCGACCAGTTGAAGCAGCAGACGGGGCGGTAACTCACGCAGCGCGACTGCTGAATAGGCGAGGGGGCCGGGCAAACCGGCCCCCTTTCTGGTGGCAGCAGAAGCGGTTGGCCGTTCGATCCCGGGCGGGACCTTGGCCCCGTCAGTTCACCTTCGTCCAGGTCTGGGAGCGGCAGACGAGACCGCCCATTACGCAGCCTGAAAGCTGCATGGCGTTGCCGCCCTTAAAGCTCATCTTTCCCGAATAGATCTTGCCGTCCTTGTAGTTGTAGAGCTCGCCCGCGTAGCCCTCGCCCACCGGCATGATGTTCGTGATCATCTGCACGCCGACGAGGCTGCGGCTGCGCTTGGAGGGATCGGGGTTGTGCACGTCCTTCGCTTCGCCCTGCACGGCCGTGATCGTGCCGCAGAAAGCGCTGCCGCACTTGGCGATGCGGACCCGGGTCTCGCCGGTTTCGCTGACATAGGTTCCGCTCGGATCTTGGCCTTGGGCGCTGGCGGGGGCGGCGAGGGTGAGGACACCGAGAACGGCGCAAATGATTGGCTTCATGGTTCACTCGTGGGTGGCTGGCCCAAGGGCCCGCGAGCCTTGAGCCTAGGCGAGTGCTCTGGTGTTTCCAAGGCGGGCGCCACCGTTCCTTCACAGGGTGGTTTCGCAATTGCGAAAACACCTTGAGGGGCTGACGCAGCGTCGCTATAAGCGCCGCACTTCAACCAGCCCTTAACCTTCCAAGGACCCCGCATGGCCCTCGAGCGCACTTTCTCCATCATCAAGCCGGACGCGACGGAACGGAACCTGACCGGCGCCGTCAACGCGGTGATCGAGGGCGCGGGCCTGCGCATCGTGGCGCAGAAGCGGATCCGCATGACCCGCCAGGAGGCCGAGACCTTCTATGCCGTGCACAGGGAGCGTCCCTTCTTCGGCGAGCTCGTGAGCTTCATGATCTCGGCCCCGGTGGTCGTGCAGGTGCTCGAGGGCGAGAACGCGGTGGCGAAGTACCGCGAGATCATGGGCGCCACGAACCCGGAGAACGCCGCCGAGGGCACGATCCGCAAGCAGTTCGCCAAGTCTGTCGGCGAGAACTCGGTGCACGGCTCCGACAGCGTCGACAATGCCAAGATCGAGATCGCCCAGTTCTTCTCGGGCAACGAGATCGTGGGCTGAGCCCCCCGCCCGGAAAAGCTCGCCAAGGCCGCCTCCGGGCGGCCTTTTTGTTTCCACGCCGTTCTCTATGATGCGCCGCCATGAACCAAGCGCCCCGCATCGAACGCCGCCCGTCGGTCTGCCCGCACGACTGCCCCTCCGCCTGCTCCCTCGACGTCGAGGTGGTCGATGGGCGCAGCATCGGCCGCGTGCGTGGGGCGGAGACCAATACCTACACGGCGGGCGTGATCTGCGCGAAGGTGGCGCGCTATGCCGAGCGGATTCACAACCCGGATCGCCTGACCCATCCCATGAGGCGCACGGGGCCGAAGGGCTCCGTGCTCTTCGAGCGCATCTCCTGGGACGAGGCGCTGGATACCATCGCCGGAAAGTTCCTGGAGGCCGAACGGCGGCACGGGCCCGAAGCGGTGTGGCCCTACTACTATGCCGGAACCATGGGCCTTGCCATGCGCGACGGGATCAACCGTCTGCGGCACGTGAAGGGCTATTCCGGCCAGTACTCGACCATCTGCACCAACATGGCCTGGACGGGCTTCATCGCGGGCACGGGCAAGCTCATGGGACCGGACCCGCGGGAGATGACCCTCTCCGACTGCGTGGTGATCTGGGGCACCAACCCGGTGCATACGCAGGTGAACGTGATGACCCACGCCATGCGCGCCCGGAAGGAACGCGGGGCGAAGATCGTCGCTATCGACATCTACGACAACGCCACCATGAAGCAGGCCGACATGGCCCTGCTGGTCCGGCCCGGCACCGACGGGGCGCTCGCCTGCGCGGTCATGCACGTGCTGTTCCGCGACGGGTTCGCGGATTGGAACTACCTTGACCGCTACACCGATTGCCCGCGTGACCTCCAGGCGCACCTCACGATGCGCGGTCCCGCTTGGGCCTCGCCGATCACCGGCCTGTCGGTCGAGGAGATCGAAGCGTTCGCGCGGCTCGTCGGGACGACCAAGCGCACCTTCTTTCGCCTCGGCTACGGCTTCGGGCGTCAGCGCAACGGCACCGTCAACATGCACGCGGCCTCCTGCATCGCCGCCGTCACGGGAGCCTGGCAGTACGAGGGCGGCGGCGCCTTCCACAACAGCAACGCCATTTTCCACTTCGACAAGACGCTGATCGAGGGGCTCGACCTGCGGGACCCCTCCGTGCGCCAGCTCGACCAGTCCCAGATCGGGCGGGTGCTGACGGGGGATCCCGCCGCGCTCCGGCAGGGGCCGCCGGTCACGGCCATGATCATCCAGAACACGAATCCGGTTTCGGTGGCGCCCGAACAGGAGCTCGTCAAGCGGGGATTTGCCCGCGAGGACCTGTTCGTGTGCGTGCATGAGCAGTTCATGACCGAGACGGCCATGATGGCCGACATCGTGCTGCCCGCGACGATGTTCATGGAGCACGACGACCTCTACCGCGGCGGCGGGCACCAATACATCCAGATGGGCCCCAAGCTCATCGACCCGCCGGGCGAGTGCCGCACCAACCACGAGGTGATCTGCGCCATCGCGGCGCGGGTCGGCGCCCGGCACCGGGGCTTCGAGATGCAGCCCCGCGAGATCATCGATTGGACGCTCCAGCGGTCGGGCTGGGGAACGGTGGAGGGCCTTGAGGCCGAGACCCACATCGACGCTCAGCCGCCCTTCCGCGAGGCGCATTTCCTCGACGGGTTCGGCTATCCGGACGGGCGATTCCGCTTCAGGCCCGACTGGTCGACCGTGCCGGCTCCCAACGACGGGCCGATGGGGCCCTGGGCCAGCATGCCGGCCCTGCCGGATCACTGGGGCGTCATCGAGGACGCGACGGAGGAGCATCCGTTCCGTCTCGCCACGAGCCCTGCGCGCCAGTTCCTCAACTCCACTTTTACGGAAACCCCGACCGCACAGGTCAAGGAGCGGCGGCCCGAGGTGATGATCCACCCGCTCGATGCGGCTCCTCAGGGCATCGTCGATGGCGACTGGGTCAGGCTCGCCAACCCGCGCGGCGAAGTGTTCCTGCGCGCCCGCCTCTTCGAGGGCGTGCGCCGCGGCGTGCTCATTGCCGAGGGAATCTGGCCGAATGCCGCCCATCCCTATGGGCGAGGCATCAACACGCTCACAGGAGCCGACCAGGTGGCGCCCTATGGCGGCGCCGCCTTCCACGACAACCGGGTGGCTATCGTCAAGGCGGCGCCAGAGGTGGAGCCGGCGCCCGTGCAGAAGGCGAAGAGGGTCGAACCAGTTGTGAGTTAGGGTTAAGGCGCGGGCGGCCCCGCGGTGCTCTCCTCCTTACAATGGGGAGGGGAATAGTCAGCGTCACGCCGCCTTGGCGTCCGTCTCCCTGAGCCGCGCGAAACCCGCATCGAGATCGGCTTTGAGGTCCTCAAGGTCCTCGAGGCCGATCTGGAAGCGAAGCGCGTGTCCGCCGGGCTGCCACTGGGTGGCCGTGCGGTAGGCCGCGCAGTCGAACGGGATCACCAAGCTCTCGAAGCCGCCCCAGGAATAGCCCATCCCGAACAGGGCCAGGCCGTCGAGCATGGCGGCGATGGCCTCGTCGGAGCAGGGCTTGAGCACGACGGAGAACAGGCCCGACGATCCCTTGAAGTCTCGCCGCCAGATCGCATGGCCGGGATCCGTCTCGAGGGCCGGGTGCAGCACCCGGGCCACCTCCGGCCGGGCGGCGAGCCATCTCGCCATGTCGAGGGCCTGCCGCTCGTGCTCCCTCAGACGCAGCGCCATCGTTCGAAGGCCGCGAAGGCCGAGGAAGACGTCCTCCGGGCCGGGGCACATGGCGAAGGCGTCGTAGGCGGCGCGCAGGGACTTGAACCAGCGCTCGTTCGCCGACACCATCCCAAGCAGCAGGTCTGAGCCGCCCGACAGGTACTTGGTGCCCGCCTCGATCGCGATGTCGACGCCGCGCTCGTGGGGCGGAAAGAGGAGGGGGGTCGCCCAGGTATTGTCCATCAGAACCGCGGCGCCGCGCCGATGCGCCACCTCGGCGATGGCCGGAATATCCTGCATCTCGAAGCTCTGGGACCCCGGCGCCTCCGTGAACACCCCCGCCGTGTTCGGTCGGAACAGACCCTCGATGCCGGCCCCGATCAGCGGATCGTAGTAGGTTGTCTCGACGCCAAAGCGCTTGAGCACGCCCTGGCAGAACTGGCGGGTCGGCAGATAGACCGAGTCGGTCATCAGGAGGTGGTCGCCGGCCTTCAGGCACGTCATGAGGGCGAGGGAGACGGCAGCGAGCCCCGATGGCGCCAGCACCGTGCCGGCGGCGCCCGCAAGGGCCGTCCAGGCTTGTTCGAGCGCCTCCGTGGTGGGCGTGCCCTTCGTTCCGTAGGTATATCGCCCCCGCCGGTTCAGAAGGTCGTCGGTGGTCGGGTAGAGCACCGTGGAGCCGCGATAGATCGGCGTGTTCACAAACCCGTGCTGTTCCCACGGATCGCGTCCCGCATGGACGAGGCGCGTACGCTCGCCATAGGCGGATAGGTTCGAAGATGGCTTAGGCATGAGCTCGGAAGGCTGAGGAAGGGTCGCGCGATGTGAAACGGGGCCGCTCGCCCCGTCAACCCTGTTGGAAACCTAGCCGTTCGGCGACTTGACCCGCCGTCCATCATCGAATGTGATGGAATTTATGCTAAGTCGGCATACCGGCCCGAGACGGCCGGCGAGATCCGGAAGGCTGGCACCAAGCTGGCCGCCGGGATCGTCAACAGAGTGGGAGAACTCGACATCATGAAAAAGGCAATCGCATCGATCGCCTTCGGCCTCGTCGCGGCGAGCGTTGCCGCGACGGGGGCCTCGGCCCAGGCGACGCTCCAGAGCGTCAAGCAGAAGGGCATCCTCACCTGCGGCTCGAACACCGGCCTTGCCGGCTTCGGCCAGCCGGACGCCCAGGGCAACTGGACGGGTCTCGACGTCGATCTGTGCCGCGCGATGGCTGCGGCGATCTTCGACGATCCGAACAAGGTCCGCTACATTCCCCTCGCCGCCAAGGACCGTTTCACGGCTCTGCAGTCTGGCGAAGTGGACGTGCTGTCCCGCAACTCCACGATGACGATGTCGCGCGACACGCAGCTCGGCCTCGACTTCCCGGCCATCAACTACTTCGACGGCCAGGGTTTCATGGTCCGCAAGAAGCTCGGCGTGTCCTCCGCGAAGGAGCTCAACGGCGCCTCGATCTGCACCCAGCAGGGCACCACCACCGAGCTCAACCTGGCCGACTACTTCCGCGCCAACAACATGAAGTACGAAGTCGTGGCCTTTGCGACCTCGGACGAGACCTTCAAGGCCTACGATGCGGGCCGCTGCGATGCGTTCACGACGGACGCCTCGGGCCTCTACGCCGAGCGCCTGCGCGCTTCGGCTCCGGATGACCACATCGTGCTGCCGGAGATCATCTCCAAGGAGCCGCTCGGCCCGGCCGTCCGCCACGGCGACAGCAACTGGGGCGACATCGTCCGCTGGGTGCACCACGCCATGCTGAACGCCGAAGAGCTCGGCGTGACGAAGGCGAATGTCGAGCAGATGAAGACCTCACCGAACCCGGAAATCAAGCGTCTCCTCGGTACCGAGGGCAAGTTCGGCGAGACCATCGGCCTGACGAATGACTGGGCCGTGCGCGTGATCAAGCACGTCGGCAATTACGGCGAGGTCTTCGAGAAGAACGTGGGCGAGGGCTCGCGCCTCAAGATCAAGCGCGGCCAGAACGCCCTGTGGACGAAGGGCGGCCTGCAATACGGCATCCCGGTCCGCTAAGACTCTGACGACGGGCGCCCGGGTCGATCCGGGCGCCCATTGCCTCTCAAGACGATGGCCGACGAACGGACTGCGGCTTCCAGCAGACGGGACGGCTCCTCACGGGAGCCAAAGGGGATAGGCTCCGTGCAGACAACTGCGACTCAGGCGCCGCCGAAGGGATCCTTGATCAACGATCCGAGGGTCCGCGGCGTCTTCTACCAGGTCGTTCTCGTCGCGATCATCACGTTCCTGTTCTACGCCGCGGCGACGAATGCCGTCGACAACCTGCGGCGGCAGAACATCGCCTCGGGGTTCGGCTTCCTCAACAACACGGCCGGCTTCGACATCAGCCAGACGCTGATCAGCTTCAGCGCTGCGGGCTCAACCTACGGCGAAGCCTTCATCGTCGGCCTTCTCAACACCCTGGTCGTCTCGGCCATCGGCATATTCTTTGCGACCATTCTGGGCTTCATCGTCGGCATCGCGCGCCTGTCGACGAACTGGATGGTGGCCAAAGTCTCGAAGGCCTATGTGGAACTCGTCCGCAACATCCCGCTGCTGTTGCAACTGCTCTTCTGGTACAATGCGGTGCTGACGCCGCTCCCGCAGCCGCGAAACTCCCTCGAAATGGGCGCGGGCTTCTTCCTCAACTCCCGCGGCCTTTTCATGCCGCGTCCGATATACGCCTCGGACATCTGGATTCTCCTCACCGTTCTCGTCGCCGGTATCGTCGGCTCGCTGATCTTCCGCCGCTGGGCGAAACGCGTTCAGGCGCAGACGGGCCGCCAGTACCCGGTGGGCCTGGTGACGCTCGGCCTCGTCGTGGTCCTGCCCGCCCTCGTTTGGACCGTGCTCGCCGTGGCCGGGGCGAACCCGATCACCTTCGAGATGCCGGAGAAGGGAACGTTCAACCTGCGCGGCGGCATGCAGATCCTGCCCGAGTTCGTGGCGCTTCTCGTCGGCCTCGTGACCTATACGGCGGGCTTCATCGCCGAGGTGGTGCGCGCCGGGATCCTCGCGGTCTCGAAGGGCCAGTCCGAAGCCGCAGGCTCGCTCGGTCTCAAGCCGGGGCAGACGCTTCGCCTCGTCGTGATCCCGCAGGCCATGCGGGTCATCGTGCCGCCGCTGACGAGCCAATACCTCAACCTCACCAAGAACTCGTCGCTCGCGGTGGTGATCGGTTACCCGGATCTCGTTCAGGTCTTCATGGGCACGGTGCTGAACCAGACCGGGCAGGCCATCGAAGTGGTGGTGATCACCATGGGCGTCTATCTCACGATCAGTCTGATCACGTCGGCCATCATGAACGTCTATAACCGCCGCGTGGCGATCGTCGAACGGTAGGAGCCATCCATGAACACCGCCGTCGACACTTTCCGTTTCGTGCGATCGGAAAACATGGAGGCCCTGCCGCCGCCGAACCTCGCGCGCGGGCCGATCGCCTGGGTCCGGGAAAACCTGTTCTCGGGGCCGTTCAACACGATCCTGACGCTCGCGGTCCTGTATCTCCTTTACCTCGTGATCCCGCCCTCGGTGCGCTTCCTGTTCACGGATGCGGTCTGGACCGGGGCCGACCGCGACGCCTGCCGGGCCGAGACGGCAGGCCGTGCGGTCGGGGCTTGCTGGGCCTTCGTGTGGGACAAGATCAATTACTTCATCTACGGCTCGTACCCGGTTACCGAGCGCTGGCGCGTCAACGTCTTCTTCCTGCTGCTTGCGGTGGGGGTCGGCTGGCTGTTGTGGCTCAAGGCCCCGCGGCGGGACCTCGGGGCGATCTACTTCTTCATCATCTTTCCCCTTGTCTCGTACTACGTACTGACGGGCGCTCCGTGGCTCGGCTTGGCGCCCGTATCGACGGCTCTCTGGGGCGGCGTCCTCGTGACCCTCCTCGTCGCGACGGTCGGCATAGTGTTCTCGCTGCCCTTCGGTATCCTGCTGGCTCTCGGCCGGCGGTCGAAGCTGCCCATCGTGCAGCTTGCCTCCGTGATCTTCATCGAGTTCGTGCGCGGCGTGCCGCTCATCACCGTGCTCATCATGGCGAATACCATGCTGCCTCTGTTCCTGCCGGGGGATATGACGGTGGACCGCCTGCTGCGGCCTCTTGTCGGCGTGGCGCTCTTTGCCTCCGCCTATATGGCCGAGGTGGTGCGCGGCGGCCTCCAGGCCATGCCGAAGGGCCAGTACGAGGGGGCGATGTCGCTCGGCCTCAACTACCCGCAGATGATGGTGTTCATCATCCTGCCGCAGGCCCTGCGCATCGTCATCCCCGGCATCGTGAACACCTTCATCGGGCTCTTCAAGGACACGTCGCTCGTGGCGGTGGTCGGCATCTTCGACCTCATCCGCACCATCGAGGCCTCGCGCATCGACCCGAACTGGGCGGCGCCGACGATCAGCTATACGGGCTACGCCTTCGCGGCGTTCTTCTACTTCATCTTCTGCTGGGGCATGTCGCGGTACTCGCTCGGTGTCGAGCGCCGTCTCGCGCAAGGACAGAAACGGTGACCACGATGCCAACCGCCATGACCGCTCAAACCACCTCGACCGCAGCTGTCGATCCGAAGGCGTCCGCCGCCGTGCAGATGCTCGGCGTGCATAAATGGTACGGCGAGTTCCACGTGCTGCGCGACATCAACCTCCACGTCGGACGCGGCGAGCGCATCGTGATCTGCGGGCCCTCGGGCTCCGGCAAGTCGACGATGATCCGCTGCATCAACCGCCTGGAGGAGCATCAGAAGGGCCGTATCATCGTTGACGGCACGGAGCTTACCAACGACCTCAAGCGCATCGACGAGATCCGGCGCGACGTCGGCATGGTGTTCCAGCATTTCAACCTCTTTCCGCACCTCACGATCCTCGAGAACTGCACGCTGGCGCCGATCTGGGTGAAGAAGATGCCTAAGAAGGACGCCGAAGAGGTCGCCATGAAGTACCTGACCCGGGTGAAGATCCCCGAGCAGGCGAACAAGTATCCGGGCCAGCTCTCGGGCGGTCAGCAGCAGCGCGTCGCGATCGCCCGCTCGCTGTGCATGTCGCCCAAGATCATGCTGTTCGACGAGCCGACCTCTGCCCTCGACCCCGAGATGGTGAAGGAGGTGCTCGACACCATGGTCAGCCTCGCCGACGAGGGCATGACCATGCTGTGCGTCACCCACGAAATGGGCTTCGCCCGCCAGGTGGCCGACCGGGTGATCTTCATGGATTACGGGCAGATCGTCGAGATGAATACGCCGAACGAGTTCTTCAAGAACCCGCAGCACGAGCGCACCCGCCTGTTCCTCAGCCAGATCCTGCACTAGGCTGACCGGAGGCGGCCGCCTTCGACAAGATCGATTAGGGATCTCTTTAGGCCATATCCCTAACCTGCGCCCTCGGAAGGGGGCGCGGATGATTGCCGAAGTACTCCAACAGCCGGTCGCCGCTTTCGTGGAGATGTTCCACGATCCGCGAAGCCGTTGGTTCACACTCTACCTCATCACCTCGCTTGCGATCGCCTGGGGAGTCTACCGACGTCAGGCTCGACGCGACCCCGAGGTGCGCGCCCTGGGTTTTATCGGCTTCGTGTTCCCGGGTGAAATCTACGGGCATGCTTCCGCGAAGCTCGATTACTGGTTCTACGTTTTCAACAAGCTGGCCTTCGCGGGGATCTTCGCCGGCACGGTCGTGATTGCGCAGGCCTCATCATGGCTGACTCTCGGAGCAGCGCAGGTCCTGGTGGCCGAGCCACCCCTCACGGGCCATCCCGTCCTTGCTCTCGTCGTGACGACCGTCTTCTACGCTCTCGCTATGGATTTCGGCCTCTGGCTCGGTCATTACCTGTGCCACCGCGTGCCACTTCTATGGGAGTTTCACAAGGTACACCATTCGGTCGAGGTGCTCACGCCCGCTTCGGCCGGCCGCGTGCATCCCCTCGACGACCTCCTCTCCTATTCCCTCGGCGGCATCATGGGCGGCATGGCGTCCGGCCTATGCCACGCCGCTTTCGGAGCCGACGCAGCCTTCTTTGCCGCCTTCCAGCTCCACATCGTCCTATTCGCCTTCTACGTGTTGGGCTTCCACTTGCGGCACTCGCATGTGTGGCTGCCTTATACGGGCTGGCTCGGACATGTGCTGATCAGCCCTGCCCACCATCAGGTTCACCACTCGTCCGAGGAGCGGCATTGGGACCGCAACATGGGATTTATCTTCGCCCTGTGGGATTGGATGTTCGGCACGCTCTACGTTCCGGCTCGCGAGCCGGAGACGTTCAAGCTCGGCATCGGTGGAGAGGAGAAGGAGTTCAACTCTCTCGGCCGGCTTTACTGTTTGCCCCTCGTGAAGGCATGGCGACGGCTGCGCGGCGCGGCGCCGGACCCGAAGGTCGTTGCCGGACATCTCGGCTTTGCCGACGTGGACGCGGCGGCCGACGAGAACCGTCCGACCGCCCAGGCCGGCGCTACCCTCCGTCCTTGACGGCCGGGCCCGTCGCCACCGGCAAGTCCTCGCGCGAGCCCCATTCAGCCCAGGAGCCGTCGTAGATCGCTTTGGCCGGGCGGCCGACGCTCTCGAGAGCCAGCGACAGGATCGCGGCCGAGACGCCGGAGCCGCAACTCGTGATCACGGGGCGCGCGGTGTCCACGCCGGCCTCGCTGAGCGCCTGCGCCACGGCTTCCGGCTCCTTCAGGCGGCCGTTCTCGACGATGGCAGCGAAGGGCAGGTTGAGACTGCCAGGGATGTGGCCGGACCGAACGCCCCGCCGCGGCTCCGGCGCTTCACCGCGGAAGCGGTCGGTGGGGCGGGCATCCACCACTTGGGCCGAGCCGGACTCGAGGGCTCGCTGCACGTCCGAGAGGTTCGCAACCGCCGCGCGGTTCAGCCGAGGCGTGAAGGTTCGGCGCATACGCGGCCGAACCGGGCCGGTCTCCACCGGGCGGCCTTCGTTCACCCACTGTGGGAAGCCGCCCTCCAGGATGCGCACGTCCCGCACTCCGAAGGTCCTGAACGTCCACCATACGCGCGGTGCCGCAAAGAGGCCGGCGCCGTCATAGACGACGATCGTCATGCCATCGCCGATACCCATTGCGCCCACTGCATCCGCGAAGGTTTCGGCCGACGGCAGCATGTGCGGCAACGGGGAGGCGGCGTCGCGGACCGTATCGATGTCGAACCGGACGGCGCCCGGGATGTGAGCGGCGAGGTACTCGCCCTCGGGATCCCGGTTCATGGTGGGCAGGTACCACGACCCGTCGACCACCACGAGATCGGGAGCGTTAAGGCGCTGGCTCAGCCATTCGGCCGTCACGAACGGGGCGTCGGACACGGGAACTCCTCAAGCCAGGGCGATCCGGACGCGCCGGTTCTGTTTGCCCTTCTTCTCGATGTCGGTGACCAGCAGGGTGCCGATCTCGCCGGTGCGGCGCACATGGGTACCGCCGCAGGGCTGGAGGTCGATACCCTCGATCTCGACGAGTCGCACCCGGCCGGATCCGCGGGGCGGCTTCACGCTCATCGTCTTGACAAGGCCGGGATTGGCGTCGAGCTCCTCGTCGGTGATCCATCGGTCCGTAACGCGCGCATCCCGCGCGACGAGGCTATTGAGCTTGTCAGCAAGCTCGACCTTGTCGAGGCCGGCATCCGGGATGTCGAAATCGAGCCGCCCATCCCCATCGCCGATGGCACCGCCGGTCACGGGGTAGGGGAGAACGACGCTGAGGAGATGAAGAGCAGTATGCACGCGCATGCGCTTCAGGCGCCGCTCCCAGTCAAGCTGAAGGCTCACCGCATCACCCAGCGCCGGCAGAGCCCCGCCATCCACAACGTGCACGATCTGGCTCCGGTCGGCCCCGTAGACCGTGTTCTTGACGTTGAGCACGCGTCCATCGGCAAAGCTGAGGGTTCCGACGTCGCCGGGCTGTCCGCCCCCTTGAGCGTAGAACACCGTGCGATCGGCGATGATGCCGTCCTCGGTCGTGCCGATCACCCGAGCTTCGCAAGCCGCCGCATAGGCGTCGTCACGGAAAAGCGGGATCGTGGCTGTCATAGCGGCTTCAAGGTCTCGGGAAGATGAGAGGGCACCCTAGGTGGAAGAGGTGCAACCTGGCAAGGCATGATGCCCTAGCGGAAGGCAATCTTAAGCGACATACCCGGTAATTTTCCTGATGTTGCGGTATTGATCCGCCGTTGAAAAAAGCCGTATAGGGCAGAGAGGTCCATTGCAGGACCACGCTTTCGGAGGTCTGGCTGACGTGACGACGAGCGCTCCCGGGATCGGGGCCGGACGAGGCCTGGACGATCTCCTGGCGCGGTATGCCGCCGGGCGGCTCAGCACGCCGCTCCACATCCTCGTGGCCGGCCATCTCTCGCTGGTTCCGGAGAGCCGGACCTTCGTGCACGACCTCGATGCCATGAACGGAGTGGCGCTCGAGACGATCGCGCCGGTGCCGGTCGCCAATCGCGAGGCCAAGCTGGACGAGATATTCGAGCCCTGTTCTACATCCGCCGGGCCGACCCGCTTTGCGCCCTGGCCTGGGATCCTGCCCGCACCCATTGCTGCGTTCCTGGGCTGTGGGATCGAAGCCCTGAGGTGGAGGTCGCTGCTGCCGGGCGTAAAAGAGTGCAAGGTGCAGGCGTCGGAGCAGGGCGAAGCGGTGCTCTACTGGTTGAAACCCGGGCAGACGATGCCGTGCCAGACCCGTGAGGGATCGGAATATACGCTGGTTCTCAAGGGCGGGTTCAGCGATGCCCGCAGGCATTACCGGCGCGGCGATATCGCGACTGCGGGACGGAGCCCGGAGGACCGGCTGACGGCCGACGGGGGAGAGGACTGCATCTGTTACACGGTGACGGATGCACCGTTGCGGTTTACCAGCCCCGCCGGACGCACCGTGCAGCGGCTGTTCAAGCCGTCCTGACGCCTCGCGGCCCGGCCGACACACATTTGCAGAGCTGTTGTCCTTGAGAGAGGCCAATGGCTCCGGCGGTAGGATTCGAACCTACGACCAACGGATTAACAGTCCGCTGCGCTACCGCTGCGCCACGCCGGAACATTGCCTCGTCGAACCGCGCGCCAGGGCCGGCGGTTCGGAAGTGGGTGCGGTATATCCGGGTGGCAGGATGGTTGCAAGAGCTCCCGACGCGGCTATTTGATGTGCGGGCGCACCGCTCGGGCCGGTTGCACTTTTCGGCGGCGCTCTGCTATGGAGCGCCGGTCACGCATGTGACGCGCCCCGGATGGCCTCGTGGCGGAGTGGTTACGCAGAGGACTGCAAATCCTTGCACCCCGGTTCGATTCCGGGCGAGGCCTCCACCTTCTTTCCACCGAGGACGTTCATGATCGACTTCGCGCAAGCGCGCCGCATGATGGTCGACAGCCAGTTGCGCACCTTCGACGTGAACGATATTCCGCTCCTCGACGCCATGCAGTCCGTCCCGCGGGAGCGTTTCGTCCTGCCGGGTCGCGAGGCTGTGGCCTATATTGACCAGGATCTCCTTGTGAGTTCCGAGGGTGAGCGGCGCTACATGCTCTCGCCCATGATCCTCGGCCGCCTGATCCAGGCCCTTGAGGTCGAGCCCGGCATGCGCGTTCTCGACGTCGCCTGCGGCCTCGGTTACTCATCGGCCGTGCTGGCCGAGCTCGGCGCCGACGTCACCGCACAGGAGTCGTCCGAGCCTGCCGCCGCCGCGGCCCGGGGCCGCCTCGCTGCGGCGGGCTACACCGGTGTCGAAGTCGTCTCGGGCGCCCTCGACCGCGGCCACCAAGCCCGCGCGCCCTACGACACCATTTTGGTGAATGGGTCCGTCGAGGTCACGCCCGATGGCCTCCTGGGGCAACTCGAGGATGGTGGGCGCCTCGTCTGCGTCCTCGGCTCGGGCCGCTCGGCACGGGCCACGCTGTTCGTCCGGGCCGGCGGTTCGTTCGGCCGGCGGAGCGTCTTCGACGCGGCGGCCCCGATCCTGCCACAGTTCCAGGCCGAAAAGGGCTTTACCTTCTAGAAAGTGGGTGTCGCTTTTTTGCGCCACTCGCCAATTTTCACCCGGCCTGAGCGGCCAGCGAATTGCCGACTCGCCCCGGACAGCTATTGTCTGGCTTCCAACGCAAGGGGCTTGGGCAGGTTGGTCAGCCCGGGATCAATGGGAAAATCATGGTGGACGGGCAGATTTGTATGAAGCGGCAGCGTCGGAAGAGGGTCTCGGGTGGCCTTGCTGCCCTCGTCGCCTTTCTTCTCTCGTCGACCGCCTGGGCCGAGACGCTCGAAAGCGCTCTTTCCAAGGCCTATGGTAGCAACCCGGCCCTGAACGCCCAACGCGCGAACGTGCGGGCCACGGACGAAAACGTCCCTCGGGCGAAGGCGGGCTATCGTCCGCAGATCAACGCGACCGCTGACGTGCAGGGCTCGATCACGCAGAGAAATCCTGATGTCGGTCCGTCCAGCACGACGCGCACAGGCCAGCAGAGCATCGGGATCCAGCTTAACCAGAACCTCTTCAACGGCTTTCGCACTGACAACTCCGTCCGGCAGGCCGAATCCTCGGTCCTCTCTGCGCGCGAAACCCTTCGCAACAACGAGCAAAACACCCTGTTTGACGCAGCATCGGCCTATATGAACGTGCTGCGCGACACGGCAATCCTCAACCTTCAGCGCAACAACGTCGAGGTCATCGAGGAGCAGCTTCGCCAGACGCAGGACCGCTTCAACGTCGGCGAGGTGACCCGCACCGACGTGGCCCAGGCCGAAGCTCGTCTCGCGAGCTCCCGCTCCCAGGCGAGCCTCGCCGAAGCCAACCTGCGCACCAGCATCGCTCGTTACCGTCAGGTGGTCGGCACGGAGCCACGCCAGCTCCAGCCCGGCCGTCCGCTCGACCGACTGGTTCCGCGCACCGTCGAGGCTGCGCTCCAGGTAGCGATGAACGAGCACCCGGCCATCATCGCCGCTCTGCACGGGGTGGACGTGGCGGAACTTCAGGTGCGGATCGTGCAGGGCGAACTGGCCCCGAGTTTGGATCTCGGTGCATCGGCAACTTATACGAATACGAACTCGAGTTCCGGTGGGGCCGCGGGGCTGGGTGGGGGCGGCATCGGCGGCTCCGGCGACTCCGTCAACGGAACCATCGTCGCCCGCTTGACCATTCCGATCTACGAAGGCGGCGAGGTCTACGCTCGTACCCGCCAGTCGAAGGAAACGGCAGGCCAGCGGCGGCTCGAGGCTGACTCGATCCGCGATCAGGTCCGTGCAGCCGTGATCTCCTCATGGGGACAGCTCGAGACCTCGCGGGCGCAAATTACCGCGGCCCAAGCCCAGGTCGAGGCATCCGAGACCGCGCTCAACGGCGTACGCGAAGAGGCTCGCGTCGGCCAGCGCACGACCCTCGACGTGCTGAACGCGCAACAGGAACTCCTGAATGCACGCGTCAACCTGATCACCGCTCAGCGCGATCGGGTCGTGGCTTCCTACGCGGTGGTCCAGGCCTCCGGGCGCCTGAATTCGCGGGCTCTGGGCCTCGGCGTCGCCCATTACAGCCCCAAGGTCCATTTCGACCAGGTCAAGGACCTCTGGGCCGGTCTGACGACGCCTGACGGACGGTGAAGAAAAAGGTGGGGCCGCTCGCCACGTCGGGCGGCTTCGCTTGCTTCGATGCTCCGGCGTGAAATACTGGTCTCAACGAAGGCCGCCGATTCTAAACGGCAGCCGATAAGCTCAGATCATTGAGCGTGGGGCACATGACGGCGAGCGCAAAGATCCAAGAACCGTCGATGGAGGAGATTCTCGCCTCCATTCGCCGCATCATCGCCGACGACCAGGACGGCCCTCGCGCTTCGGCCGCGCCCGCAGCGCCTCCGTCGGCCGACAACGACATCCTGGATCTCGCCGACCTTCAGCCGACACAGCAACCGCCGAAGCTTGAGCTTGAGCACGAGGACATCTCGTTCCGCGACTCGGACGGGCAGATCGACTTCGATGCGCTCGAAGTTGAGGACGAGCCGCTCCCGCTTCCTCCGCCGCCCCCTGCGCCCGCACCCGCCTACGTGCCGCCGCGCGCACCCGCGCCTCCGGCAACACCGCCGGTCGAGGTGCTGGTCTCAAGCACGACGGGCGCATCCGTTGCCGGGGCCTTCCAGATGCTCTCAGCGACCGTGCTGAGCAACCAGGCACGGACGCTTGAGGATCTCGTCCAGGACATGCTGCGCCCGATGCTCAAGGGCTGGCTCGACGAGAACCTGCCCGGGATGGTGGAGCGCCTCGTACGCGCCGAGATCGAGCGCGTCTCCCGCGGAGGGCGCTGAACCCGCTCCGGAAGTCCCGATCCGGTTGACTTGGGCGGCACCGTCCGGTTTGTAGCCGGCATGCCTGCGTGCGCCCCGTGCTCCCTGCGCGCCAACGATCCGGTTTAGGCCATGATGGACAAGACGTTTGACCCTGCCGCCGTCGAGGCGCGCATTGCCGCCCGTTGGGAGGAGACGCAAGCTTTCAGGGCGGGGAGGGCGGACCGTCAGGGGGCGGAGCCCTACACGATCGTCATCCCGCCGCCGAACGTGACGGGCTCCCTTCATATGGGGCACGCGCTCAACAACACGCTTCAGGACATTCTCTGCCGCTTCGAACGCATGCGCGGCAAGGACGTGCTCTGGCAGCCCGGAACGGATCACGCCGGCATCGCGACGCAGATGGTGGTGGAGCGCCGGTTGATGGAGCGGCAGCAGCACCGCCGGCAGCTCGGCCGCGACGAGTTCGTGAAGCGTGTTTGGGAATGGAAGGATGAGTCTGGCGGGGCCATCGTCAACCAGTTGAAGCGCCTTGGGGCGTCCTGCGATTGGTCCCGTGAGCGCTTCACCATGGGCGTCGACGGATCAGCCGACGACCAGATGGTTCAGGCGGTGCTCAAGGTCTTCGTCGACCTCTACAAGCAAGGGCTTCTCTACAAGGACAAACGCCTCGTGAACTGGGACCCCCGGTTCCAGACGGCGATTTCCGATCTTGAGGTACAGCAGGTCGAGGTCAAGGGCCATCTCTGGCACATCCGCTACGCCATTGAGGGCGAGCCCGACCGCTCCATTACGGTCGCCACCACGCGCCCCGAGACGATGCTGGGCGATGTGGCCGTCGCGGTGCATCCGGAGGACGAGCGCTATCGGGATCTCGTCGGCAAGCACGCCATCCTGCCCCTTGTCGGGCGCCGCATTCCCATCGTGGCAGACGAATATTCCGACCCCGAGAAGGGCACGGGCGCCGTGAAGATCACGCCTGCGCACGACTTCAACGATTTCGAGGTGGGCCGCCGCCACAAGCTGCCGCTCGTCAACGTGCTCGGCACCGAAGGACAGATCCAGATCGAGGGGAACGAGGCCTTCCTCGCGGACCTTGATGCCACGGCGCTCGCCCCGGTTATGGCGCTCCACAATCTCGACCGCGCAGAGGCCCGGAAACGCGTCGTCGCGTTGCTGGAGGAGAGCGGCGCGCTCGTCGAGATCGAGCCGCACACCCACATGGTTCCACACGGCGACCGCTCGGGTGTGGTGATCGAGCCCTATCTGACCGATCAGTGGTACGTAAACGTGAAGCCCCTTGCCGAGCGAGCGCTCGGCGCCGTGCGCGAGGGCAAGACCAAGTTCGTGCCCGAAAACTGGGAGAAGACCTACTTCCAGTGGCTCGAGAACATCGAGCCCTGGTGCGTCTCCCGCCAGCTTTGGTGGGGCCACCAGATCCCGGCCTGGTACGACGATCAGGGCAATGTGTTCGTGGCCGGGTCCGAGGAGGAGGCCAAGGCCGAGGCGCGCTCTAAGCACGGCAAGGAGGTCGCGCTGCGGCGGGACGAGGACGTGCTCGACACTTGGTTCTCCTCGGCGCTGTGGCCCTTCTCGACCCTCGGCTGGCCCGAAAAGACGCCGGAGCTCGGGCGCTACTATCCCACCAACACCCTCGTGACGGGCTTCGACATCATCTTCTTCTGGGTCGCCCGCATGATGATGATGGGCCTGCATTTCATGGACGAGGTGCCGTTCGACACCGTCTACATCCACGCCCTCGTCCGGGACGAGAAGGGCGCCAAGATGTCGAAGTCGAAGGGCAACGTCATCGATCCTTTGAGTGTCATCGACCAGTACGGCGCCGATGCCCTGCGCATGACCCTCGCCGCCATGGCGGCGCAGGGGCGGGACATCAAGCTCTCTGTGCAGCGCGTCGAGGGCTACCGCAATTTCGCGACCAAGATCTGGAATGCCGCGCGGTTCGCAGAGATGAATGGGTGCCGGCGTGTTGCGGCCTTCGACCCGCATGCCGTCAAGGAGACCTTGAACCGCTGGGCCATCGGGGAGTGCGCGAAGGCTTTGGAGGAGGTGGCGTCTGCCCTCCAGGCCTACCGCTTCAACGATGCGGCCCTCGGCGCCTACCGCTTTGTCTGGAACGGGTTCTGCGATTGGACGCTGGAACTCGCAAAGCCCGTTCTCCAAGGGGCGGACGGTCCTGCGAAGGACGAAACCCGCGCGACGGTCGCGTTCATCTTCGATGAAATCTGCAAGCTGCTCCACCCCTTCATGCCGTTCCTCACCGAGGAGTTGTGGGCGATCAAAGGCGAGGAGGGCGAAGCGCGTACGCAGGTTCTCGCCCTCACCCCCTGGCCGCAACTCGCCGAGCTGGTGGACCCGGCGGCCGAGGCCGAGATCGGCTGGGTGGTCGACCTCATCACCGAAATCCGCTCGGCTCGATCCGAGACGAACGTGCCCGCCGGCGCGCAAATCCCCCTCGTTCTGGTTGCGCCGTCCGCGGACGTGAAGGCACGGGCCGAGCGCTGGGGGGGCACCGTGAAGCGCCTCGCACGCATCAGCGAAATCGGGATTGCTGAGACGCCGCCGAGAAGTTCGATCCAGCTTCTCATCCGCGGCGAGGTGTCGGCGCTCCCCCTCGAGGGGGTCATCGATCTTGCGGCCGAACGGGCGCGTCTTGCCAAGGAGATCCAAAAGCTCGAAGCCGACATGGCGAAAATCGACGCGAAGCTCGGTAATGCGGACTTCCTCAAGAGGGCGCCGGAAGAGGTTGTCGAGGAACAGCGGGAGCGCCGCGAAGAGGCATCCGAGCGCAAGGCGAAGATGGAAGAAGCCCTGAAGCGGCTGCAGGATTAACAACTCTCCCGCTTTGGGAGGGAGCTGGACGCTGATGGTGACCGGGTGAGGGTTACGTCGGTTTGGGACGAGGCGTTCGCTCTCCCATCCTCCCTAGGTGCCCCTACAAGGGTGCTCGGGGAGATGGGCACGGTAGCGTTTCCTGGAGTTCTCTCGAGACGCCGCTGCGCGGCTCCTCGAACGAGGGTTGCTGTTGCAGGGGGCGGGGCAGCGGCACGGGCTCACTCGCTGATCCTTTTGATCAACCTTAATCGCTCTCCCACTCGGGAGAGTGCCGCGCAGCGGTCCCGGTGCCCAATCCATCACTCCCCCGTGACAACAACCCGCCCTATGCTCTAGCTGTCTGCGGACCAACCCACGGAGAAACGATGCTCGAGAGCGTCCTCATCGCCAATCGAGGCGAGATCGCCTGCCGGATCATCCGGACCGCCGAGCGGCTCGGGATGCGTACGATCGCCGTCTATTCGGAGGCCGATGCGGACGCCTTGTTCGTGCAGATGGCGGACGAGGCGCACCTCATCGGCCCGGCGCCGGCACGGGAGAGCTACCTTGTGATCGACAGGATGATCGAGGTGGCCAAGCGCTCCGGCGCTGCGTGCATCCATCCGGGCTACGGCTTTCTCTCAGAGCGGGCGGAGTTCGCCGAGGCCTGCGCGGAGAACGGCATTGTGTTCGTCGGCCCGCCAGCCTCCGCCATCAAAGCCATGGGGCTCAAGGACGCCGCGAAAGCCCTGGTGGGACAGGCTGGTGTGCCTGTCGTGCCGGGCTATCACGGCGCCAAGCAGCAGCCGGAATTCCTGCGCGAGAAGGCCTACGAGGTCGGCTACCCGGTGCTCATCAAGGCCGTCGCCGGCGGCGGCGGCAAGGGCATGAAGCGCGTCGACAAGATGGCGGATTTCGAGGCGGCTCTCGAGAGCGCTCAAAGAGAGGCACAAAACGCCTTCGGCGATCCGCGGGTGCTGGTCGAGAAGTACATCCTGTCGCCGCGCCACATTGAGATCCAGGTTTTCGCTGACGCGCACGGGAACGTGGTCCATCTCTTCGAGCGCGACTGCTCGCTCCAGCGGCGGCACCAAAAGGTCATCGAGGAGGCGCCAGCGCCCGGCATAACGCCGGAGATGCGTGGCGTGATGGGCAAGGCGGCTGTCGAGGCAGCGCGGGCCGTCGGCTATGTGGGCGCCGGCACGGTGGAGTTCATCGCCGACGGACGAGAGGGCCTGCGTCCCGACCGCTTCTACTTCATGGAGATGAACACGCGCCTTCAGGTGGAGCACCCCGTGACGGAGGCGATCACAGGGCTCGACCTCGTGGAGCTTCAGTTTCGCGTGGCCGCAGGTGAAGCGCTGCCCTTCAAGCAGGACGATCTCACCATCCACGGTCACGCGGTCGAGGCTCGCCTTTACGCGGAGGATCCCGAGAAGGAGTTCCTGCCCTCCACCGGCAAGCTCTGGGCCCTGCAGTTTCCGGAGGGCGACCAGATCCGCATCGACACGGGCGTGGAGGCCGGCGACGAGGTGACGCCATTCTACGATCCCATGATCGCGAAAGTAATCGCACATGGGGCATCGCGCGAGGAAGCGCTGGAGCGCCTTGCCGACGCGCTGGGCGGTACCGTAGTGGCCGGACCGAAGACGAACGTCGCTTTCCTGAAGAAGTTGTGCGAGGCAGCCGAATTCCGGGCCGGCCGGTTCGACACCGGCTTTATCGATCGCAACCTTGAGCCGCTCGGTGCCGTCGCGCGGCCGACCGACGACGCAGTCGTGGCGGCAGGCGCCCTGTACCTCGTCCAGCGTGAGACCGATCGGCTGACGTTCGGCACAGTGTCCCGGACCGATGATCTTGCCGGGCCCTGGGCAGTGGACGACGGTTTTCAGCTGCTCGGTCGTCGGCAGACAGGATTGCCCGTCACGGTGGACGGCGAGGCCTCGACGCTGCAACTCGCCTGGGACGAGGACGGCGGCTACATCCCGTCCCACGAGGAGAACGACGAAGACTTCACGATCGTCGAAGGGGGCGACAGCGTGATCGTCCTGCGCGACGGGCGGCAAACGCGCGTCGCGCTTCACGACCCGTTCGCGGTCGATCTGGAGCACATGGACGAGGGCGGCTCCGTGAAGGCGCCCATGCACGGCAAGCTCGTTGCGCTCTTCGTTCAACCCGGCGACCGCGTCGAAAAGGGCCAGCGGCTGGCCGTTGTCGAAGCGATGAAGATGGAGCACGCGCTCGTGGCGCCGGCGGACGGGGAGGTGGCGGAAATTGCCGCGGAGCCCGGCGCGCAGGTCGCCGAAGGCGCCCGGCTCATCGTCCTGAAAACGGCTGATTGATCATGCGTCGCAACGTCCTGTTCCGCCAGCACGAGGAGCATGGTTGAGACGAGGCATGCCGCTTCACCTCATCAAGCTCTGTGTCGGTTGCGACTCCATCGCGGACCTCGAGGAATGGATCGAGGAGAACCGGACCCAGCACCGGCGCCTCGGACGCGATTACGAACAGGCGCACACCACGCGCATGGTCCCGAAGCGCGCGAATGAGCTCCTGGACGGCGGCTCCCTGTTCTGGGTGATCAAGGGCCAGGTCGCCTGCCGGCAGCGGCTCCTCGCCGTGCAGCCGTTCACGGACGCGGGTGGGGTGGGCCGCTGCCACCTCGTCCTGGAGCCCAGCGTCGTCGCGGTGGAGCCGCGCCCCTACCGACCCTTTCAGGGGTGGCGCTATCTGGAGAGCAACGACGCCCCGCGGGATCTGACGGGAGGCCGCGGCGGAGATCTCGCACAGATGCCTGAGGCCATGCGCCGCGAACTGGCGGACCTCGGGCTCCTCTAGGATGCTTCGCGACGGATCGGGCCCGCCGCGAATGGCGGAAGTGCCTGTTATAGCAAGCGTTAACCTGTTGCCGGCCGGGCGTTCGGGTCGCTGGTTTGACTTTCGTCCGGCGGGCCCAATGTACCCTCTTGACGTTCTTGAGCTACTTGGAACCGCGTGCCGCTGATTCGCATTGGCTCCATAAGTTCAGTTGAGTGGAGGTTGCGATGCTCCTGACCGCATCTGAAGGCCGGCACTGGCGCTACGAAGTCTGCGAGCATTCAGACGGGTATCTCGTTCAGATGCGCGATCTCGAGACGGGCGACCTCGATGAGGAATTCTCCACAGTCTTCCGCACCATGCCGGTAGCCTTCGCCTACGCGGAGATGTCGGCAGCGTTCGAGCGCTATGCTGCCGCGGAGCTGGAATCGGTGGACGACGAGCAGATCGAGATCGACCTTGAAGTGACCGAGCGCCACTTCATCGACCTGAGCGACAGGCTCAGCGACGCAGGCGTGAATGGGATCTCGATGAGGGCCTGGGAACAGCATAAGCATCAGCAACAGCCCGCGCCTAGGGTGCTGCACTAGGAGTTCACGGCCCGCCACTGGCGGGCCGTTTTCGTTGAGGGTTCGACCTCCTGCATTTACAAGCCCTGCCCATCTGCCCACATGATGGAGCATGAGCGACAAGCGGGATCTCTCGCGATCGGAAGCCCCAAGCCCGGGTGCCATGATCGATTCTTTCCTGAACGATGCAAAGCGGCTGCAGCCCGCGGTGGCGGAGACGGCCCCGCGCCTCGTCTTTGCCCTCGACGCGACCATGAGCCGCCAGCCGACATGGGACCTCGCCTGCAGGGTTCAAGGCGAGATGTTCGCTACCGCCTCGGCCCTCGGCGGATTGCAGGTTCAACTCGTCTACTTCCGCGGCTTCGACGAGTGTCGCTCCTCCCGCTGGGTAGCGGATCCCCGTGCGCTCACGGGGCTGATGAGCAGGATCGATTGCCGAGGCGGTCATACTCAGATCGCACGCGTCCTGCGACATGTCCGTGGCGAAGCGGGCCGTACGCCGGTCCGGGTGCTCGTCTACGTGGGCGATGCCATGGAGGAGCCCATTGATGATGTGTGCGCGCTTGCAGGCGAACTCGGCCTGCTCGGCGTTAAGGCATTCATGTTTCACGAGGGTTCTGACGCGGAGGCCGGCCGAGCCTTCCAGGAAATCGCACGGCTTACAGGCGGCGCCTATGCGCGCTTCGATGCGGCAGCTCCGGGAGCGCTCGCCGATCTGCTGCGGGCAGCAGCGGCCTATGCGGCCCGCGGTGTTGACGGCCTGAAGCGCCTCGCGCCGGAGAGTCGGGGCGCGCGGCACCTCCTCGCCGCGATGGGAGGTGACAGGCCATGACCCTCCTTTATGGAATCGCCGCCGTCGCCCTGGTGTGGTGGCTTTCGAAGAAGTTCGCGCACACCAACACCGCAGCGCTGGCCAAAGCCATGAAAGTGGCAGGGGGCGTCCTGGCGCTGGGCGGGGCGGGGGTGATGGGGTTGCGGGGGCGGATCGACATGGCCCTGATGCTGGGAACCTTCGGGGCCTGGCTCCTGGGCTGGGGCGCCATTCAGCTGCCCTGGATTCAAGGTCGCGGGCGGCGGACGCCGGGCAGCGTGTCGCGGGTGCGTTCGGCCATGATCGAGATGGAGCTCGATCACGACACCGGCGCCATGAACGGGTCGGTCCTGGCCGGGACGCTGGCGGGGCGGCGCCTCGATGCCCTCGACGAGGCTGGGCTCGGACGGCTCTACGAGGAGTGCCGGGCCGGGGATGCGGACGGGCTGCGCCTCTTAGAGACGTATCTGGACCGCCGGTTTCCCGCCTGGCGTGAACACGCTCAGGCGCACGGCGACCCGCGGGCGGGCGCCGAGGCGAAGGCGGGTGCGATGACGGAACAGGAGGCTTACGAGATCCTGGGGCTTCAGCCGGGTGCGGGGGTCGACGAGATCAGGCTCGCGCACCGCACGCTGATGAAGCGCCTCCACCCCGACCAGGGCGGATCGACTTACCTCGCGGCCCGGGTCAACCTGGCCAAGGAAACTCTGCTGGGCCGACATCGCTGATGCTCCACGCGCGACAAAGGCAACTGGACGGGCACGGTCGGGCGGCACCGAACGGGCGCCGCCGTCAGAAATCTTGAAGTCAGCTCCGGAGAGCGAAACAGGCAAACCCGTTTCGCTTCAGAACCTTGCAGGCCGCCTCCGCCTCGTCGGCCTCCGAGAATCCGGAGAAGCGGGCGCGGTAGAGGGTGGCCTCGCCCTTGGTCACCTTCTCGGTGAAGGGAGAGGCCTGGGCGAGCGCCCGGCCGGAGCGGGAACGGGCGTTGTCGAGCATGGTTTTCGCCTTGCTCTCGTCGTCCGTGGCTCCGAGCTGGATGACCCAGCCGGACGCGGCAGCGCGGGGCGCCTCGCGTTTTTCGGCCGCCGGTTCGCTCTTCGCAACCGCCGTCTGCCCTCCGGTGGCGCGCTCGTCGGGGCGCGCCGCGGGGACGGGCGCCGCCGAGGGGAGGGGGGCTTGGCGAGCGGGCTCGGCGTGCTGGAGGGCGGCGTAGGCTTGGGCGGGTTGCGCCGCCGGCTGCGGGCCGGCCTGCCAGCGCATGGGGGGCAGGGAGGACGGGGTCGTGGTGGTGCTGGCTCCGGCCGCGGAGGCGACGACGGGGCGAAGCGAGTTGAGATCGAGGGGCTTGCGCGCGGCGGCCGAGGGCGTCGTCGCGGTTTCGGGGGCGGCGACGGCTGTCGGCGTTGCGCCCTGCGAGGCATTCCCAGCCTGAAGAGCGGCTGTCGTGACGGGGGCTGGGACTGGGGCCGCGGCGACCTGGGACTGGAGCTGCTGAGCCTGGGACTGGGATTGCTGAACCTGGACCTGGGGCTGGAGCTGGAGCGGAGCCTGGGGGCTCGCATCCGCCACCGCGACCGGGGCCGGGCGGGCGATCGGGAGGGGCGCGGCCGGCGCTTCGGCGACCGCCGACGGCGTCTGACGGGCGCCCGCGAAGGCCCGCGGCAGGGTCTGGCGCACGAGGGCGGCCATGGTCTGGTCGCGGCTCGCACCCGAGCGCCCGCCGAGCACCACCGCCACGATGTGCCGGTCCTCCGTCCGCGCATTCGTCATCAGGTTGAAGCCCGACGCGTTGGTGAAGCCGGTCTTGATCCCGTCGACGCCCTCGACGCGGCCGAGGAGCTTGTTGTGGTTCCGATGGGAGGCGCCGGCGTAGTTGAACACCCGCGTCTGAAAGAAGCGGTAGTAGCGCGGGAAGCGCTCCTGGATGGCGCGCGCCAGAATGGTGAGATCGCGGGCGGTGGTGACCTGCTCGCTGTCGGGCAGGCCCGAGGCGTTGCGGAACACGGTCCGGCTCATGCCGAGCGAGCGCGCCCTGCGGGTCATCTCCTCGGCGAACTCGTCCTCGCTGCCGGCGAGGTTCTCCGCCACCGTGACGGCGACGTCGTTGGCGGATTTGGTGACGAGGGCCTTGATGGCGTCCTCGACGGCGATCGTCTCGCCGGGGTCGAAGCCGATCTTTGAGGGAGCCTGCCGGGCCGCGTTGGCGGAGACCCGCAGGGGGGTATCGAGGCTGAGCTTGCCCCGCTCGAGCTGCTCGAAGAGGAGGTAGAGGGTCATCACCTTGGTGATGGAGGCCGGAAAGCGCAGGGCGTCCTCGTTCTCGGCGTGGAGAACGCGCCCGGTCTTCACGTCCACCACCATGGCGGCGTAGGGGGGATTGTATCCGCCGCCGGAGCCCTTGCGCTTGCGCGCGGCTTCCGCCGGAGAGGAGAGGGCGACGAGGATCGCCGCCACACCGGCGGCACCCGCGAGCGCCAAAGCTTTGCGGTTACGCATCTTGCCCACAGACATCCCTGAACCGTCCCTGTTGTCCCTGGTCCCCACAGGTCGGGCACCGGCTCTTGTTCGTTCGTCGCGTGGCCGGTGCACCACACCATCAGACGCTAGGCCGTTGCGGTTACGGGTGGGTTAATGGGATCGCGGGTGGGAACCGTTATTGTGCGCTGCACAAATCCGCTTGACAGCTATGGTGCAGCGCACATAATAGGACATCCGTCATGACGGACAGGTTTCTTGTGAGGGGCAGCGCCGCGGCGCTGATTGATGCCATGATTCAGCAGTTCGACCAGTTCCAGAAGTTCGGCCAGGACAATCTCGACACCGTGATGAAGACCTTCGGCTCGGTCACCAAGGGCGCCCAGGCGATCGCCATGGAGACCGCCGACTACGCCAAGAAGTCCGTCGAGCAGTCGGCCGCCGCGTTCGAGAAGCTCGCCGGCGCCAAGTCGCTCGACAAGGCCATGCAGATCCACGGCGACTACCTGAAGACCTCCTACGAGGGCTTCGTCGCCCAGTCGGCGAAGATCGGCGAGCTCTACCAGGCGGTCGCCAAGGAAGCCTTCAAGCCCTTCGAGGGCTTCGTCGCGAAGGCCGCCGGCAAGTAAGCCCAACGGCTCGAAAGCCTCCCGAAGCGCCCGGCCCCGGCCGGGCGTTTTGCGTTTGAGAAGGTCCCGCCGCGGACCTGCCGCGACCATTCGTGCAAGCTTTTGCGCTCAAAGCGCTCTTTCGTGAGGGGACGTGCGCTCCCATCTGCTTGATCTGGCAGCCCGTTCGGGGCGACTATAGATTATGATTTGCCGCGGGGCCCCACGCCCGGCGGACAACAGAATGCCTAGATCAAGGGTTATTCGGGACATCATGCTGCGGACGGCACAGGGCGCAGGCGCCTCATCCGAACGACCGGTCGTGGTCGGATCCGGCTCCCGGATGCCGGGGGGCGACGACGGTCGGACCGGCACCGCGATCGTCACGAAGACCAAGCCCCGCACGAAACGACCCAACCTCTACCGCGTTCTCCTCCTGAACGACGACTACACCCCTATGGAGTTCGTGGTGCACGTGCTCGAGCGGTTCTTCAACAAGGACCGCGAAGACGCGACCCGCATCATGCTCCACGTCCACCAGAACGGCGTCGGCGAATGCGGCGTGTTCACCTACGAGGTGGCCGAGACCAAGGTCACCCAAGTGATGGATTTCGCCCGCAAGCACCAGCATCCGCTCCAGTGCGTTATGGAAAAGAAGTAGCGACAGACACAGCCCTGATAGGACACCCCGCCCTTGCCGAGCTTTTCTCGCAGCCTTGAACAAGCCCTTCATCGAGCCCTCGCCCTCGCGGGCGAGCGCCGGCACGAATACGCCACGCTCGAACATCTCCTTTTGGCGCTGGTCGACGATCAGGACGCTGCGGCCGTCATGCGCGCCTGCAACGTCGATCTCGACAGCCTGCGCCGCAACCTTGTTGAATACGTCGATACGGAACTCGCCAACCTCGTGGCGGACGGGCGCCAGGACTCCAAGCCCACCGCCGGCTTCCAGCGCGTCATCCAGCGCGCGGTGATCCACGTCCAGTCGTCCGGCCGCGAGGAGGTGACGGGGGCGAACGTGCTCGTGGCGATCTTCGCCGAGCGCGAGAGCCACGCCGCCTACTTCCTGCAGGAGCAGGACATGACCCGCTACGACGCGGTCAACTACATCAGCCACGGCATCGCCAAACGTCCGGGCTTGTCCGAGAGCCGCCCGGCCCGGGGCTCGGAGGAGGAATCCTCCAACGAGCGTCCGACGGGCGAGGATTCGGGCGAGCGCCCGAAGAAGAAGGGCGACGCCCTGGAAGCCTACTGCGTCAACCTCAACAAGAAGGCGAAGGAGGGCAAGATCGACCCGCTGATCGGCCGCGAGTCCGAGGTGCAGCGCACGATCCAGGTTCTCTGCCGCCGCCAGAAGAACAACCCGCTCCTCGTGGGCGACCCGGGCGTCGGCAAGACCGCCATCGCCGAAGGCCTCGCCCGCAAGATCATCCAGGGCGAGGTGCCGGAGGTTCTGGAGGGCGCCACCGTCTTCTCCCTCGACATGGGCACCCTGCTCGCCGGCACCCGCTACCGGGGCGACTTCGAGGAGCGCCTGAAGCAGGTCGTGAAGGAGATCGAGGCGCACCCGAACGCCATCATGTTCATCGACGAGATCCACACCGTCATCGGTGCGGGCGCCACCTCGGGCGGCGCCATGGATGCGTCGAACCTCCTCAAGCCGGCTCTCGCCAACGGCTCCCTGCGCTGCATCGGCTCGACCACCTACAAGGAGTACCGCCAGTACTTCGAGAAGGACCGGGCCCTCGTGCGCCGCTTCCAGAAGATCGACGTGAACGAGCCGTCGGTGCCGGACACGATCGAGATCGTGAAGGGCCTCAAGCCCTACTTCGAGGAGTTCCACAAGCTGAAATACACCAACGACGCCATCAAGGCGGCGGTGGAGCTCTCGGCCCGCTACATCAACGACCGCAAGCTGCCCGACAAGGCGATCGACGTGATCGACGAGACGGGGGCCTCGCAGATGCTCGTGCCGGAGAACAAGCGCAAGAAGTCGATCGGCGTGAAGGAGATCGAGGCGACCATCGCCACGATGGCCCGCATCCCGCCCAAGACCGTCTCGAAGGACGACGCCGAGGTTCTGGCGCATCTCAAGACCACGCTGCAGCGGGTGGTGTACGGCCAGGACAAGGCCATCGAGGCGCTCACCTCCTCGATCAAGCTCGCCCGCGCGGGCCTGCGCGATCCGGACAAGCCCATCGGCTCCTACCTCTTCGCCGGCCCCACGGGCGTCGGCAAGACCGAGGTCGCCAAGCAGCTCGCCACCGCGCTCGGCGTCGAGATGCTGCGCTTCGACATGTCGGAGTACATGGAGCGCCACACCGTGAGCCGCCTCATCGGCGCGCCTCCCGGCTATGTGGGCTTCGACCAGGGCGGCCTCCTGACCGACGGCATCGACCAGCATCCGCATTGCGTGCTGTTGCTCGACGAGATCGAGAAGGCGCACCCGGACCTGTTCAACATCCTGCTCCAGGTGATGGATCACGGGAAGCTGACGGACCACAACGGCAAGCAGGTGGATTTCCGCAACGTGATCATCATCATGACCACGAATGCGGGCGCCTCCGACATGGCCCGCCCGGCCATGGGCTTCACCCGGCAGAAGCGCGAAGGGGACGACACGGAGGCGATCAACAAGCTGTTCGCGCCCGAGTTCCGCAACCGCCTCGACTCGGTGATCTCCTTCGGCCATCTCCCGGCCGAGGTGATCCAGAAGGTTGTCGACAAGTTCGTCATGCAGCTCGAGGCGCAGCTCGCCGACCGCAACGTGACCATCGAGCTCACGGACGAGGCCCGCGACTGGCTCGTGGAGCACGGCTACGACGAGGCGATGGGCGCCCGCCCGATGGCCCGGCTGATCCAGTCGACCATCAAGACGCCGCTCGCCGACGACGTGCTGTTCGGCCGGCTCAAGGATGGCGGCGCGGTCCGGGTGATCGTGAAGACCGACGAGATCGGCCTCAAGTCGCTCGGCTTCGAGTACCCTGAGGGCCCGGTCACCCCGCGGCCCGAGAAGGCGGTGACGGAGGCGGCCAAGAAGAAGCCTCGGACCAAGACCTACGCCAAGGCCAAGAAGGCCACTAAGGCGAAGGGCGGCGGCGACAAGGGCGGTGGCGGCGTGCGCACCGTGCCGAAGGTGCCGCTGGTCCGCGCATGAGGGCCGAAGCTCAAACGGCGCCGGCCGAGCCGGCGCCCCTCGTCGCCCTTCCCGAGATGGCCTTCGCGGCCCCGGCCGCCGCAGCTCAGCCTGCGGCGGCCGAGCCGCTTGTGGAAGCCCCCGCCGCGGCCGCGCCCCGGGTCAAGAAGACCTGGCGCGAGGAGCGCTGGGAGCGCCGCCGCCGGCGCATCTGGTTCGAAGAACTCCTCGGCTGGATCCTGGTGCCGCTGATCGTGGTCGGGCTCTACTACGTCGCCGTCGCCACCCTCGCCGCCCTCGGAACCTCCCCCGCCGCCATCATGGACGGCATCAACGCGATCCTGGCGCAGATTTAGCAGAGCGCGCGTGAACCCTCCCCCCTCCGCGGGAGAGGGACAGCTTGCCGCCGGCAGGCTATTCCTAATCCTCCTCCACCTGCCGGAACGGCGTCGCCTGCTGGAGTTCGTCGGCGGCCTCGTGGACGTAGGCGCGCTCGCGCTCGAGATAAGCCGCCACGGCGCGGCGAAAGGCGGGGTCCGGGATGTCGTGGGCGGAGGTGGTGATCACCGGGCGGTAGCCGCGGGCGAGCTTGTGCTCGCCCTGCGCCCCGGCCTCCACGCGGTCGAGCCCGCGCGCGATGGCGAAGTCGATGGCCTGGTAGTAGCAGACCTCGAAGTGCAGGAAGGGGCGGTTCTCGATGCAGCCCCAGTTGCGCCCGTAAAGGCGCGTGTCGCCGACGAGGTTGAGGGCCCCCGCGATAGCGCGTCCGTTCCGCCTCGCGATCACGAGGAGAACCCTGTCCGCCAGGCGCTCGCCGAGAAGCGAGAAGAACAGCCGGTTGAGATAGGGCCGGCCCCATTTGCGCGAGCCCGTATCCATGTAGAAGGCGTAGAAGGCGTCCCAATGGGCCTCGGTGAGGTCAGCGCCGGTGACGCATTCGACGGTGACGCCGTCCGCCAGCGCGTCCCGCCGCTCCCGGCGGATCGTCTTGCGCTTGCGGGAGGAGAGGGCGGCGAGGAAGTCCTCGAAGGAGCCGTAGCCCTCGTTGAACCAGTGGAACTGCTGGTCGTCCCGCCTCAGGAAACCCTCCTCGGCGAGGGCGCCGGCGTCCCGCTCCTGGAGGAAGGTGGCGTGCAGGGACGAGGACTTCGTCTGGGCGCGCAGGGCCCTTAGGCCGGCGACGAGGTGCTGCCGTGCCTCGTCGGCCCCAGCGCCATCCGCGACGAGGAGGCGGGGCCCGGTGACGGGCGTGAACGGGACCGAGACCTGGAGCTTGGGGTAGTAGCGCCCGCCCGCCTGCATGTAGGCGTCGGCCCATCCGTGATCGAACACGTACTCGCCCTGGGAATGGGCCTTGAGGTAGCACGGCGCCGCCGCGAGGAGCCGCTCGGCCTCGTCCTCCACCAGGACGTGAACAGGGGACCAGCCGCTGCGCCCGCCGACGCAGCCGGCCTCCTCCAGCGCCGACAGAAAGGCATGGGAGACGAAGGGATTGTGCGGGTCGTCGTCGCCCCGGGCGGCCGGGAACGCGCAGGCGTTCCAGTCTTCGGCCGGCACGGCGGCGAGGGATTGGGTGACTTTGACCTGAAGGGGCACCCCTCCGACTTAAGGGAAAGCCGGAGGCGCGCAAGAGCGGCGCGACACCTTCGCCGCGGTGGCTCGACGACAGGGCTAGGGCACGAACCCTTCGAACACCATCTGGTCGGCGTGCTGCGCGGCCCGCTCCCGGTCCTGCGCGGTGCGCACCGTCCAGGCCATGACGGGAAGACGGCCGAGGAGGCGCGCGAGGAGGGGCGCGCCGGCGGGAAGATCGGAGACCTTCCAGGACAGGAAGTGGGGCTGGGTCTCGGCGAAATGCAGGAGCTCGCCGAGGGAGCGCTTCTCGTCCGGGTCGAGGCGGCCGTAGCTCGGGTCGTCGTGCCGGCTCTCGGCGACGATGCCGCGGGTGAGGCCCGGCGCGATGCGGCGCAGATGGGCGACGACCCGCGGATCGAAGGACTTGACGCAGACCGGCCCGCGATAGGACCGCAGCACCTCGCAGGTGCGGTCCGTGAGGCGCATGTCGCCGTTGAAGCGGCTCTTGATCTCGAGCACAAGCGGCACGCGGCCGGCGAGGCGGTCGAGGAAGGCGGGGAGGGTCGGGATGCGGTCGGAGGCCGTCCCGGCGATGGCGATGCGGGCGAGGTCCGCGCCCGTGCGCTCCGCCACGGGCCCGGTCTCGCCCGTCAGGCGATCGAGGACGAAGTCGTGGAACACCACCGCGTCGCCGTCCACCGTGAGCTGAACGTCGCACTCGATCGCGAAGCCGCGGTCGGCCGCCGCGTCGAGGGCCGTGAGGGTGTTCTCCACGATGCCGTTCGCCCGGTCGTGGAGGCCGCGATGGGCGATGGGCGCCGCGGTGAGCCAGGCGGGCGCGCTCATCGGACCTCGAACATCCCTTCCACCTCGACGCAGGCGTCGAGGGGCAGCTCCGCGACGCCAATCGTGGAGCGCGCGTGGCGGCCTCGGTCGCCGAGCACCGCCACCATGAGGTCCGAGGCGCCGTTCATCACCGGCGCGAGGGCCGCGAAGGTCGGGACCGCGTTGATGAAGCCGCCAAGGCGCACGCAGCGCTCCACCTGATCGAGATCGCCGACCGCCGCCTTCAGCTGCGCGAGGAGGTTGATGGCGCAGAGCCGCGCCGCCTCGACGCCCACCTCGTGGGTGATCTCCGCGCCGAGCTTGCCCTTGTGGGCCTCGGCGAGCTTGCCGTCGAGCCCGAGGCAGATCTGGCCCGAGATCACCACGAGGTTGCCGGTGCGCACGAAGGGCACGTAGTTGGCGACGGGCGCCGCCGGGTTTGGCAGGGTGATCCCGAGTTCCTTCAGTTTCGCGTCGGTTCCGCTCATGGGTCCGGCCCTCCCTCGGCCAAGCTGGTTCGCGGCCTTGTGACGGATGAGCCAAGGGGACGCAAGGCCCCGGCGTTGCCCCGGCGGAACGCTGCGCGTAGGGATGGCGCATGCTCAACCCATCCAACACGCGTCGCCGCCTCGCGCTCGCCGGTCTCCTGCTCGCTCTCCTTGGCTCCGCGCCAGCGGCGGCCGAGGGCCCGGCGCCGGTGGTGCTCGCGCCCCATCGGGCGGTCTACAACCTGTCGCTCCTCACGGGCGGCGAGGGCTCGGGCGGCATCGAATCCGCGCAAGGGCGCATCGCCTTCGACTTCGCGGGCGACGCCTGCGAGGGCTACACCCTGCGCTACCGCCAGGTGACGGTTCTCGACAGCACGGAATCCGGACGTCGGACGCTCGACGTGCGCACCGCCACCTTCGAGGCCGGGGACGGCCTGACGATGCGGTTCCGGACCGATTCGGAGATGGAGGGCGTGCCGGACGACAAGGTCGACGGGGAGGCCGAGGTGAAGGGCGACGGCATCGCCGTGCGCCTGCGCGAACCGCGGCCCGAGACCCTCAGCCTGCCGGCCCGGGCGGTCTTCCCGACCGAGCACATGAAGCGCATCCTCGAGGCCGCCCGCGCGAGTAAGGCCACCTACGCCGTGAAGATGTACGACGGCTCGGACACGGGCAAGAAGATGTACGACACTCTTGCCCTCATCGGCCGCCGGATCGAGCCCGGAGCGGGCGCGGATCTCGAGGCGGCGGCCCGGCAGGACGCCCTGGCGAAGCTGCCCCGCTGGCCGGTGAAGATCAGCTACTTCGTGGTGGGCTCCGCCGACCAGACCCCCGCCTACACGATCTCGTTCGAGCTCTACGAGAACGGCATCAGCCGGGCCCTCCAGCTCGACTACGGCGACTTCGTCCTCAAGGGCGACCTCCAGAGCCTCGACGTCCAGGCCGCCTCCGGCTGTCAGCGCTGACCGCGCAGGGCGAGGCCCTTCACGAGGGCCTCCGGGCCGAAGCGCTCGCGGATCCGGTCGATGGCCGCCTCCCGCCGGGCCTGGCGCACCACCTCCTGATCGGCGAGGTCGCCCCGGTCGGCCCCCGCACCGTCGCACAGATCCGCGGCCCCGACCCCGATGAGCCGGTAGGCGGTGCCGTCGCAGGCCGCGCGCAGGAGCTGGCGCGCGGGCTCGAACACCCGGGCGGCGAGCTGGGTCGGGGGCAGGCCGCCGCGGGTGCGGGTGATCGTCTTGAACTCCGCATCCTTCAGCTTGAGCGTGATGCTCTGGCCCGCGAGGTTCGCCGCCTTGAGGCGCCGGGACACCTTCTCGGCAAGGCGCCAGAGCACCGGCTCCAGGTCCTCGAAGGCGCGAAGGTCGCGCTCGAAGGTGGTCTCGGCGGAGATGCTCTTCGTCTCCCGGTCCGGGGTCACCCGCCGGCTATCCTCGCCCTCTGCGAGCCTCACGAGGCGCTGAGCGTCGCGGCCGAGCGCCTCGAACAGGGCCCGCGGCGGAACCTCCCGCAGGTGGCGGATCAGGGTCACGCCGGCCTTCGCGAGGCGGCCCTGCGCGGCGGCGCCGATGCCCGGAATGATCGAGACCGGCTTGTCGGCGAGGAAGCCCGGCGCCTCCGCCCGGCCGATGACGGAAAAGCCCCGGGGCTTGGCGAGGTCGGAGGCGATCTTCGCCAGGAACTTGTTCGGCGCGAGGCCCACCGACACCGTGATGCCGACCTCCGCCTCGACCCGGCGGGCGAAGCGCGCGAGGGTCAGGGCGGGGCTGCCGTGGTGCAGGCGCTCGGTGCCGGAGAGGTCGAGGAACGCCTCGTCGATGGAGACCGGCTCGACGAGGGGCGTCAGTTCTAGCATCATCTCGCGCACCGCGCGGCCCGCCACCTTGTACTTCTCCATGTCGGGCCGGATGACCACCGCGTCGGGGCAGGCCTTGAGGGCCTTGAACATCGGCATGGCCGAGCGCACGCCGTAGGTGCGGGCGACGTAGCAGGCGGTGGCCACGACCCCGCGCTTGCCGCCCCCGATGATTACCGGCCGGTCCGCGAGGCTGGGATCGTCCCGCTTCTCCACGGCGGCGAAGAAGGCGTCGCAGTCGATATGGGCGATGGAGAGCGCATCGCGCTCCGGATGGGCGAGGAGGCGAGGGGAGCCGCAGGCGGCGCAGCGCTTCGCCGCCGCCCGGTTCTCGGCGAGGCAGTCCCGGCAGAAGGGGGCGCCGCCCGTCATGGCCCTACTCGAACTCGGAGGGCGAGAGGGTGTGCCGCGCCTCCATGATGCGCTCGGGCTTGGTCTCCAGGGCCTTGGCGATCTCGAGGAGCAGGGGCTCGTCCGAGGCCACGTGGTCGAGGACGGCGGCGTGGAAGCCGGGGGTCGCGGCGGCGGCCCGGATGGTCTCCGGCCGCAGACCCGTCATGTCGAGAAAGCGGGTCAGGCGCTCGTCGTCCCGCGCCAGCTCCATGAATGCCGCGAGGGCCACGGATTCGGCTTCCTCGGCGGTGATTTTCTTGTATGGGGGCATGAGCTTTCGGGTTTGCTTTTCTTCAAGAGGTCTGCTCGTAAGCTTAGCATCTTTTGGTCGAACGGGCGCGTCGAGCCGCCTGGAGGCGCTCCGTGGGACACGCGATGAAGAAGACCGTTCTCATCGTTGAGGACAACGAACTCAACATGAAGCTCTTCAACGACCTCCTGGAGGCGCACGGCTACGCGACCCTGAAGACGGGCCACGGGATCGAGGCGATGGAGCTCGCCCGCGCCCACAAGCCCGACCTCATCCTCATGGACATCCAGCTGCCGGAGGTCTCGGGCCTCGAGGTGACCCGCTGGCTCAAGCAGGACGACGAGCTCAAATCCATCCCCGTCATCGCCGTCACGGCCTTCGCCATGAAGGGCGACGAGGAGCGGATCCGGCAGGGGGGCTGCGAGGCCTATCTGTCGAAGCCGATCTCGGTCGCGAAGTTCATCGCGACGGTGAAGACCTATCTCGACGTCGAGGCCCGCTGACGGTTGCCGCCGGACCAGACGGGGACGTTTGTGGAAACCCGAATAGTCTGTTGTAACAGTAGGTTAGATGCCTTGCAGGCCTCCGCTGGCGCCCTGCCAAAGCGTCGCGCTGGACTCCCGCCGCCGGACTCCTTAACCTTGATAAAGATTTGACAACGCTACGGCAGATCGTCCGCTTGCAATCGGCGGGCCCCGCGGTAGGTTCTCCACAAGAGTTTTCTGCGCATTGCAGATGTCAGACGCCCTACGGAATGCTCAGGTCCGCCGCATCTCCTGGGTTTTCGTGGGCTAGGCCGGTCTGGGGGTGGCTCGTGGCCTCCTCATCACCACCTCCAGCCGGCCACCTTACGCCAAAGGCGCCCTTCGGGGCGCCTTTTTCGCTTCTTGTCGGTTCGACGGTCGCCAAAGCGCCGATTTTGAAGGTTCGGGCAGCGAACGTCGCGATGGACGAGTGCGCCTTCAGTGTTCTCGGGTTGGCGTTGCCAGCGTGTTCTGGACCCTCCTTCGAGACGCCGCTCCGCGGCTCCTCAGGATGAGGTCGGGGGTGATTGGCGGCGACTGCGTTCTGCTTCGGCTCGGCGGTCTCGCCTACAAAACAGAAGCCGCCCCACCTTCGCGACGTTTCCCGCAGCAGCTTCCCCGAGTTCGATTTTGTGTCCGCGAACTCGACAGCGCTTGGCCGGCCAACCTCTTCATTCGCCAGCCTGCCTTAATTCGACTATGTGCGCGAGAGCACTTCTATTAACCCACCGAACAGCTTTGCTGAGCCGACTAATTGGACCCATGCTAGCTCTTTCCCTTGCGGCATAGGTTAGGCCGAGAGGCAATATGGCTCGGAACTGGCTGATAGGACTTTCGACCGCTGGCTTGTGCTTGACCGGGGCCTTTCTCTGGCTCGACGCCGCTTTGCCGCTTGTCGTAGCGGTCGCCACATGCACGATTTCCACCGTGATCTTCCTCGTATTCGCCTGGAAGCCTCCGGAATTGCCCTGGCACGATTAGGGGCGACGTCTTTTGAAGCCGAGGCCTGCTCGGAAAACAGATCGTCCCGCGCGGCAGTCCGACCAACGAGCGACGCCTAATCTCCACCCGACTCGCGAAGTGGCAGAAGGATACATCACTTGAGCGGGCCTCTACCGGTCAGCTCATCCTCCGTCACAGCCGGCTCTTCATGCCGCCCTGAGCAATCAGCGTCTGGCACTGGTCCTGAAAGAGGTTGCGGAACGCGCCGATCTTCGGTGTTAAGGGCTGAATCCTTTTTCGATCGCCTCTGCGCGGGGCATTTCGCGCGCTGTCCGGACCCAGCGCCGGGGCCCGCTTGCGCGAGAGCTCCTCAGGATAAGGGTTGAGGATGATGTTCGCAGACGGAAGCGGTGTCGCGGGCGCTGCGGGCAGAGCCCTCATCCTGAGGGCTAGCGAAGCGAACGTCTCGAAGGACGAGGGCGCTCCAGGGCACCGCGGGTGGCGCATCCCGCGCCCTCTGCACGCTCCTTCAAGACGGGCCTGACGGCCCTCCTCAGGATGAGGGTGGGAGGGTATCAGAACGAGGGGTGATCGGCGGCAACGGCGTCGTACTTCGCCTCGATAGGCTCATCTCCAAAACGAAAAAACCGCCCCATCGCTGAGGCGGTTCCGGTCGCGAGCGCAGGCAGTGACGCCTGCAGGCATTACTTGATCTTGGCTTCCTTGAACTCGACGTGCTTCTTCGCGACGGGGTCGTACTTCTTCATCGCGAGCTTGTCGGTCATGGTGCGCGAGTTCTTTTTCGTCACGTAGAAGTAGCCCGTGTCAGCGGTCGAGACGAGCTTCACCTTAATGGTGGCGGCTTTGGCCATGGCTGGATCCTCTTCGTTTCAGCGCCCGGCATCGCCGAAACGCAAAGGGCCGGGCGTGCCCGGCCGAAAATCGTCGGGCCCTCATGCCCGATCGGATCTGGCGCGTCAAGGTTTTCGGGTGTGTTAGATGCGCTCCACCAGCGGTTCTCCCTCCCTTCAGGGGAGGGTGGCGCGGGCGCGGAGCGCCCGTGACGGGTAGGGTGTTGTCGCGAAGCGGCACTCGTGGTGCTGCCCTTTGTCATTCCGGGGCGCCGCAGGCGAGCCCGGAACCCATAACCGCCAACGCTGATCGGTTCGCACACCACGCTGATCGCGCAGTGTCTCTCCGGCAACCTTGGTGTTTATGGGTTCCGGGCTCCGCTGCGCGGCCCCGGAATGACAGTGCGTGGCGCCCCGGAACAACAGGCAGAGTGCGGCCGCTATCGCACAGCATCGAATTAGCCGGCTGCCTCCCTCGCCTCAGGGGAGGGCAGGGTGGGGTATCGCGCGCAAGCGCGATTTCCAGCCTCGACGAAAGCCTGCCGCTGACGCGGCATACCCCACACCAAACCCTCCCCTGAGGGGAGGGAGAGGGCCGAGCCTGCGGGCTAGATGAGCTCCCGCTGAAACTTGCGGTTCCGCTCGTAGTAGAACGGGACCGGCAGTTCCGGGGCGAAGCCCTTGGCGATGCGGTCTTCCAGCTCCTCCAGAATCGACAGGGTGATCACCGGCAGGTCGAGGGCCTTGGCTTCCGGCAGGGTCACCCAGGCGAGCTCCACCAGCTCCGAATCGGGGCCCGTCACGCCGCCGATCTCGTGGGCGATGGCGGTGCGGTCGACGGCGAAGAAGCGGGTGTCGAAGCGCTTCGGGCGGCGGGGCGGGGTGATGGCGCGGGCGACCACCTGCAGGCTCTCGAGGTCGGGAAAGATCCCGTGCTCGCGGAAGGCCGCCCAGGGGCCCTCAGGCACCGCCTCCGGGGCGCCGTGCTCCCGCGTGCCGAGCATGAGGCCCGTCTCCTCGAAGGTCTCGCGGATGGCCGCGAGGGCGAGGGCCCGGGCCCGGCCGGCGGAAGGGCGGGTGACCCGGGCCATGAGGGCCTGCTCGGCTCTGGCGTGAAGTGCGCCCGCCACCGGCATGGAGCGGTCGCCCGCCTCGATGCGCCCGCCCGGGAACACGAACTTGCCCGGCATGAACTTGTGGCCCGGGTGGCGGCGGCCCATCAGGACCTTCGGGGTGGAGGACCCGCGGTCGATGATGATGAGGGTGGCGGCATCCTTGGGCCGCAGATTCGCCGTGCCCCGCTCACGTTCGGTGGACGTGAGACGATCCGTGATGCTCTGCGCCCTCGTGTCCGTCACCCTCGGTCTCCCGTTCTCGCCCGCCCGCCCGCGCTGCGGCAAAGCCGTGCATGCCTAACGCGTATTGCAGCCCGACGACAGCGCCTTTGATCGGCTGCAGCAGGCCGAGGGTGAGGACGACGGTGAGCGCCGGCCACAGCGCGAGGTGAACCCAGAGCGGCACCTCGAAGCTCAACTCGGCCTCGAGCACCCCGTACACCACGACGTGGCCGACGATGAACATGACGATGTAGGGCGGAAAGTCGTCGGCCCGGTGGTGGTGGAACGCGGTGCCGCACGCATCGCAGGCCTCCGCCACCTTGAGGAAGCGGCCGAACAGGCGGCCCCGGCCGCAGGCGGGACAGCGCCCGAAGAGGCCGCGGCCCATCGCGCGAAGGCGGCTCGGCTCGTCGGCGACGATCAGGCGGGGTGTGTCGTCCATGATCTGCTCTCTTCGCGTGTTCTTCAGGGCAGCGCTCACGCTCATTCTCCCTCCCTCTTGAGGGGAGAAGGGCTAGAGGCCCGCGCGCCCGCGCTTCTCCTTCACGCGGGGCGTGGTGCGGCCCTTGTTGCCGCCGGTCTTGCGCCCTGGGGGCGGGCCGGAACGGCCCTTCCGCGGGCCGCGGGTTTGGCCCGTGAAGCGGCCTTCGGAGATAAGCTCGAAGCGCAGCGCACCCGCGACGGGGGCGGCCTCCACGAGCTTCACCCGCACCTTGTCCCCGAGCCGGTAGGTCTCGCCGGTGCGCTCGCCCGTGAGGGCGTGGTTCGCCTCGTCGTAGCGGTAGTAATCCGCCCCGATGGTCGAGGCCGGCACGAAGCCGTCCGCCCCCGTCTCGGCGAGCTTGATGAACAGGCCCGCCTTCGTCACCCCCGAGATCTGCCCGTCGAAGGCGGCGCCGATCTGGTCCGCGAGGTGGTGGGCGATGAGCCGGTCGATGGTCTCGCGCTCCGCCGCCATGGCGCGGCGCTCGGCGGTCGAGATCCGGGCGCTGATCTCGGCGAGATCCTTCACGGTGGTGTTCGCCGGCAGGCCGTCGTCGCCGAGCCTGAGGCCGCGGATGAGGGCGCGGTGGACGATGAGGTCCGCATAGCGCCGGATCGGCGACGTGAAGTGGGCGTAGCGGCGAAGGTTGAGGCCGAAATGCCCGTAGTTCTCGGCGGAATACTCAGCCTGGCTCTGGGAGCGCAGCACCACCTCGTTGATGAAGAGCTGATGCTCCGTGCCCTCCACGGTCGACAGGATGCGGTTGAAGAGCGCCGGCTGCAGGGCGCCTTGCTTGGGCAGCTTGTGGCCGATGGAGGCCAGCACCTCGCCGAGCGAGCGCATCTTCTCCAGCGACGGCTCGTCGTGGACCCGGTAGATGAGGTCGGCGTCCGCCTTCTCGAGCACCTCGGCGGCGGCGACGTTCGCCTGGATCATGAACTCCTCGATGAGCCGGTGGGCGTCGAGGCGCTCGGGCACGAAGATGCGGTCGACGGTGCCGTCGGGCTTCAGGAGGATCTTGCGCTCGGGAAGATCCAGGATCAGCGGCTCGCGCTGGTCCCGCGCCCGGCTCAAGGCCCGGTAGGCCGCCCAGAGGGGCCTCAGGATGGTGTCGAGGATCGGCCGCGCGGTGTCGTCGGGGCGGCCGTCGATGGCCGCCTGCGCCTGTTGGTAGGAGAGCTTGGCGGCCGAGCGCATCATCACCCGGTGGAAGCTGTGGCGCCGCTTGCGGCCCTCCGCGTCCACGATCATCCGCACCGCGAGGGCCGGCCGGTCCTCCTGAGGTCGCAGGGAGCACAGGTCGTTCGAGATGCGCTCGGGCAACATGGGCACGACCCGGTCGGGGAAGTAGACCGAGTTGCCGCGCTCCAGGGCCTCGCGGTCGAGGGCGGAGCCGGGGCGGACATAGGCGGCGACGTCCGCGATGGCGACCGTGACCACGAAGCCGCCCGGGTTGTTCGGGTCGTCGTCCGGCACCGCATGGACGGCGTCGTCGTGATCCTTGGCGTCGGGCGGGTCGATGGTGACGAGGGGGAGGGCGCGCCAGTCCTCGCGGCCATCGAGGCTCGCGGGCCTGGCGGCGTCCGCTTCCTTCACGGTCTCGGGGGAGAACACGTTCGGGATCGGGTGGGCGTGGATCGCGATGAGGCTGACGGCCTTCTCGGAGTTGAGCGAGCCCAGGCGCTCCCGCACCTTGGCCTGGGGCAGGCCGAAGCGCCCGGCCTTCGTAACCGAGGCGGCGACGAGGTCGCCCTCCCGGGCCTCGCCCTCGTCGCCGGGGCGCACGAGCCATTCCTTGTCGCGGGACTTCTTTTCCACCGGCACGATGCGGCCGCCGCCCTCCGGCAGGCCGTGGAAGATGCCGAGGGTCTGGGCCTGCTTCTTGGCGATGATCTTGACGACGCGGCCCGTATAGCCGTGCGCCTCGCCGGCCTCCCGCACAGGCCACACGCGCACGAGCGCCCGGTCGCCGACGCCCGGCACCGGCTCGCCGGGGCGGGCCTTGCGCGGGGGGACGATGAGAATCTTCGGCAGGGCGCCGGCCTCGTCGGCCTCCCACTCCGCGGGCTCGGCGACGAGCTCCCCGTCCCGGTCGCGGGACTTGATGTCGGCGAGCACCACCGGGGGCAGCTGCCCTGAGCGGTGGACGCGTTTGCCGCGCCGGTCCACCACGCCGTCGACCTCGAGGTCCTTCAGCATCTGCTTCAGCCAGATCCGGTCGCCGCCCTTGATGTTGAAGGCCTGGGCGATCTCGCGCTTGCCCACCTTGCCGGTCGCATTGGCGATGAAGGCGACGAGGTCTTCGCGGGAGGGCAGGGCGGGGGAGGTGGCTTTCGCGCGCTTGGCCAAGAGGAAACCTGTTGAGCTTTAGGAGAGCAGGCTTGTCGCATGCCCGGACCCGAACGGCTAGGCTGAGGGAGCGCCCGCCGCACCCCATGATGACGCCCGAAGGGCCGCTCCGGATCCATGAAGCCGTTGAGGCGAAAAGAAAAAGGCTCCCGCGAGGGGAGCCTGAAGGGGACCGGCCCGTGGGGGCAGAATGAGCCGGTGATGCCCATCAACGCGGGGGCTCGCGGCTTGGTTCCGCCGCCCGTGAAAAAATCTTCAGGTTTTTTGGAGGGCCGCGCTGCCCAAAGAAAAGGCCGGAACCCAGGGGCCCCGGCCGAAGTCGACCGCGAGGCTTCGCGGCCGGGAGGAAGCTTGGTCAGACCGAGTAGTACATCACGAACTCGACCGGGTGCGGCGTCATCTCGAAGCGCGCCACCTCGGTCATCTTGAGCTCGATGTAGCTGTCGATGAAGTCGTCGTTGAACACGCCGCCCGCCTTGAGGAACGCGCGGTCCTTGTCGAGGTTGGCGAGGGCTTCGCGGAGCGAGCCGCAGACGGTCGGGATCTTCTGGAGCTCGCGCGGGGGCAGATCGTAGAGATCCTTGTCCATCGCCTCGCCCGGATCGATCTTGTTCTGGATGCCGTCGAGGCCGGCCATCAGCATGGCCGCGAAGGCAAGATACGGGTTCGCGGTCGGGTCGGGGAAGCGCACCTCGACGCGCTTGGCCTTCGGCGAGGTCGTCCACGGGATGCGGCAGGAGGCGGAGCGGTTGCGGGCCGAGTAGGCGAGCAGGACCGGGGCCTCGTAGCCCGGGACGAGACGCTTGTAGGAGTTCGTCGAGGGGTTCGTGAAGGCGTTCAGCGCCTTGGCGTGCTTGATGATGCCGCCGATGTACCAGAGGCATTCCTGGCTGAGGTCGGCGTACTTGTTGCCCGCGAAGAGCGGCTTGCCGTCCCGCCAGATCGACTGGTGGACGTGCATGCCCGAGCCGTTGTCGCCGTAGACGGGCTTGGGCATGAAGGTCGCGGTCTTGCCGTAGGACTGCGCCACGTTGTGGATGGCGTACTTATAGATCTGCATCTGGTCCGCCATGTGGACCAGGGTGTCGAACTTCATGCCGAGCTCGTGCTGGGCGGAGGCCACCTCGTGGTGGTGCTTCTCGACCTTCACGCCCATGGACGCCATGGCGGCCAGCATCTCGCCGCGCATGTCCTGCGCGCTGTCGAGCGGGGGAACCGGGAAGTAGCCGCCCTTCGTCGCGATGCGGTGGCCGAGGTTGCCGCCCTCGTAGGGCGTGTCGCCGTTCACCGGCAGTTCCGACGAGTCGAGCCGGAAGCCCGTGTTGTAGGGATCCGCCATGAAGCGGACGTCGTCGAAGATGAAGAACTCGGCCTCGGGGCCGACATAGACGGTGTCGCCGATGCCGGTGGACTTCAGGTAGGCCTCGGCCTTCTTGGCGATGCCGCGCGGGTCGCGCTCGTAGGGCTCGCCGGTGGCGGGCTCGAGAATGTCGCAGGTGATCGAAAGCGTCGCTGCGGAGAAGAAGGGGTCCATGACCGCGGTGGTCGGGTCCGGCATGAGGGTCATGTCGGATTCGTTGATCGCCTTCCAGCCGGCGATCGACGAGCCGTCGAACATGATGCCGTCGGCGAACACATCCTCGTCCACGATCGAGACGTCGAAAGTGACGTGCTGCCACTTGCCCCGGGGATCGGTGAACCGGAAGTCGACATACTTGATGTCGTTGTCCTTGATCGCCTTCAGCACATCCTTGGCGGTCTGCATGGTCCCTGTGGTCCTCTTGTTCTGCCCTTGAGGTCTCCGCAGCCGGGATGGCAGCGGGGTTTCGGCGATCAGATCGCGTCTGATCCGGTCTCTCCGGTGCGGATGCGGATCGCTTCCTCCACCGTCGATACAAAAATCTTGCCATCTCCGATCCGGCCGGTCTGAGCCGCTTTGCGGATTGCTTCCACCGCGCCCTCCACGAGGTCGTCGCCGAGGACGATCTCGAGCTTCACCTTGGGCAGGAAGTCGACGACGTACTCGGCGCCGCGATAGAGCTCCGTGTGGCCCTTCTGACGCCCGAAGCCTTTCGCTTCGATCACGGTGATGCCCTGAAGGCCGACCTCCTGGAGGGCCTCCTTCACCTCGTCGAGCTTGAAGGGTTTGATGATCGCTTCGATCTTCTTCATGGCCGTGCGGTAATCTTGGTCGATGACATTGCCGCTTTTAGCACCATGACCGAGGGGCATCCATCGACCGGCGCCGCCAAGCGCGCCAGTTTTGCCGTCAAACCGTGCAGCGTTTGCACAAAATGACGGCAGTTGATCAGGCCGACATCGCCGGACTCGCGTCGGGCGCCAGTTCTTGGGCAGAATGCACCCGCCATGATGGAACCGCTCCTCACCACCCGTGCCATGAAGGAGGCCGACGCCCGCACCATTGCGGGCGGCACCCCAGGCGTCGCCCTCATGGAGCGGGCCGGGGCGGCGGTGGCGGCGGCCGCGGCGGAGATGGCGGGCGGCGCGCCCGTTCTCGTGCTCTGCGGGCCGGGGAACAACGGCGGCGACGGGTTCGTGGCGGCCCGCCACCTCGCCGAGCGGGGCCTTTCCGTCGCCGTCGCGCTTCTCGGGTCGCGCTCATCCCTGTCGGGCGATGCTGCCGACGCTGCGGCCCGGTGGTCCGGACCCGTCGGGGACGCCGCGCGGGCGGAGCCGGAGCGGGCCGGGCTCGTGATCGATGCCCTGTTCGGCGCCGGACTGGCGCGGGATCTCGACGGCAACGCGCGCGCCCTGATCGAGCGCGTGAACCGGGCCGGGCGCCCGGTGCTCGCCGTCGACCTGCCCTCCGGCATCGACGGGGATACGGGCGCGGTACGGGGCGCCGCCATCGAGGCGCGCCGGACCGTGACCTTCGTGACCCGAAAGCCGGGGCACCTTCTCCTGCCGGGGCGGGCCCATTGCGGGCCGGTGACGGTGGCCGACATCGGCATCCCGGCCGCCACCGTCGATGCGGTCGGGGACCGGACCTTCGCCAACGGCCCGGCGCTCTGGACCGCGGCCCTGCCGCGTCTTCGCATCTCCGCCCACAAATACGACCGCGGCCACACCCTCGTGGCCTCAGGGGGCTCGACCCGGACCGGCGCGGCGCGCCTTGCGGCCCAGGCCGCCTTGCGGATCGGCTCGGGGCTCGTCACGGTCGCCTCGCCCCCGGAGGCGCTCGGCATCAACGCGGCCCACCTCACCGCCATCATGCTGCGGGGCTGCGACGGGGCGGACGGGCTCGACCGCCTCCTGGAGGACCCCCGGTTCAACGCCCTCGTGCTCGGCCCCGCCCTCGGGATCCACGCCATGACCCGCACCATGGTGGTCGTGGCTCTCGAGCGCCGCCGCGCCATGGTGCTCGATGCCGACGCGCTCACCTCCTTCGAGGGGCTCGCCGGGGAGTTGCAGGGCGCCTTCGCGGAGGTGCCGACCGTCATGACGCCCCACGACGGCGAGTTCCGCCGCCTGCTCGCCGGCCAGGACGCGATCCTCGACGCCCCCGGCAAGCTCGAGCGGGCGCGGCGGGCGGCGGCCCATATGGGCGCCGTCATGGTGCTCAAGGGCCCCGACACGGTGATCGCCGCCCCGGACGGCCGGGCGGCAATCAACGAGAACGGAACGGCCTATCTCGCCACGGCCGGCTCCGGCGACGTGCTCTCGGGGATCGTCGCGGGTCTGCTCGCTCAAGGAGTGCCGGCCTTCGAGGCCGCCTGCGCGGGCGTCTGGATCCACGCGGAAGCGGGCGCCTCGTTCGGGCCGGGGCTGATCGCGGAGGATCTGCCGGATCTGCTGCCGGGGGTTTTGCGGGGGGTGCTGTGAGGAATCCGGAGTAGGATTGGCTTCAGCGCTTGTCCTTCCGGGACGCTTCCCACTGTCATTCCGGGGCGCCGCAGGCGAGCCCGGAACCCATAAACACCTCGGTGTCAGAACAGAGCGCACCAGCGCCGAGCGGGTTCTATCACGTTGGTGGTTATGGGTTCCGGGCCCGGCTCCGCCGTCCCGGAATGACAACGTCGGCGCATCGCACAACCGCGATCCAACCGGCTGCCTACCTCCCCTGAGGGGAGGGAGGACGAAACGCTTACGTCACCTCGATCCAGGTCCAGAGCCCCGCGTCGAACCGCTCCATCACGGTCGAGGCGAGCATCCACTTGCCCGGGTTGTCCGCGTTGAAGGCGATCCGGACGGTGCGGGATTCGGGCACCTGGACGGTGTCGAGGAAGTAGGGCTCCCAGCCGTCGTCGAAGGGGTGGAGCAGGCGGAAGACGTGGCCGTGGAGGTGGAAGGGCTGCACCACGGGCGTCTCGTTCTTCAGCGTCATAACGACCGGTGCTCCGCGCTTCACGCTGAGGAGGGCGGATTTCGGGTTGCCGGCGGCACCGTTGAGGGTCCAGGCGGGCTTCGCCTCCGGGTTGCCGCGGATCACGAGGTCCCGGCGGGCGGCGTTCTGCAGGCGGATGGCGGCCGGCAGGCTCTTGTTCGGGGGCAGGGGGGCGATGGCCGGCAGGGCGGGCCGGGGTTGGCCCTCAGTCTTGAGGGTGAGGAGGGGAGCGCCCGCGCCGAGGAGCGCCGTGACGAAGCCGCTCGCCCCGGCCTCGGCCGGCATGTCGAGCAGGATGTCGTAGCGGGTGCCGGGCGCGAAGGGGACGCTCGCCCGCAGGGGCTCGAAGGTGTCGGTCGGCTGCCCGTCGATCGCCGCCACGTAGGGTTTCAGGTTGTCGAAGCGCAGGCGGAAGGCCCGGGCGTTGGACGCGTTGAGCATGCGGATCCGCACCCGCGCGCCCGGGGGCAGGCTCTGCTCCAGGGGCGCCGGGCTGCGGTTCACCGTTAGGGCGTTGCCGAGCCGGCCCGCGGCCTGATCCGCCGCCCCGAAGGGCGCGAGGGTGCCGTCGGGCGCCAGGAGCCAGTCGTCCACCAGGAGAACGAGGTCAAGGTCGACCTGGGGCGGCCTGTCTTCCTCCACCACGAGCGCGGCGCTGAGCCCCCGCTCGAGGGCTTCCGCTGAGCGGCCCGGGACGCAGGGCCGCACCAGCATGGTGCCGGGCTCGGGCGGGGTGAAGCGGTAGGTGAACTCGCCGCTGGGGGGGACCGGGTCCTGGGTGAGGCCGCCGGCCCCGTCCATGGCATTGGCGCCGCGCATGCCGTGCCAATGGAGCGAGAGCGGCGCGGGCGTCTCGTTGACGAGCTTCACCCGCACCTCCTCGCCCCGCTTCACGCGCAGGACGGAGCCCTGATCGAGGCCCTCGAAGGTCCAGAGATCCGCCTCCGGCGCGGGCTCCGGCTTCAGGCGCGCCTTCACGGGCCTTGCCCGCCAGACCCGCTCGGCGGGGGCGGTCTGGGCGAAGGCCGGCGCGCCCCGCGCGGAGGCGGCGAGCGTGAGGGCGAGGCCCGCAACCACGGTGCGACGCGTCGGCAGGCTGGAGAGGTCGGTCATCGGCTCGCGGAGCTGGAGGGAGAAAGGTCGGGGGTGAACGCCGAACGGTCAAGATTGTTGCGGTTTTCCAGCTCTCGCACCTCGCGAACTTTTTTGGTGCGCCCCGAAAAACCCATGCTATAGAGCGCCGTCCCGGAGGAGGTCGCCTCGCGCCACCTCCCTCAGCGGGCGTGGCGGAATTGGTAGACGCACTGGATTTAGGTTCCAGCGGCGAAAGTCGTGGGGGTTCGAGTCCCTCCGCCCGCACCAATCCCGCCAGGATTGGTATCCGGACGGCTCCTCTCGATCAGGTTGGTGGCGTCAGTCGCACTGATGTGAGTTTGGGACAGCGGACGAACGACATTCTCGAGCGATGAAGGCGAACTGAACCATGCAGGTGACGGAAACTCTGTCCCAGGGCTTGAAGCGTGAATTCAAAGTGGTGCTCCCGGCGACGGAGCTGGAGCAGCGCCTCACGAGCGAGCTGTCCACCCTCAAGGATCGCGTGAAGATCAACGGCTTCCGCCCCGGCAAGGTGCCGGTGGCGCATCTGCGCCGGGTCTATGGCCGCTCGGTCATGGCCGACGTGGTGCAGAACGCCGTCAACGAGGCGAACCGCAAGATCGTCGAGGACAACAGCCTCAAGCTCGCCTACGAGCCCCAGGTCCAGTTCCCCGAGAACCGCGAGGAAGTCGAGAACGCCATGAACGCGAAGGCGGACCTCGCCTTCACGGTGGCCCTCGAGATCCTGCCGACCTTCGAGCTCGCCGACCTCTCGGACGTCGCCGTGAAGAAGCCCGTGGCCGAGGTCACGGATGCGGAGATCACCGAATCTCTCGAGCGCATGGCCAAGCAGAACGTCGCGTTCGAGACCAAGGACGGCGCCGCCGCTCAGGGCGACCGGGTGACGGTGGACTTCGTGGGCCGGATCGACGGCACGGAGTTCGAGGGCGGCAAGGCCGAGGACATCAAGGTCGAGATCGGGTCCAACACCTTCATCCCGGGCTTCGAGGACCAACTCGTGGGCGTGAAGGCGGGCGATCAGAAGCTCGTGACCGTGACGTTCCCCGAGAACTACATGGCCCAGCACCTCGCCGGGAAGGCGGCGGAGTTCGACGTGACCGTCAAGGAGATCGCGGCGCCGGGCGAGCTCAAGATCGACGACGAGCTCGCCAAGGGCTTCGGCATGGAATCCCTCGACAAGCTGAAGGACGCGGTCCGGGGCGCCATCCAGCGCGACTTCGACGGCCAGTCCCGCCGCAAGGTAAAGAAGGAGCTCCTCGACGCCCTCGACGCCAAGTACTCGTTCGAGCTGCCCCCGAGCCTCGTGGAGCAGGAGTTCTCGGCGGTCTGGGCGCAGGTCGAAGGCGAGATGAAGTCCTCCGGCAAGACCTTCGCGGACGAGGGCACCACCGAGGAGGAGGCGAAGACGGAGTACCGCCGTATCGCCGAGCGGCGCGTTCGACTCGGGCTCGTCCTTGCGCAGGTGGGTGAGAAGACCGATATCAAGGTCTCGGACGACGAGGTGACGCAGGCTCTCGTCGAGCGCGTCCGCCAGTACCCCGGCCAGGAGCGCCAGGTCTGGGAATTCTACCAGAAAAACCCGCAGGCTCTGGCCGAGATCCGCGCTCCCCTGTTCGAGGAGAAGGTGGTCGACCATATCCTGTCGCAGGTAAAGGTGGACGAACAGAAGGTTTCCAAGGAAACCCTCTTCAGCGACGACGATTCGGACACCGCTGAGTCGCCGAAGAAACGGGCACCGCGGAAGGCCTCCAAGAAGGCAGCCGCCAAGAGCGAGACCGCCGGAGAGTAAATCCTCCGCCGTCTCGCCGCCCCGTCAATGGTTTCGGCCGCGCAACCCGCGCGGCCGAGTTCAGGAGCAGTGAGACGATGAGAGATCCGGTAGACCTTTACACCAATACGCTCGTTCCGATGGTGGTCGAGCAGTCGAACCGCGGCGAACGCGCCTTCGACATCTATTCCCGCCTCCTGCGGGAACGCATCGTCTTCCTCACGGGTCCCGTCGAAGACTATTCGGCCTCGCTCGTGGTGGCGCAGATGCTTCACCTCGAGGCCGAGAACCCGAAGAAGGAAATCGCCTTCTACATCAACTCGCCGGGCGGCGTGGTGACCTCGGGGCTCTCGATCTACGACACCATGCAGTTCATCCGCTGCCCCGTCTCGACCCTCTGCGTCGGCCAGGCGGCCTCGATGGGTTCGCTCCTGCTCTGCGCCGGCGAGGCGGGCAGCCGCTTTGCCCTGGCGAATGCCCGGATCATGGTCCACCAGCCCTCCGGCGGCTACCAGGGCCAGGTCACCGACATCATGATCCACGCCCGCGAGAGCGAAGCCCTCAAGCGGCGATTGATCGAAATCTACGTTAAGCATACCGGCAAAGACTACGACACGGTCGAGCGGGCGCTCGAGCGCGACAATTTCATGACGGCCGAGGTGGCCAAGGATTTCGGCCTCGTCGACGAGGTGCTGGTGAAGCGCCCCGAGCCGTCGGCGAACCCGGCCTAAACCCCTGAATTCCTGGGGATAAACCGAAACCCGGTGCGTCCTTTTGGCGTGCGATACCGTTTCTGTTGATCGCACGCCTCCCCCGTGTTTGCATTGGGATTCGGGACGATAGCGGCGGCGTTTTGAGAATCGGGGACCCCGGAACCTTTCCTTGAGGCCGGGGGTCCTATGTTAAAGAAGTGGTGCGGGGATTGCTTCGGCTGTCCGGCACCGGATTGGAGATGCGATGATGAGCAAGGCTGGCGGCAACGAATCCAAGAGCACGCTCTACTGCTCGTTCTGCGGCAAGAGCCAGCACGAGGTGCGCAAGCTGATCGCCGGCCCGACGGTGTTCATCTGCGATGAATGCGTCGAGCTGTGCATGGACATCATCCGCGAGGAGTCGAAATCCTCCCTGGTGAAGTCCCGGGACGGCGTGCCGACCCCCAAGGAGATCCGCCGCGTCCTCGACGACTACGTCATCGGCCAGGACCACGCCAAGAAGGTCCTCTCGGTGGCGGTGCACAACCATTACAAGCGCCTGGCGCACGCGACGAAGCACAACGACGTCGAACTGGCGAAGTCCAACATCCTGCTGATCGGCCCCACGGGCTCCGGCAAGACGCTGCTCGCCCAGACCCTCGCCCGCATCCTCGACGTGCCCTTCACGATGGCGGATGCGACGACCCTGACCGAGGCCGGCTATGTCGGCGAGGACGTCGAGAACATCATTCTGAAGCTGCTCCAGGCCTCGGATTACAACGTGGAGCGGGCGCAGCGCGGCATCGTCTACATCGACGAGATCGACAAGATCTCCCGCAAGTCCGACAACCCGTCCATCACCCGCGACGTGTCGGGCGAGGGCGTGCAGCAGGCCCTCCTGAAGATCATGGAAGGCACCGTGGCCTCCGTGCCGCCCCAGGGCGGCCGCAAGCACCCGCAGCAGGAATTCCTGCAGGTGGACACGACCAACATCCTGTTCATCTGCGGCGGCGCCTTCGCGGGGCTGGAGCGGATCATCTCGGCCCGCGGCAAGGGCACGTCCATCGGCTTCGGGGCGAACGTTTCGTCCCCGGACGACCGGCGCACCGGCGAGGTGTTCCGGGAAGTGGAGCCGGAGGATCTCCTGAAGTTCGGCCTCATCCCCGAATTCGTCGGCCGCCTGCCGGTCCTGGCGACCCTCGAGGATCTCGACGAGGCGGCGCTCAAGACCATCCTGCAGGAGCCCAAGAACGCCCTCGTCAAGCAGTACCAGCGCCTGTTCGAGATGGAGAACGTGAACCTCACGTTCCAGGACGAGGCCCTCGCCATGGTGGCCCGCAAGGCCATCGAGCGGAAGACCGGCGCCCGCGGCCTGCGCTCCATCCTGGAGGGCGTGCTGCTCGAGACCATGTACGACCTGCCGGGCCTCGACTCGGTGGAGCAGGTGGTGATCGGGCCGGAGGTGATCGAGGGCAAGGCGAAGCCGCTCTTCATCCACGGCGACCGGGCCGACCAGGCGAGCGCCTGAGACCATCACGAAAACGCGCGCGGCGGAGCGCTCGGTTGAAACCGGGTTTCCGCCTCGCCACTTTCCTCCTCATGGGGATGGCGCCCGCTCACCCGAGGGGCGGCACCCCGTACCGGACGCAGCCAAGAACAAAAGCCTGAGCGTTCCGGTGTCCCCGTTCGTCGGCCAGCTCATCCAAGAGGGGTGCGACGGACGTCTCGAAAGGATGTCAGTCCATGACGCAATCCAAGCCACGCCAGCCTGTCGTGCCGGGGTCGACCGGAACCTACGCGGTCCTGCCGCTCAGGGACATCGTCGTCTTCCCGCACATGATCGTGCCGCTGTTCGTCGGCCGCGAGAAGTCGATCCGCGCGCTGGAAGAGGTGGTCAAGGCGGACCGCCACATCCTGCTCGCCACCCAGATCGACGCCACGGACGATGACCCGGCCGCGGACGCCATCTACAAGACCGGCACCCTGGCGAGCGTGCTCCAGCTCCTGAAGCTGCCGGACGGCACCGTGAAGGTGCTCGTCGAAGGGGCGAGCCGCGCCAAGATCAAGGCCTATACCCGGACCGAGGACTTCTACGAGGCCGAGGCCGAGGCCCTGCCGGACTCGCTCGGCGACCAGATCGAGGCGGAGGCTCTCGCCCGCTCGGTCGTGTCCGAGTTCGAGAATTACGTGAAGCTCAACAAGAAAGTCTCGCCCGAGGTCGTCTCGGCGGTGACCCAGATCGACGAGCCCGCCAAGCTCGCCGACACGATCGCGTCGCATCTCGCCATCAAGATCGCCGACAAGCAGGCGATCCTGGAGATCCCGACGGTCGCCCAGCGGCTCGAGAAAGTGCTAGGCCTGATGGAGAGCGAGATCTCCGTCCTGCAGGTCGAGAAGCGGATCCGCACCCGCGTGAAGCGTCAGATGGAGAAGACGCAGCGCGAGTACTACCTCAACGAGCAGATGAAGGCGATCCAGAAGGAGCTCGGGGACGAGGACGGCCGCGACGAGCTCGCCGAGCTCGAGGACAAGATCGAGAAGACCAAGTTCTCGAAGGAGGCCCGCGACAAGGCTCTGGGCGAGCTGAAGAAGCTGCGCCAGATGTCACCGATGTCGGCGGAGGCCACGGTCGTGCGCAACTACCTCGACTGGATGCTCGGCATCCCGTGGGGCAAGCGCTCGAAGATCAAGAAGGACCTCCAGGGCGCCCAGGACGTTCTCGATGCCGATCACTACGGCCTCGAGAAGGTGAAGGAGCGGATCGTCGAGTACCTCGCCGTGCAGCAGCGCGCGAACAAGCTCACGGGCCCGATTCTGTGCCTCGTCGGCCCTCCGGGCGTCGGCAAGACCTCCCTCGGCAAGTCCATCGCCAAGGCGACGGGCCGCGAGTTCGTGCGCATGTCCCTCGGCGGCGTGCGGGACGAGGCCGAGATCCGCGGTCACCGCCGGACCTATATCGGCTCGATGCCCGGCAAGATCGTGCAGTCCATGCGCAAGGCCAAGACCTCGAACCCGCTCATCCTGCTCGACGAGATCGACAAGATGGGCATGGATTTCCGCGGCGACCCGTCGGCGGCGCTCCTCGAGGTTCTGGACCCTGAGCAGAACTCGACCTTCAACGACCATTACCTCGAGGTCGATTACGACCTGTCGAACGTGATGTTCGTGACGACGGCGAACACGCTCAACATCCCGGCCCCGCTTCTCGACCGCATGGAGGTGATCCGCATCGCCGGCTACACCGAGGAGGAGAAGGCCGAGATCGCCCGGGTGCACCTCATCCCGTCCGCCATGAAGAAGCATGGCCTGGACGAGAAGGAGTGGAGCATCTCCGACGAGGGCCTGCTCATGCTCGTGCGGCGCTATACCCGCGAGGCGGGCGTGCGTAACCTCGAGCGCGAGATCGCCAACCTCGTCCGCAAGGCCGTGAAGGAGATCCTCCTGTCCAAGGTCAAGCGGGTGGAGGTGACGCCCGAGAACCTGCCCGACTTCCTCGGCCCCCCGCGCTTCCGCTACGGCGAAGTCGAGACCGAGGACATGGTGGGCGTGGTCACGGGCCTCGCCTGGACCGAGGTCGGCGGCGAACTGCTCACGATCGAAGGCATCATGATGCCCGGCAAGGGCAAAATGACGGTCACGGGCAACCTGCGCGACGTCATGAAGGAATCGATCTCCGCGGCGGCTTCCTATGTCCGCTCCCGGGCCATCGATTTCGGCGTCGAGCCTCCGATGTTCGACCGCAAGGACATCCACGTGCACGTGCCGGAAGGCGCGACGCCGAAGGACGGTCCCTCGGCCGGCATCGCGATGGCGACCGCCATCGTGTCGATCATCACCGGCATCCCGGTTCGCCGGGACGTGGCGATGACCGGCGAGGTGACGCTCCGGGGCCGCGTGCTCCCGATCGGCGGCCTCAAGGAGAAGCTCCTCGCGGCGCTTCGCGGCGGCATCAAGAAGGTGCTGATTCCCGAGGAGAACGCGAAGGATCTCGTCGACCTGCCGGCCAGCGTGAAGAACGGCCTGGAGATCGTCCCGGTCGCCCGCATGGATCAGGTCCTGCAGCACGCCCTCGTGCGGCTGCCGGAGGCGATCGAGTGGGAGGAGACGGTGGTGCCCTCCAAGCCCGCTCCGGCCGGCGAGGAAGAGTCGCCCGGCTTCGTCGCACACTAGTCGCCGACATAGGCCTCGACACCGAACCCCCGGGCCGAAAACCCGGAGGTTTTTCCGTTGCGGAACGGCTCATGCGGGCCGTTTCGGGGGTTGCGCCAGGGGGGCTCTTGGGCCACACGGGGGGCCCTGAAACGCCGCCCCACGACTGCTTTTCCGGGCCGGCGTGATCATTGGAGGATCAAGAATGAATAAAGGCGAGCTCGTTGCGGCCGTCGCCGAGAAGGTGGGGCTGTCCCGAGGCCAGGCGGGTGAGGCGATCGACGCCGCGCTCGACGCCATCACGGGTGCTCTCAAGCAGGGCGACGAGGTGAAGATCGTCGGTTTCGGGACCTTCGTGGTGACCCAGCGCGCGGCCGGCGAGGCCCGCAACCCGCGCACGGGCGAGAAGGTGAGCGTTCCGGCCTCGATGACGCCGAAGTTCCGCGCCGGCGCTGGCCTGAAGGAGGCCGTGAACGGCAAGTAGGCGCCTCGCACCGGGTGACCATCGAGGGGCCGGCGGCGCTTGCGTTGTCGGCCTCTTCTTTTTATCTGAAGACAGGCGCCGCTCGCCGGTGCCCTCGGGCGGTTAGCTCAGTTGGTAGAGCATCTCGTTTACACCGAGAGGGTCGGCGGTTCGAGCCCGTCACCGCCCACCATTTCCCTTGATCCGCGACACAGGATGCGTGACCATACGTCATGCTCCTGCTTCGCGTAGTTCTCTCCTTGTGTTTGATCTGCGCCGTCTCGGCGGGAGCCGAGGCCATGAGCTATCGGCTGGTCTCGCTCGACGACGGGCGCTGCGGCCGGACCTCGTCCTGCCCGGTGGCGATCACGGCCGCCGGGGAGATCGGCCAGGACGAGTTCGAGCGCTTCCGCGCCTTCATCGCCGCGCAGCGCCAGGACGGCCCGGCTCCCCGGCAGTTCATCATCCACTCGAACGGCGGCAATGTGGGGGGCGCCCTGAAGCTCGGGCTCGCCCTGCGGACCCTCGGGATGACGGTGAGCGTCGGCGGCCTTCGCGAGGGGCGGTTGAGAGGCGGCTTCTGCGGGTCGGCCTGCGTCTTCGTCCTCATGGGCGGCAGCCGGCGCGTCGTGCCGAGCGGCAGCGTCGTCGCCGTGCACTCCCCGCGCCGGGTCACCGCCTCCCTCGACCCCGAGACCGTGGGCTCGACCGAACTCGCCCCGGCATTCCGGGACAAGGTTCTGGCGAGCCTCGTCGACTACGCCCGCCACATGGGAGTCGACCCCGCCCTGATCCGCCTCAGCATGACCGTCCCGCATGCCTCGCGGCGGGTTCTCACGGCCGCCGAGATCAGGCGGTTTCGCCTCGCGACGGGCACGCCGAGAACTTAAATCCGGAGCCCGCCAACCATCGCTTGACACCGCGGAATCCGACCCTTATTGCACCCCCACCGTCGCTCGTGAGCGATGTTTGCGCGGGCGTAGCTCAGTCGGTTAGAGTGCCGGCCTGTCACGCCGGAGGTCGCGGGTTCGAGCCCCGTCGCCCGCGCCACTTTCCTCCCAAACCGAAGATCCGGTCAGCGGCTTTAAGGCCCCGCCGCACGAGGCGCCTCGACGCCTGCCGGGCACCGGGCGCGACGCCGGCCTTCGGGCCAACCGCAGGGGGCAGGGAAGGGGGGTGCAACGGCGCTTTGCTTGTTTGTGCAGCGCCGCGAACTCTTGTCACGTCTGGCATCCTCGGATAAGGCTCCGGCTGCATCCCACGATTTGTCGCGGGGCCTGTTTCGAGGCCTAAAACGGCTTAAATCCAGTTTGCCGGCCGACGGAACACGTCGTGACCGTTCCTGTTAGGTGTCGCATGCCGAATCTTCTCGCCGACTACCTGCCGCTCGTGATCTTCATCGGGGTTTCGCTCTTCATCGGGCTGGCCTTGCTCGTGGCGCCGTTCCTGGTCGCCTACAGCAAGCCCGACAACGAGAAGCTCTCCGCCTACGAGTGCGGGTTCAACGCCTTCGACGATGCCCGCATGAAGTTCGACGTGCGGTTCTACCTCGTGGCGATCCTGTTCATCATCTTCGACCTCGAAGTCGCGTTCCTGTTCCCCTGGGCCATCACCTTCGGGGATCTCGGCTGGTTCGGCTTCTGGTCGATGATGATCTTCCTCGGCGTGCTCACGGTCGGCTTCATCTACGAGTGGAAGAAAGGCGCCCTGGAATGGGACTGATCACCAATTCCCAATCTCGGGTCATCGCCCCGCAGCCTGAGGACGTCGTCGATCCGGCGACCGGCAAGCGGATCGGCGACACGGACCCGTACTTCCTGTCGATCAAGGACGAGCTCGCCGACAAGGGCTTTCTCGTCACCTCGACGGAGGACCTGATCAACTGGGCGCGCACCGGCTCGCTCATGTGGATGACCTTCGGCCTCGCCTGCTGCGCGGTCGAGATGATGCACATGTCGATGCCGCGCTACGACGCCGAGCGCTTCGGCTTCGCGCCGCGGGCAAGCCCACGCCAGTCGGACGTGATGATCGTCGCGGGCACGCTCACCAACAAGATGGCGCCGGCCCTGCGCAAGGTCTACGATCAGATGCCGGAGCCGCGCTACGTGATCTCGATGGGCTCGTGCGCCAATGGCGGCGGCTACTATCACTTCTCGTACTCGGTGGTGCGCGGCTGCGACCGCATCGTGCCGGTGGACATCTACGTGCCGGGCTGCCCGCCCACGGCCGAGGCGCTGCTCTACGGGGTGCTGATGCTGCAAAAGAAGATCCGCCGCACCGGCACCATCGAGCGCTGAGGGAAGAGGACCGCATGAACCCGGAACTGGAAGCTCTCGGCCGGCATGTCGCCCAGGCGCTCGGGGAGGCCGTCACGCACCACGTGGTGGCCTACAACGAGCTCACCCTCGTGGCCCGGGCCGAGGACATCGTGCGGGTGATCACCTTCCTGCGCGACGATCCGGAATGCGGGTTCGTGTGGTTCATCGACATCGCGGGAGCCGATTACCCGGGCCGCGAGCGCCGCTTCGACGTGGTCTATCACCTCCAGTCGCCGCGCCATAACCGGCGCATCCGCGTGAAAGTGGAGGCGGACGAGTTCAACCCCGTGCCGTCCGTGATCGGCATCTTCCCGGGCGCGAACTGGTTCGAGCGCGAGGTCTACGACCTTTACGGCGTGCTCTTCTCGGGCCACCCGGACCTGCGCCGGATCCTCACCGACTACGGCTTCGAGGGGCACCCGTTCCGCAAGGATTTCCCCCTCTCGGGCTACGTGGAGGTCCGCTACGACGCCGCGCAGGGCCGGGTGATCTACGAACCCGTGAAGCTCACGCAGGAGCTTCGCAACTTCGACTTCCTGTCCCCCTGGGAGGGCACCGACTACGTGCTCCCGGGCGACGAGAAGTCCAACGCCTGATTCAACCGGAGTCCCCCCGATGGGCGAGCACAATATCCGGAACTTCTCGATCAATTTCGGGCCGCAGCACCCCGCGGCGCACGGCGTGCTGCGCCTCGTGCTGGAGCTCGACGGCGAGGTGGTGGAGCGGGTCGACCCGCATATCGGCCTCCTGCACCGGGGCACCGAGAAGTTCTGCGAGTACAAGACCTACGTCCAGTCGATCCCGTACTTCGACCGGCTCGACTATTGCGCTCCCATGAGCCAGGAGCACGGCTTCTGCCTCGCGGTGGAGAAGCTGCTCGGCCTCCAGGTTCCGCGCCGCGGCCAGCTCATCCGCGTCCTGTTCCTGGAGCTCTCCCGGATCAAGTCGCACCTCCTCAACGTGACCACGCAGGCGATGGACGTTGGCGCGCTCACGCCGCCCCTATGGGGCTTCGAAGAGCGCGAGAAGCTGATGATCTTCTACGAGCGCGTCTCGGGTGCCCGCATGCACGCCAACTACTTCCGCTTCGGCGGCGTGCGCCAGGACGTGCCGCGCGACCTGCTCGACGACATCGAGGAGTGGTGCCACACCTTCCCCAAGACCCTCGACGATCTCGACGAGCTCGTCATGAACAACCGCATCTTCAAGCAGCGCAACGTTGACGTGGGCTACGTGAGCCTCGAGGACTGCTACAAGTGGGGCTTCTCGGGGGTGATGGTGCGCGGCTCGGGCGCCGCCTGGGACCTGCGCAAGCAGCAGCCCTACGAGTGCTACGAGGAGCTCGACTTCGACATCCCGGTGGGCAAGAACGGCGACAATTACGACCGCCAGATCATCCGCATGCACGAGATGCGGCAGTCGGTCCGCATCATGCTCCAGTGCATCGCCAAGCTGCGCGAGCCGGCCGGCCAGGGGCCGATCTCGGCGCAGGACGGCAAGATCGTGCCGCCCTCGCGCCGCGACATGAAGCAGTCGATGGAAGGGCTGATCCAGCACTTCAAGCTCTTCACGGAGGGCTTCCACGTGCCGGCCGGCGAGGTCTACGCGGCGACGGAGACCCCGAAGGGCGAGTTCGGCGTCTACCTCGTGGCGGACGGCACCAACAAGCCGCACCGGGTGCGCATCCGCCCGCCGGGCTTCGCGCACCTCCAGGGCATGGACTTCATGTGCCGCGGCCACATGCTGGCCGACGTGTCGGGGGTGCTCGGCTCCCTCGACATCGTGTTCGGCGAGGTGGATCGTTGAGGATTGCCGCCCGGAAGGGCGGCTGAGGATCAGGTCGTCGATGCCCGGTGCCGCGCGCCGGGCATGACGGTTGTTAAAGGGGATCGCAATGGCCGTTCGGAAGCTCGCTCCCGAAGAGCTCCAGCCCAAGAGCTTCGCCTTCACGCCCGAGAACCTGGCGTTCGCGGACAAGGAAATCGCCAAGTACCCGCCCGGCCGCCAGGCCTCGGCGGTGATCGCGGTCCTGGGCAAGGCGCAGGAGCAGAACGGCGGCTGGCTGCCCCGCCGGGCCATCGAGGCCGTCGCCGAGAAGCTCGGCATGCCGGCGATGCGCGTCATGGAGGTGGCGACCTTCTACACGATGTTCAACCTCGAGCCCGTGGGCAAGCACTTCATCCAGCTGTGCGGCACCACCCCCTGCGCCCTGCGCGGCGCCGGCGAGATCCGCGCGATCCTGGAGCGCCGGGTGGGGGAGCAGAACCGGGTGTCCGCTGACGGCACCTTCTCGTGGCTGGAGGTCGAGTGCCTGGGGGCGTGCAGCAACGCCCCCATGGTGCAGATCAACGACGACTACTTCGAGGACCTGACCCCCGCCAATTTCGAGCAGCTGCTCGACGACCTTCAGGCCGGGCGCCCCGTGCGCAAGGGCTCGCAGATCGGCCGCAACGCTTCCGAGCCCCACCAGGCGGTGAACACCCTGACGGATCCGGCCCTGTTCGACGGCTCCGCGATCGGCGCCTGGCGCAAGCGCTTCGAAGAGGCGGCGGTGCAGACCGGGGAGACCGAGGCCGCCGAGGCGAGCATGCCCGAGAAGGCCAAGGCGGGGCGTCCCCTCGTCGGCCGCCCCATCGAGAGCGCGGCGGTCGACACCCCGGCGGAGCGCGCCAAGGAGGGCGAGCCGCCTCTCGACCCCGCCGAGGTGAAGGCCGCCTCCGACCCGACCCGCGCGACGGCGGTCGAGGCGCGTCAGGAGGACGCCTCAAAACCGGCCCCTCAAAGCTCCAAATCCTATGTGGCGACGCCGTCGAACCCGGAGGCCGGGCGCCCCGTGGCGAGCCAGCCGACCACGCCCCAGGCCGGCACGCCCGCCTCGGAGGCGACCACCCGCCGCTACGGCTCCGAATCCAAGCAGGACGTCATCGTCGACAACAAAGACGTCAAGCGTCCTGACTAAGGTGACTTGAGATGCTTCAGGACAGAGACCGCATTTTCACGAACCTCTACGGGTTCCATTCGCCGGACCTCCAGGCCGCCAAGATGCGCGGCGCCTGGGACGGCACGAAGTTCCTGCTCGAGCAGGGCCGCGACTGGATCATCGACGAGATGAAGAAGTCGGGCCTGCGCGGCCGGGGCGGCGCGGGCTTCCCGACGGGCCTCAAGTGGTCTTTCATGCCCAAGCAGGCGAGCGAGCGCCCGCACTACCTCGTGGTCAACGCCGACGAGTCGGAGCCCGGCACCGCCAAGGACCGGGAGATCATGCGGCACGACCCGCATCTCCTGATTGAGGGCTGCCTCCTCGCTTCTTTCGCGATGGGCGCGCACGCGGCCTACATCTACATCCGCGGCGAGTACGTGACCGAGCGCTTCGCGCTCCAGCGCGCGGTGGACGAGGCCTACGAGGCCCGGCTCATCGGAAAGGACAACGTCCACGGCTATCCCTTCGACCTCTACGTCCATCACGGGGCCGGCGCCTATATCTGCGGCGAGGAAACGGCGCTCATCGAGAGCCTGGAGGGCAAGAAGGGCATGCCGCGCCTCAAGCCCCCGTTCCCGGCCAATATGGGGCTCTACGGCTGCCCCACGACCGTGAACAACGTGGAGTCGATCGCGGTCGCCGGCACCATCCTGCGCAAGGGCGGCGCCTGGTTCGCGGGCCTCGGGCGCCCGAACAACACCGGCACCAAGCTGTTCTCGGTCTCCGGCCACGTGAACAAGCCCTGCAACGTGGAGGAGGAGCTCGGCCTCACCTTCCGCGAGCTCATCGACAAGCATTGCGGCGGCATTCGCGGCGGCTGGGACAACCTCCTCGCCGTGATCCCGGGCGGCTCCTCGGTGCCCCTCGTGCCGGCGGAGCAGATCTGCGACGCCCACATGGACTTCGACACCCTGCGGAACCTCAAGTCGGGCCTCGGCACGGCGGCGGTGATCGTCATGGACAAGTCGACGGACCTCATCCGCGCCATCGCCCGCCTCTCGTACTTCTACAAGCACGAGAGCTGCGGCCAGTGCACCCCGTGCCGCGAGGGCACGGGGTGGATGTGGCGCGTGATGAACCGCATGGCGGAGGGCCGGGCGCAGAAGCGCGAGATCGACATGCTGCTGGAGGTCTCGACCCAGATCGAGGGCCACACGATCTGCGCCCTCGGCGACGCCGCCGCCTGGCCGGTCCAGGGCCTCATCCGCCATTTCCGCCACGAGATCGAAAAACGCATCGACGACTACGCCGCGAACCCGCACATGGAACCCGTTCCCATGGCGGCGGAGTGAGCCGGCGAGCCCGACAGGTACGAACCCTATGACCAAACTCATCGTCGACGGCATCGAAGTTGACGTCCCGCCGGATTACACGCTGCTCCAGGCCGCCGAAGAGGCCGGCGCAGAGATCCCGCGGTTCTGCTTCCACGAGCGCCTGTCCATCGCCGGCAACTGCCGGATGTGCCTCGTCGAGGTGAAGGGCGCCCCGAAGCCGGTGGCCTCCTGCTCCTGGGCCGTGCGCGACTGCCGCCCGGGCCCTAACGGCGAGCCGCCGGTGATCAACACCAAGACGCCGCTCGTGAAGAAGGCGCGGGAAGGGGTGATGGAGTTCCTCCTCATCAACCATCCGCTCGACTGCCCGATCTGCGACCAGGGCGGCCAGTGCGACCTGCAGGACCAGGCCATGGCCTACGGGGTGGATTCCACCCGGTTTTCCGAGAACAAGCGGGCGGTGGTCGACAAGTATCTCGGCCCCCTCGTCAAGACCGCCATGAACCGGTGCATCCATTGCACCCGCTGCGTTCGCTTCACCACCGAAGTGGCGGGCGTGGACGATCTTGGGGCGATCTGGCGCGGAGAGGACATGGAGATCATCTCCTACCTCGAGAAGGCGCTCGGCTCGGAGCTCCAGGGCAATGCCGCGGACCTGTGCCCGGTCGGAGCGCTCACCCATAAGCCCGACGCCTTCAACTACCGCCCCTGGGAGCTCACGAAGGCCGAGTCCGTGGACGTCATGGACGCGGTGGGCTCGAATATCCGTGTCGATTCCCGCGGCCGCGAGGTCATGCGCATCCTGCCTCGGGTGCATGAGGGCATCAACGAGGAGTGGATCTCCGACAAGACCCGCTACATCGTCGACGGCCTGCGCCTCCAGCGCCTCGACCGGCCGTTCGTGCGGGTGGACGGCCGCCTGCGTCAGGCCTCCTGGGGCGAGGCGTTCAGCGCCATCGCCGCCCGCGTAAAGGCCGCCTCGCCGGGGCGGATCGGCGCCATCGTGGGCGATCTCGTGGCCGTGGAGGAGACCTACGCGCTGAAGCTTCTGATGCAGAGCCTCGGCGTGACGAACCTCGACTGCCGCCAGGACGGTTCGGTCCTGAACCCGGCCCATGGCCGCGGCTCCTACATCTTCAACACGACGATCGCCGGCATCGAGGAAGCGGACGCGATCCTGATGATCGGCGCCAATCCGCGCATCGAGGCCTCCCTCGTCAACGTTCGCATCCGCAAGCGCTGGCGCGTCGCCCCGCCGCCGATGGCCCTCATCGGCGAGAACGTGAACCTGACCTATCCTTACGAGTACCTCGGTGCCGGCCCGGAGACGCTCAGCGAGCTCGCCGCCGGCCGCATCGGCTTCATCGAGCGGCTGCGCGAGGCCAAGCGCCCGCTGATTATCGTCGGTCCCGGCGCTCTCAACCGCCCGGACGGCCTCGCCGTCCTCGCCTCCGCGGCGGCCCTCGCCCGCGAGGTCGGTGCGGTGGCGGAGGGCTGGAACGGCTTCTCGGTCCTGCACACGGCGGCGTCGCGGGTCGGAGCCCTCGACCTCGGCTTCGTGCCGGGGGAGGGCGGGCTCACCGCCCGCGAGATGGCGCAGGGCGGCGTCGACGTCCTGTTCAACCTCGGCGCGGACGAGATCGAGATCGCACCGGGCGCCTTCGTGATCTACCAGGGCACCCACGGCGACAAGGGCGCCCACCGGGCGGACGTGATCCTGCCGGCGGCGGCCTATACGGAGAAGTCCGGCACCTACGTGAACCTCGAGGGACGGGTGCAACTCGCCAACCGCGCGGCCTTCGCGCCGGGCGACGCCCGCGAGGACTGGGCGATCCTGCGCGCCCTCTCGGACGTGCTCGGACAGCGGCTGCCCTTCGACTCCCTCGATGCCCTGCGCCGGAAGCTCTTCGCCGAGCACCCGCACATGGCACGCCTCGATCAGATCGCGGCGGGCGAGGGGGCACAGACTCTCGAGCGGCTGGCGGGCCTCGGCGGCCAGCCCGGGCGCGAGCCCTTCGTCAGCCCGATCGGCGATTTCTACCTCACGAACCCCATCGCCCGCGCGTCCGGCGTCATGGCCGAGTGCTCCGCGCTCGCCCGCGGCGACCGGCTCGAAGCGGCGGAATAAGGGGAGGGACCTTTGGAACTCGGAGACATCATCCTCTCTGTGGCGATCATGGTGGGCAAGAGCCTGTTCATGCTCGTCGCCCTCCTGGTGTTCATCGCCTACGCGCTTTACGCCGACCGCAAGGTCTGGGCGGCGGTCCAGCTGCGCCGTGGCCCGAACGTGGTCGGCCCCTGGGGCCTGTTCCAGAGCTTCGCGGACCTTCTGAAGTTCGTCGTCAAGGAGCCGGTGATCCCGGCCTCCGCCAACAAGGGCATGTTCCTTCTGGCCCCCCTCGTCACCGCGACCCTGGCGCTCGCCTCCTGGGCCGTGATCCCGCTCAACGAGGGCTGGGCGATCGCAGACATCAATGTCGGCATCCTCTACCTCTTCGCGATCTCGTCCCTCGGCGTCTACGGCATCATCATGGGGGGCTGGGCGTCGAACTCGAAGTACCCGTTCCTCGGCGCCCTGCGCTCGGCGGCCCAGATGGTGTCCTACGAGGTCTCGCTCGGCTTCGTGATCATCACGGTGCTGATGTGCGCCGGCACCCTCAACCTCTCCGGCATCGTCCGGGCGCAGGACACGGCGCTGGGCATCTTCGGCTGGTACTGGCTGCCGCTTCTGCCCATGTTCGTGATCTTCTTCATCTCGGCCATGGCCGAGACGAACCGGCCGCCCTTCGACCTGCCGGAGGCGGAATCGGAACTCGTGGCGGGCTTCGCGGTGGAGTATTCCTCGACGCCCTACCTCCTGTTCATGCTCGGCGAGTACGTCGCGATCATGAGCATGTGCGCCTTCGGGACCATCCTGTTCCTCGGCGGCTGGCTCTCGCCCATCCCCTTCGCGCCCTTCACGTGGATCCCGGGCGTGGTCTGGTTCGTCCTCAAGGCGAGCTTCCTCTTCTTCCTGATCGCCATCGTGAAGGCGATGGTGCCCCGCTACCGCTACGACCAGCTCATGCGGCTCGGCTGGAAGGTGTTCCTGCCGATCTCGCTCGCCATGGTGGTGATCGTGGCGTTCGTCCTGCAACTCACCGGCCTTGCGCCGGGCGCAACCCAGTAGGGAGCCCCATGCGGTTGGATCAGGCTGCCAAGGCCCTTCTCCTGAAGGAGTTCGTGTCGGGGTTCTTCCTCGCCATGAAATACTTCTTCAAGCCGAAGGCCACCATCAACTACCCCTTCGAGATGGGCCACCGGGGCCCGCGCTTCCGGGGCGAGCACGCCCTGCGGCGCTACCCCAACGGGGAGGAGCGCTGCATTGCCTGCAAGCTGTGCGAGGCCATCTGCCCCGCCCAGGCCATCACCATCGAGGCCGGCCCGCGCCGCAACGACGGCAGCCGTCGCACGACGCGCTACGACATCGACATGGTGAAGTGCATCTATTGCGGCCTGTGCCAGGAGGCCTGCCCTGTGGACGCCATCGTGGAGGGCCCCAACTTCGAGTTCTCCGTCGAGACCCGCGAGGAACTGCTCTACGACAAGAACAAGCTCCTCGAGAACGGCGATCGCTGGGAGCGGGAGATCGCCCGCAACATCGCGAAAGACGCGCCGTATCGGTAACGGTCAGCAATCCTCATCCTGAGGAGGCCGTGAGGCCGTCTCGAAGGGCGAGGGTTGCGGGTCGAACGTGCGCTGGAGACGACGCCCCGTCCTTCGAGACGCGCTCTGACGAGCGCTCCTCAGGATGAGGGCTGTGGGGGAGGGGCGGCAACGCTTGTCCCGCCAGGGCTATGAAACTATAGACAGGCCGCCGGCCAGCCCGGCGGCTGCTACGCGTAGGGCACCATGTCGGTCAACGCCGCCTTCTTTTACCTCTTCGCGACCGTCACCATCGCCTCCGGCTTCATGGTGATCGCGTCGCGCAACCCCGTCCAGTCGGTGCTCTTCCTCATCTTCGCGTTCGTGAACGCGGCGGGGCTGTTCCTGCTGATGGGAGCCGAGTTCCTGGCGATGATCCTCGTCATCGTCTACGTGGGCGCGGTCGCGGTGCTGTTCCTCTTCGTCGTCATGATGCTCGACGTGGATTTCGCGGCGCTGCGGCAAGGCTTTCTCCAGAACCTGCGGCTCGGCGCCGTGATCGGTATCGTGTTCCTCATCGAGCTCGTAGGGGTCGTCGGCGCCTACTTCGCCGATCCCGGCCTCGTGCGTACCCCGCAGGCGCCCGTAGCCGCCGGCATGACGAACACCGAGGCCATCGGCCAGGTTCTGTACACCCGCTACTTCTACTTCTTCCAGGCCTCCGGCCTCATCCTGCTCGTCGCCATGATCGGTGCCATCGTGCTCACGCACCGGGAGAGGCTCGGCGTGAAGCGCCAGGACATCTCGAAGCAGAACGCCCGCACCCAGGAAACCGCCGTAGAGGTGCGGAAGGTTCCCTTCCGCCAGGGCGTCTAGAGCATGGCCAGGCGAAGTGGACCCCGGTTCGCCGTCCGGTCATGCGGCATCTAAGGAATCAGCGCGATGGAAATCGGTCTTGGCCATTACCTGACGGTCGCGGCGATCCTGTTCACGCTCGGCGTGTTCGGCATCTTCATGAACCGCAAGAACGTCATCATCATCCTGATGTCGGTGGAGCTCATCCTGCTCGCCGTGAACATCAACATGGTGGCCTTCTCCACCCATCTCGGCGACATCGTCGGCCAGGTCTTCGCCCTGCTGATCCTCACGGTCGCCGCGGCCGAGGCCGCCATCGGCCTTGCCATCCTGGTGGTCTTCTTCCGCAACCGCGGCTCCATCGCGGTTGAGGACGTCAACATGATGAGGGGCTAAAGTCCCGATGTATCACGCGATCGTCTTCCTGCCGCTCGTCGGCTTCCTCATCGCGGGCCTGTTCGGGCGCGTGCTCGGGCCCCGTCCGAGCGAGATCATCACGACGGCCCTGCTGTTCGTCTCCGCCGCGCTCTCCTGGGTCGCCTTCTACCAGGTGGGCTACGGCACGGGCGCGACGCGGGTGCAGGTCGCCCAGTGGATGCAGTCCGGCGATCTCGTGGTCGATTGGGCGTTCCGGATCGACACGCTCACGGCGGTGATGCTGGTGGTGGTGAACTCGGTCTCCGCCCTCGTTCACCTCTATTCCATCGGCTACATGCACGAGGATCCGCACCGGCCGCGGTTCTTCGCGTACCTCTCGCTCTTCACCTTCGCCATGCTGATGCTGGTGACGTCGGACAACCTCGTCCAGATGTTCTTCGGCTGGGAGGGCGTGGGCCTCGCGAGCTACCTGCTCATCGGCTTCTGGTACAAGAAGGACAGTGCCAACTCCGCGGCCATGAAGGCTTTCATCGTCAACCGGGTCGGCGATTTCGGCTTCGCGCTCGGCATCTTCCTCGTCTTCGTGCTGTTCAACTCGGTCTCGTTCGACCAGATCTTCCCGCGGGTGGCGGAACTGGCGAACAACCGCTTCCTCTTCGTCGGCATCGAATGGAACGCCATGACGCTGGCGTGCCTGCTGCTCTTCATGGGCGCCATGGGCAAGTCGGCGCAGTTCCTCCTGCACACCTGGCTTCCCGATGCGATGGAGGGCCCGACCCCGGTCTCCGCCCTCATCCACGCCGCCACCATGGTGACGGCGGGCGTGTTCATGGTGGCGCGCCTGTCGCCGCTCTTCGAGTATGCGCCTGCGGCGCTCTCGGTGGTGGTGGTCGTCGGCGCCATCACGGCGTTCTTCGCCGCCACGGTCGGCCTCGTGCAGAACGACATCAAGCGGGTCATCGCCTACTCGACCTGCTCGCAGCTCGGCTACATGTTCGTGGCTCTCGGCGTCGGCGCCTATTCGGTCGGCATCTTCCACCTATTCACCCACGCCTTCTTCAAGGCCCTTCTGTTCCTCGGTGCCGGCTCGGTCATTCACGCGATGCACCACGAGCAGGACATGCGGAACATGGGGGCTTTGCGCCGCTTCATCCCGTTCACGGCCGCCATGATGGGCATCGGCACCCTGGCGCTCATTGGGTTCCCGTTCACGGCGGGCTATTACTCCAAGGATGCCGTCATCGAGGCGGCCTTCGCGTCCGACCGGCCCGGGGCGACCTTCGCGTTCCTCGCCACCGTGATCGCCGCCTTCATGACCTCGTTCTATTCCTGGCGCCTGTTCTTCATGACCTTCGAGCAGGAGCCCCGCTGGGCGAGCCACGGCCACGGCGCCCACGGGCACGCCCACGGGTCGCACGGCGACCACGAGGGCGTCGAGCACAATGTCCGCTCGCAGGATGCCGAGCCCGCCCATGCGGCGGATCACGAGCACGGCCACCACGGCGACCACCAGCCCCACGAGAGCCCGCTCGTCATGCTGATCCCGCTCGGCCTCTTGGCGGTGGGCGCGCTCTTCGCCGGCATCGTGTTCCACGACGCCTTCATCGGCGACGGCTACAACGATTTCTGGAAGGGCTCGCTGTTCACGGGGCCGGACAACAAGATCCTGGAAGAGATGCACAATCTCCCGGCGATCATCCCGTGGATCCCCACCATCATGATGGCGCTCGGCTTCGCCCTTGCCTTTGGGATGTACATCCGCAGCCGCACGGCGCCGGCGCGCCTCGCGGCGGAGCACCCGCTTCTGTACAAGTTCCTGCTCAACAAGTGGTACTTCGACGAGCTCTACGACCTCATCTTCGTGCGGCCCGCAAAGCGGCTAGGCCACTTCTTCTGGCGCACGGGCGATGCCCGGATCATCGACGGGCTCGGGCCAGACGGGATCTCGGCCCGCGTCCTCGACGTCACCCGCGGCGTGGTACGGGTGCAGAGCGGCTACCTCTACCACTACGCCTTCGCCATGCTGATCGGCGTGGCGCTCCTCGTCACCTACTACCTCGTCTCCGGGAGCGTCCGCTGATGTTCGGCTTCGGCATCCTTTCGGGGCTGATCGTCCTGCCGCTCGTCGGCGCGGCGTTCATCCTCCTCCTGCGCGGCGACAACGAGGCGGTCCGCTCCAACGCTCGCTGGGCGGCGCTGGGGGCGACGATCGTCACCTTCATCGTCTCCCTCGTCGCCTGGGGCCGCTTCGACACCGCGACCCCGGCCTTCCAACTCGTCGAGAGCCATGCCTGGCTCACGGAGACGATCCGTTTCAAGCTCGGCGTCGATGGCTTCTCGATGCCTTTCATCCTCCTGACGACGTTCCTGATGCCGTTCTGCATCCTGGCGTCATGGGAGGCGATCGAGCACCGGGTGAAGGAGTACATGGTCGCGTTCCTCGTCCTCGAGGCGACCATGATCGGCGTCTTCGCGGCGCTCGACCTCGTCCTGTTCTACCTCTTCTTCGAGGCCGGCCTCATCCCGATGTTCCTCATCATCGGCATCTGGGGCGGCAAGCGGCGCATCTACGCGAGCTTCAAGTTCTTCCTCTATACGCTGCTCGGCTCTGTGCTGATGCTGCTCGCCATCATGGCCATGCTCTGGACGGTCGGCACCACCGACATCCCGACCCTGCTGGCGGAGTCCAAGAACCGCTTCGGCTTCGACGCCCAGTTCTGGCTGTGGCTCGCCTTCTTCGCGTCCTTCGCCGTGAAGATGCCGATGTGGCCGGTGCATACCTGGCTGCCCGACGCCCACGTGGAGGCGCCGACCGCCGGCTCCGTGATCCTGGCCGGCATCCTTCTCAAGATGGGCGGCTACGGCTTCATCCGGATCTCGCTGCCCATGTTCCCGGAGGCGTCGCAATACTTCGCGCCCCTCGTGTTCTCGCTCTCCGTCATCGCCATCGTCTACACGTCGCTGGTGGCGCTGATGCAGGAGGACATGAAGAAGCTCATCGCCTATTCGTCGGTGGCGCATATGGGCTTTGTTACCATGGGCATCTTCTCCATGAACCCGCAGGGGATTCAGGGAGCGATGTTCACCATGATCTCGCACGGGCTCATCTCGGGCGCGCTCTTCCTGTGCGTCGGCGTGATCTACGACCGGATGCACACCCGCGAGATCGCGGCCTATGGGGGCCTCGTGAACCGGATGCCGCTCTACGCGGTCGCCTTCCTCATCTTCACCATGGCCAATGTGGGCCTGCCGGGCACCTCGGCCTTCGTGGGCGAGTTCCTGTCCCTGCTCGGGGCTTTCCGGGCCAACCCTTGGGTGGCCTTCTTTGCCACCACGGGCGTGATCCTCTCCGCGGCCTATGCTCTCTGGCTTTACCGCCGGGTGGTCTACGGCGAGCTCACCAAACCCGCGCTCCAGGGCATCAAGGACCTCGATCGTCGCGAGATGATCATCCTGGCGCCGCTCGTCGTCCTCGTCATCTATTACGGCGTGCAGCCGGGCCCGATCCTCAACGCGTTCGATGCGTCCACGGGCTCCCTCGTCACCCAAGTTCAATCCGCGCTGTCAGCCGTGAAGACGGCGGCGGTGGCGCAGTAAGGCTCCCTTCATGAACCCGGCGCACACCCTTCCCGTCCTCGGCCCAGCCCTGCCGGAGATCCTGCTCGCGATCGGCGTGCTGGCCCTCGTGCTCTTCGGCGCCTTCCGGGGCGAGCGCTCCGCCTCCGTGATGCACATCGCGGCTTTGGCGCTTCTGGCTGTGGCGCTCGTTGCCGTGGTGATGCTGCCGTCCGAGCGTACGGAGGCCATGGCGGGCTCCTTCGTCATGGACGGGTTCGCCAAGTTCATGAAGGTGCTGACGCTGCTCGGCGCCGCCGCCGGCATCCTGATGGCGACGGATTACCTGAAGCGCGAGGGCATCAACCGCTTCGAGTTCCCGATCCTCGTGGTGCTCTCCACCATCGGCATGCTGATGGTGATCTCGGCCAACGATCTCATCGCGCTCTATCTCGGCCTCGAGTTGCTCTCCCTCGCGTCCTACGTCATCGCCGCCTTCCACCGGGACGACGTGCGCTCGACGGAAGCGGGCCTGAAGTACTTCGTGCTCGGCGCGCTCTCCTCCGGCATGCTCCTTTACGGCGCGTCCCTCGTCTACGGGTTCACGGGTTCCGTGTCGTTCCCGGTCATCGCCAACGCGCTCCAGGGCCAGGCGTCGAACGGCGTGATCTTCGGTCTCGTCTTCGTCGCCGCCGGCATCGCTTTCAAGATCTCGGCCGTGCCGTTCCACATGTGGACGCCCGACGTCTATGAGGGCTCGCCCACCCCCGTGACCGCCTTCTTCGCCGCGGCGCCCAAGATGGCCGGCATGGCCATGGCGGTGCGCGTGTTCGTGGATGCTTTCCCGAACATCCTCGGCCAGTGGCAGCAGATCATCGTCTTTATCGCCATCGCCTCGATGGCGCTCGGCTCCTTCGCCGCCATCGGCCAGCGCAACCTCAAGCGCCTGATGGCCTATTCGTCCATCGCCAATATCGGCAACGCGCTGATCGGCCTGGCTGCCGGCACGGTCGAGGGAGTGCAGGGCGTCGCGATCTACATGGCGATCTATCTCGCCATGACGCTCGGCGCCTTCGCCTGCATCCTGGGGCTGCGCCGCGGCAACCAGATGTTCGAGAACGTGGACGACCTGTCGGGTCTCTCGCGGACCCATCCCGTCATCGCGTTCTGCCTGGCGATGATGATGTTCTCGCTCGCCGGCATCCCGCCGCTCGCCGGGTTCTTCGCGAAGTTCTACGTCTTCGCCGCCGCCATCAAGGCGGGCCTCGTCGGCCTTGCGGTGATCGGCGTCGTCACGAGCGTGATCAGCGCCTTCTACTACATCCGCATCGTCAAGGTGATCTACTTCGACGAGCCGCGGGAGGCCTACGCGCCCCTGACCCCGAGCCTCAAGCTCGTCCTCGGGCTGACCAGCGCCGTCGTGCTTCTGTTCTGGCTCGTCCCGGCGCCGCTCGAGAGCGCTGCCGCGGCTGCCGCCCGGTCGCTGTTCTAACGTGCAGCTTCCGCCCGAGATCGAAGCCAACGGCACCCGGCTGCTCTCCCTCGACTCGACGGAGTCGACCAACGACGATGCCCTTCGTGCGGCCCGCGAAGGCGAGGCCGGACCGCTCTGGGTCGTGGCTGCGCAGCAGCGTTCGGGGAGGGGACGGCACGGCCGCGTCTGGACGTCGCCGCCGGGCAATCTCTACGCCAGTGTTCTTCTCGTCGATCCCTGCGAGCCGGCGCTCGCGCCGCAACTCGGCTTCGTCGCGGGCCTCGCCCTGCACGAAGCCGTCGAGCAGGTCACGGGAGTAGGGGCGCCGCGCCTCGCCCTGAAATGGCCGAACGATCTTCTCCTCGACGGCGCGAAGATTTCGGGCCTGCTGCTGGAAGGTCATCGGGTCGGACCGCGCCTCGCCATCGTGGTGGGTTTCGGCGTCAATGTCGCCGCGGCGCCGGAGGGCACGCCCTATCCGGCAACGACGCTTCAGTCGATCAAGCCGGGCACGACGCGCGAGGCCCTGTTCGCTGCCCTTGCCCGGACCTTCGCGGCGACCTTCGAGGCCTGGCGGCAGGCGCAGCACCTCGGCGCCGCCGATTCCTTTGCGGCGATCCGTCGGCTCTGGCTCGAGCGGGCCAAAGGGGTCGGGTCCGAGGTGGCGCTGCGCCTGCCCTCGGGCGAACGGCGCGGCGTCTTCGAGGGGCTCGACCGGACCGGCCGGCTCCAGCTGAAAACAGCGTCCGGCGTGGAACTCATCGACGCAGGCGACCTTTTCTTTCCTAATTTGAATCCCACAACGGCTGAGCTCTCGGCCGGCACAAGGTCTTGAAACACATGGCAGCTCAGGACGAGCTCGTATTCGTTCCCCTCGGCGGTTTGGGGGAGATCGGCATGAACGCGGCGCTCTACGGCTTCGGGCCGGCGCAGGACCGCAAGTGGATCCTCGTCGATTGCGGCATGGGCTTCGGCGGCGAGGAAAACCTGCCGGGCGTCGATCTCGTCTATCCGGATCTGCGCTACATCGAGGATGAGGCCGAGAACCTTCTCGGCATCTTCATCACCCATGCGCACGAGGATCACATCGGGGCGCTCGTCGAGATGTGGCCGCGCCTCAAGGCGCCCGTCTACGCCTCGCGCTTCGCCATCGGCCTTCTCGAAACCCGGCGCCTCTCGGAACCGGGCGCGCCGAAGATCAAGCTCAACGAGATCGTGCCCGGCCAGCGCCTGCAGCTTGGTCCGTTCAATGTCGAATACGTTCCAGTGGCGCATTCCATCCCGGAATCGAACGCGCTTGCGATCCGCACCTCCCACGGGCTCGTGGTGCATACGGGCGACTGGAAGCTCGATCAGACGCCGTATCTCGGCAGCCTCACCTCCGAGGCCGACTTCAAGGCGCTGGGGGAGGAGGGCGTTCTCGCCCTCATCTGCGACTCCACGAACGTGGTGCGCGACGGGGTGAGCCCGAGCGAGAGCGACGTCGCGCGCGAACTGGCGAAGCTCATCAAGGACGCGCCGCACCGGGTCGCCATCACGACCTTCGCGTCGAACGTCGCCCGGATGCGCTCGGTGGCGGACGCCGCCAAGGAATGCGGGCGCGAGGTCGTCGTGGTGGGCCGGGCCATGGACCGGGTCGTGGAGGTCGCGCGCGAATGCGGCTTCCTCGACGAGGTCGCCGAGTTCCGCCCCACCGACACCTTCGGCTATCTGCCCCGCGACAAGGTTGTGGCGCTCCTCACGGGCTCGCAAGGGGAGCCCCGCGCTGCGCTCGCCCGCATCGCCATGAACGAGCACCCCGACATCGCGCTGTCGCGAGGCGACCGGGTGATCTTCTCCTCCCGTGCCATTCCGGGCAACGAGAAGGCCGTCGGCACCATCATCAACAACTTGATCGAGCAGGGCATCGAGGTCATCACCGACCGCAACCACCTCGTCCACGTGTCCGGCCACCCGCGCCGGGATGAGCTCAAGCAGATGTACGCCTGGACGAAGCCGCGCATCGCGATCCCGGCCCATGGCGAGCCGCTGCATCTGAGCGAGCACGCCAAGTTCGCCCGCGAGCAGGGTGTCGGGGAGGTGGTGCAGGCCAAGAACGGCAGCATGGTGAGGCTGGCGCCCGGCAAGGCCGAGATCATCGACGAGGTCCCGGCGGGCCGTCTCTACCGGGACGGCGACATCGTCATTGATTCCTCGGACCGCGCCATCGCGGAGCGGCGCAAGCTCGCCTTCGCGGGCGTCGTCACGGTGGCGATCGCCATCGACGACAAGGGCGAGATCGCAGGCGACCCGATCGTGGACGCCATGGGGCTGCCGGCGAAGTCGCGCAAGGGCGAGGCGCTCACCGACCTTATCGCCGATGCGGTGGGCGACACCCTGGACGGACTGCCACGCGCCAAGCGCCGGGATCCCGAGGCGGTCGAGACCGCCGTGGAGCGCGCCGTCAGAAACACCGTCAATCAGGTCTGGGGCAAGAAGCCGGCCTGCCATATTCTCGTGGTGGAGGTCTAAGGGGAGCAGTCATGATCGGCCGTCTCAATCATGTGGCCATTGTGGTGAAGGACATCGCGGCTGCCTCGCGCACCTATCGCGAGACCCTCGGCGCCGACGTCTCGGTGCCGGAGGCGATGGAGGAGCACGGGGTTACGGTGGTGTTCATCACCCTGCCCAACACGAAGATCGAGCTCCTCGAGCCGCTCGGGGCGGATTCGCCCATCGCGAAGTTCCTGGAGAAGAACCCGGACGGCGGCATGCACCATGTCTGCTACGAGGTGGACGACATCCTCGCCGCCCGCGACCAGCTCGTGAAGACCGGCGCCCGCGTGCTCGGCACGGGCGAGCCGAGGATCGGCGCCCACGGGAAGCCGGTCCTGTTCCTGCACCCGAAGGATTTCAACGGCACCCTCGTCGAACTCGAGCAGGCGTGAGGGCAGGGCCGTGACCTTCGTTCGCGCTCTCGCCGCGTCCTTCTGGACGACCCTCGGCTTCAGCATCCTCGTCGGCATCGCCGCCATCGTGGCCGCCGTGAACCTTTTCGGGCTCACGGGCGGCGGCGGCACGGCGCTCTACTTCGTGATCTGGTGGACGGTGCTCTTCGCCATCCTGCCTTTCGGCGTGCGCAGCCAGACCGAGACCGGCGAGGTGGTAGCCGGCACCGAGCCCGGCGCGCCGGCAACGCCCGCCCTGCGCGAGAAGGCGATCTGGACGACCCTCGTCGCCGCCCTCGTGCTCCTGGCCGCCGCCGCTCTCATGCCCCTCGCGGGTCTGTAGCCGCCCGTCGCCCTTGCGCAGGAGCCGTCAGGCTCCGGCCGCCTCGATCTCGCCGCTGAGGGCGAGCCATTCCTCCTCGACGGCGGCGAGAGCCTCGGCGGCTTCGGCGCGCTTACGGGAGAGATCCGTGGCTTTGGCGGGATCCTTCTGGAAGGCCGTGCCGTCGGCGAGGGCCGCGTCGACCTTGCCGATCACCTCGCTGAGCTTCGCCATCCGGGCTTCGAGAGCGTCGAGCTTCTTGCGGAGCGGCGCGAGGGCGACCCGCCGCTCGGCGGCGGCGCGGCGCTCGTCCGTGCGGGAGGGGCCGGCGCCGGCCCTGTCGGCGCGCTCCGCCGGACCGTCGAGTTCGCCCGAGAGCACGAGCTTGCGGTAATCGTCCATGTCGCCGTCGAAGGGCTTCACGGAGCCGCCGCCCACGAGCCAGAGTCGGTCGGCGCAGGCCTCGATCAGGAACCGGTCGTGGCTCACGAGGATCACGGCGCCGTCGTAGTCGTTGATCGCCTCCATCAGGGCCGTGCGGCTGTCGATGTCGAGGTGGTTCGTGGGCTCGTCGAGGATGAGGAGGTGCGGCCCGTTGAAGGCCGCAAGCCCCATGAGGAGGCGCGCCTTCTCGCCGCCCGACAGGGACGAAACCGGCGTGTCGGCCTTGGCTCCCGGAAAGCCGAACCTGGCGGCGCGGGCGCGGATCTTCGCGACGGGCTCGCCCGGCATGCGCTCGGCGACGTGGTCGTAGGCCGTGGCGCCGAGGCGCAGTTCGTCCAGCTGGTGCTGGGCGAAATAGGCCACGTCCATCTTCGCGGAGGCGCGGATCTCGCCCTTAAGCGGCTTCATGCGTCCGCCGATGAGCTTGCAGAAGGTGGACTTGCCGTTCCCGTTGGCGCCGAGGAGCGCAATGCGGTCGTCCGGCAGAATCGTCAGGTTGAGCCGGTCGAGCACCGTGCGCTCGCCATAACCCGCGGCAGCCCCTTCGAGTGCGATGAGCGGCGGGGCCAGGGCCCTCCCGGGGCTCGGCATGTCGAAGGCGAGCGTCTCGTCCTCGGCGATGGCCGCGATGGGCTCGAGCTTCGCGAGGCGCTTCACGCGGGACTGGGCCTGGCGGGCCTTCGAGGCCTTGGCGCGGAACCGGTCCACGAAAGCCTGGAGGTGCTTGCGCTCCGCCTCCTGCTTGACGCGCATCTTCGCCGTGAGCTCGCGCTTTTCAGCAAGCTGGCGCGCGAATGAGGTGTAGCCGCCCCGATAGAGGGTGAGCTTGCCCCGGTCGAGGTGCAGGATGTGGTCGACGCAGGTGTCGAGAAGGTCCCGGTCGTGGCTGATGACGAGAACCGTATGCGGGTAGCGCGCGAGATAATCGTAGAGCCAGAGCGTTCCTTCGAGGTCGAGATAGTTCGTGGGCTCGTCGAGGAGCAGCAGGTCGGGTTCGGTGAACAGGACGGCGGCGAGCGCCACGCGCATGCGCCAGCCCCCCGAGAACGCCGAGCAGGGCCGGTTCTGCGCCTCGGCGTCGAAGCCGAGGCCGTGCAGGATCGCGGCGGCGCGGGCCGGCGCCGAATGGGCGCCGATATCGGTGAGGCGGGTCTCGATCTCGGCGCGGCGGAAACCGTCTGCCGTGTCGGCCTCGCGCATGAGGCTGGTGCGCTCGGTGTCGGCCGCGAGCACCACCTCGATCAGCGTCTCGGGCCCGCCCGGAGCCTCCTGCGCCACGGCGCCGATCCGCGCGTTGCGGGGCAGCCCGACTGCGCCGCTCTCGGTTCCGACCTCCCCCTGGATGATGCGAAAAAGCGTGGTCTTGCCGGCGCCGTTGCGCCCGACCAGCCCCACCCGCGCCCCCGCCGGCAGGGCGAAGGAGGCCTGATCGAGGATGATCCGCGCTCCGATGCGATAGGTGATGTCGCTGACGTGAAGCATACCGCCTTGTGGCGCGGGGGAGGGGGCAAGGCAAGGACCGGCCTCGTCCGAAGCGCCGCATGGCGGGCCGGGCCGACCCGGGCTAAAGGCAAGGCTTCGTCTTGAGGGATCGGAGACCATGAGGCTGCGCCCGTTTTTCGCCGCTCTCGCGCTCACCGCCGCCACCGGAGCGGCGCTCGCCCACCACCCCGGCAGCCATGCCGTCCGGGAGAAGGATGGGCGCGTGCGCCTCGACGTCGCCGCAACGGCACCCGAAACCTGCGCCGCGGTGGCAACCATCCGGAACGTCACGCCGCCCCGCGTCGCCTCGCCGCCCGGTGGAGCGCCGGTGACGGTCCAGCTCTCGCGCAAGCCCGGCGCCTGCTCGCCGGCTCCGACCCTCGTGCGCCACGAGGGCTTCCTCGACATCGCGGAAGGCGTCCGGCTGCTCCACCTCTACGTCGTCGGGGCGGACGGGGCCGTCCTTGCGACCGAACGGGTTCCGCTTCGTTAAGCAAACCCTGTCGCGGACACGGGTTTTCCGGGGTTTTCGACGAAAAGCCGCGTGGACAACGGGGCTGTTTCTCGGCAAGACAGGAGCGTGGCGGGAACCAGCCCGCCGGCTCCATCGAGCACGGGAGCGCCGGGGAACTAGCATGGGACGCCTCGCGGGCATCACGCTCTTCAAGGATCTGGCGCTCGACCTCACCCCCTACGAGGCGCGGTCGAACTGGCGCCGGTTCGACCCTGAGGAGATCCTCGTCGACTTCGACGACCTCTCGACCGACGTGTACTTCCTCCTGTCCGGCGACGTGCGCATCCTGATGCGTACGGCCTCCGGCAAGGAGGTGATCCTCGACGAGATGCGCACGGGCGAGCTCTTCGGCGAACTCGCCGCGCTCGACGGCATCAAGCGTTCCGCCAACGTGTCGGCGCTCACCCGCGGCGAGGTCTGCGTGATGCCTGGCCCAGTCTTCCGGGAGCTCGTCTTCTCCCACCAGCCGGTGGCCGACCGCCTGTTCCGGGTGCTGACCGGCCGGGTTCGGGAGCTCAACGGCCGCCTGATGGAACAGACGGTTCTGGATCTCCGCCACCGGCTCTACTCGGAGCTGCTGCGCATGTCCCATCCGCGCGCCGCGCACCATGGCGAGCGGGTCGTCACGCCGCCGCCCTTCCACCATATCCTGGCCTCCCGGATCGGGTGCCGCCGCGAGCAGGTGACCCGCGAGTTCACGATGATGACGCAAGAGGGCCTCATCGAGCGCACCCGCGGCGCCCTCGTGCTGAAGCGTCCGGACGTGCTCGAGACCCGCGTGGCGGAGGCCATGCGGGAGGATGCCTGAGGCGCCGCCAGCGCCGTCGCCACCCGTTGTTTGCCGCGGCGGTTCCCACTAGGGTCCGCCGGTCCCCGAGCGTATCAGCCCATCCCGTGCCGAAGCCGTCCGCCTCCGCCAAGCGCCGCTCCGTCGGTGCGGTCCGTGCCTCCTTCGCCCCCTGGGCGGACCCGGGCGCGGTGCCGCTGATCCGCGTCGCGTCCGTCACGAAGCGCTTCGGCGATGCGGTCGCGGTCGACGATCTCTCCCTGGACATCTATGGGGGCGAGTTCTTCTGCCTCCTCGGTCCCTCCGGTTGCGGCAAGACCACCCTCATGCGGATGATCGCCGGCTTCGAGCAGCCCGATACCGGCACTCTCACCCTCGCCGGCCAGAATCTCGCGGGCGTGCCGCCCTATCGCCGGCCCGTGAACATGATGTTCCAGTCCTACGCGCTGTTTCCCCACATGAGCGTAGAGCGCAACATCGCCTTCGGGTTGAGGCAGGACCGGCTGCCGAAGGACGAGATCGCCGCGCGCGTCGCCGAAATGCTGCGCCTCGTGCAGCTCGAAGGGCTCGCCGGACGCCGCCCCGACCAGCTTTCCGGGGGGCAGCGCCAGCGCGTGGCCCTCGCCCGCGCCCTCGCGAAGCGCCCCAAAGTTCTTCTCCTCGACGAGCCGCTCGCCGCCCTCGACAAGAAGCTGCGGGAGGAGACCCAGTTCGAACTCATGGACATCCAGCACGAACTCGGCATGACCTTCATCGTGGTCACCCACGATCAGGAGGAGGCCATGACCATGGCCGACCGCATCGCCGTGATGGATCGCGGGCGCATCGTGCAGGTGGCGACCCCGGGCGAGATCTACGAGCAGCCGAAGACCCGCTTCATCGCCGAGTTCGTGGGCGACGTGAACATCATCGAGGGGCAGGTGGCCGGCCAGGAGGCCGGGCTGTGGCGCGTGGCGGCATCGCCGGCCGGAGCGCCGCTCACCATCGACGACCCCGACGAGGTGCTGCATTCCGGCCAGGCCGTCGCCATCGCGGTGCGCCCCGAGAAGATGGTGATCCAGCGCGAGCCGTTCCCGGCCGGCCGGCCCAACGTGCTCACCGGCACCGTGTGGGACATCGGGTATCTCGGCGACTGGACCGTCTACCGCGTGAAGCTCGACACGGGCGCGATCATGCGCGTGTCGCGCGCCAATGCGAGCCGCTTCGTGGAAGCGCCGATCGACTGGGACGAGCGCGTCTCCATCGCGTTCGCGCCCGACGCCGCCGTCATCCTCTCCCGATGAGAGGCCCCGCGCAGCCCCTCGGCGCCCGGCTCGCTTCGGCCCTCGTGCCGGTCGTGCCGTATCTCTGGCTCGGGCTCTTCTTCCTCGTTCCGTTCCTGATCGTCCTCAAGATCAGCCTCTCCGACGCTGCCGTCGCCCAGCCCCCCTATGCGCCCGTCTTCGACTGGGCCGACTGGCGCGGCTTCATCGAAGGGCTCGATCTCGAAAACTTCGAACTCCTCCTCAGCGACAGCCTGTATTTCGACGCCACCCTGTCCTCGCTGCGCATCGCGGCGGTCTCGACCGGGCTCCTCCTCCTCGTGGGCTATCCCATCGCCTACGCGATGGCGCGCGCGCCCGTGAGCTGGCGGCCCGTTCTCATCGCCCTCGTGATCCTGCCGTTCTGGACGAGCTTCCTCATCCGCATCTATGCCTGGGTGGCGATCCTGAAGCCCGAAGGGTTTCTCAACCAGGCCCTCATGGGCCTCGGGCTCTTGAGCGAACCCCTCGACATTCTCAACACGGAAGCCGCCGTCTTCATCGGCATCGTCTACGCCTATCTGCCCTTCATGGTGCTGCCGCTCTACGCGGCGCTGGAGAAGCTCGACCCGTCCCTCACGGAGGCGGCCCTCGACCTTGGATCGACGCCCCTCCGCGCGTTCTGGCAGATCACCGTTCCGCTGAGCTGGCCCGGCATCGTGGCGGGCTCGCTCCTGTGCTTCATCCCGGCCGTGGGCGAGTTCGTGATCCCGGATCTCCTCGGCGGCTCCGAAACCCTGATGATCGGTCGCCAGCTCTGGAGCGAGTTCTTCTCGAACCGCGACTGGCCGCTCGCCTCGGCGGTCGCGATCCTCCTCTTGTTGATCCTCGTGGTGCCGATCGTGATCTATCGCGACATCGAGGCCCGCCGCCTGGAGGCAAGGCCGTGACGGCGCGCCGGTTCAGCCTGTTCAACGCCACCTCGCTCGCGCTCGGCTTCGCGTTCCTGTACTTGCCGATCCTGCTGCTGGTGGTCTACTCGTTCAACGATTCCCGCCTCGTCACCGTGTGGGGCGGCTTCTCGACCCGTTGGTACGGCGCGCTGATTCAAAACGAGCCGCTCATGGAGGCGGCCTGGATCACGGTGAGGATCGCCTTCGTGTCTGCGGCCCTCGCCACCGTGCTCGGCACCCTGGCGGCCCTCGCGCTCACCCGCTACGGGCGTTTTCCGGGCCGCCGCCTCTTCACCGGCATGGTCTATGCGCCCATGGTCATGCCGGAGGTCATCACGGGTCTGGCGCTCCTTCTCTTCTTCGTCGCCGTGAACCTCGACCGCGGCTTCTGGACGGTGTCCCTGGCCCATACGACGCTGACGCTCTGCTTCGTGACGGTGGTGGTTCAGGCGCGGCTCGTGTCCTTCGACCGCTCTCTCGAGGAGGCCGCCATGGATCTCGGCGCGCCGCCCCTTCGCACCTTCCTGTTCGTGACACTGCCGCTGATCGCGCCGTCGGTGATCGCGGGCTTTCTCCTCGCCTTCACGCTGTCCCTCGACGACCTCGTTCTCGCGAGCTTCAACACCGGCCCGGGCGCAACGACGCTGCCGATCAGGATCTACAGCCAGGTGCGGCTCGGGCTGTCGCCCGAGGTGAACGCCGCCTCGACGATCCTCGTCGGGATCGTGGCCTTCGGCGTCGTGACGGCGACGATCCTGAGCAAGCGTTCGGTGCTGCGTTCCCGGCGCAACGCTCACTGAGCCGTGGCGAGGGGCGGGGAGGCCTGGTTCGCCGGCACGATGCGATCGCTGCCGAAGAGCGGCTTGGCCGCTCCCGAGCGCTCGATGAGCGAGCGGGCATCCGGCACCACCGCCACATCGTCCCAGCCGCCGTTTACGTCGAACACGATCACCGGGGAGGGGAGGGCGCCCGCCGTCGCGGGATCGACGAGGGCCCGCATGGACAGCCAGCGGTCGAAGAGCGACACCTGCCCCTGAAGCGCGGTGCGCAGGCTCGGTGCCGCCAGAGTTCCCTCCGCGATCTCGCCGACGCCGGAGGCCACGTTGAGCGCGAGGTGGATCTGGTCGAAGGCCGTGCGGCCGCCCTTCCAGTCGAGGGATGCCGCAAGCGGCCGCTTCTCGACGCGCTTGAGGGCTTCCCCGAGATTGATCCCGACGACCTCGCCCTGCTTCACGGTGAGGGCCGTGCGGCCATGGCTCTGCCGCACGAGGTCGGCCACCGTGCGGCCCGTGCTCTCAAGGGCGAACTGGCCCTGCGCCTGGCCGGTCAGCCAGCGGCCCTGGCCGAGGTCGTTAAGAAAGCCCGCCGCGTCGATGTGGTCGAAGGTGCCCTGGGCCTTCAGTTCGGTGCCGTCGCTCATCGCCGCGAGGGACAGCCGGCCCTTGAACGTGCCCTTGTTGAGCTGAGCCCGGGAGAGGGAGGCTTCGACCCGGCCCGGCCGGACGATGACGCTCGCCGCCATCTCGCCGAGCCGCAGGCGGCCCATGCGGGCCTCGTTGGCCGACAGCCTCAGGTCGAGGTCGCCGCCCGTCGTGCCGAGGACCGACGGCTCCTCGTTGCTCCACTGCCCCGCCGGCGTGCGCGCCTGCGTGAAGGGCGCGAGCAGGGGCGAGAGGTCGAAGCGATCCGCGGCCAGCGTCCCGGTGATCGCCGAGCGTCCGTCGTCGAAGCGCAGGGACAGGGTGCCCTCGAGCTTGTCGGACCCGACCGTCGCGTTCACCGACGGCCAGGACAGGCGGCGCCGATCCGCCGAGAAGTCGCCCTCGATCGAGACGGCCTGAAGGAGGGAGCCGAGGGGAAACCCGACACCGGTCCAGCGAGCGAGGTCGCGCACGGAGCGGATCGCGAGGGTGCTGTGGCCCGTTACCCGCGGCTCGGTCCCGAGCTGCGTCTCGCCGATCACCAGGGCGGTTCCAGCGGGTGCCTGCAGGGACACCTCGAACGGCGCGGGCTTGCCGCTCGCCAGGAGCGCCGGGCTCAGCCGGTCGACCTGCACCGTCACGCGCTCGTCGCGCCATCTGACGGCGCCCGCGACGTTGATGCCGGCCTTCCGGTCGGGCCAGTTCAGCATGACGTCGACGTCGTCGAGCCGGCCCGCGGGCGTGGCGATCACCGTGTTGGCGAAAGTGAGCCGCCGCAGGGTGCCCTCATCGGCCTTGGCCCAGTCCAGCGCCTGCTGCCAGAACTCGGCCCCAAGCCGGCCCTCCCGGCCCCGGACCGTGACGCGCGCTTCGCTCAAGGAGAGTTCGCGCAGGTCGATCTGGCCGAGGAGCAGGGGCAGGAAGCGAAGCTCGCCCCTCAAGGTACCGCCGTCCACCGCGATGCTCCGGTCGGCGGTGGCCATGCGCACGCCCTCGAACTTCACCCGCGGCACGGGCAGGAGCGCGAAGGTGGTGCGCCGCTCCACGGCGAAGTCGAGCCCGTAATCATCTTTCAGCTGCTGTCCCACGACGCCCGCGAGACCGCCGCCGGTGAGCGTCCAGGGCGCGACCGCCGTCCCGAGCAGCGCGAGCGCCAGGAGCGAGAGGAGAAGGACGACGCGACGCGGCATGGGCCAGGATCTGTTCGGTTGCGCCCGTCGCGAGCGGAAGGACAGCCCGGCTCGGGAGGAACCGTGCCCACGACTCAAGGTGTGATACCTTCAACCGAACGCGATGTCCAAATTGAGGCGTCTTGCGGCCCACCCTGGCGCACACTAAACACCGTCCACGATCCGATTTTGACCGAGGAAACGCCCCCCATGAGGAAGGTTTATCCAGACGCCCGCGCCGCCCTGGCGGAGATCGTCAAGGACGGGATGACGATCATGGCGGGGGGCTTCGGCCTGTGCGGCATCCCGGAGACGCTGATCCTGGCGATCCGCGATTCCGGCGCCAAGGACCTCACCTTCGTGTCGAACAACGCGGGCGTGGACGGCGCGGGCCTCGGCCTTCTCCTCGAGACGCGGCAGATCAGGAAGATGATCTCGTCCTATGTCGGCGAGAACAAGATCTTCGCGCAGCAATACCTCTCGGGCGAGCTGGAGCTCGAGTTCAACCCGCAAGGAACCCTCGCCGAGCGCATCCGCGCGGGCGGCGCCGGCATCCCGGCCTTCTTCACCAAGACCGGGGTGGGAACCATCATCGCCGAGGGTAAGGAGGTGCGGGAGTTCGACGGCGAGCAATACGTGATGGAGCGCGGGATCTTCGCCGACATCTCGGTCGTGCACGCCTGGAAGGGCGACACGGAAGGCAACCTCGTCTACCGGAAGACGGCCCGGAACTTTAACCCCATGATGGCGAGCGCCGCCAAGGTGACGGTCGCCGAGGTCGAGCACCTCGTGCCGGCGGGCGAGATCGACCCCGACCACATCCACACCCCCGGCATCTACGTGAAGCGCCTGGTGCACGTCCCGAACCCGGTGAAGCGCATCGAGAACCGGACGACCCGCCCCCGCGTCGCGGCCTGAAACGCAAAGGAGCATCAGCGATGGCTTGGACCCGTGAACAGATGGCCTCCCGCGCAGCCAAGGAGCTCCGCGACGGCTTCTACGTGAATTTGGGCATCGGCATTCCGACGCTCGTGTCGAACTACATCCCGTCCGGCATCGAGGTGCAGCTGCAGTCGGAGAACGGAATGCTCGGCATGGGCCCGTTCCCGTACGAGGGCGACGAGGATCCCGACCTCATCAACGCCGGCAAGCAGACCGTCACCGAACTGCCGACGACGAGCTACTTCTCGTCCGCGGACAGCTTCGCCATGGTGCGGGGTGGCCACATCGACCTGTCGATCCTCGGCGCCATGCAGGTGGCCCAGAACGGCGACCTCGCCAACTGGATGATCCCGGGCAAGATGGTGAAGGGCATGGGCGGCGCCATGGACCTCGTCGCGGGCGTCAAGAAGGTCGTGGTGGTGATGGAGCACACCGCCAAGGCGAAGGACGGGACCGAGGAGCCGAAGCTTCTCAAGGCCTGCACCCTGCCGCTCACGGGTGCCGGCGTGGTCGACATGGTGATCACGGATCTCGGCGTCTTCGCCATAGACAAGAAGGGCGGGGCCGGCATGACCCTCATCGAGCTCGCCGATGGCGTCACCCTCGACGAGGTGAAGGCGAAGACCGAGGCCGATTTCCAGATCGCCCTCGGCCAGATGCCGGCCGCCGCCGAGTAGAGCGCTAACCCTTCAGCAGCGAAGGGGCGCTCGGTCATTCATGGGAGGCCCGGTCGCGCCGGGTCTCGGCCCCGCGGGTCAGCTGAATCACGGGAACGATCCCGACGAGCACGATGAGGAGCGCGGCCAGCGCTCCGTTCTCGAACTGCCCCCGGGCCGCATGGCCGTAGACGAGGGTGGCGAGCGTCTCGAGGTTGAGAGGGCGCAGGAGCAGCGTCGCCGGCAGCTCTTTGAGGCAATCGACGAAGACGAGGAGTGCCGCGCTCGCGAGCGCCGGTCGGAGCAGCGGAAGCTGCACCCGCAGAACGAGTTCGCGCGGCCTGGCGCCCAGGGTTCGCGCGGCGTCCTCGATGCCGGGCGAGACCCGGTCGAGGCCGGCGGCGAGGGAGCCGGTGGAAATCGGCAGGAAGCGGATCGTGTAGGCGATCACGATGGCGGCGCCCGAACCCATCAGCACGAGGCCGAGCCTCTCGCCCGTCGCGGCGCGCCAGAGCGTGTTGAGCGCGTTGTCGACGCCGACGAGGGGGCCGAAGAGGCCGAGCGCCAGCACGGTGCCGGGAACCGCGTAGCCGAGGCCTGCGATGGTCTGCGTGGAGCCCGCAAAGCCGCCGCGCGCCAGGCGTGAGGCCGTCACCACGACGATTCCGAGACACAGAGCCACAAGGGTCGCCGCGGCGGCGAGGGCGACCGTGGTCAGGAGATGCCAGACGAAAGTGCCGTCGACCTGCGAAAGGAGACCGCGCTCGGCCACCTGACCGATGAGGAAGCCCATCGGGATGCCGAAACCGAGCAGGACCGGCAGCGCGCAGGCCGCCAGGGCGGCAAGTCCGCCCCAGCGCGGCAGGGTGACCGGCTGCGCGACCCGCGACCGGCGCGTCGAGAGGGCGTAGCGTCGATCCCGCCGGCCGCGCCGTTCGAGCCACACGAGCCCGATCACGACGGCGAGCATGAAGCAGGCGATCTGCGCGGCGCCCGGCAGGCTGCCGCGGTTGAGCCACGTGGTGAAGACCGAGACGGTCAAGGTCCGCACCCCGAGATACTCGCTGGCGCCGATGTCGTTCAGGGCTTCGAGGAGCGCGAGGGACAGGCCGACCGCCAGGGCCGGCCGGGCGAGGGGAAGCGCCACGGTGCGAAAGAGCATGCCGCGCGAAGCGCCGAGGGTGCGCGCCACCTCGACCATGCAGGCGCTCTGGGTGAGAAACATCGTCCGCGCCGTCATGTAGACGTAGGGGTACAGCACGAAGGACATGACGACGACCGCACCCGGGAGCGAGCGCACCTCCGGAAACCAGTAGTCGTTCCGGGACGTCCATCCCATGGCGCCGCGAAGCGCCATCTGAACGGGGCCGGCGGAATCGAAGAGCTCCACGTAAACGTAGGCGGTGATGTAGGTGGGCACCGCGAGGGGCAGCGGGAGAAGCCACGCGAGGAAATTCCGGCCCGGGAAGCGGTGTGCCGTCACGAGCCAGGCCGTGCCGACCCCGATCACCCCCGTCAGGAGGGCGACGCCCGCGAGCAGAAGCGCGGTCTCGCGCAGGGCCGCCGGCAGCACGTTGGCGGCGAGATGCGGCCAGATCTCAGCATCGCCCTCGGCGGCGGTCAGCAGGAGGGACGCGAAGGGGGAGAGGACGAGAAGCGAGACGCCGGCCAGCACCGCCCAGGACCAGAGCGGCAGCCGACGGGTGGTCCTGGCCGGGACGCGAAGCTGTGGCTGCCGGATCAAAACCGCCGCGGTCATCATGGGGCCGTGCGTGTGCGGCGCAGACGCAAACAGCCTTCCCGGGTGTCGCCACCCGGGAAGGCCATCCGTCGCGCGGACAGGAAAAGGGTCAAGAGGATCAGTTGTCGAAGCCGACCTTGTCGACGAGCTGGCTCGCGGCCTTGCGGTTCTTGGCGACGTCGGCGATCGACAGGTTGTCGGGCTTCAGCGGACCGAAGGAGGCGACGATCTCGTCCGGCTGGATGCCTGCCTTGACCGGATACTCGAAGTTCACGTCGGCGTAGATCTTCTGCGCGGCGTCCGACACCATGAATTCCATGAACTTCACGGCATTGTCCTTGTTCGGCGCGTTCTTCGCCAGCACGAGGCCCGAGATGTTCACGTGGGTGCCGCCGCCCTGGAAGGTCGGCATGAGCACCTTCACGGCCTCGCCCCACTGGCGCTGCTCGTTGTTGGCGGTGCGCATCAGTCCGACATAGTAGGTGTTGCCGACGGCGATGTCGCAGACGCCCGCGAGGATGTCCTTGGCGCCTTCCCGGTCGCCGCCCGACGGCTTCTTGGCGAGGTTCGCCTTGAGGCCGCGCACCCATTCCTCTGCCTTGGCCTCGCCCAGCTTGGCGACCGCGGAGGCGAAGAGCGCGACGTTGTACACGTGCTGGCCCGAGCGGATGCAGACCTTGCCCTTCCATTTCGGATCGGCCAACTCCTCGTACGTGATCGTGTCCTGCTTCACCCGGTCCTTCGAGGCATAGACCACCCGGCCGCGCAGGCTGACGCCGAACCAATGCCCCTCGGGGTCTCGGTAGGCGGCGGGAATGGCGCTCTCGAGGGCGGCGGACTTCACCGGCTGCGTGACGCCGTAATCCTTCGCCTGCTGCAGGCGGCCGATATCGACGGTGAGCAGCAGGTCGGCGGGGCTGTTCTGACCCTCGCTGCGCAGACGCTCCTCAAGGCCGCTCGACGCGAACACCGTGTTGACCTTCACGCCGGTCTGCTTCGTGAACTCGTCGAGCAGCGGCTTGATGAGCCCGGGCTCGCGGTAGGTGTAGAGGTTGAGTTCCTGCGCGGAGGCGGACAGGGCGGGGTTGAAGAGAGCGCCGGCGGCGAGGGCGCCCAAGATGGCGCGGCGAGCGAAACGGATGCTGGTCATGATGTCCTCTCGTCCAAGGGTTCAAGGCCCCTGTGGGGTTTTCAAGCAACGGCGCGAAGAACCATGCTGGAGGGCATCGGTCAACAGAAAACCAAGCAAATTCAATAGATTATAGTCGTTCTAAACTGCGCGTTCCTTGAAGCGATTCCAGATTGGCTCACGCCGCCTTTCGGTCCGCCGCCGCTCTCAGCGCGGCGAGCTCCGCTTCCAGGCGCGTCATGTTCTGGAACAGGCGCTCGCTCGTGAGGCGCAAGAAATAGAAGCCGAATTCGGGGTTCTGAAAATAGAGCTGACGCAACTGGTCGTAGGAGATCGTGAGAACCTCACCGGTCTCCAGGCACGCGAGCGTCTGGGTTCGCCGGTTCTCCGGCGCGAGCAGGCCCATCTCTCCCACCACTTGCCCGGCCGGAATGTCGAGACCCAGCTCCTCCAGGCGGAAGCGGCCCGACAGGGTGTAGAACATGCACTCCGCCACGTCGCCTCGGGCGAACAGCACCTCGCCGGCCTTCACCGCCCGGCGCGCCATGAACGGCTTCAGCCATTCCATCGAAAGGTCGCTCGCGGCGGCCCGCTTCACCTTTCGGATCAGGCTCAGCATCTGCACGAGCCGCGTGGTGTTGATGGGCAGCAGGATGAGGTGAACGGCAAGGTTGGAATAGAGGCCTGCCGAGAAGGCGAAGACCATGCCGAGGAGGTTCGTCGCGATGCCGATGCAGCGCAGCGGGATGATGGTCTTCATCGCACTGCCGCCGATGGCGAGCGCCGCAACGAGCCACCCGAGCCACTCGACCCAGGTCAAGCGGCCGAGAGTTTCGACCACCGTCACCACCAAGGTTCCAACCTGCTGCATCGACCCTCACACGTTCGGCGCTCTGCTTCATGCCGCCGGCGGCACGCGCTCTGAACCGCGCGCCGATGCGTGCCACCGGCGCGCCTGTGCCGGGCTGGTAGACCGGGCGAGGATCGACCGCAAGCCGTCCGCCCTCCCGCCAGATCGGGGTTCTCCGCGGGCGGCCCCTTCGTGCGACGACCGGTCCGCCGAGGGTTCCGGTGGGGCAGGGAGAGGCAGAGGGCGTCTTCAACCGGCTTGCCCTTCACCTGTAACGCCCTATGTTACACCCACGCTCCCTGAAGGTGACACGATGACTTGGGCCGACGACACCGCACCGATCGGCCCAGCGCATCCGGGCGCCCTGCTGCGCGACCGCGTGCTGCCGGGATTGGGGCTGAGCGTCAGCCAGGCCGCGCGGGAGCTTCGCGTCGCCCGCCAGACCCTTCACCGGGTTCTCGCCGGAACCTCGGCCGTGACTCCCGAGATGGCGGCCCGACTGGCGCGGCTGTCGGGTACGACCCCTCGTTTCTGGCTCGACATGCAGCAGCAGCACGACCTATGGCATGCCGAGCGGGCCCTCTCGGACGTGCTGAGGCTCATTCCCGCGCGATCGCTTCCCTCCACCCTCAGGACCGAGATCGGCCTCCTTCATGCACGATAAGCCTCAAGCGACCGCGAAAGCCCGGACCGGGGTTTGGGGGCTCGACGACATCCTGGTCGGCGGCTTCGCTCCCGGGCATGTCTACCTCCTGGAGGGGAGCCCCGGCACCGGCAAGACGACCATCGCGCTGCAGTTCCTGCTGGAAGGTGCCAAGGCCGGCGAGGTCGGGCTCTACATCACCATGTCGGAGACGAAGCGCGAGCTGCTGGAGGGCGCGGCGTCGCACGGCTGGTCCGTCGGGGAGCAAATCGAGGTCTACGAACTCGTCCCTCCCGAGAACCTTCTCGACGAGGAGCACCAGCAGAGCCTCCTCTACTCCTCCGACCTGGAGCTCGGCGAAACCACGCGGGCGGTGTTCGCCGCCATCGACCGCACCCAGCCGGCCCGCATCGTTCTCGACAGCCTGTCCGAGATCCGCCTTCTGGCACAAAGCTCCCTGCGCTACCGCCGGCAGCTTCTGGCCATGAAGCACTATTTCGCCCGGCGGGGCGCTACCGTCCTCATGTTGGACGACCTCACGACCGACGCGAACGACAAGACCGTTCACAGCCTTGCTCACGGCGTGATCCGGCTCGAGGAGCTCTCCCCGAATTACGGGGCCGAACGGCGCCGGGTCAGGGTGATCAAGTACCGCGGCCAGCAGTTTCGCGGCGGCTTTCATGACTTCGTCATCAACACGGGAGGCGTCCAGGTCTTCCCGCGCCTGGTCTCCGGCGAGCACAAGACCGCTTTCAGCCGCGACGTCCTCTCGAGCGGCGTTCCCGAGCTCGACGACCTGTTGGGCGGGGGCATCGAGAAAGGATCCGGTGCGCTGCTCATGGGCCCCGCCGGAGCCGGAAAATCGCTCCTTGCGGTCCAGTTCGCGGTCTCCGCCGTGAAGCGTGGAGAACGGGCTGCCCTGTTCATCTTCGACGAGGAGCTCGGTCTGCTCACCGACCGCGCCAAGCTGTTGGGCTTCGACCTCGAGGCCATGTGCGCAGCGGGCGATCTCCTGATCGAGCAGGTCGATGCCGCCGAATTGTCGCCCGGGGAGTTCACCCACAAGGTGCGCACGAGCGTCGACCGGCATCGGGTGAAGACTCTCGTGATCGACAGCCTCAACGGCTATCAATCCGCGATGCCGGAGGAGCAGTTCCTCGTCCTGCACATCCATGAACTGCTTCAATATCTGAACCGGCAAGGGGTCTCGACGCTCCTCACCGTCGCCCAGCATGGCCTTCTCGGCGACATGAAGTCCCCGGTCGACATCACGTACCTCGCCGATACGGTGATCCTGCTGCGCTACTTCGAGGCCCTCGGGCGGGTGAGGCGCGCCATCTCGATCATCAAGAAGCGGTTCGGCTCCCATCAGAGCAGCATCCGCGAGTTCCGGATCACCGGTGCCGGGATCGAGGTGGGCGCTCCGCTGGAGGGCTTCCAGGGCATCCTGAGCGGCGTACCGGCCTTCGCCGACAGCGACCGCGAACGCCTACTCGAGGACCGCTGACGGTGGACGGCCTGCTACGAGTGCAGTCCGGACGCGCGCTGATCCTGGCCCCGCGAGGGCGGGACGCGGCCGTCGCAGCCGACATCCTGGCGAACCTCGGCGTCGTGGTGAAGGTGTGTGCCGACCTTCCGGAGCTGGTTCACGCGATCGAGGAGGGCGCCGGCTTCGCCCTCGTCACCGAGGAAGCCCTGCGGACCGTCGATCTGCGGAGCCTCTCGGTCTGGATCGCGCAGCAGCCGCCCTGGTCGGATTTTCCGTTCGTGCTCCTGACCTTGCGCGGCGGCGGCGTGGAACAGAATCCGGCCCTGGCCCGCCTGACCGACGTTCTCGGCAACGTCATCTTCCTCGAGCGTCCGTTTCATGCCGCCACGCTGGTCAGCGTCGCCCGCACGGCCCTGAGAGGGCGCCGCCGTCAATACGACGCCCGCGCTCTCCTGGAGGAGCTGCGCTTGGGCGAGGAGCGTCTGAAGCGGGCGCTCGATCAGGAGAAGCGCGCTGCCGAGCACCAGCGGCTCCTGATCGACGAGTTGAACCACCGGGTGAAGAACACCCTCGCCACGGTGCAGTCCATCGCGACCCAGACCTTGCGCACGGCCGAGACCGCCGACGAGGCGAAGGATGCCCTGGAACGACGGCTCCTCGCCCTCTCGCGGGCCCACGACGTTCTCACGCGCGAGAGCTGGGAAGGCGCCGACCTGAAGGACGTCGTCGGGCGCGCCCTCGAACCCTACCAGGTGCACAGCGAGAGCCGGCTGCGCGTCACGGGTCCTTCCGTGAGGCTCACCCCGCGCATGTCGCTCGCCCTCGCGATGGCCCTGCACGAACTCGCGACCAATGCCGTGAAATACGGCGCCCTTTCCAACAAGAACGGCACCATCGACGTGACCTGGCGGGTCCAGAACGGAGCCGAGCCCGCGCGGCTCGTCCTGCGATGGAGCGAGGCCGGCGGGCCGCCCGTGGTCGCGCCCCGTCGGCGCGGCTTCGGCTCGCGGCTGATCGAACGTAGTCTGGCGAGCGATCTCAACGGCGAGGTGGACATCGCCTTCGCGCCCACCGGCGTGGTGTGCACCGTCAGCGCTCCGGTCGCCTGATCGTTGTTCCTTCGGGCGTGCGTTCGGGCCGACGCCCTGCGCGAAAAGTCGAAACGCTGCGCGGAAGGACTTCAGCCGGCTCCCTTGAGGACTTCGCTCACGCGGCTCCAGTATCGCCGTCGAGTTCGTCTCTATCGTGCATTGACGAAGATAAACATGACGCATCGTCAGCGTAGGATTACGGATGACGCGGCGCGATCCTGCGAAAGGAGGATGTGTTTTCGGCCGCAATTAACATTCGTGAAATGGCGATTGCGCAAGGTTTAGGCACCGAATCCTTCGCGCCGTCTTGGCGCGAGCTTCCCACGGCGTGGTGGGCGGTCCCTGGTCGAATACGATGCGTGTCTTCAACAACCTCAAACTCGTCACCAAGCTCGCCATCCCGGTCCTGCTCGTCATCGCCGTCGCCGTCGGGATGGTCGCTCTGGCGCGAAGCGGACTTGGCACGCTGGCCGACAACACGCAGGAGATCGTGACCGTCCACGCGACCCGCCGGGCCACGGCCCTGATGGCCAAAGCCGCCGTCAACGAGGCGACGATCCAGGAAAAGAACATCATCATCGAATCGCGCCCCGAGGAGAAGCGCGTGTTCGAACAGCGCTTCAAGGAAGCCAAACAGGAGGCGGTCAAGGACCTCGACGCGCTGATCGCGCTGTCCGATACGCCCCAGCGCCGGACGATCAACGAGGGCCTGAAGAACACGGTGCTGGAATTCTTCGCCGTGATGGACCGGAGCATCGCCCACGCTCTCAAGAACGAGGACGAGGCTGCCTCCAGGATCTCGAACGGGGAGGGGCGCCAAGCGCGCATCAAGACCCGCGACGCCTTGGAGCAGCGCATCGAGGCGAACGCGAAGGCGCTCGACGAAGCGAGGCGGGAGGCGGAGGACCTCGCGAACTCCACCACGCGGACGCTCATCGGTGCCGCCTCGGTCGGCCTCGTGTCGGCGGTGGGTCTTCTCGGCGCCATCATCGTCTTCGGCGTCGTTCGCCCGCTCAGCGTGATGACAGGGGCCATGGGCCGCCTCGCGAAGGGCGACCTCGACGTCGACGTCGATGGAGCGGACCGTAAGGACGAGGTCGGCCAGCTCGCCCGGTCTCTCGAGGTGTTCAAGGAGAACGCCATCGAGGCGCGGCGTCTTGCGGCGGCGCAGGACGTGGAGAACCAGGCCAAGATGCGCCGCGCGCAGCGTCTCGACGAGGTCACGAAGGCCTTCGAGGCGAACGTGTCAGCTCTCACACAAGGCCTGTCGGCGGCCGCCACCGAGATGGAGGCGACGGCCCAGAGCATGACCCAGATCGCCGGCCAGACGACGCAGCAATCGGTGAACGTGGCGTCCGCCGCCGAGCAGACCTCCGCCAACGTGCAGACGGTCGCCGCCGCCACCGAGGAATTGGCCATCTCGATCCGCGAGATTGCCGGGCAGGTGAGCCAGTCCTCGCAGATTGCCGAACGGGCGGTGCAGGACGCCCAGCGAACCAACAGCACGGTCCAGGCCTTGGCCCAGACGGCCGAGCGCATCGGCAACGTGGTGCAACTGATCAACACCATCGCGGGCCAGACGAACCTCCTCGCCCTCAACGCGACCATCGAGGCGGCTCGCGCCGGCGAGGCCGGGAAGGGCTTTGCAGTCGTCGCGACGGAGGTGAAGGAGCTCGCCTCCCAGACCGCCCGCGCGACGGACGAGATCGGCACCCAGATCGCTCAGGTGCAGAGCGCGACACGCGAGGCCGTTGCGGCCATCCAGGCGATCGCCCAGACGATCCAGGAAATGAGCAGCATTTCGGTGTCCATCGCGGCGGCGATGGAGGAGCAGGGGGCCGCCACGGGGGAAATCGCCCGCAGCGTTCAGCAGGCGGCGCACGGCACCGAGCAGGTGACCGGCAGCATCGGCAGCGTCCGGCAGGGCGCGGGCGAGACCGGCGCTGCGGCCTCCCAGGTGCTCGCCGCCGCCCAGGAACTCGCCCGCCACTCCGAGCACCTAGGGCAGGAGGTCGACACCTTCCTGGCCGGCGTGAAGGCGGCGTAAGGTCCGTTTCCCTCCGCGGAGGCTCCAGGCCGCCCGAGCCGTGTCATCCCCCATTTGGCGGAGGACACGGCTCGAACCCGGCTACAGTCTGCTGCGCCGAAGCCGGCAAGGCCGTCGCGGGGGGGTAGATGAAGGGGGATGAGGCGTTCTCGACGCTGGTGGGGCGCATCTACGATTGCGCGCTCGACACCTCGCTCTGGCCAGAGGTTCTGGGCGCGATCACCCGGGCGCTGAACGGGCGGATGGGCGACCTCAGCGTCTTCGATCCGCTGAAAGCCACCGCACACCTCACCGCCTTCTACAACTGGCCCGACGATGTGCGCGAGCTTGCGATCGCGAACTTCGCCGTCAGCCCGACCGTCTCGACGCTCATGACGGAGCCCTTGATGGAGCCCCTCTGCACGTCGCGGGACCTCGACATCGAAGCGTTCCACAACAGCCGGTACTGGCAGACCTGCTTTGCGGGACGGGGCTACTACGACTACCTCGTGACGGGTCTCACGCGCGACGTCTCCCAGGTTTCCGTCTGGGGCGTGATGGGCGGCGAGGAGCGCGGCGCGTTCGGGGACGAGGACCTCGAACTCGCGCGCCTCCTCTCTCCCCACATCCGCCGCGCCATCGGGATCACCGACATGCTCGGCTACCGGCGCATCCAATCGGGCACCCTGCGGTCCGCTCTCGACGCGCTCTCGGCGGCGGCGCTCATCGTGGAGCCCGACGGGCGCATCCGCTTCGCCAATACCGCCGCGCAGGCCGAATTGTCGAAGGGCAGCCTTGTGCGGGAGAGCAAGGGGCGGCTGATCGGCCGGACGCCGGAGGCGCTGAAGCTCATCGGGGAGATCACCGCCGCGGGCTCATCCCGGCACCAGCGCGGCCGGGATGCCATTCTGCACGAGGGGGGCGGAAGAACCCTCCACGCCACGTGGGCGAGCTTGGATCAGGCCGCCGAGGAACTCGGCGGGCCGACCCTTGTCCTGCTGCGCGAGCCGGATGCCGAACTGAAGACGCCGCTCGCCGCCGCCCGCGAGCTTTACCGTCTCACCAACGGCGAAACGCAGGTGCTCGCCCAGATCCTCAACGGCCATCCCCTGGCGAAGGTCGCGGGTCTTCTGGGCGTGGCGCGCTCGACGGCGAAGAGCCACCTCGACTCCATCTACCGCAAGACCGGCGCGAACCGGCAGGCCGACCTCGTGCACGTCGTGATGAGCCTCGCCTCGCCGATCCAGCGCGATCACGATCAGCCGTCCGGCCCAGCGCAGGAGCCGTCCCCGGGGCGCAGCTAGCATCCGCGCCGAAAGGAGGTCCGGCCCGGGAAGCCGGGCGCGACCTCGGCCGGGCCCAGTCCTCCACAAGGACTGAAGCTCGCACGTACTGCTGCGTTAAGGACAATTCGAGACAAGTGTTGAGCTAATTATCTTACTTGTGAAAGTAATCTGGTCGGAGAACCAGAGGTTTCACAGTTGTCCCGCGCCGCCCGAGCAGATCAGACCCCTGTCGAGCACGAACTCCCGGCTGACCTCGCGCGTCGGCTGAAGGTGTGCCGCGATACCATCGCCCGCATGGAGGCTCGCCAGCGCCAAGTTCATCGCGAACTGCAGGGGCTGGGGTCCGCCGGGGGATCGCTCCCTCGGGTGCTCAAGATATCGTCCCTTCTGCCCTGGATCACGGGGCGGCTTTGAAAGGGCAGGATCTCCGCGGCATTCTCGTGCGGCTCCTGTTCGTCGCCGCTTCTGCCGCCCTCATCCTCATCCTGTTCTACGCGCGGGGGTGAGCCGCCGGCGCCCGCCAGGTCGCGGCCCCCGATGCCGCCGCGAGAAAGTTCCAGCATCGGGTTCCTCCTCCTCTCAGGCCTTGCGTCCTCCTCAACCTCGACCATATGGAGGCGATCGCCCGACATCCTGGAGATTGAGCCGCGCCTGAGGAGGAGGCCATGCCCCACCATACATCGCTCATCGCGACCATCGTGGCGGGCCTTGGTCTTGCTTTCGTGTTCGGTGTCCTGGCGCATCGCGTGCGCCTTTCGCCGCTCGTCGGCTACCTGATCGCGGGCGTCCTGATCGGACCCTTCACCCCGGGCTACGTCGCCGACCAGGAGCTTGCCCCGCAGCTCGCCGAGATCGGCGTCATCCTCCTCATGTTCGGTGTGGGGCTGCATTTCTCCCTCTCGGACCTGATGGCCGTGAGGGCCATCGCGCTCCCTGGAGCCGTGGCCCAGATCGCCTTCGCGACCCTTCTCGGCATGGCGCTCGCCTGGGCGCTCGGCTGGACCACCGGCGCCGGCGTCGTGTTCGGCCTTGCCCTGTCGGTCGCCAGCACCGTGGTGCTCCTGCGCGCCCTCCAGGAGCGGCGCCTCGTCGAGACCGAGAAGGGCCGCATCGCGGTCGGATGGCTCATCGTCGAGGATCTTGCCATGGTCCTCACCCTCGTCCTCCTGCCGGCTCTCGCCGGTGTGCTGGGCGGGCGGGCAGCGGCCGGGGGCGGCGTGCCGGAAATTCCGGGGCTCGTCGGCTGGTTCGACCCCGGCAATATCTGGGCGGTCCTCGGGTGGACGCTGCTGAAGGTGGCGGCCTTCGTCGGCCTGATGCTGGTGGTCGGCCGGCGCGTCATCCCCTGGGTTCTGCACTACGTGGCCCATACCGGCTCGCGCGAGCTCTTCCGCCTCTCGGTGCTCGCCATCGCTCTCGGGGTGGCGTTCGGATCCGCCGAGTTGTTCGGGGTATCGTTCGCCCTCGGGGCCTTCTTTGCGGGCATGATCCTGGCGGAATCGGAACTCAGCCATCAGGCCGCCAACGAGACGCTGCCCCTGAGGGACGCCTTCGCGGTGCTCTTCTTCGTCTCGGTCGGCATGCTGTTCGACCCGACGATCCTCGTTCGGGAGCCCCTGCCGGTGTTCGCCACCGTGCTGATCATCGTCATCGGGAAATCCGTGGCGGCCCTGCTCCTCGTGCTGGCCTTCCGCCATCCCTTGAGCACGGCCCTGACGGTGTCGGTAAGCCTGGCGCAGATCGGGGAGTTCTCGTTCATCCTGGCCGGTCTCGGCGTGAGCCTCGCCCTGCTGCCGGAAGGGGGCGACGATCTCATCCTCGCCGGTGCGCTTATCTCGATCATGCTCAATCCGCTCCTCTTTGCGGCCCTCGACAGGGCCATGCCGGCCCTGCGCGAGCGTGAGCGCCGTCCGGCCGCTGCGGCGGACGCGGCGACGCCTCCCTTGACCGACGAGGCTGCGCCCGATGCAGACCTCCCGCGGACGAGGCTTCAAGGCCATGCGGTGCTGGTGGGCTACGGCCGGGTCGGCCGGCATGTGGCGGCCGATCTCGAGGCGCGAGGCATTCCCTACCTCGTCATCGAGGAACGCGAGGGGCTCGTCTCGCGCCTCAAGGACGAGGGCAGGGAGGTCATCGTCGGAAATGCGGGCGAGCGCGGCCTCCTCGAGGCCGCCAACGTGGCCGGGGCGCAGTGGCTCATCAGCGCCATCCCGAACCCCTTCGAGGCGAGCACGCTCATCGAGGCGGGCCGCGCGGCCAATCCGGGCCTTGTGGTCGTCGCCCGCGCCCACTCCGATGCGGAGGTCGAGCACCTGAAGCATTACGGCGCCGGGCACATCGTGCTGGGCGAGCAGGAAATCGCCCGCGAGATGGCGAGAGCTGTCGCGGTCGGCCGGACCTGAGCGGGCCCGCGCTCCCGACCATGGCCGGTCCAGGTCAAGCAATAGTCCGAGGGGCGCAGGGCCCTCGCGCGGTCGGCGCCCGCCGGACGGGAACGATGTTCGCGCCACCGCGTTCTTGCAGCGCGCCGGCTCAGCTTGCCTGAGGCCGGGGCACAGGGAGAGCGCCCGAAAAAGAGCGGCGCCCTTCGTCTGCCTGTCATCTCTTGCCCGTATCCCTCACCCGCTCTCACCACCGGTTCGCGATGCCCCGTTTCCACTTCCATGTCACCGATGGCCGGCGCCTCTACCGCGATCCGGTGGGGGTCGAATGTGCGGACCTTGCCACGGCCCGGCGCCATGCCCTGCAGGACGCCCGCGCCCTTTTGGAGAGCTGGATGGCGCGCAGCCGGGCGCCATGGCGCATCGCCGTCGTCGACGAGAGCGCTCGGACGGTTCTCAGCGTCAGCGTGGCCGAAGCGGCCGTTTCCGAGACCGCGCCCCTGTTCCATGAGCCTGAGGATCTGGCGGCCTAGGCCAGCAGCCAGCCGCCGTTCTCAAGCCCGACGCTCCTCCGGCCGTTCGCCGGCGCTCCCCTCGTGCCGGCCGGGCGATTGACGCAGGTCCCGCCACCGCCGACCCTGAGCCGGCTGCATCAGGGAGGCGCGCGTGAATCTCACGTCGTTGTTGCGACACCGTACCGAGACCGGACGTCCGGTCCGGGTGGCGCTGATCGGAGCCGGCAAGTTCGGGTCCATGTTCCTCTCGCAGGTGCCGACGATCCCGGGGCTGGAGGTCGCGATGATTGCCGATCTCGACCCGGATCGGGCCCGGCAGGCCTGCAGGACCGTCGGGTGGGACGAAGCGCTCGTCGCCCGCACGCGGTTCACTTCGGACGGGCGGGAAGCCTGCGCTTTCGACGGCGTCGAGGTGGTGATCGAGGCCACGGGTCACCCGGAGGCCGGCATCCGGCACGCCCTGGCGGCCATCGAGGCGCGCCGGCATGTGGTCATGGTGAATGTCGAAGCCGACGTGCTCGCCGGGCCGCTTCTCGCCCGCCGCGCCCGCGAGCACGATGTGGTCTACTCCATGGCCTATGGCGACCAGCCAGCCCTCATCGCCGAGATGGTGGACTGGTCGCGGAGCACGGGTTTTGTCGTCGCCGCAGCCGGCAAGGGCACCAAGTACCTGCCCCACTTTCATCAGGTCACCCCGGACGACGTCTGGAGCCATTACGGCCTCGAGCCCGAGGTGGCGAGGGCGGCCGGCATGAACCCGCAGATGTTCAACTCGTTCCTCGACGGAACGAAGTCCGCCATCGAGATGGCGGCGGTGGCGAATGCCTGCGGCCTCGACGTGCCGGAGGACGGCCTCGGCTTTCCCGCCTGCGGGGTCGACGACCTCGCGCATCTCCTGCGGCCGCAGGCTGTGGGCGGCGTGCTGCGGCAGGACGGGATGGTCGAAGTGGTGTCGTCGCTCGAGCGCGACGGCCGCCCCGTGTTCCGGGACCTGCGCTGGGGCGTCTACGTAGTGCTGAAGGCGCCCAACGACTATGCGGCGGCGTGCTTCCGGCAATACGGGCTGCCCACCGACGTCACGGGCCGTTACGCCTCCATGTACAAGCCGTTCCACCTCATCGGCCTGGAGCTCTCCATTTCGGTCCTGAGCGCGGCGCTGCGGGGCGAGCCGACGGGTTGCGCACGCGAATGGCGCGGCGACGCGGTGGCGGTCGCCAAGCGCGACCTGCGAGCGGGCGAGATGCTGGACGGGGAGGGGGGCTACACGGTCTACGGACGTGTTGCACCCGCAGCATCGAGCCGAGCGCAGGGCTGGCTGCCCATCGGCCTTGCGCATCACGTGCGCCTCGCGCGCGACGTGCGCGCGGGGATGGCGATCCGCGAGGACGACGTGGCCCTCGACGCCGAGGCCTTGGCGGTGAGGATCCGGCGCGAGATGGTGGCGACCTGCGGCTGAACCGAGGTCCTGCGCAGGATGGGACCGCATCCTGATCGCTGCTCGCGCCTCGCCGAGACGGCGAGGAATCCCATTATCGTCCGACTATCGCTCGTCGTTCCCGAACCGCAGGCGATCCGCTTAACCATCTCGTAACCATTCGCTGGCCTTCGCGGCCGAACGTGGCATCCTGTTGAAGTCGCAAGGGCGGATGCTCCAACAGGTGCGTCGAAGCACGGTGATGTTGGCGGCGGCAGGGTGGCCCGGGACAGGCACTGGAGCGGAGGGGACCATGCAGTTTCGTTGGACCGATCTTCTGAACGTCGATCAGCCCGGCACGTACCTGTTGCCGAACTCCACCCGCATCAAGATCGACGCCAAGCACATCGTGCTGTGGACCCACGACCCCGACGGCGTCTTCGACTCGTTCCTGTATCCGGGCGATCCGAAACGCCCCGCCGAGTACCTCCTCACCGACTTCCACCCGGCCGAGAACCTGACGAGCTGAGAGGACCTGCCCGGCGGAGACGAATGGTTCGGAGGCGGTTCGAGGTCGGCCGCCTCCGCAGACGCGGGCTTCCGCCCAACCGCAGCGCTTGAGGTGAGAACGGCTCAGCTCGACCTCCCGCGCAGGCCGCAGGTTCGGCGCGCTCGGATCGGCGAGGATTTCAGAAGCTGGAGCCAGGGTGGTGGCGGAGACGGAGGGATTCGAACCCTCGATACCCTTTTGGGGTATGCTCATTTAGCAAACGAGTGCCTTCAGCCGCTCGGCCACGTCTCCGTTCAGCGCGCTTCCTGACATTTTCGCCGGGCGAGGTCAACGCGGAACCGACGGTCAAGCTCCTGTCGCAGCCTGACCGGACGTTCAGCCGGTCATCGCGTCGGCGCCGAGATAGGCGTCGACTTCCCGCTCGAGCTGCCGAGGCGTCTGCTGCAGGCGGGCGCGCCGCAGGATAAGGACGCCCCGGAAGGCGCGCTCGCTCAGCTTGGCGGCGCGACAGGCCTCGGCGATCCCCTGCGGCTCGCTGTCGAGGAGAGCCTTCAGCACGAGACCCTCCGGCAGCCCGCCGAGGGTGCTGATGACCCGGGCGAGGTCGAATGCACGATCTTCGCCGGCCAGCACCTCGAGGGCCTCCTCGACCGTGCGGGTGCCGGCCTTGATCTCCGCCAGCATCGACTTGGCGTCCGCCTGTCGCTTCTTCTGGGGCGGCTTGCGGAACTCGGTCCCCTGGACCGGCCGGGCGGCGGCGGGGGGCGGGCTCGGCCGCTGCGGCTGGGCGGCCGCCTGGACCTGCTTGGCCTGGTGCGCCGGCAATTGGGCGATGCGCCTGAGGAGGTTCTGCATCAGCGCCGCATCGGCCGCCGACTGCTTCAGAAGAGCCGTGAGGGCCGCTTCCGAGAACCGGGCGCCGGTATTGCCGCTCACGGCCTGGAGAACCGCCTTGTCGCCCTTGTCGACGAGGGCTTCGGTCAGGCCTTCCGAGAGGGCGGGGCGCTCGGCGACCACCGCCGCATGGGTGACCGGCAGGCTGGAGATGAGGGTGATGAGTTCCTCGTCCGTGAGCACCGGCGAGAGGCGGAGCAATTCACGGGCGACGGCGATGTTGGGATCGGTTGCGAGATTGCGCGCCACGTCGAGGGGGAGGGCGGCCTCCGCCGCGACCCGCTTCGCGTAGGCCGCACGCTCGTCGTCGGGCATGCGCTCGAGAACCGCGTTCGCGATGCCGGCGAAGTGGTCGCCCGCGCCGGCGCTCGGCCGCCCCTCAGCCAGGAAGAGCTCCGTGACTGCGTGGAGCAGGCGGGTACGGCTTTCGAGAGATTGATCCGAAGCGAGGCGGATCAGCTGTTGCAGCATCATGGGCCTGTTCTGGCGCGATCCACGAACAACACCACGGATTTGGTTTGGGGGCAGTTAACGCTGCCGGAGCGGTGTCCGGGAAAGGCCGGCACGGCTGACAAATCCTTAAGGCCAGCGCGCATTGCGCTCGGGCAGCCCGGCCTTCGACGGGCTGGACTGCACGCTGCGCAGGAACTCCACCCCGCAGGTCTCGTCCTTGCGCCAGACGAGGGAGACCTGGAAGTGAGATTGCTTCGTCGGGATGTGGAGCTCGAATTCCTGGGGCAACGCCTCGTTGCCGGGCAGCACCAAGTTGGCGCCGGCCCGGGAGAAGTTGCGCACGAGGCAGGGTACGACGGTAAAGCCGCTGTTGAAGGTGATCCGCGCCTTGAGGAGCGTGTCCTCGCGGGGAACTCGACGGGCGTCGTGGATGATCTTCATCGGATCCGGGGCTGCCGCTTGAACGGAAGGCAGCACGCTAGACCCCGGATCTGAAGAGACCCCTAACGGAATGGGAGACCCTTCCGCAGCGGCACGCCTCAATCCCGGCGCAGGCGCCCAACGATGCCGCCCGGGAAAGCATAGACGCTGATGACGAAAAGCAGGCCGAGCCACAGCAGCCAGCGGTCCGGGTGCAGGATGTCGGGCAGCACCGGCACGCCCTCGAAGGCCCGGCTGACGGCGCCCATCAGAACCTGCAGGTAGCTCTGGGCGAGCACGAACAGGAAGGCGCCGATCACGGCGCCGTACATCGTTCCCATGCCGCCGATCACCACCATGAGGAGCACGTCGATCATGATGGCGAAGGAGAGGGTGGTGTCGGGACCGTTGTAGCGCAGCCAGATCGCGAGGAGAGCCCCCGCGAGCGTCGCGAAGAGGGCCGCGATGACGGACACCGCCGTTCGGTAGGCGACCACCCGGTAGCCCAGGGCCTCGGCCCGGAACTCGTTCTCGCGGATCGCCTGGAGCACCCGGCCGAACGGCGAGTTGACGATCCGCAGCAGCACGAGGAACGCGGCGAGGGCGGTGAAGAAGATCAGGTAATAGGCAAGAATCCGCCCGTTGATCGTGAGCCCGAGGACCGGTTCGGCGAAGGCCCGGAAGGCCGGGCGCAGGGACGGAGGCAACTGGAAGGATAGGCCGTCCTCGCCGCCGGTGATCTCGGAGAGCTGGGAGGCGAGGACCAGGGCCGCCGAGGCGACGGCGAGCGTGATCATGGAAAAGAAGATCGCCCGGACGCGCAGCGACACGAGCCCGATCACCGCTGCCACCAGGGCGGAGCCGGCCAGAGCCGCGACCAAGCCGATGCCGATGGAACTCCAGGTGGGCCCGAGCCGGTCGAGGGCGATGGCGATCCCATAGCCCCCGAGGCCGAAGAACAGGGTGTGGGCGAAGGACACGATGCCCGTATAGCCGAGGAGGAGATCGTAGCTCGCCACGAGCAGGATGAAGACGCAGATCTTCACCGCCGTGGCGGTCGGCTGGCTGCCCTCGAGAACGAAGGGCGTGACGGCGAGCCCGACGAGGATGAGCAGCAGGATCGCCGAGAGCGCGACGGAACGCGGCGGGTCGGATGAGAGCAGCAGGCTCCCGGCGCGGGGCTTGCGAGGGGCAGGCAGCGTTGCGATTGCGGCGTTCATCGGCGGGCGACCGGAAAGAGCCCTTGCGGGCGCCAGACGAGGACGAGGGCCATGACGAGGATGTTGGAGACGAGCGCCAGCTTCGGGGCCAGGAAGCCGACGTAGTTTGCCACGAGCGCCACGAGAAGCGAGCCGATGAAGCAGCCCCCGATGGAGCCGAGGCCGCCGATGATGATGACCGTGAAGACGAGCACCATCACCTCCATGCCCATGCCAGCCGTGAGGGTCTGGCGGTAGAAGGCCCACATGACCCCCCCAAGCCCTGCAAGCGCCGAGCCCGCGATGAACACCGAGACGAAGAGCCGGCGGATGCGGTAGCCGAGGGCCTCCACCATCTCGGGGTTCTCGACGCCCGCGCGGATGAGCAGGCCGAGGCGGGTTCGGTTCAGGACGAGGTGCATAAGGCCGTAGACCACGAGGCCGATGACGACAGCGGCCACGCGATAGCGCTCCACCGCCATGTCGCCGATGACGAAAGCGCCGCGCAAGGCCTGCGGCAGGGGGATCGGGATCGGCGATGCGCCCCACAGCGCGTGGATGAGCTGCTCGGTGATGATGAGGCCGCCCATGGTCACGAGAATCTGCTTGAGGTGGCTGCCGTAGACGGGGCGTACGATCACGCGCTCGAAGAAGGCTCCCGCGCCCGCCGTCACGGCCATGCCGGCGCCGATGCACAGGAGGAGCAGCGCGATGTTGAGCGCGAGGCTCTCCGCATGGGCCCAGGCCGCGAGAGGGCCGAGGACGAGGAGCGTCGCGTAGGCGCCGAGCGAAATGAAAACCCCGTGGCCGAAATTGATCACGTCCATGAGCCCGAACACCAGGGTCATGCCGGAGGCCATAAGGAAGATCATCATCCCCATGGCGAGCCCCGCGAGGGTGAGCGTCACCCAGGACGAGATATCGCCAAAGAGCGGCAGGGCGGCCGCCATGATGGCCGGAACAAGGGCGAGGGGCAGCCAGTCGGCCCGGGCGGCCGGGAGTGCGGCCGCGGCGGGCGCGGGGGCGGTGGAGGCGCTCATTGATGGGTGTCCAGGCTGAGGCCGAGGAGGCGCTGCTGCAGGCCCTTGTCGGCGACGAGTTCGCTCATAGCCCCCGCATGCACGATGCGGCCCTCGTCCATGACGAGAACGCCGTCGCCGAGCATGGAGGCCGCGTGGAAGTTCTGCTCGACGAGGAGGATCGTCTCGCCGGCCACTTTCAACGCCTGGAACGCCTCGATCATGTTGCGGACGATGACGGGGGCGAGACCTTTGGTCGGCTCGTCGACGAGGAGCAGGCGACGCGGCTCGGCGATGGCCCGCGTGATGGCGAGCATCTGCTTCTGGCCGCCCGAGAGATGGCCCGCGGGCAGGTTCCAGAAGCGCTTGAGGGCCGGGAAGAGGGAGAAGATCCAATCGAGGCGCGCCGGGTCGATCGGCCCCGAGCGCGCCGCCAGCACCACGTTCTCGCGCACGGTGAGATCGCTGAAGATCGCCATCGATTCGGGCACGTAGGCGATGCCGCCTTGAGCGATGTCGGGCGTCGCCCGGCGGGTGATGTCCTCACCGTCGAACAGGATCCGGCCCTTCGAGGCCTTCCACAGGCCCATGATGGTGCGCAGCGTCGTCGTCTTGCCGGCACCGTTGCGCCCGAGCAGCATCGTCACGCCGCCCCGCGGCACGGCGAGGTCGACGCCGTGCAGGATGTGGTAGGGGCCGATATGGGTCTGGACGCCTTCGAGTTGCAGCATCGCCGGCGCCGGTGAGGGCAAGGGGGCGGCGCTCATGCGGCTGCGACCCCGAGATAGGCTTCCTGCACCACCGGCGAGGCGATCACCTCGCCGGGCTCGCCGTCGGCGACGAGAGCGCCGTTGTGGAGCACGACGATGCGGTCGGCGAGCGAGCGCACCACGTCCATCTTGTGCTCGACGAGGAGGATGGTGCGGTCACCGCGGGATTTCAGGTCGTGAATGAGCTCGAGCACGGTCGGCACCTCGTCGATGCTCATGCCGGCAGTCGGCTCGTCGAACATGAACACCTTGGGCTCGAGGGCGATGAGAAGCGCAACCTCGAGCTTCCGCTGATCGCCATGCGACAGGGCTTTGGGCGCCACATTGCGTTTGTCGGCGAGGCGCACGCGCTCAAGGATCGCCTCCGCCTTGTCGATCAGGTCACGCCGGCTGTTCCACACGCGGAGCATCGACCAGCCCGCCTCGGCCCGGCTCTGGACCGCGAGGCGCACGTTTTCGAGGGCGGTGAGCTGCGGGAAGAGGTTCGTGAGCTGGAAGGCGCGCCCGAGGCCCTTGCGGGTCCGGGCCGATGCCGCAAGGCCGGTGACGTCCTCGCCGTCGACGAGAACCTGGCCTGCGCTCGCCGGGAGCTGGCCCGAGATCAGGTTGAAATAGGTGGTCTTGCCGGCCCCGTTGGGGCCGACGATGGCGGTGAGGGTGCCCGGGCTGAAGCGGCAGCTCACGTCGTCCACAGCCACGTGTCCGCCGAAGCGGATCGTCAGCCCGCGCGTTTCGAGCGCGGGCTGCGGACCTTTGATGTCGAGCGACACTGGACGTGGATCAGCGCTTGTTGCGGACCGGGATGGGCAGCTTGTCGGCCGGGATTTCCTGAACGAGATCGAGAAGATCGTGGGCGTCCTGGCCGGCAGCCTTCACTTTGAAGTGGTACATGACCTGCTGAGCCTGATGATCCTCCTTGCGGAACGTCATCGCGCCCTTCGGCGTCTCGAAGCTCATGCCCTCCATGGCCGCGACGAGCTTCTCGGGATCCGTCCCGCCCGCTTTGTCGACCGCGGTCAGGACCGCCGAGGCGGCCGCGAAGCCACCGGCCGTGAAGAAGTCCGGCGGAGCGTTGAAGCGCTTGCGGTGCTCGGCGACGAGCCAGTCGTTCATCGGGTTCTTGGGGAAGGCGTGGTAGTAGTAGATCGCGCCTTCCATGCCCGGGTAGTTCTTGTAGATCTGCATGGCCGGCAGGATGTTGCCCCCCGGGGCGATCTCGATGCCGTAACGCTCCGGCTTCAGATCGGCGATCTTCGGCAACGGGTGCTGGCCCGCCCAGATGATCGCGATGATCTTCCGGCCCGGCTTGTCCTTCAGCGCATCGAAGAGGCGCTGGGCCGAGGCGGTGAAATCCGTCGTGTTCTGCGGGGCATATTCCTCGAACGCGATCTTCGCGTTCGGGCGGATTTTGCCGAGCGCGTCCTTAAGCGCTGCCACGCCGTCCTTGCCGAAGGCGTAGTCCTGCGCGAGCGTCGCGATATGCACGTCCCCCGAAGCCGGCACGGCGGCGGCGGCCCCATAGGCGTCCTGCGTCGAGTTCCGGGCCGTGCGGAAGATGTAGCGGTTCCACTTGTCGCCCGTGATCGCATCCGCCACGGCGGGCTCAACGATGAGAACCTTGCCGTTCTCCTCCGCGACCGGCAGCATGGCGAGCGCCGCTGCCGAGGAGGTCGTGCCGACCGCGATGTCCGCCTTGTCGTCGTTGTAGGCCTGCTCGAGAAGCGTCTTGGCGAGGTCCGCCTTGAGCTGGTCGTCCTTGACGATCACCTGGATCTTGCGGTCCTTCCAGGTCATCGTCCCCTTGGTCAGGTATTCGAGACCCAGCATGAACCCGGCCTCGGTCTGCTTGGCATAGGCTTCGAGCGGGCCCGTCTTGCCGGCGATGAGCGCGATCTTGAGGTCGGCGGCGAGGGCGGCTGGAGCGAGAAGCAGGCCGCCGAGAACGACGGAGGCCGATAAACGCTGACGGAGCATCGTGTTTCCTCTTTTTATGCTGTTGCTTGGCGCGCATCTGACGCGGGCGCCGCACCCCCTGTCAAGACAACACAGACCGAATCTGGAGAATAGGGTTGAGGGCAGCCCTCGGAGCGGGACGCACGGAGCTCCGGCGATGCTGACGACGAGCTCGCAGCGGCGGTGAACCGGGTTTGGACCCTATAGCCCGGTCGATGGTTTAAGCAGGCCTCCCGCAGGAGGACGACCGGTCCTCCCTTTGCACTTCCACCCCCGGCGCCATAGCATGGCGCACCCCAAAGCTGCTGCGCCGAATCTCAGCGCCCATTCTCCTGGAATCCGATGGACGGACCCTATCTTCCTGTGATCTCTCTCGACGGCAAGTCGCTGACGCTTCAAGCACTCTGGACCATCGCCGAGGCAAGGGCGGGCGTGTCCATTGCCGACAACGCCGGCGCCACGGTCACGGAAGCGAGGCAGCGCCTCGAAGTCGTTCTCCAGCGGCTCCGTCCCGTTTACGGCGCCACCACCTCGGTCGGCGCCTTCAAGGACATGCGGGTCGGCTCGGACGACATCATGGCGTTCAACCGCCGGCTGATCCACTCGCACTATCTCGCGATGGGGGATGCCCTCGACCCGACGGTAGTGCGGGCCGCCATGGTCATCCGGCTCAACACAATCCTGACCGGCCATTCCGGTGCATCGCTGCGTTCGGCCCGCGCCATTGCGGATCTCATCAATGCCGGCATCGTGCCGGTCGTGCGCAATTTCGGGTCCATCGGCTGCGCGGATGTGGGCCAGATGTCGGCCATCGCGGCGGCGCTCTTGGGGGACGGCGAGGTTCTCTATCGCGACCGGGTCATCCCTGCAGGCCAGGCTCTCGTGGAGGCCGGCCTCGAGCGGCTGAACCCGGCCCAGAAGGACGCGCTCGTGCTCATCAGCACGAACGCCCTGTCGGTGGGCGCTATCGCGGTCGCCTTGCAGACCCTCCGCCGCCAGTTCTGGGCGCAGTTCGCCGCCTTCGGGATTTCGGCGGCGGCCTTCGGCGCCTCGCGGCAGCCCTGGCGCGCCGCTGCCGAGATCGCGCCGGACGAGGCCCGGAACATGGGCCGCTTCCTGTTGAATGCCTTCGCGGACGATCGCTGGATCGAGCGCAACGAGGTCCATGATCCGCTGAGCTACCGCTTCATGCCGCAGATCGCCGGGGCGGCGCTGCATGCCCTGGCGGCGGCGGAGGCCGAGCTCGAGTCCATGTGCAACACGAGCGACGACAATCCGGTGGTCATCGGGGACGAGGTCTATGCCTCGGGAGGATCGCTCCCTCTTCAGCTCACGCTGTCCATCGAGAAGCTAATGCTGGCGGTCGCCCATCTCGGGCGCGCCCTGTTCAACCGGGTCGTCATGCTGTGCCGCGACGACATCACAGGCCTCCCTCGCAACCTCGCGCCCCCTCACGGGGCCGCCATCGGCTTCGGCGCCGCGACGAAGCTTGCCGCCGACCTTTTTCTCACCCTGATGGATGAGGCGAGCCCGTCGTCGCTCCACCCCACGACCGTCGCCAACGGCCTCGAGGACGAGGCCACCAACCTGCCCATCATCGGCCGCAAGCTCGCCCGCCAGATCGATGCCCTCGGCAAGCTCATCGCCTTCGAGAGCGTCGCCGGGCTTCAGGGCGTGCGCCTGCGCGGCAACCGCGACCAGCTCCTCGGGCTCGCCGGCCGCATCGCCGAGCGGGTCGATCCGGCCTTCCCGCCCCTGGAGGACGACCGCATGCTCTCCTACGCCTTCTCGGCCGCCGAGCAGGCGGTCTGCGAGCCGGCCTGGGCTGACGCGCTGCGGGAGTCCTATCCCTATCCGGTGCCTGCCAATTGAACACAGGATGGCGGATTCTCGGGCCGGGGCGCGTCTTGATCGGGCGCCGCGTTCGTCTAGGCTCGGCGGTCTCAAGAACCTGAGACAGGGGGATATACCGATGAAGAAGCTCATACTTGCGGCGGTTCTGGCCGCCGGCGCCGCGCTCGCCTTGCCGGCTCATGCCCAGGTGAAGGTGGGCTCGAAGATCGACACGGAGGGCAACCTCCTCGGCAACATGATCAAGCTCGTGCTGCAGGGCGCCAACATCCCGGTCACCGACCGCGTGGCTCTGGGCGGCACGCCGGTCGTGCGCGGCGCCATCACGTCGGGCGAGATCGACATCTACCCTGAATATACGGGCAACGCCGCCTTCTTCTTCAACAAGGCCGACAGCGATGTCTGGAAGGACATGCAGAAGGGCTACGAGGAGGCCAAGAAGCTCGATTACGACGCCAACAAGATCGTCTGGCTGCAGCCGGCTCCCGCCAACAACACCTGGGCCATCGCGCTGAAGAAGGACATGGCGGGCAAGAACAAGCTCGCCTCCATGTCGGATTTCGGCAAGTACATCGCGGGCGGCGGGCAGATCAAGCTCGCGGGCTGCCCTGAATTCGTGAACTCGGCGGCAGCGCTTCCGGCCTTCCAAAAGACTTACGGCTTCACCCTGCCGCAATCGAATCTCCTCGTGCTCGCGGGCTGCGATACGGCCGCCACCATCAAGGCGGCGGCCGAGGGCACGGACGGCACCAACGCCGCCATGGTTTACGGGACTGACGGCGCCATCGCGGCGCTCGGGCTCATCGTCATGGCGGACGACAAGGGCGTGCAGCCGGTCTACGCGCCCGCGCCCATCGTCCGCGAGGCTACGCTGAAGCAGTATCCGCAGATCGAGACCCTGCTGAAGCCCGTCTTCGCTGCGCTCGACCTTGCCACTCTGCAGGAGCTCAACGGCCGGATCGCGGTGGGCGGCGAGAACGCCCAGGCAGTCGCCAAGGATTGGCTCACGAAGAAAGGCTTCGTGAAGTGACGACCCGGCTGGCGGGTATGCAGGGTTCGGCCTCGTCCAAGGTGGACAGCCCCGCCCGGCGCCTCGCTGGCCGGCTTCCTCGTCTGGGTCTCAGCGGAACGGTCGCCCTCGCGACCGTTCTCGCACTCTTGGCTTTGCCTCTCGCCAACCTGCAGCCGAACCGCATCCTGAGCGGCGTCGGCTATCGCCTCTGGCAGTGGCCGCAGCCCGCGACGGCCGCCCTCGTCACCCTCGTGTTCGTTGCGCTCGCGCTCGCAGCCGGTTTCGTGAGGCAGCGGACGGCGAGCACGATGGTGGCTGGCGCGGGAGCCGGTCTCCTTCTCGCCGCGGCGGGGGCGATGGCGACGGCCCTCCTGACCGGTGCGACGCCTTTCGCCCGCGTATCCCTCGGCTCCGGCTTCTGGATCGCGCTGCTCGGCTTCGGGCTGATCGCCGCCGACGGCTTGGTGAAGCTCTCGTTGAAACCGCTCACGCGCGTGGCCGTGACCATGCTGGCGGTGGCCGCCGCCGTCGCGATCCTCGCGTCCGAAGTGAGCCGCAATCTCTCGATCATGCGCGAGTACCGCAACTACGCCGATTCCTTCTGGGCGGAAGCGGCGCAGCATCTCGTCCTTGTCTTCGGCAGCCTCGTTCCGGCGGTTCTCATCGGCATCCCCCTCGGCTATCTCTGCCACCGCTCCCCCGCCGCACGAGCCGCGGCCTTGCCGGTGCTCGAGGTCGTGCAGACGATCCCCAGTATCGCGATGTTTGGCCTCCTCATGGCGCCGCTCGCGGCTCTCGCCCTGGCTTTCCCGGCCCTTGGCGAACTCGGCATCCGCGGCATCGGCGCGACGCCGGCGCTCATCGCCCTCATCCTCTATTCGCTCCTGCCCGTCGTCGCGAACACTCTGGCCGGCTTTCGCTCCGTCGACCCGGCCGTGGTCGAGGCGGCGCGCGGGATGGGCATGAGCCCGCGCCGCCGGCTCTTCTCCGTCGAATGGCCCCTCGCGCTGCCGGTCGTCGTCACGGGGATCCGCGTGGTGCTGGTGCAGAATATCGGCCTCGTGGCGATTGCGGCGCTCATCGGCGCGGGCGGGCTCGGGAGCTTCATCTTTCGCGGCATGAACCAGACGGCGATGGACCTCGTGCTGCTCGGCGCCGTGCCGATCCTCGGTCTCGCCCTCGCCTCGGCCATCGTGCTCGATGCCGTCACCGAAATGCTGGAGAGCCGCGGATGATCGTCGCCGAGGGGCTGACCAAGACGTATGGCGACATCCCGGCCGTGCGGCGCCTCGACTTCGAGGTGAGGGCAGGGGAGGTGGTGGCTCTCGTCGGCACCTCCGGCTGCGGCAAGTCCACGACCCTGAAGATGATCAACCGCCTCATCGAGCCGAGCGCCGGCCGCATTCTCGTCAACGGCGTCGACACGGCGAGCGTCAACCCGGAGAAGCTCCGCCTCGGCATCGGCTACGCCATCCAGGGGGCGGGCCTCTTCCCGCACTGGAACGTCGCCGACAACATCGCGACCGTGCCGCGGCTGCTCGGCTGGGACAAGGCCCGCATCGACCGACGCGTCGAGGAACTGCTCGGCCTCCTGCACCTCGATCCGGCGATCTTCGCGCGCAAGCTCCCGCACCAGCTCTCGGGTGGCCAGCAGCAGCGGGTGGGTGTCGCCCGCGCCATCGCGGCGGAGCCCGCGGTGCTGCTCATGGACGAGCCGTTCGGTGCCCTCGATCCCATTACCCGCCTTCGCCTCCAGGACGAGTTCCTGAGCCTGCAGAAGCGGCAGGGCATCACGGTCGTCATGGTCACGCACGATATGGACGAGGCCTTCAAGATGGCGGGTCGCGTCGCCGTGATGGACAAGGGCATCATCCTGCAATTCGACACCCCCGATGCTCTCGTGCGCCGCCCGGCACACCCCTTCGTGCGCGAACTCGTGGGCACGCAGGACTCCGGCCTTCGCCTGCTGTCGCTCGAAGCCGCCCGCGATCTCGCGTCGCCGGCGAGCGGGCGCTGGCAGATCGAGAACGGCCTCGTCCTCGACCGCGAGCGCGGGGCAGTCGAACCCGTTTTGGCCGAGGAGAGCGGGCGCGAAGCCGCCTCGAAGCTGCTCTGGCAGGGCGCCGACCTTCTGCCGGTGGTCGATGCCGGAGGCGCACTTCTCGGGGAGGTCGGCTTCGATGCGCTGCGCCGGGCCGGCAGGGGCGAGGCATGACGATCGCTCCGCGGCACTGGGCGCTGCTCGCCGCAGGGCTGGCCTTCGGCTTGCTTCTCTTCGCCCCAGGTCTCCTGCGCCCGATCTTCGCGCCCCTCGTGCAGCCCGGCGCGCCTGCGATCTACGATCGGGGGACCTTCCTCGAACTCACCCTCTCCCACGTCCTCACGGTGCTGGCGGCAGGCCTCGTCGCCTTTGCGCTCGCGGTGGCCTTCGCGATCCTGGTGACGCGCCGCTCCGGCGAGGAGTACATGCCGCTCGCCCGAACCCTCGCCAATCTCGGGCAGACGTTTCCTCCCGTGGCGATGCTCGCCGTGGCGGTGCCCCTCGTCGGCTTCGGCTTTCAGCCCACCCTCATCGCGCTCCTGGCCTACGGCCTCCTGCCGATCTTCGAGAACACCGTGACGGGCCTGCGCACCCTGCCGCCGCAAGCGGTGGAAGCAGCGCGCGGGATGGGCATGAGCCCGATGCGGGTGCTCCTGTCGGTCGAATTGCCCCTCGCGCTGCCCCTCATCCTTGCCGGCCTTCGCATCTCGACCATCATCAACATCTCGACCGCCGCCATCGGCAGCACGGTCGGGGCAAGGGGACTCGGCGAGATCATCATCGCGGGGCTGTCCACCAACAACGTCGCCTTCGTTCTGCAGGGCGGCATCCTGGTTGCGCTCCTCGCGATCCTGTTCAATCAGGCTCTCGGGGCCCTCGAGCGCCGGGTCGCCCGCCATCACGGCCGAGTTTAGAGGTTCCATGTCCGATTTCGATCTCGTCGTCCAAGGCACCGTCGTCACTCCCTCCCGGGTGACCGAACGCAGCTGGGTGGCCGTGCGGGACGGCCTCGTCGAGCGCCTCGGGACGGGATCGCCCCCCGCCGCCAAGGAGCGGCACGATTTCGGCGAGGCCCTCGTGCTGCCCGGCGCCATTGATGCGCAGGTGCATTCCCGCTCGCAGAGGGACCAGGAGGATTTCATCTGGTCGACGCGGGCGGCGGCGGCGGGCGGCGTCACCACCATCGTCGACATGCCGTACGACGACGGCTTCCTCGTCTCCACCGGCGACATGGTGCGCCAGAAGGCGCAGGAAGCCGGCGAGCAGGCGCGAGTGGATTTCGCGCTCTATGCCACGGTACGCCCGGATGACGGCGCGCAGCACATTCCAGGCATGGTGGAGGCCGGCGCGGCGGGTTTCAAGTTCTCCACCTTCGGCACCCATCCCGACCGCTTCCCGCGCATTCCGCCGCAGACGCTCTACGAGTGCTTCAAGGCCATCGCGCCGACGGGGCTCATTGCGGGCGTGCACAACGAGAACGACGAGTTCGTGCGCGCCTCCATCGCCGCCGTCGAGGCGTCCGGGATCCGCGATTGGCGCGCTCACGGCCTCTCGCGCCCGGCGATCACGGAGGCGCTCGCCACGGCGGAAGTCTACGAGATCGGCGCGGCCACGGGCTGCGCCGCCCACATCGTGCATTGCTCCATCGGGCGCGGCTACGAGATGTGCGCGGGCTACCGGCAGCAGGGCTACGAGACCACCATCGAGGCCTGCATCCATTATCTCATCCTGGACGAGGAGAACGATGTGCGCCGCCTCGGCGGGCGCGCGAAGATCAACCCGCCGATCCGGCCCCGCCGCGAGGTCGAAGCCCTGTGGGCGCATCTCGCGGCCGGCAACGTCACCGTCGTGTCGACGGACCATGTGAGTTGGACGCTCGACCGCAAGAGCGATCCCGACATGCTGAAGAACGCCTCCGGGGCGCCCTCGCTCGAGGTGCTGACGCTTCTCCTCCTGAAGGGCCTCACCGAGCGCGGGCTGAGCCCGACGCACGCAGCCCGCCTTCTCGCCGCCAATCCCGCGCGGCTCTTCCGCATCGGTCACCTGAAGGGTGCGCTGGAGCCGGGCCGCCACGCGGACATCGCGGTCGCGGTGCCTCACCGCCACGCTTATGACCCGCTGGCGAGCGGCCATTCGATCGCAGGCTGGAGCCCCTATGAGGGGCTAGAGCTGCATCACCGGATCGAGGCGACGTTCCTGCGCGGGCGGCTTGCCTTCGACGGCAAGGCGGTGCTGGCCGAGCCCGGCACAGGCCGCTTCGTGACGCCGAAAGTGCCTGCATGAGCGTGCCGAACCTGCCCGTGGACGGGCGGCGCCTGTGGGACGATCTGATGGCGCTCGCCGCCATCACGGAGCCCGGCCGCCCCTGGACTCGCCGTGCCTTCTCGCCCCTCTTCCTCGAAGGCCGCGCCTACCTGCGCCGCCGCTTCGAGGAGGCGGGGCTCGCCTGCCGGATCGATGCGGCCGGCAACCTCATCGGCCGGCGGGAGGGCATCGATCCCGCCCGGGGCGCGATCCTCGTCGGCTCCCATTCCGATACGGTGCCGGATGGCGGGCGCTTCGACGGGCCGGCGGGCGTGATCGCGGGATTGGAGATCGCCCGCGTTCTCGACGAGCGCGGCATCCGCCTGGCGCATGCCCTCGAGGTGGTCGACTACCTCGCCGAGGAGCCGAGCCCTTACGGCCTCTCCTGCATCGGCAGCCGCGGGATGGCGGGCGCGCTCGGCGCCGATCACCTCGCGATGACGAACGAGGCCAGCGAAGCGCTCGCCATGGGGCTGGAGCGCGTCGGCGGCTCCGCGCCGCGGCTCGGAGAGGCGAGGAGGAAGGATGTGGCGGCCGCCTTCGAGCTTCACATCGAGCAGGGGCCTGTGCTCGAAGCCGAGCGCACCGACGTCGGACTCGTCACCGCCATCGCCGGCATTCTGAGGCTCGAGATCGGGTTTTTGGGGGCTGCGGATCACGCCGGCACCACGCCCTTCACCCACCGCCGGGATGCCTCGCTCGCCGCCGCCGGGACGATCCTTGCCGTGAGGCGGGAAGCCGAAAGGTGCAGCGCCCTCGGGCGCGGCCATTTCGTCGCCACCACGGGTCTCGTGACCATCGAGCCGAACGCCGCCAACGTGGTGCCGCGCTCGGCCCGGATCGTCGTCGACGTCCGCTACGAGGACGCGAGCCTCGCTTCATCGTTCGCCGCCGCCCTGGACCGCGCGACAGCTGAAGCCGCTGAAGGCGCCCGGGTCGAGCGGACATTTTCGACGCTGAGCGACTCAAGCCCGTCTCAATGTGATCCGGTTCTTCGAGCGCTCTTGCAAGATGCGGCCGGGCGGCTCGGTTTGTCGTCCCGCGCCATGGCGTCGGGCGCCGGGCACGACACCGCCTTCCTCACCCGCATCGCGCCCGCCTGCATGGTCTTCGTGCCCTGCCGCGAGGGCCGCAGCCACACTCCGGAGGAATGGGCCGAACCCGAGGCGATCGCCGCCGGGGCCGCCGTCCTCCTCGAAGCCATCGTGGCTTTTGACCGATCTGCCGCAACACCTGAAGGAGGGTTCTGAACCATGGGACGCTATCTTGGCCCCCAAGACCTCGAAGCCGCTCTCAAGGGCGGCTCCGTCTTCGCCTGCGGGGGCGGGGGTTTCCTGGAGCATGGGCGCATGCTCGGCACGGCGGCCGTGAATGCGGGCCGGCCCGAACTCGTTTCCATGGACGAGGTGGACGACGAGGCCTTCATCGCCACGGCCGCAGCCATCGGCGCGCCCGGCGGCTTCACCGAATGGGAGATGCGCGGCATCGATTACGTCAAGGCGGTGCAGCTCGTCGAGAAGGAGCTCGGCGCCAAGATTTACGGGCTCATCATCGGCCAGAACGGCAAGTCGAGCACCGTGAATGCCTGGCTGCCCTCCGCCATTCTGGGCACGAAGGTGATCGACGCGGTGGGCGATATCCGCGCGCACCCCACGGGCGACATGGGCTCCATCGGCCTTGCCAACTCGCCGGACCCAATGATCCAGTCGGCGGTGGGCGGCAACCGCGCGCAGAACCGCTATATCGAACTCGTCGTGAGGGGACCGACGGCGCGCGTTTCGCCGATCCTGCGGACGGCGGGCGACATGGCGGGCGGCTTCATCGCCTCGTGCCGCAATCCCGTGAAAGCGGCCTATGTGCGCCGCCACGCGGCGCTGGGCGGCATCTCGCGGGCGCTCGCCCTCGGTGAGGCCATCCTGAAAGCGGAGGCCGCTCACACATCCGTCCTCGAAGCGATCGTTGGCCATCTCGAGGGCACGATCATCGGGCGGGGGACGGTGGTCGAGAACACCGTGTCCTACAAGGGCGCGCAGGCCTTCGACATCGGCACCATCACGATTGGGCAGGGAGGAGACAAGCGCGTCGTGCACGTGATGAACGAGCACATGGCGGTCGACGGTCCGGACGGGGAGCGCTTGTCCACCTTCCCGGACGTGATCACGACCCTTGCACCCGACGGCACACCCCTCTCCACCAACGAGGTCACGGTCGGGCGCGAGATCGCGATCCTGCGCGTGGGGAAGGATCGGATCCCGTTGTCGTCGAGCGTGCTGGACCCATCCGTGTACCCCGTCGTCGAAGCCGCCCTCGGCATCGATCTCACCTCCTACGCACTGGGCTGACCCCATGGCACGCGAAGACTTCAAGGTTCACGGCGGCTCGAACCTGCGCTGCCGCGGCTGGCGGCAGGAGGGCCTGCTGCGGCTTCTCGAGAACGTCCTGTCAGTTGGCGAGGACCCCGACAACCTCGTCGTCTATGCGGCCCTCGGCAAAGCGGCTCGCGACTGGCCGTCCCACGACAAGATCGTCGAGACGCTTTGCACGATGGCGGAGGACGAGACGCTTCTCGTCCAGTCCGGCAAGCCCATCGGCGTGATCAAGACGCACACCAAGGCGCCGGTCGTCATCATGGCGAACTGCAACATGGTGGGGCAGTGGGCGAAGGCCGAGACCTTCTACGATCTCGAGAAGAAGGGCCTCATCTGCTGGGGCGGCCTCACGGCGGGGGACTGGCAGTATATCGGCACGCAGGGCGTCATTCAGGGCACCTACGAGATCTTCATGCGCATCGCCGAACGCCATTTCGGCGGCGAGCTTGCAGGCCGCATGATCCTGACCGCAGGCCTCGGCGGCATGGGCGGTGCGCAGCCCCTCGCGGGCCGCATGGCGGGCGCGGCGATCCTGTGCGTCGAGATCGACGAGGCGCGGATCGACAAGCGCATCGCTGTCGGCTTCCTCCAGCACAAGACTCACAGCCTCGACGAGGCGATGAGCTTGGTCCGGCAGGCGCAGGCCGAGCGGAAGGCGATCTCCGTCGGCCTTCTCGGCAATGCCGCCGAACTCTTTCCCGAAATCCTCGCCCGCGGCATCGTGCCGGACATCGTGACGGACCAGACCTCCGCGCATGATCTCGTCTACGGCTACATTCCCGCTGGGATCAGTCCGGCGGAAGCGCGAGCCCTGCGCACTGCCGATCCGCAGCGCCTCATCCGCGAGGGCACGGCCTCCATCGTGCGGCACGTGACCGCGATGCTCGGCTTCCAGAAGGCGGGCTCTCAGGTCTTCGATAACGGCAACCTCATCCGCACCCATGCCCGCAACGGCGGCGTCGAGAACGCCTTCGACATTCCGATCTTCACGGAAGCTTATCTGCGCCCGCTCTTCGCCCGCGCCATCGGCCCGTTCCGCTGGATCGCCCTGTCGAACGATCCCGGCGACATCGCCAAGATCGACGATGTCCTAATGGAGCGTTTCCCCGACAACCGGATCGTGACGAACTGGATCCGCCTTGCCCGCGAATACGTGCCCTTCGAAGGGCTCCCGGCGCGCATCGCCTGGCTCGGCCACGGCGAGCGTACGGAGGTAGGGCTTGCGGTGAACCGCATGGTGCGCGAGGGCGCGCTCTCGGGACCCGTCGCCTTCACGCGCGACCACCTCGATGCAGGCGCCATGGCGCATCCGAACATCATGACCGAGAACCTGCGCGACGGCTCGGACGCGATCGCCGACTGGCCGCTCATCAACGCCATGGTGCATTGCTCGTCTCAGGCCGATCTCGTCGCGATCCATTCCGGCGGCGGCGGCTATTCGGGCTACATGACGAGCGCCGGCGTGACCCTCATCGCCGACGGCTCATCGGAGGCCGACGAGCGCCTGCGCCTCTCTCTCACGAACGACACTGCGACCGGCGTCATGCGCTATGCGGATGCGGGCTATCCGGAAGCGCTGGAAGAGGCTGGCGCGAAGGGCATCCGGCACTTCGACCTCAGGGGCGGGTAGCTATCCTGCGAGCGCAAGCGGCGGCCGGGCCGTCGCATTGCCTGCGAGGGGAATGGTGATCTCGCAATGCACGCCGCTCGCAGGGTAGCGAAGCGCGACGATGCCCGCTAGTTCGCCTTCGATGCTGCGCTCGATCAGGCGCGTGCCGAACCCACGGCGGGTGGGCGGCAGAACGGCGGGTCCGCCCGTTTCACGCCAGGTCAGGCTCAAGGTCTCGCCGCCCTGGGGATGCTTCTCAAGGCTCCAGGTGACGGCCAACTGGCCTTGGGCGTTGGAGAGCGCTCCGTACTTCGCCGCGTTCGTGGTGAGTTCGTGGAGAACGAGGCCGAGATTGATGGCGATCCGGGCCGGCAGCCGCAGGTCCGGACCTTGGAGAACCACCGCTTGGTCGCCGAGACGCCGGTAAGGGGCAAGCTCGCTGTCGAGGATCGCCCGCAACTCCGCATCACGCCACGCGTTGCGGGTGAGAAGATTATGGGTGTTCGACAGCGCAAGGAGGCGGCTCTCGAACGCTTCGCGGAAGCGCACCGGATCGGGATCGGTGCGCAGGGTCTGCACAGCGATCGACTGGACCGTGGCGAGGGTGTTCTTCACCCGGTGGTTCAATTCGTCGATCAGCATCTGCGTGTGCTCGTCCGCCTGCTTGCGGGCGGTCACGTCGCGGAGGATGCCGATAAATTGGACGGGCTGGCCCGCTTCGTCGCGCAGGAGACGGGCCGTCGTCGCGAGCCATCGCTCCTTGCCCTCCGGGTAGACCCGGTACTCCGCATCGTACTCCTCGCCCCCGGCGAGCGCGTTCGACATCAGAGCTTCGATCTTGGCGACGTCGTCTGGATGCACTGCTTGGCGCCAAGCGGCGATGTGCCCGGTGGTCTGAAGCGGATTGAGGCCGAGAAGGGCAGCGGCTTGAGGCGACCATCCGCCCTCGCCGGTGCGGGGGTCGCGCCACCAAGCTCCCATGCGGCCGGCATCCAGGGCGAGGCGCACGCGCTCTTCGCTGTCTCGGAGGGCGGCCTGACGCTCGGTCACGTCGTCCATGAGATCGTTGAAGGCATCCGCGAGGTCCTTCATCTCCCCGCCGCCTCTCGGCAGGTCGATCCGCACGCCGTAATCGCCCCGGCGCCACGCCCCCACGGCTTCGGTCATCACGCGGAAGGGACGGGTCACGAAGGACCGTCCGGCAAGCCATGCCAGGGCGAGGGCGAGGCCGAAGGAACAGGCAATGAGGACGAAGCCGCGCTTCGCCGCATCGTTGATGGTGGCGTAGGCCGCCTTCGACGAGAGGCCGGCGCTCACATAGAGGTCTCTCGGCGGAAGGGAGAGCGGTATGTAGCCGAGCACGCGCTTCGTGCCGTCCTGGCTCACGATCTCGCGGGTGCCGGGCTCGGAGCCTCGCATCTGCTGCTTGAAATCGTCCGGGATCGTCGTCCCGACGAAGCGCTCGGGAAAGGGCTCACGGGCGATGATGCGACCCAGGCGGTCGGCCACCGTGAGGGAGCCGCCGGCCGGAAGAGCGCGCTCCGCGATGCGGGAGCCGAGCCACTTGAGATCCAGCACGGCCGCCAGAACGCCGAGCTTCTGTCCGCCTGCATCGACGATCGGGAGGGCCACGGGCAGAACGGGCAGCTGCAGCACCCGGTCGTCCGTGTACTCGCCGATCACGAACCCGCCCGATGCGACGGCCTCCTGGAAGTAGGAGCGGTCGTCGAAGCGCAGGTCCGTTCCCGGATCATCGTGCCGGCAGCGTGCTCTGCCCGCAGGGTCGAGGGCCGTGATCGAGAGGAGGTGAGGCACCTTGGGCTGCAGGGCGGCGAGGTAGGCCGCGCAGGCGGGTGCATTCAGGGCTCGCACATCGGCGACTTCGCCGACGGCCACCAGCAGGTTGCGGACGCCGTCCAGGATCCGCTCGAGTTCGAACGAGGCGAGTTGCGCCTGCCGGAGCGCAAGGTCGTGCACCTCCGCCTCCCGCGCGCGGCGGAGCGCGACCTCCGTATAAGTCCAGATCGCGATGGCCGGCAGGATCGCGATGAAGGCCAGGAGCAGAAGGCGTCTTGTAAGCGTCATTCACCAGCGGGCCATGCTTCGTGTCCTGACAGACCACAAACCCGCCGATGCGTCCACCGTGCGGCCTTGCGCTGCCTCACCGGACCTGCCACGGGAGCCGCATGGCTCCACCGCTCCTGACCCTGCAGAATACCACGCTCACCTTCGGCGGCACGCCTCTGATCACCGCGGCCGACCTCTCCGTTTCGCCCGGCGAACGGGCTTGCCTCGTCGGCCGCAACGGATCGGGCAAATCGACGCTCCTCAAGATCGCGGCCGGACTCGTGGAGGCGGATCGCGGCACGCGATTCGTCCAGCCGGGGGCGACGATCCGGTACCTAGCCCAGGAACCGGACCTCGGCGGTCACGCGACGACCCTTGGCTTCGTCGAGGCAGGCCTCGCCCCGGGCGACGATCCCTACCGGGCCCGGTACCTTCTCGAACAACTCGGGCTGACAGGGGAGGAGAACCCGTCCCGCCTGTCCGGCGGAGAGGCGCGCCGGGCGGCCCTGGCGCAGGTTCTGGCGCCGGAACCCGACATCCTGCTCCTCGACGAGCCCACCAACCATCTCGACCTGCCGGCCATCGAGTGGCTTGAATCCGAGCTGAAGTCGCTTCGCTCCGCCCTCGTCCTCATCAGCCACGACCGGCGCTTCCTGGAGAGCCTCTCCCGCGCGACCGTGTGGCTCGACCGGGGGGTCACCCGCCGCGCCGAACGCGGCTTTGCTCATTTCGAGGCGTGGCGCGACGAGGTGCTGGCCCAGGAGGAGCTCGAGCAGCATAAGCTCGACCGCAAGCTCGCTGCGGAAGCCGACTGGCTCCGCTACGGGGTCACGGCCCGCCGCAAGCGCAACGTGCGGCGCCTCGCGAACCTCCACGCCCTGCGCGAGCAGCGACGGACCCATACCCGGGCGGTGGGGACCGCAAGCCTGACCTTGGCCGAGGGCGAGGCGTCGGGGACCCTCGTAGTCGAGGCCGAGGGGATCGCGAAGGCTTATGGGGCCGCCCCGGTCGTCGAGAACCTGTCCTTGCGCGTCTTGCGCGGCGACCGACTCGGCATCGTCGGCCCGAACGGGGCCGGCAAGACGACCCTGCTCAACATGCTGACCGGCGTTCTGGCGCCAGACGTGGGCCGGGTGCGCCTCGGCTCGAATCTCCAGATGGTGACGCTCGACCAGAAGCGCGAAAGCCTCGATCCGGCGGCGACCGTCGCGGAGACGCTCACGGGCGGGCGCGGCGACACCGTCGTGGTGGGCGGGCAGGCGAAGCACGTCATCGGCTACATGAAGGACTTCCTGTTCTCGCCCGAGCAGGCGCGCACGCCGGTGGGGGTCCTGTCGGGCGGCGAGCGCAACCGGCTCATGCTGGCGCGCGCCCTGGCCCAGCCCTCCAACCTCCTGGTGCTGGACGAACCCACGAACGATCTCGACCTCGAAACGCTCGACCTCCTGGAGGAGATGATCGACGACTATGCCGGGACGGTGGTCCTGGTCAGCCACGACCGCGACTTCCTCGATCGGACCGTCACCTCCGTTCTGGTCGCCGAAGGGCAGGGCCGCTGGGTCGAGTATGCCGGCGGCTACACCGACATGGTCGCCCAGCGCGGGCAGGGCGTGCAGGCGAGGGCGGTCGAGAAGGCCGGCCGCCTGAAGGCCGATAAGGCGCCCGCCCCGGCGTCGGCCTCGGGCAAGCGCAAGCTCAGCTTCAACGAGCAGCATGACCTGAAAACCCTTCCGGCCCGAATGGCGGAGCTCGAGAGGAAGATCGCGAAGCTCCAGGAGACCCTGGCGGATCCCGGCCTCTACACCCGCGATCCGGCCCTGTTCCAGAAGGCGAGCACCGCGCTCGCCGGGTTCCAGGCGGATCTTGCGGCCGCGGAGGACCGCTGGCTCGAACTGGAGATGCTCCGAGAGGAGCTGGAGGCCTGATGCCTTGGGCGCATTGACGCCATGACGAGCCGGCTCCAGAACTTGGGGCCCGCCGCGGTGCCGGAAAACGTTCGATGCCGACTATCTACCCCGTCGCGAGCTTGAGAGCCGACCCGCCATCCCTAGCGCCCGACTACGTCTCGACCCGCAAGCGCGCGCCGTCGAAGCCTCTCGTCCTCCTGCCGCACACCCTGTCCGAGCTCACGGGTCCCGTCTACGGGCACGAGAGCGTGGTCGAGGGCGACGACGACCTCACCCGCCAGCATACCGGCGAGCCCCTGGGGGAGCGCATCATCGTGTCCGGCCGGGTGACCGACGAGAGCGGGCGCCCCGTGCCCAACGCCCTCATCGAGATCTGGCAAGCGAATGCGGCGGGACGCTACGTGCATGTGAAAGACGTTCACGATGCTCCCCTCGACCCGAACTTCACGGGGGCAGGCCGGGTGGTGACGGATGGGGACGGCCGCTATCGTTTCACGACCATCAAGCCCGGCGCCTATCCCTGGCGAAACCACCACAACGCCTGGCGCCCGGCCCACATCCATCTGTCCCTGTTCGGGCCGAGCTTCCTGACGCGCGTCGTCACGCAGCTTTATTTTCCGGGCGATCCCCTGCTGGCCCTCGATCCCATCTTCCTCTCGATCCCGGACGAGCGGGCGCGGTCGCGGCTCATCTCGCAATTCGACATCGAGACCACCCGGCCCGAATGGGCGCTCGGCTACCGGTTCGACATCGTCCTGCGCGGGCGCGAAGCCACGCCCGTCGAGGAACCGCACGATGACTGACGGTCCCGACGGCGGCGAGGTGATCACGCCCTCCCAGACGGTGGGTCCGTTCTTCGCCTATTGCCTCACTCCCTCGGCTTACAAATACCGCCAGGTCTTCTCGAGCGACCTGACCGCGCACGGGGCGGAGGGCAGGCGCATCCACATCGAGGGCCGCGTGCTGGATGGGGACGGCGAGCTCGTGCCGGATGCCATCATCGAGATCTGGCAGGCCGATGCGGCGGGGGCTTACGCCCGGGCCGACCAGGGCGCCAACGCCGCCTTCCGGGGCTTCGGGCGGGCGGAATGCGACGGGGAGGGGCGATTTGCCTTCACGACCGTGAAGCCCGGCCGAGTTCCCGGACCGGGGGGCGCTTCGCAGGCGCCTCACATCAATGTCGGCGTGTTCGCGCGCGGCCTCCTGAAACGGCTGTTCACCCGCATCTACTTTGCCGATGAGGCGAACGAGGCCGATCCGATCCTGGCTCTCGTTCCCGAGGGCCGGCGCCCCACGCTCATGGCCGAGCCCTCGAGCGCCGGGTCGACGCACTACACCTTCGACATCCGCCTCCAGGGCGACGCCGAAACCGTGTTCTTCGAGGCGTGAGAGGAATCATGAAGCGAACCCAGGTCGGTATCGTCGGCGCGGGCCCGGCCGGTTTGCTTCTCTCCCACCTTCTCCACCTCGAGGGCGTCTCGTCCGTGATTGTGGAGAGCCGCAGCCGACGCCACGTCGAGGAGCGGATCCGGGCGGGCGTCCTGGAGCAGGGTACGGTCGATCTCCTGGAGGAGGCCGGCGTCGGCGAGCGGATGCGAGCGGAAGGGCTCGTCCACCGCGGCATCGAGCTTAAATTCGCCGGGGCCGGGCACCGCATCGACCTGGCCGAGCTTACGGGCGGGCAGGGCGTCACCGTCTACGGCCAGCACGAGGTAGTCAAAGACCTGATCGCCCGGCGCCTCGCCGACGGGGGCGAGGTCCTGTTCGAGGCCGAGGACACGTCCGTTCATGGGATCGACACGGACGAGCCGACGATCCGCTACCGTCATGGAGGAGAGGAGCGGACGCTCTCCTGCGACTTCATCGCGGGCTGCGACGGGTTTCATGGGATCTGCCGGTCTGCCGTTCCGGCCGGTGTCCTCAACACCTTCGAGCGCGTATACCCCTTCGCCTGGCTCGGCATCCTCGCCAAGGCGCCGCCCGCCTCCGAGGAGCTGATCTACGCCAGTCACGAGAACGGCTTTGCCTTGCTGTCCATGCGTTCGCCCGAGATCAGCCGGCTCTACCTCCAGGTTGCCCCGGACGAGGCGGTCGAGGCCTGGCCGGACGCGCGAGTCTGGGACGAGCTCCAGCGGCGTCTTGCGGGCGGCGAGAACTGGCATCTCACGGAGGGGCCGGTCACGCAAAAGAGCATCACGGCCATGCGCTCCTTCGTGGTCGAGCCCATGCAGTACGGGCGGATGTTCCTTGCAGGGGATGCCGCCCACATCGTCCCGCCGACGGGCGCGAAGGGCATGAACCTCGCGGTCGCCGACGTGCGGGTTCTCGCTCGGGCGCTGGACAGCTACTACCGCACGGGGCGGACCGACGCGCTCGAGGGCTACTCGGCCACCTGCCTGCGTCGCATCTGGAAGGTGCAGCGCTTCTCCTGGTGGATGACCTCGATGCTGCACCGCTTCGAGGACGACAACGCCTTCGACCGGCGCCGCCAGATCGCCGAACTCGAATACGTGACGAGTTCCCGCGCCGCCGCCGCGACCCTCGCCGAGAACTATGTCGGGCTGCCGATGGAGGCTGCTGGGTAGTGCAAGCCCGCGATGGAGGCGGCGACCCAGGTGCAAGCGGCGGTCCGCCACGCTAAGAAGAGCCTATGACCTTCTCGGCCCTGGACTCGTCCCTTACCGGTCCGCTCTTCGCCACCGATGCCATGCGGGCGGCGTTCTCCGATCGGGCTCGGATCGGCGCCATGATCCGTATGGAGGCGGCTCTGGCGCGGGCGCAAGGCTTGCCCGATCTCGCCGTTGCGCTCGCGGGTTTCTCGCCCGATGCCCTCGACCTCGACGCGCTCGGGCGCGAGACGGCTGTCGCCGGCGTGCCGACGATCCCCTTCATCCAAGCCGTCCGGGAGCGCCTGCCGGCGGATCTCGCGCGCTCGTTCCACCGGGGCGCCACCACGCAGGACGTGCTCGACACGGCGCTCGTGCTGCAGATGCGCGACGCGTTCGACCTTATCGCCTCCGATCTCGACGCCATCCTCCAGGGCCTCGCCCGGCTCGCGGACGAGCAGCGCGGGACGCCCTGCGCGGGGCGCACCTACGGCCAGCATGCGGCGCCGGTGACGTTCGGCTTTAAGGCGGCGGTCTGGCTCACGGGCGTCGCCGAGGCGGCGGCGCAGCTGCCCTGGCTCCGGGAGCGGGTACTCGTGGCCACCCTCGGCGGTGCGGTCGGAACCCTGGCCACCCTCGGCGAGAAGGGCCCCGCCGTGCTCGACGCGTTCGCCCGGGATCTCGGCCTTGGCACGGCCCCCCTCGCGCCGCATACCCTGCGCGGCCGCATAGCCGACACCGGAGCCTGGCTCGCAACCCTCATCGGCGCCCTGGCCAAGATGGGGGGCGACGTCGCCCATCTCGCCTCGACGGAGGTCGGCGAGGTTTCCGAGCCGCACGTTCCGGGCCGCGGCGGCTCGTCGGCCATGCCGCACAAGCGCAACCCCGTCTCGTCGACGGTAATCCTCGCGGCCCACGCGGCCGCGCGAGGACACGTGACCGTGCTCCTCGACGCCATGGCGGCGGCCCATGAGCGCCCGGCCGGCCTGTGGCATGCGGAGTGGCATGCGCTTCCGTCCCTCTTCGGCCTGGCCTCCGGCGCCTTGCGCGAGGCGAGGGCGCTTGCCGAAGGCCTTGTGGTCCACTCCGACCGCATGAGAGCGAATCTCGACCTGAGCCGCGGGCTTCTCTTTGCGGATGCGGCGGCGGCTCGGCTCAGCCCTCATCTTGGCGCCAAGGAGGCCCACGCCCTCGTCGAACGCGCGGCCGGGCGCGTGCGCGACGGGGCGGAGAGCCTGGAGACCGCGCTTGCGGAGCTGACCCCGCACCCCGTCGACGACGCCTTCGATCTTGCTCCCGCGATCCGCGCGGCCGGCCCCTGGATCGACAGGGCCCTCGCCGAGGCGGCCCGCATCCGCAGCACTCTCAACGCCAGGTGATCCACCATGCCCCTCGTCACCGCCAACGGCACGCCGCTCTTCTACGACGTCACCGGACCGGACGGTGCGCCCGTCGTCGCGTTCTCGAACTCCCTCGGAACGACCCTGGAGATGTGGGACGCGCAGGTGCGCGCGCTGGCGACCCGCTTCCGCTGCCTGCGCTACGACACCCGCGGCCACGGCCGCTCGCCCGTCGCAGCAAGCCCTCACTCCATCGACGATCTCGCGGACGACCTCGCGGGGCTCCTCGATGCGCTCGGCATCGACAAGGCGCACGTGGTCGGGCTGTCCCTCGGCGGCATGACCGCCCAGGCCTTCGGGGTGCGCCATGCCGGCCGAATCGAGAGCCTGTCGCTCGTCGCCACGGCGGCGCATCTCCGGGGCAATTGGGACGAACGCGCCGCGCTCGTGCGCGCAGGCGGGATGGCGGCCCTCGTCGATGCCGTCATGGGGCGCTGGTTCACGGCCGACACGCTGGCGCTCGGGCCCGATCTCATCCGCCCCGTGCGTGAGCGGTTCCTGTCCATCGACCCGGAAGGCTACGCGGCCTGCTGCCTTGCGATCCGTGACATGGACCTGCGGCCGCAAATCGGCTCGATCGCGGCGCCGACCCTCGTGGTGGCGGGCGAGGACGATCCGGCAACGCCCCTCGAGATGCTGGAGGAGATCGCGGGCCTGATTCCGGGCGCGGAACTCGTCGTCGTTCCGGAGGCCGCGCATCTCGTCAGCGTCGAACAGGCGGACGCCCTCAACGAGATCCTCCTCAGCTTCCTCGCCCGGGTCGCCGGCGAGCGGGAGTCGCTCGGCGGCCTGTTCGAGATCGGGCTCGCCAACCGCAAGAGCGTGCTCGGCGTCGACCACGTGCAGCGTTCCATGGAGAAGGCCAACGGCTTCTCGCAGCCGTTTCAGAGCTTCATCACCCGCATGGCCTGGGGCGAGGTCTGGGGCGATCCGACCCTGCCCTGGAAGACGCGCTCGCTCCTGACCCTCACCATGATGGTGGCGCTGCACCGGGAAGAGGAGTTCAAGCTGCACCTCCGCCCGGCGCTGAAGAATGGCGTCACCCTCGACGAATTGCGTGCGATGCTGATCCAGGCAGCGGTTTACGCCGGCGTCCCGGCCGCCAACGCCGCGTTCCGCTGGGTGCGGGAGGTGCTGGGCGACGAAGCGGATGCGGTCGCGTCGGGAGGAGAGCAGGGGCTTTCCCCTCCCTCCTAAGGGGAAGGGTGGGGACGGCGCCGCGTTATGTCGCCACCCGCCGCATCAGCCGCTCCGCCCGCTTCAGATGCGGGCGGTCGATCATCTCGCCGTCGATGCCGACGACACCCGCATGGGGATTGGCTGCGAAGGCGTCGATGACGGAGCGAGCCCAGGCCACCGCTTCTGGCGACGGCGTGAAGGCCTCGTTGATCACCGGCACCTGCGCCGGATGGATGGCCATCTTGGCGACGAACCCGTCGCGCCGGGCCTCCCGGCATTCGGCGGCAAGGCCCTCGACGTCGCGGAAATTGGTGTAGACCGAGTCGATGGCATCCACCTCCGCTGCCGCCGCGCCGAGGAGCGTGAGCGCCCGGGCGATCCGGTAGGGCTCGGTATAGGCCCCGCGCTCGTCCCGGTTCGTCTCAGCCCCGACATCGGCGGAGAGGTCCTCGCCGCCCCAGGTGAGGCCGGCCAACCGATGGCTGGCTCCCGCGAAGGTGCCCAGGGCGAAGACCCCTTGAGCCGTTTCGGTCGCGATGGCGATCACCCGCGTGCGGCCGTCCTCCAGGTCGAACTCCGCCTCGCGTACGGCGAGCTTGGCTCCAAGATGCGAGACGTCGGGGCCGCCTACGGCCTTCGGCAGCATGATGGCGTCCGGAGCGCCCTCCATGACGCCGTCGAGATCCGCATCCGTGAGGCCGGTGGTGAGTCCGTTGACCCGCACGATCAGACGCGGCCGTCCGGCCTGCGGGCCCGCCTCCTTAAGGAAGCCGGCCGTGACCCGGCGCGCCTCGTCCTTGGCGGTGATGGCCACCGAGTCCTCGAGATCGATGATGAGGGCGTCGGCGCCCGAACCCATGCCCTTCTCGAGCTTGCGGGCGCTGTCGCCCGGAACGAAGAGGAGGGAGCGCATCAGACGGCGACCGTTTCGGTGCGCTTGCGCATGAAGGCCTGCCGGCGGCACTCGGCCACGAGGGTGCCGTCCTGCTTGTAGGCCCGGTGGATGAAGTCGACGATGCCTGCATCCGGGCGCGAGCGGGATTCGCGCTTGGAGGCGACCTCCGTCGTCACGTTCACTGTATCGCCCTCGAACAGGGGCGCCGGGAACTTCACGTCCGTCATGCCGAGATTTCCGATAGTGGTGCCCACCGTCGTGTCGTTCACCGAGATCCCGATCATGAGGCCGAGGGTGAACAGCGAGTTCATGAGGGGCCGGCCCCATTCCGTCTCGGTGGCGCAGAAATGCGCATCGATGTGGAGTGGCTGCGGGTTCAGCGTCATGTTGGAGAACAGCATGTTGTCCATCTGGGTCACCGTCCGCGTCAACCGGTGCCGGAACATGGCGCCGACGGTGAAGTCCTCGAAATAGAGGCCGCCTCGCGGGTGGCGCATGCCTTCGTCCATGGAAAACCTCGCAAACTTTGGGAAACCCGCTCGAGCGGACAGGGGTGTTTAGGTTTCATTTACCATAACGGGAGCAGTCTCAAGGGGCGGAAGAAGCTCCCACCCGATCGGCACCCATGTTCCTGTTCACGACGCCCCAGAACCGCTCGACGGCATCCGGCAGCGTTCCCCAAACGCCGGTCGTCGACGCCATCCGCCAGGGGGCGGAAAAGACGGGCGTCGGCTTCGACTACCTCCTGAAGACCGCCCAGCGCGAATCCGCCCTCAATCCGGGCGCCAAGGCGCCGACCTCCTCGGCTACCGGCCTCTTCCAGTTCATCGAGCAGACGTGGCTCGGCCTGATCAAGAGCGAGGGCGCGAAGGCCGGCCTGCCCGACATGGCGCAGGTGGTCTCGACCCGGCAGGACGGAACCCATGCGGTGACCGATCCGCGGATGCGGCAGGCCATCCTCGAACTCCGGCAGGACCCCGAGGTGGCATCCGTCATGGCGGGGGCGCTGACGCAGAAGAACCGGGAGCAGCTGACCGCAGAGCTTGGCCGGGAGCCGAGCGGGGCGGACCTCTACATCGCTCACTTCCTCGGCGCCCGCGGCGCGGCGGATCTCATCCGCACCGCCGAGCGCAGCCCCGGCCGCGCCGCGGCGGCGGACTTTCCGGACGCCGCGGGAGCCAACCGCACGATCTTCTACGACCGCGACGGTCGCGCCCGAGGGGCGGGCGAGGTCTACGCCATGCTCGCCCAGAGCCATGCCGGCACGAGCGCGGCACCGGCTTTCGCGCCGGACCGGCCGCTCGCCTTCGCGCAGACCGACGGACCGGCCTTCCACGGCCTTTTCCAGACCGCGGGACGGAGCGGCGCGGTCTCCGAGGCGGTGGCGAAGCTCTGGCGAACCGGACGCGGCGAGGCCGGCGTGCAGACGGCGGCCCTCGCCTTCTTCCCGAACAGCACCGGCGCCTCGACGCTGCGCGACGCCGTCCCGTCGGCCGAGAACGCGCCCGCGGCGGTGCCGTTGCCGCCCCCTCGGCCCGACGCGCCTCCCGCAACAAAGCGCGTGAACCCGCTCGATCTCACCTCCTTCATGAAGTGGCGCAGGACATGATCATCCGTCACTTCTTTCAGGGCTAACCTGGACGCTGCTGGACAACACAACGTTCGGCAACGCTCACATTTTGCTTCATGATTCGTCCTGAGCGGTGGTACATCGTCCGCGTCCATCCCGGCTTCGGTGCGTCCCCAGCGTGTCCCCGACTCTGGGGACGCAGGAATTGGCGGTGCACATGAGGCGGCTCCTGACTGACGTACTGCTGCGTAGCACGCAGCCTCCAGCGACGGGTCGCCTCGAACTGATCGACGAGCGGACGTCGGGTCTCGCGTTCAGAGTGACGAGCAGCGGAGCAAAGTCTTGGTGCTACCGCTTCCGCGATAGTGCGGGCCGTACCAGCCGCGTGACCCTCGGTGCTTACCCGGCGGTATCTTTGGCAGCCGCCAGGGAGCGAGCAGTCCAGCTCCGCGGGCAAATTGCGCTTGGCGTAAACCCTGTTGAAGTGAAGCGACGCGAGCGCCAGGAGGCATCCGCGAAGACGGTCAAGGCTGTAGCGGAAAGGTTCGTGCGCGAGCATGTGCAGCGAAAGAAGCGCCCGGCAACGCTCGACCAATACGAGCGGCTTCTACGGCTCTACGTTCTGCCGCGTTGGGGCTCCCGCTCGCTTAAGAGCATAACCCGGGCGGACGTGGTGGAACTTGCAGAGGGTCTGATCGACCAGGGCAAAGGGATCACGGCGAACCGGACAGTCGCCATGGTGAGTTCCTTGTATTCGTGGGCAGCCGATGCCGGCTTCGACGTGCAGAACCCAGCCGCGAGGCTAAGACGACGCGCCGTCGAGACCCGGCGAGCACGCGTGCTGACAGACCACGAGTTGCGGTTGCTCTGGAATCGGATCACTCAGGAACTCACACCTCGCAGTGTTGCGTTAGCGCTCCGACTCCAGCTCCTGCTGGGTTGCCGGGTGGGCGAGGTTGCAGGCATGCAACTGCAAGAGTTGGAGCATCTAAGCGATCCGGAACGCGCTGTTTGGACGATTCCTGCCGCGCGGATGAAAGGCAAGGCTTCACACACTCTCCCTCTGCCGGAAGCGGCGCTTGCTGTCGTGCGAGAGGCGTTCTTGTTGAGCCGTCCGACTTACGAGCAACCAGCGGTCTTCGTGAACAACGGAAGGGCTCTTGTGACTGCTGATGTGGTGCGCGCCTGGGATGCTGCGAGCCGCCATCTTAAGCGTGATTCGGAAGGCTCAACCTGGACTGTCGATAAGCCTCGAACGCACGATGTGCGTAGGACCGTCGCTACCCGGCTGGCTTCCCTGGGTATTCCGGCCGAGGATGTGTCAGCAATCTTGGCACATGGGAGCGCGAGCATCACTAAGCGCCACTACGATCAACACGGTCGCCTCCCTGAGAAGCGTCGCGCGCTCCAACGCTGGCATGACGCCCTCGGACCCATCGTTGAACGCGTGAACGTGGAGGCTGGGTAGAAGAACAAACCAGCACGGGGGCTGTGGCAGCACTGGCCCACACAACCTGGATTTAGTCGGGGCAGCATTCCGCAGAGTGGATCTGTTCGAAAACGGCAAATTCTGTCGGGAAGACATGTGCTGTCGACTGGCGTGATAGTGGACAGACGTTATAACGCTGAAACTCGAAGGTTACGACCTGTCGTTCATAGGCCTCTACTTGTCGCATTGCATCTTTTATTTGATAGATCGAGTCAATACGCTAACGTATTGATTGATTCAGCTTTTCACTTTGGTAAGATCATTAAGCTTAGCAGGTGCTATACGATCCTTGCTGCTTGAGCACCGTTGGCGATCCTCGCTCTCAAATGCTCGGCGACCGTTGAGACCGCATTTCAAAGGAACAAGGCCATTACAAGTCAGCGCTCAACGCACGACACGGAGCTTGAGTCCTCCGGGCCTGAGGACGAGCGGCTCGGCTGGGAAGCGCCGGTGGCAGCCTGCTCACCTGCTGCTCCCACCACGCCCACTCGGGCCGAGCAGCGCCGGATACGGGCGGCCAAGCGCCAACTCGCAAGCAGGGCAGCGCCTCCTGAGGTGCGGGTTGGTGAGGACGAATACTGCAGGCCCGTGCTCGGCCTGCCCCACACGGATGGGGAGGGCTGGCTTGCCCGCGCCAAGGTGGCGTTCGGCACCGTGTCGGCCGCCTTCGTTGAGGCTGAGATCGGACGACTGCTGAACGCTCTGCGCAGCCGAACCAGCACGCTGCCGCTCGAGACGGAGGTCAACGCGGCTCTGGCGGTGATCGAGGGCTTGCAGCCGCGCAACGAGGCTGAGGCCATGCTCGCCTGCCAGATGGCGCTCGCCCATGTCACAGCCGTCGAGTTGCTGGCGCGCCTGTCCCGCATGGATCCAGGGCTCAGCCCCGATCAGGCGCAGGCCGCAGGCACTGTCGCGGCCAAGCTGATGCGAACGGTCGCGGGTCACTACGAGGTGCTCACGAAGGCCCGCAAGCCCGCCGTTCAGGTCGTGCGGGTGGAGCGCGTGAACGTCGAGGCGGGAGCCCAGGCCATCGTAGGCGCGGTCACCGGGGCAGGGGCCCAGCCCGAAACAGGAGGTCAACCCTATGAAGCGCACCACGAGCGAGCCCGAGAGCCTCAGAACCGCACCGCGCTGCGGGGCGAGAACCCGGGCGGGCTCACCGTGCGAGCGGGCGAGGGCTGCGGGCCGGACGCGGTGTCACCTCCACGGAGGTGCACCCGGCAGCGGCGCTCCGCCCGGTGAGCGCAACGGGCGCTACCGCCACGGCCGATACACGGCGGAGGCGCGGGCTGAGGCAAACCACATCAGGACAATTTTAGAGAAGAGGTAATCCGGACTTCAAGGAGAATGGCGAAGCTGGATGAGGGCGCCGCGCCAAGGAGCAATACATTGCCCTGACGTCTCGCAGCGGAGATCGGGTTCGTCGTGAGAACACTATGACCTCACGCGCCTCGGCTTCAGCAATGATGGTAGTTATGCCATCGAAGCCTCCAGGACCGGCTAACTCGACCGACCTCTGTCGAACGAGATTTTGACTCGGTTGCCCACAGTCAATGCCCGAGAAGTGAGCATGGCTCCAGACTACGACGACGAGGCCGAGAGTTCCCACCCGCTGCATGAGGTGTTCAGGAAGAACAGTCGGCCCTGGCAAGGTTTCTGGTGGTGGCGCGACCGGGCTGTGATGGAGCGCAACGCCGTTCGCACTGTCCTGATGGGAGCGGGTATCGAAGTTAGCGAGCTACGGTCGCGGACGGACGACCCACCCGACTGCGAAGCGATGATCGACGGCAGGCGATGCGGGATCGAGGTGACCGAGTTGCTGCACCGACCTGCCCTCGAGCGGTCGATCCGGGCTGTTCGCGCGAGGGAGGAGGGCCGTGAACCTGATCCGAATGCGCGTGAGGCCTACTTCACCTGGGAGCGCGAAGACGTACTCGAGGCCCTTCAGGGCCTGATTGACCGAAAGGACCAGGCCGAGACAAAGGGGGGCCCATACTCCCGATACATCCTTGTGATCGTTACGGACGAGTTCGTCCTCGACCAGCACACCGTTGCGCAGTTCCTCGACGGCGCTACCTTCAACGCAACTTACATCACAGACGTTCTGTTCGGCCTCTCATATCACCCGAGTTCTGAGCCGGGCGGAGGATCTTACCCTGTTTTCACGCTGCACTGCGTGTCACGCGAAGCTTGAGCTTCAATACGCCTGCGAATGTATCTGTGTTTCGGTGCGCTCGGCTATCCGGTTACCTGATGAAGGCGCTTTCAGATGGAGGTATGTGGAGCGGAACTCGCCCGGAGTTCTTGGAGGACGCGATTGACGTGAACCGTCGAAATGCCCATCGCCTCACCGATCTCGGCCTGGGTCATGGGCAGGTCGCAGGGTGTGGTCCGTTCTCGGAGCAGGCTGGTGACCATCACTCTCCCCGGAAGGCGCGGTTCATCTGATCGGCAAGCGGCTTGGTCAGGTAGGAGAGTGCGGTGCGCTCTCCCGTCTTGATGAAGGCCTCCACGGGCATGCCCGGCACGAGCTTCAGATCCTTGAGGTTGGCGAGTTCTGCCGCGTCCGCCGCCACCCGTACCGTGTAGTAGGCCGCACCCGTGGTCTTGTCCTGCGTCAGATCGGCCGCGATCCGGCTCACCCGGCCGCGGATCTCGGGCGTGGTGCGCTGGTTGAACGCCGACAGCCTGAGCACCGCATCCTGCCCGGGGCTGAGCTGGTCGATGTCCCGCGGCTCGACCCTGACCTCGATGGCGAGATCGTCACCTTCCGGCACAACCAGCATCAGAACGTCGGCCGGCGCGATCACGCCGCCCACCGTGTGCACGCCAAGCTGATGCACGACGCCGTCGAGGGGCGCGCGAATATCGATACGCTTGAGCTGATCTTCGGCGGCCACGCGCTTCTCAGACAATTCCGCGACCTTGCCCTGGATCTCGCGCAGTTCCTTCGCCACCTCGCTTCTGAGGTCCTGGTCGACCTGCAGGATCTGCAGCTCCGTCTCCGAGATCTTGCCCCTGGCCTCCGCCACGCTCGCAATCAGCTGGCCCTGCTCACCCTTGAGGCGGGTCTCCTCGCGCCTCAGAGCCGTCACCCGCGTGATCGGGATGAGGTTCTTGGCAAAGAGCTCCTGAACGCCCTTGAGCTCGCTCTCAATCAGCTTGACCTCGTCGCCCTTGGCGCGCGCCTGCAGCTCCAAGCCGCCGATCTGCTGACCAAGCTGCGCCACCCGCTGCTTGAGCTGCGCCCGCAGGCCGTCCCGCGACTCGCGGCGAAGCTCGAACAGGCGCTGTTCGCCCGCAACGAGGTCCGCCACCTCCCGGTCTCCATGGCGGTTCGCCAGCACCGGCGAGACCTTGATGCGGGCAAGCCCGTCCCGCTCAGCCTCGAGCCGCCCCTGGCGGGCGGCGAGCTCATCGAGCCCCTTCGTCACCACGGCAAGGTTGGCGCGCGTCACCGTCTCGTCGAGCCGCACCACGAGGTCGCCCGCCTTCACGGGGGTGCCCTCGCGAACCCGGATCTCGCCCACCACCCCACCGGTCGGGTGCTGGACCTTCTTTACGTGGCTGTCGACCACAACGAGACCCGGCGCCACAACGGCGCCCGCAAGCTCGGTGGTTGCCGCCCAGCCTCCCATGCCGCCGCCCAGCACCAGAAGGGTGACGAGGCCTGCGAGAAGATGGCGGCGCAAGGAACGGTCGGGAGCGCTTGCGGGACCAGTCATGACACACCTCCGGCGATGGCCTTGGCGGCGGGCTGCATCGGGATGGGCGGGTTGGAGGTCTGCTGAACCGGACGCATCGTCGGGCGCAGTACCTCTTCTTTGAGGCCGAACGCCTTCTGCTCGCCGCCCTGGATCACCAGAACATGGTCGAGCCCGGCCAGAACGCTCGGCCGGTGGGCTACGACGACCGCGATCCCGCCGCGCTCGCGCACGCTGAGGAGCGCCTGCGTGAGCGCAGCCTCGCCCTCAGCGTCAACGTTGGAGTTCGGCTCGTCGAGAACCACCAGGAACGGGTCGCCATAGAGCGCGCGAGCCAGCCCAACGCGCTGGCGCTGGCCAGCCGAGAGGGCAAGGCCGCGGCTGCCGATGGGGGTCTCGTAGCCGCCGGGAAGCGCGAGGATGAGATCGTGCACGCCAGCGAGCATCGCCGCCTGGATCACAAGGTCAGGATCGTCCCCGGTGCGAAAGCGCGCGATGTTCTGGGCAACGGTGCCGGAGAACAGTTCGACGTCCTGGGGCAGATAGCCGATATGGCGGCCCAGCATCTCCGGCAGCCACTGGTCGAGGGAGGCCGCATCGAGCCGAACCCGGCCGCGGGCCGGCGCCCACACCCCGACGAGCGCACGCGCCAGGCACGACTTGCCCGATCCGCTCGGGCCAATGACGCCAAGCCCAGCGCCCGCCTGAAGGTGAAAGCTGACGTCGCGGAGGAGGACTCGCGTCTCGCCGGGAGGAGCGACGCTGAGGCCCTGCACCGACAGGCTGCTCCTGGGCGTGCGCAGGGGCAGGGGCTCGCCGCGCTCGGGCAGGCTCGCGAGCAGATCGCCCAAACGTCGCCAGCTCTGGCGCGCCGCGCCAAAGCCCCGCCAGTTGGCGATGGCAAGCTCGACGGGCGCGAGCGCACGCGCCGAGATGATGGAAGCTGCGATGATGATGCCGCCGGTGGCCTCGCCCTGGATGACGAGGTAGGCGCCCACCCCCAGCACGGCCGATTGCAGGGCCATGCGCAGCACCTTGGTGATGGCGCCAAGCCCGCCCGTGACGTCCGAGAGGCGCTGCTGGCCATGAACGAAGGCGCGGTCAGCCGCCTGCCAGCGCTCGGCCACCATGGGTCCCATGCCCATGGCGCTGACCACCTCAGCGTTGCGCCGGCTCGCATCGGCAAGGTCATGGCGCTGCGCGGCAAGGCCCACCGCCTCCTTGGACGAGCGGCGGGAGAGTGCTTCGGTCAGGAGCGTGAGGATGACGAGGAGCAGCGCCCCGCACAGGGCCGTCCACCCGATCAGCGGGTGAAAGAGAAAGCAGATGGCGAGGTACAGCGGCAGCCAGGGCAGGTCGAAGAAGGCGGCCGGTCCGCCGGAGCTGAGAAAAGCGCGGATCTGATCAAGATCGCGCAAAGGCTGGCCCGCATCGGCGCTGCTGCGCAGGAGCGGGATCTTGAGGGTCAGGGCGAACACGCGGGCGGCCAGGCGCTCGTGCAGCGAGGCTCCGACGCGCACGAGCATGCGGCTTCGGATGAGATCGAGAAGGCCCTGAACGGCAAAGAGCCCGGCCACCAGGAGAGCCAGACCGATCAGGGTCGGAATGCTGCGGGAGGGGATGACGCGGTCATAGACCTGCAGCATGAAGATCGAACCCGTCAGCATGAGCAAGTTCACAGCCCCGCTGAACACGGCGACCCCGAATAGAGAGCCGCTGCACCGCCGCAAGGCACGGGAGAGTTCGCCACCAGCAGGGCTTTTTGGGTTCATGAACTAAAGCCCTCTCAGCGATCAACGAAGTGCGGGTTTGGACCGGGCGAGGAGCCGCCCGGTCCGGTTGTTGGTCACGCCGAGGGCTTAGCCCAGCATGACGTCGTTGATCTGCACCTTGGTGCCGAAATCGTCCAAGGTGTCGGCGAAAGCCGTGAGAGCCTCCTGCGAGGAGGCTTTCTGGATCTCACCGGCGGCGATGGGCAGAACGAGCTTGTAACCTGCCGTGCCGTCCACCTCGCCCGGAGTCCCCTCTCCGTGACCATCGAGCGTCGTCAGCCCATGCAGCACGATCTCCCGGTTCTCCAACGGTGCCTCATCGAGCAGTGTCGCGAGCGCGCCATTGGCCGGATCGGACAAATCGTATGTCTGGGCAAAGACGAATGAGTCGCCGGAGGGGGTCGGGAAGGTCGCCACGCCGTCGTCGTTGGGGGAGCTCAGGTTCAGCAGAATGGGGCCGTAGGTTTCGAGACCTTCCGCGAGCTCGATGAAGCCGTCGCGGTCGTCGTCCTGAGCTAACGTTGGAACGTTCGAATCGCGGCCGTCCTCAAAGCCATGGATGTGCTGAACGTGGGTCTTGCCCGGCTCGACCCCGGTTGCGGCCGTGATGACGGTGAGCTGGTCGCCGTCCCGCAACAAGAGGGCGCCGCCTTCCGCGTCCGAGTTGTTGAGCTCCTCCAGCTCCGCGAAGTAGTAGTCGTCGGCGTTGACGAAGGCCCTCAGGAAGCCCGAGAACGTGAGCTGGCCAAATGTATCGACAGGGCCGTCGGCCGCTTCGCCATCTCCGCTGGCGTCGGTCGTCCCCCCACCGGCGGAGCCGTCATCGTCGGCGCCCCCGTGGCCATTATCGCCGGTGCCGTGGCCGGAGTCGTCCGTCACCGCAGCGGCCTCCATCGTCTCGGCATCCGCCGTACCGTCCTCAGCATCGCCCGTCACCGTGGTGTTGACGTCGCCAGTGTCGTCATCATCGGCATCGACCGCGTGAACGTGGTTGCTCTCGAAATTGTCGAGAGTGTCGACGAACGCAGCCACCGCTGCTTCATTCGACGAGGCAACCTCGATCTCTCCAGATGCAATCGGCAGGAAGCCTTTGAAGCCAGCCGTCCCGTCCACTTCGTTTCCGGTGCCCTCGCCCTGACCCTCGAGCGTCGTGAGTCCGTGGATGACGATCTCGCGGTTCTGCAAAGGCGCTTCATCGAGAAGCGTGGCGAGCGGGCCGTTGACCGGATCGGACAGATCGTAGGATTGGGCGAACAGGTAGGAGCTCCCTTCGGGGCGCGGGAAGCCGGCTGCCCCGGCGCCCTCCGGCGAGGTCAGGTCGAGGAGAATGGGACCATAGGTTTCCGCACCCTCGGCGACCTCGATGAACCCGTCGCGGTCGTCGTCCTGAGCCAGCGTGGGGATGTTGGCTTCTCTTCCGTCCTCGAAACCGTGGATGTGCTGAGCATGGGGCTGCCCGGCCTCGACCCCTGAGGCCGCCGTGATCACCGTAAGGGTGTCTCCGTCCTGGAAGAGGAGTGCGCCGCCCTGGGCATCCGAGTTGTTGAGCTCTTTGAGGTCGGCGAAGAAGACCCGGTCCGCATCCGCATAGGCTCGGAGAAAGTCGGCAAAGCCGAGTTCGCCGAACACCTCGGTGTGGCCAGCAAGCCCAAGACCAAGAAGGCTGCTGGTGCCGACCGTCGTCGTGCTGGTGCTTGCTGCCATGCTCGTACCTGACGAGTGGCCGTGATCGGCGTGATCGTTCTGAGCCATGCTGCGCTCCTCAGGTCAGGGAATTGACCCGGCGCAGCAAACTGTTTCGTCCTTCAACTTGTTTCAGCTTAGCTATCAAATTACGCCAACAACAAAACGTCATTGGACAGTGCTGGATGACATGCTAATCCTTGGTTCTACTTACGTAAGTCGTGATCACCGGACGCGTTTGACGCTCGTGATCGTTCCGGCTGGAAGCTCGCCTGTGATCTGCCGCGACTGCGCTGCACTGACGAGGGATTGGTCGTCCCGCACCAGATCACGGTCAGCCTCGAAGTAGGCCGTACTCCCGTCGTCGTAGTGCACCGTCAGCATCGTCGAGGCGCTCTTCTTTCGCGACCACGTCGCTGTCGAGAGGGGTTTGTCATTGTAGGTCATCATGCCCTCGCACGCGGTGGCCGAACCGGGGATACACCTCAACATGAGCAATAGATGCAGTGAGACACAGGTTTATTTGATTGATGCTCAATAGTGTCAAGCTTCGGTCCAGATGATCGCGGCTTTTGCATGTTTAAGGCTGCAAATAGAGCAGCATCGTACTTGTGGAGTGTGCCGTGTGACCACAGCTACAGAGCCCGATACAGACCATCAGGATTGCATCACATGCGGATCATCTCACTCGCTCTTTCGTGCGCAGTGCTCGCTCTCTCGGCAGGCGCAGCATCAGCCCAGCAGCAGTTCAACGGCAACTGGAGCGTTGAGGTGATCACCGAGACCGGCAGTTGTGACCGGGCCTACCGGTTTCCCGTAGTGATCCGGAACGGGCAGGTGAGCTACGGCGGCCCGGAGAGCGTGAACGCCTCCGGCAAGGTCACGCCAAGCGGCAGCCTGCGCGGCACGCTCGGGCGCGGGTCGGCGCAGGCCAGTGTTGTGGGCAACCTCATGGAGCGCTCGGGGTCAGGCACCTGGACGGGCTCAGGCAGCCTGAACTGCACCGGCCAGTGGCGGGCCGAAAAGCGCGCCTGAGCGAACGGCTCGGCTGGCTACTGTCATCGGCAATCAACGGAGCGGCTGTCGTGTGATCCAACTTGGGTACCCCTCATTTGCACCATCCTCAAGCTGGTTCAACAATGCTGGCTTGACCAGTCAAAACAGACTGCTAAGATCGAAACCATTCTAAGTGAACCAGCGATCTCCATGTTCGTCCGAGCTTACCTTCGCGCCTCCACCGATGAGCAGAACGCCACCCGAGCCCAGAAACAAGTCGAAGCTTTCGCGGCAGAGCGTGGCCTGACCATTGCCGCGACCTATGTGGAAAACGAGAGCGGGGCAAAGCTCGCCCGCCCCGAGCTGTTCCGCCTCCTCTCCGATGCCCATCCCGGCGACATCCTGCTCGTCGAGCAGGTCGACCGCCTCTCCCGCCTTGACACGGCTGATTGGGAACGCCTGAAGTGGGAGCTTGCCGCGAGGCAGGTGCGTGTGGTGGCGCTTGATCTCCCTACCTCGTGGGTTATGGCGAATGCGAAGGCCGACGAGTTCACCGCTCGCATGTTCGACGCTGTCAATGGCATGATGTTGGACGTGCTCGCGGCAGTGGCCCGCAAGGACTATGAGGATCGCCGCCGCAGGCAGGCTCAGGGGCAGGAGAAGGCCAAGGCCGCAGGACTTTACAAAGGCCGGAAGGAGAACGTCGCCCGTAACAAGGGCATAGCTACGATGCTGAAGGCGGGCTCCTCGTGGTCGCAGGTCCAAGCGGCTACTGGGTGCAGCCGCGCTACGGTGGCGAAAATCGCTAAGCGCATGCTCGCACCTTCTGAAGCCGCGTAGCCGTGTCGATACTATTCAGCCCCAGCATGCCAGCCCTTCCCGGTGGACCTCAGGAGCAGAACGCTTCGACGACGCCCTGCTGTTGAAGTTGCTGCTCTTGCGAAGGGCACCACCGCTGAGGCTTCGGTGCGTCGCCTCCCGATTTACGGATCGTGCCATGACGGCCTCGTCGCATCGGTCCGCCCGGATGGATGTGGCGCACCGCCTTCCCGGAACAAGCATCACCCCCATCCGTTCGACCTACAGCCCGCTCCTTTTGAGAGCGGCCCGGAACAGACCCATGAAGCGGCCGCGCCGCGACACTCGAAGAGACGCTCAGGCGATGGTGGTCGGCCATCCAGCAGGAAAGGACCTTGTCACCGACACCGAGGCCAGCGCGCAAGATCGAATCGCGGCTGGGTTGAGAGCTTTGTATGCGACTGTGTTGGACCAACCTCTGCCCGACCACCTGGAGCGCCTCGTGCAGGAACTCGGCAGTGGCTCGGGCGTCACCCATGAGCGTTGATCCACCCTTGCGGGACGAGATGCTCGCGATCATCCCGAACCTCCGAGCGTTCGCCATCTCGCTCACGAACAGCCCGGATCGAGCCGACGATCTCGTTCAGAGCACCATTATGCGCGGTTGGGCCAACATCGAGCGGTTCGAGCCCGGCACGAGCATGCAAGCGTGGCTTTTCACCATCCTGCGCAACCTATTCCACTCGGAGTACCGCAAGCGCCGCCGGGAGGTGGAAGATGGCGACGGGGCATACGCCGCCAAGCTGTCGGTGGAGCCTCATCAGCAACATCATCTCGACTTCGAGGACCTCAGAACGGCCCTCGCACGCCTGCATGTCGAACATCGCGAGGCACTTTTGCTCGTGTGTGCTGAAGGTATGGCCTACGCGGAGGCGGCCGCGATCTGCGGGGTGCCCGTAGGCACCATCAAGAGCCGGGTCAACCGTGCAAGAACACGGCTCGCCGAGTTGCTGCACCTCGATAGCGAGGTCGAGCTTGGACCCGACAAGGTGACCAAGGCAGCCCTTGAAGCGCGTTGAGCAATCAGCGTGGTCGTTTCAAAGCCGACACGGCTGCTCGAAAGCAGCTAAGCCCGGCTGATCTCCAGCCGAGGTTCACGTCCCTAACGCTTGTCGGTGTCGTAGACCTTGGTTTGCGTTCCGCCCGTCATCGACGAAGTCGCGGAGGACGCTTTGCGGCTTCGCATGAAGTACCACGCCGCAGCGGCAGCAAGGGCCAGGAGCAGAAGCAGCCAGAGCGGGTTGAAGCCTGCGTCAGCCGCCGGAGCCGTTGGACCAGGAGCCGGGGTGCCTGGGGCCGTAGTAGCCTGAGCCAGGGCCGCTGAGGTCAGCAGGACCTGGGTGACGAGCGTTGTCGTGATCACGCGAAGCATGGCGACCTTCCTCCACCCACATGGGCACAGGGGCAACGTAGCGGTACAAGACCCGTTCCGGTGTTCTTGGGCCGGAAGGTGACACGCTCACTCAGGCTCATCCTCGACGGTGCTGCTCGCAGCTTGTTGCTCGTACCAGACAAGGCACTCTTCCACGAAGGCTGGGTCTTCCTCCATACGCGCGATCAGAGCGGATGCGAACTCCAGCAGAACCGGTGTCGGCGTTGCCTCATCGCCTGCCTCGACGAGGTCCTGAAGCGGCTGGCTCAACACCAGATCGGTCCGAAAGCCGTTCTCGCCAACAGGCGTCAGAATGACGGCGATCTCGCCAGCTTCCAGGGTCAGCACCGTCTGACCGCCCTCGGGAACTTGTGCCGTTTCGGAGAACTCGTCCGGCATCGGGTGGCTCCTTGCGGCGGATGCCCGGTCCTGCACCGAAATGCAGGGCTCCGGCTACCTTCTCCACACCCTGGGTTGCGCTCACCAGCGACCAGCGTCCGGGGCACGGTGGGCTTTGTAGGGCGAGTACGTGCGCCGGGTGCGGGCGTAATCGGGAACACTTTCGCTTTGCCGCCCGCCAGCCATCAGCTTGGCCAGCACGAACCCGAGGGTGGCTCCCGCCGCGAGGGTCACGAGCGGGTAAGCGGAGGCGTAGGTCCTGAGCGTGCTCGTGCTCTCGCGCAGCTGTCGCTCGGCTTGCGGCCAGCGGTCGAGGGCCTGGGCTGCAAAACGCTGTCCTTGATCGTAGGCTGAGCGACCGGCCTTCCAGGCACGGTCTCCTGCCTCGTTCAGCCCGGCCTGGGCCTGATCGAGGTACGACCCGCTGGAACCCGCCCGATCTCCCGAGCGCTCTGCTGGTCGGACCGGGACGGCACCGTCAATCGCGCCGCCTTTCGTGATGGTCACCGAAACAGGGTCACTGGTGGGGAACGTCTCCTCGACGGCGTGGTCCAGGCGGCGGTCGAGGTTGCCCTTGGCGTTCTCCGGCAGGACTTTGTCGTTGCTCGGCATCGCTCGTCCTCCTTGGCCCCGGTCAGGGCACGCGTGAGACACTGTCCGTGGCCAACGCCCGCCCAACAGCCCACGTTCCACCTACCCGACGTGCATGGGGGCGACGGAGCACTGGCTTTCTGCTTGAGCTTGGCGCAGGCTCGTCGCCTCCGTTGCCTGCTAAGGTAGTCCATGGCTGGGTCTTCTCCCGACGAACCGGAAGGTACGGCGGCTCACACGCCTGCCTCTCTCGACCGCAGCGTGCAGGACGAGCTTGGGGTCATGCTCCAGGGCCTGTACGCCACCCTCATGCAAGAACCCCTCCCGGAGCGGCTCTTGGCTCTCATCCAGCAGGTCGAGACCACAGGAGGTGGTCCTGAGAGGGCCGGGGAGGGCGAGCCATGATGGCCCCCTCGCACGCTGACCTGTTGCAGGCACTGAAGCCCTTGCGAGCGTTCGCCATGTCGCTAACCGGCAGCTTGGATGAGGCGGACGATCTCGTGCAGGAGACGATCCTGCGGGCGCTGGCCAACGCGCACCAGTTCAGGCCGGGCACCAGCCTGAATGCTTGGCTCTTCACCATTCTGCGCAACGCCTTCCACACCCGCTACCGCAAGCGCCAGCGCGAGGTCGAGGACCCGGACGGCAGCTACATGGCAGGGATGATCTCGCCGCCCTCTCAGATGGAGGTGGTTGCGATGGAGGAACTGAGGGCTGCCCTCCTGAGGCTGCCCGTTGCCCAGCGTGAGGCCGTGTTGCTGATCGCAGCCGGGGTGACCCTTGCGGAGGCGGCCAGCATCTGCGGCGTGATGGAGGGCACGATCAAGAGCCGCGTCGGGCGGGGCCGGGCTGCGCTCGCACAAGCCTTGAGTATCTCAGGCCCTGATGACCTTGGGCCGGACCCGGTGACACGAGCGATGCTCCAGGAGCAGGGCGCAGGCTGACGCGTTTCTCCTGTGTAGAATGCGCAAGGAGGGTCGCGTGACTGAGACCGGCAGGAATGACCTTGAGCCATCTCAGCACGCTTCACGCGACGCCATTCCGCTCGCGAGTTACTACGAGCACGAGCGGCACCGGCGTGAGGTCATCCGCAACGTGGCGGTGTTCGTCACGTTCTGTTTGGCTGTCGCGGCCCTTGGCGTCGGCTTGATCATCAACTGGCAACAAGGGTGACGAAGAGCGCTACACTTCGGCCAGTCATGCACCACGGACGGCTTGAGAGGGTCAGACCGCCGAGACTCGTGCTGGCCAGGACTCCCGGCGTATGGCTCTCGGCTGCCACTCTGGCTTGTCCGAGACGCGCTCGAAATCTGCCCGAGTGTCAAAGTAGTCCCGAATCACGTCCACGTCCGACGGCACCAGCCGGAACGACATCAGCCCGTGGTCCTTTGAAATCACGCTGGTCAGCAGCCGCCGTGCGTTGTCGAGGTTTGTGCGCCTACCACTGCGCCGCATCCTGATGCGAGCGGCTACGTCATCAAGGCAGTTCCTCAAGAACTCGTCGCGTGCAGCACTGGCCATGGTGCCCGATCAACGGCTGTGCTCCGGCCGGAGTTCCTATTCGACAAGTCGGGCACCTCGGAAGGCTGGTTCAGGGTAAAGTGCAGGCCAAACCGTTCAGGTGGTTGTCGAGGTTGGTCCAGCAGCAAGGGTCACGTGGGACTCGGCTCGGGATGGTTTCTCAGTGCATTCACCTAAGCATCATCGGCGCGAGCGTCCGGGCCATAGTCGCTCACGGCAGCCTTGACGGCTTCCGCTTGGGCGTTTGCCTCCAGCGCCTCGACCCGATGCAGGCGACCCATGCTCACGAGGGCCGTCGCGAGTGAGGCTTGCTCTCGCTCGTCGAGGCGCTTTGCCAGAGCGGTGAGTTCGTCAGCCGCCGCCTCGTTGGCGCGCTCTGCCTCATCGAGAAGCTGGAGATAATCGGCTGCGGCCTGGATCAGCTTTTCTGACATCGCCTCTCTCACGAGTGCAAGCGACGAGACGGGTGTCGGTCGCTGCCGCTCAACGTAGGGTTCACTCCAGAATACTGCGCCAGGAGCGCCCGGATGAGGCCGAGCAAAACAGAGGGGATGGCGGGGGTCGAGAGGAACTGTGCGCCAGCCGGGAGGTCGCCGGGGCTGGGCAGACTGTCGCCGAGCACGACGACCGGCACGCCGAAGTGCTTTCTGACGAGAACCCGCGCAAGAGTGTAGCCGTCCATCGACCCCGGCAGTCGCGCGTTGGCGAGGACGATCTTTGTATCCGGGCGGAAATGGAGAAGTTGAAGTGCCTCGTCAGCATTGGCGGCAGCGATGACCCTATAACCCGCCTCATCGAGGATGTCCGTCGTCACCATGCGAGCAAGGGCATCGCCCTCCGCGAGGAGGACCGGCAGACCGGAGCGTGAGAGATCAATGTGCATGAGCGCGCCTCCAAGGCGAGCGTCTGAGCGTTCGAGGGGCAGATGCCGACGCGCGAACACTGAAGCTCTCACATAGCACAGGAGCTGAGCAGATCATATGTTGGGCCGCCTTCTTCCGATCCACCCTCACAGTGACCTCGGGTCGGGCCGTTCGAGCAGGGTGTGGACGGTGGTCAGTAGCCGGTTGCCGGAGAATGGTTTGGCCAAGAACTCGACGCCAGGGGGGAGTTCGTTGGCCCGTGGCCTGACACGGCCGGAGCAAACGATGATGTGAACGCTCGGCCAGCGCTCATGAACGAAGAAAGCAAGCTCGATGCCGTCCAGGGTGCCACCGGGCATCTGAACGTCGGTAATCAGGGCACGAACACCAGCATGCACTTGGATAAGCTTGAGAGCCTCGTCCGAGTTCTCGGCCTCCAGCACCTCGTAGCCTGCATCATGCAGGTGCTCAGTCAGGACCTCACGAACGAGGAACTCGTCTTCGGCAACCACGATCGGGATCGAACGCACATCATTCACCAGTGCAATCTCACTGGCGAGAGCCGGTTCTCCCAACGGGCGAGCACACCCTTCCGTAGCGTAACACTTGGGTTCGGGGATCGTTCAGAACGTTGCCAAGTTCTTTCGCCCTGATCCGCTGCCCTGCACCTGCGCGGGAAGGCCGGGAACTGCCTCTCGATCACGGGTTGCTAATCGGCTCATAGGGGCGCAAGGTTGTTCACTACACGGGACATCCTGCTGATGGACGCGCCGTTCGACATCAACGTGGCTCTTGCGCGCCATCGTTGACACGATCAAAGAGCCCCTTCTTGTGCTCGACCCCGACCTGCGCGTTGCTGCTGCGAGTCGCTCCTTTTACCAGTTCTTTCAGATTGAGCCCCAGGAGACGTTCGGGAGAGGGCTGTACGACCTGAGCAATGGTGAGTGGGATATTGCTGCGCTTCGCCTCCTGTTGGGTCGGATCGTGCCCGCCTCCGAGGTGATGGACGACTTCGAGGTCGAGCAGGAGTTCCCTCACATCAGGCGTCGAACCGGAAATTGCACAGCCGCCGTGTCGGCGCTCGCTTCTCTATGAGAGATCCGTAACTCTACTCATAAAGGAACGGACGGAGGATCAGAGGCTTAGTCGACATCCGTTCAATCCCCTCCTTCCATGTCCCGTCGCCTCACAGCCGCCCGCCTCTACGCTGACTTCCTCTCCAAGGAGGCCGCCTGCTGTGAAGCCAGAGCCGACGAACTGGACGCCACTGCGACCGGGCTGCGGGGTCAGGGTCGGGTTTGGGAGGCGGATACGTTGACCGATCTCGCTCGCACCCATCGGGTTGCCGCTATTCAGGACAGGGCTCGTTTCACGGCCGTCATGTGGCGGCTTCGCTGTCTGTGAGGCAGCCGATGGTGATCAAGCCCTTCGGATCTTGGAAGGTCGCGGTAAGGACATTCGGGCCCTCGTGACCGATGTGGACATGCCACCCGGTCCCAGTGGCTTGAAGGTCGCGCGGATGGTGCGGGAACGCTGGCCGCGGATCCGGGTCGTGATCGTCAGCGGGCGAATGCTCCCCCGGCCTGAGGATTTTTTTGAGGACACCGTCTTCTTCGGGAAGCCTTTCTCGAATGCAGCCCTCCTGGCCGTAATACGGCAAGGTCTCCAGGGAGCTTAGAAGGAATTGGCCCCACAAGGACGTTCCCCAGTACGTGGTGCTCGCCCATTCCAGGCGAAGAATGTGCCGTGGTGGGCGGAAAACCTGTTACAAGGCTGGGTGCGAATTTTCCGCACCCAGGACCGCACATGCCCTCCAAGTCTGCATTGAGCGTGTCCCTCACGCCTGAACTCTCACGATTCATCGCCCATACGGTGGCCACCGGTCGCTACCGGAGTTCGAGCGAGGTGGTGCGTGAAGCCCTGCGCCTGCTCGAGCGGAAGGTCGAGCGGGACCCCCAGGGTAAGACCACCATTCCAGGTTTTCTCCAGGGCGGGGGCGAGACCGGCGCGCTCATGCGCGCCCGTGATTGGACCTCGTCCCCCTTAGGCGATCCCTCTCAGTGGCCGCGCTCCCTCGGGGCGCTTCTTGAAGTGGTGCTTGGCTCGGATCAGCCCATGAGCATCGTGTGGGGGCCGTCGCGCACCCTGCTCTACAATGATCGCTACGCCGACATCCTCATGCACAAGCATCCGGCAGCGCTCGGACAGCCGCTCCCGGAGGTCTGGCCCGAAATCTGGCCCGACGTTGGCCCTCTCATCGCTCGAGCCTTTGCCGGTGAGGCGATCAATGTGGACGAGATGAGCTTGGTCCTACACCGGACGCAAACCCCGGAGGAGGCTCACTTCGCATTCAGCTACACGCCCGTGCGAGGCGGCACAGGAGCGGTGTTGGGTGTGTTCTGCCCCTGCCGCGAGATCACCAAGGCGGTGAGCGTCAGTGCCTCTTTGACAGCGGCCAACAAGCACCTCGGCAGGCTGTTTCAGCAGGCTCCAGGCTTCATGTGCGTGCTGCAAGGGCCCGAGCACGTTTTCGAGATCATCAACGACTCCTACCTGCAACTTGTCGGTCACAGACGCGACATCGTTGGTAAGCCCGTGCGTGAGGCCCTTCCCGAAGTCGAGGGGCAAGGCTTTTTTGAGTTGCTCGACGGGGTCCTTGCGACGGGTGAGCCGTTTCGGGGCCAAGCCATGCCGGTAGCGCTTCAGCGTCAGCCCGGCAGCCCGGTGGAGCAGCGTTTCGTCGATCTGATCTACCAGCCCATCGGTAACGACAACGGCACGACGACCGGCATCTTCGTCGAAGGGTATGATGTCACGGAACGTGTGACCGCAGAAGAGCAGCAGAAGTTGCTCGTCCGCGAGCTGAGCCACAGGGTGAAGAACCTGTTTGCTGTTGCGAGCGGCATGGTCTCCATCTCGGCGCGGTCCGCACGGACCCCCGACGAGATGGCAAAGACCCTTCGAGGGCGGCTCGATGCCCTGGCTCGTGCGAACGACCTTGTTCACCGCAGGGTGTCTGATGCCTGGGGCGGCGCTCAGGCGAGCACCACCATGGAAACGCTGATCAGGACGGTTCTGTTGCCGTATGAAGACCCGGAGCGGGCGCAGGGCCGCGAGTGCATCACGCTGAATGGTCCTGCTGTGCCGGTTGGCGGGAACGCGATCACGAGTCTGGCGCTCGTACTCCATGAGATTACGACGAACTCGGCGAAACACGGCGCCCTCTCGACGCCGAAGGGCCGTGTTCGCGTGGATTGGACGCTGAGCGAGGCTGACCTCCACATGGGATGGAAAGAGCTCGATGGCCCTACTGTCGACGAGCCTCCGAAGGCCACGGGTTTTGGGACCATCCTCACGCAGCGGAGCGTAGTCGGTCAGCTTCAGGGCAAGATCGAATACGACTGGCGGCGCGAAGGACTCGCCGTCCATCTCACGATCCCGCTGGAACAGCTTCAGCGCTAATTGCACGTTTTTGTAAAGGGTTTCAGGATGCTCACAGGCCTACGTGTCCTCATATGTGAGGATGAGCCGTTCATCGCCCTCGATCTCACCTTGTGCGTTCAGGACGCGGGCGGGGAGGTCGTGGGTCCTGCTGCCAGCGTACGCGAGGCACTGGCGCTCATAGAGACGCATCCGGTGTCGGCGGCCATTCTCGACGTGCATCTGAGAGACCGCGACGTAACGCCTGTCGCGGATCTTCTACTGCAACGTGGAGTGCCGGTGGTGATCCAGACCGGTGTGGGTCTCCCTGACGAGTTGAGGGAGCGCTACCCGGCACTGCCCGTGCTCTCCAAGCCTGTCCTCACTGAGCACATCGTCCGACGTCTCAGCGATGCTTTGCCCCCAGTGAGGAGTGAACGCGGATCCTATCTGCGCGCACCTCAGGGTTAGCCCGCGTCAGTTGACGCCTCCTCGCTCGGCCGAAGATGCCCATCCTCCTCGAAGATGCCCATGCTTTCGGGCTGGGCACCTTCGGGATCTTTGACCACCTTCGGCTCTTGACCGAACAGCGCCCACATCCACTGTCCGCCGAACCCCGCCTTGGTCGGCTTGATCCGAATCCGCTCCTGGGCGCGACGCAGCGTCTTCTTGGAGATGCCCGCCTCATCGCTCATCGCGAAGATTACCTTGGCTGGCAACGGCCCATCCGCGAGCGTGTCGCGCAGGAACTGCATTGCCTCGCCGAGAGCGGAACCGCCGCCGTCCTGCTCTACCTGAGCCGACGACCCCGCCAAGGCCTCGTCGGCCGTGGTCTGAACGTGTTCGTCCTCGAACACCACTCGCGGAGCGACAATTCCGCCCCCAAGGTCGACGGGCTCGACCGCATAGGCAAAACCGGTGTTGTCCACGCCAAGATTGTTCTTGATTGGCAGGAACAGGCGACGGCTCTCGTCCTCCTTGTCCTTCGCGATGAGATAGCCCGCCCGGGCCGCCGCCACGAACGCCAGCGAGCCGGTGACCCGCATCATGGCCTCCGCCCCACCACCTTTGTTGAGATGGCTCACGGCAACCACCGCAGCCCCTGTCTCGCTTGCCAGAGCCGTGAGCGGCGCGAGGGCTGCCCGCACATCCGATGTGCGGTGGGTGTCGACCTTCCCCATGTACGCTGTGATCGCGTCGATGATGACCAGAACCACGTCTCCGATCCGGTCGATAGCCTCTCGAAGCAATGCAAGGTCGCGCTGCAGATCGAAGCCTCGCGATCCTCCACGCTCGCGGACTGCATCAACCACATGAACTCGGTCGAGATCAGCTCCAGCGGCCTCAAGGCGAGGGCGGATGGTATCAGCCACATCGTCCTCAGCCGACAGGATCACGACCGAGCCGAGCGGCGCGCGACCCTCGTTCACCGGCCAAGCGCCCCCTCGGGTGCAGGTGGACGCCAAGTTGAGGGCGAGCTGCGATTTGCCGAGCCCAGGGTTGCCCGCGACCATCGTGAGTTTACCGCGGGCAATGCGCCCCGGCCAGAGCCACGCAACCTGCTCTGCCCGGACGTCAGAGGCGCGGACCAGCGAGAGCGTCGAGGCGCTCGCGTCAGGGCCGTCCGCTCTCGGGTTCACCCCCACCGAGGTAGGTTCACGCGCAGGGCGAAACTCTACGGTGTATGCAGGCAAGATCTCGTCAGCCATGACGCCCTCCCGCCAGCACGTCGTTGAGATCAGACCCTGGAGTCGTCGGAGTGACCAGCACGACCTCTCGCCCAGCGTTCTCCCACCGTTCCGTAGTTCTGGCCGTCGTGCGCAGACCGGCCTCATCATTGTCGACCGCGAGCCAGAGGCACTCGATGCCGGGCAGAACGGGCAGGCGCTCCACCCCTCCTGCTGACAGGAGCGACCACACCGGTGAAGGGCCGAACTCCGGCAGCTTGCGCAAGCTGAGTGCGGTCTCAATGCCCTCAGCAACGCCAAGGCAGGTGGTGACCTCCTCGTCTGCCGTGAGCTTGACCGCGCCGCCAGACACCGGACCCAAGGCGAGCTTGTCCTTGCCGTTGATCGTGATCTTGCGTCCATCGCGGCTCAGAGCCGTGCGGTGCACCGCTTTGGGCTTGTTCGTGACCACATCGCGCACGAGGCAGACCAGGGCGGGTGTGCGCTCGCGAGCGAACGGGCAGGCAGGATGAAAGCGCATCACCTCTGAGGCGTTCGGTGGAAGCGTGAGTTCGTGGCGGTGCAGGTGCAGGTAGGCCTCGACCGGTGTGCCCTCCGGCGCTCGAGCTTCATGCCAGATCTTCAGAGCCTCACCCGTGCGAGGCGCATGGGGCGACACTCGGGCGACAGGGGCGACGGGGAGCAGGTGGGGTGTCGCCGCGGGGCTGAACATATCCTTTAGGAGAGCCAGAACCCGGCGCTTCTCCTGGAGCGAATTGCCTGCACCGAAGCAGTGCACGAGAAAACCGTCCGGTGCGCGGGGGTCGGGGCGAACGCTGAGGGAGCGGTCGTGCGGCGAATGCCCCATTGCTGGAGCGAGGATCTGACCACGCGAGACCTCGCCGCGGAGCGCTCGGGCAAGGGCGTGAAGGCTAAGGGCGCCCATCATCACGCAGCCCCCCGGGTGATGAGAGCCTGAACTTCTTCCACCCGCCATGCGGTGATGCGCGGTCCAAGCTTCACGGGGGCAGGGTAGCGCCCCGCCTTGATGCCCGCCCACCACGTCGACTTGGAGACGGGGATCGGCCCGAGCGGGGCGAGGATGTGGCGCAGCCGGACAAAGCCGGACGCAGGGAGGCCTGTCGTTGAAGGCCAAGCGCTCTCATTCGGAGAACCCATGGGGTCTCACCTTTCTGTCGTGTGTGCGACAGGGGGCACCAGAGTTGATTTGACTCTCTTTGGTGCCCCAGTAGGGTTGGACCCGCTCCGCCAAGAGCACGGGCTTAGCCCCACCGAGCCGTTCAGCCGTGACAGGCTGGGCGGCTCTTTTGCATGTCGCTGGCCCCTCAAACGGGAGGCCTGTCCGTTCGGACCTCGACGATCCGAATCAAACGTTACAGGACCCGGTCAGCTCCCCAAACAGGCTGTTCGACCGTGACACGAGTGAGCCCTGCCTTCCCTATCATCCACAGAAATCACAAATCTCGGGTGAGGTTGGCACGACCCTTGTCGTCTAAGGGCTGGCCGATATCAGTAAGTCGTAGCGGAACTACGCCCACGCCTAATCAGACCGCGCCGTGAGGCGCGCGCCAGATCTGTGCACCGAGCGTCGGCCCGCCTCGACGGAACTCCGCAAATCAGCCATCTTGAGTTCGTCACCGACCTGTCGGCGTGTCCCTGGTGCGTCCCCCAGGTACACAGTGGGATTGGGAAGGCGGTTAGTTTGGCCCAGAACCGGCTCTTTTTCAGTGACTTACACGAACCGGGGCAGGTTGGGCTAACATGATCATCCGTCACTTTCTGCTCTGGGCCCGCACAGCGCCCGCCGATCAGCGCGCCGAGGCCGTCGGCGCTCTGGCCCGCGCCTATCTCGAATCCGACCTCACCCCGGCCGAACGGCTGGAAGCTGAGCTCGCGCTTCTCGCCATGGCGGACGATCCCGAGCCTGCCGTTCGCGCCGCGATGTCGTGCGCCCTCTGCCGCTCGGCCGATGCGCCCCGCGCGGTCATCCAAGCCCTCCTTCAAGACGTGGGCGAGGTCGCCGCGCCCCTGCTCGCCCATTCGCCCCTGCCGAGCGAGGCCGAACTCATCGACCTTGCGGCGATCTCGGCGCCCGAGGAGCAGGCGGCTATCGCCCGCCGCGCCACGGTCTCGCCGGCCCTGGCAGGCGCCCTCTGCGAGGTCGGAGCGCCGGAGGCGGTGCTCGCGCTCCTGCGCAATCCTGGTGCGACGCTGGCGAGCGTCAGCCTCGCCCGGGTCGCCGAACGCCTCGGCCATCACGTGGCGATCCGCGAGGAGCTGCTTCGCCGGTCCGACCTGCCGATCGAGGTGCGCCTGACGCTCGCCACCCGGCTCGCCCGAACCCTCTACGACTACGCGGATCAGAAGGGCCAGCAGGCCGAGCGCATGGAGCGCGCAGCCCGCGAGGCGCGGGAGCGGGCGGTGGTCAGCATCGCCGTCGGAGCCGATCCGCAGCTCATGCATCGCATGGTGGCCCACCTTCGCAAGACGGGCGAACTCACCCCGGCCCTCATCCTGCGGGCGACGCTCTCGCACGGCCTGATGTTCGCCGAAACCGCCTTCGCCGAACTCACCGGCTTTCCGGTCTCCCGCGTTGCCGCGATCCTGAAGGGCGGGGGCGCCCCGCTCGATGCCCTCTACCGCCGGGCGGGCCTGCCCCGCAGCATCGTTCCGGCCTTGACGGCAGCGCTCTCGGCCCTCCACGAGCACCGCGCCGACGAGAGCCCGGCAGGCCTCTCCCGGCGCATCATCGATCGCGCGATCACGGCCTCCGAGGTCCCGGGCCATGCGGGCGTGACGGCGCTGCTCCAGCGCTACGAGGCGGAGGCCCTGCGCGACGAGGCGCGGGCCCTGGCACGCTCGGTAGCGGAGGAGGCCGGGGTGCTCGACCTCTCGGCGGACGAGCTCGCGCCCGGCCGCCGGCGCCTCTCCGTCGCCTAACGCTCGGCGAACGCCAGCCTCGCCCCGAGCGCCACGAAGGCAGCCGCGAAGGTCCGGCGCATCCAGACAAGGACGCGGGGGCGGGCGATCACGCGACTCCGGACCGAAGCGGCGAAGAGGCCGTAGAGCGCGAAGACCACGAAGGTCAGCAGCATGAAGACGAGGCTCAGGCCCAGCATCTCCGCGAGAGCCGAGCCGGTCTCCGCGCCGACGAATTGCGGCAGGAAGGCGAGGAAGAAGATCGAGAGCTTCGGGTTGAGAATGTTGATCAGGACGGCCGTCACCGTGACCTGAGCGTCAGACCGGATGTCCGGGTTCTCCTCGATGCGCAGCGAGCCGCGCTCCTGAAGGGCGCTCCAGGCCATGTAGAGGAGATACGCGACCCCGAGATACTTCAGGGTCTCGAAGGCGAGCGCGCTCGTATGGAGGAGGGCGGCAAGGCCGAGCACCGCGGCCGCCATGTGCGGGACGATGCCGAGGGTGCATCCGAACGCCGCGACGATGCTGGCGCGCGCCCCGCGCGAGAGCCCGGCGGCCAGCGTGTAGAGGGCCCCGGTCCCCGGAGATGCGATCACGATCAGGGATGTCAGCAAAAATTCAAGGCTCATCGGTTCGGCTCCTCGTCGGCGTGGCGATCAGAGCGCAGGAGAGCCGGCCGGTCTTGAACGGAATTGCGGGCGTGGGGTCAGCTCAGAGCCGCCGCATAGATGCCGGGCGAGAGGCCGTATGCGCGCACGAACACCCGCGTCATGTGGCTTTGATCGGCAAAGCCGCTCGCGGCCGCAGCTTCGGCCAGGGCGTGCCCCCCGGCGATCAGCCGCCGCGCGAGCTGGACCCGGCGCTGGACCAGATAAGCGTGCGGCGTCAGGCCGGTCGCCCGCACGAAGCCTCGCAGGACCTGGAAGCGGCTGAGCCCGGCAGCCTGCGCGAGGTCGGTGAGGGAGAGGGGCGCCGCGGGATCGCTGTCGATGAGCGCCCGGGCATGGCGCAGGGCCGGGGCGACATGCTCCCGCCCGCTGCGGGATCGTATGATCCCCGCAAGGGAAGCAAAAAGAGCAAGCATCTGTTCTTGCGCAGCAAGCTCCGCTTCGGCCGCGGGCCGGTCGGCAAGAGTCGCGATGAGCCGCCGGACGGCTTCCGTCATCCGAGGATCGGCCATGACCGGCTGCGGGAACTCGAAATCGTCGCCGGCGCCGTCGCTCGCGTCGTCGATCACAGTCGCAACGAGAGCCGGGTCGACATAGAGCATCCGCCACGAGCGACCGGCATCGCCGATCGGCGCGCCGTCATGCACCTCGCCCGGGTTGACGGTGATCGTCTGGCCCGGGCCGGCCTCCACCACTCCGCGCCCGCTGAGGGACCGATGTGCGCCGCGCTCGATGACGCCGATGCCGTACCGGTCGTGCGTGTGGCGGGCAAAGCTGCGGGCCGTGTCTGCCTCCACAGCCTCCACCCCATCGAGCGCGCAGCGGGCGACCCTGAACCGCTCCTTCGTCATCGCGGCGGCTCAGTACCCGAACTGCTCGCGCAGGATCCGCTCGTCGAGGCTGTGGCCTGGGTCGTGCAGCAGCACGAGGTTGACGCTGCGATCCATCGAGACATGAACGTGCGACACGTTGCGGAACTCGGTGTGATCGGCGACCGCGCTCACGGGCCGATTCTTGGGGTCGATCACGTCGATTCGGATTTTGGCGTGATCCGGCAGCAGCGCCCCGCGCCAGTGGCGAGGCCGGAAGGCGGAGATCGGCGTTAGGGCGAGGAGCGGCGCGTTCAGCGGCAGGATGGGCCCGTTCACCGACAGATTGTAGGCGGTCGACCCGGCCGGCGTGGCGACGAGGATGCCGTCTGCCACGAGTTCGGCAAGGCGCGCCCGGGAATCGACGCTGACCGAAAGCTTCGCAGTCTGGTGCGTCTGGCGCAGCATGTAGACGTCGTTGATGCCCCGCGCCGTATGGGACTGCCCGGCGACGTCCCAGGCGACCATCAAGAGGGGGTGGAGCACGCTGCGCTCGGCGTTCTCAAGGCGGTCGAGGAGATCGTCCTCCCGGTACTCGTTCATCAGGAAGCCGACCGTGCCCTTGTTCATGCCGTAGACGGGCTTCGGGCGGCCCATAAGCCGGTGCTGGGTCTGGAGCATCAGCCCGTCGCCGCCGAGCGCCACAATGACGTCGGCCTCCTCGGGCGAGGTATGAGGGTAGCGTCCCGACAGCGTCGCCAAGGCCGCCTGAGCGTCCTCGGTCTCGCTCGCCACGAAGGCGACCCGGTTGAAACGGCGAGCCATGCTCCAGATACCCTTGCCCCTGCGCCCCCACGGGAGCCGAGAGCAGAGCCATAGCATGGAGCGACCACTTCTCGTCTACACGACCTTTCCCGATCTCGACACGGGGCTCTCCATCGGGGAAGCCCTGGTCAGGCAGCGGCTGATCGCCTGCGCAAACGTGATCCCCGGCATGCGCTCGGTCTATGCCTGGAAGGGAGCGGTCGAGCGGGGCGAGGAGGCTGTCGGGATCCTGAAGACGAGGACGGGCCTCCAGCAGGCCGTGGCCGAAGCCTTGAGGAAGCTGCACCCCTACGAGACGCCGGTCCTGTTCTTCATCGAGCCTCAGGACGCTGACCGGGAGACCCTGGCCTGGATCCTGGCCGAGACGCCCGACGCGGAGAGGTGACGGAAGGGCGGCTTATGAACCGGCGCCCGAGACCGGAGCACGCCCGCCCGGAACGGGCTCGGCGCCTCGGTGCGCTCACGTCGCGGGAGGGGAGGACCGGCCCCGCCGGTCCCCCGTTGAAGAGGCCTAGATGCCAGACGACCACTGGACCGGCTGGAACCGGTAGCCGTTACCCTCCTTGGCGATGAAGCCCGTCGCCGGAAAGGGTGCGTGGTAGAACGAGACCTGCGTCCGCTCGGCCGCCGCCATGTCGAGGAGCCGCCGGCGGGTCTGGCGGGCCTGATCGGCATCCATGTCGAAGACCGCCGACCAATCCGGATTGCGCACGAAGAGGGCCGGGTGGTTCGCCGCGTCGGACAGCATCATGAGCCGGCGGTCGCCCGAGGCGATGACGAAGGCGGTATGGCCAGGGGTGTGGCCTGTCGCAGCCACCGATGTGATGCCGGTCACGAGCTCCTTGCCGGGCTCGTACTGCTTCACGTCCTTGGCCATGGGCCCGAAGACGCGCCTCGCGTTCTGGAAGCCGCTCCGCATGGCCTCCGGCGCCTGGTTCATACGCGCCTCGTCCATCCAGAAGGCCCATTCGGCCGCCGGCACCATGATTTCGGCGTTCGGGAAAACGGTGCTCCCGTCTCGGCGGCGGATCCCGCCGATATGGTCGCCGTGGAAGTGGCTGACGATGATCGTGTTGACCTGCGCCGGATCGAAGCCCGCCGCGCGGAAATTGGTCATCCATTGGCCGGTCGTCGGGGCACCGAACTCGCCGAGGCCCGTGTCGATCACCGTGAGCCGGTCGCCGTTCTTCACCACCAGCGCCGTGAAGGTGTTCTGGATCGTGTCCTCGGGCAGGAAGGCTTCGCGCGCCGCCGCCTTCACCTGGGCAATGTCCGCATTGCTGATGAAGCCTTCCAGAGGCCGGGGGGCGAAGCCGTCGTTGACGGCGGTCACCTCGAGGTCGCCGACCTTGAAGCGGTAGAAGCCGGGAGCCTGCCGGGAGGCGGCCGGCGCTGGGGTTTGCGTCTGGGCCAAGGCGGGTCCACCCATGCTGGCGGCAGCGGCGAGGGGAGCCGCAGCCAGGACCGTACGGCGGGAGAGCGTCATCAAGGAACTCCTGTTCGACCAGGGCCTGGGAACTAGCAGGTGCCGCCCGTCCTTCAACAAGCTTGGCCGCAGGGCGGGTTTCACAAAGTGGCGAGCGGACCCGGCCGTCGCCGCGCCGGGCCTACCGGGCGGCCGTGAGGTGGTGAAGCGCGATGCCGCTCGTGGTCGCGACGTTGAGCGAATCAAAGCCGCCCGCCATCGGGATCGTGACGGTGCGGGCCCGGCTGAGCACCGCCTCCGGAAGGCCTGGACCCTCGGCACCCAGAAGAAGGGCCGAGCGGGGCGCCGGCCGCACGCCCGAGAGGGTCCGCGCACCCGCGGGGCTCATCGCGAAGGTCTCGAATCCCGCTTCCCGCAAGGCATCGAGCATCACCTCGCCGGTGGGTGCCCCGCCGAAGGGCACGATGAGGCTGCCGCCGACGGAGACGCGGATCGCTTTCCGGTAGAGCGGATCGCAGGTCCCGGCATCCAGCAGAACGGCATTCGCTCCGAAAGCCGCAGCGTTGCGGAAGACCCCGCCCACATTGTCGTGGTTCGCGAGGCCCACCAGCCCCACCACGAGCGCTCGCTCCTGCAAGGTTCGGAGGAGGTCTGCCGCCGGCGGCACCGGGAGCCGGCGGCCCACCGCCAGCACACCCCGGTGGATCGGAAAGCCGACGATGGCATCCATCACCAGGGGGGCTGCCACATAGACCGGCGTCTCGGCCGGCAAGCCCGCCAGGAGTTCGCTCAAGGACCGGACCCGGCCCTCGGCGATGAGCAGGGATTCGGCCGCGAAGCGCGAACGCGTCAGCAGCACGCGAAGGACCACCTCTCCCTCGGCGATGAAACGCTCCCGGCGTCCGGCGAGATCGCGCTCGCGCACGGCCCGGTAGGGTTCGATGCGCGGATCGTCTGGGTCGGTGATCGGGACGAGCATGAGCCCGTCCTATACGGCTGGCCATGCCGGGGCCAGGGCGAATGGGTCCGGCGGTCCGGATGAAGAAAATGTCATCCAGCCTCCACTTGGCAACAGGCCGAGGGGGCGTTCACATCCCAGATGGGCCGTTTTCAGGAGGAGACGATGGCCGGAAATGCTGCGAGATATGCCCGCATGCTGCGCATGCCGGGCTTCTGGCCCCTGGTCCTGCGGCTCGTCCTCATTGCCGTCGTGGTTCTTGCCATCCTGGTCGCGGCACTCACGGCGTTCCTGGTCCTTCTGCCCTTCGCGCTCATCGCTGCGGTCGCACTCACATTCTACGTGCGGCGACGGCTCCGGCGCGCCGCCCGGCAGACAGGGGTGATCGAGGTCGAGTACACGGTCGTCGACCGCTGAACCCGGCTCAAGCCACCTGATCGAGGAAGCGGAACATCTTGCTCACGAGGGCGAGCCGCTCCTTCTCGGTCTCCGACGACCGCGCCCAGACGAGCCGCCCGTTGCGCCAGGCCAGCGCCCCCTTGGACGCATCGACGGCCCGCGCCGGCAGGTCGTCCTTCACCTCTTCGCGGAACGTCAGGGCGACGGCCTGCGGCCCGGCGTCGATACGCGCCACCCGAAAGGCCCGCGCCCTCTGCTGCAGCCCTGCGATGGCGAGGAGCCTCTCGACGGGCGCCGGGGGAGATCCGAACCGGTCGGCGATCTCGTCGGCGAGAGCGTCGACCTCCTCCTCGGAGCCGAGCCTCGCGAATTTCGCGTAGAGGTTGATGCGCATCTCGGGCTCGGGCACATAATCCGCCGGGATGAAGCCGCTGGCGCCGAGCCTGATCTCGGGCTGCCAATCCTCGCCCGCGGGTTCGCCCCGGGCGGCGGCGAGCGCCTTGCGCATCATCTCCTGGAAGAGCCCGATTCCGACGAGCTTCACGTGTCCCGCCTGCTCGTCGCCGAAGAGGTCGCCGGCGCCGCGCTGGTCGAGGTCCCGGGCGCTGATCGCGAAGCCGGCGCCGAGGCGGTCGAGGCTCTCCAGCGTCTGGAGGCGTTTGACGGTGGCCTTCGCGACCGTCTGGTCGGGATCGGTGAGAAGATAGGCGATGCCGCGCACGCGCCCTCGGCCGACTCGGCCGCGGAGCTGATGGAGCTGGGAGAGGCCGAACCGGTCGGCGCGCCATATGAGCATGGTGTTGGCCCGGGGAACGTCGAGGCCGCTCTCGATGATGTTGGTGGCGAGCAGCACGTCGCCGCGGCCGTCTGCGAAACGCACCATGGCGTCGTCGATCTCCTCCACCGGCATCTGGCCGTGGGCCACCACCGTGTCGAGCTCGGGCACGAGCCGCCCCAGGGTCTGCGCCATCGGCTCGATATCCTCGATGCGCGGGCACACCAGGAAGCTCTGCCCGCCGCGGCTGCGCTCGCGCAGCAACGCTTCGCGCGCAATGGTTTCGTCGAAGGGGATGAGGAAGGTGCGGATCGGCTGCCGCCGGGCCGGCGGAGTGGCGATGATGCTGAGGTCCTGCAAGCCAACGAGGGCCGATTGAAGCGTGCGGGGGATCGGCGTCGCCGTCAGGGTCAGCCTGTGGACCGATGAGCCCAGAGATTGCAGCTTTGTCTTCTGGGCCGCCCCGAAGCGCTGCTCCTCGTCCACGATGACGAGGCCGAGATCCTGAAACGAGACGCCTTTGGCGGTGAGGGCATGGGTCCCCACGACCACGCGGACGCGCCCATCGGCCAAGCCCGCTTTGACCGCTCGGGCATCGGCGGGCTTCGTGAGCCGCGAAAGATGCGCCACCTCGATCCCGAGGCCGTCGAAGCGCCGCCGAAACGTCTCGACGTGCTGGCGCACCAGCACCGTAGTCGGCGCCACCACGGCGACCTGCTTGTCCGCCAGGGCCGCCGCAGCCGCGGCCCTCAGGGCCACCTCCGTTTTGCCGAAGCCCACATCCCCGCAGACCAGGCGGTTCATGGGGCGACCCGACGCCAAGTCCCGCAGGGTGTCATCGATGGCGGCGAGCTGGTCCGGGGTCTCCGGGTAAGGGAAGCGGTCGGCGAAGCGCTCGAAGGCGGCGCGGGGCGGAACGAGCTTTTCGGCGCTGGCTGCCTCCCGCTCCCGGACGGCGGCGACGAGGCGTTCGGCGCTCGCCCCGATCTCAGCCTCCATCTCGGCCCGCCGCCGCAGCCAGGCATCCCCGTCGATCTTGTCGAGGGAGACGGCGTCCTCCGACGAGCCGTAGCGCCAGACGCGATCGAGTTCGTCGACCGGCACCATCAAGGTGGCCTCGCCGGCATATTCGAGGCGGAGGAGATCCGTGACCGCCTCGGCCGCCTCGACGGTCTCGACCCCCTTGAGCAGCCCGAACCCGTGCTCGCGATGGACCACGACGTCGCCGACCCGCAGCTCGATCTCGGTCCCGGCCAGTTCCTGCGGCCGGGCTCCGCTCGTCCCGGCGGAGCGGGCGCGGCGCCCGAGAACCTCGGCCGCCGTCACCGCCACGATCTCACCGGCCCGGAAGCCCCCGTCGAGGTCGGCCACGAGCGCTCCGAGGGAACCGGGAGGAAGCGCCTCGGCCCCGGCCCAGTCCTTGAGGGCCGCCACCGCTTGACCGGTCTGCCGCTCGACGGCGCGGGTGAGGGTGCGAAGGCCTTTCTCGTCCGGTGCCGCAAAAACGATTAGGTGGCCGGCGGCCTGCTCCCGGTCCAGGAAATCCTGCAAAGCCCGTCCGGGCCGCGTGTGGCGTGCGAAGGAGGGGGGCGGTTCGAAGGCCGGATCATCGACCGTCTCGAGCGCGATGAGCTGCCGGCCGGCCAGGGCCTCCGCCCACTCCGCCTCGTCGAGGTAAAGGGATGACGGCGGCAGAGCGCGGGGCCCGCCGTCCCGCTCCGGTCGGACCTGGGTGCGGCTCCCGTAGCCGTCGCGGATCTGGGCCCAGGCGCGATGCAGCCGCTCGTCGGCACCGGCATCGAGCATGACCGTAGCGCCGGGCAGGAGCCCCAGCAGGGTGTCGAGCCGCCCGTAGAACTCGGGCAGGCGATGCTCCATCCCGGGAACCCGCTCGGCCTCGACGAAGCATTCCGACGCGGCGAGCAGCGTCACCGCCTCAATATCCGCGAGTGTCCGCTGGCTGACGGGATCGAAGGTGCGCAAGGCCGTCACGCGCTCGCCGTCATGCTCCACCCGGACCGGCTCGCCGCCTGCCGCAGGGTGGATGTCGAGCACCTGGCCCCGAAGCGCCGCCTCGCCGGCCTCGTCCACCCGCTCGTCCTGGCGGTAGCCGAGGCGGCTCAAGACCGCCAGCGTCTCGTCCGGGTCGAACCGCTGACCGGTGGTCAGGGGAAGGCGCGCCTCCCCGAGCCGATCGGCAGGGGGGACCCTTTGAATCAGGGCGCTCGGCGTCGTGACGATCGTGGCGGACCGGTCGGGGCGGTCGATCAGGGCTGCGAGGGTCGCGAGACGCTGCCCCATGAGGTCGGCCGACGGGGAGGCTCGGTCGTAGGGCAGGCAGTCCCATGCCGGAAACGGCAGGAGATCGAGTTCCGGTGCGAGACCACGGAGGGCTCGAACGAGATCGCCCGCCCGCCGCTCGCCCGCCGCCACGAACACCAGGGGGGATCCGCCGGCGCGCCGCCGCGCGTCGAGAAGGGCTACCGCCGCTTCTCCGGCCCGGCCCGAGATCCGGACCACGTCGCTGCCTCCCTCGGCCTTGGCCGTTTTCGGCCGTCCACCCTTCCGCAATCCCGCCTCAGCCGCGCCCATGAGCCCTCCCGTGTCGGCAGACAACGGGCGGCGGGGGAGGGTTGTTCAGATGGACGGGAGGGATCTGGTGCCGGTGGAGAGGATCGAACTCCCGACCTTCGGTTTACAAATGCGCGCAGGGCCGTCCTGAGGCGTCACAGCCCGTCCCTCTAAGTTGCTGAAACGGCTGCGTAGTAGGGAAAACAGGAGAGGGGCGTCACACCCCGTCCCACCCAGTCCCTAGGAGTTGGGTGCCAATTCGGGTGCCAATTCTCCAAGCGCCAATCTGGCTCATAGTCCGACAGATCGTGCTCTTTGTCCCCTCGTCGCCCGTCCCTAAAGTGAGGCCGCACAGGCTCGGCTTCATCCCGCGGTGCTCCTCCTCTAGGTCGGCGACCCAGTCGGACGTGGGCACGCTCTCGGCCCAATCGGGCTCCGATCACGCGTGATTCGGGACAACACCATTGCAAAACTCGAGGCAGTCAGCCGTTACTCTCGCGTCTGATGTCCCAGACCGAGATGCGCTGACTCTTAATCAGCGGGTCCAAGGTTCGAATCCTTGCACACCCACCAATCTTTTCAGTGGCTTATCCCTGACGCTCTCGGTTCTGGTGTGATTCTAGGTTACGCCTGAGGTTACACTTCGACGTGTTTTGGATTGTTCGGCTTTGTTACGCCCTTGGGCGACGCGCTGAGCCACTTGGCCGCTGGTGCGGATGTCGCGAGGTCCGCGCGCATACCGAGAGCAGACAATCCTGTGAGACCCGCGCTGTCCGCGTGAGACCCGAAGCGGAGTTCCGCCGGGCGCCGAGCCCTCCGTGAACCACGGTCGGTGTTCTGATGCCCGACACCCGCCACCGGCACGCTGCAGCCGGCTTGCGCTCCCCTTGCGCTCTGAGTTTGGAGATCTTGTGGGCCACGTGATCTGGCGCCCCGAACTGCCGGGCTCCAAGATCCTGGCTGTTTTGGGCCCACTCACCTTCGTCTCCGGCCTGGCGGTTGCCATGCTGATGTGGGTGCTCGCCCAGTCTCTGGCCCGGGCCACCGAGGGCTTGCGCGCTGCTCGCGACACAGCGGAGGCGGCCAGAGCCGAGGCCGAGCGGGCGAGCGCGGCCAAATCCGAGTTCCTGGCCTCCATGAGCCACGAGATCCGAACCCCCCTCAACGGCATCATGGGCTATACCGACATCCTGCTTCATGACCCCACCCTTCAGGGCCGGCATCGCCATGGCCTTGAGCGGATCAGGGTCTCAGGCTCAGCGCTCCTCACCGTGGTGAACGATGTGCTCGACTTCTCCAAAGTCGAGGCTGGACAGGTTGAACTTCATCCAGAGCCCTTCAGCCCAGCGGCCCTGATCGACAACGCCGTGTCGATCGTGCAGTCAGAGGCTGATCGCAAGGGGCTGGCTCTTGTCGTGCACCAGGACGGGAGCCTTCCCGATCACCTGCTTGGCGATCAAGACCGGATCCGGCAGGTCCTGCTGAATCTGCTCAACAATGCCATCAAGTTCACCCGAACCGGTGAGGTGAGGCTGGTGGCTTCCTCCTCAGCGTCGGAGAAGGGTCGGTGGGTTCTGCGCTTTGCCGTGACGGACACAGGCATCGGGATCCCGCCTGAGGCGCTGGGGAGCTTGTTCCAGCGCTTCAAACAGGTGGATGGCTCGCTCCACCGTGAGTTCGGCGGTACGGGGCTGGGCTTGGCAATCTCGAAGAGGCTTGTCGCCCTGATGGGGGGCGAGATCGGTGTTGAGAGTACGCCAGGGCAGGGCTCCACCTTCTGGTTCACGGTCGATCTTGCGCCGGCTGGGGCGCTTGAGGCTGACGAACCGGCTGTGCGAGCCATCCATCAGGAGCGGCCTGCTCGTGTGCTGTTGGTCGAGGATCTGGCGATTAATCAGGAGATTGCCCTGGCCCTGCTCGAGGGCTGGGGTCACCAGGTGGACGTGGTTGGCGACGGCAGGGCTGCCCTGCAGGCGGTGCGGGAGCGGGCCTATGATCTTGTGCTCATGGACGTGCAGATGCCAGTCCTGGATGGAATGGCTGCCGCGCGGCTGATCAGGGCCTTGCCGGCCCCGATGGGCCACATTCCCATCGTCGCCATGACGGCCAATGTTCTGCCCCACCAGGTCGCCGCCGTCCGGGCCGCTGGCATGAACGACCACGTGGGCAAGCCTTTCAAGCGCGAGGAGCTGAAGGACATTGTCGATCGGTGGACGAAAAGGCGCGCGGAGGAGGTGGTTCGAGAAAGCGTGGCTTGAGCTGACGCAATAGACGGGGTCGCGATCCGGAAACCACCATATGCCAGTATCAGTGGCTTCGGATTCAAGACAAAGAGGTTGAAGCTTCTCTGGCACTTTCTGAGCTTGAGAGTTGTAAAAGCGATGTGACCAACGCGGTAGTTCAGCTGACTTGTCAGAACTCATCCTCGGCTAGCGTAGGCTGTGATGGCGTAGAACAGGACGCACAGCAGCATCCAGATGCCCCACTGGGCAACAAGGGTCCCGTGAGCGGGCTTTGGCCTCTCGTCGGCGGCCCTGATCATCAGGTCACTTGCGGTACCGGCGGTGGCCAGAACCACAACGCTCAG